>Ga0155814_101_pt1 | contig 396322 bp, 374 predicted proteins | sample RifCSPlowO2_01_FD_107468 | JGI IMG/M metagenome (GOLD analysis project Ga0155814, IMG submission 107468) | Candidatus Daviesbacteria bacterium RIFCSPLOWO2_01_FULL_39_23
ATCACCTCCTTAAGTTAGTTATTCTAACTTAGAAGTGTTACCGATGTATCTCAGCCTACTCACCGCCGTGCGCAATGACAATTTGTATGACATTTATGTGTGCGATCGTACAAGTAAATGTCAACAAAAAATCTACCATTAAGAGGATGCGGTTGGGCAAGCCAGGGATTAACCTGCCCAACCACTATTTAAAATAATAGTCCTTGTCCATTAAGGTCTATTAATAGGTATTTCTCTGCTGGTGGGTCTTTCGTAACCTGTTGGTTCTTCAAGACGAGACCCCACATCTACCCAAAGCCTTGTACCAGGGCTTAATTGTTGGCAGCCGATTCCTTTTCTATGTATTTCAATAGTTCGTGGATTGCCTGTTGCCAAAATAGATTGACTTAGATCTAGTTCAACTCTGCCACTGGAACCAGGAATCCCTTCCAGACAAATTCTTTTCCTACCGTAAATGTCACAATCGGAATCCAGTTTTCGTTGCAAAGGTTTTGTTTTTGGATTTAAATCTACTTCATTAAGAGTGATAATCCCTAAAGGTGTTTCGTATGAACCAGGATTAATAGGTATTTCTAAAATAACTTCCCGTATACCTGTTGTTTCATCATTTAAAATCCTGACCCTCATTTCCTGCTTATCTTTAGTTACTTTTAGCAAGGCTTCAAGACCTCCAGGTTGATGAAGTTGATCGAGAAGGCCCAGCATTAATAATTCATGTTCAGACGATCCCGGGCCAACTTTTTTTGACTCGGTTAATCTATTTGCTGCAGTGACAACATCGGTTGCTGTATCAGTTTCTTTATTTTCATGATTAGTCATAATTTTCACCTCCTTTCATAAATATTTTCATTTTTTTATAAAAAAACCTCCGCTATTTGCGGAGGTTTATTGATTTTTCTGCACGAAAAATCAACCTCCGCTTAAACGAAGGCAAAAAACCAATAAGAAGTTTTGTGATTATTGTCCATTTATAACTCCTGGATCTTTGACTCCTTGCGGTATGATTGCTTTTCTGTATGAACCAAGCACTCTTAAGGAAGCGCAATATCTGGTATCTAACAAATTTAAAGCTTGACTGACATTACTATCTTGTATATGTCCATCTAATGTCAACCACATTTCATACTCCCGCATTTTGCCTGTGGGTCTAGAATCCAGTTTTGTTAAATTAATATCATACAATTTGAGAACAGTCAGACAGTCAGCTAAAATTCCCGGTCGGTCTTCTCTAGGAACAAAAATAAGAGCAGTGCTATCTTGTCCGGTGGAAAGCGTTTCGCCTCTGCCTAACAGGATAAATCTGGTAGAGTTGCCTTTTATATCACCAATATCTTCTGCCAGGATAGGTAAATTACTTATTTCTGCTGCCCTTCTGCTGGCTATTGCTGCGACGCGGCTATTTTCTTTTACAAGTTCAACTGCTGCAGCCGTACTTGATGCATTTTTTTGTATAGCTTTAGGACAATGAGTTAAAAGATAGGCCCTGCATTGTGCCAGTGCTTGCGGATGAGAATGAACCTCTTTAATTTCTTCTAATCGTGCCTCCGGTTGTCCGATTAACATATGTTGAATACCCAAAATAGTTTCACCGAGTATGTTTGTTTCTTTTGTATGTTTGAGTTCTCTTAAGACTTCTACTACATCTCCTTCTATCGCATTTTCAACCGGAACAATTCCGATATCGTAATCACCAGCTTCAACTTTTTGTACAACTGTTGCATTATATGGAAGAAAATTTGCTTCCATGCTTTTTAAATATGATCCAAGTAACTGATGTCTTGCAGCCTCCGTGTATGTTCCCTCAGGACCTAAACAGGCCACTTTAGGTTTTGCGTTTCCTTGAGCAAGCATTATCCTAACTGGATAATTATTTATTAAAATTTCTATTTGTCTCATGTTAATATCTTTCTTTCAAGGCACAAAAAAAACCTCCCTTGTGGGAGGCTATTATTGGTTAAAACCTAAAACCTTAGGTTATCCCAATAAACCTCCCTCCTTTCGGAAGGTAAAGTTAAACCAAAAATATAAATTACTTCTTAAGTTCATAAGAGGTAAGTTTACCAGTAAGATTCTATCTTGTCAATATTTAGCCTTTGCTGTTATGATCATTTCTGATGGAACGCACATTAATCTTAGATTGCAAAGAAAAAGAAAAGATTGGTAAGGAAGTAACCATAGACGGATTTGTACAGACAAGGAGAGATCACGGGAAGATAATCTTCCTAGATGTATCAGATAGAAGTGGAATTATTCAGATTGTAGTGCACAAAGATAAAGGAGATGTATTGCATCCTCAAGACGTTGTTCGAATTACAGGCACTATTAATGTCCGTCCAGCTAATATGGTGAATCCAGCTTTAGCAACCGGCAATATTGAATTGTATTGTGATGCTAATGGCAAAGTTGAAGTTTTATCGAAAGCTCAAGAGCTGCCTTTTGATATGGGCAGTAAAGATTTAAATTTACAGCTTCCCACACTTTTGGATTTTAGGACGCTTGCCTTACGCCATCCCAAAATTAAAGCCATTTTTAAAGTGCAATCAGCACTTCTTGATGGTTTTAGAAAAGCAGCAAAGGATTTAGGATGTACGGAAATTGTGGTGCCGACAATTGTGGCCGGAGCAACAGAAGGCGGAGCAGAAGTTTTTAAGATAGATTATTTTGAACATAAAGCCTACCTTTCCCAAAGTCCGCAACTTTATAAACAAATGCTGGTGCCTATATTTGAGCGGGTATTTACTATTGCCAAAGCTTACCGGGCTGAACCCTCTGTAACTACAAGACACTTAACAGAGGTGACTCAGATGGATGTAGAGATGGGCTTTACGGAGTTTGAAAAATTATTAGACTATCTGGAAGAAGTAGCAGTAAAAATGTTGAAACATGCTACTGATGAATGTAAAGAAATCCTGGCTGATTTTGGTATTGAAGAAATTGCTTTTGGTCAGATCCCAAGATTGACGCTTCGGGAAGCCCAAGAGCTGATATTAAAAGAATTTGGTAGGGATAACCGCAAGGAAAAAGATTTAACTCCGCAGGATGAGATAGATTTATGTAAATGGGCAAAAGGTAGTCACAAAAGTGATTTTGTGACAGTGACTCATTTTCCAACTGCTGCCAAGCCTTTTTATACCAAACCTGATCCAAAAAATCCGGAATATTCCCTAAGCTATGATTTACTTTTCAGAGGAGTGGAGATTTTAAGCGGCAGCCAAAGGATAAATGATTACAATCAGCTTTTGGAAAGTATGAAAAGCAGGGGGATGAACCCGGAGGCTTTTGAGCTGTATCTGCAGACTTTTAAATACGGCTGTCCGCCGGAAGGTGGTTTTTCCTTTGGTTTGGAAAGGGTTACCATGCATGTTTTAAATCTTGCCAATATCAGGGAAGCATCACTTTTCCCAAGAGATATGGAGAGGGTGGATATCAGATTGAATAGTTAGTTCGTTAGTTAGTGATTAGTTAGATTTGAGATTTTCATGAAGTATTATCTATATTCTGCTGGACTTATTCTAATCGGAATTATTGTTGCTCTGACAACACCTATATTTTTAGAAACATCAGACAAGTTTTTTATCAGTTTGGAAATTCCTCAAAATAATTCTCAAGTAGCCGGAGTGCAAAAATATAATATTCCTCCTATTTCTAAAAATATTGCTCCCCCTGTTTTTGCTTCAAGGGCAGTGTTGGTAAAAGATCTCACGACCGATACAGTTTTGCATCAAAAAGATGCTAGTTTACCTTTTCCTGTTGCCTCTTTGACGAAAATTATGACGGCGCTGGTGGCAGGTGAATATTATAAGCAAAATGCAGTTTTAACTGTTGATGTCAGTGCGGGTATGCCCGGATCAAAAGTGGGGCTGGCTCGAGGTGAGGATTTAACTTTCCGCTCGCTTTTGTACGGCATGCTGTTAAATTCGGGAAATGATGCAGCTTTTACTTTGGCAGAAAATTACCCGGGAGGGATTTTAGGATTTGTATCGGCCATGAATAAAAAGGTTTTAGATTTAGGATTAAAAAATACGCATTTTGATAACCCGGCAGGCTTTGACAGTCGTGCTCATTTTTCTTCAGCCTCTGATATGAGTAAAATTACGGAGGAAGCTTTAAAGAACAATCAGCTGGCCAGGATCTTCGCAACCAAAGAAACAAACATTGTATCTTTGGACAAAAAATATACACATCAGCTGCTCAATTTAAATAAATTACTATCGCAGGTAAATGGTGTATTGGGGGTGAAAACCGGAACCACAGAAGGCGCAAAAGAGAATTTGGTTACCTTAATTGAGAGAGATAAACATAAAGTATTAATAGTAGTATTAGGAAGCAATGACAGATTTTTAGAGACTACAAAATTAATAGATTGGATTTTTCAAAATTTCCAATGGCCTCAAAGGTTTAATTAATTGTTTAAAAATTCCGAACTAATGGCCGGAACATAGGCAACAAAATTAGGTCCTTCAAAAACATAAATTGGTGTAAGATACGGGCTGTAATTTTCCGGCACATAGTATCCTAAAGAAACAGAGGTTATAGACACCTGCGGTTTATCAGATTCGATAATAACTACCCCTTTCCCGCTTCTTAAATCTTCGAATGCAATATCAGCAGTTTTTATCGGATAAGTTGCATAAGTTGTGGTATCAGGTGGGTAATAGATAAAATCCAGGGATGCGTAATTTTCTAATTTATCGGCACTTCCAAAAACAATGGCATTTACTAATGAGTTGGTGAATGCGGCAGTGTAGATGAGTTTTTTATCTATGGCAGAAGGCCAGATAGAAATTTGGGCCGCCTGTGCCTCTGATTTCTGTTTTGTAATGCTGAATTTTGTTCCGGAAGTCTTCAAGAAATTGACCTCTGCTTTTCCGTTTGAAAGATCATCGTTTAGAATCCCCAAATCCGTAAGGGTTCTTTTAAAACCTGAAACAAGCTTTGTCTCATCTTCAAGGGCTGCGTTTGCAGATACTGATTCGTTGGTATAAGAAAAATTACCATTATCCAAATCAACCAGTAAGCTTTTCCCGTTGTCTTTAAAACTATATTTGGTTTCACTTAGGATATCCGGGGGAAAAATAAGCTTAAACTTTTCTGCTAATTTTTGAGATCTTTCAGGCGAAAGGAAAGTGGCGAAGGATTGCGGAACGAAATAAACTTTTAAGATCTTATCAAAACCCGGATCTTTTCCTGCTTTGGGCAAACCGCCGGTGGTTGTGTCTAACGAGTAGGAGAAATTAGAACTGGATACGCTGCTTTTGGGGAAGTCCGGTTGGGGGAGTTGTCCGAATTTTGTATCCGGTTTTTCCTCAACAGGGGGCAGGGAAGCAAGATAATAGGCATACCAGATTTTATAACCGGTAAAGCTTGCAATACTTAAAAAAAGCGCAACTGCTGAAATGATAATGCTGCGTTGAACAAAAATGGCAGTTTGGGATAATGTCATATCTGTATTTTTATTATACAGGATTTAGTATTTTCAGATACGATTGGTATATAATTACAGCATGGAAGTCAGAACAAGAATTGCGCCGTCGCCAACAGGATATCCGCATATCGCTACTATTTACCAGGTGATGTTTGACTTTGTATTTGCTAAAAAGTATAACGGTAAATTTATTTTAAGGATTGAAGATACGGACAGGGCAAGGTTTGTAGAGGGTGCAGAGCAGGTTATCTTTGACTCTTTAAAATGGTTTGGACTGGAGCCGGATGAGGGCCCTGTTTGGGGTGGCGAATATGGTCCTTACAGGCAATCGGAAAGGTTAGATATATATCAAAAATATGCCAAACAGTTGATTGAGCAGGGTAACGCTTACTATTGCTTTTGTAGTAAGGAAAGACTGGAGGAGCTCCGGACCAAACAGCAAAAGGAAAAAAAGGCGCCAATGTATGATAAAAACTGCGTAACGCTTTCCAAAGAGGAAATTGAGAAAAAATTATCTTCCAGTATTCCCTATGTAATCAGGCTAAATGTTCCAAAAAATCAAAAAATTATTGTCTCAGATGTGGTGGCAGGAGATGTGGTTTTTGATTCAAGCCAGATAGATGATCAGGTGTTAATAAAATCCGATGGCTTCCCCACATATCATATGGGGGTTGTGGTGGATGATTATTTAATGAAAATAACGCATGTTTTCCGTGGGACTGAATGGCTGCCTTCCACCCCAAAACACATTTTACTTTACAAATTTTTAGGTTGGGAAGATTCTGTCCCCAAATATGCACACCTCCCTTTGCTTTTGGATCCGGAAGGAGCCGGTAAATTATCCAAAAGAAAAGGTCATGCATCTGTGGATTTTTACAAACAGGAAGGTTATTTGCCGGAAGCAGTATTAAATTTTTTAGCCAACATTGTTTGGAATCATCCGGATGGCCAGGAAATTTTTACTCTGAAAGAGTTCGAGAAAGCTTTCGAGCTTGAACCGTTTAAGATGGAGGTTAAATCACAGGGGGCACGGTTTGATATCAGGAAATTGGAGTGGATGAATGGGGAATATATAAGAAAAATGCCTGATGAAGAATTAACTAAAAGACTGCAGGAGTTTTTAGTAGATCATCCGGCCAAAGACAGAATTGCTCCCTTAGTGCCGCTTATTAAAGAAAGAATTAAAAAATTATCCGACTTTATCCCTTTAACTGATTTTCTCTTTGAAAAACCGGAATATGATTTGAGTATATTTGAAAAACTAAAGATTAAAAATCTAAATGAAGTTTTAAATAAAGTGTTTGAAGATCTGAAAGTAATGGAAAAACCATGGAAATCAGAAAATTTTGAAAAGACTTTTAGAAATTTTGCGGAAAAATCTGGGTTAAAAGCAGGAGATGTATTTCAGTTAATCAGGGTAGCCGTATCCGGTCAGATAGTTACTCCCCCTCTTTTTGAAAGTGTTAAGATTTTAGGGGAGGATGAGGTTATTGAAAGGGTTAATGAAGCTTTAGTTTTTTTAAAATCCAACCGGGTTGCGTAATGCTATGGGTTTATGATAATATTGCACTTATGGAAGACCCCAGGTGGTTAAGAGTTATAATTATCGGCTTAGTTTTAGCTGCCCTAGCAATTGGCTATTTCCTTTTTTCAGGAAGATTTTTATCAAATAATGCTACTAAAGTAGGACAACAAGAGAGTCAACAAATTCCCGCGGTTTCTGCCAGCCCCGCGTCTTCTGTATTAGGAGAAAATACTCAAGTATCCCCAAAGCCTTCACCCACATCTGCTTTTGATAGGATAGTTGAGCGTAATAAAGGCGGAGTGCAGACATTGCCAAAAACTGCCTTTCCGGCAGGGCTTGCCTTAGTTTTTTCCGTATCAGCTATAGTTTCCGGTTGGAGCCTTCGTAAGTTCCCGCATTAGTTTCTCACTTTAAAAATTGGTATAATTTCCATGAATTGCCGGGTCGTATAATGGTAGTACGATGGACTCTGGATCCATCTATCTAGGTTCAAATCCTAGCCCGGCAACATCATGGTTCGGTCTTTTTCTGAAATAAAAAGGGTATATCATCCATGTCCCGCAGCTTTTCTGCTACTTATGTAAACTTAAGGAAAAACACCGCAGGCTAAAGTCTCTGAAATCTTATTCTACTTATGGCATATAGTTAATGCCAATCAATTGGTATTATTTCTTTCTCTGCAAGGTATTGATTGCATTGGCTAAAGTGATGCTTGCCGAAAAATAGCGACGCAGAATACGGAGACGGATGTCCACATATTAGTACTAGATTTTGATGTCTGTCGATTACAGCGCCTTTGTTTTGAGCATATTTCCCCCATAGTAGATACACTATATGAGTGCGCCTGGTGTTAAGCGCTTGGATAACAGCATCGGTAAATTGCTCCCATCCTATGCCGGCATGAGAGGCAGGTTGATTTGCCAGCACTGTTAGTACGCTATTTAGCATAAGAACCCCTTGAGTTGCCCAGCGCGAAAGATCTCCCGAAGACAAAGGTTCGATTTTCATGTCATTTCGTATTTCTTGAAATATATTTCTTAGGGAAGGGGGAAGTGTAATTCCGTCATTAACAGAAAATGATAATCCGTTTGCCTGATTTGCTCCATGATACGGATCTTGTCCAACGATGACAACTTTTACTGAATCCAGCGGACAAAGATCAAAAGCCCGGAATATATTCCGGGCTGGCGGGTATACTTTTTTAATGTGATATTGATCCCGGATACGTGCAATCAAGGCTTTCCAGTATGGCTTGAGGAATTCTGGTTCTAAAGCGTCTTTCCATGTTGAATCAATTTTAATACTATTCATCTTGACTTGCGGGCATGTATGAGTCTACTGATTTAGACCTTTATTTTATATTTTTTGAGGTATTTCTTGCCATTTTTTAAGTTATATGAAATTTCCAGCAGGGCATCTTTTATTCCGCTATGATATCTGCATACATTTTTGGAACAAGTTCCGAAAAGCAGTTCAGCGGTTTGGTTTGATTTCCCGCTTAAATTCAGGCCTCCCATAGCTCCTTCTTCCTGTATTGAAGATTTAAGACCGTCAGGTCGCAAGCTTTGCTTATAGGTGAGAAAATATGAAACAGCGCTGGCGTTTTGCAAATTGGTAAAATTTACGATTAAAGCTTTTTTGTCAGCCCGTAGTTTTGGAGAAACCCCAATGCCGCTTTGAGTATTTTTTGCTGTTATTTTAGGCTTTGATGCAGCGTTTTTTGCCTGAGGCAATAATTTGGCATCTACAGTTTTTGTAAAGGGGAATAGAATAAGTAAAAGCAGGACTAAAATCCCTAAATATTTTATCATGTCTAAACTTAGGTTATCACAAAAAACTGATTGCCGTCAAAAAAATGATATACTAAAAATTAATGAAGAAAAAAGTACTCTTGGGGATGATATTAGCAGCAGTTATAGTAACGGGAGTCTGGATAATAAATCCCTTCAAAGGAAAAACAGCTTTATTAAATCCAATTAACAATTTGCAAAAAGAAGCAAAAGAAATTACTCCCTCAGAAACTCTTCTTGAATATCAGGATCCTTCAGGCTTTACATTTTCTTATCCTGATAACCTTTCTATCGTAAAAAATGATATAGAAGATGAAAGCACTTATGCAGATATACAGTTGACGGCTAAAGATGTAAATGGCAGTCTTTCTTTAAAAATTTCCGACAGTAAGTTTACAACAATAGAAGAATGGCTGAAATTAAATAAAGATGCCTCAATTCAGGTGCCAAAAGAAGTAAGTTTGGGGACTCTTAAAGGACGGGAAGTAAAACTTAATGATAGGTTACTTTTAGGGGTTTTGGATAAAGGAATATTTTTTGATATTGAAATTCCGCGGATTGAAGAAAAGTTTTGGATGAAAGTGTATGAGAAGGTTTTAGCTAATTTTTCCTTTGCTGCTCCTGAAACAACCTCTACCCAAACAGGTGTATCTTCCGATGATGTTGTCTTTGAAAGTGAAGAAGTAGTGGAATAAGGTATAATCTTGCAATGTTTAATAGAATTTCAACTGTTTTAATTTGGTCAGAAGATTACAAATCTTTGGCTGATTGGTATAAGGAAAAACTGGGTTTAATAATGAAAAGTCAATTAAATCATCCGGAAGATACAGGCGCGCTTTTTCAAATAGGTGATACTCAGCTTTGGATAGGAAAGCACTCGGAGGTTAAGGGTAAAAATAAAGATCGGGCAAGACATATGTTTAATCTGGATGTGGATTCTGTGGAAAAAGCATATCAGTATTTAAAAGATAAGGGTGTGGAATTTATCGCTCCTCCCTTTAAAGCCCCAACCATTAATTATTATTTTGCTACATTTTTGGATTTGGATAATAATATAGTCCAACTTATTGGATCCAAGTAAACTTCATGCAGACTCATATTTATTTTGTAAGACATGGGGAGGTGCATAATCCCAAAAAAATATTGTATGAAAGATTGCCCCGTTTCCCTCTTTCTGAAAATGGAAAAGCGGAGATTGAATCTACAGCTGAGGCATTATTAAATGAAGGCATTGAAATTATTTATGCAAGTCCGCTGCTTCGTACCCGCCAATCTGCAGAAATTATAAGAAAGAAACTAAATTTAAAAAAAATATATTTTTCTAAAAATATTTTAGAAATAAAATCTCACCTTAAAGACAGACCTCTTGCTGAACTTGAGGCAACGTTGTTTGATTTATACTTATCCCCCAAAAATGCAGAAGGCGGAGAGTCTATGATAGATGTGAGCAAAAGAATGGAAAAGTTTATTAAAAAAATTACGAAACTGCACAGCGGTAAACGTATTGCAGTTGTCTCTCACGGCGATCCGATCATGATTGCAAAAGCTCAATACGAAAGTCTGCCGCTTGTGCTTAAGTCTATCCGGACAAACGGGGCATATATCAAAACCAGCGGAGTTTATCTTCTTAAGATTTGAATAAACTTTAAAGCTGTGTTTTCCCAGCTTAAATCCTGCACTTTTTTAAAAACTTCCTGGCTCATTTTTTTATGTTCCTTTGTATTAGTCAGAAGATTATTTATTTTTTGGGCAAGACGGATGGGGTTGCTTGCAGAAGTAAGCAATGATTGATGTTTTCTGTTTAACAATCCTGCTATGCCGGTTACATCTGTTATTATTGCCGGAACAGCGCAAGCCATCGCTTCAAGCGCTGCCATGCCAAATGATTCATATTGAGAAGGCATTAAGACGATTTCTGCAGAGTTATAATAATAGAGAAGTTCTTCCTGGGTTTTATTGTTAACAAATTTTACGTAGGAGGTGATGCCTAGGGCTTTACGTATTTCTTCCAAGTGTTGGAGCTCTTTTTTATCTGCTATTTTTTTGCCTCCTACAACCCAAAGACAAAAAGCTAATTTAGGATGTTTTTGTATAAGTATTTTTATCGTGTATAAAAGCACGTCAATGCCTTTTAAGGGATCCATTCTTCCTACAAAGAGTATGATTTTGTGACTCGGGTTTGCCTTGATAAATTTCTTTGCAGTCAATTTATCAATGGGCTTAAAGAGTTTAAGGTTAACCCCCGGTGAGAGTAAGGTTGTTCTTTCCAACGGACAACTGTAAAGAGTGTGAATATATGCAAGGTCACTTTCGCTTGTGGCAATGATTTTATCTGCTTTTTTAGTTAATAGAATTTCCGACTTAATTCTTTCCAGGTTTTCTTTTTCATCCTGGCTCCTGATTACCAAATTTTTCATAAGTGCCAAAGTGTGGAAGGTAACAAACAAGGGAATATTAATTTTTTCTTTTAACTTCAGTCCGACTAAGCCGGAAAGATAGTAATGGGCGCTGATTAAATCGTATGAGATTTTTTCCTTTTTTATAATTTCATATAAATTATTTGAAAATTCAGAAATGTCTTCAGCTTGCAAATGGTAAACTTTTAAATTAAGGCTTACTTCAATAACAGCAGGGCTATTTTTATCTGTGGCTTTGGCAAAAATATCAATGATATAACCTTTTTCTGCCAGAGCTTTTGACAATTCCAGAACATAAGTATTCATGCCTCCAAAATCGGCATTCTTTTCATCCGACAGTGGGCAGGTATGATAGGAGATAACTGCAATTCTTAATATATTCATTCGCCAATTATACTTCTTAGGGAAATATTACCCAATACATACTCTTTTCTTAATATTATCTTTCAATATTAGGGATACAAGGAGATCATTTAATGCGGAAGCTATGGGTTTTACTACCCATCATTGTATTTATCCTTGGATTACCTTTACTGCAAAATTCTTCTATGCCTTTGGGGCATGATCTTTATGCACATCTAACATACACAAAACTTTTTGAGAAGTCTTTAAATGAAGGTCAATTTCCGGTTCGCTGGGTAGAATGGATCAGGCCGGGTTTTGCTCATCCTTTATTTAACTATTATCAGGTGGGGTTTTATTATCTTGTATTTTTGATTGATCAGGTTCTTTCTTCGTTTATATTATCAATAAAATTTGCAATATTTTTATTATGGGGAACAGGCACTATATTTACCTTTTTGTTTGCTAAAAAATACGGTCTGATGCCTGCAGTTTTGGCAGCTTTAGTTTATACACTCTCGCCTTATCTGATTTTGGATATATTTGTCAGGAATGCTTTTCCCGAATTTATGGCAATTTCCTTAATGCCTGCGGTATTTTGGGCAGCTGATAAAGTAATCGATAAGGCGAAAATTATTTACAGCTTGCTTCTTTCTCTTTTTTTGGGGATAGCGCTTTTTTCTCACCTGCCAACTGTGATTATTTTTTTACCAATTTTTTTAGGTTATTGTTTATTTATCTTATTCTTGAACCAGAATACCTCGCAGCTTGCTGCGGGGATGAATGGTTCACAGAAGAACTTGCCCGAAGGGATACTCCGCAGTTTACTGCGGAGTAGTTCATTTCATCAAAAGGATTTACCCAAAAGATTATTGCTTTTACTGGCAGGTATTTTTCCTGCATTTGGATTTTCTGCTTTTTATCTTATCCCTGCAATTTTTGAGCAAAAATTAATTCAGATAGATAAAATAGCAACCAGTGCTTTTGATTTTCACCGGTATTTTATTGACATACGAAGAGGCTTTTTAAATGATGAAAAAATAATTCAGGATCTTTTGGATTACAATTTTCAGCTAAGATTTGTTTGGGTTACTACTATAGCAATGAGCATAGGAGGGCTTTTAGTTTTACTTAAGAAGAAAATAAGGAAAACTGAGACGCTGTTTTGGGTTGGGACAATAGTTTATACTTTATTTTTTGTTCACCAAAGCTCGGCACTTTTTTGGGAAAGGATCAGTTTTTTAAGATTTATACAATTTCCCTGGCGTTTTTTTATGTTGACCCCGTTTGCTTTTGCGATGCTTTTTGCTGTTTATTTAGAGAAAATACATATTAAATATCAATTAATAAGCCTGTTTGTGGTTATTGTAAGCGGATTGGCAGTGGTTTTTTTATACCTTGCGCCGGTTAAATATATTGACAGCGGGTATTTTAATCTTCCGTATAATCTTTGGATTGTAAATCCTGACACTGAAAAAGTTGCCTACATAGAGCCGGCATATTTTCCAAAAGGAGTTAAAACTCATACCAAAAATCATTTCAAACTTTGGAATATTGAAAACAGCGCAGAGGTGATTGAGAAAAAAATAACTTCAACTAATTTAATTTTTGATATAAATTTGCAAAATTCCGCGGAGTTTACAGTCAGTATTCCTTATTTCCCCGGTTGGAGCGCCTATATTAACGGGCAGGAAGCATCTATCAGTAAAGTTACAGAATTTGGTTTTATTAATATTCAGATCCCAAAAGGTTTTTCGCAGGTGCAATTAAAATTCGAAAATACTCAACTCAGGACTTTTGCTAACGCTATTAGCCTGATTTCATTTCTAGTAACCTTATTTATATTGGCGGGCGTTATCATTAAAAAAAAATTATTGATATAATTGGCATATGATTAAACTGGTGGCTTTTGATTGGAACGGAACAATTTTTTCTAATACTGCAGCAATCTATAAAAGCAACAAAGGAAATTTTAAACTACTTAAGTTAAAGGAACCAACTTATAATCAGTTTCTTAAACATTATGATGTTCCGGTTAAAAAATTCTATTTGGCAATTGGGGCAAATGAAGAAGAGTTTGATAAAAAAGCAAAACAAATCGCTCAAACTTTTCACATAGATTATGAGCGAAGAATTTCTAAAATCAGATCAAGAGCTTTCGCAAAAACTCTTTTGGATTATCTTTCTAAAAACACTATCCGATCCGTTATTTTTAGCAACCATATTATTGAATCAATCAAAAAACAGGTAAAAAGATTAAAGATGGAAAAGTATTTTGCTGGTATTATTGCCAACTCAGAGCTGACTGCTGCTTTAAAAGGCAGATGCAAAAAGGAAAAGTTAAAAAGCTATATGGATTCCCGTAAATTTTTGCCAAATGAAACCATGATCATAGGGGATACAGTTGAGGAGATCGAGATCGGTAAGCAGTTAGGTGTGACAAGTGTGGCAATTACCCATGGAAACTGTGCTACAGTGCGGCTAAAAGCCGCAAAACCTGATTATTTAATCAGCAGCTTAAAAGAAGTAATCGGTATTATCAAGACGTTAAATAATTAACCGGTGTAACCAATTATCAGAAAGTCGTCGTCAAGCTTTCTAAAAGTGAGATTTTTTAAATGTAATGATTCTTCTATAGTTTGGGCACCTCCTCCTCCGATGCTTACCGCTTTCCTGCCGCCAATTATGACGGGAGCATAAAAGGCATAGGCTTTATCTGCTGTTTTGGCATCGATAAAATTTCCCAGAGTTTCTCCTCCGCCTTCCACCAGAATGCTGGTAATTTGCTTTTCTCTTAAGTCGGATAATAGTTTATGTATTGGGATCTGTCCGCTGTTAAAAACTAAAAAATTAAAGCCTTTTTCTTCAAGGAGTTCTTTTTTATTTCTGTCCATTCTTTCTGTAGTTACAATCAGAATGTTTTGATCCCGTAAAACATTTGCATTTAAAGGAATCTTGAGTCTTGGGTCAAGGATAATTCTGATTGGATCTTTTTTATTTTTTATTCTGGTACCTAAATTCGGGTTATCTGTAAGAATAGTATTTACTCCTACTAAAACTGCCTGATATTGTCCACGCAGGGATCGTGCATAATATCTGGCTTTTTGGTTGGTGATCCATTTTGAATCACCCGAGCGGGTGGCAATTTTGCCGTCTAAAGAAGCGGCAAATTTTATGGTGACAAAGGGACGCTTTTTTTCATGAAAAGTAAAAAATGCTTCATTTAATTTACGGGCGTTATCTTTTAATATGCCAACCGATACTCTTATGCCTGCTTTTTCCAAAATCGCTTTCCCTTTGCCGTTTACTTTCGGGTTAGGATCCAGGGTGCAGCAGACAACTTTTTTGATCCCTGCTTTAATAATTGCATCTGTGCAAGGCGGAGTTTTGCCAAAATGAGAGCATGGTTCCAAATTTACATACAATGTGGTGCCTTTTGTTTTTCCCTTGCAGTTTTGTAAAACCTCAATTTCCGCATGAGGAAAGCCTGCTTTTTTATGATAACCTCTCCCGATAAGTTTGCCATTTTTTACAATAACGGCCCCGACCATTGGGTTAGGGTTTACCCATCCTTCCCCTTTTTTTGCAAGCTCGAGTGTTTCTTTGAGGAATTTAAAGTCTTCATTCATATTTTTAAACAAGACTTAGTTTATGACCCAGTCTATCCTTTTTAGTTTTAAGATAACTTCTATTTTTATTGTTAGGGGTAATCTCAAGAGGAATAGCTTTGACTACAGTTATTCCGGACTGTTTAAGCTGAGTAACTTTATCAGGGTTATTGGTGAGAAGTAAGATATGATCAATATTCAAATCTTTCAGAATTTGAGCAGCTATGTTGTAATTGCGAGTGTCTGCGGCAAATCCTAATTGCTCATTGGCAGCAACCGTGTCATAACCTTTTTCCTGCAGAGCATAAGCTTTGATTTTGTTGATAAGCCCGATACCTCTTCCTTCCTGATTAAGATAAATTAACAATCCATTTTTGGACTTGCCGATTTTTGTTAAACTCGCCGCCAGTTGATCCCTGCAGTCGCATTTTAAAGAAGAAAAGACATCTCCTGTTAAACATGAGGAGTGAATTCTGGTAAGAACCGGATTTTTGAAATTTTCGCCTTTAAGCAAGACTACATGTTCTAATTTATCTTTTATCCCTTTGAAGATAATTACTTTAAAAGTGCCAAAAGAGGTTGGCAGCTTTACGGATGCAACTTTTACGATGGTATTTTCAGAGCGTTTCATAGCTTTTTTGTTTCGGATAATATTTTAATTGTTTCAAGTAAGGTTTTGGCGGCTTCTGTGCCTTTATTGTATTTACCAATGCTTCTTTTTTCTGCCTGCTCGAGACTGTATGTTGCGAGTATCTCAAAAGCGATAGGAATATTTAATTCCAGGGAGATACCCATAAGGGCTCTGGCGCACTCATTGGCAAGGACTTCAAAATGGTATGTTTCTCCTTTGATAATTACACCAAAAGCAGCTATCCCGTTAAACGTTTTTGATAAGGCTATATTTTTGACGATTAGAGGAATTTCCCATGACCCCGGAACCTCAAAAGTAGTTATATTGCTTTTTTTAACTCCGCAGGAAATTAGATATTCTTTACAGGCTTTTTCTAAACTTTGAGTGAAGCTTTGATGATAATCGCTTCTAACAATAGCGATGTTAAATCTTTCGTTATCTTTACTGTATTTAGCTGGATTTTTAGACAAGTCTTTAATCATTTTTTCATTAATTTTTCCAAATACTTTGCTAAAATATCAGTTTCGATGTTGACAAAATTGCCAATTTTAATTGTCTTAAGCATGGTATTTGTCCAGGTGTAGGGGATAATGCCAACTGTGAAATAGCTTTTTGTTGCCAGCGCAACAGTTAAGGAGATGCCGTTTACGGCAATTGAGCCTTTTTCTGCAACATACTTGCCAATATTCTCAGGAAGTGAAAACTGTAGGATAAGGCTGTTGCCTTTTTTAGTGAACTTTTTGAGTTGGGCAACTCCGTCAATATGGCCTTGCACCAGATGGCCTGATAAGAAAGCTGCAGGAGAAAGCGGGAGTTCCAGATTGACCGGTTCATTTAACTTAATATGTTTAAACATTGTTCTATTTAAAGTTTCCGGCATGAGTTCTACAGAGAAAGAGGTTAGGGTTGGTTTTTCAAAGATAGTTAGACAAGTTCCATTTACAGCAACGCTGGCGCCACTCCCAAGCTTTCTGCAAAACTTCCGGTCAGCTTCGAAGATGAAAACAGAACCGTTTTTCTTCTTCAGTTTTCCTAAATTTGTAATTATTCCGGTGAACATTAAAAAATCCCCTTTTCGGGGACTGTTCATTTATCATCCCTGACTTGATCAGAAATCCATATAATAAATATAAATATAGATTCCGTTGTCTAAAGGACACGCACTCTGTCAAGCGCGGAATGACATTTGTTTTCTTTCTTTTATCCCGACTATACGGTCGCTACCGGAGTTACGCCGGTTCATCCCTGTACCAGATGGTACAGGGTCGTGGAGTTTATCACGTTCAGTTTACATGAACGTGACTTACCACCGATTTTGACTTACACAAAATCCCCGAAAGAATGACAATATACTATTATTTAACAATAGATTGTGTCAATGGCTCAAAAAAACTCGCACAAGGCGAGTTTTCTTGAAAAACTTACTTTTCAGCAAGCATATACTTTATAACAAATACAAAAATATGGGTCAAGTAGTACAAAATGGATCAATATTAGTAATTTACAATTTACAATTTACAATTTACAATTAAGCACATGGTATATCTGGCTACGGATCATGCAGGGTTTCCTCTTAAGGAAGAAATAAAGAAGTATTTGATGAGTGAAGGGTACGAGGTTGAAGATTGTGGAGCGCTCACTTTAGACCCTCTGGATGATTATCCTGATTTTATCTCCAAGGCTGCAGAGAAGGTTTCAAAAGATCCTGAAAACAGCAAGGCTATTATTTTGGGAGGATCTGGACAAGGCGAAGCAATTGTGGCCAATAAATTCCCAAATGTACGGACTGCTGTATATTACGGTCCGCCGGCCGGCGGATCAGAAGAAATGCCCAAGTTAACACGAGAACATAATGATTCCAATATTTTATCTTTAGGAGCAAGGTTTTTAAGTGTTGAAAAAGCTTGCGCAGCAGTTAAATTATTTTTGGACACTCCATTTTCCGGCGATCCCCGGCACACAAGAAGAATAGAAAAGATTAAAAAATTGGAGCAAAAATAAATGAGCAGTAACGGTTTACTGAAGGCAAAATCCATAGATCAGGTGGCAATTTTTGGCTCCTCCCATATTAATGATGATCATCCTCTGTTTAAAGAAGCATACAATGTTTGTAAAAAACTGGCAGAAGCAGGCTACACCATAGTTAATGGCGGCGGTCCGGGAGTAATGAGGGCAGCTACTCAGGGAGCTCTGGCAGGCGGAGGTAAGGTCGTGGGAATAACTTTTGAAGCAGATAAGGGGATGCATTTTGAAGGCAGAGATCCTTTTAACAAGATGGATATTGAAATCAAAACCAGAAATTACGTGGAAAGGACTTTGACTTTACTTAAGGAAGGTCAGGTTTACGTAGTATTTAACGGCGGAACCGGCACAATTTCCGAATTCGGCATGGCCTGGGGACTTGCTAAACTTTACTTTGGACATCACAAGCCTTTAGTTCTATACGGCAAATATTGGGGTAATATTATTAAAACATTTAAGGAAAATATGTTTATGAGACCGGAAGAACTGGAAGTTTATAAAATTGTAGAAAACAGCGATGCTGTGTTGCAGGCAATATTAGATTTTGAGACAGAACTTAAAAAGGGAGAAAAATCGCAAATTAAGGCAACAACAGAAACTTTGTAGAATGATTTCATCAAATCTGTCTAACCGACTAATTTTTATTTTTAGCCTGTTTGGACTTTTTGTATCTTCATTTTTACTGTATGAGTATAACTTTGCTTCATCAGTAGTTTGTCCAACCGGTGCAGGCTGTGATATTGTCCGGGCCAGCCCATATTCTTCTTTTTTGGGTATTTCTATTCCGATTTTAGGAGTAATATTTTATTTAGGGATGGCTGTTTTGTCGGTACTTTATTCTCAAAAATCGTTTCAAAAAATAATTTTTAAATTACATTTACTTGGTTCTTTGGTAGGGATTGGTTTTGGTGTGTATCTGACATATTTGGAAATTTATGTGATTCGGGCTATTTGCTTTTGGTGTGTTGCATCCTTTATAATTTCAATGTTTATAGCACTATCGGTTATATTCAGACGCAGAAATGAAAACGGAAACTAAAATATTAGGTATAATTTTAGCGTTAACTGTAGCTCTTTTGGTGGGCGGTGTATTTTTTTTAAGCAAACAAAGCACCTCCAATGACATTAAAGATGCTACTGTTTATCAAATCGATTATTCAAAGGGGCAAAAAATCGGTTCAGACAGCGCCAAAGTAAAACTTGTGGAGTTTTCTGATTTTGAATGCCCGGCTTGTGCGGCTGCTTCAAACTATACAAAAAAATATGAGTCAGGCGAAAACCCTGATATTCAATTTATCTACCGGCATTTTCCTTTGCCTCAACATGAATCAGCAAAAAAAGCAGCTCTAGTGGCTGAAGCTGCAGGAGAGCAAGGTAAGTTTTGGCAAATGCATGATAAGCTTTTTGAAACGCAATTTGAATGGGAAGAGTCTAAGGATTCGACAGCTTTCTTTTTGAGTTTGGCAAAAGAGTTAGGGCTGGATGAGGAAAAAATTAAAAAAGCCATCGAAGAAAATACATATGCTGCTAAAATTGATGCGGATTTAAGCGAAGGAAGGTCTTTAGGAGTAAATTCCACCCCAACTTTTTACTTAAACGGCCGAAAGCTGAATTTCAAAAGCTTTGCTGATTTGAATACTGCTGTTGAGGAAGAGTTGAAAAAATCAAACTAAATTTTCTGCTGTACCTTTGATAAAGGCTGCGATATTACTGATGGTTGTTTGCATAATCGATTCCTCTGCTTCTTTGGTGTAAAAGGCCATATGAGGAGTAATGATTACGTTTGGCAGATGCATTAAAATATGGTCTTCTATGATTTTTTGAAAATCTTCTTGGGGAATTTTATCCTGTGTTAGAAGTTGTGCTTCTTCTTTTAGTTCATTTTCTTCTTCTAAAACATCCAAAGCTGCTCCGGCTAAATGCTCTTGAGTTAATGCTTTTGACAGCGCATCTGTGTCTACAACGCCGCCACGGGAAGTATTAATCAGCAAGCTCCCTTTTTTCATTAAGGAAATATTGCCTTTGTTAATTAAATGATGTGTTTGTTCCACTAACGGAACATGCAAAGTGACAATATCGGAATTTTTTAAAAGTTCCTCAAGGGTAACGTAAGAAAATCCTAAATTTTTAGAAAGTTCATCGTTTGGATGGGGGTCCATGGCTAAAACTTGCATATTAAAACCTTTGGCAATTTTTATAACATTACTGCCGATTTTTCCGGTTCCCACCACTCCCAAAGTTTTGCCGTTTAGATCAAATCCCTTAAATCCATCAGTTGAGAACTCTCCGCTAAGTTTTAATCTGTAAGCTGCTTGAGGAATTTTACGTGAAAGAGACAGGATTAACCCAAAAGTAAATTCTGCCACAGTATTGGAACCATACGCAGGAACATTGGATATTGAAATATTCTTGGTTTTTGCAAACTCGCAATTAACATTATCAAAACCTGTTGCCCGGACAGTTATGTATTTTAAATTTGGAAAAGAATTCAAAACTTTAGGGGTAAGCAGAGACTGTACAAAGATAGAAATAACTTCAAAATCCGTATTCTGGGGAATAGAATCTTCGTTTAAAGGATTTTCAAAAAAGGCAACTTCATGGCCTTCTAAATTTTGGGAAAAATATACTTGTTGATCCTTATCGCGGATTTCAAAAAAGGCAGTCTTCACTAATTTATTATACAGAAAAATCTAATCGAAGTATAAATCATTTATGTCATCCTGAGACCCGATTAAATCGGGGCGAAGGATCTCTCAACTGGCTTGAGGAGAATCTGACATAAAGTCAGAGATTCTTCGCTAGTCGCTCAGAATGACATTGCGGTATAATAGAAATAACAGTCTTTTGATGAATATTACCCTTATAAAAAATCTTTTGGATATTAGCGGAAAAACAGCTATTGTAACAGGCGGAGCTTCGGGTATTGGTTTTGGGATAGCCTGCAGACTGGCAGAAGCCGGGGCAAATATAGTGATTGCAGATGTGCAGGCTGATGAAGCGCAAAAGGCAGCAGAAGATTTCTCAGCAAAAGGCTGGAAGGCAAAGAGTGTAATGGTTGATGTATCAAATGAGGAAGATGTTAAAAACTTAATTGCTGAAACGGTTTCAACTTATGGGTCGGTTGATATTTTGGTTAACAATGCCGGGATTTATCCTGCTATCCCTATTTCGCAGATGTCTTTAAAAGATTTTGAAAAAGTGATTGATGTGAATTTAGATGGGGTATTTTTGTGCACAAAGTATGCCTCCGAGCAAATGAAAAAGCAAGGCAAGGGAGGCAAAATTATAAATGTTGCCTCAATTGATGCATTACATCCTTCTATGGTAGGGCTTTCTGCATATGATGCTTCAAAACACGGGGTTTGGGGATTTACTAAAAATGCGGCTTTAGAGTTGGCGCCTTTTAAAATTTGGGTTAATTCCATAGCCCCGGGAGGAATTGCCACGCCGGGGGTCGCTAAAATGCAATCCCAGGAAAATTCAGCTGGCGATGGAGGTAAAGCAATAGAAGAGTTTATGGCAAAAATCCCTATGGGCAGAATAGGGGAACCGGATGATATCGGAAAAGTAGCCTTATTTTTAGCCTCGGATATGTCCTCTTATATGACCGGGTCACAGATTGTAGTAGACGGCGGCGTACTTTTATCCTAACTTTTGTTATTGACAACGGTTCCCTATTTAAGATATGATATCCCCCTAGGGGGGACTAGACAAATATGACTTACAGACCTAAAGATACTCAGGAACGTATTTTACACAGACTTAAGATTGCCAAAGGACATTTGCAAAAAGTTATCCAAATGGTTGAATCCGGTCAATATTGCATAGACGTGATTCATCAGTCTCAGGCTATCCAGCGTGCTTTGCAGGAAGCAGATTCTGTGCTTTTGGAAAACCACCTAAAAACTTGTGTGGTGGATCATATAAAAAAAGGCGAAGCAGATTCGTCCATTCAGGAAATTATGAATGTTTTACAAAAAAGCAGATGAATAACAAAAAAATAATTATTGGTTTTATAATTTTTACCCTTTTAATGCTGGGGGGCGGGGTTTTTGTTTTAAGCAGTACGACTTCCGGCCCGGGTAAAATCACAGCTTCTCAAAATGCCAAAGCAGAAGTTTTGGAAAAAACTTTTGACTGGGGAAACATACCTATAAACGGCGGCAATGCCACAAAAACTTTCATTATCAAAAATACAGGTTCTGAGATCTTGAAACTTACCGGAATTAAGACTTCCTGTACTTGCACAAAAGCGCAGGTTGAAATAGAGGGAAAAACCAGTCCCTATTTTAGCATGCATGCAACATCGGGGTGGGTCGGAGAAGTGGCGCCGGGTAAAGAGGCCCGGCTCTTGGTTATTTTTGATCCGGCTTTTCATGGGCCAACAGGAGTCGGTTCTGTGGAAAGACTGATTTCTATTCAGACAAATGATTCTCAAAACCCTAATCTGGAATTTTCTTTAAAAGGAGTCGTGATTAAAGATCAATGAAAAAAATTAAGAAAATACTGGCAAAAGCGGTTCCTTTATGGATGGTGATTTTAATTACTATAAATTCCACCATGATTATGGGTATTGCACAGTATTATTTAATGAGAGCAGAGCTTCGCAGGAATTTAAGCGAGCTTGCAAAAACAACAAAGAGTCCGGAAGATTTAGTGACAATTCTAAAACAGGAAGTTCTGCCGCAGGATGGTTATACGACTTCTTTAAAATGGAAAGATTTGGGAAAACAATTGGTAGAATCAGGAGCCATTGATAAGAAAAAATATGAAGAAATTTTTACTTCTACCTCAGATGGAGCGGACCATATGAAATATCTTAATGAAGCCTCAGAAGATAATATCAGAATAGATGAGAAAAATTCCCGCTTCATGGTTAACACTTTTTGGGCTTTGGGTTTGGTACAAAAAAGCAAAGTTTTAGATGAAGGGCCGATGAAAACCGGCGGCACGCCGACAGAAAATTTTGCCTCAACAGGAGGGTGGACTTTAGGGGCAAAACCTGTAATGGAAATTTATTCATCCAGGGAATTACTGCCCCTGAATTCTTTTCAGCAGGATTTGGTGAAAAAGATTGCTGAGAATGTTTTCCGTCCCTGTTGCGGCAACTCCACAGCCTTTCCTGATTGTAACCACGGCATGGCTGCTTTGGGTTATATAGAGTGGGCAATCTATAACGGTCTTCCTGAGGAGCAAATTTACAAAGACCTGTTAGCTTTTAATGTTTTCTGGTTTCCGCAAAATTATGTGGAAATGGCAGTGTACTTTGATAAAAACGGCACAAAATGGAAAAATGTTGACCCGAAACTGGCTTTAGGCAGCGAGTACTCGTCCGCTCAGGGAGCGCAGCGTATTAAACAATCTGTTCAAAGCGTACCCGGTTTGCAGATTCAGGGAGGGGGCTGCGGGGTATGAAGAAAGTTCAAAGTTCAAAGTGTAAAGTGTAAAGTGTAAAGTTATGAGATATAAGGTTTTATGGAAAATGTACTTTTTCAAACATCTCTTATAGCTGCGTTTGTGGCCGGGATGGTGGCCCTTTTTGCTCCCTGCTGTATTACTTTTTTACTGCCTGCTTATTTAGGCAGTGTTTTTAAGGAAAAGGAAAAAGTAATTCTAATGACTTTGGTTTTTGGTGCAGGGATTTTTACGGTGCTTCTGCCTGCAGTTTTAGGGGTGGCTTTTATTTCCAAATTTTTATTCCGGTACCATGATTTAATTTATTTTATCGGCGGTTTTGTAATGCTTATTGTGGCTTTAACTACTTTTTTAGGTTTAAAAATGCCTATGCCTAATTTACCCGGGGCTAACATCGGCAAGAGGACAGATGTGGTATCAATTTTTACGCTTGGGATGGTGTCAGGTGTTACCAGCGCCTGCTGTGCTCCGGTTTTGATTGGAATTATGACTTTAACATTCCTGTCCCCTACTTTTTTCGGGGCTTTATTGGTAGGCGGTATGTATGTTTTAGGAATGGTGATTCCCCTGCTTTTGATTGCTGTTTTTCTGGCTGGTAAAATGCCGAAATTTTCTGTTTTAAGAAAACCTATTTTTTCTCTGAATTTATTAGGGAAGACCTATTCGGTTATTCTTAGTAATTTAATTGCCTCGGCAATATTTTTATTTACCGGACTTTTGATTTTGGGCTTAACAATTACCGGTAAACTTTCGGCAGAGAATATGGATGAGTTTACTAAGATTATCACTAGTGCCTTGAGCAGTGCCAACAATGCGTTTGGTAATAATATTTTATTAAACATTTTGTTTGTGGGTACACTGGGGCTATTTATTTATTGGATATCCAAAAAAGTGTAGTATATATCCTGAGGGGGTGATAATCACTATGATGGGTTGGGGAGGTTATGGCTACGGCATGATGAATTCAGGATTTGGCATACTTTTTTCGTTAGTCGTATTATTGGATCTGATTCTTTTAGGAGTTTGGCTTTGGAAGCAGATTCAGAAAAAATGATTCTTGGAAAGGGGTGATAAAAATGCTGAATGCGAAAGCTTTTGCTAACGCCGCATCGTTGGTGATGGCAGTATGGGTTGTGGGCTGCGCTTTGCTGGCATATGTAATGCCTGATTTACTTTTTTCTATCTCGCAGTCCTGGACTCATACTATAAATCTCGGGGCAGTCAGAGCGCCGTTTAATCCCGGTTTGGGATCGCTAATTCTTGGTTTTGTCAGTGCGGTGGGATTGACCTGGGTAACAACTTACGGGACAGTTGCCCTTTACAATAAATTTGCAAAGAAAGGTTAGAGAGCAATGAGAAAGGCTGTTGTTTACGGAATTTTGGCAGGCGCGGGACTGCTCGTTCTATATCTTTTAGTGATGGGTTTGGCATCAGGGTCATGGGATTACACTGCGAGACAGCTGATCAATTTTAAGTTTTGGATTGCTGCGCTGGTTTTGGGGTTTGGTATTCAGGTTGGGCTGTTTAGCTATCTTAGGAATTGCCGTGAAGAAACTGCAGCAGGTAAAAGGACAGTTGCAGCCGGAGCAGGTACATCTACTGTGGCGATGCTGGCATGTTGCGCCCATCACATAAGCGATGTTTTGCCTTTTTTGGGCTTGTCAGTATTAAGCTTGACACTTAGCAAATATCAGGCGTGGTTTTTGGGTTTGGGTGTTGCGTCAAACCTAGTTGGGATATTTTTGATGCTACAACAAATTAGGAGAATGAAAAAATGAATAAATTGGGAATAGTTTTAATATTAACAATGGTTTTTTTAACAGCCTCATGGGTATGGATGGTAAGCGGGTCAAAACAGGATCCTGCGCCTTCAAAAATTCCCATGACTTTAAGCAGTCAAAGCGATGAGAAAGGAGATGTCGCTGTGAAAGTTACACCGATTTCTCTAGAGCCGGGTAAACAAGCAAAATTTGAAGTGGTTTTGGATACTCATTCAGTAGAGCTAATTTATCATATGGTTAAGATTTCCAGCTTAAGCGATAATCAAGGCAATGCATTGAATCCAGTTTCTTGGAGCGGTGGATTAGGTGGCCATCATTTAAAGGGCGAACTTGTTTTTCCTCCTCTTAAGATGGATGCTAAATCAATAGAGCTTTTTATTTCTGGTATTGATGGTTTTGACAGAAGTTTTAGCTGGAATATATAAAGGAGGATACCGAAGCAGATGAGTATAGATAAAATATTAGTTGCTTTTTTTGGTCTTTTCGGGATAGCTTTTACTTTTTGGTTTTTTTTGATGAAAAAAGAAAAAGAGGTGGAAGTAAGCGGGGAAATAGATATAACAGTTTCCGGTGGCTATTCTCCGGAGGTAATTTCCGTTCCTGTTGGTAAAACTACCAGAATGAATTTTTTCCGGACAGACCCGACAGATTGTTTGTCCGAGGTCGTGCTTCCTGATTTTAAAATCCGAAAAGAGCTGCCTTTAAATAAAAAAATCAGCGTGGAAATAACTCCGAAAAAAACAGGGGAATTTGGATACACTTGCGGCATGAATATGTATCATGGAAAAATAATAGTTAAATAATATGGCAGAAAATAAGAAAACATTCAAAATAAAAGGCATGCATTGCGCTTCATGCATAAGGGTAATCGAAAGCTCTATTAAAAAGATTCCCGGAATATCCGATGCTTCAGTTAGTTTAGTGACAGAAAAAGCAACAGTAGCGTTTGATCCCAAAAGGGTAAATGATGAACAAGTTATGTCTGCTGTTTCCAGGGTAGGTTATAAAGCCTTTTTGGAGGAGGAAGGGGAATCGGAAGAAAAAGAAAAAGAAGAAAAGCAAAAAGAACTTTCTGCCCTTAAAAGAAAAGCTTTTATCAGTTTGTTTTTGGCATTTTTAATTGTTTGGGGAAGTTTTCCTTACATTGACCAATTTGCTCCATTTATCTTAAAAAACTTCTGGGTGCAACTTATTTTAGCTTTGCCTGTGCAGTTTTGGGCAGGACTCATGTTTTATAAAGCAACAATTCCCGCTCTGCGCCACCGCACTGCCAATATGGATACTTTAATCACCATCGGAACAACTGCGGCTTTTGGGTATTCGGTAGTCGCTACAGTTTTTCCGCAGATTATTGAAAGCGCAGGCATTGAGCCGATGCCTTATTTTGATGTATCGGCAGTAATTATCGGTTTAATTTTGCTGGGCAGATATTTTGAAGCAAAAGCCAAAGCAGGTACCTCAGAGGCAATTAAAAAGTTAATCGGATTGCAGGCTAAAACTGCCAGGGTTTTAAAAAACGGTAAAGAGGAAGATATAGCAATTGATCAGGTTGTGATTGGGAATATCATCCGGGTAAGACCAGGCGAGAAAATTCCGGTTGACGGAAAAGTAAAAGAAGGGCAATCTTCGGTAGATGAGTCAATGATTTCCGGAGAAAGTATTCCGGTGGAAAAAACAAAAGGAGACTTAGTTATCGGAGGGACGATAAATAAAACAGGAAGCTTTATTTATGAAGCAACCAAAGTGGGAAGCGATACTATGCTTGCGCAAATCATCAAGCTGGTTGCCGAAGCGCAAGCCAGCAAGGCGCCGATTCAAAGACTGGTTGACTTAATTTCTTCTTACTTTGTGCCGGTAGTTTTAATGCTTGCAATTTTTACCTTTACAGTATGGTATATCTTTGGGCCTCAGCCTGCATTTTTATTTGCCATGCTGAATTTGGTGGCGGTTTTGATTATTGCCTGTCCTTGTGCCATGGGACTTGCAACTCCAACAGCCATTATGGTGGGAGTGGGCATTGGGGCGGAACACGGGATTTTAATTAAAAACGCAGAAAGTCTGGAAATTGCCCATAAAATAAATACGGTGATTTTTGATAAAACCGGAACTTTAACAAACGGTAAACCAGTGGTAACAGACATAATTTCGACCTCGCAGGTCAAAGGCGCTGGACCTGCGAGGTCTGTGCTGCAGATTGCCTCATCAATAGAAAAAGGGTCAGAGCACTCCTTGGCTGAGGCTATTGTCCAGAAGGCAGACCAGGAGGGACTTGCCCTGAGCGCAGTCGAAGGGTTTAAGGCAGTACCGGGGCACGGAGTAGAGGGAATTATTAATAAAAAAAGGGTGATCTTTGGGAACAGGAAGTTGATGGATCGGGAAAAAATTATCTGGCGGAAGATGGAGGCAAATATTGAAAAGTTGGAATCAGAGGGTAAGACAGTTATGATGCTGGCAGTTGAAGGTGAACTTGCTGGATTGATAGCAGTTGCGGATACTTTAAAACAAACTTCCAAAAAAGCAATTGACACGCTTTCGAAGATGGGAATAGAGGCTGTGATGATTACAGGTGATAATGAAAGGACTGCTAAAGCCATCGCAAAACAGGCAGGAATTAAAAGAGTTTTGGCAGAAGTGCTGCCTGATCAAAAAGAAGCTGAGGTAAAAAAAATTCAGGCAGAGGGTAAAGTGGTGGCTATGGTGGGGGACGGGATTAATGATGCGCCGGCCCTGGCAGCAGCCAATATAGGTATTGCTATGGGAACCGGAACAGACGTGGCAATGGAGGCGGCGGGAATTACCCTGGTAAGTAAAGATTTAGCTTCTGTTGCCGAGGCAATTGAATTATCAAAAAAAACAATGAGAACAATAAAGATGAATCTTGTCTGGGCTTTCGGGTATAATATAACCTTAATACCTGTGGCAATGGGAGCTCTTTATCCGGTCTTCCAGATATTGCTAAATCCCATTTTTGCCTCAGCGGCAATGGCTTTAAGTTCAATATCAGTGGTCAGCAATTCATTGCTTTTGAAAAGGACTAAACTCTAAATGGATCTTTGGCTTATCTTTTTTACAGGACTGACAATAGGCGGCGTTTCCTGCATGGCAGTGCAGGGGGGGCTTTTGGCATCCACTATTGCTGCCCGCGAAGAAGAAGAAATAGAAGAGGGGAAAAATAGAAAACAGGGCGTTTGGCCGACTTTGTCATTTTTAATCACTAAATTCTTTGCTTATATTATTTTAGGACTTGTTTTAGGCGGGTTTGGGGCGGCTCTGCAGATTTCGGAAAGAGTGCAGGCTTTTATGCAGATTGCAGCTTCTTTATATATGCTGGCTGTTGCCATGAATTTACTGAATGTCCACCCTGTTTTTAGATATGTGATTATTCAGCCTCCCAGATTTTTAACAAGACTTGTGAGAAACCAGTCTAAAAGCAAGGATTTATTTGCACCCGCATTTCTTGGGGCAATGACTATTTTCATTCCCTGCGGAACAACACTGGCTATGGAAGCTTTGGCAATTTCCTCAGGCAGCGCAATTAAAGGCGCGGCAATTATGGGAGCTTTTGTTTTGGGTACTTCTCCCCTATTTTTTGCGTTGGGATACATAACTACCACTTTGGGTGATGCTTTCCGGGCAAGATTTTTAAAGCTGGCAGCAATATTAATAATTTACCTTGGAATGACATCCTTAAACGGGTCGCTAATTTCCCTTGGATCTCCCATTACCCTGCAGTCTTTGGCAGACGCTTCGCCTATTCAGATAAGTTTTGGCGGCGAAGAAGGTTCAGACAGCGCAGATACTGTAAATACTACTTTAGTAAACGGAGTGCAGGTTGTGGAGATTCAAGCTTTTCCTAATGGGTACAGTCCTACTTATATTAAGATTAAAAACGGGGTGCCGACAAGAATTAATGTAACTGCTACAGGGGGTTATGGTTGCACTTCTGCTTTTGCTATTCCCGCTTTAGGCGTTAGAAAAAGATTAGCTTTAAATACAACTGTTCCTGTAGAGTTTACCCCTCAAAACAAAGGGAAGATTCTTTTTAGCTGCTCAATGGGAATGTATTCAGGAGTAATAGAGGTGATTTAATGATCAAAAAGAAATTTAAAATAACCGGTATGCATTGTTCGTCCTGCGCCATAACCATAGATATGGATTTGGAGGATTTGGATGGTGTAAAGATGAGCAAGACTTCTTATGCTAAGGCAGAAACTGAAATCGAATTTGACCCGGAAAAAGTTACTGATTCTAAAGTTTTGGAAACCATCAAAAAATCCGGTTATGAGGCCAGTATACCCTAAAATGTTTGATTTAATATCCGTTGGTGATGCACGTATTGATAACTCTGTTCATCTGCCTAAAGCACATATTTCCTGTACCATAAATAAAGAAAGATGTGAAATCTGTTTAGCTTATGGTGGCAAGATCCCGATAGACAGCGTTAAAGTCCAACCGGCGGGAAACAGTAACAATAATGCTGTAGCTGCAGCAAAATTGGGGTTAAAAACAGCACTCTATGCCAATATAGGGGAAGATGCCAACGGAAAAATGATTTTAGATCATTTAAAGGCGGCTGGCGTAGATACCAGGTATATGGTGGTAAATAAAGGCATTCCAACAGAGCAGTCAATTGTTATAAATTACAACGGGGAAAGGACAATTTTGGTTTACCATCATCCCTGGGATTATACTTTGCCTGATTTGGATAAGACTAAATGGGTTTATTATTCTTCGGTTTCATTTTCATTTCCCAAGACTTCTTTGGTTCCGCAGCTTGAAAATTATATAGAAAGGATCGGGGGCAGCCTGATGTATTCACCGGGGACTCATCAGCTGAAGTTTGGAGTCAAAAAACACCCCAGGCTCTTGTCTCTAACAAGGGTGTTGATTGTTAATTATGAAGAAGCAAAAAAAATTTTGGAGATTGATGGCGGAAGAAAGATTGATATAAAAAAACTGCTTTCTTCCCTTGCGGATTTGGGGCCTAAAAATGTCGTGATTACAGACGGGAAAGAGGGATCATATGGATTTGACGGTAGTAGTTTTTTTAAAATCGGGCTTTTCCCGGCCGAATTAAAAGAAGCAACCGGCGCAGGAGATGCATATGCTACAGGGTTTTTAGCAGCTCTTTTTTATGGAAAAGATTTTTCTGAAGCTATGAGATGGGGAGCTGCAAATTCAGCGGCAGTTGTAGAGCAATGTGGCCCGCAGGAGGGGCTGCTTTCTTATAATCAAATGCAGGAAAAATTAAATAAAAATTCCGGGATCAAAGCAGGGGAAATTTAGCGGACTACGACCCTTGTGCCGGGGTTTTCTGCGGTGGCACGTACAGCATTTTGATCCGGGGGAACAACCGGCCCGGCCCAGTCAAAGAGTTGGGCAACAGAAGCAAGAGGGGAATTTACACAGCCGTGGCTCATCGGGTGACCGAAATTATTATGCCAGTAGGCTCCGTGTATGGCATAGCCCTGATGGAAAAACATATTATGTGGCACATTGGGAAGATAATAATATGTCCCCAAATCTTTTGATCCGCCGCTCATTGTTTGATTTCTGGTTTTATACCAAATATTAAAAGATCCCTTTGGAGTAGGAGCCCAAAGGCCGGAAGAAATAGGAAATTCTATCACCAGCGTGTTGCCTTCATAAGCCCTTAATCTTTGTTCGTCTAAGGATACATCAATCCATTTTTCCTCTCCTGCTTCATTAGTGGTGCCCAGTACTGCCTGATTTTCATCGGGATTTTGAGCTAAAGACTGCGAGTAAGCGTAAGACAAAGATGTTTTTGGGTAATCAATCACCTCTCCGTTAAAAATAGCTGTATTTGCATCTTCATCAAACTTGCCGTTTTGGCTTAAGATGTTGTCAACGGTGCAGCAGGAAAGCGTGAGGTCGCCGGAGATATTCAGCTTATAAACAATGGTCCTGCGGATAGATTGAAAATTAAAAGCGATATAGGCAATTACGGCTATTAACAATAGAAGAGGTACAAGACGGTGTAGCATAAGTCAAGCGCGCCGTCTTTTCGCACTACTTTCATTTTGAAATAGTTCCTATATAGACGTCAAGAGGCAGTTTAGGTAAGATGAAAATTCATGAAAAAGTATGCCATCCTGGTTGGTATTTTCATTATTTTCTCCTCTTTTATGATAGCCGGCGCCGCCTCAAGCAGTCGATCTGCTGAGTTGATCTCTCCGGCTGTAAAAGCGGAAAAAGTATTAGGCGTAAACCAATGGTATCCGGGTGAGGCCACTGCAGAAGCGGATGCCCCAAAAGTTACTGCCAAAGCCGGTTTTTTTGTAGACACAAAAAACGGAACAGTGCTTTATTCAAAAAACATTCATGAAAAATTACCCATTGCTTCATTGGTTAAAGTAATGACTGCTTTAATAGCCTTGGAGCATAAAAGCATGGAAAATGAGTTTATTGTTTCGGAACATGCTGCAGGTATGGAGCCTGATAAAATGCTTCTGATTGCAGGAGAAAAGCTGAGTTTGAAAGAAATTTTGAGCGGAATTTTTTTGGTGTCTGCAAATGACGGAGCAGAAGTTTTAGCAGAAGGAACAACCGGAGACAGGACTGAGTTTTTAAATTTAATGAATGCAAAAGCAAAACAACTCGGAATGAAGAATACCTATTTTGCAAATCCTACCGGTTTGGATGAAGATGAAAATAATTCATATTCTACAGCCTATGATTTAGCAATTCTGACAAGACATCTGATCCGTCGCTATCCGGAGGTAGTTGATATATCCAAAACAGAACATATTTATTTACCCATAACGGAAAATCATCAGGATTATGATATGTATTCAGGGATAAATTTACTGACTACTTACCCCGGAGTAGTAGGTTTTAAGACCGGTTATACACCGGAGGCAGGATTAACTTTAATAACTTTGGTGCAAAAAGAAGGCCGGGAAGTAGTGGGGGTTTTGCTTGGATCTTTGTCCCGAAGGGATGAGGCAAGAGAGCTTTTGGATTATTCATTTAAAAAGTTAAATTAATACTTGTTTTCAAATATACTTATGTAGTATTGATATATTACTTACCCAATGCCAATTCATGAGATAGAAGCAAAAGTTAATTTAGGACCCCTTTTTGTGGGACGGATTGGAGGACTGGTTGAGATATATCACGCAATAGTATCCAGTCGGGCAGGACACCCCTGTAAAACTGTTAAGGTGGCTAATCCTGTAACAATTGAGGCTATAAAATATAATGGCACGACACCGGATGAAGGCAGCAAGCAAATTTTTATAGGTAGCCAGATTAATGAAGATCCTAATTTAAAAAAGCAATTTTTCTTTGTGGATTCAGGCGCCGAAGAGGATGACATTAGGGGAAGATGGAAATTTTTCTTAGATCTTCCTAAAGAACTTACTGAGGATCTGCCGGAAGATTTTAATGAATGATTGAGCGTAATAGTTGCAATGGCAAAATTGATGGTAAAGATGTAAGCTAAAACTATGTTTGGATTCAGCCGGAAAAGATTTTTAGTTACTTTGGGGTTAAGTGTGTTGATTTGGATAGTTAGCAACTTTATACAACTACTAAACTCCAACCATTGGCCTGCAGGTTTCTCTCTATTAGGTGGTTCGTGTACAGTCACTGGTTATCCATTTGCTTTTTGTTTGGCAGGTTACGAGAAAGTTAAAATATTACTAATTTATTTGGTGAATATTGCATTTTGGTTTTGGGTTTTACATTTTTTGTGGAAATGGTTTAACAAAGGGAAGTCTTCTTTTGAAAAATAGCTTTTTCCCCTGAAAAATTGTGGTAATTAGTCCTAAGAAAGCAAGGGTTATTATTCCTCCGGAAACCATTAATAATCCTCCTAAAATTTGACTTGCAGGATTTATTGTTTTTTTCTTAGTACTTAATTTTTTCTGTTCTCCTAAAATATTAGTGACATTAATTTGATCAGAAATACGAGCAGGGTTTTCAAAGTTGATTCCCAGCACTCTTTTATTCACCTCGAAGGTGGGCTCTGACTCCTTCGAGGTGCTTGCTGTCAAGACGGATGTCGGATTATTGCTTTGGTTTGTTTCCTGAGTGGTGCCGGAGGAAGAATTATTATTGCCTGAACTGGTGCCTGTAGAGGCAGGTGTTGGCGAGGGGGTCGGTGTCGGGCTGGCTGGTACAGCTATTTCGATAATTATGGTCTGAGGGATTTCCTCATTACCAGATTTATCAACGGCTTTTATTTGAATTGTAGTTTTGCCGGGAGCAGAAATAATAAAGGGCTCTGAATAAATTTTTACTGTTTGGCCGTTATCTAAGCTGTATTCGATCCTCAGAATACCTGATTCTGTATCATTGCCTGTTAAAGTTATAGTTACAGGATTTGTATAGATGCCGGATGAATCCTTGGTGCCGGAAATTTGAATGGAGGTTGTGGGTGAAGATTGATCAAAAGCATTTCCTCCTTGAATCTCGCTGGTAGGGATTATTATTTCGCTCTCCGGTTGGGCGGAGTCAGGGTAAATAGTTAGCGGTGGGGAAATATCGGACGAAGGATCAAGATCAAACTCAATTCCTCCTTTTTCATCAATAGCAATATCTTTATAAATAGCAGTTTTTGAAATCCTGTCTTCCCTATAAGTTCGCTTTTTGATATTGGTGGTTTTTGAAGAAACAGCTTTCTTTTTGCGGGTTGCTTTGACTTTTACCTTAGCGGCTTTCTTTTTGACAAAAGCATGTTTAGTGTTGCCGGAAGTGGTACATATAACATCAGGAATATTTTCTTCTATCTCTCCTTTTTCGTTTAATCCGCAATGACGGTTTTGATCATCGTAAAGGTCTAATTCCCCGTCATCCAAAGAAATTTGTTCTCCTTCTAAAATAAACTTTTGGTCCTTAACTTCTACAGGTAAATCGTTATCATCGTTTAAGATTGCTTTAACGGTTTGCATAGCGGTTCCATTTGTTGATACTAAATTTCCATGATTCTGTTCTACGTAATAAATTTTTGTAGCACCCGAGATGTCTAAATTATCGTTTTTTAGTGAAGCACTATATAATGGTACTGTGCCATCACCATTTATGAAGATCTCATCCCTTTTAGGGAATAAATTTATTGGCCATGTAATCCACCATGTTTCATTGATTTGACCCAAAGTCGGTTGCGCTGTGCCGACTATTCCATAAACTTTTGTGCCATTTGTTTGGTTTAATATAGAATCCAAACTATTATGAAATTGTTCGCCAAAATTAAAGACAGACATATTGTAATTTAGATTTGAGAGAAGATTTTTGGTTTGATCAAAATTAAGAGTTCCAGTTAAGTTGTTGTTATCAATATCTTGATCATCTTTTAATGGGTATGGAAGATTCTTATCTAAATTAGTATAAAAATTATAATATTGATTTGATGGCAAAAGTTGGAATAGTGCAGGATTATTCCGTGAGACATCTTTTACCTCACTAGCAGGTACGCCTATTGGAAAAATACCGAAAACATTCTTTTGCAGAGCAGAACCATACATAAGCGTTTTTGTTGCACTGGTAGCTCCTAAATGGGGAACTCCCAGTTCAATTAGTTTGTTAACTTTAGAAGCTTTTTGAGCATCAGAGATATAATATCTGGCAACTAAACCGCCCATGGAATGAACAACAAGGTTTACTTGTGGCTGGCCGGATTTCTGTCTGGCATTTTCAATTAAAGCATCTAAATCATCTTTAGTAGTTCTTACATCTTTTCTCCAGTCATAAGGAAAAACAAAGAAATTTGTTCCTTTGTCATACCCCATTTCTGTAAAAAATGGATCAATATCTGAATATCCAAATGAAGTTAATTCCCCTGTTAAGACAAGAGCTGCTTCTGAAGTTACCCCGTCTGCTTTTAACCTTAAAATATCAAAATAATCATCATTTCCTAACTTTACCGCTTCGTCTTGATTTACCCAAATCTTTTCTTCACCGCCGTATGCATGAGAATATGTTCCACCGTGTCCGTCATCCGAAGACCAAAAAATATCCTGCGAAGCTTTCATTTCAGACCCTCCGATTCCGGGAATAAAAATTACCGGCAGTCTGGGCGGATGCGAAGGAGCCAGCGCGGAAACCTTTATATTATCAAACTTCATATATGCGCCCCCGAATATTCCTGTCCAATATGATAATGTTATAGTCCCTTTTTTAATATTGGTGCCTGTGTCAGTGAAATCAAAGATAGGAGTGTTGTCTATCCAGGCTTTAATATTTTCATTGGAGACTTCGATTATGAGGTGATACCATTTGTTATTTGCAAGAGAAAAAGGCTTGATCTCTTTTAATAAAGTCTGCCCGTTTCCGTCAATCTTCCATAATATAATTTGTGGTGTGTTATGTATGCCTTTCCCGTACCTTAAATTGATTTCATAAGAACCATTTTCTCCATATCTAAAACCTACACCCTGGTCGATTCCCAAAAAACCATTGATATCCAATTCTATGCGGTAATTATCCCATTCAGAATTGCCTGTGTTAATTCTTCCGCCCAGCGCTTTTCCTGAACTTGATCCGGCTAAGTTACCGTTATTTACCTGCCAATTACCTGATTCTATTGTCCATCCATTCAAATTTCCGTCATCGAAATTATCAAAAAGAAGTATATCTTCTTCGGTTGCCATAACCCGGGTGCTTAAAGCCATAAAAAACCACACCGCAAGAATAAGCCCTATTATTAGGCGCAGTGGCAATATATTATTCACCTTTGCATCCAAATTGTTGATCGTGAAAAATCGGAGCGCAATATGGCTTTAAGGTGATTTAAGATAACGAACTGACTCACCTCGAAGGTAGGCTCTGACTCCTTCGAGGTGTTGCAAAATAGACTTTGGGGTGGTATACATTTGAGGGATGTTAACGAACCAGAAAGTTTTGTGGATGTTGCTTATACTTTTCATTATTGGAGCAGGAGTTTATCTTGCTGTCTCAAAATTTAAAAATGATGTCGGGGATTTATCAGCATCTCCTTCCCCTTCGCCTTCGGGGCTGGATTTTGTGTTAACTAAATCTCCTGAACCAACAGCGGTGTCGCAGGGCACCCAAACCCAGCAAGTCCAATCTTCTGAATTGCCATTAGCCCGCAATAAAAAACTTTCTAAATTCCCGGGAGTTTTAAAACCGGAGGATTTGCAAAATAAAAAAGCCGTTATTCAGACTGCCAAAGGGATAATCCAGCTTAAAATTTATCCCGAAGCTTCTATGGCTGCCTCCAATTTTATGATTTTATCTGCAAATGGTTTTTACGACGGATTAAAATTTCACCGGGTGGAAGATTGGGTGGTGCAGGGCGGGGATCCTTTGGGAAACGGCACAGGCGGGCCAGGGTATCAATTTCCTGATGAGCCGGTTACGCGTTCCTATGTTAAGGGTATAGTGGCTATGGCAAATGCAGGCCCTAATACCAACGGCAGCCAATTTTTTATCTTGAAAAAAGATACGCCTTTGCCTCCAAGCTATACGATTTTGGGGCAAATTATTTCCGGACAAGACGCAGTAGATAAACTTTCTATTGGTGATGTAATGCAGAAGGTGGTTATCCAAAATCTCCAATAGCTTTCAGCTATCAGTCTTCAGTCGTCAGATAATTGCAATTTAAATCTGAAAGCTGAGAGCTGAAGACTGATGACTATCTATACAATATCTTGTGTATTGACACTTTATCATATCAACATGTTATGTTATACTGAGTTTTGTGAAATGCCCATTTTGTCAAAGCAGTTTAAGCAAGGTTATAGATAAAAGGTCGGTTTTCGGCCGCGGTGAAATTAGAAGGCGCAGGGAATGTTTGAAGTGTGCTAAGCGTTTTACAACTTATGAAAGTCTTGCTGACGTCATGCTTTTGGTTATTAAAAAAGATGGCAGACGCGAGCCTTTTTTGCGGGAAAAGCTTGAAGCAGGTTTGACTAAAGCTTTGGAAAAAAGACCGGGTATTGACAGGGTTCCAAAGCTTCTTGATAGAATAGAAGGCCGTCTTAGGGCAAAGAAGCTGCAGGAGATTCCTTCACAGACTTTGGGGAAGTGGGTTTTAGCAGAACTCAAAAAAGTGGACGGAGTGGCTTATTTGCGTTTTGCCAGTGTGTACAGGACCTTTTCCGATGCGAAAGATTTTAAAAAGGAAATGGAAGCGCTTTAATCAGGGTATAGCAAATAGGGTTTAGGGTATAGTTTAATCAAAAAACTTATGAAAAATTCAAGAAATAAAACAATAACCAAATCCACTTTGCAGCTAGTTTCTGTGGCCCGGGGTAAGATTCAAAAAAAGACTAATGGTGAACATAAAACCAATGGATTGGATATAAACGGACGCACCTTTGGGACGCGTTTTGATCTCCGCTATAAAAAAATGCCCCAAATGCCGGAAGGTCTGCCTCAGCCTACATTTTCCGAAAGCTCAAACAAAATTCTAAAGGAAAGGTATTTACTTAAGGGCGGGAATTTAGAAGTTATAGAAACTGTGGCAGAGCGTTTTTGGCATATTGCCTATGATATTGCCTCTGCTGATTTTGACTTTTCGCAGAGTTCGAAGCATGTTTTTGATTTATCCTGTAAGTTTTACACCATGATGGTTAAGCAGGAATTTCTACCTAATTCCCCGACAATTATGAATGCGGGCAAAAATAACGGTTTGCAGTATTCTGCCTGTTTTGTGCTGCCTGTTGGGGATTCTTTGCCGGAGATATTTGATTCCATAAAATACGCAGCGCTTATTCATCAAACAGGCGGAGGCACAGGCTTTGCTTTTTCCCGGCTTCGTCCTACAGGCTCAATTGTTAATACCACAGGCGGTGTGGCATCCGGACCTGTTTCTTTTCTTAGGGTATTTAATGCGGCTACAGAATCCATAAAACAGGGCGGCACAAGACGCGGCGCCAACATGGGGATTTTAAGGGTGGATCATCCTGATATTTTGGAATTTATCCGCTGCAAAGCAGAGCTTGATGATTTAAATAAACCTATTTTTGCAGGCATTGCCCCGCTTTTACCTGATGACGCGTCACGGGATTATGCTAAACAACTGCTTTTAGACAAGCAAATTGCTAATTTTAATATCTCGGTGGCTGCAACTGATAAATTTATGGAGGCGGTGGAAAAAGGTGAAGATTATGAACTTATTCATCCTCACAGCGGAGAAGCGGTCGGCACTCTTAATGCCAAAGAAGTTTTTGATGAAATAATTGAAAGAGCCTGGAAAACAGGAGATCCGGGCCTTATATTTATTGACCGCATAAACAACTCCCCTGCCAATCCGGTTCCCTCCTTGGAAACTATTGAATCAACCAATCCTTGCGGAGAGCAGCCTCTTGCGCCGTGGGATGCATGTAATTTAGGATCCATTAATTTGGGTAAATTTGTGCTTGAGGAGGGGTCAGATGTGAATTGGGAAAAATTAAAAGATGTAACACGCTTGGCAGTCCACTTTTTGGATAATGTGGTGCAGAATAATCCTTTTACTTTAAAACAAATCTATGATGAAGTGCACAAAAACCGCAGGATAGGCTTGGGAGTGATGGGTTTTGCCGATATGCTTTTTAAATTAAAAATTCCTTACGGAAGCGATGAAGCTTTAAAAATGGCTGAAAAGATAATGAAGTTTATAAATGAAGAAGGACACAAAGAATCTGAGGAGTTGGCAATAGAACGCGGTCCTTTCCCCAATTTCTTAGATTCAATCTATGCTGATAAAAATTCTCCTTCTTTTGCCAATAGGCCGGCCTCGTATGCTTATGAAGGCGGCAGGCCGATCAGGAATTCCACTATTACCACCATTGCTCCCACAGGCACAATTTCCATAATCGGTGATTGTTCCTCAGGGATTGAACCGGTTTTTGCCCTAGCTTATATGCACAAGGCTAAAGCTTCCGGTGATCAGTACAGAATTTTGACTATTGCTAATCAAACATTTGTGGATATTGCCAAAAGAGAAGGTTTTTACAGCGACGATTTGGCGACGAAAGTTTTAGAGCATGGTTCTGTAGCCGGCGTTGACGGTGTGCCCCAGGAATGGCAAAAGGTTTTTGTGACAGCTCCTGAGATTGATCCTGTTTGGCATGTAAAGATGCAGGCAGCTTTTCAAAGCTATACAGATAATGGTGTTTCCAAAACTATCAACTTGCCAAACAGCGCAACCCGTGATGATGTCAGGCTTGCATATAAAATGGCTTATGAAACAGGCTGCAACGGAATTACCATTTACCGGGATGGCTCAAAATCAGTGCAGGTTTTAAATGTTTCCTCTTCTTTGGGTAAAGGCAAAGAAGAGACAGCTCCGGTAGCTGAGCGGCCGATGATTTTACATGGCAGGACTTATAAAGTTTCCACTCCTGTGGGGGAGGCTTTTATTACTGTAAACCGGGATATACAGGGGCAGCCTTTTGAAGTATTTGTGACTGTCGGCCGGGCAGGGATGCACACCATGGCAGATGCAGAAGCTATGGGAAGACTGGTGTCTTTGTCTCTGCGTTTGGCAAGAGGAACAAAAGAAACTGATCCGAAGGCTGTGGCTGCAAAAATTGTCGGCCAGCTTAAAGGAATCGGGGGAGCCTCCTCTGTGGGGTTTGGGAAAAACAGGGTGATGAGTCTGGCAGATGCAATTGCTAAAGTTTTGGCAGAGGATTTGGCAATGGAGACTCAAAGTCAGGAAGTTGAAGCAATACCTCTTGATTTAACCATCAACGGCAAAGGTGATATTGATCTACAACCCACAACCCACAACCCAAAACCCAAAACCAATGCTGATCTTTGTCCTGAATGCGGCTCTGCTTCTTTTGTCATGGAAGAAGGCTGTAAGAAATGTCATAGCTGTGGGTATAGTATGTGCTAAAATGGCCTCATTGTGAATCCAGAAAAGGGCTTAGTTATCGTTTATACAGGCGAGGGGAAAGGGAAAACTACTGCTGCTTTGGGTTTAGTGCTCCGGGCAGTTGGCTACAAGCGGAAGTGTCTGATAGTGCAATTCGGCAAGATGTGGTTTACCGGAGAAGTTGAGGGAGTTAAAAAATTAGCACCATTTGTTAAGTTTATCCAGGGCGGCAAAGGATTTGTTAAAATTTTAGGTGATAAATTGCCTTTAAAAGAGCATAAAAAAGCAGCACAAGATACCTTTAATCTATTATATAAAGAAGTAATGTCTGATAAATGGGATGTGGTGGTGGCTGATGAGGTTGTTGGGTGTATTAAAGCAGGACTGCTAACTCTTACAAAAATATTACAACTTACTCGTGACAAACCACAAAGATTAGACTTAGTATTAACTGGCCATCATGCACCAGGGGAATTGATTAAGGTGGCAGATTTGGTGACCGAGATGCGGGAAGTGAAGCATCCGTACCAGAAAGGAATTTTAGCAAAAAAGGGGGTTGATTTCTGAAAGAAACAAGATCCCTGAAATGGATCTTGACATTTAGCACTCGTGATGCTATTCTGCTAATATAAAATATGGGAGATTTTATTAAGCCTACTGTAAATGAACCTGTAAAACTTAAACCGACTATGCCTGTTGGCCCGCTTCGCGATACGGTTATTTTCCCCGGTAATTCTGTTCCTATCATTTCGGGAAGATCAAAATCCAAAACCGCCTTGGATATTTCGTGGAATTCAGATAAGCTGATAGTTTTCGTGACTCAGAAAAATGCCAAAGTTGAAGATCCGAAAGACACCGACCTCTATAAAGTCGGAACGGTGTGTTTGATAAGAAGGGTGGTTAAAAATCCGGAGGGCGAGTATACTTTGCAGGCAGAGGGCTTAAGCAGGGTATATCTAAAAAGCTTTACAAAGGTAGATCCTTATCTTGAGGCAGAAATTGAGGAAATCCCGGAACTTTATGAAAAAACAGAGCAAACAGAGGCCTTGGTCCGTTCAGTCAGGGAACAGGTCAAACGTTTCCTGGAGCTTGGCGGGAATCCCTTTTTTGACCAAAGTAATTTTGCTAACTGGTCCCTCTTTACCTACAGCGATGATCCCAATCAATTGGTGAATTCCGTAACTCAAGCCATAGACTTTAAGACTATTGATAAACAGCAAATTTTAGAAATGGTTTCCACTGCTGAGAGACTGCAAAGACTTTCCGAGCTTTTGGCAAAGGAAATAAGGATTTTGGAAATTTCCCAAAAAATTTCTTCCCAAACCCAAGAAAGGGTTTCCCGAATGACAAAAGAGGCGATTCTGCGGGAGCAAATGAAAAGCATAGAAGAAGAGCTTGGTGGTGCCGATACAGAACATCAGGAAATCAGGGAATTTGAACTTAAGATTAAAAAGGCCGGGATGCCGAAGGAAGTTTTGGAAAGGGCTAAAAAAGAATTAATGAGACTTTCAAAAATGTCTTCTTTTAACCCGGAAGCAGGTTATATAAGAAATTATCTTGAATGGCTAACAGATCTTCCCTGGAAGCTTGGCAAAAAAGTTAAAGTGGATTTGAAAAAAGCAGAAAGTATTTTGGAAGAAGACCACTACGGTCTAAAAAAAGTTAAGGAAAGAATAATTGAATACCTGGCTGTATATAAACTTGCCGGGAAAATGCGAGGATCTATCATTTGTTTTGTCGGTCCTCCGGGAACCGGCAAGACTTCGATTGGAAAATCCATTGCAAGAGCCTTGGGGAGGAAATTCGTCAAAGTTTCTTTGGGCGGAATACGTGATGAGGCGGAAATAAGGGGTCATAGAAGGACTTATGTCGGTTCAATGCCGGGAAGAATTGTTCAGGGAATAAAGCAGGCAGGCGCCACAAACCCGGTTTTTATGCTGGACGAAATTGACAAAATTGGAGCAGATTACCGGGGCGATCCTTCCGCGGCGCTTCTTGAGGCATTGGATCCTGAACAAAACGAAGGATTTTCCGATCATTATCTGGAAGTGCCCTATGACCTGTCAAACGTCATGTTTATCACAACTGCCAATATTATGGATACTATTCCGCCTGCTTTACGGGATAGGCTTGAGGTTATCCGGTATCCGGGTTATACGGAGGATGAAAAATTCCAGATTGCCAAAAAATTCCTGATCCCCAAACAAGTCCAAACCCATGGTTTAAATTCCGCTCAAATTGAGTTTAAAGATGAGGCAGTTAATACAATTATCCGGGAATACACCCGGGAGGCAGGGGTTAGGGGTTTGGAAAGAGAACTGTCGGCAGTTATCAGAAAAGTAGCCCGTAAAATTGCCGAAGGAAACGGGCAGGTTAAAAAATTCGATATAACTTCTGAAGATGTGCATAAGTTTTTGGGTCCTATAAGATTTTTGCCGATACTTGCAGAAAAAGAAGATGAGATTGGGATGGTGACAGGTCTTTCTGTGACTGAAGCAGGAGGGGAAGTGTTGTTTATTGAGGTTACTTTAATGCCCGGAAAAGGCAACTTAATCCTGACCGGTCAGCTTGGGGATGTAATGAAAGAATCAGGGCAGGCGGCAATGTCCTATGTGCGCTCAAATTATGCAAATTTGGGTCTGCCTGAAAAGTTTTTCCATAAAGTTGACGTGCATGTGCATGTTCCGGAAGGAGCCATTCCAAAAGATGGCCCGTCTGCTGGGATTTCTTTAACTACCGCTATAGTTTCAGCTTTTACCAAAATTCCGGTGCACAAAGAAGTGGCAATGACCGGTGAGGTTACTTTGCGCGGACGGGTTTTGGAAATAGGCGGTTTTAAAGAGAAAATTTTGGCAGCTCACAGGGCAGGAGTAAAAACAATTATTGCGCCGCAGGATAATGAAAAAGATTTGGAAGATATTCCGGACTTTGTGCAGAAAGATTTAAAATTTGTTTTTGCAAAACACATGGATCAGGTGTTAAAAGAAGCTCTGGTAAGACCTCCTCAGCCCAGTCAGAGGAAAAGAGCTCCTGTTCCCCGCCCAGCCTATATAGCTTGAGCTTGCCTCTTGACTTATCTTTATACCCTGTTGTAAATTCTATAAGTACTGCCTCAAATATTCTCATGGATTTTCTTGTAAATAATGCAAACTTAATAATTTGGGCTGCCGCGTTTGCAGCCTTAGCATACGGCTTCTGGCTGATTTTTGAAATTTTAAGAAAAGATTCCGGTGATGAGAAGATGCGGGAAATTGCATCCGCCATTCAAATAGGAGCTTCTGCATATCTACAAAGACAATATAGAGTAGTGGCCATAGTGGCGGTTGTTTTAGGAGCGTTAATTTATTATCTCTTGGGTATAAATAGTGCTGTCGGGTTTTTGGTTGGAGCAACTTTGTCTGCCTTAGCAGGCTTTATTGGCATGAGTATTGCTGTGCGGGCAAATGTCCGCGTGGCACAAGAAGCAAGAAAAGGACTAGAAGGAGCATTTATTTTGGCCTACAAGGGAGGAGCAGTTACAGGCTTTTTAGTAGTTGGTTTAGCTTTAGCTGCAGTTTATGGTTTTTATCAATACACAGGGGGAGATTTAAAGTCCCTAATTAGTTTGGGATTTGGAGGATCATTAATTTCTGTTTTTGCAAGGCTTGGTGGGGGAATATTTACTAAAGGCGCGGATGTGGGAGCGGATTTGGTTGGTAAAATTGAGGCGGGGATTCCCGAAGATGATCCTAGAAACCCGGCAGTTATTGCAGATAATGTTGGGGATAATGTTGGTGATGATGCAGGAATGGCCGCTGATATTTTTGAAACATATGTTGTTACTGCCATTGCCGCTATGATTTTAGGACAGCTTCTTTTTCCTGCGGATAATGGAGCAGTAATATTCCCTCTTATGATTTTATCTATGGGAATCTTTGCATCTGTTGTAGGTTCTTTCTTTGTGCAACTTAAAGGCAAGAATATTATGAATGCGCTTTATAAAGGAATGATAGCAACCGCTGTTTTATGTGCAGCTTTATTTTATCCTGTAACTTCTGCTTTGATGGGAAGCAATGATACATTTTCTGTTATGAATTTATACCTTGCCAGTTTAATCGGAGTAGTTGTCACGGCAGGGATGGTTTTGATTACCGAATATTATACAGGAACAAAATACGCCTCTGTCCAAAATTTAGCACTTGCTTCAAAAACCGGTCATGCTACCAACATTATTTCAGGGCTTGCTTTATCCCTGCGCTCAACTTTTGCTCCGGTTATTTTAATTTCTGCGGCAGTAATAATAAGCTTTTTGCTGGCAGGTCTTTATGGAGTTGCTTTGGCAGGAGTTACAATGCTTTCTTTGGCAGGGATTGTGGTGGCCATAGATGCATTTGGTCCGATTACGGATAACGCCGGCGGGATTGCTGAAATGGCGAATATGCCTTCCAAGGTGCGCTCTGTTACTGATCCTTTGGATGCAGTGGGCAACACTACAAAGGCGGTGACTAAAGGTTATGCAATCGGTTCTGCGGCTTTGGCGGCCCTAGTGCTGTTTGCGGCTTTTGCCCAGGAATTTTCTGCTGGCGCAAGCGAACTTGTCTTCTCTTTATCTGACCCCAAAGTCTTAGTAGGTCTTTTCATAGGCGGATCCCTTCCTTATCTTTTTGCCTCATTTGCTATGGAGGCAGTTGGTAAAGCAGGCGCGGCAGTTGTTGAGGAGGTAAGAAGGCAATTTAAAACAATCAAGGGAATCATGGAGGGTAAAGCTAAGCCTGATTATGCAAAGTGTGTGGATATTGTGACAGCGTCTGCTCAAAAACAGATGTTAGTACCTGCCTTGATCCCGGTTTTAGCGCCTGTGATTGTGGGATTTACTTTAGGGCCGGTTGCGCTTGGCGGAATGTTGGTTGGATCTATTGTGACAGGTATTTTTGTAGCAGTTTCAATGACCACAGGAGGAGCAGCTTGGGACAATGCTAAAAAGTATATTGAAACAGGTAAATTCGGCGGCAAAGGTTCTGAGGCTCACAAAGCAGCAGTCACAGGAGATACGGTGGGAGATCCTTATAAGGATACAGCCGGACCTGCAATTAATCCCATGATAAAAGTGGTAAACATTGTAGCGTTGTTATTGGTTCCTTTCCTCAGATAAAATTCCGCCATATCCTTGCGATAACTACGATTTTATTAATATTGTTAGTTTGCGACTTCTATACTTTCAAGAGTAAAAATCGTTATGTTTGGTTTGGAGTAGCGGGCGGTGTAGGAGTTTGGTTGCTGCCAAAAAGGGCATTTTTTACTTCATTAACCACCTGATCAGGAGTATAAGAAGCTTTAATTAAATAAGCTTGTGCGCCTAACTCAAACCCTTCTTTTATAACTGCTTCCTGACCCAGATTGGTTAAAAGAATAGTAATCATTGTTGAGGCAGGATTCTGAGTCTTAAATTCACGGAGAAGTTGCAAACCATTCATCCCAGGAAGCATGATATCCAAAAGCAAAAGATCAAAAGATTCGTTTTTTAATGTTTCCAAGCCTGTTTGTCCGTCTGCTGCGCTTTTTACTTCGAAACCTGCTTTAGAAAGTTGTCTGACATACAATTCTCTGATAAAATCTTCATCCTCAACCAGTAAAATTTTTTTAGCCGCAGGATTCATCGTAATTATTTATATCATCAATATTTAATAATTTAAAGACCCAGATTGAATTGCATAAGAAGTGAATTGATCTGTGTTCAGAACGCTTCCTTTTTGGGTTGCTATAGGCAGGGTGAAGGAAAATTTACTTCCTTTTCCCGCTTCTGATTCAACCCAAATCTTGCCGTGCAGTTTTTCAATTATGGATTTTGTAATATAAAGCCCAAGCCCTGTGCCTTTGTTGGCTTTTTGGCCTGTATTGGAGACTCTAAAAAATTTATTAAAAAGATGCGGGATTGCTTCCTGGGGTATGCCGATACCTGTATCAGAAACCGTTGTTGTTATCTCTGTAGGGGAAACTTGGGTTGAAATTTCCACTTTGCCGCCGGGATTTGTGTAGTTTATGGCATTGGCTATCAGATTACCTACGACTTCTCCTAAACGTATTTGATCGGCAAGAACTTTTGGCAGAGGTTGGTTTTGAGGGATTAGAGTCAGGATAATATTTTTTTGATTGGCCTGAGCTCTTAAATCCTCAGTTGCTTTTGAAAGTATTGGGAAATATTCAACCGGCTCAGGAGAAACTGATAATTGATCCCTTTCGATTTTATTAACATTTAATAGATTGGTAATTAATGTCTGGAGTTGTTGCGCAGCTATAAATGCTTTTCTTAAAAGTTCCAAGTTTTCTCCGGGGAGCTTATCTTTAATTTCATCAAGTGTTACGGAAAGATATCCGATGATGCTGGTAAGGGGGGTTTTCAGTTCGTGTGAGGCCATTGATACAAAATCCAGTTTCATTTGTTCCAGTTCTTCTTCTTTGGATAAATCATGCAAGATCAAAATACAGCTTAAATTTGTTTGTATGGAAGTTCCCACTTGAGCAGTCATTATGCTGACTTTAGTTTGTTTTCCTCCTTTACCCACTACGTTAACACTTTGATTGAAGCCTTCCTGGCAATAGGTTTTTGCAAAAATCTCATCATTGTTTGAGAATAAATGAATCAATTGAGCTATAGATTTTCCGTAACATTCTGCTTCGGTATATCCTGTTATTTCTTTGGAAGCTTTATTTAAAAATAAGACATTTTTATTAAAATCCAGGGCAATAATACCGTCAATGACCGATGAAAGGATTTCTTCAAATTTACTTTTTTGAGAAACCGCAATATCTTTTTCCTTTTCATAAGTTTGAATAGTCTTTGAGATTTTTTCTGCCATCAGATTAAAGGAGTTTCCAACACTCTCAAACTCATCCCCTGTTCTTATGTCTATCCGGTGGTTTAAATTGCCATCAGAGAAAATATGCGTGCTATTAATAACTTCCTGAAGTGGTTTTAAGATTAAAAAAATAATTATTATTGAGAAAACAGCACTGATTGCAGCTAGCAGGATAGAAAGAATGGGGTTGAGCGGGATAAAAAGCCCCACAAGATACGGGAGTAATACAGCAGAAATGACAATAAAAGCAATTTTTATATGGAGAGTTTTTTTGTCGGCAGGTTTTTGTTCCACACTCCCAGCGTATCAGAAGTAAAATTTTTGTTCAACCCTAGGCTTTGTTTGTACCGCCAACGGGAGGTTAACAAGTAAGTGATAACTTCGTTATCAGTGAACCGCTTTTTGAGCTGGGATTCACTCTAACGAGGTAATATCTCCAGAAATTTAGTCGCAAGGATTAAATTTTGGAGCTAGTACCGCCAACGGGAGTTGAACCCGTGATTTTCGGAATGAGAATCCGATGTCCTAGGCCACTAGACGATGGCGGCAAGTCAAACCAAATTATACCATGGGTTTAATCGTAAAACTCTTTGTTCTTACCAATCTCTTACGTATCTCTTTAAACATTTAGTTTGACTTTATGCACAATATAGACTAGAATTTTCGCATATAACCTTCCCAAATCAAAATGACTAATAATGACAGTTCAAGGAATACGAAAGACGTATACCTGACATCAAAAGGTTTGCTTGAATCCAAAGAAGAATTGGAATACCTAAAAAAAACTAAAAGGGCTCAAATTGCCGAAAAAATTCATCAGGCCCGCGAATATGGAGATTTGGCAGAGAATTCCGAATATGATACAGCCATGGAAGATCAGGCTATGATGGAAAGCCGGATTGCCCAGCTTGAAAGTATTCTCAAAAGCGCAAAAGTCATAGCAGATAAACATACTCAGGATTTTGTAGTGATCGGATCAACTGTCAAAATAGAAATGGATGACGGGATTGATGAATTTACTATTGTTGGAAGAGTTGAAGCAGATCCGTCTAAGAAAAAAATATCCAATGAATCCCCTTTGGGTTCGGCTTTGGTGGGTGCCAAAAAAGGTGAAGAAGTGGAAGTAGCAACTCCAATTGTCAGATATAAATGCAAAGTTTTGGAGATAAAATGATGGCAAAAGTATCAAGGGATGAGCCCTTACTCGAATTTAATCCAAAACTGCCCAAACTGTCTAAAAACGAACAGGCTGTCTTAAAGCTTTTAGTTGAGGCAGGTAGGTTAATTGTTCCTATTTACCTTGAACAGGAAAAACTCGCTCAGGTTAAAATTGATAAAGCAGAAATTGAGAGATCTGCCAAAAAAGACCCCTCATTTTCATCTCCTTACACCAGCGTAGAAAGATTAAACGGAAAACTGGTAGCTATTCCCTATCATATTAAATATGCAGCACCGCTTAAGCCTGTTGCAGATAAATTAAATGAAGCTGCAAATATTTCCGATAACAAAGAATTCGGAAAAGCTTTAAAGATACAGGCAAAAGTCTTATTGGATGGTAATTATGAAAAAGCATGGGAAGCCTGGTTAAAGATGAAACCTAATAGTTTGGATATTTCTATTGGTCCGCTTCATCATCTGGCTAATCAATTTTTCTTTCCAAAGGCGGCTTATCATGCCTGGGTGGGAGTTATGGAAAAAGAAGGAACAATCAGATTCAATAACTACAAAACAGTGACACTTAGCGCCAGAAGAAAGACGTTAACGCCTAAGGAAAGAATTGATCCTGCCAGTATCAAAGCAATAGTTTTGGATGCGGTGTTATTTGCTGGAATTATGGCTAGAACAAAATTTGTGGGATTAACTTTACCGATTGATGTTAATGTAGTTGAAAAATACGGTGTCCAAGCAACACTTTTTAATCAACCTAATGATTTAAGATTAAAAGATCAAATTTTACCTACTTTTAATAAGATATTTTCAAAAGGGTTTAAAGAGGGGTTTAGCAAGGAGGATTTAAGAAGAGGATATCTAAGAAGTGCTGCCTTGCATGATCTTGCTCATAGTTATTTATACTATAAAAATGCCGCTAAAAATTTGGGGGATGATTTTTATACGGTATCTGAGCTTGCCGCTACAGTATTAGGGCTTCGTTTAGCGGGTTACTTACTTCTAAAGGACAGAATTACAGAAAAAATGTTGGAATCAATGATCGTGGCTTTTATCAGCAGAAGTGTTTATCTAATGAGGGAGGAGGATAAAGATAATAAACTGATGAGTAACTATACTTTAGGAAGTAGAATATTTATGAATTTCATGTTTGAAAGCGGGGCTTTGAAGGAATTTAAGGATCTTATTATTGTGAATTTTACCAAAGTATTTGTTTCAATAAACGATTTATCTTCAATGCTTGAAAGTTTGCTTGCGCACGGAACCAAAGTTGACGCAGGATCTTTTGTGAAAAAATATTCTCAATGATCTTAGTTTGATTTCCCTGATTATTATATAGTATAATCTTCGGCATTTATGTTTGCAATGGAAGCGAAAAGAGCGCCAGTTTTACCGGTCAGTTTATTACAGGGTTTAAAGCCCTTTGAAACCGTAACTATTAAGGGGATTGATTACAATACTTTTAGAGTAACAAAGAGTAATATAGGCTTTTTAAGAAATGAAATAGTTCATCCTTTTGAGCAACCTCTACGCTATCGACCAATTCCTACTGCTTTGCAGGTTCGTCACAATGTGTCCTTACGGGGAGAAGTTACTACTGCCAGTACGCCCGGACAGAATGGTTCAATTATTGGAGTATCATCTCAGGAATTGAGGAAAGTTATTATAGAGGAGGAGCGGATGAATGCATCGGTTTCACTACTTAGGTCAGTTGCCCAATCAAGGCAAAAAGAAGAAATTGGCGGAACTATGGCAAGGTTGCAGATTGTCAGACATCAACCTGTTGTTGTTTTGGGAAGAACAGGGTCATGGCGAATAATTCGTATGCTGGAAGAAATACCTTATGTGGAAGAAATTGTACCTGTTCATCGAAGGATGGATAAAAGATCTATACAGGCAATGAAAACAGGGTTTTACCCGGCTGAATTTAACGAAATAGAACGAATTGATAAAGACGATTCGGATACAATCACAGGAATTTGCCGAAATATTTATTCTCCGGATTCTGCCGAGAGCCGTAAACCTCCGTTAGACAATCCTGAAGGTATGCGAGTATATAGACAAATGGAAGAATCGGGATGGAAACCTAATGATGCAATCCGGTATGCTGCATGGATTAATAGAGAATTACTTCAGGAGCTAATACTTGCAGGAGAGGCGATCCCAGAGTTAAAATCAAAGGCTCTTTCTCCTGCTCGGAAATTTGTGGAAAAGATAAAAAGTATTATAAGGTTAAATTAATTTCCTGATAGATCTACTTTTAAAAAACTTCTTCTTCAGCTATACTTTAGCCATGTATTGGGCAGACAGGGTAGCAAAAGAAATAATTAATTCAAAAAAGTATATGCCGTATTGGGTGGATGATATGTTTACACCCTCAGGCTTTGCTCATATTGGTTCTTTAAGAGGACCTCTTGTGCACGACCTTATCTACAAAGCTTTACTGCATAGCGGTCAGGATGTCAAATCAACTTATGTTTTTAATGATTTTGACCCCATAGACGGACTGCCAAAAGAACTGGAAAAAGATTTTTCCAAATATTTAGGATTTCCTTTAAGAAATGTTCCTTCTCCCGAAAAAGGCTTTAAAAGTTTTGCCCACTTTTTTGCCGAGGATTTCAAAAAAGTCTTAAAAAGTTTAGGAGCAAATCCGCAATTTTTGTCCTCTTATGATATGTACCACGAGGGTAAATTTGACCAGGCGATTAAGTTGGCTTTGGATAATGCTGAAAAAATTCAGGATATTTATCAGAAGGTTAGCGGCAGTAAGAAAAAAGAGGCAGGCTGGCTGCCGCTTCAGGTAATTTGTCAAATGTGCGGCAAGTTAGGCACCACGAGGGTTCATGATTGGGACGGCGAAACCGTTGCTTATACTTGTGAACCTGATATGGTGAAATGGGCAAAGGGATGTGGCTATACCGGCAGGATTTCTCCTTTTGGGGGAAACGGAAAATTGCCCTGGAAAGTAGACTGGCCGGCTCACTGGATGGTAATGGGGGTAACAATTGAAGGGGCGGGTAAGGACCATTCCTCAGCCGGCGGATCAAGAGATATTGCCAGGGAACTGGTAAAAGAAGTTTTTAATATTGAAGAACCATACAATCTTCCTTACGAATTTTTCCTGATTGGCGGTAAAAAAATGGCTTCATCCAAGGGTTTGGGTTTGAAAGCCCGTGATTTTAACCAGTTGCTGCCTTCGGAGCTTGCCCGTTTCCTTTTTTCCAGGACAGATTACAAGCAAGCAGTAGAATTTGATCCTCTAGGCACCATGGCCATACCGGATCTTTATGATGAATATGATCGCTGTTTCAATGCTTATCTTGAGAGATCAAATGAGGATTTGGCGAGAATATTTGAAATGTCTCAAATAAAAAGTCTTCCTTCTAAGGACAAAATTCTTTTGCCAAGATTTCGGGATATTGTAAATTACATACAAATACCAAATATAGATGTATTAAAAAAATATGAAGAAATAAAAGGCAAAAAATTGTCCGGGATAGAAATAGAAATCATTAAGGAAAGGACAGAATATGCCAGAGTTTGGATTAGAGAATATGCTCCGGAAGAATTTAAGCTGCAATTTAGCGAAACTTTACCGGAGAAGGCCAGGGAATTAACGGATGAACAAAAGCAGTATTTGAAAAAAGCAATTAATTTAATTGAAGAAAATGATAATCCGGAAAAGTTGCAGCTGGTTTTGTATGATTTGGCTAAAGAATTAAAAATTGATGCCAAATCAGCTTTTGCTGCTATTTATACTGTTTTAATTGGTAAAGCTTATGGTCCCAAAGCCGGCTGGTTGATACTTTCTTTAGATAAAAAATTTGTCCGGCAGAGATTTGATGAGGTTCTGCAGATTGAAAATGCAACGGTTGCTGTAAATGATGTGAAATTAAACAACTTAAATAAGCCGGAAATTTTTTCTATTGATAAAGAGTTAAAGAGAAAATTTCCTTCTGTATCGGTGGGTATTGCCATTATTAAGGGTGTAGAAATTAAAAAAGCAGATGAGAGATTAGAGAAGGAAAAACAGGAATTGCTTGCAAGTTTGCAAGGATTGACTACTGAACAAATTGGACAATATCCGGAAGTTTTAAATTACCGGAAATTATATAAAGAAACTGGAATAGATTGGCACTCAAGAAGACCAAGTCCGGAAGCGCTTTTGCGAAGAATTGCTTTAAATAAAGGTTTATATGCTGTCAATACCTGTGTGGATGCTTATAACTTGGTGGTAATGAAGTATCGGGTTTCTGCAGGAGCATTTGATTTGGATAGAATCAAATTCCCAACCATTCTTCGATCAGCAGAAGAGGGTGAGGAAATATTGCTGTTAGGCGATGAGCAGCAGACAAAATATAAACAAGGTGAAGTAGCCTATTTCGACCAAAAAGGCGGATTTAATATTGATTTTAATTACAGGGATGCTAAAAGAACTGCAGTGCAGCTTGAGACAAAAAATTTATATATCAATGTTGACGGGATTTATGACATTACTCCGCAAAAAGTAGAAGAAGTTTTGAAGGAAGTTTGCGATATTATAATTAAATATTGCGGCGGCCAAGTAGAGGTTTTTGGAATGGAAGCAGGATAAAAAATATGACCAGAGAAGAAGCTTACAAGTTAATGACTCAAATGCTCCAAAGCAAAAATCTGCAAAAGCATGGATTGGCTGTTGAGGCAATCATGCGGGAGCTTTGTAAATATCTTAAGCTGAAAAATCCTGAGTTGCCTCTGGAGGAATTCGACGAAGAAGAGTGGGCAATTGTGGGGCTTTTGCATGATGCAGATTATGAACTGGTTGCTAAAGATTTAAGCAAGCATACCCTGGTTACTGAGGAAAAGTTAAGAGCTTTGGGCGGGGCATCTGAAAGGTTAATTAATGGGATTAAAGCTCATCACGAGGGAGTAAAAACTTCCCGGGATAATTTAATGGAAAAATCTGTTTATGCTGCAGATGAGCTCTCGGGCCTTATTACTGCTGTTGCTTTGGTAAGGCCAGACAAGAAATTATCTTCTGTTACAGTTGATTCGGTAATGAAAAAATTTACTCAAAAAGGCTTTGCAGCAGGTGCGCACAGGGGACAAATTTTAGCATGCGAAAAAGAATTAAATATTCCTTTGGAAGAATTTGTAAGTATTGCTTTAAAGGCTATGCAGGGTATATCAGATGAGCTCGACTTATAATATAATCAGCTTGTTTTTGTGATTTGTGACTTCGCTGATTAATTAGAATGAATTTAAAGGATTTAAAAAAAATTTTAAAAGTTTTCTTGACGCTGCAGTGGGCAAAAGAATTACCCAGACAGGGTTTTATTGCTCTGGGTTTTAAAAGGAATGAAGCAGATTCTGTGGCAGCACATAGTTTTGTGACTGCGCTTTTGGCATATTTTTTGGCAAAACAACTTCAGAAAGAAGGGATGAAAGTTGACAGCGAAAAGGTTTTAAAGATGGGACTTTTTCATGATATCGGTGAAACTATTGTCGGAGATGTGGGGACTTTTGTTAAAGGAATGGCGGGAGGGGTTTTCAAAGATATTGAAAAAGAAGGAGTTAAGACCTTGGTGGAAGGCTTAGACTCAGAGGAAGAAATAGTAGGGCTTATAGAAGAATATAATAAAAGGGAATCTTTGGAAGCGCGTATTGTGAAGGCAGCAGATAATCTCGATGCTTTGGCTCAAGCAAAGGGTGTACCCGGAGCTCAAAATGCGCTAAAATATTTTAAGCAGATGTATCATATAACCAAATTTGAGTGGCATAAAAAAGCGGTTGATTTAATATTATCAGGAGAAGTCGAGCCCGGAAGGGATTGGCAGAAGATATAGGATAGCAGGAAATAGTGATCAGTCCAAAAGACTAATTACTACTATCCTTCTTCCTACTATCCTAATTAAATATGTTAGATATAAACTATATTAGAGATAATTTAGAAAAAGTAAGAAAATCTATTCAGGCTAGAAAAGCTGGTGTGGATTTGGATCAGCTTTTAAGACTTGATGAAAGCAGGCGTGATTTAATCCAAAAAGTTGATGCACTGCGGGCAAAGAGGAACGAAGCTGCTAAGGCAAAAGATATAGAAGCCGGTAAAAAAATCAAAGGCGAGCTTGATAGTTTGGAGAAGCAGTTGGGCAAGACAGAAAAAGAATGGAATTCTTTAATGCTGCAAGTACCGAATATTTTGCTCGATGAAGTGCCGATAGGAGATGTATCAAAAAATAAAACCATAGAAAAAGTTGGGGAATTGCCGGAATTTTCTTTTAAGCCAAAAGATCATATAGAGCTGGGTAAACTTTTAAATATTATTGATTTTGAACGGGGTGTAAAGACAGGAGGGTTTCGGGGATATTATTTAAAAAACGAAGGAGCAAGACTTCACTGGGCGGTTTTGCAGTTTGCTTTTGATCACCTGATCTTAAAAGGTTTTCAACCTGTTGTGCCGCCTGTAATAAACAGAAGATTTGCTCTTGTTGGAGGAGGCCAGTTTCCCTGGGGCGAAGAAGATACATACAAAGTTTCGGATGAGGATTTTCTGGTGGGAACTGCAGAGATTCCTTTGATGGCAATGCATTCTGATGAAACTTTTGATACTGGTGATTTACCAAAAAAGTATGTAGGCATGTCTGCATGTTTCAGGACAGAAATCGGGTCTTATGGAAAAGATACAAAAGGGCTTTACCGGGTGCATGAGTTTTATAAAGTCGAACAGGTGATTTTGTGTGAGTCAGACGAGCAGCAGTCTTTAGGGTTTTTTGAAGAGCTTCAGGAAAACAGCGAAGAGCTTTTAAGAAAATTAGGCCTTCCCTATCAAGTGGTGGTTTTATCTTCCGAAGATATGGGCAAAAAAGCTGCTTTAACATATGATATAGAAACATGGATGAGCGGGAGAGGTAGTTTTGGCGAAACTCATTCAAACTCCATAGTTTTAGATTTTCAAACCAGAAGACTGAAGATTAAATACCGCGATAAAGATGGAAATATCAAATATTGCCATGCTTTAAATAATACTGCCATTGCTTCTCCAAGAATTTTAATTGCTATTTTGGAAAATTTTCAAGCCGAAGACGGAACAGTTAAAATCCCCGAAGCTTTACAAAAATACACGGGGTTTTCAGAAATTATACCTAAGTAAGGTATGGATATTATACAACTTGAGGAAGAATTAAATAAGATCAAAGAGAGAAACAGGAGGGTAGAAAGAGAAAAGGCTTGGGAAATTTCATGGACCAGAAAAATAATGGTGGCTGTTCTAACTTATATAGTGGTGGCTGTATTTTTCTTTTATCTCCGGACGCCTGATCCAATGGAAACAGCAATTGTACCGACTATAGCCTTTCTTTTGTCAACTATGTCAGCTCCATTTATTAAAAAGTTGTGGTTAAGATATATCCACGAAAAATAGATTTCTATCTTCCCTGTCGCTGAAGAAGTATCTGGGCTGCAGAAGAAGCTTGCGGGCTGGCGTTACTTCCTCCAAGTTCACCAAAGTTAGATGAGCTGGAAGCGCCTGGTTGTTCGCTGGGCTGGGCAGATGTTGCAGCTATGGGAGTAGCAGCTGGCGGCGTTGCCGTTGATGTATTAGTAGTTGTAGTTGCGGGTAAACTGGTTGTAGGCTTAGAAGCCTGGCCGATGCCCAATATAAAATAGGCAGACGCTCCGGCGACAAGAATCAATAATCCTATACCCACTCCAATAAGCCAAAGCGGCAATTTTTTATGATTTTCAGTAGAGACATTGGGAACTTCGGGTGTTTGGGCAGGCGGAACGACCACTGTTTCCGGGTTAGAATCAACAGATTGAGGCGAAGTGTTATTGTTGGTTATTAAGTGAGAAAGATCTGTTGGAGCGGTTTCCGTATTTGTCCAGCTGGGCTGAACAGCAGGTTGGGTTTCGGGTGCGGAAGGGATACCTGTTGATTCCTGTTGGGATGTATTTGTTGCGGGGAGAGATGCAGAAGTTTGTATTTCAGTAGACTGAGAGACGGGTTCGGGCATGAAAGTTGGGGTTGGTTCTGGTTGGGGTTGAGCAATTTCTTCCGGTTGAGCAGGAGGGCTCCAGGTGGGGGTTTGATTTTGGGCTGTTTCATAAACAGACGGCTCCGCTGCAGCACTTTGTTCACTGGCTGGCATTGTTGGTGCAGGCCACATATCAGCAGGTGCAGCTGCAGCAGGTTGAGAAGGTTGTTGGGGCCAAGTTGGTACCGGGTCAGGAGATGATTGGGGAAGCTCCGGAACAGAGGTTGGGAGGTTATTCAAATCAGAGGTCGGTTGCGGAGTTGCTCCAAAAGGCGAGACAGGATCTGAGTTATTAGTAGGCGAAGTTGGATTGTTCTGGTTGTCCATTCGGGCAGAATTTAGATATTGTTAGTGTATAAAAATCTGTAACTCATTGTCAATGATGGAATATATGCGTAGTATTCAGGTATAATATACGCTGACTATGTTGGATTTTTTGGGAAAGTTATTGGATTCAAATGAACGAGAAGTAAGTAAACTTAAACCCCTTGTTGCAGAGGTCAATAATCTTGAAAAAAGATTTGGCAAGCTTTCCGATAAACAACTTAAAGAAAGTTTTGTAAAATTCAAACTGGATCATGAAAAGGGAAAAAGTTTGGATGAGCTTTTGCCGGAGGCATTTGCCGCGGTCAGGGAAGCTGCTAAAAGAACCATTAAGCAGCGTCATTTTGATGTGCAGATTATGGCCGCCATCACTTTGCACCAGGGAAGAATTGCCGAACAGAAAACAGGTGAAGGAAAAACCTTATCTGCCACCCCGGCTTTATATTTAAATGCAATAAGCGGTAAGGGCGTGCATCTTGTGACTGTTAATGATTATTTAGCTATGCGTGATTGCGGATGGATGGGTCCTGTTTATCATGCATTGGGGGCCAGCTGCGCCACAATTATTCATGATGCGGCTTTTATTTATGATCCTAAGCATAAGAATACCACTCATGATGATAAACGCTTACAGTATCTGCGCCCGGTTTCCCGAAAAGAAGCTTATGAGGCAGATATAACCTATGGAACAAATAATGAGTTTGGTTTTGATTACCTGCGCGACAATATGGTATTTAGACTTCAGGATCAATCTCAACGAGGTCATTTTTTTGCAGTGGTTGATGAAGTTGACTCTATTTTGATAGACGAAGCAAGAACTCCTCTTATTATTTCGGCCCCTGCACAGGAGGCAACTGAAAAATATTATGAATTTGCAAAGATTATTGATTCTTTGTCTCCATCTGATTATGTAATTGATGAAAAACAAAGGACAGCTCATTTAACAGAGCATGGGACATTAAAAATCGAAAAAATGCTTGGGGTAGATAATTTATATGAAAAAGATTTTTCCACTCTTCATCATCTGGAAGAATCATTAAAAGCTAAAACATTATTTCAAAAAGATAAAGATTATGTAGTGAAAAACGGGGAAGTGATAATTGTAGATGAATTTACCGGAAGGCTAATGTTGGGCAGAAGATACTCGGAGGGATTGCATCAGGCAATTGAGGCGAAGGAGGGGGTGGCAATCCAACAGGAATCTCAGACTCTGGCGACAATTTCTTTTCAGAATTACTTTAGGATGTATCAAAAACTTGCAGGAATGACAGGCACTGCGGCAACAGAAGCGGAGGAATTCAATAAAATTTATAAGCTTGAGGTGATAGTCATACCTACCAATAATCCGATGATAAGAGCTGATCGTCCGGATATGATCTATAAAACCCAGGCTGCAAAATATACTGCTGTTGCAAATTTAGTGGAGGAGCTGCACACTAAAGGCCAGCCTGTTTTGGTTGGCACTACCTCTATTGATAAAAATGAATTCCTCTCGGAGCTTTTAAAGAGGAAAGGCATCTCGCATGCATTATTAAATGCCAAAAATCATGAAAAAGAAGCAGAAATTATATCGCGTGCCGGCGAAAAAGCAGCAGTAACCGTGGCCACGAATATGGCAGGTCGCGGAGTTGATATTGTTTTGAGTAAAGATGCTGCGAAGTTAGGAGGATTATATGTTATTGGAACAGAAAGGCATGAGTCAAGAAGAATAGATAATCAGTTAAGAGGACGATCCGGCAGACAGGGTGATCGTGGCGAAACAAGATTTTTTGTATCTTTGGAAGATGACTTAATGAGAATTTTTGGCGGGGAACAAGTTTCCAAAGTCATGAATTTTTTGAAAATGCCTGAAGATGTTCCGATTGAGCATGGGTTAATTTCCAAAGCCATAGAAGGCGCTCAAAAGAAAGTAGAGGGGCATAATTTTGATATTAGAAAACACACCGTTGAATACGATGATGTAATGAATCAGCAAAGGAAAATTATCTATGAGGTTAGAAAAAGAGTTTTAGAGACAGCGCAGAGTCAGGATGAATCCTTAAAAGAAGAAATCCTGGAAAAAATAGCAAGAGAAATAGGAAGCATCATCACTATTCATACGGAAGAAGGGTTGAATGCTCAAAAAATCACAGAGGAATTTGCAAGCATTGTTCCAATAGATGAAAACAGCAGGAAGGGAATAGAAACGCAGATATCCAGCTTGCAAAGTACGGATGAAATTATAAAATTCCTTACCGATCTTGCAGTTACTTTTTACTCGGAAAGAGAAAAACAGGTGGGAAAAGAGGTAGCCAGACAAATGGAGGTTTTTGTATACCTTAATACCATAGATACTTTATGGATTGAGCATTTGGATACAATGGATGATTTGCGTTCCGGGATAGGGCTTAGGGGGTACGCCCAAAGAGATCCGTTAATTGAATATAAAAGAGAAGGGTTTGATTTGTTTGAGAAATTGATGGTGGAAATAGATTATGAGATAGTGCATAGGATTTATAAAGTGGCAGTACAAGGGCAAGTTCCCGTCTCTGCGCCACAGCAGACAGCGATAGAGGAAAAGCATCCGGAGATTGAAATAGGGGTGGAAACTGAAGCGCAGGAAATGGGGGCAAAAGTTAAAATTGAAAGGCCCGATGATTTGGCCATTAAAGAACAAACTATCCCCGCGGATTTTCCGCCCGGTTACGGAGGCACCAAGGTGACTGTTGAAAGAGGGGGGCAAGTTATTGCGCAGGAAACATACGGGGAGAGCGGAGAATTGAATAAAGCTCATGGAAAAATAGGCAGAAATGATCCATGTCACTGTGGTTCTGGCAAAAAGTATAAAAAATGTCATTATCCTAATTAAGAAATTTGGATGTATCTATGAAGAATCTAAGCTTTTAAAGAAATAAGAATTTTTTAAAATCTTATTTAATTTTATGTAAAATTAGAACCTTATCCCGGTCTTCTTTAAGGATTTTATAATCCTGAGGAAGTATTTGTTTGTTATCAAGCCTCCATTTATTTGTAATCATAATAAAATTATCTTTGCTTTTTAATAAAGAAATAAAATCCTCAGGTCTTTTTGGCGCTTTAAAAACAATGTCTTTTTTAGAATAAAATAATGCTGCCGGAATATACTCTCCGTCTACATAAAAATTTTGAGGGTATTTTGCAGCCTCTTTTGATAAAATTGCTTCATCAGAGATAAATGCCGGAATATTAATAAATTGATACCAAATCATTTTAATCTGGTTAAAATAAATAAAAACGCTGAAAATGAGGATTATCCCGTAAATGTGATATTTCCATTTTGGTAAATATTTCTCCAAAAAAGAAAATGAAAATCCAAAATAAATTAAAATTAAAATCGGAAAAATAGGAATAAGGTGCCAAATTTGTATTTTAGGAGAGAAAATAATCGGTATCAAAAATGAGAGGAAAAAAAGTATTAAGATAAAAAACCTCTTTTGTTTTAGGAAAATAGATAGCACAAGTGACAAGACTCCAGGCCAAAACCATCTGCCGATGCCACTATGAAGATATTCTTTGGCAAGGCTTAAATTGGCAAGATAAGAAGAATCAAAATTTGCTCCTCTTAAGCCTACTCCCAAATAGTTTTGAATAAATTGAGGATATTGAATTATCTGACTTAAAAACCAACCTCCGGTAATGCTCAAAGAAAGCAAAAAGGGTAATATTATATCTTTCATTGTTATCGCCCTGTTTTTGTAAAAGATTAAAACAATAGCCGGAAGAATAGCTAAAGGGACCATAGTTTTTGTTAAAAAAAGTAAAGATAAACTTACTGATAGAGGCAGAAGATATTTTTTATTTTCGGATGCCATAACTGCTAAAAGAAAAGTCAGGAGGAAAAACATTGTTAAGATAATATCTAAATTGCCTGACCGTGCTCTAAAAACAAACCAAATTGCTGAAGATAAAGCTATTGCTGAGGCGAAGCCTACCAAAGGGTGAAATAGTTTCTTGCCTAACAAATATAGAAGGATAATACTAAAAACCCCTGATAATGCTGAGGGAAATCTGGTCCAAAATTCATTTATCCCGAATATTTTATAAGTTATTGCCATTAACCAATATCCAGCAATAGGGTGATCAAAGTATGGTTGGCCATTCCAAATCATATTTATTAGACTGCCGGATCTTGTGATATTTCTGGCAACCTCTGCATACCAGGCTTCATCCCAACTTACTAATGATGTTTGTCCTAATTTAAATACAAATAAAGGTAGCAGTGCTATGATTAAAAGGAGAATTAAAATATCTAATACTTTCACAAAGATAAGTATATCACCGCTTATTTGTATTCTGATTGAAGAATCTGGGGAGCATCAGTAAAAGGATAATTATTATTACCGAAATTCCGCTTATGATAGCTCCAGCCTTTAAAGAATTTGGGGCATATTTGAATTCAACAATATGATCGCCTTTTGGCAAAACAACTCCTCTGAAATTATAGTTTGTTTGGTGAATTACCGACTCTCTTCCATCTATGAAGGCTTTCCAGCCGGGATAAAAAGAATCTAAAACTACAAGATAAGAATCTATATTTGCAGAAGCTTTAATTAGAATATGTGAATTAGTAATTTGTTCATACGTTAAATTTTCTTTTAGGTCCTCATTAGAATTACTGTTGAACTCAAAATCTGAGATGGAAGTAGTTCTGATAGGGAAACTGTTATCAAGCATCAATTCCAAAGCTTCTTTGTCTGATGCTTTAATCACCCTACTGGTTAAGTAAGCTCTTGGAAGAGTTTGTGTATTTTCCAGAATTACCACACCTTTGTCTCCAAATACTTCTTTGTATTTGGGAAGCTTAAGCTTGCTGGAGACCTTTCCCATTTCAGAAACTTTGCCGTTATTGTCTCTTTTTACAGCCACTATAAAGCGGACATTTGATTCATCCACTATTTTGGAATCAAAGTTTTCCAGAATACCCCAGCGGGGCTGAGGAGGGGTGTCAGATCTGCCTGAATTAGCAGACGCAAGCAACTTAGCTGTTTTTAACGGGTATACTCCGTCATAGCCTGCTATAGAAGATAATTTGTAAGGAAGCCACATATTAGCAGGGAAAACATCCTTTTCAGCGGTGAATCTGTCATATGGATATTTTTTCAAGTAATTTGAAATAGGAGTTTCGGGATAAATAAAATTTGGACTTGAAAAGGTATTAAATTTAAGTCCGAAACGGAATAACTCGAAAATAAGCACAATAATAAACACTAAGATAACGGTAGATTGTGGTAGCTTGGTTTTTTTGGTTAGCAAAATTAATAATGTTACAGTTATTATTAAAATGATGGGTAATATTAAATTTTTCAAGCTGATATTTATATGAGAAATAATTTCCAAATCTGCATTTGCATTACTCATTAAAATATACCTGCTTATCAATAAACCTATTGTTATCCCTGAAGCTATGGAAAATATCCATATACCGGGCTTTAAGCTTAATTTTGAAGGAGACTGTCTGATTAAAGATATGCCATATGCTCCTAAAACAGAAAGAGAAAAATTAATTAAGAAATTTGCCCGATTCATTGTTATGGAAGATCCTCCCCAAAGACCGAGTTTGTATAAGAAAACACTCAAAGGATTTTCAACAACAATAACTAAAGTGGTAATGAAAATTAAAAAAGCAAACTTAACTGGAAAATTGTTCCAGTAATGCTTTACCCCTATCAGGGCAAAAATTAGGGCTGTTATCCCTCCATATAAGGTAAAATCCATATGGTCTCCGCTGCCCCAAAAATTACCTGTGGCATCATTGCCAAAAAAGTCAGGGGCAATCAAGGTAATTAAGTTTTGTAATGATATAAAGGGACTTCCTGTTCCCAGAGTTTCAACTACTCTTTGAGAAATTCTAATCAATTCTGCGGCAGGAAATAAAAAGATTGCGCTTAAAGATGCGCCTAGAACAATAAAAAATATAACTTTGGGATCAGGTATAAATCTTTTTGTCTTGAAAATATACCAAATAACTAGCGCGACCAAAGTAAAACAAATGATAGGCAAATAACCTGCCAAAATTTGTATGCATAAAAAGATGCTAAATAGTATTCCCCATTTTAGTTTTCTAGAAATTAAATATTTGTCTTCCAGTAAAATTAAGATTGGTAAAAACATGCTGGTTACAGCCTGGGTATTCCATTGCACCCATAGAATTGTAAATCCACCAAATCCATAAACAATGCCGCCAAAAATACTGGAAAGTATTTCCAATCTAAAATGTCTTAAGAGTAAATACATAAAAAAAGACGCCAGCAGCGGTTGTGCCATTATTTGAAGAGTCCATGCAATAGGTGATGAGAATATAAGATAAAAAATCATTGTAGGAAAAAGCGATCCTACCTGGACATTTGCGAATAACGGATAACCTCCAAACATATAAGGATTCCATAAAGGCAATTGTTTTTGTTTTACTATTTCTGCAACCAGAGATTTAAAAGGGTAATACAAAGATACGGCATCAGAGAGTTTGGGGTTTTGAACAGGTACTCCCACAATATAATTTCCCCATTTGTAATTTATCCATGGGTGGTAAGCTCCCACAATTAAATCTGTAGGTAAAGGAATTAATCCAAGAAATATTTTATAGAAAAATATTAAGGTTAAAAAAGTAAAAAAGATAAAAGCTATAATAATTTCTTTAATGCTCACAACTTCATTATATAATAGAGTTATCATCAAACTATGAATATTTTTTCACAAAAGCTTAAAATATTTTTTCTTATACTGATTATTTTTAATACCTTACTTTCCGCTTATTGGTTAATTAATGGAGATATTCATTATGATGTGGATGTTTCCCGTGACTTTTTGGTAATGGAGGATATTATTGAGAATAATCATTTTACCCTACTGGGTCCGCGTTCAGGAGCCATTCCGGGGATTTTCCATGGTCCACTTTGGTTTTATATTAACTTACCTGCATTTTTTCTGGGTAAAGGCGATCCTTTGATTGTTGGTTGGTTTTGGTTTTGCTTATCCGTATTTTTCCTGCTGCTTGTATTTTGGGTTACAAAAAAACTGTTTGATACAGAGGTGGCATTTCTATCGACCCTTCTTCTTTCAGCTAATTCCATTATAAATCCCTCAATAGGCCTGAAGAATTTTTATAATCCCTATGGAGCGGTATTCTTAACGCCATTATTCTTTTGGTTATTCCATCGCTATATTAATAGTTTAAAAGCTAAATACTTAATTTTTAGTTTATTTACATTAGGTTTTATTATTCAATTTCAAATGGCTTTCGGAATACCGATACTTATTGCGCTTACAGTTTTTTTAGGATATTTGTTATTTATCAAGAGGAAACTCATCCATTTTCTTTCATATTTAATTTTGTTAATTCCTATTTCAACCTTTATATTATTTGATATAAAGCATGACTGGCTGCAGTATAAGGCATTGATTCGATTCCTTAGCCAAAATAGTAGCTCGGGTAATATTTTGAATATTTTTCAAGACCGTATAAGGGTATTATTTTTTGACTTTTTTGATTTTTTATCTCCGGGGAAAAATATTCTTACTATTTTTCAGGCAATTTTTTTCCTTGTTGTGTTAATTATTGGTATTAAAAGCAATAATAATCCGAAGAGAAAAGTTTACATTTTATTTTCTATAATTTTTTTTGGTTTTTGGGTAGTCTCTTTATTTTATCAAGGCGGAACCGGTAATTATTTTTGGCCGCTTTTGCCGCTTGCTGTCATTGTTTTCTGCTCATTTTATCGCGTCTTAAAAGCGAGAATTTTTCTTGGGGTTTTCTGCCTTCTTTACCTGGTTAATGTGTATGCGGGAATCTCGGCAATCATGGATTTTGAAACCGATGTCGATAGAAGAGGTCCTCATAGCTGGGCTTTTAATTTATATGTTGCTAAAAAAATCTATGCGGATGCAAAAGTTGATTTTGGATATTTTAACTTTTCGCCGGACAGGTATGCTTATCAACAAAGATATGCCATGAGCTATGCCAAAAAATATTCCCCAAATCTTAACTCCTTCTCTTTTGTTAAAAAGCCGCTTACTTATTTGGTAGAAGTAGATCCTCCGAAGGATAGACCGGATTTAAATGGTACCAGCTGGAGAATTAGCGATGTTGGTATTGACCGATTGCCTGATCAGATTTTTCGCTTTGACTTTATTCAGGTTGAGAAATACTTCCTAAATAATGAAGAGATAAAAATAGAACCTAATGCATACTTGTTAGACAAGGCATTTTTAAGATAAACTAATATTTTGTGATTAAGAAATATTTACGTTCGCCATTTATTATACTTTTTTTTATTCTTATTTTAGGATTATTTTTTAGACTTTATAAACTGGAAATATTTTACTCTTGGGGGCATGATCAGGATTTATTTGCATGGATAGCAAAAGATATCGTGATTGACCATCATCTGCGCCTGATTGGACAGGAAACAAGCATAACAGGGGTATTTATAGGTCCCATCTTTTATTATCTGATGGCGGTTTCTCTTGCGCTTTTTAATATGAATCCTCTGGGTGCTAATATTTCTGCAGTAATAATTTCCTTATCAACAATTGTTAGTATTTATTGGGTTTTTAGTCAGTTTTTTGGGAAAAAAATCGGATTAACTGGAGCCTTTTTTTATGCAGTTTCTCCGGGTATCATACTTTTTGACAGGTGGATTGTTCCAACGCAACCTACCAGTCTGTGGTGTGTCTGGTTTTTGTACATCCTTCTCTCAATTCTCAAAGGTAATTTCCCCTTGGTGTTATTGGGTTTGCTAATTGGTTTGATCTGGCATGTTCATGTAGCTTTTATCCCGCTGCTTATACTTATACCTATCGCTTGGTGGTTATCTAAAATGCAGGGGTATAGAATTAAAATTACTGCAAAAAGCATAGTAATTTCTCTTCTTTTAATTTTTACCTTATTACTTCCTTTCTTCACCTTTGAGATTAGGCATGGATTCCAACAGATTAAGGGTTTGACCAGGGCTACTTATGAAGAAAAAGGAGACGTGAAAGGCATGGATAGGTTAAGAAAAGTTTTTAACGTTTCCGGAAGAGCGTTATCAGGCATAGTGCTTCTGGATAAAAATGCTTCTCTACCGAAGGAGTTTTTTATGTCTTTGGTCCCTCTTTTGCTCCTCTTAATTTTTTATTTGTATAAGACAAAGATCATAACAAGAAATCAGACTGTAATTATCGGTTTATGGATTGGTATTGATTTATTGGGTCAATTCTTGTCAAAAAGATCTATACCGGAATATTATTTTGCTAATTTTATTGTGGTACAAATTTTAGTAATATCTGTATTTATTTCCACTTTTAATTTAAAAAGGGGATTGTCGTTTACTCCTTTATTGTTAGGAATGTACTTATTTGCAGCGACTTTTTGGTTTGTCACACAACCAGATGATCCGGGCGGATTCTTGCAAAAGAGAAGAGCTATAGAATACATAAAAAATAATGCAGGAAACAAAGGGTATCCATGTGTGGCGATAAATTTTATTGAAGGATACGAGGGATTACCTAATGGATTCAGATACTTGTTTTGGTTGAATAACTTAAAAATTATCACACCGGGAAATGATATTCCTGTTTATAGTATAGTGACGCCTTGGACGATTTCGGCAAATGAAATTAATGCCAAATTTGGGGTTTTTGGTATCATTGAACCTCCCTCGAAAATAGTTGATCCGGAGCTTTGTTCTGACTCAAGCAGGCAATTACTACCTATATGGGGCTTTACAAATTAAAAATAATATTCGAAGTATGATTGAAGTTGTAAAAAAATGGCATTATTGGGCCATAGGTTTTATTATCTTGAATATTTTCTTAAGTTTAAGATGGTTAATTAATGATGACATTCGTTTTGATGTAGATATATCCCGTGATTTTTTATTAATAAAGGAAATTATTACCCAAAAACCCATTACTTTGATTGGATCTCATACATCAATAAGCGGAGTTTTTCATGGACCGTTATGGTATTACCTGAATGTACCAGCTTTTTTTATCTCTTCCGGTAATCCAGTACTGATTGGATGGTTTTGGTGGGGATTGTCAATTTTAACTCTTGCTATAATATATTTTATTTCATTAAAATTATTTAATAAATCTACTGCTCTTCTGGCGACCTTACTTTACAGTGCAAATTCTATTATTAATCCTAATTATGGTCTGAAGATGTTTTTTCCTCCATATGGAGCTGTAATGTTGTTTCCAATATTTTTCTATCTTTTTATCCAGTATATTTTTAATAAAAAAGTCAAATATCTGGCATTTGCCATACTTATTTTAGGATTTATTATTCAGTTCGAAATGGCTTTTGGGATTCCTATATTGGGATTGATGGTATTATTTCTAGTATATTTCTTATCCAGCAGAAAATTATTGAAACATTTTTTGATTCTTCCACTAATTTTTTTGCCGCTTTCCACATTTATCATTTTTGAGATTCGACATAATTTTTTGCAGATTCAATCTCTGATTGGATATTTTGAATCTCAATTGGGCAAGAATCAATTAAATTTATACATGATTTTTATTGATAAAATCAGAGGTATTTTTACGGATACATTTTTCTTGTTGATGCAAGATAATAGAAGCCTCAGCTGGACTTATTCTATTTTATTTGTAATTTTAATTTCCAGGATTAAATCTCCTCTTAAAAAAATTTATTGGATGTTTTTATTTTTTTATTTAGGCTATTGGGTTATTCATCTTTCTTTAAAACCCCTTTGGAGCAGTTATTACTGGCCACTCCTTACTGTAATAATTATTCTATATGCAGGTTTTATAAACTTTTTCTCCAAGAAGATATTTATTTTATTTTTTATACCGTTACTTTTATGGAATATGTATATTGGATTAAAGTATATTAAAGATTTTGAAATGAATGTATCAGTGAGAGGTAAAAACAGTTGGGCATTTAATGAGTTAATTGCTCGAACGGTCTTTGAAGATGCAGATAGTGATTTTGGTTATTTCATTTTTATGCCAGAAAGATGGGTTTTTCAGGGATGGTATGCCTTGGATTTTTTACAGAGTCAATATCCGCAAAGAAAAGCACACCCTTTTGCAAAACAAAAATTGACGTATTTAATCATATATGATTCGCCAAAAGACTATCAGGATCCTATTAGTATGGGATGGAGAATTACCGATCTTAAAATTACCCAAAAACCGAAGGAGAATAAACGAATCGGAAACGTTGAGATTCAAAAATATTATTTATCCGAAGAAGAATTGCGATTACCCGTGAATCCTTATTTGCTTAATTCAACTTTTTTCCGCTGAGCCTGCAATTTAATAAAAGCAATATTTTTTAGGTATCCTTTCCTATTTCTTACAGCTTTTTGAGTTTTTTCTTAATTTAGAATTATAAAATTTGTTTATTATGAATGGAACCATTATATTTGCAGATTTTAGATATCTTCTAAGATGGACAACAGGGAGTAAATTTATTTCAATAGTAACAAAGCTTCTAAAGGAGAATTTTATTTACAGGCTTTTGTCGGCTCCTGTAGTTTGAAGTTGTTTAAACTGCTTTTCCATTGCCCGGTAATTTTATTATAAAGGTAGCTCCTCTTGGTTTGGAATTTGTAATTTCTACTTCTCCGCCATATCTTTCGATTGTTTTTTTAATAATATACAATCCTAAGCCGGTGTGACCGCTATCTCCATACTTAAAGCCTTCCTGAAATAATTGGTCCTTAATGTTGTTAGGGATACCTACACCGTAATCAGTTATACAGATTTTTACTATATTATTTCCATTTGAAATGCTGATATCGATCCGGTCAGTTTTTCCATGGTCTTTTGCATTCCTTATAATATTTTCCAGCACAGAAATAATAGCCTGATCTGCCCAGACTACACCATCCCCTTCTACTTTGAATTTAATAGAGGGGAAAAATTGCAGGATATTATTTATAAGATTTTTCATTGGATAACGCATCAAAGGTGTACCTGTGTAAAGAACAGACTCTAAACCAGTCAGATGTTTGATTGAATTGACTCCCTGATCAATTGATGCAAATATTTCTTTAAATATATCCTGCTTGGCTCTGCCTCTAAGATACATTTCAGTATCTGCTTTAATTATTGTCAAAATATTCAAAAGGTCATGCCTTAGGGTTTTGTAGGATAATCGCAATACCTCATTAAGTTCAGCTACTTTCTTTTCTGCTTTTTCCCTAGATTCTATTGCAAGGCGTATTTCGTGAGTATTAAGTTCCAGTTCTGCCCAGGCGGCAAGGCTTTTTAGCAAGTTAATTTTTTGTTTGTTTAGTTTTCGGGGTTTGTAGTCTTTGATGCAAAATACCCCGACTCTTTTGCCGTCTGCTGATTTCAAAGGGATTGCTGCGTAGAATCTAATATAGGGTTTACCGATGACCATAGGATTTTTTGCAAATCTTGGGTCTTTTCTGGCATCCGGAATAATAAAAATATCCTCAGAAAGAAGCGCATGACCACAAAAAGATATAGCCCTTCTACCTTCTCTTTCAGGCAGACCCTGACATGATTTGAACCATTCTCGGCGGGAGTCTATTAAGGTTACTGTGGAGATGGGTACTTTAAATAAGTGGAGCGCCATTTCAGTAATCCGGTCAAATCTTTCTTCAGGGGGAGTGTCCAGGATTTGCAGTCTTTTGAGCGAATTTAAGCGCTCTTTCTCGTCAGACGGTATAGGTGCTTTTTGATAATCTAATTGAGTAAGCATAGCCCTCCTTTTAAGGTCTTTGGGCACCTGATTTAATCTTTAATCATATACCCAAAACCCCTAACCGAATGGAGGAGTTTTTTCTGACTTCCGTTATCGATCTTCTTTCTCAGATAGCCCATATAAACATCAACAACTCTGGTCTCAATATCCTGTGAATAAAACCATACACGATTTAAAATCATCTCGCGTGTAAGCAGTCTTCCTGAGTTGCGCATTAAATATTCAAGCAGTTTAAATTCCTGTGGAGTAAGCTGGATTGTCTTGCCGCCCCTTCTAACTTCCAGGGCTTGTTTATCAAGTTCTAAATCACCAACTTTTAAAGTTGTATCCGATAATTTATCCTGACGTAATTTGGTTTTAATTCTGGCAAGGAGTTCATCAGCCACAAACGGTTTAGTTATATAATCATCTGCGCCCATATTAAGGACCTGAACGATATCGGAGATGGAGTCTTTGGCTGTTAAAATTATAACCGGGAGGGCGGGATTTTGTTTTCTTACTTCTATAATCACAGATTCACCGCTCATGTTTGGCAATCCCAGATCCAGAACAACAAGATCGGGCGGTGTTTTATCGATGGCATCAAGAGCCTGAATGCCGTCTGAGACAGCCTGGACTGAATATTGATTGTCCAGCAGAAGCTCTTTTAAGTATTTCTGCAGGCCTTTGTCGTCTTCTACTACAAGTATTTTGCTGGTCATATTTTCCTTACAAATTTCACTCAGATTATATACCAATCGTATCTGAAAATGCAAAGACTATCGTGCAATTGGACTGCGGATAACAATAAATTCACAATAACTTTTTTCTCACAAATCTCTTACTTTGTTTTAGTTGTTTTATTATTTTATTAGGGTATTCTTCTTCTTGTTAAGTTAGTCGTTTAATTTAGGGGGTAGGATCCGGTTTAGCTGGATATACCAAGAAGCGATTTGAGGACAACACTAGATCTATCTAGAATATACGAGTATCCTAAAGCTCCTCGGCCTACCCCCTAACTTTATCTTTCAATTTCGTTTCCTTTTAATATGGCTATCCTATTTTTATTAATAATAATTTTAATTGCAATTGATGCCATAGAAGACAAAAGATCTCATAGTCAACTAAAAAAATAAACATTAAGTTGCACAAAATACTCCTTTTAAGATAATCTGTTTGCATGAATTTAACTAAAGAATGGGTTAACAGCAATTTACCTAAAAGGCCTGCAAATTCTCATAAGGGAACTTTCGGAAAGGTTTTATCTGTCGCAGGCTCCAGGGCGTATCCGGGAGCTGCCTATTTAGCATGCGCCGCTTGTTACAGAGTGGGCGCAGGACTTGTAGCCTTGGCCGCTGATCCTATGGTGGAGGTTATAGTTTCACGGAGGTTGCCGGAGGTGACTTTTTTATCTTTAAATGAAGTAATTGAGAGAAAAGATAAATATGATGTTTTGCTATTGGGTCCTGGTTTAGGTCAAAAACCTACAGCTGTTAAGCTATTAAAACATCTTTTTGAAGGGTCTGTTTGCAAAATGGTTATAGATGGGGATGGATTAAATATTCTATCTAAAGTAAATAGCTGGTGGGAACGTCTGGATGGTGCTTGCGTATTAACGCCTCACCCGGGAGAGATGGCGAGGTTAACAGGTTTATCTGTGGATGAGATCCAAAAGAATAGGGAGCAGGTGGTTGTAGACTATGCCCGGAAATGGGGACAGGTGGTAGTTTTGAAAGGGGCAAGCACCGTGATTGCTTCTCCCTGCGGCGAGGTTTTAAAGAGCCTTTTTGCAAATCCTGTTTTGGCTACTGCCGGCACAGGAGATGTATTAGCAGGAGCTATTGCTGGAATAATAGCTCAGCAGGTCGCGCCGTACGCAGCAGCAGGTGTGGGTGTATATCTGCACGGCGAAGCAGGGGAGATGTTAAGAAAGAAAATAGGTGACGCAGGTGTTTTAGCAAGCGATATTTTGCCTCTTTTGCCACTAGTTATTAAGAATTTAATATAAAAATATAATTATCTAATGTTGATATATTGACAATTATCATAATTTATTTTAATTTTGGTATTAATATATCAAAAATTAATATATGCAAGATAATAATTTTCCTTTAAAACAATTTTTAGAAATTCCTTACGCACAACTTGAAGAAATGAACCTTCGTGCCAAAGAAAAACAGCAATCAGTTGATAGTAAACAATTGGAAGAAGAATACCGCCTTTATTTACAGAAAGAAAAAAAACTTAAGGCAGTGACTTTATGTTTTACGGATATAGAGGGCAGATTCCATATGCTTGATTATGACAAAAAATATCTTTTAGAATCATCTTCAAATTTAACTTTTGACGGTTCTTCCATCCGGGGGTTTACAGCCCAGCATGAATCTGATTTGAGACTTGATGTTGATTGGTCAAGTATAATGTGGCTTCCGTCCGATGTATTTGGTTCCGGCAAGGTTATTATGTTTGCGGATGTTTTGGATAGAAATAGAAATCCTTATATATCAGATTTTCGCGGACAACTAAAATCATTTCTTAAGAGACTTAAAGCAGAAAAAGCGATAACAGCCTATACTGCAACCGAAACAGAAGGATTTTTGGTCGAAGGCGTTGGAGCGGAACAAAACTTTGATGAAGACATTGGATTCAAATTAATTTCCGCAGGGGGTTATTACCATTCTCTCCCGCTTGACAGATTGCGAAGGTTCATAGATGCAGCGGCAGAGGCGCAAAGGGCAATGGGTTTTGGAAATGAAAAAGATCATCCTGAAGTTGCCCCTTCTCAATTTGAATTGAATTTTGGTTATACAGAGGTATTAAGGGCTTGCGATCAAATTCAGCTCTATAAATTAGTCTGTAGGCAAGTTGCCAACAATATGGGAATGACAGCTACTTTTCTGCCTAAACCGATTGCAGGTATTAATGGTTCGGGTATGCACACTAATCTTTCTTTGGGCAAAAGCGGTAAAAATATCTTTTATCAAAAAGGCGGGCAGGATAATTTATCTGAAATTGCCTGGGATTTTATTTTGAAAATATTAAACCATGCTCCTGAAATTTCTTTAACGTTTGGTTCGTCTGTGAATGCTTATAGAAGACTTGATCCGCATTTTGAAGCTCCAAATCAAATTAAAGTTTCTCCAATTGATAGAGGCTCTATGATCAGGATTCCGGAGGGTAATGAAAAAAGTGCCCGGATTGAGATAAGAGCTGTTGCGCCCGATTCCAACCCTTATCTTGTTTTATATACAATATTAAAAACAGGATTGGAAGGCAAAAAGCTAAATAATCCTAAAGGAAGAAGAGAGAGAGTTAGATTTTTGCCTGGCACAATACATGATGCCATTAGGCTATTTAAGGCAAGTGATTTTATCTCAAGAATATTAGGGGAAGAAAATAAACAAAAATATTTATCTTTTAAAGAAGCAGCTGCTGATAGAAGCCCCAAAGAACTTGGAAAGAAAATTAAAACATCGGAAATTATTTACCACCACGAAGTGGCAAATCAGGTTCTTTGGAATAATTTCTGAAGATACTGGTCCTGATGGTCTGGCGCTTATTGGTGGAAAGCCTGTCCGTCATCGTATTCTATCAGGTCCTTATATAACCCTTGAGCTTATTCCACATAACCAAACAGAGAATCAGTAAGATTGGTATCAGGAGTTTTGCAGCTTTGATCAATCATATCTTTTGGAGGCATATATGTCGGCGGAATAATGCCGATATGGCCAAACTTTTTTTCCACCTCATTTAAGGCTAATTCATCAGGGAGAACTATATTGTAAACAGGGACTTTTAAAGAAGGGTGTGCTAGGTGTTGGTTTTTCAAATAGAAAAAATAGCGGAAACCGGTGTTTTCTCCGGGATCTGTTATATAAGAAATGCCGATACAGGGGAATCCGCTTTTAGCGGCATCAGCTACTATAAATTCTACAACTCCTTTTCTTTCCTGGTAATCTTTTTTATAGATATCTACAGTTACAAAACTATAAAGGTTTTTTGCAAACAGAATTCCCAGTATAAAAAATACCAAAATTTTGCCGGTAGAGCTTTTGACTAAATGGCTAAAAGTTAAGGCAATAAGTCCTACAAAAACTACCTCAATGCTGTATAGATAATATTCGGAAATTAAAGATGAAGAGAGGGTAAAAAATCCGATTACTCCAAAAAGTAAAACAGACAGAGGAACGATTTCTTTTTTTGTTATTATTTTTTTCTTTATCAGGAATATGCTTGAAGCTAAAATAATAAGTAAAAATAACGGTTTTAAGAAATCTGGTAAAGTATAGGGAGAAAAAAATAAATTATTAACATTTTTAATTACCATTTCAAAAACATAAATTAATTTTGTCTCTCCTGATCCTCCTCCATGATCGGTCGTAAAATTTTCGATTAAGGCACGGGTTTGACTAAAGCCATGCCTTATTTCAAAAAGCATAAGCGGTATATTGGTTACAAAAAATGCAATTACAAATAAAGATAGTTCTTTTATCTTTGGAATTTTTCTGGAAATCAAAAATGCAAAAGGGATTGCAAGGAGGGTTGGTATAAGGGCAATATGGATATGCCAAATTAAGCCAATTAAAATTCCTAAAATAGGTAAAACAAAAAACTTACCCCGGGCTATTTGCACAATCGTATAAAAATACCAAATGGTCCAAAGATTAGTTGGTGTGCTTGGAACAACTCTTCTGTCGAAGCTGATCCAAGGAAGCAAAATAGCTTGTAAAAAGGCAGCAATGAATCCGGTTGTTTCTCTGAATAATTTAGAAAAGACTATAAAATAACTTAAAGTAGTTAGTATTCCTATTATAGTTATAGGAACTAAAGCAGCCCAGGGATCCATTTGAGAAAGGATAAAAAAAGGGACCAAAAGATAATAAAAGAAAGGACCAATAAAGATTCCCGGAGCAGAAGTAAGTTGTCCAATAAGTCTTGGATGTTGATTAATAACTATATCTTTGACAATCCATGAAAAGAGTTCCGCATCGTGGCCGTAGCCATATCTTTCTATAATTTGGTAAGTCCTAAAAAATACACTAATTAAAATTATGATACCTAATATAAACAATGAGCTTTTCTTCATCCATATGATAGTAACAAGATATATTTGAATGTGCAATTTTTTGATGATACACTACCGGATCTATGATAGTTAAAGCTATAAAAACAAGGAAATTTTTACCGCCAAAAGATAATTTATGGGAACTCCTGGATTCTGTTAAAAGCCTTAAAGAGAATTCTGTAGTGGCAGTTACCTCAAAAGTAGTATCCATTGGAGAAGGAAGATGTATAAAAGTGGGGAGCGTTGATAAAGATAAGTTGATTGCCAAAGAGGCAGATAAATTTCTGCCTCGTGATTTAGTCCCTAATAAGTGGGCAGTTTATACCATTAAAAATAATTTACTGGTAGCATCTGCCGGAATCGATGAAAGTAATGGTGATAGTTATTATATTTTGTGGCCAAAAGATCCGGAAAAATCTGCTAAAAAAATATGGGAATTTTTACGCAAAAAATTCCAGATAAAAAATTTAGGAGTAATCATTACAGATTCAAAAGTTGAACCTTTAAGAAGAGGAGTGGTGGGGTTGGCAGTTTCTTATTTTGGTTTTAAACCTATAAAAGACTACCGGGGGAAAAAAGATATATTTAACCGGCCGTTTGTTATGGAAACATCCAATATGCCGGATTCTTTGGCTACTGCCGCTATTTTAGAAATGGGAGAAGGGGCAGAATGTCAGCCCTTTGCTGTGATTACAGATATTCCCTGTATTGAATTTATACAAGAAAAATATAAACCGCAAAATGCTGATTATGGGTTTGAAATGACGGAAAAAGATGACCTGTTTTCCCCTTTTTTATCCTCGGTCCCCTGGAAAAAAGGCGGAGGGGGACAAGCATAAAAGCAAAACTACTTTGATCTAAATCTCGTATAGTTCCAAAGGTAAATTGTCAGGATCAGAAAAAAAGGTAACCCTTTTTCCGGTAACAGGGTCAATCCTGATCTCTTCTGTAGTAATGTTTTTGTTTTTTAAATATGAGATTGATTCATCCAGGTTAACAACTTCAAATGCCAAATGCCTTAATCCCTGTGCTTCGGGTCTGGAGGGTCTTTTGGGAGGATTAGGAAATGAAAATAGTTCTATTTGATCTGTTTCTCCAACTCTTAAATCCAGCTTGTAGGACCCTCTTTCTTCCCTATAAGTTTCCTTTATGATTTTAAATCCCAGGACCTCTGTGTAAAATTTTTTAGATATTTCGTAGTTGGAACAAATAATTGCAACATGATGAAACTTCTTAATTATCATTTAATTGATCTATTGAGATTTAAAGAAGTCGATAGTTCTTTTTAAGCCTTCATCTAAATCTACTTTTGCATTCCAGCCCAATACTTTTTGAATTTTTTCAGATGATGCAACAAGAGCAGGGACATCACCTTTTCTCTCGCCCTTGTCTTCTATTGGAACTTCGTAGCCAATAATTTGAAAAATCTTTTTTACAACATCAATAACTTTTACCCCGGTTTGGGTGCCGACATTGAGTATATGTAAACCAGATAAAGTTAAAGCAAGAACATGGGCTTGGGCTAAATCATCTATATAAATAAAGTCCCTTATTTGCTCCCCTTTCCAGAAAAGAGGAATAGGTTTTTTAGAAAGAATTGATTTTACAAAATTCGGTATGGCATGGGTTTCCGGCTGGTGCAATTCTCCCGGACCGTAAGGGTTAAAATACCGTAGGATCGCAACATCAAATTCAAATAAATTATGGTAAAGCTTACAGAATTGTTCCATAGATATTTTAGTTATTCCGTATGGATTTTCCTGTTCTCCTAAAGGATCATCCTCGGTGATAGGTAATTTTTTGGGAAGTCCATAGACACACGCGCTTGATGAAAAAATGATTTTTTTCACATCAGCAATCCGTATTGCCTCCAACAGCTTAACCGTTCCAATGATGTTATTTTGTGCAAACTCCACAGGTTTTTTGACCGATTCCCCAACTTCTATAAACGAGGCCATATGAATAACTGCATCATGGCCCGGAAGTATATTTTCCAGCTGTTCCTGATCTTCCAGACTGACTTGATGAAATTTTATTTTTGGGTCTATATATTCTTTGTGGCCTTTTGACAGGTCGTCAATTACTGTCACAGAGTGCCCCTGTTCCAAGAGAAGCTTATTAACATGTGATCCGATAAATCCTGCGCCGCCTGTGACTAAAACTTTCATGAAATTAATTTTAACATAAATTTAGTATATCTTATTGTAAAATATTTGAAGTATGATTACATTAAATATTATGCCTAGAACACTTCTTATTGTGATTATATTAATAACTGGTGTTTTATTTCGTCTTGCTCTGACAGCAAACGGGAATTTTCTTTTTCATATGGATAGCGCAAGAGATATGGTTGATGTAAGAGAGATGGTAATCTTGAAAAAGATTCGCTTAATAGGACCCACTTCTGCAATTGATGGTTTATTCAGCGGACCTGCATGGTATTATTTGTTAAGCGTCCCTTTTATACTTTCCGGGGGAGATCCATATGCTGCCATTCTCATGCAGATAATTCTTTGGGCAATAGGCGGTTTTTTCCTATTAAAACTGGTTAGCAGCTGGGGAAAGTGGTTAATTGTTCCCATTGGCTTTATTTGGATTGCTTCAAATCATATAGTTTTAACTAGCTTTTATGCTTTTAATCCCACCCCTGTCATGCTGCTTTCGCCCTTATTTATATATTTATTATTTAAATATTTAGAAAACGGGAGAGCAATTTATGGGATTTTCACCTGGTTTTTAGCGGGATTATTTTTTAATTTTGAGATGAATTTTGGTGTGTTTACGCCAATAATAATTGGTTCCTTAGTATGGACAAAAAATATTAATTTAGTTAAACAAAAAGCATTCTGGATGGGGTTTGTTCTTTTTATTTTAGCTTTGATGCCGCAAATTATTTTTGATTTAAAACATCAATTCATAATGAGTAAAGCTATCTTGAGACATTTAGCAGAAAATTCAAACGCAAATATAAATTTCCCTGTACGCTTCCAGGGGACTATAGAAAGTTTCTATAATACGTTTCTGCCGACTCTTTTTAACAGTAAATTATTAACAGGAATTATATTAGTGCTTTTCATTCCCATAATATATAGATTTTTTAAGAATGGGACAAAAGAGATAGCGGTTTTGATCAGTATCATTTTTATTTTTGTTCCATTTTTGGGGTATTTAATTTTACCTGTGAGTATTAATCCGTGGCATTTAGGAGGAGAAATGGCTGTATTGTTAGTGCTGATAGCTTTTCTGTTAAAAAAACTTATGGATGGAGGAAAATTAGATAAAACAGTTTCCTTAATTATTTCAATTATGATTATTTTTCTTGGTCTTTCTAATATTGTTAATTTTTTCATAAACGATTTTAAAAAAACCAATGAAGACCCGTCACTTTATAGAAATGAGATTGCTGCCATAGATTATGTATACCAAAAAGCCGGGGATAGAAACTTTAAAGTTTATGACTATCTTCCATCTATAATTGATTATCCTTACCAATATTTAATTTGGTGGTATGGGTTAAAAAAATATGGCTACTTGCCGGCAGATTATGCGTATGCTCCTAACAGAACCCCCTATATTTCAAATAAAGAAAGTTTTTCCGCAACTTCCGAGTCTTTGCAGAATAGGCAGGATTCTGATTTAGTTTTTTTGATAAAGGAACCCAATAGGAATAATACGCGTTCCGGTTGGGAGGGGAACTTTATTAAAATGGAAAGTATCGAAAAGCAGAAACTGGGTTCTTTAGAAGTTGAAATTAGAAAAGAAATTATTCAATAATAATTAGTCTTTTGGTATTCTCTATTTTTGCGATGGAAATTTTTAGTGTATCTGCAGGCAATATCTTTTCAATCTTATCTGCCCATTCTATTAGAATAATATTATTGGAATAAGAACAGATTTCTTCAATGCCTAATTGTTTAAGACTTTCTATATTTTCCAGTCTATAAAGGTCTATATGATAAAGAACTTTTTTTGTTTTGGGGATCTGGTGTTGCCGGATTAAAACAAAAGTCGGGGAAATTATCTTTTCTTTAATTCCTAATCCTTTTGCAAACCCCTGGGCGAAGACAGTTTTACCGGCTCCCAGTTCGCCGCTCAAAGCAAAAAAACGGCTTTTGGTTTCTTTTGTTATTTTCCTAGCTATCTGCTTTGTTTCTTCTTCTGAGTTAGATATGTACTTTTGCATTTTTATAAAAATAAATATAACCTATTAAGCCTGCTCCGGCAATTATGAATAATACTCCCAGCCCAATTAGCGGATTACTTTGTTTCTGACTTTTAACCTCAACTTTTGTGCCTTTTATATCAGATGCAGATGAGGATGCTTTTGCTCCGGCTACGGATGCAATCTTAGGAGTGGGTTTTAATGAAGGGGTAGGTCGGGGAGAAGGTGATTTGAAAACCGAAGGCGAGGGGCTAACTTCTTTAGTGGCCTGCGGAGTTGGTGAATTGCCGCGGGATGGGTTGTCTAAGTTGTTAATTTTAACAGTTATTTCATTGCTCCAGGCCGGACCGGATCCTCCCTGGGTGTAGCGGCCGACTTTAAAAATATAATTGCCGGTTCCTTTAAAATCATTATCATTCTTGTCAGGTTTTACTTCCAAATTGCCTGACCATGTGCCGCTTGCATCAGTTGTAATCTTATATTGATCGTTGTAGTCGTCGCCATATTCGATCCAATCAGAACCATTTTTTGTCAACCCCAAATATCTGGTACCGTCGGATTTTTTAAAGGCTCCCTTCAGATAGTAGTCAGTATTTTGGCTGTTTGGTATTGAAAGGTTAATATTTACAGAGAATGATTGGTCGGAGTTTATTTGAGAGGGAGCATTGGAAATAGTAAATGATGAACTTGCTTGGGGAGTGGCGGTGGGTGTTGGAGATAGAGATGGGGATGGAGATGGAGTGGGAGATGCAGATGGGGTAGGTGAAGGTGCATTAACAGCAATCTGTAGGATATTTGACCAGGTTGCAGAGGTTCCTGTCTCGGTATATCTCCCGACTTTTAGATCATATATTCCAGATATTCCGGAAAAGTTTGGATCAGAAGTCTCAACTTTTCCCCGGACAGTACCTGACCAGGAGCCAGCACCATCAGTTGTAATAGATAAAAAATTCGCGTAGTTAATTGGCGAAGGAGTCCCGTTATAATAAGAGCTGCCATTAAAAGTTGATCCGAAATAATTATTAGTTCCTGCTGTAGCTAAAGCTAGCCTTAGTCTATAAACGGTATTGTTTGATAATCCGCTCAAAGCTGTTGATATAGAAAATTCATTATCAGTATTGATAGATGATGGGACATTAGAGATTGTCGGTGCGGCGGCGAAAGCAAAGTTTGCTCCAAAAAAGAATAGTGAAATACTAAGAATTAGTAAGTATATTCTCACTATTTAAATATTAGCACTAGAGGATATGCCAATACAAAGTCACTATGCCGTTTTGATGATCCACTATTACACCTTTACCCATACTTGAACCGCCTGCAATATTATAATTGCAGGGAGCCTGAGTTGAGTAGGCGATCCCATTATCTGATGACAAAACAGCCCTGCCGACACCTTCATAGGTTCTCGGAGCTATGTCTAAGCCGGTATGGACAGTGCCTGAAGCTTTAAATATATAATATGTATCACCGTATTCTGTGGTTATTATAGTGTCGCCCGGGTATCCACGCAAAGGAGGTCCCAATTTTCCGCTGTTTAAGAAATTATGAGGATTTGTTCTATTTCCAACAATTCTTCCGCCTTCTACTTTAGCATTTTCAAAAACCTCAAAATGTAAATGCGGTCCGGTTGAACATCCTGTAGAGCCCATTGCAGCGATGGTTTGGCCTTTTGTAACGGATCCGATAACAGGACCAACATTAGAGATTGCCTGAGTTATAGAAGTGACTTCCGCACGCAGTTGAGCAATCAGGTTTTGATAACGGATTTCATCATTTTTGGTAACTTTCATAAGTTCGTCCTTGTCTTTTTTTTGTTGCTCCAGTTGTGCTTTATAAACACTTAAATCTTTATTTAACTTTTCAGCCTCAGTTTGTCTTGTTTGTTTATCCTGTTTCTGGTCATTGTAGGCAAGTTTTGTGGCTTGCAGTTCATAGAGTTTCTTTTTATCGTAGGCCTGTGCTACTTGAATATACTTTAATCTTTCCAAAAGCTGGGCAACTCCATGGGATGAAAAAAGCAAATCAACAGTTGAGACAGCATTGCTGTATTTGTAAGTTTGAATTATTCTTTGAAGCAGTATTTCCGATAATTTATCCAGATTAGTACCAATTCTTTCTATTCTCGTTGCCAGGTCGTTAATTTCCCTTTTGAGCTTTTCTATTTTTAAGTTTGTTTCCTCGATTTTTAGTACCGTTACTTTAGTCTGACCATCGATAAGATCAAGTTGTGATTTTAAAGTTTTTTCCTGGTTTCTTGTATCTGCAAGCTGGGATTCCAGTTTCTGAATTTCTGCCTGTTTTTCCTGTAGTTTTTTTGTTAGTTCGCTTGAATCATCAGCAGAGACAAGGTTTATTGTTTGATGAAGAGGGTATAGAAAAAGTAAAGCTGTTAAACTAAATACAAGAAGCAATAATAGTAATTTTTTCATCAGCGTTCATTAAATTTTAAGATAACGTCTGACCGCGGCAAATGAACCTATTCCTCCCACAAAACATGCAAGTATTAAGCTCCCTCCCAGGAGCGCCATCATAAATAGCGGGTTAACCGGTAAAAATTTAACCTCCCCAATGTATCCTTGCAAGAATGGTTGAAAGTACCAAAGGCCGGCATATGTAATAGCCCAGGTTAAAATCGCTCCGGTCACACCATAAAATATTCCCTCTAAGATAAAAGGTGTTCTGATAAAATTCGGCGATGCGCCCAGTAGCCGCATAATTTCTATCTCGTTTCTTTTGAGACGTATTTTGAATCCGATAATCATAAGTATGACTAATGTTGCAAAAACCATCAAAAATCCAACAATGGTGCCTCCGGTCACCCGAATTACTTTAGTAAAAGATGTCAGAGTCTGTACAACATCTTGCGGAACTATCACCTCAGATATCACAGGCTCCCGTTTTAAGATTTCAGCAATCGGCTGAAGGTCCTGCGGGGTTTGGGTGGAAATCTCTAAAGAGGCCGGTAAGATATTTGCAGTTACAAGCTCAAGCAGTGCCGGATCGTTTTTATTTCTTTCCCGGTAAATTTCCAGCGCAGCTTCTTTGGAGACGAACTGGGTGCTGGTAACTCTGGTTTCCTGATGCAGTGCAGTTTCTATTAAAGATACATCCTGATTGGTGGTGCCTTCTTTGAAAAAGGCAATTACTTGCGGCTTGCTCTCAAAGTAACGTAAAGCTTCCTGCGAGCCTGCTGCCATAATTACAAAAATTTGCAAAGCTAAAAACGTTAAAAACATCACCATTGAAGCAGCAAGCGCCTGAAAAGGAGTGCGTCTGATATTTCTTCTTGTAAATTCAATTGCCCTATTCATATTTTCCTTCTTTAGTGTCGCTGATTATTTTGCCTGCCTTAATCTTAATTACTCTTCTTTTTAGGGAATTAACAATTTCCTGATTGTGAGTGGACATCAATACTGTAGTGCCCCAGGAATTGATCTCGTTTAGGAGCTGGATTACTCCCCAGGCTGTTTTAGGATCAAGATCTCCGGTGGGTTCGTCTGCCAGCACTATATCAGGTTTTCCCACGATGGCTCTGGCGATAGCGGTTCTTTGGGCCTCTCCGCCTGAGAGTTGTCTTGGGAATAGGTTTTTCTTGTCCCATATTTCTACTAATTTTAAGGTATGTTCGACCAGTTTTGAAATTTCTTCATCGGATTTTCCCTGTACTTCTAAAGTTAAGGCTACGTTTTCAAAAACAGTTCTATCGTCTAATAATTTAAAATCTTGAAAAACCATACCGATTTTTCTTCTGAATTGAGGAATCTCGGATGTTTTTATTTTAGTTATATCAACATTGCCGAGTTTAATCTTGCCGTCGCTTGGCAGGATCTCTCTTGTAAGGATTTTAAGCAGCGAGGATTTGCCGGCTCCGGATGGTCCTACAATAAATACAAACTCGCCTTGTTTGACTTCGAGTGTAATATCATCCAGCGCTATAGTTGCGCCAAACTTCTTTGAAACATTTTCGAATAAGATCATAGCAATCAGTAGCCAGATGTGTCAGAAGTTGAAGACTGACAACTACTTTATTTCTTCCACTTTACCAACATCCATTAACCAACCTTCTTTAAGGGCTTTTTGTGTTTCGCCGAAAACTTTAACCTTTTTGCCTTCATAAATAGATAAATCTACAACCGATGAAGTTAAAGCAACAGGAACGCCTCCTTGTCTGATAAGCATATGAGTACCTTCAGTATATTCGGATGGATCAGATGGAGCGGGCTTTACTTTGACAGTGCCTTCTGCAAAATCCTTAAAAGTTTTGGTATCCTGCTGAGGGTTTTTTGCCGTGCCCAGCGAAAGAGGAGATACTTTTGAACTACCTTTGGTTGTAAGCGTGTACCCTGTCAGGGTGCCTAATACCAAAGCTGCGATGACTACACCCAAAAGAAGACGCATTGGGTTTTCTATTTTTGAGATTGGCTTCGTAATTTTTTCTTCCACTTTTGTTTGCAGATCCATAGTTATATCTTAACCATAAATAGGGTAATTTGTCTAGTGTAATGTTAACTGCTTGTACTCAATTTTAATTCAGCTTCAATAAAAGGCGTTAAATCACCATCCAGCACGGCATCTGTATCAGATGTTTCCACTTCAGTCCGTAAATCTTTGACCATATGGTAAGGATGTAATACATAAGATCTGATCTGGGTTCCCCATGAAGCTTGTCTGATTTCTCCTTTAAGTTTTTCCTGTTCTTTCTTACCCTGAGCTTGTGTGAGGGCCCAAAGCTTTGCAAGCAGTAATTTCATTGCATTTTCCCTGTTTTGAAGCTGTGATCGTTCTGTTTGAGCAGTAACCGTTATTCCTGTGGGGATATGTTTTAATCTGACCGCTGTTGAGACCTTGTTGACATTTTGTCCTCCTGCGCCTCCTGATCGGAAGGCGTCAAATTCAATATCCGATTCATTAATTTCAACTTCAGAAGGATTAATCACCGGTAAAACTTCAACTAATGCAAAGGATGTTTGACGCAGTTTGTCTGCATTGAAGGGGGATTGCCTGACTAATCTGTGAGTTCCTGCTTCGCCTTTTAAGTAACCAAAGGCAAAAGCTTCATGTACGATCATAGAAACTGTTTTTATGCCTGCTTCCTCGCCCGGATCTTCATCTGTTATTTCATATTTCCATTCCGCTTTTTCTAAATATCGTTGATACATCCTGGTCAGCATGGCAGCCCAATCCATCGCTTCAACTCCGCCGGTTCCCGAGTGGATAGAAATAATTGCCTCAGATTCATCATGGGGGTTTGATAAAAAAAGTTTAAGTTCCAATTTATCCAAAGCTTTTTCTATTTCCCTGATTTCTGTCTTTAAATCTTCCTGCATGGAAGGCTCTTCAGAGATTTCTAAACTGTTCTGAATTCTGCTTTCCAATTCATCTAATGTTTGTAATGTCTTTTGTTTATCTGATAGCTGACGACTTAAGACTTGCGACTCCTGAGGATTATTCCAAAATCCTTCTTTCATAGTTTGAGCTTCAAGTTCCCTGACTTTTCTTTGCAAATTATCCCTGTCAATTGAGAGGGAGATTTTGTCAAATCTATCTTTTAATTCTTTGAGTTTTCCCTTTATTTCATCCATAGTGGGATTATATCTCATATATTCTTGCCGGACTACAGTACGATCTGTGGTAAAATTTTTTCATGATTTTGTATATTAATACCAAGGATCAAAAAGTTATTAGAATCGAACTAAGAGATAAGGGAAAAGTGATAAGTGAAATGTCTGAAGAAAATGAGTACGGTTCACAAGCGCTTCTGCCGCTGATTGATAAGATTTTAAAAACGGAAAAGTTAACCTTGAAAGATTTAATAGGAATTGAGGTTGAGACCGGGCCGGGTTCTTTTACAGGACTAAGAGTAGGAGTGTCTGTTGCCAATGCTTTGGGGTTTGCATTAGTAATTCCAGTAAATGGGAAAAAGATAGAAACTGATTTGGTATACTAAAATTATGGCTTTTCGCAATTGGTTTTTACCTCATAAGGATACTCACAAAAAAGCCCACCTCTTATCCTGGGAAGGATTGCTTATATATATTCTGTTTTTTATTCTATTGCAGGTTAGCATTTCTATAGTCAGCTATACAAAACCAGGGGTTTTGGGAATCTCTTCCAGTGTCGATCAAAAAAAACTTATAGAGTTAACCAACGCTGAAAGACAGAAAATGGGGTTTGGCGCAGTTTCGGAAAATGAAGCTTTGGATAAAGCTGCGGCTCTAAAAGCTCAAAATATGTTTGCTGAAAACTATTGGGCGCACTTTGCCCCCTCAGGGAAAACTCCGTGGGATTTTATTTTAGGATCTGGCTATAAATTCACTTTTGCAGGAGAAAATTTGGCAAAGAATTTTTATGCATCAGATGATGTGGTAAAAGCATGGATGGCGTCGCCTTCGCACAGGGATAATTTATTAAACCCTAAATATAAAGATATCGGAATTGCTGTTGCTGAGGGTGTATTGAACGGCCAGAAAACAACATTAATAGTGCAAATGTTTGGCACAAATCAGTACGTAAATACCGCGCCTGTTGTGGATGTCGGAGGAAAGCCAATGGTGGTGCCCAGACAGGATTTCGATAAACCATCGCTTGTTGCTGCTGTATCAGAAACAAAACTTGCTGCCAAACCGTTGTTTGATCCTTTTTGGATTTCCAAAATAGCGGGATTTTCAGTCATAGCAGTGATTGCAATTTTGCTTGCAATTGATCTGTGGGTGCTTAAGATGAGAGGGGTTTTTAGATTTTCCTCGCATCATATAGCTCATATGGCTTTGCTTTCTTTGGCAGCCGGCGGTCTGTTTGCTGCGGGTTCGGGAGCTATTTTATGACAATAACAATCCTAAAAATCATGGTGATTGGTGTGTTGATTTATCTAATTTGGGCACTATTTCATCATAAATTAAATAAAAGTTTGACTTTACCTATTTTGTTGGAGTATCTTTTAACTGCAGTATTGGTAATAATATTGCTATTGGGAGTTATAATTTAAGGATAAAAATGAAGGGCGTAATATTAGCTGGAGGTTTAGGGACCCGTTTATACCCCTTAACCAAAGTTACAAATAAACATCTTTTGCCTGTGTTTAATAAACCAATGATCTTCTATCCGATCGAGACATTGGTTAAAGCCGGAATTACCGATATTATGGTTGTCACCGGCGGTCCGCATTGCGGTCATTTCTTATCAATTTTGAAAAACGGCCACGAGCTTGGAATTAAGCATTTGGAATACGCTTATCAGGAAAATGAAGGAGGGATTGCAGATGCCTTATCTTTAGCCCGCGAATTTGTAGAAAAGGATAGCGTGGCAGTGATTTTAGGAGATAATACTTCTGATGCTGATATTACAAAACCTGTTAATGATTTTAAAGAAGGTGCATTAATTTTTCTCAAAGAAGTCCCGGATCCCGAGCGTTTTGGTATTGCTACTCTTGACCCAAACGATTCCTCAAAGATAATAAAAATTACCGAAAAACCCCAAGTCCCGGATTCGAATATGGCAGTCACAGGTGTTTATATATATGATAACCAGGTTTTTGATTTTATAGACGCTATCAAGCCGTCTGGCAGGGGAGAGTTGGAGATTACGGATGTGAATAATAGGTATGTAGAAAAAGGACAATTGAGCTGGTGCGAACTTGAAGGGTATTGGTGGGACGCCGGTACTTTTGATACCCTTCTGGAGGCCAATAACTATTGGGCAAAAAAAGATAAGGGTCAGCAAAATAAATGAAGATTTTGGTTACTGGTGGGGCGGGTTTCATAGGTTCAAATTTCATCCGCTACTTCTTAAGACATCATCCGGATGATTCTATTGTAAATCTTGATGCATTAACATATGCCGGTCATTCCGAAAGCTTAAAAGATATAGAAGATAATCCCAATTACCGCTTCGTAAAAGGAGATATCGCAAATTCCGAAGATGTGAGAGGAGTGATGGAAGGGGTTGATATTGTTGTTAATTTTGCAGCAGAATCCCATGTTGATAGATCCATAATCGATCCTTTAGTTTTTGTCAGGACTAATGTTTTAGGTACGGCGCAGCTTTTAAATGCAGCTTTAGATTTAAAAGTGAAAAGATTCCATCATGTTTCGACCGATGAGGTGTATGGGGAGCTTGGTCCCAGCGATGCCCCTTTTACTGAGGATACTCCTTATAAACCGCGTACACCCTATTCTGCATCTAAAGCCGGATCTGATCATTTGGTCAGAGCTTATTTTGAGACTTACGGTTTACCGGTAACTATTACAAATTGCGCCAATAATTATGGTCCTTATCATGATCCGGAGAAGCTGATTCCCCGTTTTATCACCAATTTATTGGAAGGGAAAAAGGTCCCATTAATGGGAAAGGGAGAGAATATCAGGGAATGGTTACATGTAGAAGATCACGCTTCCGCAATAGATTTGGTCTTACAAAAAGGGAAAATAGGAGAAACTTATTTAATTGAGGGAGAAGAAAAAACCAATATGGAAATAACTCAGATGCTCTTGACCGCTTTAGATATGGATGAATCAATGATTGAGTTTGTGAGTCATAGACTTGGGCATGATTTCCGTTATGCAATAGATGGGAAAAAACTTAAAGCTCTTGGATGGGAGAGAAAACACAGTCTTGAAATTGACCTGCCAAAAGTTGTTAACTGGTATAAAGAAAACGAGTGGTGGTGGAAAGCGACAAAGGAAGGAAGACCGATTATTGACCGTGAATCACAAAAATCTTATGGTTAAAACTACATCCATACAGGGACTTTTAATATTGGAAAGACCAAAGCATCAAGACGAGCGTGGATTCTTCCGGGAAATTTTTCATCTAGATGAAGTAGAAGAAGCTTTGAATGCGGAATTTAATGGTATACAAATGAACCATGCGTATTCAGAACCTTCAGTGCTCCGGGGAATTCATGCCGAGAGCTGGAATAAAATAGTTTATCCTATAAATGGACAAATATTTGCGGCAATTGCAGATATCAGAACAGATTCTCCAACTTTTGGTAAGGTAGAAACATTTGTTATTGACGATTTAAATAAAATTGCTTTGTTTGTTTCCAAGGGTTTAGCTAATTCTTATTGTGTGACTTTTGACGCACCAGTAGACTATATTTATCTGGTTGATTCCTATTACGATGGTACGGATACCAGAGCTGTAGCCTGGGATGATCCGGATTTAAATATTGCTTGGCCCATCAAAAATCCCATAATTTCCGAAAGAGACAAAAAAAATCCTAAATTAAGGGATTTGTTTCCGGAGAGATTTAAATGAAAAAGATATTAGTTTTTGGCGGAGCCGGTTTAGTCGGTTCAAAATTTATCGAACTTTTCTCCCATAAATTTCAATTTCTTGCCCCGGATATTTCTGAGATAGATATTTTAAATAAAGATCAGGTTTCGAAAACCTTTGAACAATTTAATCCGGATACCGTGATAAATTTTGCAGCGATTACGAATGTAGAAGAAGCAGAAAATCAAAAGCAATCAAAGGAAGGTATATGTTTCCGCGTCAATGCAATTGGTGCTAAAAATATTGCTGAGGTTTGTAAAAGTTTTGACAAACATTTAATTCATATCTCCACAGAATATGTTTTTGATGGAGCAAAAGCGGAAAGTCCATACTCAGAAGAAGATAAGCCAAATCCAATTAATTGGTACGGGCAAACAAAATTATTCGGTGAACAATTTGTTTTAGAGAGCGGATGCTTTGGTGTCATAATCAGAATATGTATGCCGTTTAGTTCCTTTTATGACCTTAAAAAAGACGTTGCCAGGTTTTTCTTAGATAAATTAAAAAGCGGTAGCGAAATTACTGCAATCGAAGATCAAAATATTACCCCTACTTCAGTTTCGGATATTGCGCATGCTCTTGCGCTTGTAGCAGATACGAAGACAAGAGGTCTTTATCACGTTTGTTCCAAAAATAGTACATCTCCCTATAAGTTTGCACAACTAATTGCACAAAGTTTTAATTTAAACGCCTCTTTGATAAAACCTATCTCTTTTGATGAATATAATAGAGGCAAAAAAGCAAAGCTTTTAAGAAATTCCTGGATGGATAGTGCAAAATTTACACAAGAAAAGGGACCGGAAATTTTGCATAGAATAGAGGAAAGTATTTTGTTATTCAAAAAGACCGTTGACGAAAGAGAATAAAATTAGATATAGTAACCAATATGGCAAAAGTAAAGAAAGCTTTTATTACCGGAATTTCCGGGCAAGATGGTTCGTACTTATCTGAATTACTGTTAAGTAAAGGTTATGAGGTTGCAGGTTTTGTGCGAAGAAATGCGGCCTTGGATTTTGGGAATGCCAATGATATTAAAGAAGAAGTAAAAATTTATTATGGAGATTTGCATTCGCCGGAATCTATTGCTTTGGCCTTATATGATTTTAAACCGGATGAAATATACAACCTTGCTTCTTTGTCGTCTCCTTTAGGATCATTTAGTGACAAAATGGGTGCGATAATGGTAACAGGAGTTGGAGCCCTAAATGTTTTTGAAAGAGCAAGGCAAGTTGTTCCGGAGGCTAAAGTTTATCAGGCCTCAACGTCTGAAATGTTTGGCGCACCAAAACAAGTTCCCCAGGATGAGAATACACCTTTTTGTCCGGCCAATCCTTATGCAGCTGCCAAAGAATTTGCACATCGAATGGCTGTTATTGCTCGAAATGACAAAAAGCAACCTCAATTTATTTCCTGTGGAATTCTTTTTAATCATGAAAGCCCCAGACGGGGACTTAACTTTGTTACACGAAAAATAACTTCTGCTGTTGCCTGTATTAAAAACAGAAAAATAGAGGGAGTTCCATTAAATGAAATCGGAGACTCGATTGTGAAAAACGGTAAAGTAAAATTAGGAGATTTGGATGCCAAAAGAGATTGGGGTTATGCTCCTGATTATGTGGAGCTTATGTGGTTAATGCTGCAGCAAGAAAAGGCAGATGATTTTGTAGCTGCAACAGGAGAGATACACACGGTCAGAGAGTTTGCTGAAGAAGCTTTTGCTGTTGTGGGCTTGAACTGGAAAGATCATGTTGAAGTTGACCCCCTTTTTATTCCACCAGTGCAAACAGGTCCTTTGTGTGGAGACCCGTCCAAAGCAAAAAAGCTTTTGGGCTGGGAACCAAAGACCCGCTTTAAGGATTTAGTAAGAATAATGATTCACTCAGATCTTGCAAAGTTTTCATAACTTATACCGCTTCACCAAAACCCTGCGTTTTTATTTTGATATTGTAAAAAACCTGAGTATCAAATATCATTGATTAATGAAAAAGTTGACAGTAGTTTTACCCACCTATAATGAGAAAGCAAATATTAAAAGAATCGTTGAGAAGGTTTTTGAACAGGAAAAAAATCTTCCCGGCTGGGAAATAAATATTGTAATAGCCGATGATATCAGATCTTCCGACGAAACAGAGCAGATTGCCAAAGAGTTGGTTAAAAAAAATAGAAACGTACATTTTATAAAGGTAGAACCCGGCTTGGGAGTGGGGCTTATTAAAGGTCATCAATATGCCTTAACTCATTTAAAGCCTGATATTTTGGCTCAACTTGATGCTGATGGTCAAGTCGTGCCTGATGTATTAATAAGGCTTGTTAAAGCTATTGAAGAGGGAAATTCATTGAGTATTGGTTCCAGATTTGTAAGTGGAGGGAAAAACCAATTGTCATTTATGAGAAGACTCTTTACCTCCGGAGCTTCAATTTTCTACCGGATAATTGTGGGACCCTGGGATATTAGAGAAGTTACAAATTCTGCAAGGGCTTTCACTCCGGAGCTTTTTGCGAAAATTAATTTGGACAGATTGCCTTGGAAAGAGCGAACTTTTATAATTCAACCTGCTTTTTTACATGAAGCTGTACTTGCCGGAGCAAAATACAAAGAAGTGCCTCTGGTATTTAAGAATCGATTGGAAGGATATTCTAAGAATAAAGTATTTAATTACACTTACGACATTGTTACTTATTCTTTGGATGCAAGACTGCATATGCTTGGGTTAAATATTCCATTTTTCCGAATATCCCGGAAAGCAAAAACTTTGGTTAAGTTCAGTTTGGTGGGAATGGTTGGGACGTTGGTAGACTTCTTTTTTTATAAAATGTTTATTAATTATTTGAGCATGACGCCTGCTACTTCAAAGGGTTTTTCTACCGAAATTGCAATTATTAACAATTTCATAATGAATAATTATTGGACTTTTCGTTACCGTAAAACAAAAACTAATATTTGGCAGAAATTAGGGATATTTAATTTAGTAAGCTTAGGCGGGCTTGTTATAGGTGTTTTAATAGTGAAGTTTTTGCATACGACTTATGGTGATGGATTTATAAGTATATTGGGGCGATCTATTGCCTATAATAACTTCTATTTTTTTGCCACCATCCTACCTGTTATGTTATGGAATTTTACAGTAAACCATTTTATCACCTGGCGTAATCAGGAGGATTAATTAAAGATTTCCAGATTAGGAATAGGAGCTATATTGGCCAGGATAAAGTTTTGAGAATATAAATATATTGCCAAAAGAATAATAGGTAATATTATTTTAAATTCCCGAGTCGTTAAAACCTTTTCAAAGGCGATTAATATAAACGGGAAGATAGGGAGCAGGTAGCGGCTAATGTCTCGGTGGGCAACTAAAGTGGAAGCAGCAAGATAGATAAGTACAAAAAAAGCCATCGGATATAATTTTTGCTTTAAGAGCATCATGCCGCCTAGGAATCCTAAGATAAATATATAAATAATATCTTCAAGCCAAATATCACCTACCCAAAACTGCTGTTTATTAAAAACTTGAAAAGGAGGAAATGTCAGATGGATATTATCTCCGCTATGAAAGTACGCCCAAAAATCTCCATATGTTTGACCGTATAAATAAAATATTCCCAAAAGTCCAAGCGGCATAAAGACGAGAGGCCAATAAGTACCAATTAATCGCAACGGGCTAAAAGTTTGATACTTTTTTTCATTAATGGTCTGCCAGATAAGATAAATGATTATTGCTATAAACAACAAGGCTCCTGGTGGTCTGGTGATTTGTGCAAATGCGCCTAAGATTCCTGTGGCTAGAATAAAAACAAATTTTTTGTTTTGTGTAAATTTCATCAGACAATAAATAGCAGCAACAATAAAGAAAATAAAAGTAGGCTCGGAGGAGCCAACACTATGAACGATTAACCATCTGGCAGGTAGAATTAAAAAAATAAAACTTAAAAATAACGGATGATTGCTTAGTTTAAAATCTCTGACCAAAAAATAAAAAGCTAAAGTAGCAAAAATTGTAGAGAGCAGTGAAACAAAAAGCATTGATTTTAAGTATCCCAAAAAAGGTGAAAAAAATGCGATCAGAATTGCATATCCAGGAAAGTGTGAGGCAAAATAATTTGCAGGCAAAGGTTGCTGCAAAGAAGCTATAAGGGTCGGATTATAAAAGGTTTTGGCTATGCTGATATATTCCAGGCCGTCAAAGTTGCGATAAATCGTTGAAAAGCCTTCATCAAAGTTTAGCCCCCAAAGAGGCATCTTTACGATGTGCGGCATCCAAATAGCACCTGTTATAAGTATGGCAAGAAGCGCAAGGAGAAAGCAGTCTTTAACTGTCTTGGTCATGATAAAATCATAGCAGAAAATAATCCTGATATGCTACACTCTAACTTATTATGAACAATAGCGGTGTGTCGGTATTTTTTCCTTGTATTAACGAGGAAGGAAATATTGAAAATATTGTGGGCAGAGCAGAAGAGGTTCTACGAAAGCTTAGGGTTAAGTACGAAATTATTATTATTGATGATGGATCTTCCGATCAAACCGGACAAATTGCGGATAAACTATCCAGAGAAAATTCCAACATAAGAGTAATTCACCATTCTCAAAACTTAGGATATGGGGAAGCTCTGAAATCAGGCTTTTATAATGCCCGTTATAACATTATTGTCTATACGGACGGAGACGGACAGTTTGATTTTTCAGAAGTTACTAAGTTTCTGGAGAAAATTAAAGATCACGATATTGTGATTGGTTATAGAATAAAAAGACAAGATCCATTTATTAGAAAACTATTTGGTAAAGGATGGCGCTTAACGCTGCTTACTTTTTTTGGTCTGACTCTGAAAGATGTAGATTGTGGTTTTAAAATGGTAAGAAAAGAAGTTCTCGAAAAGATTCCCCGTCTTGAATCTCAAAGAGGAGCTATGATTAATGCTGAGCTTGCAATTAAAGCTAAAAAATATGGTTTCAGGGAAGCTCAGGTAGGAGTTCGTCATTCTCCCCGATTATCCGGTAAGCCAACCGGCGCAAATTTGAAGGTAATAATAAAATCTTATATAGATCTTATTAGGCTTTGGTGGAAACTAAAAGATCAAAAAATGTTGTTTTTTTCCCTGATTTTTATTCTGTTTATTGCTAGTTTTTTAAGATTTTATAGACTTCCGGAGTATATGACGTTTCTGGGAGATGAGGGGCGCGATGCCATTGTTGTTAAAAATATATTAATTGATAGGAATCTTCCTTTAATCGGCCCCCCCACCTCAGTAGGTAATATGTATTTGGGGCCTTTGTATTACTATATGATGACCATTCCGATGAGTATTTTCTGGCTTAATCCTGCGGCAGCTGCAGGAATGAACGCATTCATTGGTGTATTAACTGTAGCTTTTATTTATTATCTTGGTAAAGTTTGGTTTAACAGGGGAGCAGGGCTTATAGCAGCCTATTTATATGCAATTTCGCCTGTGACGATTACTTATTCGCGTTCCTCCTGGAACCCTAACCCTGCGCCATTTTTTGCTTTACTTGCTGTTTTTGGTCTATTTAAAGCCAAAAATTCCGGAAATTATAAATGGTTAATCTTGAGCGGAATCGGAGCCGCCGCCGCTATCCAGATGCATTATCTGGCTTTGATATTACTGCCGTTTTTGGCTTTAGGTTGGGTTAGAGAATTATTGGGTAAAATTTATAAAAATAAAGGAGAGTTTTTTTGGACAGGGACATTATTAGGGATAAGTGCTTTTTTGCTGTTAGTGTCTCCTCTTGTGATTTTTGATTTTAGGCATAATTTCTTAAATTACAGAGCTATCAATGAATTGTTTTTCTATAGTAACGGGACAGTGGATGTAAATTTTTTTAGTGCTTTATCTCATGCATTCCCCATATATAACCATGACTTAGTTGCCAGATATATAACTGCGGAACATTTAATTTTGACTCCGCTTGTTTCGTTTTTGATTTTGATATCAGTAATTTGTACCGGTTATTTGATATGCAAAAAGCGTCTAAATAACTCCGGGTTTTGGATTTTGAATAGTTGGTTGTTAATTGGTATTTTGGGGCTGGCTTTGTATAAGCAAGATATATATGATCATTATTTGGGGTTTATGAATCCTGTTCCATTTTTGCTTTTGGGAGCTGTTTTGATGTATTTGTTTAATATATTCAGTAAGGCCAAGTGGTTGGTTAGCGCAGGGATGATAGTAATGCTGGTAGTTTTAACAGCAGTGAATTTGCAAAGGAATCCGCTTATCAATTCTCCAAATAATCAACTCAAAAGGACGCAAGCAATTGCAAGATTTGTTATTGAAAAATCGCAGGGCAAAGATTTTAATTTTGCCTTGCTTGCACAGAGAAATTATGATTCAGCTTACCAATTTTATTTGGATCTTTACGGTTACAAACCAAAGCAGGTCCCCTTTGATAAAACAGAGCAACTTTTTGTGGTTTGTGAGGATGAAATTTGTGATCCAACTCATAATTCGAAGTATGAAATTGCTGCTTTCGGAATGTCGAAGATTGATTGGGTACAAAATCTTGACGGAGTTAAAATTTATAAATTAGTTCAAAATCCATCCGGTAAACCATGAAGAAAATATCTGTTGTAATTCCTGCTTATAATGAGGAAAGAAATCTTAAAAAGGGAGTGCTGGATGAGGTTGGGAATTATTTGGAAAATAAAGGATTTAACTTTGAAGCAATTATTGTAGACGATGGGTCCTCTGATCGAACTGTTGAATTTATTAAGAAATATGTCGCAAAAAATAAAAATTTCAGATTAATCCAAAATTCTCATGGAGGAAAAGCAAAAGCTGTAATGACAGGGATGCAGGATGCTAATGGCGAGATAATCCTTTTTACCGATATGGATCAGGCAACCCCGATTAATCAGATTGAAAAAGTAATTCCTCAATTTGAAAGGGGTTTTGATATTGTGATCGGCTCCCGGCAAGGGAGAAAAGGGGCTCCTTTTGTCAGAAAGCTTGCAGCATGGGGGTTTTCAGTGCTTCGGGGCATTATTTTAGGGTTGCCTTTTAAAGATACTCAAACAGGGTTTAAAGCTTTTAGTAAAACTTCGGTTGATAAAATCATCCCCAAAATCAGAAATGAATGGGGGGTAGTGCATTTTAGGGGCGGGGCAGTCAATGCCGGATTTGACGTGGAGCTATTGTATCTGGCTAAAAAATATGGCTTTAAAATCAGCGAGGTTATAGTGGAATGGAAATATGTGGATACTGAAAGAGTGCAGGTGGTCAAGGATGCAATGGCAGCAATATATGATATGTTCAGGATCAGATGGAATGATTTAGCAGGAAAGTACTAAAAATAATTTGCGATTGGGCGAAAACTTTAGTAATTATTTGTAAATAGGTGTATGTTAGTTATAATAAACATGTGAAGTTTTTCGTCAAACATCGTATAGAAATTTTAATCTTTCTGGTTTTAGCTTTAGGGTATTTTCTCCTTAGGTTGCCAAACTTAACTTTGCAACCTATTTTTGCCGACGAAGCTATTTATATTAGGTGGGCCCAGGTAATCCGATCAGAGCCTACGTTGCGTTTTTTACCTTTATCAGATGGCAAAACACCCCTATTTATGTGGGCTATGATACCTTTGTTAAAAGTTATTGAAGATCCGCTTTTGGCAGGCAGGCTTTTATCCGTGTTTTCCGGTTTTTTTACTCTTTTGGGAGTTTTTTTCCTGTCAAAGAAAATATTTAACACCCGTACTGCTTTTTGGGCAGGTCTTCTTTATGTGGTTACCCCATATACTGTTTTCTTTGACAGAATGGCATTGGTAGACTCGACTCTTTCTGCTTTTACTATCTGGATCGTTTATTTTGCTATCTGGCTTACAAAAAATTTAAGATTGGATATCTCAATGATTTTAGGTTATTTGCTTGGAGCTGCGGTTCTAACAAAAACTCCCGGAATGATTAACCTTTTTCTTCTTCCCTTTTCGCTGGTTGCCTTTAAAAGGGAAAACAGAGGCAAAAATGCTTTAGTAAAGCTGATAGTTTTCTGGGGAGTGGCAATTATAATTGCACTTTTTATTTATAACATTTTGAGGTTGGGGCCGAATTTTCACATGCTTTCTTCAAGAAATGCAGATTATATCTTTTCCCCTTTGGAGCTTATTGGAAGGCCTCTGGATCCTTTAATTCCACATTTTCGTGATATTTCTGATTGGTTCCCAAAGCTTTTCACATGGCCAATTCTGCTATCAGTGATTTGGGGAATAATCTATGTTATTTTTGGTTTATGGAAACAGTCTTTTAAAGGCCCCTTATTATTAGGGGGGGTAGTTTTAATCTGGGCAACGATACCGCTTTTTTTGAATATGTTTTTTTTGAAAACTTTTACGGCCCGTTATCTTCTACCCTCAATTCCATTGCTTTTGATTTTAGCAGGGTTCGGTGTAACCAAATTATTGCCACCTTTTGCATATATAAAAAGACTTCCCCTGTTATTAATGCTAGTAGTTCTTCTGCCGCTTCCTTTGATTTTTAATTATTTTCTTTTGACTGCACCTGAAAAAGCTCCTTTGCCAAAGGAAGAAAGAATTGGTTATTTTGAAGAATGGACAGCAGGATATGGATTTTCAGATATAGCCAAATTCATTATTGAGAAAAGCAAGGATCAAAAAGTGGTGGTAGGAACGGAGGGTTTTTTTGGGACCTTGCCGGATGGTCTATATATTTATTTGGATAAGGCGAATGTTTCAATTGTGGGATCCCACGCCACTATGTCTACGCAGGTTCGAGAGGCAGCAAAAGATAATTTAACTTATTTTATAGGTAATAAAAAGCGGCTACAAGGAAGCTTTGATAATGTAATTTTGATTAAGGAATATCCAAAAGCAAAACCGCAAGACGGGTCTTTGCAGGATGCAATAGTTTTATATCAGGTATTACCTTAATCCCATATGTATAAAATTCTTAATAAGGGGTTTTTTATTCCTATTATTCTTATTATTTTTATTATCCCTCTTTTTTCTTCTTTAATTCGTCCGGGCTTTTTTCCTATGCAGGATGATCTGCAGGCTTTTCGAGTGCACCAAATGGTTAAATGTCTTAAGGACTTTCAAATTCCCTGCAGGTGGATACCTGATATGGGTTATCAATATGGTTACCCTCAATTTAATTTTTACCCGCCCAGCGTTTTTTATATTGGTGGATTATTGAACCTTTTAGGAGTTGAGGTAATTGATACAGTTAAAATCTTATTTATTTTAGGTTTTGTGTTTTCAGCCTTAACAATGTTTATTTTTTTAAAAGCATTAGTAGGCATCTGGCCTGCTTTTGTGGGAGCAATTTTATACAGTTTTGTTCCTTATAAAGCTGCACAAGTTTATGTGCGTGGATCATTAAATGAATTTTGGGCTTTTGTTTTTTTTCCTTTAATCTTTTGGTCGAGTTTCCAATTGCTTAAATTAGGCAAGCCCAGGTATATTTTATGGTTATCCATTTCAATAGGACTGCTTTTGATAACTCACAATATAATGTCTTTTATCTTTTTGCCCCTTTTTTTTGTTTGGGTTTTTACACTGACTGTAGTTTTAAAGAGATGGAAAGAGTTTTTTATGGTAATTTTTGGCTCTTTGTTAGGTCTAGGGTTAGCCGCCTTTTTTACTTTGCCGGTGATTTTTGAGGGAAAATTTGTCCATCTGGAAACTTTAACAGGTGGATACTTTGATTTTCGTCAGCATTTTGTAAGCCTGCGGCAATTATTTTTCTCCAATCATTTTGGATATGGTTCTTCATATCTGGGACCTAATGATGACCTTGCTTTATCTGTAGGGTATGTCCATTGGGTATTGGGACTTTTGGCAGTTATTTTGGCTTTAATAACCTTCAAAAAGAATAAATTAATATCAAGCATAGTTTTGGTTATGGCGTTTGCAGAGCTTGCGATCTTATTTTTGATGCATCAGAAGTCTTCTTTTGTTTGGGAAAGGGTACCTTCTCTTGTGTGGTTGCAGTTTCCGTGGAGATTTTTATCAGACAGCGCTTTTGTTTTATCGCTTTTGGGAGCCCTTGCTGTTTACTTATCATATAAATTGAACAAGAACTTTGGATTAATTTTGGGGACAGGAGTTATGCTAAGTTTGGTCTTATTGCATATTTCCTTTTTTCAGCCAAAAAGCTGGCTTGATATTTCTGATGCGGATAAATTTTCAGGCAGTCTTTGGGAAAAGCAATTAACAATTAGTATTTTTGATTATCTACCCATATATGCAAAGCTTCCGCCAAACAAAAAAGCCCCTCCTTTGCCGGATATATTAGAAGGAGAAGCAGAGTTTTTTAATTATAAAAAGGGAAGTAATTATCAGGAAGGAGGGGTAGAGGTAAAGAAACAAGCGACTCTCAGGTTACCTCTTTTTGACTTTCCCGGTATGAGAGTGGCTGTTGATGGGGAAAAAGTAATTCATAAAAATAATGACTGCAGGAATCAAGAATATTGCCTCGGGCTTATTACATTCAATATAGAAGAAGGAAGACATAAGATCGAAGCAAAACTTTTAGATACTCCCATAAGGAGGATAAGTAATATAATTACCTTTGTAAGTATTTTAATTGTAGCTGGATTAATTTTTAGGATTAAAAATGAGAAATATGCTTCTTAAGTATTGGCCAATTTTATTAATTTTAGCGTTGTCAGCCTTAGTTGTATGGCCGCTTTTTCTTCCGGGATATTTTTCTCACCATGATGATTTACAGGTTATGAGGATCTTTGAGATGAGAAAATGCATTGAGGATTTTCAGATTCCCTGTAGATGGGTACCTGATATGGGGTTTGGGAACGGCTTCCCTTTATTTAATTATTACGGGGTATTCCCATATTATATTGGTGCGATATTAAGTTTTGCTTTCGGGTTCATTGGAGCTGCAAAGTCTTTGTTTTTCATTGTGCTTTTAATGGGTGGTATTACTATGTATCTTTTGGGTGAGAAGATAGGGGGGAAATGGGTTGGATTAACCTCTGGTATTTTATATCTTTTTGCTCCATACAGGTCTCTGGATGCTTATGTGAGAGGCGCCATTTCAGAGAGTTTTGCATTGGCCATAATACCTCTAGTTTTTTATTTTGGACTAAGGCTTGCTAAAGAAAAAACATCTGTTAATTTTATAGGACTGGCCATTTCAACAGGAATATTTTTAATAACTCATAACATTATGACAATGTTTTTTATTCCTTTATTATTACTATTTATAATTTATGTAAAAATATTTTTACATCCTAAAAGTTTTGCTGTATTGATTTTAAGCATCATACTGGGTTTTGGGATGTCGGCTTTTTTTCTTCTTCCGGCTTTCTTAGAAAAAAATCTGGTGCAGACTGATAATTTAACCAGATTTGATTTAGATTTTAGAGTCCATTTTGTAACTGTAAGGCAGTTATTTTTGGATAGAAGCTGGGGCTATGGGGCTTCTGTTTTAGGTTCCGGTGATGGCGTCTCTTTTCAAATAGGGTGGCCGCATTGGGGATTGGTGTTGTTATCTTTGCCTTTGTTTTTTTTCTTGCGGAAAGACAAAAAAATATTGGTTTTATATTTGGGAATTTTGACAATCTTTCTTTTTTCTGTTTTTATGACTCACAACAAATCAGCTTTCATTTGGGAAAAAATCGGGTTATTAAGGTATACACAATTTCCCTGGAGATTCCTATCTTTATCAATATTTTCTGCAAGTTTAATTGGAGGAATAGCTATTATGCCTTTAAATAAGCAATTGAGGAAATATGCAGTTATTGTAATTGCAATTGTTTCAATTTTACTAAATTTTGCTTTCTTTAAACCTGACAAATTTAGTTTCGACTTAACCGATTCAAAAAAATTATCGGGAGAGCTTTGGAATGAGCAAAGAATAGCCGGGATTTCTGATTATCTTCCAGTTGGGGCATATCAGCCCCGAGAAGCTGCTCCGGACGGACCTTTAGTTGTCGAAGGTGAAGCAGGTATTAAAAATTTTGTTAATAAATCAAATTATTGGCAGTTTGATGCGGTTGTGAAGACATCTGCCAAAATCGAACTGCCTGTTTTTGACTTTCCTAATTGGGAAGTTTATATAAATAAAAGGAGAATTCCTCACAACAATGCAAATTTCCTAAGGCGTATTCAATTTAATTTAGAACCGGGAAGTTATAAAGTATCGGGTAAGCTTGCAGATACCCCGATAAGAGCTATATCTAATATAGTATCTTTACTGTCTTTTGCATCGCTAATATTTCTTACTACCTATGGCAAGAATAAATTTAAAAAACTTTAATTTAAAAAATATAATTTGGGTAGCATTGGTGCTTTTATCCATAATTCCTGCAACATGGGCTCTCTTTGTGCCGGGATTTTATGGAGCATCCGATGATCTTCATATTGCATGGTTGTTTGAGTTTCATAAGGCTTTTATGATGGGTCAGATTCCTCCAAGGTTTGTGCCGGATTTAAGTTTTAGTTTTGGGTATCCCTTGTTTAATTTTGTTTTTCCATTACCCTTTTATATTGGAGAATTTTTTCATCTTTTAGGGTTATCTTTTGTGGATAGTATAAAAGCGGTATTTTTTATAAGCGTTCCCTTATCAGGAGCATTTATGTACCTCTTGCTGCGCCAGTTTAGCGGGAAAAGCCTTAGTTTAATTGGGGCGCTTGTATATGTCTATGCGCCTTATAGAGCAGTGGATCTTTATATAAGAGGGGCGATAGGGGAAATTGTCAGTTTTATATTTTTACCTCTCATTATTTTATCCTTAGTGAAAATTTATCAAGCCGGGAGTTTTGGATGGATAGGAACTGGCGGACTTGCTCTTGCTTCCCTTGTGTTGTCGCACAACATCACCGCATATATGTTTTTTCCTTTTGTGGGACTATTGATTATCCTGCAATTTTTTTTAACTTCGTCAAAAAAACAATATTTTGCAAAAGTAGGTTTAATGATTTTTTTGGGTTTTTTGACGAGTATTTTCTTCTGGTTGCCCGCTTTAATAGAGAGTGATTTAGTGAAGTATGATACTGTTTTTAATTTTGTTGATCATTTCCCTACTTTTTTACAGCTGATTACACCTTATTGGGGATACGGAGCATCTGTTCCAGGCCCGGGTGATGGGATGTCATTCTTTTTGGGCGGGGCTAATATTTTGATTTTAATAGGAGGATTTCTGTTATTTATATTTAAATATAAAGAAATCGAAAATCAAAAAAAGGTATTTATTGTTTGGGCATTGAGTGCTATTGCGGTGGCAATTTTTCTGATGAATTACCGTTCTATTATTGTTTGGAATAAATTCCCCCTTCTTCCTTATTTTCAGTTTCCATGGAGATTTCTAATCTTAACAACCTTTTTTATTCCTTTGTTGCTGGTAATTTTTGAGAAGCTGAGGATGAAAAGATATCTTTTCATAATTCTATCTTTGATAGTAATGTTGCCTGCTATGTTTTATTTTAGACCACAGGATTTTTTAGGGAGAGTAGATGAATACTATCTTAACCGCTATATTCCACATCCGTCTGTCAGCGAGGAGTATAAAAAAACTCAAGAGGAATATTTAAGACTTCCAAAAGATACTCAAATGAGACCTAATAGAATTTATCCCAGGGCAACCAGCGAAGATCCAAGCATTAATGAAATAATAGTTCTTAACGATTTGGATGCGGTATTAAAAATAGCATCTGATAAGGGAACAGTAATAAATTATAATAAGTATTACTTCCCGGGGTGGGTTGTTAAAATTGATGATAAAATTACGGAAATATCGCCAGGCTTGCCTTTTGGTCAAATAACATTTTTTGTTCCAGCGGGTACTCATAACGTAAACGTCAATTTCGAGGAAACGTTATTTAAGAAAACGCTAAACGCTATCTCTTTTTCGAGTTTTTTAGTATCATTATGGTTGGTCAAAAATTTATGGATTCGATCAAAAAAATCTGGCCATTTGTCTTAGGTTTAGTTTTAACGGCAAGCTTGTTGTGGCCGCTTTTTGCTGCTTCCTCGTTTACTCATCACGATGATGTGCATTTCATCAGGCTTTATGAGATGAACAAGTGTTTCCAGGACGGTCAAATACCCTGTAGATGGGTGCCGGACTTAGGAGGTTTGTATGGGTATCCTATATTTAATTATTACGCTCCTTTGCCCTATTACTTCGGCGAGCTGGTTTATCTCTTTTCAGGCAGCCTCTTGTTTGCAGTTAAAACAATGTTTGCCGTAAGTTTTTTAGGTGCTTTCATATTTATGTATCTTTTAGTATCTAAACTCTTTGGCAAAATGGGCGGATTAATTTCTGCCCTTTTTTATAGTTTTGCGCCTTATCACGCTCTGGATTTCTACGTTAGGGGAGCAATGGGTGAAATGTGGGCGCTTATGTTATTCCCGGCTGTTTTTTGGGCAATCCTCAAGCTAGAAGAAAAACCCAATTTAACTCACCTCTTGCTGCTTGGAGTATTTAGCGGATTTTTCTTAATTTCTCATAATTTATCGGTAATGATTTTCTTGCCAGTACTTCTGATTTGGATTATTTTGTTATTCTGGAAACAGAGAAACCTAAAATTCCTTTGGTATACATCTTTTGCATTTTTAATAGGCTTAACATTATCCGCTTTTTATATTTTGCCAATGATTATTGAGAAGAATTTAGTTCATGTAGATTCCACAACTTCAGGATATTTTTCGTATACAGAGCATTTTAAAGGATTTAAAAAACTATTTTTGGAAAGAACGTGGGGATATGGTGCATCCGTAAGAGAAGTTCCGGGTGGAGAAAGGGACGGATTGTCTTATCAAATAGGGTGGTTGCATCTTTTGGGATGGCTTATTGCAATAATATCGGCAAAAACTTTATGGAGGAAAAATAAGTGGTTAAGCGTGGTGATTATATCTTTTTCCTTTTTAACCTTATTTGCCATATTTATGGTTAATCCAAGATCGCAAGCTGTTTGGGATGCAATTGAGCCGTTAAAATACTTACAATTTCCATGGCGCTTTCTTGTTTTAATAACCTTTTTTATTCCGTTTATGCTAGGAAGTTTTTCTCTCCTGCATTTTAGAGGTAAAAATTTACTTTTCGGGTCTTTAGTTTTAATGGTAGTTGTTTTGAACTTTTCCTATTTCAGGCCGGAAAAGTTTATTCAAACTGATGACGAAAAACTTTTAATGGGTGATAATTGGGAAAGACAAATAAAAAGATCAATTTTTGATTTTCTTCCTATATTTGCCAAAGAACCCCCGGCAGAACTTGCAGAAAGAAGGTATCAAATTCTAACTGGTGATAGTGATGTTTTTGATTTTACCGAAGGGACAAATTCGATTTCTTTTAAGACAGATACCCGCACACATACTATTATTCGTCTTTCCCAATATTATTTCCCAGATTGGAAAATATATGTAGATGGTGTTGAAACTAAGGTGGAGTACAAAAATAATAGCTTGGGTCTTATGACATTTATTTTGGGAAAAGGGAATCACGAGATTTCTGCAAGGCTTTATGATACTCCTATTAGGTCGTTTGCGAATTTATTGACTCTTGGAGGCTTTGTGTTTAGTGCAGTACTGTTTTTGAGTTCTTTTAGCAGAGTCCGAAAATGGTTCCGTTATTACAGAGAAAGAATGAGTTAAGTAAATATGAATGAAAGAGTTGAGCCAATAGATCCAACCCAGGAGTTTACTGCAGATGTTATAAAAAAAAGAGCAGTCAAAGGTGCAGCAATATTAACAGGAAGAAATGTTTTAATTCAGGTTGTCTCTTTTTTTTCTACAGCCTTATTGACTATTTTTCTTGCTCCTTCCGAATTTGGTGTGTTTTTTTTGGTCTCAGCTGTAAAAAACTTTTTGGCTTATTTTAGCGATATCGGTTTTGCAGCAGCATTAATTCAAAAAAGAGAGAAATTAGAAGCTGTAGAGTTAAAAACAGTCTTTACAGTGCAACAGGCGTTAATTGTTTTGTTGCTTATTGTGGTTTTTATATCTACGCCTTTAATTAAAAATATTTATAATTTAGATCAGAAAGCAGTTTATTTGCTTTGGGCACTTACTTTTTCTTTGCTTTTCTCCTCGCTTAAAACCATCCCCTCAGTTTTGATGGAAAGAAAATTGGAGTTTAATAAATGGGTAATTCCTCAAATTATTGAGACAATTGTTTTTAATTTGACGGCGGTTTATTTGGCTTGGAGAGGATTTGGTATAACAAGTTACACTGTCGCGGTATTGTTATCCGGGCTTTTGGGACTTGTGATAACTTATATTGTGCAACCCTGGTTTCCCAGATTTGCATTTTCTCTTAAAGCTTTTAAATCGGTATTGAAATTTGGTGTTCCCTATCAGGTTAATACTCTTCTTGCGATGATAAAAGATGATGGTATGACTCTGTTTTTGGGGGTAATAATCGGTCCGCAAGGAGTGGGGCTTTTGGGGTGGGCGCAAAAGTGGGCATATGCACCATTACGGTTTTTTATGGATCAGGTGATAAAAGTTACATTCCCTGCATTTTCCAGGCTGCAGGATGATAAGGCTGCTTTGTCGGATTTAGTGACAAAATCGATATTTTTTGTATGCCTTCTAGTTTTTCCCGCTTTAGTTATACTTGTATTAGTGGCGCCGATTTTAGTGCAGATTATTCCCAAATATATTAAATGGAGTCCTGCCCTGTTTGCGCTTTCTATTTTGGCGCTTACTTCTGCTCTTGCAGCTATTACTACACCTTTAACTAACACTCTAAATGCAATAGGCAAGATATATTTAACTTTTAAGCTAATGATTATGTGGACTTTTCTTACCTGGGCTTTTGTCCCTCTTTTTGCTTATTTTTTTGGTTTAAATGGAGCCGCAATTGGATTTACCCTTGTGGGGTTAAGTTCTTTTGTTGCATTGCGTTTGGTTTCTAAACATGTTGATATAAACTACAAAAGAAGCGTTGGAAAGCCGTTGCTTGCCTCAATCGTAATGGGGGTTTTGGTATTCCTGACAGGAGGGTTGTTGCCAGCATCATTTCAACAAGTAATTATAATGATTGTCTTAGGTTTTGTCATTTATCTTTTCACAATTTTTGCCCTTGAACCAAATCTAAAAACCTTAATTATCAATCAAATGAAAAAAAGACAATGAAAAAAATACTCTTGCTCTTTTTGCTATTACTGGTGCCTATTCTTTTTGTTCCTTCTGCTTTCGCTCAAAATAAATCATTTATCTCAATAATAAATCCCATAAGAGGTCAGGATTTTTGGGATATAAAAGAGCAAAAACCAGAGACGGCAGTAGCAGGGCAAATTACCATTTTGAATAATTTCAATTTAGTAGCTACCTGGCTACTGCGGTTTGATGCTCTTGATGATAAAAATATTATTAATATTTTAAACGAAAGGCCGAAGGATGAGAAAGGGTTGTTTTTAGAAATTACTCCAACCTGGACAACGCAGGCTAAAATCGAATACCGGAAATCCGACAGCTGGCATGCAGCTGGAAGTGCTTTTTTAACAGGTTACGAGCTAAATGAGCGGAAAAAACTGATAGATGCAGCTTTTGAGAAATTTGAAAATACCTTTGGATATTATCCATCTTCAGTTGGAGCTTGGTGGATAGACAGCTATTCTTTAAGTTATATGCAGGAAAAGTATGCAGTATCCTCGGCGTTGATTGTTTCTGATCAATACTCAACAGACAATTATCAAATTTGGGGACAATATTTTTCAACACCATACTATCCTGCCAAAAATAATGCTCTTCACCCTGCGAAAAGTTTAGAGAATAAACTTGATGTTGTAATGGTGCAGTGGGCACAGAGAGACCCTGTAAACAGCTATGGCAATGGAGTAACAGAAAGCACGTATAGCGTGCAGGCAAATGATTATATGGACTATCACAGTCTAGGTGTAGATTACTTTTCAAAACTTATTGATATTTATACAAAACAAAAGTTTAATCGGTTTAACCATTTGGTAGTAGGCCTTGAAAACTCCTATGAATGGAATAAATATTTGGGAGAATATAAGAACCAAATTGAGGTTTTGAGGAAGAAGAGTGATTCTGGTCAGTTAGCTGTAGTTTCCATGAAAGATTTTGCCTCTTGGTATAAATCAGCTTTTCGGGAACTTTCTCCAAAGCAGTTAATTGTGGCAGATGATCCCCTAGGCTCTTTTAAGAAAGTTGTTTGGTTTATGAATCCATATTATCGAGCTGGATGGTTTTATAATACTGATGGAAGTGTGTTTAGGGATATCAGGCAATATATAGAAGGAGAAGAAGAAATTTGTTTCAAAAAAAGCTGCAAAGAAGTTAATTTTGCAACTTTTGCTACACGAGTTTTAGATGAGGTAAGTTTTGGACATAAATGGATAATAGATGAGGGTAAAATTTCTGAATTTGAAGTTTCTGAAAAAGATGATAGTTTCGTCCTAAGCTATGTAAATGAGGCAGGGAAGGATAGAGAAATTGAATTTTTGCCCCGAGATTTGCGTGTAAACGGGAAGGTTTCTTCAATAGATGGGGCGATTCTTGACGCTATAAAACAGGATACCTTAATTTCAAAAGAGAAAAAAGAATTTCCCGATAAAGAATTTAATTGGACTATTAGTGGTGTTTTATCTAAGACAATTAGATTTTTATTATTTTTAATATTTATTTGTGTGGTACCGGGGTTTGTCGTAACTAATAAGTTATTGGAGAAAAATGATTCTACTTTGCGCAGGATATTTTTAGCCTTGACGGTTGGCGGTGTTTTATTGACTATAATTTTTTATATAACAAGTCTTTTGAATTTGAGATTTTTGATCTTTGTCTATATTTTTACCGCTTTATTGCTCTTTTTTAGGATGCAAAGGTCTAGTTTTTCTAAAATTAAATTAGGGAAAAATTGGGATAAATTAAATATAATAACAATGCTTATTGTTATATCTGGGTCGCTTTTTCAAAATATCCCCAGTTTTAAAAACGGTTTAGTATTCTCGTTTGGAATGGGGCTTTGGGGACCTAATACACACGATGGAATCTGGCATATAAGTTTAATTAATCAGTTGCTTCGGGGAATACCTGTTGAAAATCCTATCTATGCCGGTACCATTCTAAAAAATTATCACTTTTTCTATGACTTGTTGATTGCAGCGACAGCTTATTTTACTAAAATTCCCATTATAGATTTAGTTTTTAGATTTTATCCTGTACTTTTTTCTTTGTTTTTAGGCATAGGTTCTTATCACCTGGTGATGAAGCTTTTCTTGGGCAGGATGGGAGTTGTAAAGACAAAAGTTGCCGCAATATTAAGTTTATTTTTCATCTACTTTGCAGGAAGCTTTGGATGGATTGCAGAATATTTGCGGGGAAAAACTTTTGGTGGTGAATCTGCATTTTGGGCTAATCAATCAATTTCATTTAATTTAAATCCGCCTTTTGCAATCTCACTAATTATTATTATTGCCTTTTTAAACCTTTTGTTAAACAGAAAAACAATGGGAAGCCGGATGGGAATTTTTGTATCAACACTATTATTAGGAAGCTTAGTGGGATTTAAAGCGTATGCTGCTGTTTTGGCAATATCTTCACTACTTTTTATATCTCTTATAAATATATTTAAGAAGGAATATTCATATCTTTTGATTTCCGCATTTTCGTTATTTTTTTCTTTTTTTGTGTTTCTGTTTAATTTTCAATCTAATGCGCAACTTATGATTTTTTCTCCGTTTTGGTTGATTCATTCGATGATTGATTCACCGGATCGGGTAGGATGGACTAAGCTGTCAATTGCAAGAATAGCTGGTTTAGAAACGAAAAATTGGTTTAAATTTCTCTCTGTGGAAGCTATAAGTCTATTAATATTTATTGCCGGGAACTTAGGCGTAAGGATTTTAAGTCTGGGGTCACTAGTAAAAATAAAAGATATAGTTAAAGATAATAATCTTCTGTTTATTTTAGTATTTACGATTTTATCTTTTTTGATACCGATATTTTTTATCCAATCAGGAAACCCCTGGAATGTAATCCAATTTTCTTATTACGGTCTTTATGTAACGGCTCTTGCTACTGGTCCGATTTTAGCTTATTTAATTTTTAGGTTGCCTAAATTATTATCTTTTTTAATAATACTTGGGGTCTTGGTATTAACACCAATTAATTCAGTTACTACTGCTACCTACTATTTAGGATTTTTACCTCATGGCAGAATCGATAACAAAGAATTAGAAGCCTTGAATTTTCTATTTAAGCAGGAATACGGGACTGTGTTGACTTATCCTTATGATAGGAGATTACAGCAAAAAATATCGGAACCTTGGCCTCTGTTTGCCTATGATAGTACTGCTTATGTAGCAGCTTTATCAGGCAAAGCAGTTTTTTTGGAAGATGAAGGGCAAAATCAGATTCTTTTAACTGATTATAAAAGAAGGCTTATTGCTGCTAAAGATTTTTTTCAAAGCAATTTTCTTGATGGGAATACGTTCTTGGAGAATAATAAAATTAAATATATTTATATTCCAAAAGCTTTCAAGATTCGCATGGAAGGTTCGTCATTAAGTGTTAAAAATATTTTTGAAAATGATGAGGTGATAATTTACAGTGTAATCTAATGTTAGCCATTCTTTTTCTAAATCTTTTTATATTTATTTTTTTAGTATTTTTAACTATTTTCCTGCCCGGTTTGCTATTTTTGTCAAAGGTATATAGAAAAATAAATAAAGTTGAAATTATTTCACTCTCTTTTTGTTTAGGAATTGTTTTATTTGTAGGTTTAGGAATTATTTTGGGGTTTATTCATTTAAGATTTTTATTATTGCCTACCCTATTAATATTGGGGTTTTTATCCATAATAAAATTTAGGAAATTTGCCTTTTCTGTGTGGACAAGCTTTAGGACAGATAAGCTTTTGCTTTTGATTATCTTGGCCGGTATTTTAATGCAGGGATTCATTAGCTTCCCGAGCGGGTATCATTATAAGGAAGGGTTGCTATTTTGGAGTTCTCAGGGGTTTGATGGTTTTTGGCATATTTCTATAATGGAGGAAATAAAAAAAGAATTTCCGCCCCAGATTCCTACTTTTGCAGGAGAGAAATTGGTAAACTATCATTTTCTTTCCGATATTTTGATGGGAGAATTTGCTAGGATTTTTTCTTTTTTTTCATCATTGGATTTATATTTTAGGTTTTTCCCGGTGTTATTTTCCTTCCTGATGGGTATTAGTGTGTTTGCTTTTGTCCAGAAATGGCAAAATAGAAAGATCGCTTACTGGGCGCTAATTTTTACCTATTTTACAGGCAGTTTCGGATATGTTATTACCTTTCTAAGAAACGGACAATTATTTGGGGGCGAAACCGTTTTTTGGGCTGCCCAACTAAATACAGTGATTGCGAATCCGCCGCACGCAGTTGCCATTAGTCTTTTGCTTTCTTTTTTATTATCTCTCTTGCTTTTTTTTGAGGAAAGAAAAAAAATTTGGTTTTTTATTACAATTGTTTGCGCCTTAATGATTGCTGGTTTTAAGGTGTCTGCGGGTGTAGTTCTTTTGGCAGGTTTAGGTGCCGCTGCTTTGGTTGATCTTATTGTGAACCGAAAGCTGGATTTATTCTATTTACTTATTACTCTTGGGGTATCAAATTTTGCCGTTATAAAATTTATGACTAAAGGAGTGGGGGAATATTTAATTTGGGAACCTTGGTGGTTTATTAGAACAATGGTGGTAGCCAAATTGGATTGGATGGATTTGGAGTTAAGGAGGCAGCACTATGCATCAAAGGGAACGTGGCATTCCTGGCTTAGGGTTTTACAGATAGAAATAATGGCTTTTTCCATATTTTTGGTTGGGAATCTAGGAATGAGAGTAATTGGATTTATAGAAATATTTAAAAAAATATTATTAAAAAAACAATGGCTTTATAATAAACCTTTTGAAGCAGGCATTTTGGCGATGATGCTCACTGGCTTTATAATCCCACTATTTTTTCTGCAAAAGGGGATTGCGTACAATACCGTTCAGTTTATGCAATATTTTTTGCTGTTTTTTGGTTTTTACGGCGCTATTGCAACGGAGAAAATAAGTGAGCAAATAAAAAATAAGCTGTTTAGGTTCCTCTTTGTAATACTTGTGATTATTCTTTCTGTACCGACAGTGATTGGCAATCTTGTAGAATTTTACGGACCGGGGAAAACACCTTTGGCAAAGATTTCAAATGAAGAGATGGAGGCATTGCAATTCTTAAGGACTCATTCGGAGGAAGATGACATAATCCTGAACCCATCTTTTGATAAATCCTTAAAGGATAGATACAATTCCCAGCCTTTTCCTATATATGCCTGGTACAGTACCGGGTACATCTCCGGTCTTACAGGACGAAGGACGTATCTTTCATTAGAAGAAATGGTGATCCAGACAGGATTTGATTATGAAGGACGAGTTTTAAAAGTAAATAGTTTTTTTGAAAAAAATGATACTTTAGCCAATAGAAAATTGCTTAAGGAAGAAGGGATTAGTTTTGTGTATATTCCGAAGGATCAATTAAAGGCGCAACTGGATTTAAAACAAAATTACCTGGATCTTATTTTTGAAAACTCAGAAGTAATAATTTACAAAGTAATTTAATTTACTTTCCAGATTTCTATACTGTTGTTATCAAATAACTTTAAGAAATCTGTTTTATTAAGGTCTAATTTTGGTCTTAATATTTTTGGAAAATATATGTAATTTATTCCTATTTCTTTTAAAGTTTTATCTAAATTATGCGGATTTTCTATATCAATAAAAATTTTTCTTTCCATTTCTAATCTTTTATTTAAATCATAACCCATGATATCAACCTGCTCTGTGTCTGCAATATAAGTTCTTCTTGCAGAAAATGCAGATACGTAAGCTGTGTCAAACCAAGCCCAAATAGGAGGTGTAGCAATATTAAGGTTTAGATATTTATCATGTGGTGGAGTAAGAATGACGGTGTTATTATCAGTCTTAAGCTTTAGGAAATTTAATGCCTCTATTTCGTCCGAAGTAATTTTTGCAAGAGGAGGTTTATGGTAGAAATCGTAAAGCAGGCCGATTTGCGTAGGAACGGAAAGCGCTACGATAATAACTATAAAAAGTATCTTTAGGATTTTTAATTTTATTTTATTTTGAATCAGTGAAACAGTAAGCGCAGCTAAAATTCCGAAAAGCAGCAGGAAGTACTGCAAGAATTGACTTGTATTTCCAGCCACACCTTTTTGTAAAAATAATAAGGGTAAGATTAAAGAAATTATGATAATAAATATAATTAACTGAAATAAGTAATTGTTTGATGACTTTTTCAGCAGTTTAACAAGGTGTATAAGGCCTAAAAATTTGGTTCCCAAATTTCCCAAAAAGAAAATTAAGAATCCGGTTGTTTCTATTTGTAAAACTCTTTTCCAATTTCCCTCAGCGATATATGTTTGCCTTTTAAGTTCCAAATCCAGCCAATTTAATCGAGAGGGCGCAACTATCATAGTCCTAATAAACCACCAGGGTTCCCAAATTAAAAATGAGGCGGAATTTTGGGTGTTGGGAATATACAAAATAGCAGAAAGTAAACTGCTTAAAGCAAACAAGGAAAAAACATTAAATTTCTTTTCCCTAATTATTTGTATTAACCCTACAATGCCCAAGCCGATCAAAATAACCAGAGCTGCATATACTTTAAATACGGCTAATGTGCCTGCGACTATGAAGCATAGCAGGAATATAACTACATCTTTTTTTGAAAGATAAATATAAAATAAATACAAAAATAACATAACTAAAATGTTAGAAATAATTTGAGGTGGATTGCCGATAGAGCTTTGAATTTGAGTTGCCCAAAATATACTTTCGCCTCCTATGCTTTGGTTTTTTATCCATGTTGCGATATAACCAAAACTCCCTGCAAAGTATACAAAAAAGACAGACCAGACACCGCTTGAGTAAGATCCTCCCAATTTTTTTCCTAACAAGTAAGCTATTGATCCAAGTAACACAGAAAAAATAAAAGGAAAAAATCTAAAATATAAGTCTAAGTTAGAAAATTGGAAGAACTTACTAAATTGGGCAGGAGCTATATCTGAAAAGAAATGATAATTAACTAATTTTTCTCCTGCAAAAGCAGGATTTTGAAGTGGGTAGCCTTTTTTAATCTCCTCCATTAAGGCAATATGCCATGCTCCGTCGTGACCATTTGAACTCCAAAAAACTAAATCTTTATTAAAATATGTACCGCTTGGCGCAATCACTGCCATCTGACCGGTTATGCCCAGTATAAAGACAAAAAATAAAAAAATAAGCTGCTTTTTGGGAAGCAGATCTAAATTTATTCTAAAACCGGAATACCGTGCCGCCTTTTGATCTGAGATTTCAGGATCGAAGACTTGTTGCGGTGGTGAATGTTTCAGAGAAGAACTTGCTCGAAGGGATACCCCGCAGTCTGCTGCAGAGTAGTTCATTTTCGATCGGAATATATTTTTTGTGCAGAATAAACTCATGAGTCCGAATATTGGTATAAGAAGAAAAGAAGCGTTTATTATCAACAGGCCATAAGCCATAAGAGTAAATAATACAAATCCAATGATAGTGCCTATTGTAATTTTTTCAAAAAATGTAAGCATTATCTTACTCCTTTGCAAAAGTAAAATCCCGGGCAAGGTAAAAAATATCAAAGTAAATAATAAGAAAAGAGTTGGGTATGCAAAGGCCATATCTTTTATTTTACATTATCGGAAAAACAAATTCTTACCCGCTGTTATTTTGCATGATATACTGGAATGAAGATGAAAAGATTATTTAAGAATGTGCAATCAATGGTGGATAAGAGAGGATTAATATTATCGCTTATTTTATTAGTGTCGTCATTTTTGAGAGTTTGGAGTCTTGATTTGGTTCCGGTATCATTATTTGGGGACGAGATTGATGTAGGCTATCATGCTTATTCAATTTTAAAAACAGGTAAAGATTATTCGGGTAATTTTTTACCCATTCATTTTGAGTCATTAGCAGAGCACAGAACAGCTTTTTTCCCTTATTCTGCAGTACCAACTGTTGCATTATTTGGAATTTCGGCTTGGGGCGTAAGGCTTCCGGTTGCTATTTTTGGAGTACTGGGTATTTTGGCTTTTTATTTGTTGGTTAAAGAAATAACGAAAAATGAAAAATTAGGATTATTGGGAGCAGTTTTGCTTGGCATTTCCCCATGGCATATTCATTTTTCCCGGGTCGGTTTTGACGGACCGCAAATGCTTTTCCTATTCACAATAGGAATTTATTTTTTGCTAACCTCTTTGAGGGGTAAAAATACCCTATGGTTATCCGCAATCTTTCTTGCACTTACTCCGTGGGCTTATAACACGGCTAAATTATTTCTTCCTTTAACGATTTTGGCAATTTTGATTATTTGGCGCAATGAACTGATGAAGATACCCCGAAGCCGATTGTTGACTGCCATAATAGTATTTACCATAATTTCTCTACCATTTGCGCTTAGCACCCTTTTTGGCGGAGGTTCAGAGAGATTTCAGGGAATATCGATATTCAATGATCCAACCGTTGTACCTCAGATGGGCTTTGACAGACAAAATGACTTAAAGGTAAGGGGTAGTAGTAGTTTCTTGCCTTCTATTGCTGATAAGCTATTTCATAATAAACTTACTGCATACTCAAAAATTTTTACCGATAATTATTTTCAATCTTTTTCTACCCAATTCTTTTTTATAAAAGGGGATGCTCTTAATCCCAGGCAATCTTCCGGTTTTGAGTTTTTTAAAATCCAATCTATCTTTATGATTGTGGGATTAGTTTTTTTAATAATTTCTCAATTAGATAAGAAGGTCAAAGTCTTTATAATCTTCTGGGTTCTGGCAGCGCCGATACCTTCTGCTTTGACACAAGGAGGAGGGGATCACGCTACAAGGTTAATTTTAATGCTGCCTGTCTTGGTTATTTTTATTACGTTTGGAATCTATTACATATATTTCAAAGTTAACAGAAAATTTAAAATCTTTTATATTCTTATTGTTTTAATAAGTTTACTATTAAGTTTTATTTTTTATCAGCATGATTATTGGGTGCATTACCCTTGGAAGTCTGAAAGATGGTGGCATGCCGGATATAAAGAGGCAGTAACTTCAGCAGTAAGGAAAGGAGCCGATTACGAGCGGGTTATTATCAGTTCTGCGGATGAGCCATCGCTAATATTTTTCTTAGGTTGGTCTATGTATCCACCTGAGATTTTTCAATATGAATATAGTTCATATTTATCCAAAAACAAGAATGCTAATTCAACCTTAAATTTGGGCAAATATATATTCCCTCCCATAGGACAAGGGATAAATCTTTATGAAATGGGTTCAAAATTACCTGAAAATACTCTTTATCTGGCAACTGCAAAAGAGATTAATTTAAATCTAATTAAAGAACCGGGTAGGGTCCCGTCGGATATACTTTTGATTGATGCAATTTCATATCCCTCAGGAGAACCTGCTTTTTACTTATTTGCCAAAAATGAGAAAAATTAAACAGTATTGTTTCATTATTTTTCTTCTTTCTGTTTTTTGGTTACTTGTAACATATATACAAAATGTCATATTTCCTGTTCGTTTTCTGCCGCATAACTTCTTCATTTTAGAATTATTAGACAAAAGAGTGGAATTGTTGCCTGGGTTGCTGTTGATGATGGGGGCGGGCAATATAATTCTATTATGGCTTATTAGCAAGCGATTTTTTTCTTCCCCTTACTATTTTCTCCCTTCGATAATTTATGCTTTATCACCATGGAGCAGCTATTTGATAGCTGCAGGATCTTTCTATATTTACTTATTATTTTTATTACTCATAATATTCTACGGGTTAATTCTGTTGAAATCTGGATGCAGGTTTTGGGGAACAATATTAACAGCAGTCGTAACGGCAATAACTTTGTACAGTTCTTTTTTCCTATTTGTTATCCTACCTGTCTCTTTTACAGGGATAGTGATTCTTAAGGTAATCTCTTTTAAAGAATTTAAAAACACAATTATCTTACTTATAATTTTAACCTTTCCTTTATTAATTTATATCTCTGGAAATTATCCGGGCTTAAGAAATATTTTTTTTAGTGAAATTAATGTAATTTCTGACCCCGGCCTTTTGAATGCTGTTAATAAATACCAAGGTGCTGCCAGAAGTAAGGGCTTAGGCGGCCTGGCTAAAATCTCAGAGAATAAGTACATATTTTTAACGGAATATCTCTTTTTAAAATATGCAAAGTCTTTTGTTCCTGCAACCTACTTTACCCCTGCAGAAAAACTTTTAAATTTCTCATTCAGTCCCCCAATATATTTAGGTTTTCTGATACCCTTTTTATACGGTCTTTACAAATTCTTGAACCCTTCGATTTTAAGGAAGATATTATTGTTATCAACAGTACTTGTTATTCCTTCGGTATTGGCCAAACCCTTGGTTGATTTAAATCGCCTGGTTCTTTTTGCACCTGTTGTAATTTTTGTTATTTCTTATGGATATGTCAAAATGATTGAGCAAAAAGAGAAGACAAAATTCTTAATTCTATTGTCGATAGTTATCATCGTATTTCAGTTGTTTGTTACCTTTTTTGATATTCAAGCAAGAGAAAGAGATAGGTTTGTAAAATACTTCGATCAAAATTATCAAATAGGTAAACAATGAACAGATTAAAAATATTTAAAAATAAAATTCTTTTATTGATTGTTCTGTTCACACTTTTGGGTGGATTCTTCAGATTCTATATGAATACCGACAATCCGCCCAGTCTAAATATTGATGAGATATCTTATGGATATAGTGCTTATTCAATTTTAAAAACAGGTAAAGACGAAAACGGAATTTTTATGCCTTTGGTTTTTAAATCCATAGGAGATTATAAAAACCCTGTTTTAATTTATTCCCTTGTACCGTCCATTGCTATATTTGGACTGAATGAATTTGGAGTAAGGTTTACAACAGCTTTAGCAGGTACCTTATCCATTCCGGTTTTTTTTCTTCTTCTTAGGACTTTACTCAATAATACACGTATTGCCTTCATAGGCGGTATTTTGCTTTCAGTTTCTCCTTGGCATATTTATTATTCGCGCTACGCATCAGAGAGCCTTATAGCAACTTTTCTTTTAATGCTGGGAATTTGGTTTTTTTTGAAGATATTCGGGGGGGAAAAATGGTGGACGGTAGGTGCATCCCTAGCACTAACGTTATCGTTATACACATATCATTCCCATAGGTTATTCATTCCATTGTTTTTAATTTTTGTGATTTTTGCAAAAATTAAGCTTTTAAGGTCGGTAAAATCAAGCATGTATATATTTATAATTATGACTTTTCTACTAATCATCCCATTGATTATTCTAGTAATAATTGGTCCGGCTAATACCAGAGCTAAAATGGTTTTTCTTTCTTTGGATATCGATTTTACAAGATATGTGATACTTGATCACCTGCACAAGCAGGGTGAGAATTTTCTCCTTTTATTTTTTTGGGTAAAGAGATATCTGAATTATTTCCAACCGGATTTCCTATTTTTTTCAGGATTGAATATGACATTGCCAGGTTCAATAGGTCTGGGGGTGTTATTCCTTTTTGAACTACCGTGGTTTGTTTTAGGAATTATCAAATTGATTAAAGATAAGATACCAGCCAAATTGATCATTGTTGCCTGGACTTTATTTGGACTCTTACCAGCTTCCCTTACAAATAATGAGCAGAGCACGGTTAGGAGTCTTTTGGTTCTGCCGGCTTTATTAACAGTTACGGCACTTGGTGCAGATTTTTTCATTCATTTGGTTTTCTCCATAAGAAACTTATATTTAAGAATTGGCACAATATTAACTTACTCAATTTTTATTGCAGTTTTGTTAATTCATGCGTTTTTGGTTTTTGTTGTGCATTTCCCCATACAAAGAGGAGAAGATTTTATGGAAGGCACAAAGCAGACAGTAGAGTATGCGCTTTCTCAAAAAAAGCAATATAAAGAAATCATTTTTGATCCTTACAGGGGAATAGAAGCTCCCTATATAGTGAGCATTCCTCATATGTACATTCTCTTCTATTCGCAATACGATCCTGCTATTTATCAACAAGAGCAAAAAACTCGGCCGGATGGTTCTTTTGGTTTTGATAATTTTACCGTTCGGAAAATTGATTGGAGGGTAGACAAATCTAAAGAAAACACTTTATTTATAGGTAGCCCTTGGAGTTTACCGGAAAACGAACTAAGAGAGGGAGAAATATTGAAAAAGGTGTATCTTGTAAACGGAGGCTTGGCATTTTTAATAGTATCCCCAAAGTGATAAGATAGGATTATTCATGAGTTTGAAGATATCAGTAGTAATTAATACTTTAAATAACGAAAAGGATATAAAACGCGCCTTGGAGAGCGTTAAGTGGGCTGATGAAGTAGTAGTATGTGATATGCATTCAGAGGATCAAACATCCGAGATTGTCAGGAAGATGGGCGTAAAGATGGTATTCCATAAGCGTCTAGAATATGTTGAACCAGCCAGAAATTTTGCTGTATCCAAAGCTTCCGGTGATTGGGTTTTAATAATAGATCCTGACGAGGAAGTCCAGGCTAGCTTAGCTGAGAAGCTAATGCAAGTTGCCAATAATATGAAACAAATAAGTTACCTAAGGCTGCCCCGAAAAAACATTATTTTTGGCAAATGGATGAAAGCATCTATGTGGTGGCCGGATTACAATATAAGGTTTTTTAAAAAAGGGGAAGTAGAATGGACAGATAAGATTCACAGGCAACCTAAAGCAAGCGATGAAGGATTAGATTTGCCGGCGGATGAAAAATTTGCAATTATTCATTACCATTATGAGTCGGTATCGCAATATTTGGAAAGAATGTTTAGGTATACAGGTGTTCAGGCAGATGAATTGAAAAAAAGCGGATGTGTGTTTGATCCTAAAGATTTAATTAGAAAACCACTTGGTGAATTTTTGGGAAGATTTTTTGCAAATAAGGGCTTTGAGGATGGTTTACATGGTTTATCTTTAAGTTTGCTTCAGGCATTTTCTGAATTTGTGGTGATTTTGCGCCTTTGGGAATTGAGCGGATTTAAGTCACAGGAAATAGATTTAAGGCAATTAAAAGAGATAGGCAGGCAATCAGGAGAAGAAATCGACTATTGGTTTAAATATGGTAATCTTTCAAAAAATACTTTCAAAAGATTTTTCCAAAAGATTGGAAATAAGCTTTAAATATGTTAACAGTTATTGTTATTACTAAAAACGAAGAAAGTAGAATTAAAGCCTGTTTGGAATCAGTGAAATTTGCTGATGAGATTATAGTTTGCGATAACGGATCAGAAGATAATACTATTCGTATTGCAGAAAAATATACAGATAAAATTTTCCAAACAAGGCTACAAGATTTTGCCGAAATAAGGAATTTTGCTACAGAGAAAGCTTCAGGGGAATGGATGCTCTTTGTAGATGCAGACGAAAGGGTTACGGAGGCTTTAAGGAGCGAAATAGAAACAATGATAAGCTTCTCAGATTTTTCCGCATATGCGCTATCCCGTAAAAATATTGTATTCGGGCAAGAAGTAAAATACGGGCCTTTTTGGCCGGATTGGGTTATAAGGGTTTTAAAAAGGACTGATTTTCAGATGTGGGTTGGCAAAGTTCATGAGATGCCTCATTTTAGTGGGAAATTAGGGTATAGCAAAAATTCCCTTTTGCACCTAACTCATAGAGGAGTAGATCAATTTATGAAAAAAGTACTGGATTGGTCTGCAATCGAAGCTCGATTGCGGTTGGATGCTAATCATCCCAAAATGACTAAATGGCGGTTCGTTAGGATTTTTATAACAGAGTTGCTTAATCAGGGATTCAAAAGGAGAGGTTTCTTTGGCGGTACAGTGGGGATAATAGATTCGTTCTTGCAGACTTTTCATTTATATATAACTTATGTCAGATTGTGGGAAATGCAGCAACCAAAGTCTCTTACCCAAACTTATGATGATTTAGATCAGCAATTAATAGATGATAATTTTAAGTACTGATACTTTAAGGATTAAAAAACGTGAAGATTGCACTTTATTCCCCATATTTAGATACTTTTGGAGGTGGAGAAAAATATATGATGACTATTTCGGAAATATTTTCCCAAGATAACGAAGTAGAGGTGCTATTGGATCAACACCTAGTTGAGACGGGGGCAGATTATTTAAAGGGTAAATTATCCAAAAGGTTTAATTTAAATTTGGGAAAAGTCAGATTTATAAGCGCTCCTGTTGGAAAGAACTCTTCTTTTATTGCAAGACTGATTTTTCTTAAAAAATATGATGTATTATTTTATTTAACAGATGGAAGTATTTTTTTACCAACTTCAAAAACCAATATCTTGCATATTCAATCTCCCCTCAAAGGACAACCCTCTACAAGCATCTGGGGAAAAATTAAGCTTAAGGGCTGGAATACAATTATATATAATTCTGAGTTTACCAGAAGGAATTCGGAAGGAAACTGGCCACACTCATCCGTGGTTGTTTATCCGCCGGTTGATACGGACAAAATAAAAGCTCTTCCCAAGAAAAATTATATATTATCTGTGGGTAGATTTTTCGGATACTTAAAAGATAAAAAGCATGAGTTACTCATTAAGATATTTAGAAATCTGTATAAAGAAGGTAAGATAAAAAATTGGAGTCTTCACCTGGTAGGTTCTGCCGGCGAAGGAGATAAAAATTATCTTGATGAATTGAAAGCTTTAGCAGAAGATATGCCGGTAAAATTTTATCCGAATTTAGGGTATGATGAATTAATAAGACTGTATGGAGAGTCTTCTGTTTATTGGCACGCAATGGGGTTTGAAGAATCGGATCCTACCAAAATGGAACATTTTGGGATTTCTACAGTAGAGGCTATGGCAGGCGGTTGCGTGCCAATTGTGATCAATAAAGGGGGACAAAGGGAAATAGTGGAGGATGGTAAATGCGGTTTTTTGTGGAATAACTTGGATGAATTTCAAGAGTTAACAACTAAAATTATCTTAAATAAGACATTAAGAGATGAATTTTCAAAACAAGCTGGTCAGAAAGCTAAAGTGTATTCAAAAAAAACATTTGAGGAAAAAATATTGAAGCTTTTAAAATGAAAATAATTAAAAATAGGTGGTTTAAGATTCTTATATTTATTTTTATTTTTGTTTTTACATTTATACTGCGTGCACATAATTATGAGAAAACTCCGGGCGCTCTTCATCTGGATGAAATGTTGTATGCCTGGTCAGGAATTTATTTAATTGAAACCGGTGTGCCTGTTTCCTGGTCTACTCTGGACTATCCAAAAAGGGCGGAAGTTTTTAAAGGGATAATAAATTATAAAGGTGGGCAACCGGAGACTTCTGTAACTTTATATAAGCCTTGGTTGGATGAACCGCCGCTTTTTTCGCTGATAGTGGGATTTTTTGCTCATATTAACGGGGCAGCAAGAACAGATTTTATCCCTTCTTCGTATATTCGAATTCCCAGCATTATTTTTGCAAGCCTTGTTTCAATATTTATTTTTTTAATCGCGAGAATGGTTAGCAATTTTTGGGGAGGAATATTGGCCATGCTTGTGTACGGAACGGTTCCCATAATGGTTATTGCTTCAAGAGTTGCTCTTCCGGAAAATCTTATCGCCTTAATTTTTGTAGTTATTGCTTATTTGTTGTTAAAGTTTTATCAGCATCCCCGCTTTATCTATATTTTGCCAATCCCCTTATTAATTGGAATTGCGGGTCTTTCAAAGCCTACCGGATTTTTCTTGCTATTTTTGCCCATATATTTTGTTTTAAAAAAATTTGCAGAAATAGGCAAATTAAAAACATCTTTTAAATATGTATTGTATTTATTTTTATTTTGCCTTCCTTTTATAGGGGCATTTATCTTATACGGTATTTATTATGATGCGGATATTTTTTGGCAAATTACATCAATTCAGTCTTTTAGACCTGTCGGGTTCAAGAGTTTAGGATGGTTTTTTGTTTCTCCTTCATATGGTACATCAATACTTACTGATGGTTGGTATATTTTTTGTCTTCTTTCTGCAGCGTATTTTATTTTTTCACCAAAAGAGGGTCTTAAAAGAATGATCAGTTTGTTTTTCATCTATTGGGTGGGGGTTGTGATGTTAACAGGAGGCGAAGGTGATATGTTGGCTTGGTATCGCTTTCCTGCATTTCCTTTTTTAGCAATTTTGGGGGGATGGGGTTTGCAAATATTAGTCACTAAGGCCAACCTTTTTACCTCATTTTTAGCAGTTGGTTTATTGTTAGGTAGCAGATCTTTGCTGGTAAATGCCTTCAGGTCAAATATTACTCCAATAGGATACAGGTTATTTTTAGGCTTATTTTTACTACCTTCAATATTTAATTCCATTTTCGAAAAGCAATGGTTGTTAAAATTAAGCAAACTATTAACAGTAACAATAATCGGGATAGGAATATATTTTAATGTGGTCTATATTTATAATACTTTTGAATTGGAATGTGAAAGCAAATCTTGCCCGATTGTTCCTTCGACATTCCTTTCCACCTTGCATTTTCCGTTAATTTGGAGATGGATAGTCTTAAAATAATCTTAGAAAATGTATGAACATAAAGATTTTAGTAGGGTTTATTGTTATATTATTCATTGCTTTTGTATTAAGATTTTATAATTTTACCTTAGTGCCGCCTTCCCTAAATTGGGATGAGGTGTCCATTGGCTATAATGCCTACTCGATTCTAAAAAGCGGTAAAGATGAATGGAATCAGTTCCTTCCTCTTCACTTTAAATCCTACGGCGAATATAAATTGCCTGCGCAAGTTTATATTAGTATTCCGGGAATTTATTTGTTTGGATTAAACGAATTTGGCGTAAGGATCACACCGGTTATATACGGAACAGTGACAGTTTTTATTATGTTTTTCTTGGGGAGGAATTTATTTGGTAACAATTTCGTCGGTTTTATATCAGCTTTTCTTTTGGCGATTTCTCCTTGGCATATTCAGTTAACCCGTGCGTCTTTTGAATCATCCCTTGCAACACTTTTTGTTACATTGGGTATTTGGTTTTTTGTCAAAGGTTTTAAGAAGCAGATTTGGTTTGTGTATTCTATGATACCTTTTGCTATTTCTGTTTTTACTTATAACTCTGCTAGAATCTTTGCCCCGGTATTTTTGATTGCTTTGTTTTTGATATACAGGAAAGATCTGATTAGATTTAAAAAGTTTGTAATACTTGCAATTGTTATATTTGTAATCTTACTTCTTCCTCTTACCCCTTATCTTTTAAGCGGAGAAAGGAGTGCAAGATACAAACTTGTTAGCATCACTGATGACCCGGGTTTGGTTTTAAGAATTAATGAGAATCGGGGAAAGACCAATCTTCCTGAGCCATTACCTAAGGTAGTGCATAATAAAATTACATATACAGGTATTGCTTTTGCAAAGAATTTTCTTGCCCATTTCTCTCCAGAATTCTTGTTTATCTCGGGTGCTCCGCATAAGCAGCATCACGCTCAAAGAATAGGACAGTTGTATTATTTTCAGGCAGTGTTTTTGTTGATCGGTTTAATCGGATTATTTAAATTAAAACAGAAATTCAAAGGATTGCTTTTGTCCTGGGTATTATTGGCTTTTTTACCTGTTTCGGTTACAAATGACAGCATACCTCATGCCCTCCGTACTTTAATTGCAGCACCCTTTTTCCAATTAATTACTGCTTTTGGGATGCTTATAGTTTCTGTCTGGCTGCGAAATAGATCTATTTTATGGAAAGGATCGGTAATTTTGGTTGTATTGATAATTTTTGTATTGCAATTTGTAAGTTACATAAATAATTATTATCAGGTATACCCAAAATTGTATTCGCGGGACTGGCAGTATGGCTATAAGCAGGTTGTTGAGTATATCAAAAACCACTATTTTGAATATGATCAAATTATTTTTACCAGGCACTACGGCGAGCCGCATATGTTTACTTTATTTAATTTAAATTATGATCCGGCAAAATATCAAAATGATCCGAATTTAATGAGATTTGAAACTCATGATTGGGTTAGGGTTTTAAGATTTGATAAGTTCTATTTTCCTGATTTAGGCGATGAAGGAACTAGATTTGTCGACATAGTTTCAGAAAATCCCAGCAAGAAATTACTATTTATTGGAAGGGCTGTAGATTTTCCTAAAGAAGTGCCAAGAATCTTTTCGATTGACTTTCTAGACGGAGAAAGAGCATTTGATATCGTTCAAGTAAAATAACAAAAGATCTTATAACCGCTCCGTTCTGCCTTTGGCGGGAGCAGGAGTTTATGGGGCGCATTTTAGTTGGGGATTAGTGCTATAGCCGTAAAGAATGGTTTTCCCTAGTAGGTCTTTAAATTCATAGCTTAAGGTAAATGCATGGTCTTTGGCTTGATCTTTTGATAAAGTTGCATCATCAGTAACTATTATTTCATTTGCACATTGATCAATATCCCATCTGATATTTCTTATATCAATATTATCGATCTTTCTATATTTATTAAAGTCTACATTGGTGTAATAGTTTCTCAACACTTGGGGGTTTGTCTGTTTTTGTAGTTGGTAGGGCTCGGTTTTCTTATATGTCGCCATTAGAATATAAGGGGCATCATAGATTTCCGTATCTAAAACAAAAGATTGGTCCTTTAATTTTTCACTAAGATTTGCAACTTCTAAATAAGGATATCCAAATGAGGAAGATCGTTCGCTTTTAAATATAATAAAATATGACATATACAACATTAGGCAAGATATCAAACCTAGAAAGATTCCTAAACTATATTTAATGAGCTTAAGATGAAAGATTTGTAATAAATTGAATAATCCAAAACTAATCAAAATGCTAATACCCCAAAGCGTAGGTAACATTCTTAATGTATAAAAAGGGTCGCCTGTTAAAGCAGCAGGCAAAGATCCAAAAGCTATGCACAGGAAAATAAGTTTAATAACGCTATCAGTGCGATTATAGTAAACATATTTAATTCCTAAAAAGAACGGAATAATCATCCAAAAATAAAATACACTCATATCAGGCATTGATCTAAATGATTGGTTTTCCGCCTCGAAAAATAAACTTCTGGGTGAGTATGAAGATATATATTGTGAGGAAAACTTATTAAGTATATATAGGCTTCTGCCAAAAACGAGAATTTTCTTAAAGGTTCCTCCATATTTTTCAAATGTTTGTTTTTGGGTAAACCCTTGTGTATTAAATCTTTGCAGTGACCCGGGGGTTGTTAAAAGTAAAAGTTGTGGCAGGGAAATAAGGAAGAAAATTATTATTCCAATGAAAATAATTTTTTTATTCTTGATGAAGTTTTTTTTAAAAACAATGATAATTAATATTAGAAAAACAAAGGATAAAACCCTTTCTGCGTGGTACGCATATGCGGAGAATGCTAAAGTCGCAGTGGCCGGAATAAAGAAAATAATTCTTTTAATAGATAAAATAAAAAAGAACATGCTTGTTGCAAATATAATCAAAGCAAAATTTGCCTCGACCGCCACTCTGCTTTGAAAGATGGCCCAAGGTGATAGGCTTAGTACCAAAGCAGATAGAATGGCTAAAGAGGAGTTGTGTCTAATTTTCGACCTTTTAAGGATTAAATAGGTGATTAACACTAAAAACGTTCCTGATAGAGCTGATAAGAAGCGTATAGAAAATATATTCAGTCCGAATAATGCTATTGGGATAGTAGTGAAATAGGCATACAAAGCAGGCTTAAAGTCTCCAAATGATCTTAAAAAAATAGGGAAAGGCTGACCATATTCATCTTTGCCGGTATTTAAAAGTGAATAAGCATTATAACCAAGCGAGGCTTCGTCAACGTAAAGTCCGGCAGGAATATTATCCAAAGATACAAATCTAAGAAAGACTGACAGTAGCAAAATGATACAAATAGGCACTATTTCTTTAAAGAGCTTTTTTGACATAATTTTTTTTAATAACTGAAGCAGCTCCTAAGGCTATAACAATACTAATATAGGGGAATAAAAGAATCGGGCCTAATTTAAAGTAGGGAGAGATAAACCCAGTTATGATAATAGAAGCGAGCAAATACGCAGTTAAGGCCTTAATTTTTCCAAAGGATAATGCATGTATTAGTACACCTATTATAAAAAGGGGTAGCAGAAAGGGGGAGTATTTTTCAAACTCATCAATACCTGATTTCTCTCTTGGATGGCTTGAAAAAAAATATAGATTTGGATCAACAGAATATGATATGTTTCTTAGGTATTTTCCGAGAGACATACTCCAATTCTTATAGAAATTTTGAGACAGCTTATTGGTAAATAAGATTCCTAAACCGTCCGCATATACGCCATGTCTTTGTGTTTGTATTTTTTCATCAGTAGGACTTAGGGTCTTTAAGGTGTAGTCAAAATGATTTTTAATCAGTAGAGTAGATAATATAACAAACAGTACTCCCATTATGACCGATAATTTTAATCCAGAAAATACATTAAAAGAGGCAAAAAATAAGATAAAAGTAATGAGTATTAGCAGCAGTCCATACAAAAAATTTTCCTTTAAAATAAGTATCCACCAAAAGTTTGCAAAAGTAATTAATATAAAGACAATTAGCTTAAGATAATAAGAGTGCAGAGATGGGTTTGTCTTATTCATTAATCTCCATTATATATAAATAGAATGCAGGTGTTAAATTGGGCAAAGTAATTGTGTGAATTTTTTTAAGTTGCGACTGCGCAGGAGGAATATTAGATGCTGGTACTATATAAAGGATAGCTTCTGCTATGTTTTCTCTTTCCCACGAAATCTCCCTTATTTGGTATTTATCAAAGAAAGTCCCTTCTCTATTGCTTTTGCTTTCCAAAATTCTCTGAGGGTCAAGATTTGTGTTATATGGGATATAAACACTTGGGAGCCCCGAATAGATATTTCCCGGGCCGAACCTTGGGTCAATTATTATTTGCTTAAATTCTTTATATTTTGGTTTGATAAAAAGCGCCATTTGTTTGTATCCATATTGAAATCCTTCTGCATGATCTTTCGGAAAATGATAATAAAAAACAGCCAAAAAAAATATAAATGAAACAGTTAAAACTATAATAAATATTATTTTCCAGATAATATTTACAGACCTCCAGAATATCAAAATTCCAATAGAGCATATGATAGAGATCGGGATAACTGTAATGAGATTTCTGGAGGTGCTTTGAGGACCAGTGGTTAAAGATGCAGTAATAGGAGTTGTTATTAAGAGAGTATAAATAAATTTAGTTTGCTCTTTAAATAATAGTCTTGTCTTAATAATTCCAAAAATAAAAAAAGGAAGAAAAGGGAATAGAAAAACTCCTATTTGGAAAGGATCTCCTTGTGGAAGCAAATTATAGCCGGTGAAGAAAAGGTAGGAAAGGTTAAAATACAAAGAATATTTTTCCCAAATTGCCTGTAAAATAAATGCTAACTTTTGCCAAAAGAGAAAGCTAGGATCTTCTAATTTCTTTGCCAGGTATGGTTCTTTTAAAATATTTTCAGTTCCGGCCCTTGTAGTATTTTGCAAATTATTGATTGAATCTAAGATAAGCGGAGTGATAAGGATTAAGAATAATATGATTCCCAAAAAGTAAAGTTTTCTATTGGTAATTTGCTTGCGGTTTAGGATTAAAAGCACTCCTATGATAAATGGTGTAAAAACCCACTCAGCGTGATATCCGTATAAAGATAGGGCAAAGGATATAAAGGTCAGTAAAATTATGACAACATTGTTTTTCTTCAAACTTAGAAAGAATAGATAGATTCCTGAAGTGAAAAAGAATAGAGCTATATTGGCTTCGTAAGCCATCCTGGAGGCCAGTATATGTATGGGTGAGATAGAAAGAGCAAATGAGCTAAGCAGACTTAAGGATTTATTTTTGGTGAGCTCGAAAACTAATAAGCCCAAAATTAATATTGTTAAACTGCCAAGTAAAGCAGAAGGAGCTCTGGCTGCAAAGTCAGTATTACCAAAGATTGATATAGTCGGAATTGTTAAGTAGGCGGTTAGTGGAGCTTTGTATGTATTGTGGGACTGAAAAGACAGGGGCAGAAAACGATTGTGTCCGTCTCTAAGAGTTTTAGATACAGAATATGCGTCATATGCAATAGATATTTCATCATTTGATAAATGAGGAGGAACTAAATTTAAATATAAAAACCGTGTGAGTATTGTTAAGCTTACAATAAGCATAATTAAGATTCTAAAGTCTAATTTAAAATCCATAGAAAATAATTTTTTCATATCTTTGGGTTGACTAGTAAGAAAAGTGTTAAAACCCAAAGAGAAAGATAGAAGGTTTTATTGATTTTTTGTAGCCCTAAAATAATTAGGAAAAGGAAAATTGGCGAAAGCAAATAAAGGGACTGAAATTTATCCGGCGATCTATCAATTCCCGCAGTAAAGAGAGTGACGAAAAATGCCATTAAACAAAAGTTCCTAAATACTTTTTCCTGTTTAAAAAGCAAACTAAAACCCATAAAAAGCGGATAGATATTTGCAATTAAAAGAACATCAGAAATATTTTTTAAATTCAAAAAATCAAAAAAATTTGTAAAAGCAGCGTAGATATAAACAAGCTTTGAATAAAGTAGTTGACGCATTTTGAATGGCAGGAATAGGGCATCTTCCGTGTGTCTTTTAATATGGTAATTGATTTCCGGCGAATTAAAGATTAGTTGTGTATCTTGTAAGTTGAGAGGGTATTTTATAATTTCTCCTGAGTAAATATTCCCCACGAATAAAGAAATAGCGAAGAATATTAAGATCCATTTTTTTGGCCAACGTTTATATAAGATAAAAAAACTCAAAGAAATTAGTGGTAACAATGAGATGAGATTAATATAAGGTAAATAATTAAAAAGCGGAATAAGGCTAAAAGAAATAATTATGAGGTAACTTAAATAATAACTTTTGTTTAAAAAGCTTTGAAAAAAATATATTGATAAGACAAGCAAGAATGAATTAGTTAAAGCAACTGATAAGCTGTGATGGGAGAACAAATTTAATATAAAAGCTAAGAGGAAACATAAAGTTGTAGAAAGTATAAATTTAAATTTCATAAAATACTATCATAAACTAACTCAACTTAAAAACTGGAAAGGCTTAAAGCAGGCAAGTTCCCCCAGTGTGCTACAAGGTATGGTAAAAATAAGTTATTATAGATAATACTTTTATAGATAAGATAGGCTAGGAAAATAAACCAGATAAATCTAACAAATTTATATTTTCCAAAGAAAAATCTTGCCAGTAAAAATGAGGTAAATATCAGAAAGATCCATCTGTAGTGCACGATGCTTGGTTTAAGACCTAATGCAATACGTCCCCAGTAATAGCTGCTTGAGAAGGCAATAAAAAAGAATGCATAAGCAGTGGCTATTTTTGGAGTTTCGTATATTTGCCAAATCGCTATTGCAGCAGTGCCTGCTAAAAAGGGCACTAACGAAATTAGATACCAAGGATAATTTTCACTTCCTATGAGCATGATCAGCAGATAGTGTGTAAAAAGAGGGAGAAGTAAATAAAGAAGATTCCTGCTTTTAATATTGAGGGATACAATAACAAAAGAGAGTAAACCCCAAACCCACCATCCATCTACAGGAAAATTTTTAAACTTAAGTGCTTCAAGCATAGTGATTGGCTTTAGAGCGCCAAAGTAACCGCGGGTAGCATTCGCATTGAGGATATCTAAAAAGATATCTTTTTGAAGCCATAAACCCCAAGCAAAATATAAAAGCATTGGAATTGATGCAGAAAGAAGAAAAGCAAAAGTTATTTTTTTGGGAATTTTATTTATTATCAATAGAATCAAAGATCCGATTAAAAATCCTATTGCAGGTTCTTTAGCCAGAAAAGCCAATCCGCCAAATAAACCAGAAAATAAAATAATTGGTATTACCAGAGGCACCCTAGTTTGTTTTTGATATATTTTTATCCCTAAAAATAAGAGTATTAAATGTATTAAGATAAAGGGAGGCTCGATATTTTCTAAAAATGCTGTTCTTGTGGCAAGCAGATAAGTTGGGACAGTAGAATAAACTATAACAGCCAAAGTTGCTACTTGAGGGTTTTGGGTAATGATATAAATAAAAATAAATAATAATGCCGCAGTAATAATAGCTATTGCTAGCGCAGGTTTTCTGAAAGCGTCAGGTTTGACTTGATCTGCTGTTTGAATACTTGAATTTTCTCCTAAACTGTAAATTAATCCTCCTAAAGGGGGATGATCAAAAAAAGGTGCTACAAAAAACATAAGTTCAGTACCTTTCATATAATCCATTTGTTCTTTTGCAAAAATCGGTCTGGCGTTTCGTTTAAACTCCTGTAAATTAATAAGGGTGTTTTCCGATTTCATAGCAAATCCCACTAAATTTCCGGCTCTGGGGTTATTTTTTTGACCTGTGTAAACATGTGAGATTGTAGTCCAGGCTACAGGTAGGCCGGTAGAACGCAAGCTAAGTCCTTGCCAGACATAATTAAATTCATCTGTGATCGGAGGAGGGATAGTTTCATACCCAAACCATCTATAAAAAGTGCTCTGCCATATGATAATGACAGAAATTAATATAGAAACTAAGAAAGGCAGTATTTGGAGGAGTTTATTATAGTTTAATTGAGCAAAAATAACTTTTATAGCTGAAGACATTTGAATTCATTATGACAGGGAGAAAATTCAGTTGCAATATTGTAATCATGTTATGATTAAGTTTGAGAATATGCATTTTTTAATATCAAAATTAAAACAAACAAAGTATTTATTAGTTTTAATATTGATATTTGCTTTTGCTATAAGAGTCTATAATCTTGCAGAGGTTCCGCCATCTTTGAGCTGGGATGAGGCTTCTATTGGTTATGATGCCTGGTCAATTGTGCAGGATGGTAAAGATCAGTGGGGAGAACGCTTACCGTTAATATTCCGATCTTTCGGGGAGTATAAGTTCCCTTTTCATATTTATACAACCGCTGTGTTTGTGAGTATTTTGGGATTATCGGAATATGCGGTGCGGCTGCCTTCTGCTTTGTTTGGCGTGGTTAATATATTTTTGATTTTTTTCTTTGCAAGAAACCTTACGGGAAGTGTCTATATCGGTCTATTGTCCTCATTATTTTTGGCTATCTCTCCGTGGCATATTCAATTTTCCAGGGTCAATTGGGAAACTAACTTTGCATTATTTTTCTTCTTTTTGGGCAATTTAGCTTTTCTAAAAGTTGTGAAAAGAGAAAGAGGAAAAATATTGATTCCAATTTCTTATTTTCTTTTTGGCTTGACCACCTATTCTTATAATGCTGCAAAAGTCTTTGTCCCCTTTTATCTGCTATTTTTGACAATAATTTATTTTAAACGTCTAATCAGATACAAAGCGATGTTTATTCTTGGAATAGGCGGCTTCCTGTTAATTATTTTTTTAACTTTATTAAATCCTAAATTATCAGGTACTGTCAGGTTTCAGCAGGTGGATTTTCCTAATGATTGGATAATTTCAACCGCCACATACAAACTCACAAATAACAGGATATTCTCCAGAGGGGAACTTTTTATCAGGCAGTACTATTCCCATTTTTCGCCTAAATTTTTACTTTTATCCGGAGATGAAAATTCCAGACATTCCTCTCAAGTTATGGGACAAGCATATATATTTGATGTTTTGTTTATTATTATCGGTTTATTTATTTTATCCAGAAGAAGAACAAAAGAAGATTTAGTGTTATTAGTATGGTTTTTTATGGCTTTTATACCTGCTTCGATAGCCAAAGAGGCTCCGCATGCTTCAAGAGCGATGTTTGCTTTAGGAAGCTTTCATATTGTTTCTGCAACTGGACTTTCTCACTTTTTTTCGCATTTCAGAAACAATATACAAAAAAAAGCCTTTATTTTTTTTGCTGCATTATTTATCACTGTGCTTTTTGGCAGATATTTCTATTTGTATTTAACAAGCTATCCAGTCGGGTATTCTCAGGATTGGCAGTACGGCTATAAGCAAATTTTCACAAAATATAAAGACGAATTTCAAAAATATGATAATATTTTTATTTCGGACGCATATGCCCAGCCGTATATTTTTGCTCTTTTTTACTTAAAATATGATCCAAAGAAATTCAGGGCAGAAGCTGTGCGCAACAGCATGGATCAATGGGGATTTTCAACAGTTAAAACCTTTGATAAATTTATTTTCGGAAAAGTAAAAGATGCAGAGGCTGTAAAAGGCATAAGTTTAATCTTTGCTTCGCCTTCCGAGTATCTGGCAAAAACTCCTTCTAAAGATGTAATATTGAATTTGGACGCAAGCCCAGCTTTTTATGTTTATGAATACGCAAAATAAGATTAAAATAGTTATTCTGATTTTAATTATATTTCTTGCAGCTTCCTTGCGCCTTTATAAATTGGATCAAATCCCCCCTTCTTTAAATTGGGATGAAACTGCCGGGGCTTATAATGCTTATGTAATTGCAAACTGGGCAAGGGACGAATGGGGCCAGTTTCTTCCTTTAATCTTTACCTCTTTTAGGGATGACAAGCACCCTGTGCATGTATACATCACTGCAGTGGTTGTGAAAATCTTCGGATTATCAGACTTTACCGCCAGGCTGTCGGGAGCGCTGGTTGGGATATTTTCCGTGCTGGTAATTTATTATTTGGCTGGCATTTTTTTTAAAAATAGCTTGGCAGCGTTATTTTCCGCCTTTTTTTTGGCTGTATCTCCTTATCACCTGCAATTTTCAAGGGGGTTATGGGAAGTTAATTTTGCTCTTTTTTTCTTTTTGCTGGGTCTTTTGATGTTTTATTTAGGAATAAAAAAGAAAGCCCGGCTTATTAATATTTCTTTTTTCAGCTTTGGACTTAGCCTATTGTCTTATCATTCGTCAAAAGTAGTTGTTCCTATGATGGTGCTTTTGCTGGTTGTTTTGTATTTTAAGGATCTTAGAAAACTTTCATTAAATTTTTACACAGGCATATTTATTTTCCTTATTTTTATTACTTTATTATTTATCGATCCGCGCCTGGTAGGATTTGCCAGGGCAAAGCAAACACAATTCGGCCAGGATGTTATTGAAAAGACTCGAATATATCAAAAAACAAAAAATTCCACACTTGGACTGGCAGAAATTGCATTAAATCAGTATATAACTCATTTTTCTCTAAACTATTTATTTCTTTACGGCGATCAAAGTCCGCGAAATTCTGTTAAAACAAGTGGGGAATTCTATAAATCAGATGGCTTATTTTTTATTGCCGGTCTTTTGTACCTAATAAAATTAAGATCAAGAGTTAGTCTGGTCTTACTTTTTTGGTTGCTGCTGGCACCAATACCATCCAGCTTGGTAGGCGGAGCTCCCAGCGCTACAAGAGCAATTTTTATGGCGGGAAGCATGCATCTTTTGGCGGGGGCAGGCGCAGCAGGCATTGCCGGATTGCTGGGTAAAAAACTTAAGGTTTTTGTCGTGATTTTAATTCTTCTTTTTGTGAGCGTACAGGCTTATTTTTTTCTTGGCTACTATTTTAATGCCTATCCCAAAAAAGACCCTCATGAGTGGCAATACGGGATGAAGCAAATTGTAGAATTTGTTAAAGAACACGAGGAATATGACTATATCTTTATGACTGATATACGTTCTCAGCCGTATATATTTTTTCTATATTATTTAAAACACCCTCTACCTGAATATTTAAACAGTGTGGTGTACAATAATAGTGAAGAGAGTGTAAAATATAATACTGTTTCCTATTTTGGCGGGTATTACTTGGGAAAAGAGGGGGAGGAAAGAAGGATTAATGTCTATTTTGGAGGTTGGGATCCGATTGAAAGCACTCCTGATAAAGGAAGGCTTTATGTAGTCAGTCCAAGCCAGTATGATGGGCTTAAGCACAGGTCAAGTTTTGATGTTAAAAAGATAATTTATTATCCTGACGGAGGAAAAGCTTTTTATATCGTAAGCGCAACTTGAAATTAGCAGGTAATTTATGAAAAAGAAAACGCTTTCTGTAGTTTTAGCAACACATAATGAAGAAAAAAATCTCGCTGATTGTTTGGAAGCAATCAAAGGGATTGCAGACGAAATAGTGGTTGTGGACGGGGATTCTGAAGATAATACCGTAAATATTGCCAAAGACTTTAATGCAAGGGTTATTATTACGAATAACCCTCCCATTTTTCATATAAATAAAAATAAGGCCATTGATGCAAGTAGAAGTGATTGGGTTTTGCAACTGGATGCTGATGAGATAGTATCTGCTGACTTAGCAAAGGAAATTATTAAAGTGATAAATTCAGACTTGGAGATTAATGGTTATTGGATTCCCCGAAGCAATCTTTTTTTAGGGAGTTTTTTGAAAAAAGGGGGGCAATATCCGGATTATACTTTAAGGCTTTATCGTCGCGGGAAAGGAAGACTACCGGCTAAAGATGTGCATGAGCAGGCAGTGGTAGAGGGTAAAGTAGGATACTTAAAAAACGATCTTTTGCATTTAAGGGATAAAAACTTTTCAGAATATTATGTAAGATTTAGAAGGTATACGGATTTACTTGCAGCTCAATTAGGAGAAAGAGGGGTAAAGATCAGTCTGTTCTCATTTGTAAATTACATATTTATTAAGCCCCTGCATTGGTTTCTTAAGGTTTTTGTAAGACATAAGGGATTTGTAGACGGATATCCTGGATTTGTTTTTGCATTCTTTTCATCACTTCGGTTTCCTGTTTCTTATTATAAATTCTGGAGGCGGCAGAGGTTTCCTGATGAAAATAGGACTTAATGTTACTCCCCTACATTCCGGCCATAGATTAAGAGGAATAGGATACTATACCCGCAACCTCCTGACTTATTTAAAAAGAGAAAAAGATTTAGAGGTCTTAGAATTTACTAAATTATCGGAAATAAAAGGCGCTCAAATTATTCATTATCCCTGGTTTGATTTATTCTTTCATACTCTTCCAATTTTGAAACCTATTCCTACCATAATTACAGTTCATGACACTATTCCGCTTGTATTTTCTAAACAATATCCGGTAGGAATTAGGGGGAAAGCTAACATGTATCTGCAAAAATTGGCTTTGAAAAATTGCAAATTTATTATCACGGATTCTTTAAGCTCAAAAAAAGATATCCTAAAATATTTAAAATTCAAAGAGGAAAAAATTATAGCAATACCATTAGCAGCAGATCCAAAATTTAGAATTTTGCAAGATCCCGTATTAATGCCTATAAGGAGAAAGTATAATTTGCCAGAGAAATTTATTATGTATGCGGGAGATGCCAACGCAATTAAAAATTTGCCTTTTTTGGTTGATGTTTTTAGGCAATTAATTTCGGAATCTGATTTTCAAGAGATTAAACTTGTTTTGGTTGGTGGAGTATTTTTGAAAAACGTTGAGAATATAAATCATCCGGAACTGGAGAGTTTGAAAATGCTTAATAGGAAGATTAGGGACTATGGCTTAGAAGACAAGATTATTAGGCCGGGCAATGTCGACGAGGATGAGTTAGTAGCCTTTTTTAACCTAGCTACTGTATATATTCAACCTTCCTTATATGAAGGATTTGGCTTGCCTGTTTTGCAAGCATTTGCTTGTGGCGCTCCGGTAATTTCTTCAAACGGAGGAAGTCTGCCGGAAGTCGGCGGTCAGGCAGCTCTGTATTTTGATCTTAGTAATTTAAATCAACTTAAGTCACTGCTTGTTGATGTGTTAGGAGATAAATCATTAAGGCATAAATTATCTGAACTTGGATTAAAGCAAGCTGGCAGATTTTCATGGGAGAAAACAGTCAGACAAACAATAGAAGTATATCGTAGGGCTATTACTAAATAATAATGTTTACTAAAATATCTATTCTATTTTTAGCCTGGATAGTAGGGTTGTTTGCTGTTTCATTTTTAGCAATTTATTTTCTACCAGAATTCGGAAACAGATTTCCTTATGCTGATCAGGTGCTTAGAGTAACGGGTTTGCCTTCTTTTGTGTGGGGGTTTGGTAATTTTGACGGGGTGCATTATTTAAGAATTGCCCAAAATGGTTATAATGCACAATACTCTCAAGCTTTTTTCCCCCTTTATCCTTTGCTGGTTAGATTTTTAACGGAGGTAAATTTACTTATACCTAAAAATCCGACAATTGATAGTAGAATATTTGTAGATCCAAGCTATTTTTATAATGGGTTGATATTATCGAATATTTTTTTATTTTTAGCACTCATTGTTTTTTATAAATTATTAAAGCTGGACTTTAGTCCAAAAGTGGCTTATGGATCTTTAGTTTTACTTTTGTCGTTTCCCACAGCATATTATTTTAATTCCATTTATACGGAGTCTCTTTTTTTATTTTTGGTTTTAGGGTCACTTTATTGTGCAAGAAAAGATAATTTTTTACTAGCAGGGCTATTTGGAGGTTTAGCTTCCGCTACAAGAATTTTCGGTTTACTTTTGATTCCGGTTTTGTTGATTGAATTGTGGCTAAAATTTAAAAATAAAAGCTTGGAGATGGAAGAAATATCCAAAACGGTTATAGGTCTCCTTTTGGTTCCTTTTGGAACATTGCTTTATATGTTATTTTTACGCTTAAACTTTGAGAATCCACTATATTTTCTAACTTCCCAACCTCTTTTTGGGGCTGAAAGAACATCCGGTAGTCTTGTTTTTTTGCCGCAAGTGATTTATAGGTACTTAAAAATTTTTATGACAGTTCCCCCTACCACGCAATTATTTTTTAATGCTTTATTAGAATTTTCATTTACAGTTTTAGTTTTTGCATGTTTGTTGTTATTTATAAAGAAAATTAGGCCCAGCTACCTTGTATTTGCTTTAGGATGCCTGATTATACCGACACTAACAGGGACATTTTCTTCAATGCCCAGATATTCCCTGATGGGTTTTTTACTTTTGCCGCTTATAGTGCAAGCTTTAGGCAATTATTATAAAGTATTGGTGGTTTTTTTTGTGGCTATTGGTATAATCTTGGTAAGTTTATTCACGCGAGGGTACTGGGTAGCATGAAAATTTCAATTGTAATTCCTGCATATAACGAGGCAAAAAATATAGGGTTAGTCCTGGATTCCTTAAGAAGGGAAAAGTTCCCTATTGTAGTTGTGGATGATGGCTCTAAAGATAAAACATTCGATATTGCATCAAAATATGTAAGGACTTTGAGGGACTTAACTGTTTTAAGGCATAAAGTAAATTTAGGGAAAGGAGCTGCCTTAAAGACTGGATGCGAATCTGCCATCCTAAGTGGAGCAGAGGGTATTATTATTATGGATTCGGATGGACAGCATCGGGTTGCGGATCTTCCAAAATTTATAGAAGTATTAAATGGTGGAAAATATGATATAGTTTTTGGCTCAAGGGATATAAACATGAACATGCCCTTAGTAAGGTTTATAGGCAATAAAGTAGCCTCGGCATTAATTTCTTTTCTTTTTGGGATTTATATCTCGGACCTTATTTGTGGTTTCCGGGCGTTTACCAAGACTGCGTACCGAAAGTTAAACTTAAAATCATCCAATTATGGAATAGAAACTGAGATGGTTGCTAAGGTAGGAAAGCTCCGCCTAAAGCATTGTGAAATACCAGTGGAGACTGTATACTATGATAAATTCAAAGGTGTTACCATTCTGGATGCTTTAGGAATTCTCTTTGATGTATTCATTTGGAAAATAAGGTAATTTAAATATGATAATTGGCTTGCAACTTGTAGCAATAGTATTTGCATTAATAATGATTTATTTTGCCTATCTTCACTATAGTAGGGGTGAGCTAAATGGAGTAGAGGTATTGTCATGGTTAATTATTTGGCTTAGCGCGATTATAATCGTAGTTTTTCCCGATTTACTTCGGACTTTTGCGCAAACTTTTGCTATTTCCCGGCTGTTTGACTTAATGATAGTAGGCGGATTTATAGTTGTCATTCCCATGATCTATATATCTTATGTAAGGACGAAAAGGCTTGAGAAGAAATTAGAAGACTATATTAGGAAAGAAACTTTAAAACAAACTAAAAAATAGTCAGTATGGTAAATGATCTCCCCAGAATATCTATAGTGATGCCTTGTTTGAATTGTGTTGACTATATCGAAAGATCGATTAGGTCTTGCGTGGAACAAGATTATCAAAACATAGAACTTTTTATTAAAGATGGAGGTTCAACAGACGGAACCGTTGATGTAATTAAATTTTATGCACAAAAATACCCTAAAATTATAAAATGGATTTCGGTAAAAGATAAAGGACAGTCTGATGCCATTAATTTCGGAATGAAAAAGGTCAGCGGAGAAATCTGTACTTATTTGAATGCAGATGATGTATATAAAAAAGGCGCTTTGAAACAAGTAGCAGAATATTTTTATCAGCATCCAAATGTTTTCTGGTTGTACGGAAAGGCTGATATTATCGATGCAGAAGATAAGACGATTAGAAAGTGGGTAACTTTGTATAAGAATTTTTGGCTCAAAAATTATTCCTATACTAATCTTTTGGTTTTAAATTATATTTCGCAAATGGCTTGTTTCTGGAGGAAAGAAGCGGCAAAGGAAGTGGGGAAATTTGATAGAGACGAACATTATGTGATGGATTATGATTATTGGTTGAGACTGGGACAAAAATTTAAAGCAGGTGTTTTAGATTTGTATCTTGCAAGTTTCAGAATAGTGCCGACAGCTAAGAGTGCGACAGGGTTTATTAATCAATTTCAAGACGAATATGAAGTAGCTAAGAAATATACAAGAAACAGCGTAATTATTTTTCTGCATAATTTGCATTATAAACTTATTATCTTTATCTATTATATTCTGAAAGTTCTACAAAATTTTTCCTCCAAAGGATTTAATGAAAAAATCAATCAGTAAGGATCAAAGATGACAGATAAGAAATTTTCTTTAAAGGGTAAAAATATTTTAGTAACCGGAGGCCGAGGGTTTGTAGGTAAGCATGTAGTAAGCAAGCTGGAAAGTAAGCAGCCAAAAAAGATCTTTGCTCCCCGTTCTAAGGAATTTGATTTAAGAGATTCTAAGATATGCAAAAAAGTTGTCCAAGGGGCGGATATAGTTATACATATGGCAGCAAACGTCGGCGGTATTGGGTATAACAGGGAAAAACCCGGCGAACTTTTTTATGATAATTTAGTTATGGGAGTTCATTTGATGGAAGAAGCAAGGATTGCAGGAGTCAGTAAATTTGTAAGTCTGGGAACCATCTGTCAGTATCCAAAAATAACCAGCGTTCCTTTTAAAGAGGATAATTTGTGGAATGGCTACCCGGAGGAGACAAATGCTCCGTATGGTCTGGCTAAAAAAATGCTGCTTGTACAATCTCAAGCATACAGACAACAATACGGTTTTAATGCGATTCATCTTATGCTTGTTAATTTATACGGTCCAGGAGATAATTTTGATCCTTCTTCGTCTCATGTAATTCCTGCCCTAATAAAAAAATTCGTTGATGCCAAAAAAAGAAAGGATGAATTTGTGGTTGTTTGGGGAACAGGGAATCCCACAAGAGAGTTTTTATATGTGGAAGATGCAGCTGAAGCCATTGTATTGGCAACAGAAAAATATAACAAGACAGAACCTGTAAATATCGGATCTTCTTCGGAAATTTCTATTAAAGATTTGGCGCTGCTAATAAAAAAAATGACGGGATTTGAGGGTAGTATTGTCTGGGATAAGACTAAACCAGACGGGCAACCAAGAAGGAAGTTAGATGTATCAAGAGCAGAAAAAGAATTTTCATTTAAATCAAGAATAGGCTTTGAAGAGGGTTTGAAAAAAACAATCCTTTGGTATTTTCAACAATATAAATAAATGAAGCATAAACAAAGAAGGTTTTTGCATAAAGGAAATTTTATTTCTTTGATAATTCCGGTTCTAAATGAGGAAAAAACTTTAGCAACCATTATAGATAAGTGTTCTACTCAGTCGGTGGTTAAGCAGTTAGTTATAGTAAATGACGGATCGACAGACGATACCCGTAGAATATTAAATAAGATTAGTAAAAAAAGCAGTTCAAGACTCATTATTACAATATTGCATCATGATAATAACTTAGGGAAAGGTGCAGCAATAAAAACCGGATTAGGCAAGGCGACAGGTAAATATGTGATGGTGCAGGATGCTGATTTGGAATATTCACCTGATGAAATCAAGCATTTATATAATAAGGCTGAAGAAACGGAAAGCGGGATAGTCTTTGGTACAAGATCGAATCATAAAAAAAAGGGGTATTTACTTGCTCAGCTGGGAAATTGGTATTTAAATTTGATGTTTAATTTTTTGTTTGGATATCATTTAACGGATAGCTATACCTGTTACAAATTAATACCCAGAACGATTTGGGAAAAGATGAAGCTGAGGTCAAATGGATTTGAAATTGATGCTGAGTTAATTGCAAAATTAGGTATATGGGGATACAAGATTACGGAGATTCCAATTTCGTATTTCCCCCGTAAATATTCTGAGGGTAAAAAAATTAAATGGTTAGATCTTTTTAAAGCAACAGGAGCCGCAATAAAAGTACGCCTTTTAGGAAGCAGTATCTAATCCTATCCAGGCGCCACCACCAAGAACAGATTTTTCTATGGCTGAAAGAACTTTTACTATCAAAACGCCTGTATTCATATCGGAAGTGATTTTTTGAAGCCCACGGATGGCCATAACAAATTCTAATAATTGTGCTGTTAGAGCAGCACCTTTTTCGTACTTGGGATATTGAGGTGGTTGGTTTAATTTATAATATGTTATTTTCTGATTAGAAATATTTGTATCGTCAAATTCTATCTTTTCGTCTGTTCCTTCTATAGTAAGCTTTCGAATTTTATGAGTTCCGAACCAGCTGATATTTATTACAGCTTCAAGGTTATTTGCAAAAAGCATTTTAAATTTTACTGTATCATATAAATTATTTCTAGACTGATTAATTGAACCGACGGCTTTAACTTTTATAATTTGGGATTTTACTAAATCTAAAATTATGGATACCGGATGAGGGCCCCAGTCCCAGATAACGGAGGCGTCCTTACGGATGGGACTACATACACCCTCAAAATTTATTGATTTAACACTTTTAATTTTTTTGAATAATGTTTTAACTCTACGATAGGCAGGATTATATAGATAAAGATGACCGGTTAATACTTTAGGTTTTGTTATTTTCCAGATTCTTTGCAACTGAAGGGCTCGGTCATAATTTGCAGTTAAGGGTTTTTCTATTAATAAATTATGGTTTAAAGCCAAAAGTTTTTTTGCTATATCAAAATGGGTAGAAATGGGCGTTGCAATAATGAATCCATCAATATCCTTATTTTTTAACAGATCATTAATTGTTAAAGTTTTAATGTATGAATTTGGTAAGGAGTCAAGTGATTTTTGAGTTTGAGAGCAGATATATTTGATTTCAATATCTTTAATATTCTTAGCAGTGTGAAGATAATTCCGACCCCACTTACCTGTGCCGATAAGCGCTAAAGTAATCACCCTATAACCGCTTCGCCAAACATAAGCACTCTTAGTGCGGGGATGAAGGCGAAGCAAGGTTACAGTCTTCCGCGGCATGAGATGCGAAGCGGATGTAAACTTAGAATCAAGAAAACCACGGCTTAAAAGCCGCGGAAGTTTATAGCCCATAGGTTTGCCTAAACCAGTTAATAGTTTGCTTGAGGCCTGTTATAAGATCTACTTTTGGTGCATAATTCAACTGATTTTTTATTTTTGTTAAATCAGGGCATCGCCTTTGCGGTTCCCCGGCTGGATAATTTGGCGGATAATTTTTTCTTCGGGGTTTAACACCATTGCCTAATATTTCAGCTATGGTTTGTGCCAACTCAAACATTCCTATTTCCGGTTTGTCATTGCCGATATTGTAGGCTTCGCCTTTTTTTCCGGTGATCAATACTTTAAAGATAGCTGTAATTGCATCCGATATATAACAAAAAGTTCTTGTTTGAACACCTTTATCGTGTACTGGTAAATCTTTGCCCCGTAAGCCATTATAAATAAATGTTGGTACCACCCGGTAATCGATATGCTTCATGCCAGGGCCATAGATATTAAACGGTCTGACTATTTTTATAGGAACTTTGTAAATTTGATGGTATGTTACGCATAAGGTTTCTGCAAGTCTTTTGGATTCATCGTAGCAAGCTCTTGGTCCAACGCTTGAAACGTGTCCGGCATATGTTTCCGGAGTGGGAACAAATTCGGGATGAGGATCTCCGTAAATTTCACTTGAAGAAAAAAATAAAAAACTCTCCGGTTTGGTAACCCGCGCCAATTCTAAAAGATTTTTGGCTCCAAGGATTGCACTTTCGATTGTTTCTAAGGGATATTTTTTATAATAATAGGGGGAAGCTAAGCCTGCCGCGTGAATTATATAATCAACTTTTTCATTTGTAATGACTGGAAGTCTGATGTCTCCATCCAGAAATTGGAAATTTTTATCCTTAATATTTAACAGGAAGTTTTTCTTGGAACCTGTGATATAGTTATCAATTGAAATTACCTTGCATTTATTTTTAAAGACTTTTTTGTTCAGAAGATATAAAACTGCATTAACATAAGAGCCTATAAACCCGGATCCTCCTGATATCAAAATTATTTTTCCTTCCAAAGCGGTTGCCTCCTGTTTGATATCGTTGACAATCGTATTTAGGATTCGAGAAGTTATTTTGGACATTTATACTATTGTTGCTTCGGGGACAGGTATTATAAAATGACCACCGCCTTTTTTATAATCGGATAATTTATTGATGAGAGGAGTTGCAAAATTCCACGCTAAAATAAAAATATAATCCGGCCTAGTTTCGGCAATTTTGCTGAACGGAACTACAGGGATATGTGTGCCTGGTGTATATAGCCCCTGTTTATATTCGCTGTCGTCCACTATGTAATCTAAAATATTGGGCCCAATTTTATAATAATTAAGTAGAGTATTTCCTTTTGCCGGTGCGCCATATCCTGCAATAGTTTTATTCTTCTTTCTCAAATCTGTCAGAATCTTGATTAGTTTTCTTTTATTTTTTTCGATTTTGCTTGCAAATTTGTTGTATGTTTTAATATCATCCAGTTTTAATTTTTTCTCAAGCGCTATAAATTCAAAAACGGCTTTTTGAACTTTAAATTTTGCAGGATTTTTTTTGACATATACTCTTAAAGAACCGCCATGAGTGTTAACTTTTTTAGCGTCAAAAATTTCCATTTCGTGTCTTTTGAAAAGTGCTATCAGAGGACGAAGTGATAAGTAAGATAAATGTTCGTGGTAGATTGTGTCGAATAAATTTTTTTCTATAAAATCAACAAGGTAAGGGAACTCAATTACAAAAACTCCGGTTTCTTTAATAAGCGTTTTAACTGATTTCACTATTTCGTCTAAATCATTAATATGGGCAAATACATTATTTGCCGTAACAACATCGGCATAACCAAATCTTTTAATAATTTCTTTTGCAAGTTTTAAATTTAAATAGCGCGGTAGAGTTTTAATGCCGTTTTTAGTTGCTTCTTTTGCTATTTTTACTGCCGGGTCTACGCCCAGTACTTTGATACCATTTTTTTTTAAAGGTTTTAGCAAAATTCCGTCATTACTGCCAATGTCGATTACGTGCGAATTTTTATTTAGTTTAAATCTTTTGATTAGGTCGTTTGCATATTCTTCAAAGTGCGCTATAAAAACTGATGACGTTGATGAAACGTAAACATAATTTCTAAAAAGTAGCCAGGGAGATACGACATGGGTTAGTTGCAATTGACCGCAATCTAAACAAAAATTGACCTGCAGTGGAAAAAATTTTTCCTTTGTTTTTAAATCTTTTTTTGCTATGAATGCATTGGCAGGAGGAGTGGGCGATAAGGAAACCACTCTTTCTAAATTTTTACCCTCACACATCCGGCAGGACTTCAATTGAAACACTAAAGGGTTAGTGTTTTTCATCTGAGGTAATTTTAATTCTTACAGTATCACCCTCGTATTGTTCTTGTTGTCGTGGTTCGGTGGTAATGGCTAGAAAAACAGTATCCTCCAAAAATTCCATGGAGTGAGCAATCATTGGCCGGGATAAAACTAAATCCCCTGGTTTTAAAATTACCGATTCCACAGTTGAATTTTTCTTAGTCATATCTTTTTCTGAGTATCTGAATCTGCCGCTTACACAAAAAACATAATGGGAGTCTTTTTTATGATAATGATTACCTCTTTCTGTACCAGTTTTGCTGGTGATATATAGCACTGCCCTGAATTTTGTTTTATCAGAAACATTAGGTAAACGGGTGATATATCCTCTTTCGTCTATAAATTCCGGCTTTACATGAGTTACTTTAATTGACATATAATACAATGCTTAATATATAGAGGATTAGATTGATTGTCAAGATGATATAGATTTTATATATTCATTTAAGAGAGTCTTATTATATAATTTAGACTGATGAAAAAATTATTTCTTGATACCCCTGTAAAGGGTTTGCTGTATTGGTATATTTTTATTTTTTTCTCAACTGAAATTTTATCTAATTTTAAGCTCTTAGAAAGAGGATATATTTTATCTGGGGAGATAACTTTTTGGACAGTATTTTTATTTTTTCATCGTAAAAGAGTTTTGTATTCATTACGAAATATTAACTTAGGTTCCAAAAGCCTCTTGTTTATACTGATACTTTTATTATTAACCTTTATTCAGGGGTTTTTAAGCGCTCCGAGTACGACAGACAGTATGGTTTATCATATTCCGCGGGTGATGTATTGGATACAAGAGAAGACCCTTTTTCAGGATGTTATCCGGAATTCGCATGATTACATGGCTCCATTTGGGGAATATATTTTACTTCATTTGTATCTTATTTTTGGAAACGATAGGATGTTATTTTTTTCGCAATGGATTGCGTATGTTGTTTCAATTTACGTTATCGGCTTAATTGGTTTTCAGCTTGGTGTATCTCAAAAATCTATAAAATTAATCAGGTTATTTGCGGCTACCTTGCCCATAACGGTTATGCAGGCTTCGAGTACCCAGGTTGATATGGTAGTTACAGCATTACTTCTTATATGCTTGCATCTAAGTTTATTTCTGAAGGACCATTACTTAGCTAAACATTCCGTATTGCTGGGTTTTGTTATAGCTTTGGGATTTTTAACTAAAGCAACGTTTGCTTTCTACGTACTAATACCAATAAGCGTGTTGTTTCTTTCTTACTATAATAAATTTAAAAAATCTGCTTTCATAATAGCTCCTGTACTTCTTATAGTCATAATTTTGCAATTTCGATTCATCTCCCAGAATTTTTTGCTATATGGAAATCCTCTCGGAGTAAAATTCTCTGAAAAAGGTGAAGAGGCAGTATACATCAATGAAGTGATTTCCCCATTTAGTATGTTATCTAATCTAACACGTAATTTATTCGTTCATTTGCCTGTTCCTCTCTTCCCATCTCTTATACGAAACGGAATAGTAAATTTGCATAATTTAATGGGATTTGATGTTAATGATTCAAGGATTACCTGCTGCGGAACTAAATTTGTTGTTAATTCTATCCTGTATCCTCAGGAAGATATTGTTGCTAATCCTCTTCATCTGATACTTATTTTGGCGGGAGGTTTTTTTATAATATTTGAAAAAGGAAAATTAAACAGGGATAAACAAGTTAAAGTTTTATATTTATCGTCGATTATTTCATTTATTGTATTTTCCGCATTAATTAAATGGCAGCCTTTTCATCCTAGACTTGAGATACCTTTTTTCCTGGTCGGGGGTATGAGCTCTATTATAATTTTAAGTCAGGCAAATAAAAAAAGAATTTTGCATATCTGGGTTGCTTTATCAGGTGTGTTAGCTATTATGATTATAATTTTAAATGTATCCAGGCCTTATATTTCCTATAATTTGTTTTATGATTTAGTTAAGTCTTTTCAACCAATAACAGCAAGCGTGCCTGAAGCTTTTTATATAAAACCCCGCGAGCAGCAATATTTCAATGCCCGATATTATTGGTACGAGCCTTACATTGCGATTACAACATTAATTGCTCAAAAAAATAACAAAGACACTACTATTGCTTTTGATTTACCGGATGGTTTTGAGTATCCCCTGTGGGCTTTGATGAAAAAGCAGAATATAAAAGCACGCATAATCCCTTACTCGCAGATAGATGATGAAACTGTGTTAGTTTCATCATCTGTGGACCCCTTTACCAGGATAGGTTATAAAACAGTTTGCATAGAGAGCACAATAAAATACGGCTATGTCTGTTTATCCGAGAGGATAAGATAATTTAAATTTAATCGGTTATAATAATCAGTATGAATAATTATGTAAAGCATTTAGAGGAATTATCGACCTCGACAACTTTGAAGAGAAAGAAGAATTACGTTGATTATAACTTAAAAAAATGTTTTAGAGATTTAGGATTTAACGGAATAAAAGTTTTGGAAGTAGGTCCGGGTCTAGGTGAATTTGAGAGTTATTTAAACGATAGAGGAGTCTCCAGTATTGATATTGTCGATAATGATAAAAATATACTTAATTATGTCTCAAAAAAATACAGAATAAATAGATGCTATTTAACAAAAGATATTTCACTTGTAGATAAAAAGCTGGGTAGTTATGACTTCATTTTTTTGATGCAGGTTTTAGAACATTTGCCACAGGATAAATATGATGTTGTTTTGCGTCTGTTGTATAAACATTTAAGAAAAGATGGATATTTGGTTGTTGTTGTGCCGAACGCGAATAATCCATTGGGTCTGACCGAAAGATATGGAGACCTGCAGCATACAGGAAGTTTTACCGAGCAATCGCTTAGAGATTTAGTAAGCCTATCAGGTATAGAAAATTACTCAATGGAAATAAGAGGATACGAGATACCGCCTTATGATTTTATTAATCTATTTAGAATAATTTTTCAGAAAATTCTGCATCTTATGCTTTTGTTGGCTATGATTGCAAACGGGGGACTATTTTTCAAAACTATGACTCCAAATATTGCCTTGATTATTAAAAAGAATTGAAGTGTTTTTTGTATTACTTTAAAATATAAGGTTTCCAGAATTCTTCATCGTATTTTTTCCATGCATGACAACCAAAAGGAAGTTTGCCTTTATTGATTATAAAACATTTGTGTGGAAATCTTTCGAAGGCAAATTGTATCGCTATTTGGAATGGAGGCACTTTAAAGGTTGAATCATACTTTGGTGCTTCCAGAGACCAGAAGCCATCCTCGTTGAAGGGGTAATTATCAGCCGGAGCGTTTAACCACATTTTATGAGATTTGCCTGACAGCAAAGCCATTAAGAACCACAATTTTCTTGTAAAGGGATTTTTAGATTTTCTGGTAGCGGTTTTATTAACAATTCTTAATATTTTAAGGAACTTTTGAATATTTCTCAAAGAGAAACCGCCGTTACCTCCGGAAGAAGGGTAGCCTTTTTTATAGGATAAATAACCAATTACGGAGTTAAACCATGGCGCTGCGATAAAATCATAGCCTGACTTAGTCCATTTTTCCAATTGGTTGGAAAATATCAGTGCATCAAGTTGATAGATTAGCATATAATCATAATTTCGAAAGATTTCGTAGAATTCTACACTAAGATACATCTCGTTTGCTTTTCTTAAAGTTCCAAAAAAATTCCTATTAACCTTTACAACCTTATAACCACAAGAGGTAAAAGCCTTTGAGCTTATGCTTTCCGGAATTACAAAAAAAGTATCGTATTGGGGAAGATGTTTTTTTAAATGACTTAGGGATATTTTGTCTTCGGCGGTAAGATTGGGCCGGTGTGTAGGTATGACAATGACCAGTCTGTTGTTGATTTTAGTCATATCGATTATTAGCTGCTCGAATTTCTTCTATGAGTTTTTGTACCCGGAGGCCTTCTTCAAATGAAGGTGTAAGTTCGTTTTTATTAATAATTGAACTTATAAACCTTGAAGTTAATTTTTTCAGAACACCGACTCTTTCATCTTCATCTGTCTTAATTGCATGTTTGTGTGGTATAGGTAATTGTTTTGTGTTATTTTCTGTATGAATTTTTATGGTGAAGTTTGCAGTTATTCTGTTTTCATTTTCCAGTACGATTGTGCCCTTTTCGCAGATAAAGATTAATTGATGTCTGTTTAAGCCGGAAACATTGCAGCAAAGGTGTGCATATCCTGTTGTGCTGTTTTCAAACTTTAATAATAAATCTACTCCAGTATCTGCGCCGTTTAAACTTTCTTTTGAGTAAGAAAGAAGACTTTCAAAATTTAATATTTTTCCTGCAAAATATTCCAGGTAATGTAAGGAGTGGGAAAAGTAGAATGATAGAGCTCCCCCTCCTTCTTTTGTATCTGTTTTCCATGAAGATTTTTTATTTTTAATATCATAACTCTGGAAATCCCAATTTAGAAAGATCTGTCTTAATTTTCCAAAAGTTTTTTTATCTATCATTTCTTTAACTTTTTTCCACTGTTCAATTTCAGGGAAAATGAAGTCAATTGCATGAATTATTTTTTTCTCCCTGGCTAAATCCAGTAGTTCTCTTGCCTGTCTGTAAGTTGCTGCAAGCGGTTTTTCTGCCAGGATATGTATTCTCATACCTAGGGCAACCTTGGCTATTTCATACTGGACATTAGGAGGAACAGCTATAGCTATAGCGTCTAATTGCTCATTGTCCAGCATTTTTTTCCAGTCAGTGTATATTTTTTTTAAGCCTATTTTTTCACAGTAACTTAGCAATCTGTCTGTTTTTTCTCCGTAAATAGATACAACTTTACAACCCGGGGTAGAATTAAAGGCAGGCAGTAAACCATAAAGACCAAAACCTGAGCCGATTATTCCAACCTTTATCATATTAGTATTATACTCAACTTTATGGTATTGCTTTACTTAAACTTGTGAATTTTTGACTATTTTAAAATCCGGCAGGGGAATAATGAAATCGGATTTCAAACCACGGGCTTTTAACTGTTCCATAATAAATTTTGCATAATGCCATGCTAGTATCACTACAAATTTAGGCTGTTCGTCGATTAGTCTCTGATTGTTAACTATTGGGATATGTTTGCCGGGTAAAAACATATTTAATTTTAATGAAGTAGGTTGCTCCGCAATATACGGCAAAAGTTCTTTATCTATTCCATAATAATTTAGAAGTGTTGAGCATCTGGCGGGACAGGAATTCCCTGTAACGGTTTTACCAGTTTTCTTTGCATTAATTAAAAAATCTATAAATTTAAGCCGGGCTACTTTAACGCGACTCGCAAATTTTTCATATGTTTCAAGTTTACCAAGACCAAATTCTTCTTCAACCTTTAATAATTTTCTGACAGCAGGGTTGACTTTTCTGCCTTTTCCTTTTGTTGCAATTACACGGATATTTCCTCCGTAGCGACTTCCTCTTTCCACATTGGTAATTGTGAAATCGTATTGGTCGAAAAGTTTTATATATGCTTTTAAAGAGTAGGTTCTTAAATGCTCATGATAGATAGTATCAAATTGGCCGCCGGCGATTACATCAAGTAAATAATGAGTTTCATTAACGAATACTCCATCTTTTTTCAATAAATTGTAAGCGCCCATGACAAATTCACCTATTGTTTGCATGTGTGCAAATGTGTTTGTTGTTATAACCAGCGAAGCCTCACCCTGTTCTTTTTTAATCTTTTTGGCAGTTTTAATATCAAAAAACGCTTGGATCGTTTCGATACCGCTTGCCTGAGCAATTTTGGCAATATTGGTTGGTTCAACTCCAAGGGTTTTTACGCCCATCTGTTTAAAGCTGCTGAGCAATGTTCCGTCATTTGAGCCGACATCAACGACTAAATCCTTACTGGTTAGGTTATAGTTTTGAATTAATGAGTGACTTATATTTCTCTGATAATCAGCCAATTCTTTTGTGATGCCGCTTCTGTAAGGGTAATCCGGATGATATACTTCACTTCCTGAAACGCAATAATCTAACTGTACGCAAGTACACTTTTGACACCAGATCATTCTCAGGGGGTATGTTTTTTCTGGTTCGTTTAACGTTTCTTTCGAAAGGAGGGTATCGCATAACGCTTGATGTCCAAGATCTAAGACAAGATGTAGTTTATCCGAATTACAGATTTGACATCGGTCGATGTGTCCTGCATTGATAAAATGATGTTTTGGATAGCTTAGCTGCATAGGTTTATTTTATTGTATATTATGTCATTTTAAACTATATATTTCCAGTTTTAGTTTTCTTATAAAATTGTTCTGTTTCCTGAACTATTTTTTTGAGTTCGGCTTTGCTTTTTACATTTTCTGTGCCGCAGTAATAATTAATAAGCCTGCATTGCTTATCTGTTATTTTGAATTTGATTTTGGAAAATTCTTTTACAATCTCATTATAAGGATCAGATTTCCAGTAATCTGACATTACTTTTTTGAAATATATTTTTCCATGCATCTCGGGCCGTTGATAGAAAATAATATGAGGTTTATTCATGTAGATGCAATAGCTAAGAGGTGAGCTTGCATCGTTTGAAACTGTTAAATCTGCAGTTTGAATAATGCTTTTAACTCTGGGAAGGAAATTTGGGTCTAAAATGTGCCCGGCAGTAACGCATTCAATTCCTTTATCCAGATAAAACTTATGCCTTCCCAGTAAAACATCCCTCCAGTAAATACACACGCGTATAGTGTCAAAACCTTTGGCAATAGACTTTATTTTTTTATACGACCATTCCATATCATATTCGTTAGTGAGTCCGATTAAAGAATGAGAGGGAAAAAATAGTATGGTTTTGCCTAGTCTCCTCTTTTCTCTTTTAAGTTGGTCTTGTGTTAAGTAATGAGAGGCATAATGAATAAGAGGTCCTATGGCATAGGTGTGCGGCCTGTATTTTTTAAGTATTCCTTCCCTGTATTTACTGTATGTAACAAAAGAAGGGAGGTTTGATTCCAGTTCAATATCTGCAACCTGCTCTGATAGAAATGTTCCATGCTCAATAATGAATTTAAATTGGTAATTTTTAGGCAATCCTAAGAATTTCTTTAAAATCGTTGCATGACCGTACCAGTCATTTACTGGTTGCAGCTCACAGGTAAAAGGCGAAAACATTTGTATATGCCTGGAAAGTTGAAGGATTGATGTAAAGGGCATACCGGACCGTTTCTGTATCTCGTAATCGTATAAAGCTTTACTGACTGGATTTTTATTAATCTTGTATAAAATATTTTTGGCAAATATTCTTAAGTTCTTTTTGGGATCCATATAAATAAAAGATTGTTTAGAAAACTGTTATCTAAACTTTATGCCCCAGTCATAGGAGACAATATCGTTTTGCAAAGGGTCCATTCTTTGAATTTCATCGGGGTCATGCGATATATCGGTGCAGTTTGCGACAATTGCCTCTTGTGTACCAATACCCTTAAATCCATTCCAAACCATAGGAGGAATTGTAACAAGTGAGTAGTTATTATCTCCAATAAAAATTTCCATCAGTTCACCTTTAGTGGGGGAATTTTCCCGATTGTCATAAAGAACCAGTTTAATCATGCCTTTAACTACAGCGTAATTTAGGGTCATTTTTATATGACTATGCCATCCTTTTACAACTCCGGGATAAACAGCAGAAAAATAAATCTCACCAAACTTCTTAAACTCCGGATCAGTATCTTTCATCATATGCATGATGATGCCTCTTTCGTCTGCAATCTTTTTTAATGGTTTAATAATTACTCCGTGTATCATTTTGTCTGGTAATATTGATATGTTTTTGTCAGCCCTTCAATGATATCTGTTTTAGGAAACCAATTCAATATCTTCTTAGCTTTTTCAAAATTGCAGGATATATGCATAATCTCATTGGGGGGATATGGTTTTGAGAATGAAATCAAGCTTTTTTTACCGCTAATTTTTTCCAGATGTCCCACGATTTCTTTTAGTTGGTATGTATTATTTGCGCCTATATTAAAAACTTCATATGACTTCAATTTATCTTTTGCAATAAAATTGATAGCTTGAAGGTAGGCATCTATGATGTCTTCGACATAGGTAAAGCCCAATTTTTGCTCCCCATAAGTTAACTCCAGGGGTGTATTCGTGATTATAGACTTAATAATTAGAGGAATTACCTTTTTATTATCCATTTCACCATAAGGGTAGGAAAGTTTTAATGTTAATCCGAGGATTTTTCCGTGAAGAATATAAAATTTAAATATGTCCTCAAATGCTACTTTTGTTGATGCGTAATAATTATAGGGATTTATGAAATCAGTTTCAGATAAAGGATTATTTGATAAGTTATATTCAAAACAGGTACCGGTATTGATAAAAGCTTTAGTTTTATATTGATCAGCCATCATAAGAAGAATTGAGGGATACGTAATATTTACTTCATTTATTTCCTGGGCATCTTGCCAGCTTTCGTCGGATTTAACATATTTCATTGCAAGATGAATTATGAGATCAAATTTCTCATGAGCAAAAATATGAGACAGATCCTTAAAAGACTTCATTTCCAGAATATTAATTTTCTTCGCAATGGATTTTATTCTCCATAGATCCGAAGAATTGCGCTTAATAATGAAAATTTTGTGATTTGTGAGTATTAGTCTTTTTAAAAGATGACTGCCTACAAATCCTGATCCGCCTGTAATTAGGATATTCATAATAATTTAGTAAATTTGGTTGTAGTATTTATAGATACGGTGAATTGATGATTCTATATTCCATTTTGGTTTCCATCCCAATAATTTACTTGCTTTAGTATAGTTTAAAGACTGATAAGCTATTTCATTTTCGGCTTTATTCAAAATTACGCAATTTATCTTTTTGTTTAATAATTTTTCAATTAAACTGATTAGCTCTAAAACCGATAATGTTTCTTTAGACCCGAAGTTAAAAGCCTGACCTTTAATTTTTTGCAGACTGGAGGCAAGCAGCAGATAACCCTCTACAACGTCTTTTACATAAATATAATCTCTCACATATTTGCCGTTACTTCTTAATTGCAAAGGTTCGTGTTTGACAATCGATGTCATTATTCCCGGGAAGATTCTGGAAAAATTTAAATCACCTTCACCGTACACATTGCCGAATCTGCTTATCACAACAGGAATTTGGTAAGTTTTGAAATAGGCTTGGCAGATAAGATCTGCCGCTGATTTTGAAACTTCGTAAGGATGACTTCCTTCTAAGGCATCTTCTTCAGAATACTTTTTTTTGCATAACTGCCCGTAGGCTTTATCAGATGAGGCAACTATCAATCCTTTTATTTGCGGGTTTAATCTTGAGCACTCCAGTATATTAATAGTCCCTGTTATATTGGATTGGAAAGTTTGTAAAGGTTCTTTGTAGGCTACTTCAACTAAAGGTTGAGCAGCAAGGTGAAATATAAAGTTGATCCTAAATTTAGTTATCAGTTTCATTACTTCTTTAAAATTGCTTATGTCAACTTTTATTGGGGTTGTTTTTCTAGCCATATTATTGATGGAAAAATAAGATTTTTTATCAAGGCTTAAGTATGTGGTGATGATCTTATTGTTATATTTAATAAGTTCTTCGATTAGATGAGATCCGATGAAGCCTGTTCCGCCTGTAACCAAAATATTTTTACCTGCCAGCATATTTACCATATTTTCCAAGGAGGATTATCTGTGTTCCAGATCTTATTTAATTCCTCTAATTCTTTATAGGTATCAATTGCATACCAAAAACCCTCGTGTAAGAATAAAGACAGCTGTTTTTCCTGAGTCAGTCGTTGTAATCCCTCATGTTCCATTTCGCCGGGTCTAATATAATCAAAGAATTTTCTTTCAAAAATCATAAAGCCCCCGCTTATCCAATCATCCAGAATTGGTTTTTCAACAAACTTTTTAACTAAACCATTATTGTCAGATTGTATTAAGCCGTATTTTGATTTTGGATGAACTCCGGTAATTGTACCGGTTGTCTTTTTCTTTTTGTGATGTTCTACTAATTTACCAATATTTATATCCGAAACTCCATCTCCGTATGTAACCATAAATGATTCATCTTCTGGAATATATTTTTTACACATCAATATCCGCTCCCCGATTAAAGTATTTACTCCGGTGTCAACAAAAGTTATTTTAAAATTATCAGCATCCTGTCTGCTATTCAGATAATACTTAGCTTTATAATTTGAAGTTTGAAGGGTAAAATCCGAGGTGAAAGCTTTCTGATTTAGAAAGAATTCTTTAATGTAATCTGCCTTATAACCAAGCGCCAGCACGAACTCGTTGTACCCATAATGGGCATAAATTTTCATGATATGCCATATAATTGGTTTATTACCGATATACACCATTGGTTTGGGTTTATATTCTGTTTCTTCTTTTAATCTTGTGCCGGTTCCGCCACAGAGGATAATAGTTTTCATATGGTTATATTATCATAATTTCTTATAACTGATATACCTTTTAACTATAATTTTACTTTTTTTAATATGATTGGTATATATAAGACTGAATTTTATCAAACTCTCTGATGCTGTCTTTTCTTGAAAATGCGTGTTTTTTTAGGTTGTTTTTTCCGGAAGGAGGTAGGATAAGATTATAAACCTTTTTTGCAAAACCTAAGCTGTATTTATTTACTGCTCTTTGTATGCTCAGGAAAGATATTCTAAGAAAAGGTATATACATAAACGAGTTAGCAAGGTATAAGTTTACAGCCAACAGAATTTTTTCTTTTGCTTCTGTTTGCGGGATTCTTTCTTTTTTTGCAAGGTGTTTTGCTATCACATCTAACCATACTCTATATTGTTTTGTGTATTTTGCCTTGCAGCAAATAACATCCAAATCATCGGTATAAGTACTGGCCGAGTTTGGTGTTTTCTCGCGGGCGCAATAAAAAATTGGTAAAGTTTTAGATTTACCGTTTATACATAAAATTATTGCCTGAAATATTTCTACCAGATTATCATTTTTAATTTCGGGGTATTCTGCCAAATAATTAAAAACTTGTTTTATATCAGAAGTTTTTGTCACAGCGTATAGAAGTTGCATATAGCTTGATAGCAGTTGAGTCACTCTTTCTGAGGGTCTATTTGAGTTTATGTCCAAATCTACGCTGGCAAGATAAAAAGGGTATACGGAAATATTTTCTTTATTTCGGTTTTCAAAAAAAACATAATGCCCGTGAGCGGAAGAATAATCAGGATTGTCTTCTAAGAAATTGAGACATTTTTGAATAGCGTCGGGAATTACAAAATCATCATCAGCGCAAAATAAAACGTATTCTGTTTTAACATGTTTATAAATTAACGGGAGTTTTTTTGCATAAGGATAATTTGGATAATGAAAATATTTAACATTCCTATAATTTTTTACAAAAGGGAATGAAGCAGTTGTGGAATCGGCAACCAGTATAGGGAAAGCACAATTCGAATAATAGTCAAGCAACCTTTTAAGCTGTCGGTGTCGATTATAAGTTGGAATAAGTATGGTTACGTTTCCAGATATTTTTTTCTTCTTAGGCATGATAGCCCTCCAAAATTTTTTTGTAAAAATTTAGATTGCCGGCTTGTTCTGCAATAGTGCAAAGGAGGGTTATCTTTGCAGTGTAGTTTTGTTTGCTGTCCAAAAAGGCTTTTACCTGTTTATAAAGCCCCGGTTTAAAATCAATATCTACCTGGTTATCAAGGCTTACTTCCGAAATCTCAAAACTACCTTTCTTTTGCACCTGCAGCTTCTCAAGAGGTTTCAATATCAGTCGCTTATTTTTTGTAAGTATTTCAATACCCCATCTGCCCGGGGCTTCCCAGTTTGCCTGATATGAAAATATTGCGTTATTTTCAGTAATACCGGCTCCGGCAAAAACAGATGCTTTAGGATGCCAAGGTAGTCTGCCTTTTATATAAGCAGAGAATATTTTTGGTTGTCCTCCTAGAAAAAATGCCAAGTCGATTACGTGTGAGGAATTATGCATAAGCCAGTTTTCTTTAACGCCTGGAGCCTTTTTTAAAGGGGTGATTCTGTCGGCAATTTCCGTAAATTCAAAGTGTAAAGATAATACGCCTCCATCTTTTTTTATTATCTCCCTTGCTTCTGCAACTGAGGAGTAGAAGCGTCTATTATAAGCAACGAAAATTTTTGTTTTGGAGACCCCGGCTTTTGTTGCGACTGTTTTGATGTCTTCAAAACTTGAGCCGCCCGGCTTCTCAATCAGTATAGATTTTACGCCATATTGTATCAGTTTGATTGCGACAGTACCTAGCTGGTCTTCGCTGACTGCAATTATTGCTTCTTGAATTGGGAAATTGTTTTTAGACAAATAGTCTTCCAGCCCACCGATAGAAGGCTTTATGCCAGTTGTTTTTTCAAATTGCGTTGCTGATTGTTTGCCCCGTCCGACTACGACAAATTCTTTTCGTAACTTTTTTAGGACTTTGGCATATTCAATGGCCATTGGTCCGGCTCCTGCCAGCAAAATCGTTTGCTTGTTCATAATTTTATGTAAACGGATAGAGTGTGAATTTTTTAGCTGCTGATTTATTTAGAAATTTATGCAATTGATTAAGCAGTGTTAAGTGAATCTTTGAGGCTTCATCGTAAGAAGCAAGACCGCATGTTCCGTTTTTAAATATTTTCTCAGCCACGATATTTGTTAATCCGCTTTGGAAGGGGAGATTGGTTTCTGTTTCAGTCCATTTCCAGCCATTTTTCGATTGGGATATCCATGCTTTCTTTTCTGATTCCTTTGAAATGCATCGGTAGGTTTCGGATAAGACTTCAATTATATAAGGACTATCCCCCGAAGGATAACAGGTGAGTGATCCAAAGCTGCCGTTTTTAAAATGGATATTAAGGGTTCCGATTAATTCTAAAAATCCCGGCCGTTTACTTTCTATTGGTTTTGAATTAAGGCCTTTTGTATCAATCGTAAAATCATAGCAATCGGTCAAAAAGGCTATAAAATCAATAAAATGAACAGCATTGGTAACAAGTCCCCATTGGCTTCCGGAAACGATTAAATGGATTTTTTTACTTCTTAATTGTTCTTTAATCTTTTGATAGAAGGGCATAATTCTCATGCTGAAATTAACCCATGCTTTAATTTTTTTCTTTTTTATTTGTTTTTTTATAGCTTTGTAGTCTTGGGCTTTTTGAAAAAGGATTTTTTCCAGTATTAAATATTTAACAGTGGAATTTTTCAATAATTCTTCCGTCACTTTTCTTCTGACATTTGAAGACGTTGCAATTATTGCCAGATCTATATTTTTAGGTAAATCTTCCATTGTCTGCAAAAAATTTATTTCGTGGTTTAAAGAAGATGGAATTTGATCATAACGCTGACGGGCTGTTGATAAAGACTCTGCAGAAGGGTCAAAGACCGTGATTGAAAGCGGGGAAGTAATTTTTTTTAAACCCTGCAAATGTCTTGAGCCAATATTACCAGCCCCAATAATGCAAATTCTTTTCATAACGACAGTATATCGTAATTATTAATGTTTGCAAGATTACACTTGCTTCTTGTAACGCAAGCGTTATAATAAAATTTAAATCTTAAGATGAGTAAACAGAAAAATTCATTACCCCCGATTATTTTAGATGATGTGCAGCAAATCTGTACAAATGCAGCTTGGGCGTTAAAACGTCTGGAAGGAAAGACTATTTTAATTGCTGGAGCTGCAGGTTTTCTGCCCAGTTATTTTGTGCATACACTAGCTTATGCAAACCTGGAAATGCTTAAGCGCCCCTGTAAAGTTATATGCCTCGATAATTTTCGTACAGGAAAAGCAGAAAGACTGCTCCCCTGGAAGGGACATAAAAATATCAAATTTCTGACAAAAGATATCATTAAGCCGTTAAACATAAAAGATGACATTGATTACATTATACATGGTGCAAGCATTGCTTCTCCTGTCTGGTATCGTAAATTCCCCCTGGAAACAATAGATGCTAATGTGATTGGAACACGAAGACTGCTTGATCTAGCCCGGGTACAAAAATCAGCGGGTTTTTTATACCTTTCATCAAGCGAGATTTATGGCGATCCGCTCAAACAATTTATTCCCACGTCTGAAGACTATTGGGGGAATGTATCTTCTACGGGTCCCAGGGCATGTTATGATGAATCAAAGCGTTTGGCAGAAACATTGTGTATGACATATTATCGGCAATTTGATGTGCCGGTTAAAATAATAAGACCTTTTAATGTATATGGACCGGGGTTGCGTTTAGACGATGGACGGGTAGTACCGGATTTTATTAAAAATGCACTTGAGAAAAAAACAATTACAATTTTTAGTAATGGTAAGGTGACCCGCAGTTTTTGTTATGTTACCGATGCTATAAGTGCAATGATTATGTTATTAACCAACGATAAAGCAGACGGAGAAGCGTTTAATGTTGGCAATGATGAAGAAGTAACTATCTTTAAGCTGGCTAAAACAGTTGATGAAGTTGTCGGCAACAAAGAAGGAGTTAATTTTGTGGAAAATTCGGACAAAGCTTATCTTAAAGATAATCCGCAGAGACGTGTTCCAAATCTTGGTAAAATCCAAAAAACAATCGACTGGACTCCAAGAATTCCTCTTGCCGAAGGCCTAAGGCGCACAATTTGTTTTTACAAAGGAGATAAAGAATGAAAGTAGGAATAATTGGTTGTGGATATGTGGGGCTGGTCACAGGAGTGGGTTTTGCCTTAAAAGGTCACAAGGTTACCTCTGTGGAGATAGATAAGTCCAGGGTTGGGCAGCTTACAAAAGGGATTGTCCCTTTTCATGAGCCGGGAGTTCAAAAGGGACTAAAGTCAGTTTTAAAACAGGGTAATATAAGGATTTCCAGCTCAATGGATGATATAGCAGATTGCGAGGTAATCTTAATTTGTGTTCAGACGCCCCCGCAGCCGGATGGAGTTATTAATTTACAAATACTTGAATCAGCTACCCGTAATCTTGTATCCGTATTGGAGCAGAGCCCACGTTTGCGGACAGTAGTTGTTCGCAGTACAGTTATTCCCGGTACCACAGATAAGCTTGTGGCTCCTATTTTGCAAGGTAACTCTTCAGCGCTTGCTAAAAAAACAGCAATAGCGTTTAATCCGGAATTTCTCAGGGAAGGATCTGCGTTACAGGATTTTCTGAATCCGGACCGGATAGTAATAGGGACAAAATCGGGTATGGCAAAAAAGATGCTCAAAAAACTCTTTTTGCCGTTTAAGGCCTCTATTGTCTGGACTACTCCTTCTACAGCCGAACTTGCCAAGTATGCCTCCAATACATTGTTAGCGACTCTTATTTCTTTTTCAAATGAAATAGCCAGAGTATGCGAACGAACACCTGACACTGATGTTGAAGATGTGTTGGGAGTGGTACATCGGGATCGGCGGTTCAGTTTTCCTGAGGGTAAAGGTTCATTAACGGCAGGTATTCTTTCTTATCTAAAGGCAGGTTGTGGATTTGGAGGAAGTTGTTTGCCAAAAGATTTGTCTGCGCTTATTGCTTACGCGCGCTCGGTAGATCAGGAAACCCCTCTTTTACAGGCAGTTGCAACAGTAAATGTCGGGCAATCTCTTAGGATTATAGATATGGTTTCAAAGGCTCTCGGAGGATTAGAAAAGCGCAAGGTTGCTGTATTGGGAGTAGCCTTCAAGGGTGGAACCGATGACTTACGTGAATCGCCGGGTTTGCGGATAGTAGATGCATTATTAAGTAAACAGGCTCAGGTTTTTATATACGATCCATTAGTAAAACCGGTTGCACTTGAAGGATATAAAAATAAAAGAGTTACTATTGCATCGAAATTGATGGAAGCTTTGCAATACGCAGATGCCTGTATTGTAACATCGAACTCTCCCGAATTTAAAACACTTAGGCGTTGGATGAAGCAAGAAAAAAATAATCATAAAGTTATCATTGACGGGCGCCGTATCCTAAAAGTATCAGGGGATTTGGAGAGTAATTACTACGCAATAGGAAGGGCGAGAAAGCCGGTATAAGTGATGGGTTTACAATTATTGAGTATCATTGTATACTTTTTCCCAATATGAAGAGTTCCGCTTCCGACAAAAAAGACTCATTAAGACTTACTACCGCCATAGCGTTACATGGCAAAGAGGAGGAAGAAAGAGTGCTTAAAGTATTAAGAGAACACAGAACAATAATGGGTCGGGAGATTGAGGAATTCGAGAGAAGGCTTGCAAAGATCTTTGAAAAAGAATACGGCATTATGGTAAATTCCGGATCTTCTGCAAACCTTCTGGCTATAGAACTTTTAAATCTTCCGCCTGGGACTGAAGTCATTACCCCTATTTTGACTTTTTCTACAACAGTTGCCCCCCTTATTCAAAAGGGACTGGTTCCTGTCTTTGTTGATGTGCTGGACGGGAAGTATGTTATAGATGCAGATAAGGTGGAAGCTGCAATTAGTAAAAAAACAAAAGCATTAATGGTCCCTATCCTAATGGGGAATGTTCCGAATCTGGAAAAATTACAAAAAATAGCTAAGAAACACAACCTTTATTATATAGATGATTCCTGTGATGCAATTACGTCACTTTATAAAGGAAAATCCTCAGGGGCTTACTCCGACATTTCGACAACAAGTGTATATGGTTCACATGTCATTACTGCAGGCGGTAATGGAGGTGTGGTGATGGTAAACAAGGAAGAATTGAGGGATAAGGCTAAGGTTTTAAGGGGGTGGGGGAGAAGTTCAGCGATTTTCTCTGAATCGGAAAAAATTGAATACCGTTTCTCCAGCAAAATTGGCAATATTCCTTATGATGGAAAATATATTTTCGAAGAAATAGGATATAATTTTCTCCCCATGGAACTAGGAGCTGCATTTGGCAATGCCCAGCTTGATAAGCTCAAATTGTTTATAAAAATAAGAGAAAGAAATGCAAAGATATTAAGTAAATTGTTTGGTCAGTATCCTGATTTATTTATTGTGCCGATAGAAGACGAACAGGCAAGACCGCAGCGCCAGGTTTTTCCTGTAACGATTAAAAAAGGCGCTCCGTTTACCAGACTTGAATTGGTGACTTTCTTGGAAAAAGAAAATGTGCAGACAAGACCAATCTTTACAGGCAATATCTTAAAACAGCCCGGATTTAAAAATATTACCCACCGCGATACCCAAAAGGATTACGAGGTGACAGATAATATTATGGAACGCGGATTCATTATAGGAGTTCATCAGGGATTAACTTTAGATCATTTAGACAAGTTGAGTAATTTGCTTCATAAATTCATCAAGCAATTTTAATCTTGACAGGAGATATTTATTTGTGTTGTTTTGGTTCTGTTTAGTAAGCTGCAGAGATTTGTATAAAAAACTTTAGAGCTGTTATTTTGTAATACTTCATTTATTATTTTTTCAGCTTCCAAGAAATGTTTATTAAAGATTAACCCTTCTATGAAAGGTAGCCATTCGTTCGGATCCTTTGGCTGAAGATTATTTTCTGTTACCTCTTTTGTTAGCTGAGTTAGTTTACTCCAGTCCTGTAACTGTCTTGCAAGAGACGCCTTTTGAAAAAAATAACACCAATTATGGGAGGGTTCACGTCCAAAAATAACAGACGGTGGAGAAGTTTTGTTGTCCTTTTGGAGTAATTTATCAGCATCAGAATATTTGATGTTATTTATCAATAATTCATCTGAGCTGTCTGGAAATTCCAGCCGATTGCCATCCAAAATCCATAAACAGGACTGGTCATTGGGGGTAGAAATTATTACAGTATTTTTGAAATCTTTTACGTAGGTGATATTTCGGTCTTTAATGGAGTCAACAGCCTGATTCTTTATCTTCTCCGGTATGCCTATGTCCTGTAAAAAGTCGCCTCTAAAATGTTTTTGGGGTGAATCTTCGTAATTAAAGAATAAGTTTCCCGGTGCCCATATTTGATAATCTACCCAATAAATTCTATGCCATTTAGTCTTATTGATAAGATTTTTAAATAAGCTTTGATTTATATTGTCCGGAAAATAAAATATCAGCATAGCTTCATCTCTTATTTTGGGAGAACGCCAGTATAGCTGCCACCAAATATTTTTTTGTTTATCCCAATTTAAAGAAAAAAGGAAGCTATTGGTAATATGGGTTGTGACAGATAATGCTACGAGGGATATTATAATTACCTTTCGCAAAGGGGATGAGATTTTATATAATAAGAACCCTATTAAGAAAAAAGATGCTCCAGCTATGCTGGTAATAGTATAGCGGTCAAAAGCATAAAACAATCTGACGTAACGTCCTGAAATAATTATTGGTATAAGTGCTCCTGTTACAGTGATTAATCCAATAATTAGAAGCTGTTTGCCCAACATCTTTACAGACAGGGAGTTATCAAGGTTTTGGTCTTTTTTCCATTTATCAGCCGTCTTAAAATAAAGATAAAGCAATAAGGCAGCAATAGCACCTAATGATAAAGCAATAACAGATGCATTCAAAGGTATGCGGGGGATTCTTATAAGAATCGGGAGAAAATACGAGAGTGCTATGGTTGAAAATCCACTGTAGAGTACTTCCAGGGGTATTTTGGCAATCCATAAAGGATTTGAGTAATATGTTTGCATTACCCAATTAATATCTGTTTCCGGACGGATGCTTTTAAATATGAGAATACGCCATAATAAAAATATCCCCATGCTGGTGACATAAGGACTCCAATATTTCCAGTATGACAATATTTTTCTGAATGTATTAAGAGAAAGAAAGTTAAAGTTAACTTTTAGAACATACATTATCAGTAATATTCTGAGGATTTCTGTGCCTATGAAAAATTCCAGTAAGAAAAAGACACTGATTTGTAGTATTAGTGCGAAAAAAGTAAAAAGAAAAGCCTTAAGTTTTTTGTTTGCCTTTATGGCGAGTATGGTGAAAAATACAGAATAAGTCCACACTGTTAAAGTGAGTATCCATATACCAAACCCAAGTGGAAGTGGTTGTTCTAAGAAACCAGGATAAATTAGGAATAGTAATGTAATTGAAGTTATAACTGATAATTTGTCCGGCCAGAGTTTTTTAAGCAGATAGAACAAAGCATATCCTCCAAATAATCTGACAATAAACATACAAATATGCCAGAGTAATACGTTATCCCCCAGTAATTGATATAAAAAAGCAAGCAAATATCCATGTGCCGGTCTGTCGATTATCAAACTTTCTATTAAGCCTTGTGAGCCATAGAAATGGGCGACATAACCAAAGAAGAAGTCATCGCTGTAAAAACCCAAATATGGGATAAGAGGAAAATAAGCCAAAAGACTCAAAACGGTAATTAATAACAACGAAATAGTTGTTGGATTTACGTGCCTTAAGGATTTTAGATTGGTCATTTCTTAATGATATCAAATAATTTTGTTACTTTTTTTGTGTTTTAACAGACGGATATAGTCAGTAAGTTCTGTTAAAGCTGTTTTTCTTTGCTGGTTCCTCTTTTCTATAAATTTTGCCTTCGCTCCGCCTTCTTCTGTATTTTCATTTTGTTTTTGAGTGGGTGGATACGCAAATGGTATTTCTATGGTGAGAATCCTTAATCCAAAAGAAAGAGCTTTTACCAGGGGGAATGTTTGTGCCTCTGAATATTCTTCAAATAGAGAAGTAATAAGCTGATCATTTCGTAGAGCCACAGGACCAAAGGCTATATCCAGTATCTGGTTTGGAGGTAATAATCCTGTCTTATGAAGCAGGTGATTGTATTTTTTGTTCCAAATTTTTTCTGAATCATACATATAACCGGGATAGCTTTGACGAAAATGGTTATCCTCCCTGTTAGGAACAACTATATCTGCTTCTCCGTTGATAATTGGTAACGCGATAGTTTGGGCAAACATTTCGACAATACTGATTTTTTCCGGCTCTGTCCGGATAATCACTTTTACTCCATCCAGCTTTGCGGCTTTTTGGATAGCCAATTTTCTTCCCATGGCTCGCTGGGGGTTGTTTCTTGAAACGACGAGAACTTTAAGCTCTGATAGTTCCTGTTTAAATGCTTCTGAACTTGCGCCGTCAGCAATTACCAGTTGATAGCCCGCCATTTTTACTATTCGTACTAACTCTAAAGCAAGATCTCCGCGAACCTTATCTGTGTCCCCGATATTTTCGAGAGGCCCGGGATACCAGTTAGGGTAAAGAGTAGTTGCTGCAATTGCTATTAATTCTGGATTTACTCTAAGTACGGAATTCATAAGTAATGGCTGTAATGGAATGATTAATGTCTATCTGGTAGAAGCGTATTGTTCAAATTCCGGCGCGATACAATTTCCTCTACCAGATATACCGGGCGTGCTTTTGTTTCTTCCACTATTACTTGTATATATTTTCCAATAACGCTTAAAGCTAAAAGTTGAATTCCGCCAAAAAGAACAATGGAGAATATTATCAACATTGATTCTCTTATGGTCTGTCCGAATAAATAGAATAAGAACAAATATACAATTATGCAAATGAATGAGAAAATGACTATAATAAGGCCCAAATATACAATAATATCTAAAGGTAAATACGAAAATCCAAAAAAACTTCTTTCTGAATGATGAATATATCTAAATATGTTATAAGAGGTTTTTCCGTATTGTCTTTTCCGGCGCTGGTAGATGATAAACGTTGTTTTAAAACCAACCCATGCTCTTAAGCCTCTATAGAATCTGTATTTTTCAGGTAATTTCCTCATGGCATCCATAACGTTTTTATCGAGTAATGCAAAGCTGCCTGTATCAACGGGAACATCAATGTTTGAGATAGCCCTTAAAATTCTATAATAAGCTTTTCTTATAAATGTCATAACAAGGGTATCCTCAATCTTATTTCTTGTGCCGACAACAACCTTAAAACCTTTTTCCCACTCTCTAATAAATGTAGAAATAATTTCCGGAGGGTCCTGCATATCGCATTCATATAAAACAAACGCATCGCCGGTTGCATAATCCAGTGATGCCTGCGAAGAAGATTCTGGACCAAAGTTTCTGGAAAGAAAAATACCGGATACTCTTTTGTCTTTTGCTACTTTTTTAATTTCCTTTTTTGTCGCGTCAGTGCTGCCGTTATCTACAAATATAAATTCGAAATTGTATTTTTTTTCACTATCAGCCAGCTTTGCCAATTCCTGATAAGCAAGAGGAACATTAAGCTCTTCGTTAAAACAAATTATTCCAATGGAGACTGTTTTTTTATTAGTCATAATAGCAAGAATTCTCTTTAAACCAGTTAACCGTCTCCTCAATACCCTGACTTAAATTCTTTTTAGGATACCATTTAAGTTTTTGTTTTGTTTTTTGAATGTTGGCTTGCCACATAAACTTTTGGGGGTTTTTCAAATCGTCATATATGATTTGGTTTTTAAAGTCCACCTTCTTTGTTAACAATTCTAACATATCTTTAACGCATGTTTGTTTGCCACTACCGATATTCAGGATCTCTCCACTTAATTTATCGGGGTTATTTATACATTGAATGAAGGCTTCAATTACATCTTCGATAAAAATATAATCCCGGACCGTGTTTGGGTTTTTAATATGGATTGTTTCTCCTTTTAGCATTTTATGGATAGTTTGAGGGATTAAACGTAAAGGATGGTCGAAAGGACCATACGGAGAGAAGAGTCTTAATGTAACAAGTGGTTTTTTAGTTTTTACGGCGTAGGATTTGGCATATAAAGTTGTGGCCAGTTTTGCTAAGGCGTAATTGCTGGTTGGTTCACAGCGGTTGTACTCCTTCATAGGAGTATTCTTATCTCCATATTCAGAGGAACTACCCGTATTGATGAAACATTCATAATCAATCGAATCTGTGCTTTCGATAAGATTTACGGTACCGAATAAATTTACTTGCATTGACTTATTCAATGAAGTATCGAGTCCTCCATATAATCCTAAATTTGCAAGGTGAATAACTACGTTTGGTTTAATTGTATGAAGCAGTTTTAAAAGACGTTTTCTGTTCAGCAAATCAACTTCATGCGGATGCAGTTTTGTGAGAATATCTTTAATTCTCCAAATATTTGAGTTTTTCCTTTTTAAAATATGAACTTCATAATTTTCCCTTATAAGTCTTCGGATAAGATTTGTTCCAACGAAACCTGTTGCGCCTGTTACAAAAATTTTCTTCTTCATTTATGGGAGGGTTTTGAGTTTCTTGAATGCTTTCTTTATTCTCTCAAGGCCCAATCTTAAGTTTTGGATGTCTGTTGCGTATGAAATGCGAAGATATCCTTCGCCAAAGCGTCCAAATGCGGTTCCTGCAAGCAAGGCTACGTTGGCTTCTTTCAGCAGAAAAGAGGCAATCTCCTGGGAAGTTCTGCCGAATGATTTAATATTTGGAAAAGCATAGAAAGCGCCGTGAGGTAAAAGAGTTGTTACTCCCGGCATTGAATTTAAAGTCTCAATAACGAAATCACGGCGTTTTTTAAATTCCCCAACCATTTCTTTTACTGATTTTTGCGGTCCTAAAAATGCTTCTAATCCTGCTTCTTGCGTAAATGTTGCCGTACAGGCAAAGGAATGGGTGAGAAAATATTCTATCTTTTTCATAATTTTTTTAGGTGCAACAAGCCAGCCTAACCGCCATCCTGTCATGGAATAAGTTTTTGAAAAACCATCAACGATGATTGTTTGTTTACGTATCTTAGGTATGCTGTAAATGCTATGATAAGGTTCCTGAGTATAAAGTATGCGGCTGTAAATTTCATCTGTTAAGATCCAGCTTTTAAAGCGACAGGCTAGGTCAGCAATTTCCTCCAGATCTTTTTTTGGAATAAGGGTGCCTGTGGGATTTCCCGGATAATTTAAAATGATGAGTTTTGTCTTTTTGGAAATCTTTCTTCTAAAAACATTCATATCAAAGCTGAACTGCTTTTTTTCGGTAAGAGGAACAGATACAGCCTTACCGCCGAAAAATTCAACCAGGATTTTGTAGGCAGGGAAAGCAGGGTCAGGATATAGTACTTCGTCGCCCGGCGAAACAATGGAGGCAAGAGCTGTAAACAATGCAGTTTTGCAACTGGGAGTTACTGCAATTTGCGAAACATCAACTTTTATACCCTTTTGTTTAGTTGTCCAATCTGCTATCGCATGTCTTAGCGGCAGAATTCCAAGGGAGGGAGTGTATTTGGTTTTACCGGAGCGGATTGCTTTTATGGCGGCTTCCGTAATGTTTGGAGGAGTTTCAAAATCAGGTTGGCCAATTTCAAAATGAATGATGGATTTGCCCTGTCGTTCAAGGTCTACTGCTTCTGCAAGAACCTTAAAGGCGCCTTCAGGTTCCAGTTTTGACATTCGGGAAGCAAGTTTCATGGTTGTTTTAATGGAGCAATAATCATATTTTTGTAAAATTCTTCACGCGGAAGAAGAGGTGAAAGATCTTCAATCGGGTTTCCAAAAGAGACTTTTGGAAGCAGCTTTGCATTGGAAGGTATCAATACATCGCATATAAAAGGTCCTTTAAATTCAAGAGCCTGCTTGATTTTACTTTCTATTTGCTTATTTGTTTTAATCTGCGAACTTTTTAGCCCATAAGCTTTAACGATTTTAATAAAGTCCGGTACGCTATAACCTGTTTGCGGTTCTGTAGCAAGAAAGTTGCTGTTAAAATATTCTTCCTGGAATTGTTTTATTATTGCGTAGGATTTGCTGTTTAAGATAAAAATCTTTATGGGCAAATTATAATATTTTAAAGTTTGAAGTTCCTGAATATTCATTTGGAACCCTCCGTCTCCTATAATGCAGATTATTTCTTTTCCTCCCAGAGCAATTGAAGCTCCAATGCTTGCCGGAAAGGAGTAGGCCATAGGGGAATTGCCCATGGCAGAAAAAAGCCGTTGGCCTTTTCTTACATGAAATGCCTGAATCGTCCATGTTAAATTTCCTCCGCAATCCGCAATAACAACTGCGTCATTTTTAAGGTGTTTTGATAAAGTTTCTATAAAAACATAAGGATCAACATAATCACGCTTCTTATACCATTCACTAAGTACAGCAGGATATTTCTCCTTCCAAGCGATAGTCTGTTTTAACCAGGAATCGTTTTTGGGAATTTTTGCATTTTTGGTTTCAGATATAAATTTGGGGATAACATCACGAATATCGGCGCAGATTGCAATATCGGGAGTTAACCCCCTTCCTTTAAAAATTTCGGCCCGGTCAATATCGACTACAATCTTTTGTGCTGCTCTTGCAAAAGTTGCCGGTTTTCCACCGGTGATTCTGGTATCCAGTCTGGAGCCAAGACTTAAAATGCAGTCGCTGTTTTGGACCGTAAAGTTTGCTGCCCTGCTGCCATATACTCCTATTTGTCCAATATAAAACGGATGGTTGTGATGTAAAACATCTATACCGCTCCAGGTTGAAACAACAGGTATACCAAGGAGATTAACTAAAATTTCAAATTCTTTTATTTGATCAGCGTAGCGTATTGCTCCACCGGCTATGACAACTGCACGCTGTACACTTTTTAATAATTGGATGGCTTTGGATATATTTTGGTTAATTAATCGGGTGTTATCAATATCCAATATAATTTCACTCGGGTTAAATTTTCTGAGTTTACTGACAATTATTTCTGCCCGTTGTACATTCATCGGCATATCTAAAAGCACCGGTCCGGGTCTTCCGGATTTGGCGATATAAATGACCTTCTCAAGATAATATCGGATATCTTCAGGATTTGTTACCTGAACTGCGAATTTTGTGATTGGTTTTACCATCTCAACAATATCAGTTTCCTGAAAACCTATTTGTCTTACTTTTCGGCTTTGTCTCGATTCAGATGTGTTAACCTGTCCGGTGATGCAAATCATTGGTATAGAATCAAAGTATGCGCAGGCAATTCCTGTAATGAGGTTGGTCATACCCGGTCCGCTGGTTGCCATGGCAGCCCCTATATTTTTAGTAATGCGGGCATAAGCTTCCGCTGCCATTGCGCCTGCCTGTTCGTGTTGAACGCATCTATAATCAATACCTTTCGTTGTCCCCAGTGATTGAACCATATGGACAGAAGCCCCACCAATAATTTGAAAAACATGCCGGATGCCGTTTTTAGCGAGAAAAGAAGCTAAATAATCAGAAACTTTCATTTTTTTTGTGCTTAGTATTGAAGCTAGTCTATATAAAAAGCAAGCTTAAGTCAAGGAAGAATCAGGCAGCCGGGTGGACAAAATCAAACTTTGGAAAAATGCTTCTTAATACCTCCTCAGGTCCGACAATACATCTTCCTACAAAATCAAAGCGCGGCCACTCACCTCTTAATACCCCGGTATCTTCTATTGCTTTCTTAACTATAGCTTGTTCGTAACGGTTTAGAGCTTCTCCCCGGACATCTTGCAGAAAATCTTCCTGACTCATTAGAAGCTTTATTCCTTTCGTTGGATTTAAAGAAGCTAATAAAGCAGGAGGAATGATTTCCTCCATTGTGGATGTTTGTCCATAACAATGTCTGTGTGCTATTGTCCTATCAGGAGTATAAGTTGGGCAGTCTATAATTTGATCTCTTTGTTCCGGCAAAATTGACTCTATGATTTGTTCAAAAGTTTCCTCGGAAGCTACAAATATTAATACAGGTTCTGCGTCAATTCTTTTCATTTGTGTTTTTATATATCATCAACTCCGTCTTTATTTACAGTATGTCTTAGTTTCCATCCACTCTTTGTTTTGGACCACAGATGCGGGGATTTAAATTGATTGCAAAGAGATAAAAAGTGCTCCGGCTTCATATCTAAATAATTCATTACTTCATTAAAATATCTGTCCGGAAATTCTCCGTCAAATTTTTTTACTAAAGCCTGTCCTTCTTCCCGTGTTAAATGTTTATTTCTAATTTCTTGAGAAGCATCGTAAGTTGCCCGGCCGATGCCAAATTTCATAAATGTTGTATAATAATGCAGGTCATCAATTTTGTCATCGATGCTGTTGTATTTGCTGTAAGTGCCTTGTGTTCTAAACGGCCGTGCTTTAAAACCGCAGTGCTCAACCGCGAAGTAGTACGCTTCTTGCGGTACCCATTTTGTATAATATCCAAGATATCGTACTTCAATTTTTGTTTTCTCCAGCTCGGTATAAATTACAGGTAAATATGCCATCAAATCGGTAAGAGAAATTTTATATTTGCTGATTAATTCTTTAACAGGTACCCCGCCGAAATAGATTTCATCAAGATTTTTAAAAGTATAATAAGATTTATCCCGTAGTGAGCTTGAGTTATCTACAATAGGATTGCCGTATTCAGCTTCATTTTCACCATAAAAAATTAAGGGAATTTTGTATTTAATGGCGATTTTTGGAGCTAGATTCTTCTGTCCTAAGATAAATGTTTGAAAAGGATGGAGAAGATTCTCGATTGACAATTTTGTCAACAACCTCATAACGTTGCCGTTTGGTTTAAATGTAATATTGTCAAATCCGCCTAATTCAATCCAGCTTTTGAAATTTTGGTAACCATAATCCGTATACATAATAGGAGGCCAGGTAATGGTTAGGGGATGCATGCCGTATTTGTATTTAAGCAAGTGCGCAGTCATTGCACTGTCTTTCCCGCCGCTTCCGGGTACCAGACAATCATAATTGCCATCGTTTTTGCGGTATTTATCCAAAAGCTCGAGTAACTCTTTTTCCCTTTGTTGCCAGTTGATACTCTCTTTGTATTGGGCATATCTGCAAGCATCGCAAATCCCGTCTGTGCTTATATTTAGGGTTTCTTTCTTGCTTTCGCTTGTATGTTTAAACTCTATTGTTGAAACCGGACGCTGGTTAGACATTACGCATTTTTTGCAGAAAATAACCTTACCGGGTAATCCGTATTTTGCATCTAAATTTTTTTTAACTTTTCCCATAATTATTTTAAACTGAGCCAGTTTTTATATATTTTGATTCCTTCTGCGCCGCTTTTTTCCGGATGGAATTGGGTAGCAAATATATTATTTGAAAGTATTGCCGAACAATATCTAATGTCCTCATAGATTGTTTCGGATAGTATAGCATTAGTCTCTCCGGCAGTCACATAGAACGAATGAACAAAATACATAAATTCTCCCGGCAGGGTATTTTTAAAGGGAGAGTTATCCCAGAGTTGTTTATCTTTTTGTAAGATCTGGTTCCAGCCAATTTGGGGGACCTTGATTCTTTTTCCCTTGCTTGAGAATTTTCTAACCTGACCCTTAATCAAATCCAAACCTTTGTGGTTACCGAATTCTTCGCTTTGCGAAAACAGCAACTGCATACCTAAACAAACTCCCATAAACGGGCGGCCGGATGAGGTGAATTCCTTTATCACACTAATAAGCTCCAAATTTTGAAGATTTTTCATTGCATCGCCAAATGCTCCGACTCCTGGTAAGATAGCTGCGTCTGAATCAGCTATATCAGACTTGTCGGAAGTAATTTGTGAATCAACCTGCAAATAATCCAAGGCATGCTTGATGCTGAATAAGTTACTTAACTGGTAATCTATTATTGCGATTTTCATCAGTATCTTATTGATACTCCTTTATGTTTAAGATAATTTTTGATTTCTTTTAAGCTGACAGGTTCTATCTTGGAAAAAATCAGACCCTTTTTTAAGAATTCAATATTTCCTTCATTTATAAAATTATTGGTATTGGCATGATTTTTAACGAAGTCATAATGCAGCATTGAGGCAACAACGACTGCATCTGCTCCGCCTTCCGTGATTATACGGTAAATATCATCCGGCGATCCGGCTCCTCCGCAGGCCACTACAGGAATGGATATATTTTGCGAAATCATTTTAGTTAAACCGATATCATATCCTTCCCCGGTACCCTCTTTATCTACGGAGGTAATGATAATCTCACCTGCTCCTAAACTTTCCACCTTTTTTGCCCATTCCAAAACCTCGAGTCCTGTTTCTTCCCTGCCGTTATCAATATAGGAAAAATATTTTCCGTCAGGTTGTTTGATTGCCTCAATGGACACGGCAATAGTGGATGAGCCAAAGATTCGCGAAGCCTCTTTTATGATGGAGGGGTTTTTTACAGCAGCAGTGTTAAGGGAGACTTTATCTGCTCCTGATCTTAAGACCGCACGGATATCATCTATTGTCCTGATCCCTCCGCCGACAGTTAAGGGGATGAATATGTCTCCGGCGGTTTTTGAAATAATATCATGCAGGCTGTTTCTATTATATAAAGAGGCAACTACATCCATATATAGAAGTTCGTCTGCGCCGTTTTCATAATAATATTTAGCAAAATCCTCGGGTTTACCAAGGACGCGTAAGCCTTCTAAATGGATTCCTTTTACCAGATTAGGACCTTTTATATCGAGCCGGGCTATAATTCTGTGAGTCATTGAAAAGTTAAATCGCGGTCCAGCCTCCATCAACCATAAAAGCAGTTCCTGTAATATATGACGACGCGTCTGAAGCTAAAAATAAAACTGCACTGGCAATTTCTTCGGGTTTTCCCATCCTGCCAAGAGGTGTATTTTCCTCATAATTTTTGACGAAAATCTTGTTTTGGTTATCAAAGATACCTCCCGGGCAAATTGTGTTTATCCTGACCTGGAATTTTCCGAAATAAGAAGCCAGATACTTTCCTAAATTAACTATCCCTCCCTTAATGGCGCAATATGCCATGGGACTGGTTAGGCCCGTGCCTTCATAAACGGAGAAATCATTGCCCACAACTCCATAAATTGAGCCAAAATTTATTAAACTCCCGCTTTTCTGCTCCTTCATTATCAGACAAACTTTTCGGCTGATCCAGCTGTAAGCGTTTAAATGCATATCTACATTTTTTTGCCACGACTCTAAAGATAAATCTTCAACTTTTTTTCCCCAGTCTGTGGTTCTTGGGTAAGCCGCATTTACCCAAACATCAATCCTTCCGTACTTTTTGTGTAAGTTATCAACTTTTTTATCAATATTGATAGTATCTGTAATGTCAAATACTTCAAAGGATATATTTTTTCCTTCACCCTGCAGTTTTTTTTGCAATTCCCCGCTTTTTTGATCTATTTCCAATATGACCACGTGCGCTCCGGCATCAGCCAAAGCATTTGTTACCTCTGTTCCCAAAAGACCAGCGCCGCCGGTTACAAAAGCAATTTTTCCTTTCAGTGAGAATTTTTTTAAATAATTTTTCACAAAGATATTATACCTTCCTTTACCAAAAATTCTATAAATCTAAAATCGGTTTCCGAGTCGATATCTTTTGAGATTTCATTCATTACATACACAATAGAATTATCGCTTATGGAGCTGTTATTCTCTTCATTTATAAGATAATCCCGGTCATAAATATAAATTGATGCGTTCATATCGTAGACTTTTGGAGCATCCTGACGGCGGACGAAATCACCCTTTTTGCTTAAAACTGCTTTGCCGTCATTTGTTTCTTCAACCATATTAAAGTAGGGGTTTCTGTGTGCAGGAACAACACTGAATAAGGTTTTTGGGTTCTTTTTTGTAAACAATTTTAACGAATTTTCTAAATCCGATATTTTCCTGACAGGGGAAGTAACATCAAGATCCATCACGCAGTCGTATTTTTCTTTGTAGAATTCTTCACAGTAATTTAGGGCATGCCTAAGGACCGGAACCTTGGCAGCTGTATCTGTAGCAAGCGCAGCAGGTCTTATGAAAGGCACTTCAGCTCCAAATTGTCTGGCGAAAACCGCAATTTCCTCTGAATCCGTACTGACAATAATACGTGTGTCTTTGCTCCACTCTTTTGCCTGTTTTATTGTGTAATAGATCAGGGGTTTTCCTAATATCTCTCTGATATTTTTGCCTTTGACGCCTTTTGACCCTCCCCTTGCGCAAATTGTAATTAATATATTATTCATTTTAATTAGACTAAAGACATACCTCTTTTAATTAATTGAATGGGTAATCCCCATGGATCCCTAAGCATTGCCATTTTATCTCCATTTTCCGAAACGGAAATTTCACTAACTACCTCGGCTCCAGCAGAAACAAGTTTTTGATAAGTTGTTTCTATATCCAGAACAGAAAAACCTAAGTGCATAATGACCGGATCCAAAGATCTGTAATCAGGAACTATTTTATCGGGTAAGCGGAAAATCTCAAGCAGTATTTTTTTTGGATGATCTGCTATAAAGTGCGCGAAGGGAGAAATATTCATCTGTTTGATTACTGTAAATCTCAGATTATCAGAATACCATTTTGCCGCAGCAACCGGATCTTTCATCATTAGTGCTAAATGCTCAATTTTCATTTTTAAAATAAATTATTTTTTTATACAAATCAACTGCATTTGTTAAATTATTCATCATCCTCGGATTTTCTATATTATCAAAAAAATACTTTATTTGCTCTTCGTACTCCTGACCCTTTTTGTATTTTAATTTAATAATATTTTTGAGTTCTTCATGTTGATACTCTTTAATTTCGGCATTAACAATATCTCCGATAACGGTTAAGTCTTCAAAATCGATTTGTATAAATCTTTGGCGGAAATGGCTTAAAAAGTTGATGTGAATATTAACAGGACACATTGGTGTTGAAACAAGCATATCTGCGTAGTCTTCGGCATCTGTAGTCACCTGGCCCATACGGGCAAAATTTCCGATGATTTTTTGGATGTTGTCAAGAAGATAAGAAGTGTAGTCCAGTTCGTGTGATAAATCCAGGATGACTCCTCCGCCCATTTGGGTATTGGCAGAATAGCTTTTAAGATAATTTTTATTTGGTCTCCACATGGGCAGGAAAGAAGTGCAAACAACCCTCATATGCAAAGGTTTTTTGGAAGATAAATAATCTTTTAATTTTTTGATCACAGGGTTAAAACGAAGATTATAAGCGACATAAGTAACAAGATTTTTCTCTTTTAAAAGTTTTAAAAGTTCATCTAGACCGCTTAAATTTTGGCCGATTGGTTTTTCTACAAAAAGCTTGCAGTTAAGCTGTGCGCATTTGATGGCTGTTTCAATATGAAGACTTGTTGGATTTGTAATAAAAGCAATATCAGGTTTTAATTTTTTTACTTCATCCCATAAGTGAAGTTCCGCAATGCCTAATTTATTGGGGGTATTTTCCGTTCCCGAGCGAAAGGCGAAAAGCTCATGTTTATAATTTTTCAGCAGAATTTCCGCATGTTTTTGCCCAATGGATCCTAAACCAAAGAAAATAATTTTCACTATATATGATAGTATATCCAAAATTTGTAAAATGTAATAGATTCAAATTATAATAATTGATATGACGATAGATAATAAAAAAATTGGGAACGGAAATCCGGTTTTTGTTATTGCTGAAGCCGGTGTCAACCATAACCGGCAGTTGGATTTAGCTCTTCAGCTGGTGGATATTGCTGCTGCTGCCGGCGCAGATGCGGTTAAATTCCAGACTTTTAAGGCAGAAGAGGTAGTAACCGATTCAGGTGAAATGGCTTCTTACCAGAAAAAAAATATCGGCAAACAAACCAGTCAAAAAGAAATGTTAAAAAGTTTAGAGCTGCCTGAAGAATTTTATCCGCCACTTCTTAAAAGATGCGAAGAAAAGAATATTTTGTTTATGTCTACACCGCACGGGGGTATAAAGTCGGTAGATTTTTTAGAATCTTTAGAAGTCAAAGTATACAAAATAGGATCAGGCGATCTAACAAATTATATCCTTTTAAATAGAGTTGCAAAAACGAAAAAGCCAATTATTCTCAGTACAGGTATGGCGACTTTAAAAGAAGCAAAAGGAGCTGTCGATTTTCTTAAATCAAAAGGGGCTTTTCAGATTGCGATTCTGCATTGTACTACCAATTATCCCTGCCCACCCAAAGATGTAAATCTTTTGGCAATGAAAACAATGATGGAAGAGCTGGATATACCTGTTGGTTACTCCGATCATACTCAGGGAATTCAAGTTGCAATAATGGCTGCGACCTTAGGGATGACCATTTATGAGTGTCATTTTACAGTAGATAAAAAATTGCCCGGACCTGATCATATTGCTTCTTGTGAATCGGATGAGTTAAAGGAAAAAATCGAGGCAATAAGAAATGTGCCGGAAGTTTTGGGAAAAAGCAAAAAAATTCCTACCTTAAGCGAACTGGAATCAATGATTAAAGTGGTCAGAAGGAGTATTGTGGCAGCAAAGGATCTTAAAGCAGGGCATATTTTAAACGAAGATGATTTAGAGGCAAAGCGGCCGGGAGACGGAGTAGCTCCGCTGCAATTTGAAAAATTTTTAGGAAAAAGATTAAAAGTATCGCTTAAGACTGATCAGCAGATAACGTTTAAGAATATTGAAAAGTGAAGACAATTTGGCTATCGGCAAATCTTTTGGGGTATGAATTATTAAAAGAAGCCATCTCGTTAAACGAGGTGGAAATTGGTGCAGTCATCACGCTAAGCAGGGATTCGAAAACGAAAATGTATGATGGTATAGGAATTGATGAGTGGAAAAAATTAGGCATACCGGTTTTTGGAATCAGCCGGGCCGATGAATCAATTGATTTAATGACCAAACTTGCTCCGGATTTAATTGTTATGTGCGGGTGGAGACAAATTGTCAGTAAGGAGTTTTTGGGAATTCCGCCGCTTGGGGTTGTGGGGTTTCACCCGACACTTCTACCGCAAGGCAGGGGTCCTGCACCAATAATAAATTCAATTTTAGAAGGTTTTACGCGGAGCGGTGTAACAATGTTTTATGCCGACGAAGGTTTAGACAGCGGAGATATAGTCGGACAGGAAAGATTTAATATTGAAGAGGATGATTATGCTCAGGATGTATATGATAAAGTCATCAAGTCCGGAAAAAATTTAATTAGAAAATATTTGCCCTTAATTTTAGGAAATAAAACTCCGAAAGAAAAACAGGACGAGAGTAAAGCAACGATTTTTAAAAGAAGGGATATGCATGATAATGAGATTAAGCTTTCCGATCCGCTGGAGGAAATATATAGAAAGATAAGGGCTTTTTCAAAGCCTTATCTTGGTGCGTATGTTAAAGAAGGCAAAAAAAAGCTGATAATCTGGCAAGCAGAAAGGCAGGATGATGAATAAAAAAATTTGTTTTATTACCGGTTCCAGAGCTGAGTATGGATTACTTAAACCCATAATGGAGGAAATAAGAAAAGGCGAGTTTGAACTAAAGCTGATTGTTACAGGTATGCATTTAAGTCCGCAATTCGGAATGACCATAGATGATATTTATAGAGATGGATTTAAGGCAGATATTAAAGTTGAGATGACGCCAAAGACCGATAGTCAGGAAGCTATGGCAGAATCAGTAGGTGTAGGTATTATCGGGCTTACTAAGGCATTGGGGAATATTAAGCCTGATTTGGTATTGATACTGGGTGATCGGGTTGAAGTTTTAGCCGGAGCAATTGCTTCATCTTATTCGAACATCCCTGTTGCGCATATCCATGGAGGCGATAGCGCAAAAGCAGGTTTGGATGAAAATACCAGGCATGCGATTACCAAAATATCTCATATTCATTTTCCGGCCAGCAAAATAAGCGCTGAAAGGATTCTCAGAATGGGAGAAGAAAATTGGCGCATTCATGTTATCGGGGCTCCGGGTTTGGATGATATTTCAGCGGGAAAGTTTACCTCTAAAGATGTTCTTATGAAGAAATATCAGTTGGATCAGGAAAGGCCGATTATTATGTTGGTGCAGCATCCGGTGACTACTCAGGTGGATCAGGCTTCTGCGCAAATTATAAATACTCTTGAGGCTGTTGTTAGTTTTGGATATCAGACTATAATTATCTACCCAAACTCGGATGCAGGAAGCAGGAATATTATCACTATAATTGAAGAGTATTTAAGGAAGTATTCTTTCCTGAAAGGCTACAAGAGTATTTCCCGGCCTGATTATCTGGGTTTGCTAAGTATTGTGAGTGTTTTAGTAGGTAATTCAAGCAGTGGGATAATTGAATCGTCTTCATTCCAGTTGCCTGTAGTTGATATCGGAATCAGACAGGAAGGTAGGGAGCAGTCCTTGAATATAATACATGCAGATCACGAGGCTTTGGCAATAGAAGAGAGCATTAGCAAGTCTTTGTCTGATAGAGCATTTTTAGAAAAAGTAAAACTTTGCAAAAATCCTTACTGGTATGGGGGAGCGGGGAAGAAGGTTGCGCGGGTCTTATCAGATCTTGAAATAAATGATAAACTTTTACAAAAGAAAATAACTTATTAATATGAATAAGAAAATTTTAGTGATAGCTCCTCATCCTGATGATGAGGTATTGGGATGCGGGGGAATAATAAAAAAATATTCTCAAAACGGCGATGAAGTATTCCTTGCGGTGTTGACCAAACCTTATGAACCTGACTGGACAAAAGATTATATTAAGGATAAGCTGATTCAGACAAAGAAGTCAAATATGACTCTGGGAATTAAAAAGACATATAGTTTAGGCTTTCCTACAGTAAAATTAGATACCATACCTCAAAAAAAGATCAACGATGAATTACATCAAGTGGTGGCTGAAGTGAAGCCGCAAATAGTTTTCATTCCTTTTTATGGTGATTTGAATAAAGATCATAGAATAACCTGTGAAAGTTCACTGGTTGCAACCCGGCCTTTGACAGGCTCCGCTATAAAGAAAATTCTTTGTTACGAAATATTGTCAGAGACTGAGTGGGGGATTGAGCCTTTTAAGCCCAATGTATATGTTGATATTAGTGATAATTTTATTATAAAGAAAAAGGCTATGGAGGAGTATAAAAGCGAGCTTAAGAAATTTCCCCATCCAAGATCTTTGGAAGCGCTTGAGGCGCTGGCAAAAAAAAGAGGGTCTGAGGCAGGTTTGACATATGCGGAAGCTTTTATGCTTATAAGGGAGATATTATAGCATGCAGGGTGCAGGTAAAATACGGGTTAACTTTCAAAATTGGGAAAAGCCTGTCTTTGATAAAAATGGTTTAACTAAGTGGCACTGGGTATGTCAATATAATGAAAATCTAATCCTGGGGGAATATACTGACGTAGGAGCGTTTACTTATATAAATGCAAGTTTTGGTGTAATCATAGAAGATCATGCGCAAATAGGTTCACATTGTAGTATCTATTCTCAATCCACAATTGATGATAAAAAAGGGAAAGTGATTATAAAAAAAGGAGCCAGAATCGGTACGCATTCTACAATTATGCCCGGTGTGACTGTTGGGGAAAACGCTGTAGTCGGGGCGTACAGCTTTATTAAGGATGATATCCCGGATAACTCCTTAGCGTATGGTATTCCTGCAAAGGTTGTAAAAAAGATATGAAAATCCAAATTGCCAAGCCTAATATTGATCAGGATGATATTGATGGTGTGATTGAAGTTTTAAAATCAGGCTGGCTTTCGCTCGGGCCCAAATATAAACAATTTGAGCAGGATTTTGCAAAATATGTCGGATCAAAATATGCCCTCGCCGTTTCAAACGGCACAACAGCCCTCCATTTGGGAGTAAAAAGTCTTAATTTAAAAGCGGGAGATGAGGTGATTACCTCGCCTTTTTCCTTTGTGTCATCTTCCAACTGTTTACTTTATGAGGGCGTGAAGCCTGTGTTCTCAGATATTGAGGAAACTACTTTTAATATTGATCCATTTCTTATTGAAAAGTCTATTACTAAAAAGACTAAAGCCATTTTACCTGTACATATATTCGGGCAGCCTGCGCAAACGGATGAAATTATGAAAATTGCCAAAGAATATAACTTAAAAGTTTTAGAGGATGCATGTGAGAGCCTGGGGGCAACATTTAAAGGTAAAATGGCAGGAACTGCGGGAGATATCGGCACTTTTGCTTTTTATCCTAATAAGCAAATGACAACAGGAGAGGGTGGGATGCTGGTAACTGATTCTGAAAAAATATATGATTTGTGCGACAGCATGAGGAATCAGGGGAGAAGTAAAAACGGCGATTGGTTAATACATGAAAGAGTTGGCTATAATTACCGGATGGATGAAATGAGTGCGTCGCTTGGGATAACACAACTAAAAAAAATAAACCTGATGATTGAGGAAAAAAGAAGGATTGTTGCCTTATATAATGAAGCGTTAAAAGATATAGAGGGTGTGGAAATTCCCAGGGTAGGCCCGGACAGAACGCATTCGTGGTTTGTTTATGTTATAAGAGTAAAGAAGGGAAAGAGAAATAAGTTAATGAATGAATTAGGGAAAGACGGGATTCAGACAAAGCCGTATTTGCCGGTGATACACCTTCAACCTTTTATGAGAAAAATGTTTAATTTTAAAGTTGGTGATTTTCCTGTTTCTGAGAATGTTTCCAGAGAGACACTTGCTTTGCCTTTGTATATCGGACTAGAAGCAAAAGATGTAGAATATATAGTTTGGAAGATAGAGGATGCATTAAATGGATGAATTTAAAAAGATGTTTAAAAATAAAAGAATCCTGGTAACCGGCGGGACCGGATCCATAGGCAGTGAAATAGTAAGACAGCTTTTAAAATATAAACCGAGACAAATCCGTATTTATTCAAGAGGGGAAAACAAGCAATATCTTTTGCAGCGGGAATTAGGAGAACATGAGAATAATTTAAAAATCCTGCGTTTTTTAATTGGGGATGTCAGGGATAAAGACAGGCTTAATAGAGCTTTTAACGGTATTGATATAGTTTTTCATGCAGCTGCTTTAAAACATGTCCCTTTTTGTGAGGATAACCCATTTGAAGCAACTAAAACTAATGTATACGGAACTCAAAATGTTTTGGATTTGGCGATAGATCATCACGTAGAAAAAGTTATTGCAGTATCTTCCGACAAGGCAGTTTATCCCAATACTTTTATGGGTATCAGCAAGCTGATGATGGAAAGACTGGTTGTTGCCGCCTCCAATTATTCCGGTGCACCGGAGATCAAATTTGCTGTTGTTCGTTTTGGAAACGTAATAAATTCAAGAGGTTCAGTGATACCGCTTTGGATAGATCAGATTAAAAAAGGTAAGCCTCTGACAGTAACAGATATAAGGATGGAAAGGTATTTTATGGGTATACAGGATGCTGTCCGTTTAGTATTTATGGTAGCTTCTGTCATGTTAGGGAATGAAATATTTGTTTTAAAGATGCCCAAATATAATATTCATGACTTAGCCAAAGAAGTTATAAAAAGGTTTGGAAAAGACAATAACCATCAAATAAAAGTTATAGGTATCAGAGAAAGAGAAAAGATAAATGAGAAGCTGTATACGGATGATGAGCAGGAATTAATGATTGATGTCGGACCGTTTAACATAATTTTGCCAACCCGGCAGTTGTATCGCAAGAGACAATCAAGCTATGAAGAGTTTAAAAATACCGTAAACTTAAATCCTTTAGAAATTTCAGATATTTTATCTTCGCTTGAAGATTTAAAGCCTTCCTAAATTCTCTACCATAGAAAGCACGTATTTTATAATTTTCCCTGCATTAATTCAATAAAAGCATCTGGTAGCTCCAGAGCTTATGTTATGATAATCATAAATTATGAGTAAGATAATTGTTACGGGAGGCGCAGGGTTTATCGGGTCGCATTTGGTTGATGAACTTGTTAATTTAGGCCATCAGGTTATTGTAATTGATGATTTTTCAACGGGAAATATAGAGAGGCTTAATAACAGTAAAAGCAAAATCAAAATATTGCGCCAAAGTTTAAATCAGGAAGCCGCTCTTCTAAAGAAAATACCGGCCATTTTGGAAGATACGGAATTTATTTTTCACTTAGCGGCGTTGCCCCGCATAGAAAGATCAATTGTTGATCCATTGGGAACTCACGATGCAAATGTAAACGGCACTTTGGTGGCCCTGGAGCTTTCCAAAAGATTGAAAGCGAAAAGATTTATTTTTGTTTCAAGCTCTTCCGTATATGGAAATCAGGAAAAACTTCCTTTAACAGAAGATCTTATTCCAAATCCGCAAAACCCCTATGCTTTGCATAAACTTTTAGGAGAGCATTACTGCAGGCTTTATGCACAGTTGTATAAAATGCCGGTTATTGTCTTCCGGTTATTTAATGTGTACGGACCTGGTATGTTTTCCAAAGGGTCGTATAAGTTAGTTTTCACCAAATGGCTGGAACAAATTGAAAGTAATATTCCTCTGACAATTTTTGGTTCAGGAAAACAGACAAGGGATTTTACTTATATTGCGGACTCTATTGATGGGTTAGTCAGAGGAATAAAACTTGATGATAAAAAAATCTTCGAAATTATTAATTTAGGTTACGGAAGACAAATAGAAGTTAATTATTTGGCAAAACTTTTTAATCACCCGACTCAGTATTTGCCGGAAAGAGGCTACGAAGAAAAATTTAAACAGGCGGATATACGTAAAGCTAAAAATATACTGGGCTGGGAACCAAAAATATCAATAGAAAAAGGTGTAAAGATGCTATTAAAGGATTATCTAAACCATTGATTTAACCATCCGCTGAACATAACCATCATCCAAATAAGTTTAGAGTTATCTTGTTTTCTCATCTTATGATTTTGCCAACACTCTGAAATCTTGCTTTTATCAAAATAATCAAAAATCCTTTTATTTTGTAAGTGTTCAGTTACAAGTTCTTCCAGATCGCCGGTTATCCATTTAGCAAGGGGAATACCAAATCCCTTTTTTGGTCTATTAAAAATTTCAGGCGGGAATTTATCTCTTAGAAGAGCCCTTAAAACTCTTTTGGTTTCAACTATATTCACGTGAGAATTTAGGCTATAAGCATTTTCTATGAGTTCATTATCCAAAAAAGGAACTCTTACTTCTAAGGAGTTATACATAGATGCTCTATCTACTTTTACCAGCAGATCATCTTTAAGGTAAGTTTCAAAATCCAAAAGCTGCATTTGTGTGGTTAATTTTTTTGTATTTGACTCGATTCTTTTTATAAGGTTTTTCAGAAAATCTGATTCAAAAGGTTCTGTTTCAGTACTAAATAACTTGTTATTTAATAACTTATGATTATAATTTTTTAAGGACATCCAAAGAAGATGTCTTTTAAACGGGGGATAATGCATTCCTTTAATAAACTCTTTCAAAATCTCAGTCTTTGGATAGTTTTTAGAAGATACAGGTAAAACATTAAGAAGGTTTAACAGGTGTTTAGCAGCAGTATTAGGAACTATTTTTTTAAGTTGTTCAGCGTATAAGTGTCCCTGATAAGTGGGATATCCTCCAAACAGTTCATCTCCCCCGTCTCCGCTTAAAACCACTTTTACAAATTTACTGGCCAAAGCGCAAACTTTATAGGTTGGGAGAAGTGAAGGGTCCGCCAGGGGTTCATCTAACTTTTTTGTAATATTTGGAAAAAGATTTAATACATCTTTGGAGTTAAAGGTTTCAAAATGATGTTTTGTGCCTAATTGTTTCGCAACAGCGTTTGCGTATAAGGACTCATCAAAACTTTTTTCTTCGAAATTTATTGAAAAAGTATTTATCCCCTTTTTAATATTTTTTGTTAAATAATAGGCAACCAGACTGGAATCAATCCCCCCGCTTAAAAGAATCCCTATTGGTACATCAGAGATTGAATGGGTCATGACAGCTTTCTCCAGTAAAGAGTCTATATTTTTACCTATATGAATTTTATCTGATTTCAATTCGTAATAGGTGTTTAGTTGCTTTCCTTTTTTGGAAAATATTAAATTTTGCCCAGGTAGCAATTTATGAATATTTTCAAATATTGTTGATTCTCCGAAAATATAGCCCAGTGAAGAATAAGTTTTTAAAGCTTGAAGATTTATGATTTTTTTCACTTGAGGATGAATTAAAATTGTTTTTAATTCAGAGCCGAAAAGTAAAAGATTGCCTTTTTGTAAGTAGTAAAGAGGTTTGATGCCTGAAGGATCTCTTGAGATAAAAATTAAATTTTTCTTTTTATCCCAAATTGCAAAAGCAAACATACCTTTTAAATATTTGGGCATCTCAAAACCGTAAGCTTTGTAAGCATGTATTAATACTTCAGTATCGGATTTGGTTTTAAATTTATGACCTTTTTCCTTAAGAGACTGTTTAAGTTCCAAAAAATTGTAAATTTCTCCGTTAAAAACAACAGTTATTGTTTTGTCGCTGTTTTGCATTGGCTGATTTCCTGTTTTTAGATCAATAATGCTAAGTCTTTGAATGCCTAAAGCAACATTTTCTTCAATATAGATACCTGTTTGATCAGGTCCCCGATAGGCAATTTCCTGAAGCATTTTTGCAACAAGATGTTTTTGAGGCTGATGATTGTAGTCTACATATCCTGCTATGCCGCACATATTTAGAAGTTATTAACTTTCTTTATCTCATAAATAGTTTTATTACGTGTTTCAAAGTAAGTTCTGATCAGAAGTTCCGCAATAAGCCCCATTAACAGAAACTGGATTCCCAAAAGCATCAAAAAACTGGCAATCAGAAATAGGGGATTTCTGTGGACATACACTCCCTGAACGAATTTGTCGTAGCCTACGACGGCGAGGAGTATAACTCCTAAAATATTACTAAGTATTCCAATTGTGCCAAAGACATAGGCTGGCTTTGTACCGTATGAATTTAAGAATTTTACAGTAATGACATCTATTATCAGCTTAATTATTCTTGAATAACCGTATTTTGACTTTCCTGCTAAACGATTCCGGTGATTTACAACAATTTCTAAAGTTTTTGCTCCCCTCCAGTATAAAATCAGGGGGAGAATGCGGTGAGATTCGCCGTATAGCCTTAATCCGCTCAGTGCATCCTTTCTGATTAATTTCAAAGAGCAGCCAAGATCGTGAAAGGGAATATTAAATATTTTTTGTATCAGGTAGTTTGCGGATTTCGAGAGAAAACTTCTTAATAAATTATCTCTTCTTTCTTTGCGCCATCCTATGACAATATCGAAACCATCGTTTATTTTTTGAAGCATTAATAGTATGTCATTCGGGTCGTTTTGCAGGTCTGCATCTATAAGACAGATGAATTCTCCTTTTGCCTGATCAATTCCGGCGCTGGTGGCAGCTGTTTGTCCAAAATTCCTTCGTAAGGAAACAAGCCTTGTTAATATTTTCTCGTTTGCCTTGTTAACAATACCTGCCAAGACATTTTCTGATTGATCTAAGCTGCCATCGTTAACATAGATTACTTCACAATTTAATTTTGTTTGAGCAAGAGTAGACAATAGCTCCTGATGCAGCTTAGGAAGATTGTCTTTTTCGTTATAAAACGGAACGATGATAGATAAGTCTACATTTTTCATTTTGAAGATAATTTACAGAATAGGGTTCTGATGCAGTTTAACATATAATTCATTTAATGTTAAAGATATTTAAATTTTTCTTAAAGTAGATAATCGGCAATTGCTCAGCTATACTTAGTACTACTTAAGATGATTAATTCTGAAAAGTTAAAAGAAAAAGTTATTAAAGGAAGTTCAACAGTATTAATACTGGCTTTTTTGGGGTCTGTTTGTGCGTATTTGATCAGAATTTTACTTTCCCACAGTTTGACGATAGAAAATTACGGATTATTTTATGCTACTTTCGGTCTTTTCAGCATGGCCACAGTTTATGCAGATTTGGGTTTTGGATATTCGGTAGTTTATCTTCTGCCAAAATTTATAAAGTCAAAAAAATACTCTAAAGCCTGGAATATCTTTATATATGGTCAGTTAATTTCTCTTACTATGTCTTTATTTATTTCAATTGTTTTAATTATTTTTGCACCGATGCTGGCAAAATACTATTTTAAAGTAGCAGGGTCCGAAATTCTGATTTATATTTTTTGCGCATACTTGGTTACTTTTACCGCTATCAACAGCCTGATTCAAATCTTTAGCGGGATGCAAAAAGAAAAATACTATTCTTCAATTACTACCGCCAGATGGCTTTTTAGTTTAGTTTTTTCTGTCGTTTTTTTGGCGTTCGGATTTTCTAACATTATTTTCTTCGCTGTAGCCTGGGTTTTAGGACACGCATTAACAGTAATCCTTTTCCTTTTTCTATTATTTAAAAAACATACATTTTTAACCGGTAATAAAATTACCTGGGAGAGCAAAGTTTTTAGACAGATGTCATTGTTGGCAATTCCGGCGCTTATGGAGACTTTTGTATTTTCTTTGGCAGTAACGACTGATACATTTCTCTTAACATTTATTAGAGGGGTAAGAGAAGTAGGTTTCTATAATGTTATTTATCCTTTGGCGTCAATTCCGATCGTATTATTTAATCCGGTTAATGCTCTTTTACTGCCACTGGTTTCGCATTTGATGGAGGGAGAAAAGGGGAAGATGTCATACTTAATCTATAAAATTTTAGAAATAGTTCCCTTTGTAGGATTGTACTTTGTTTTATTTATCATTATGTTTCCCTCATCCATCATTAGCTTAATGTTTGGGCAAAAATGGTTAGGGTCGGTAGAGATGCCTTTAATTATCCTCTCTTTGGGATCCATATTAGTGCTTATGTCAGGTATATTGGGGGCAATAACATTGGGTACGGGAAAAGTTAAGGAGAAGCTAAAAGTTGCTGCAATAACATCAATAGTAAGTATTGCTCTTAATGTATTTTTAATTTGGCATTATGGTGTGATGGGAGCTGTTATCACAACCAGCGTGATTAATTTAATGCTAAATATTCTATTTTTAAGGATTATTGGAAAAGCTGTAGTATTTCAAATACCATACCGGTTATATTTGAAACTTTTAGTTTTTTCAATTGCTTGTTATATTTTTATACAATTATTAGGAGTTAATCCCCAAAGCTGGGTTGAATTTATCATTATAGGAATGATTTATACTCTGGTTTTTGTTTCCTTTGGACTTTTTCTTAAGGTTTATGACAAAAAATTAATTTATATGATTTTGCCCGGAAGAATGGCTAACAATGCAAATATAAAATGATAAGTTGATTGTTAAGGATTTAGTTATAATTTTCAGCAGAAAACTCTGTTTTCTTAAAGTTAAAAACCAAAAAGGTAATAATTATTTTTCAGTTGGAGAATTTCCTGATTATACCACTGCTTCTTTTTCATCTTTTTTCGGAAATCTGCAAAATATTTACGGTTATCTACTTTCCCAAAAAAAGCTTGATAACTAATGAGATGCGAATCCACTTTATCAATAAGCGGATATATTTTTTTTCTAATAGGTAGAGGCGATTCGCTTAATGACCAGGTCGCGATAAATAATTTTTTTCCTTTCTTAGGGATAATTTTTTTAACTTCATTAAGATTACTTTTGCAAAGTATTTTTGCTTTTTTTGACATATTGCTTGGATTAACATCAAGTCCATTCATTTTCAAAAAAAAGGCTTGAAGAGTCGAAAAAACCGGCAGATCGAATATAATATAATTTCCTTTAAACCCAAGGTTATGGATGAGTTGACACATGCTTCCGTACCCACCGCCAAATTCAAAAATAGAATCAAAATCTTCTATCCTCTGGCCGCTGATTTTTTCAAACCTGGCAATATGGTAAGCTTGATGTATTAAATTTCCGCTGCTGCCCGGATACAGTATATATGGTTCTGTTGGAACATAGTTGCTTTCTAATATTGTTTTTTTCCATTTATTCCAATTATTTATTCTAAGGTATAGGAATTCTTTTATGGTAAACAGGGCATTACCGATAAACATAGTTTTTCTAATAACATTCCATTGCAAAAAGTTTTTAGGATTCTCTGAAAGTATCTGTTTTTTTAGCATTAAAATATTTCCTAACCACTGATTATCAGTTAGCTTATTTTTTTTAGGAATAAAAATTGCCTTAGTATTTTTTCTTAATTCTTCTATCAGGAATTTCTCATCAGGATTATTTTTCATCCGTAGATTATTGAAAGGGATTAAGCTCTTGCGGAAGAATAAATCAATATATTGGAATATAGACATTTTACAGCGTCTTAAAAGGCAGAAAAAATTATATTAATTTTTCAGGTTAAAGACAATGGGCAACAAGAGGGAATTTGTGGTAATCTGAAGGAGTTGAATTATAGCTTTAATTAAAGAGAGATTAGGGGAATAAATGATCGCCTTCGCCCCGAATATATTTCTTTTGACGGTCGAAAACAAAAAAAGGAATATTTCCTAAATAAGCAGCTAGAGAGCCAAAGGTGCTGTTTGAACCAATAATTTCATTACACATGGATAAAGTGAGCAGGTCTTCTATCATAGAGCCAATGCCCAGTTTGATGTTTAAGCCTTTAAAAGGGTGTAAGCTTAACGGGCCATCTGAACAAATTACAAAGACCGTCTTTTTTGGATCTTTATGCCTTTTCTCTAAATAAGCCCTCAAGATGTTTGCGACTTCTTCTTCGTTAAAATACCAGGTACCGTTCATGAAATCTTTACTTTTATAATCACCCTGACGGATATGAACCCCGATAAGATTATTTTTTCCGCCTATCTGTTTTATGAAATTTTCTGTTTTTTTTACAATCGCTTCTTTAGGTTGAAAAGCTTTGATAAGTTGTTTTCTGTACTTTTTAAGACCAACAGGGTTTCTAAAAGCCCAGCCATCCAAGTAAACTCTATTTTTTTCAAGCTCGATTTGTTTAAGGATATGGTTATGATTCCGATTTTTATCGGGAGAAGGCGGTAAAAAAAATATATTTTTTGGATCATCTTTTACAATTAACCCATTTTGAAAAAAAGTTATAGCATGGGTGAAAAAACGATAAAGAATATAAAATGTAGCATGTGATTTATAAAATTTAAATTTACTCAAAGAACTAAACAATTTTGAGAAAAAACCAGGAGCAGAAAAATTGAAGTGTTTATTATATGCATAAAAAGAAGGATTTATGCACATGTAATTTTTTTCCAGGCAATAGGCGTAAACACTGGTAAAAAGCAGAAGTTGATTGCCCAGCTGGCCGCCATTATGACGGAGGATAATGATTTGTTTGTTTTGGTTATATCGGGACATATGGTCTTTAATCTGATAATTAACTAGATTATATCGTACTTGTTACCATTTAAGAAGTAAGGTTGCAACGTTTATTTATTGCAAGGTTTTAGGTTATAATCGTTTTGTGATTATTTATAGATATCTTATATTTCTTTTGTATGTATTAAATCACCCTTTCGCTAAAGGTCACAAATTAAGACTTTTTACAAAAATGATTTGGTGGAAGATTAACAGAAGGTTTTTTAAATTACCCTGTATCGTGGAGTTGGTACACAATATTAAGATAATCTGCTATCCGAACGATTCTCTTTATAGTACCTTGATTGTTTATTTAATACTTCCTGAATATGGAGAAATGAAGTTTCTATTGGAAATTTTAAATAAGGATGACAATTTTATAGATATTGGAGCTAATATGGGCATTTATTCTTTATTGGCATCCTCAAAAATCGAGAAGGGAAGAATTTTTTCATTCGAGCCTTCTCCCAAGATTCTACCTCAGCTCTATGAAAATATTGCCTTAAATAATAAAAAAAATTGCATTAGAGTAATAGAAAAAGCAGTATCCGGAAAAGAGGGATACATTAATTTTGATGTGAGTGATAGTCCGGATTATAACCATATTGTTTATCCGAAAGAAGCTGAAGTTTCTTTCGCAGGTGATTCGGTCTTGCGTGTAGGAACTATTACTTTGGATAAATTTATTTCCGGCAAAAACATTAAAAATATTAAGCTGATAAAAATAGATGTTGAAGGGGCGGAACTCCTGGTTTTAAAAGGCTTACAGAAAACGCTTGAGGAGAAAAAGGTTGCTGCCTTAATTGTTGAGATAAGCAAATGGACAATTAGCCGGTTTGGCACGACAGTTGAAGAGATAGTTTATTTTCTTCGTAAATACGGGTTTGATATCTATATGTTCGATAAGAATTTTAATCTAATTGAATTGTCATCAGGCAAAAACCAAGGTTGGAATATAATTGCCATACATAAGAGCAGGAATGATATTATTAAAAGGTTTAATAGGAATACTAAATGAAAAAACTGTTTTTATGCTACTTTGTTTTTCTGTTTAGCCTGCTATCGATTTTCTCAGCGGGAGTCATTGATTCAATTGATGGGTTTCAATATCTAGTAGTTGCCAGAAGCATCTATTACAAAGGCGCACCGACTGCCCCTCCGTATGAATATTCTGAAAGGAAAAATATTCATATGTCAGTAGTAACAGGTAAGGACGGTAAAACTTACAGTTTAACTGGTCTGGGTTTTTCTCTGGCTTATCTTCCGGCAGTAGCTATAACAGATATTGTTTACAAAATTTACGGCATTGATCCATCCGTGCATTTCCCTTTAGAAAATGACTGGCTAATATTTTTAACGGCTGGTTTTACCAATGCATTTTTCGGAGCTCTCTTAGGAATAATTTTATTTGCATATTTCTTGACATTGGGACTTAGTAAAAAACAGGCAATTTTGATGAGTATTATCTCAATAATTGCCACTAATTTATTTGTATATACCAAACATTCAATGGCTCATATGATGTTTGTTGCATTTTTAATGTTGTCTTTTTTATTGATCAAGTTTTATTCAATCAAAGGGAAGTGGTGGCTGATGTCTGCTTCGGGCTTATCTTTCGGTATACTTATGATTACTTATAACCCTACTTTTATTCTTGCAATTCCGCCATTGTTTTTATATTACATATTGCTGATTAAGCATCACTGGAATAAAGAATCTTTAAATTTGATACTTAAGGACATCTCGGTATTTTTTATCGGTTTATTTCCTTTTATATTAATATATAACTGGTTTGAAAGTTTAAGAACAGTTCAGCAAACTACAAATTTAGCTTTAATAGGTACAAGATATTTAGTTTATAAAGTGCCGTTGTCGGTTTTTTTTGAGGGAATTTATGGTCAATTATTAAGTCCCGGCAGAAGTATATTCATTTATTCTCCTGTACTGTTAATGATTATATTTTTCTGGCATAAGATACGAAAAAATGTTTATCCTGAGCTTTTCGCTTTTACTTTTTATTCTATAATTCTGGTAGCTTTTTATTCAAAAGCCTACACAATTGGAAGCCCTGATCAGGGAATTGCCGCCCTGTGGCACGGGGAGTCGAGTTGGGGACCCAGATACCTGACTCCTGTGATACCTTTGGGCTTATTAGTAATAGCAGGTACATATAGATTTTTCTCAAAAAAAGTTAGATATTTTATATTCTATCCTTTAGTAGTAATTGGGATTTTTATAGAAATACTTGGAATATTAATGCCTTATCAGACTAAGTATTTTAATTTACAACGCAAATTTTACGTTAATAGTACCGAATACGGAGCTGCTCTTTATAGTGATCTTCTGCCCCGATACACCCCGATTCTTAATATGTCAAAAAATGTAGTAAATCTAGCCAAAAATTTTCCTAACACTTATGATCACGGAAAACATAATGTTAAATTTTATGATGGTATAGATTTTCCTTTTAACGTTGGACAGGAAAGATGGAGAGCAATCGAGGGCAAAGGATATATTTCCTTTGATAACAACCAAAACGACTTTGTAGAGGAGTTAAGCTTTGGACTTATTAATCATCCTATAGCCGAATCCTCATCATCTGCAAAACTGCAATTTGTATTAAACGATGTGAATCTTCTTGAAACTCCTCTTGAGTTGGGCATAACCGAGAGAAAAATAATTAAAATACCCCTTAGGAAAAATTTGGTGCAGCCAGAAGATAACAAGTTGGAAATTATAGTTAACTATGAAGACCCTGAGGTGCTTACTAAAACAAAACAGATTTTAGGGTTGCAATCTTTTGATATTAACAGTCAGAGACAAAATCTGGAAAGTATTGATGTTCCTTATGTATCAGCACTCGGGCCTAAAATTGCCGGTGTGACCTATCAAAATTGGGGTGGAACAAACACAGATCCCTGGAAAGCCTGGGATATTCATACTCAGGTGTTTGAAAGATTGCCGGATTTTTGGTGGATAAGAAACTTATATTATTGGGATATACCAAAGGTGTGGATTGTGATTCCATTTATTTTAAATCTGGCTATATTTATCCTTGCCGCAATTAAATTGAAAAAGGAGGTAAGTCGTTGATAAAAGTTCTAAAAGACTATACAATGAATCTATAAAATATGATGAGAAGATCCGTTGGGGAAAAAATAGTATATGTGGGAATGTCAGCGGATTTTATACATCATGGGCATATAAATATTATCTCGACAGCAAGAAAACTGGGAAAAGTGGTTGTCGGGCTTTTAACCGATGAGGCGATCGCAAGCTATAAAAGAGTTCCCATTCTGACTTTTGAGCAAAGAAAACAGATTATTGAGAATTTAGCCGGTGTTGATAAGGTTATTCCACAAAAAACCCTTGATTATGTCGAGAATCTGAAGAAAGTGAAACCTGATTTTGTAGTCCACGGAGATGATTGGAAAACAGGAGTGCAGCGGGAAACAAGAGAAAGAGTAATAAGAGTTTTAAAGGAATGGGGAGGTAAATTGGTTGAGCCACGTTATACTTCAGGAATTTCTTCTACACAGCTTATTAATAGTTCAATTAGAGAAGGGGTTAGTCCATCTTATCGGATAAGAGAATTCCGTAGAATGCTCGAACTTAAGCCAATTGTCAGAATCATGGAAGCGCATAACGGATTAACTGGGCTTATAATAGAAAAGACTAATGTTCAAAGAAGAGGACGGCTGGTGACATTTGACGGTATGTGGGAGAGCAGCTTAACGGATTCTGCTTCAAAAGGAAAACCAGATACATCAGCTGTTGATGTAACGTCCAGACTGCAGACAATAGAACAGATTTTAGAAGTAACGACAAAACCGCTTGTGGTGGATGGAGATAACGGAGGGGTGCCGGAGCACTTTGTTTTTACAGTTAAATCATTAGAGAGGCTGGGGGTATCAGCTGTTGTTATTGAAGATAAAATTGGGATTAAAAGAAATTCCCTTTTTGGAACTGATGTTGACCAGACCCAGGATTCAATAGAGGCTTTTTGTGAAAAAATTAACAGAGGTAAAAAAGCACAGGTCGAAACTGATTTTATGATTATAGCCCGTATTGAAAGTCTGATTTTAAAACAGGGGATAGCTGATGCTTTAAAAAGAGCGAAGAATTACATTAAAGCTGGAGCTGATGGGATATTAATACACAGCAAAGAAAAAACGCCGGATGAAATTTTTGAATTCTGCAAGGAATATCAGAAATTTGAGTATAAGGTGCCTCTTACTGTAGTTCCCTCAACATTCAGCAGTGTGAGAGAAGAGGAGTTTGAAAAAGCAGGTGTGAGGATGGTAATTTATGCAAATCAGCTTTTACGGAGTGCATATCCTGCCATGCAAAATACTGCAGAGCTGATATTAAAGAATGGGCGTGCTCAGGAGGCGGATGAGTTGTGCTTGCCGATAGGGGAGGTTATAAAACTAATCCCTGATTCTCAATGATTAATTCCGAAGAATTTACCACTTGCTTAATTAAACATAATTTAGGACTTGTTATTGAGGTTCCTTGTTCTTACCTGAAAGATATTCTTAATTACCTGAATCAAACAAAAAGGCTTGAAGTTATTAATCCGGTAAATGAGGCGCTGGTAATGGGAATTGCTTCCGGATATTATTTATCAACGGGAAAAATTCCCATTGTGGCCTTACAGAACTCAGGATTTATGAATACCCTGAATGCTTTAACATCTTTAAATCAGCTGTATCAGATCCCTGTTTTTTACCTGATTACCTGGAGAGGGGAGCTGGGCCACGATGCGCCCGAACACGACATTACAGGGCTAAAAATGGAAGAATACTTAAAAACTTTTGACCTGCCTTATGAAATTGTCAGTGAGTCAAAATATCAAAACCAAATTAGTAAACTTGCAGATATAGCAATAAAAACTAAAAAACCGGTTGCTTTAGTTATTAGAAAAGGTTCATTTGAAGCTTTCCCTTCTCTTTTAAAACCAGAGGAAAATTACTTTTCCAGATATGAAGCTATAAAACTGATTAAAGAAAGCTCGGGCGGGGCGCTTTGCATCTCATCTACAGGTTTTCCTTCAAGGGACTCATTTTCAGTTTTAGATTCACCGGATTTTTATATGGTTGGTTCGATGGGGCATACATTTTCTATTGCACTGGGGATAGCTCCTAATACAAAAAAGAAAATAGTTGTGTTGGATGGTGAGGGATCGTCATTGATGCATCTGGGGGGTCTTGCTTCTTTTAATCCCGATAGGATTAAAAACATTAATTACTTTATCTTAGATAATGAAGGGTACGAGAGTACAGGGGGCCAACCAACGGTTTCGCCTAATGTTAATTTTAAATTGCTTGCAAAATCGTTTAACTTTAAAAACATTTATGAGGTTTCAAAAGAAGCTGGATTAAAAGAGGTATTAAGGAAGTTAAAGACAGCAAAAGAATCATCATTTATCCACGTAAAGATAGTAAACAGTAGTCAGAAAGTATCCGAGAAAAGGGTTTCTGATAAATACACCTGTCCTCAAATTAAAGAGAGGTTTATGGAGAACTTCAAACGTGTTAAAAATCATTAACCCCCAAAGAAAATCAAGTTACCAATTACCCACAAAAGTTTATTTTGGAAGAGGAGCTATCGATCTGTTCCCTGAAATAATTCAAGAAAGAAAATTTAAAAAATTACTTTTGGTGGCAGGGGAACATTTTAAAAAATCAAATAAATTCAATGAAATTGTGCGGAAAATTAAAGATGTGAAAATTTATGAAAATGTAGTAAAAAGATGTGATTTTATAAATATTAATAAGCTTATCAAATTTTGCAGAGAGGATTCGTTTGATGCAATTGCAGCTATTGGAGGAGGAACGGTGTTGGATGCTGTAAAATGTGCTTCGGCCGTATCCGTCGATGGCTGTTTGGTAGAAGATTATTTGATTTCCAAGAAAAAAGAAGTTTCCAGGAAGGGTTTATCTTTTTTAGCAATTCCTACTACTGCCGGTACGGGCAGCGAGGTAACGCCATGGGCAACTGTTTGGGATAAAGGCAAGAAGTATTCTCTGGATTCGAAATATATTTTTCCCGAGGTAGCAATAGTTGACCCTGCTTTAACAGATTCGCTTTCAAAAAACCTTACGTCTGAACCTGGGATAGATGCTCTGTGTCAGGCGATCGAAGCTTATTGGAACATCCACAACAATGCTATCTCGGATAAATACGCCTTAGAATCTATCAAAATAATTTTAATGAATCTGGAGCAGGCTGTTAATAACCCTGAGCCCAAAGTAAGAGATGCAATGGCTTGGGGCTCGCTTTTAGCAGGATTAGCTTTTTCTAATACAAGGACAACAATATGTCACGCTGTTTCTTATCCGATGACTGCTCATTGGAGTATTCCTCACGGACAAGCGACTTCAATTACTTTGCCGTTGTTTATTAAATATGTATTTCCCGTATTGTCAAAGGGAAAGCTGTCTAAAATTTTAAGCGCGATGAAGGTAAAAAATATTATAGAAGCATCACAAATAATAAATGACCTTATGATTGGAATTGGATTAAAAACAAAATTTTCCGATTTGGGTATTACAAAAAAAGATGTAGATTTAATAGTTGAGGAAGGGTTCGATCCAAGCCGGTCAAAAAATACTCCAAAAGTTCCTTCCCCCTTGGAGCTAGAAGAAATGCTTTATAGTATTTTATAAATCTGTTTGCTAGAATGATGTCTGGTATGAAGCCTAATATGTGGAAAGAGACTTGCTTATTCTGTAAGGAAATAGTGCATCTATTTTTATATTGGATTGCCCATAGGATGCCTCTCAGTAATAGGATTTGGATTTTCGGATCCTGGTTTGGTGAAACTTATAATGACAACAGCAAATATATATTTGAATACGTCAACGCAAATCTTCCAGATATTACCGCTGTATGGCTAAGCAGAAAAAAAGACATTGTTTTAAACGTGAGAAGGAGAGGATATAAGGCTTATTGTTTTTACAGCTTATCGGGAATTTGGTATGCCTTGCGGGCAGGTGTGGCAATATTTTGTGTTGGCTACACTGCAGATTTGCCGGGATTTTGCATATCAAATTCCAAAAAGTTAATTCAGTTATGGCATGGGATTGGTACAAAGAAAATAGGTGTAATGAATACAAAGCAAAAAGACACCAATAAAAAAATATATCCTTATATCCAAAATCCTTATCTAACGAAAATAATTCTACGCTTATCAAAAATATTATTTAACTCAACTGCAACCAAGATAAACCATTTAGTTTATAAATTAGAACTTTTTCAAAACTACACCTTTTTCCCTACGCTGTCTCCGAGTACTAAAAAAATGGCAGTTGAATCATTTAATCTTCCGAATGAGAAGGTTATTATTACCGGGTCACCGAGGAACGACGGTCTTTTTGGCAATAAATTTATAATCACCGGCAAAATTTCTAAAATCATCGAGGATGTCCACAATAGCAATGGTTTTATTGGTTTTTATATGCCTACTCATAGACAAGAAGGCGGTGAGGAGATGCTGAAGGTAATTAATGATAATTTAAGATCATGTCAAAAAATGCTTGAAGAGAAAAATATTTATCTGTTTGTAAAATTGCATCAATTTCATCAATCTGAATCAAGCTCTGAGCATTTTAAAAACATAATCTATGTCAGTAGTCAGGATTTAAATGATGACATATATCCATTCTTACCAAAGACTGATTTTTTGATAACTGATTATTCAACCATTTATATTGATTATCTTTTAGTCAACAAGCCGGTTGTTTTTCTAAATTACGATCTTGAGAGATACACAGCTTTAGACAGAGAACTTTTTTTTCCTTATGAAGAGGTAACCCCCGGACCAAAAGTGTCTTCTTGGGAGCAGCTTATTCCAACACTGAGTAAACAACTTAAAAAAGATAACTATAAAAAGCAACGCCAAAAAATGAAAGAATTTTTTCATACATACCCTGATGGTAACAGTAGTAGGCGTATTGCAGAGAAGATTTACAATTCGTTTATAACCGCTTCGCCAAAACCACGTACTCTTAGTGCGTGGATGAAGGCCCGCTTCGCAAGCGAAGCGAGGCGAGCGAAGTAAGGTTACAGTCTTCCGCGGCATTTGGTGACGAAGCGGTCGTAAACTTTGACAGAAAACCGTGGCTTAAAAGCCGCGGAGGTTTATAGTAATTAATTAGGCAGATTTAATTTATGAAAACAAATTATATCACCATCAGGTAAACCTTGAGAATATTTTTTTATTTCAATTAGGTCTAACTTCTTATTCTTTACTTTTAAATACTGTTTATAACCTAATTTTTGCATAAACATAAATGCTTTTTGAAGGTTTTTAAAGTTACCAAACCTTTCTAAGACAGGAGAATGTTCATAAAAAACTATCGGTCGGCTTTTCTTAATAGTTTCCCTGCCTCCTTTTAGGACCTTTAAGTCAGCTCCTTCCGCATCAATCTTGATAAATTCTATTTTTTTAATTTTATTTTCTTTTACATACCTATCAATGGTGGAAGCGTTAACAATCTTCTCACTTATTTTATAGGTAAGGTTTGCTACTATTGTTGACAGGCCGTCATTACGAAGTCCATTGTCTTGCACGGCACGATTTATATTAAGTGTTACCTTTTCGGTTGCTGGATTATCCTGTAAAGCCATTTCCTCCACGATAATATTGCTGAAACTATTTAGTTTGATATTTTTTTTCAGTTGGCTTACAACTTTTTCGTCAGGATCAAAGGAATAAACTTTTCCCAGGGGAACACATTTTTTTGCAAATGGTAAACTAAGTAAACCTGCATTTGCGCCAACATCAAAAATTACCGAATCTTTATTTATTAATCCTTTAAGTTTTGTGCATAACCAACCGTTAAATATTCCGTTTTTAACAATTGCATTATCCAAAACAGAATTTGGCCGAATCCAATATTTAATATTATATAAACCAGTAAAGACATATGGGGGTTTATGGTCATAAACCTTTGCTAATTTAACTTTTTTACCCTCACCAGATTCTTTTAGAATTTTGATCAATTTTTTTTCATCAATGCCATTGGGTTTTATTATGCTTCTCATCATTTTTAAATAATGATTGAGGCCAACTTCGTCAGGTTCTCTTTCTAAAGCCGTTAAGTAGCATCTGCGGATTATCTCTTTATTTTTTTTAGTAAAACCAAAGATTTTGAACATGAAGGAAAGTTAATAAATAGCAATAAATGACTGATAATAAACAATTATATTGTAATTCTTTAATCTATGAAAATCAACTTTTATAGCCGCAAAAAATTATTCGAGGTCTTGTAATAGTTATAAGTGAAATATATACTTTTGATAATGTTTCTAACTGATTTCCTGCTTTTTATTGTCTTTCAATTGTTGATTGTTTATCCGTTGGGCAAGACTATCTTAAATTTTATGGGAATGAAGTTTTGGTTAATTCCCAGCCTTGTTTTTGGGGTAAATATTGGTATTGTTGTTTTAACAATAGCTGCTTTAATTTTAGGCTATACAAATAATTATTATTTACTGCCATTAATAGCTGTAATCTCCTTAATCCTATTTTTTCTTCAAATAAGAAATATAAAATTTTCAAAGTTTAATATAAGGGGAATCCTAAAATTGCCGGATTTAGTTGTTATATCAACAATCCTGTTATGTGTTTTAATACAGTCATTCATAGTGTTTCCTAATGGGGTGAGTACTGGTGGAATCTTACGGGTTAAAAATGTTTTTACAGAGGATGGTATGTGGCATATTGCAATAATAAATAACCTTAAAAAATCTATTCCTCCCTCAAACCCTATTTTTGCAGGGGAAAAATTAACAAATTATAACTATTTTTCAGATATCTATATTGCTGTAATACAAAAATTTACACATATCAAGACTCTAACTTTGTATTTCAAATTAATAGGCCCTTTCTTGGCCCTTCTTTGTGCCGTGTCACTTTATTTTATTTTGAAGGTGCTTACAGGGAATCAAATAATAGCCGGAATGGGAGTTTTACTGATTACATTGGCCAGTACATATTACTATATATTTGGAATTTTTAAGCCCGGTTTGAATATTAACCCAAGTACTTTTTTTGGGAATGATTATGTCAGCAGGATGGTGAATTACCAACTATCGTTCTCGTATTTAATTATTACAAGTTTTTTGTACCTTTTGCTTCACAGAAAAGATTCGTTTAGATTTATCATAATTGCATCGTTTCTTATTAGTAGCGGGATTGGTTTTAAGTCGTACGGGACAATCCTTATTATTCCGGCTTTATATATAGTCGGGTTTTATAATATATTCAGAAAAAAATTTGACTTAATTAAGATTGCGTTTTTAAGCAGTATTTTTATAGCAGTTTTAGTTTATCTATTTTTAGGGAGCGGTCAGGCTATAAAAACTGTATTCACCTTTGACCCGTTTTGGTTGATAGGGAATATATTCACTGACCCATTAAGATTCAGTTCTGCTGGCTGGGCAGCAAGCAGGAGTTACTATTTAGATAGTAACAATTATCCAGGTATTGCGTACCTTTACTTTAAAGGTTTAGTAATTTTTCTTTTTACTCAGTTCGGATTAAAAATTTTGGGGTTTTTATATATCTTGAAGATTAAAGAGAATAAGGAGAGAGATGTAATATTATTAATATCCATTATCGCATTAACCGGTATTATTATGCCGCTTATTTTTACTCAAGGGGGGGTAAAGTGGAATACGATACAATTTATCTGGTATTCAAGCTTTGGTTTAGGGATACTTTCAGTCTTATTGATTTCAGGTTTTCAAAAGAAAATAGGATTAAAGCTAATTTTGATTATACTGTTGTCTGTATGGGTTTCTTATCTACCGGGGGTATTACACTATAGTAAATTTTATTTATCAGATGCAGGTAACTTAACAACATATAATTTTCAAGGTACGCAGGAATCTTATAAAGCTGCAAGGTTTTTATCTGGTCAGCCTGATGGCGTATTACTCTTAGACTCAAAATACTCACAAACCCCTTTTATTATGGCAATTTCGGAAAAGAATGCTTACTTTGCCGATGAAAGCATATTATCAAATCTGTTTTTGGATTGGTATACCAGGGACCAAAGAACGAAACTTTTTTTTGATAATTTTACAAGCAGCGAGTATAAGGAAAAATTCCTGAAAGAAAACAATATTTCTTATGTCTTTACAGCTAAGGATACTTTAAGGCCAGCAAGATATTTGGATAATATTTTCAATAATGATGAAGTATGGATATACAGAACAAAGTTTTAAATAAGATAATTATTGATTTTTTCTAGTATCCTGACTATTCTAAGCCCATGAGTGCCGTCGTTTAAGGCGGGTTTTTTAGATAAGACTGCCTGAACAAATGAATCAATAACTTTGTATAGTGGTTCTGATGGTTCAATTTTAGGAGTTAATACTTTACCGGATTTATATTTTAACAGGTTAATATCGACTTTGTTTATTTCTATACTTGAATGGAATATTTGCAGCTGATTTTTCAAATTATTATCATCCCAAAGGAGCATTTTTTTACTTCCGGCTATTGTTATATTGCGGATTTTTACTGGAGAAAGCCAGCTTAAATATATATTTGCGACAAAGCCACTTTTATATCTTAGAATGACGGTTCCGCTTTCTGTATATTTTGGTTTATGAAATATATGCGATGAACCTGTAACGAAAAACTCCTCAGGCTGTTCTTTATTTAATAAATAATCAAGTATCGAGAGCTCGTGGGGAGCAAGATCCATAAATACGTTTGTTGATTTGTCTATTTTTCCTAAGTTTGCCCTTATAGAGTGATAATAATAAAGTTTCCCAAGAAGGTTGCCATTAATCAAGGATTTAATTTTCTCAAGAGGTTTTGAGAAAATATAGGGATGATCTACGCAAAGAATAACCCCCTTATCTGTAGCTAACTTAATTAACTTTTGGGCATCTTTAACTGTGGCAGTCATGGGTTTTTCGATAAGGATATTTTTTCCGGCCAGAAGGCATTGCAGAGAAATATTAAAGTGTTCTAATATAGGGACTGCGATAACGACGCAGGAAATGTCTTTATTATTCAGAACTTCCTTAATATCCTGTGTTAGGGAAATATTTGGATAACTCGTTTTAGCTTTTTTTAATTGTTTCAAAGACAAATCACAAATGTATTCAACTTTTACTTTGGGATGTAATAATAAATTTCTAAGCAGGATCGGGCCCCAGTAACCGTAACCAATCAGTGCAATTTTAAGCATTTTTTATGTTATTTGCTATTTTATTTAACACTGTGACAACGTGATGTATTTGTTTTTCAGTCATTTCAGGATAAATAGGTATTGAGAAAATATTCTTGCAAATATTTTCTGCCACAGGTAAATCTTTCTTACGGTATTCTAGATTAGAATAAGCCTCTTGTAAATGCAGAGGGATGGGATAATATATTGCCGAGCTTATTCCGTTGCTGGCCAGCATGCTTATTATCAGATTGCGTTTTTTGTGTGCCAGCGTATATGTATAATATACATGTTTACTTTTCGGAAATGTTTGAGGGATGGTGTAAATACTTGAAAGATTGCTGTTGTAATAGCGGGCAATTTGCCGTCTATTTTCATTCCAGATATCAAGATATTTTAATTTGATACGTAGTATTGCTGCTTGCAGGTTGTCCAGACGTCCATTGTAGCCTACCAGCTTATGGCTATATTTAGAAGTTCTACCATGGTCTCTTAATAAAAAAATAGTTTTTGCGATTTTAGAGCTATTGGTTACAATTGCTCCACCATCACCAAAGCAGCCAAGGTTTTTCGACGGGTAAAAACTAAAACAGGCAATATCACCCCAGAAACCTGTTTTTTTGTTTTTGTAAGTAGCTCCATGAGCTTGCGCAGCGTCTTCAATAATTTTTAATTTGTATTTTTTTGCAATTTCGCCTATCTCATCCATGTCAGTAATTTGCCCATATAAATGAACCACAATTATTGCTTTTGTTTTTTTGGTAATTTTTTTAGCAATTTGATTTTTATCAAGGTTGTAAGTTATGGGATTGGTATCAATAAATACAGGAATTGCGCCGAGGTTTGCAATTGCTGCTGCAGAAGCGGTAAAGGTAAGAGTAGGACATATTACCTGATCCCCGGTTTTTATCCCTATGGCTTTTAATGCCAGATCTAAGGCTGTACTGCCGGAAGAGAGACCGCAACAATATTTAGCACCACAATATCTGGCAAATTCTCTTTCAAACATGCGCAGGTCCTCACCTAAAATAAAATCACCGTTTTTAATAATACGTTTGATTACCGGGTCAATCTCTTTCTTAAGCCGTTGATACTGCAGGGGCAAATCTATTAGAGGAATTTTGTTCATATGGCTATACATTATGCGAGTTATGGGTTATTTAGTCAATAATTTTGCTATTTTCTCCCCTAAATCAGCAGCATAATTTGTTCCCCTGTCCCAGGGGTATACCATGTCTAGATTGGCGAGGTATATATTTTTAAGAGGGGTTTGGAATTTGGGGATATGTCTGGAGTGTTTTAGTGCGACAATGGGTTGTGCGAAAGAGCTTACGAATTTATGTACACTGATTAAATTTTCTTGAAAGTTTGGGTTTAATTTCAATAAATAATCGTTAAATAATTTTAGCAGTTGGTTGCCTGTCATTTTTAAATAGGGGTGATCTTTGGGTAGATAATTACCGATATAAACTATATGCTGATTATTGTAATGGGTTGGATTTATAAAATTTGTGTGTTCGACAAGGACCAGAAAAGGAAATTCTTTTCGGGCAATGTTTAACCAGTAGGTATTTTTTAGAAAAGATTTTTTTAATACTAATATTAAATTTAACGCATCAAGATGTTGGATTATACCTATTTTTTCAACGTACTTTTGAGGGAGATTTGGTGCAATACCGGTAAAAACTGGTGAAGGCGAAGTACAGATAATCTTATCGAACTTAAATATATTTTTGGGTGTTTGCAAAGAACAACTGTTTTTAGATGAGTTAATTGATTTTACTTCGGATTTAAAATTGATTTCTCCTCCCAGCTTTTCTATTTCTCTGACTATTTCATCTGTAAAATTTTTAAAACCTTTTTGAGGATAAGCTAATGATGCAGTTCTTTTTTTAATTCTTGCCCAGAACCAGGATAATGAGATTGTATTTTTGTAGCTTCCGAACTTTCCGTAAAATAGAGGTTCCCATATCAGCTTTGTTGCTTTTTTACCCATCCATTGCTCTATCCATTTTAAAGCCAATTTGTTTTCCAGCCTTTTATAGTTATTAAGTAGTTTAAAATAAGCCAGTGAAAGGCCCACTCTAATTCGGGAAAGTAACGGAAGGCCGGAGAATAATATAAGCGATATGCCGTTATCAAGCGGTAAGATTTTATCGTTTATCAGTATATCGGTGTGCGGTTTTTTAACAACAACTTTGTAATTAAGTTCTTTTGCTAGGGCAAGTATTTTATCATCATTTGTAAACCAGTGATGATAGCTTTTTTCCAGAGCCCAATCCCAACTTTTCTTTTTAAATCCACTGGCTAGTCCGCCTGCAGACATTTCTTTTTCAAAAATATATACGCTATGTCCTTTTTGCAGTAATCGCAACCCGGCCACGAGACCTGTAAAGCCGGCACCGATTATGGCAATTTTCATGCAGTAATCTTATCAGATAGTACAGGAGCTTTCACCTATTGATATTACGCTAATATGTTTTGGTATACTAATACCAGGTTTAAAGATGAAAAATTCTCAAGGCATAAGTTTAATCATTCATACTAAAAATGAAGAGAGAAATATTAAAGATTGTATTTTATCTGCAAAAAGGATAGTTGATGAGATTATTGTTGCCGACATGGCTAGTACAGATAAGACTCTAAAGATAGCAAAATCTCTTGGTGCTTTAATACTTGAACTGCCTGCTGTTGGATTTGTTGATAATTTTAGAAATCTTGCCATCGCTAAAGCAAAATTTGAGTGGATACTGAATTTTGATGCAGACGAGAGAATTACCAGGGAATTACAAAAAAAGTTTCTTAAAATTGTTAAAGAAGACAAGTTTGATGTGGTGCTTGCTCCCAGAAAATGCATAAGGTTTAATAAATGGATCAGATATGGAGGTCATTGGCCGGATTCACAATTAATTCTATTTAAAAAAAGCGCTATGAGGTGGCCGGATAAGATTAATCAGGCCCATATTTTGCCTATACTTAAGGGCCGGATATTGACTCTTGAGCCAAAAGAGGAAAATGCATTTATTCATTATAATATTGAGAATCTTAAGCACCTTCTTTCGAAAATTGTTTGGTACACTACTTTGGAAGGGAGCGGGGATTATTTTAAGAAAAATAAATTTACTCCTGAAAACTTAATTAATTATTACAAGGGCGAGTTTAGGTACCGTTATATTGAAGAGAAGGGATACAAGGACGGGATAAGGGGATTTATTATAGCCAAATTCAGGGAATATTATAAATTTTTGGAATTTGTGAACTGGTGGGAAAGGAAGGGTTATCCTGAAGTATTTAATCAGAACGAGCTTTTAGATGCTATCTTAGAAAAAGAAGAGTTTGAGAGGATAGAGGCTTTCGGAGTTTCTAAGATCTATAAATTATGGAAGTTTTACCACAAGATGAAAGATAAGGCTTTGGATGTCATCAAACCTTTTCGCTATTAAGTTGGTGATATTTATCAAAAACTATTTTTGCCGGGCCGTCATCCAACAGACGGCCTTGATTTATAAGTATTACTCTCTCGCAAAAATTTTTAACCGATTGCTCACTATGGCTTACAAAAATAATTATTTTATCTTTTCTTTGTTTAATTTTTTTAAGGTGGTTTAGGCATTTTTTTTGAAATCCGACATCTCCAACAGCCAATACCTCATCGATTAAAAGAATGGGTGCATTTACGCAAACTGCGACTGCAAATCCCAGTCGGGTATACATTCCGGATGAATACCTCTTAAGTGGCTGGTGTATAAACCCGGCTAAGCCGCTAAAGTCTATGATTTTATCAATTACCAAATCAATTTCCTTTTTATGCATACCTAAGATTGCAGCATTCAGATAAATATTTTCTAAACCACTTAATTCCTGGTGAAAGCCTGCACCCAGTTCAATTAGGGGAGCAACGTTTCCGTTTACTTTAATAGCACCTTCGGTTGGAACCGTTACTCCGGCGATCAATTTTAGTATCGTTGATTTTCCCGCTCCGTTATTTCCCACAATACCAACTGTCTCTCCGCATTTGATTTCAAAAGAAATATCATTTAAGGCAGAAAATTCCTTTGCCCATGGTTTTCCAAGCAGGAGACTGGGGAGTGCTTCTTTAAAAGTCTTATCTTCCTGAAGGAAGAATTTTTTGGATACATTTTTAAAAATAATAGATGGAAAATTATTAAACATATCATTATGCAATATCCGCAAAAACTTTTTCACTTTTTTTAAAAAACCAGAAACCTAAAATAAAAATTGTCAGGGAGCTTATTATAGACCAGAGAATGGTTCCCAGGTCAAAAGGATAGTTAAAAACTGATGATCTGTAGCCTTCTATAATTCCTACCATAGGATTTAACTTATAAAGCCAAACAAGATTTCCCGGTATTAGAGAAAGGGGGTAAACAATGGGTGTTAAATACATCCACATTAACAACATTAGAGTTGTTACATACTGAATATCTCTATAAAAAAGATTCGCCGAAGATAGCAACAGAGAAATTCCACACATAAGTATTATTTGTAGCAGAAGAAGCGGAACCGTAAAAATAATAGCAGGATGGAAAGGTATTCTATAAAATAACATAAAACCAGCAAGAAGCAGCAAAGAGAGGGCGAGGTCTATGCTTTTTGCCAGTATTATAGAATATGGAAGTATTTCTCTGGGGAAGTATACTTTTTTCAAAAGGTTGGAATTATCAACAAGCACAAGGGCGGATGATGATAAGGATGTTTGTAAATATATCCAGGGCAATAAGCCTACAAAAAGAAATATTGAATACGGTATGCCTCCTGTCGGGAATCTAAATATCACTGAAAAAACAAAAGAATACACCAAAAGCTGCAATAAGGGGTTAAATATTATCCATGCATACCCTATGATTGATTGTTTATATCTTGCTTTAATTTCCCTTGTTGTCAGTTGAAACAACAGGTACTTATAAGATACAAACGGTTTGATTAATTGCTTGAACATAATATTCAAGATACACTAAATAAAGTGTTTTTACAAGAAATTGGGAGCCCTGCAGAGAATATACTTGTTTTTAAAATTTGAAAAAGTTAAACTAGTCAAAAGAAAAAAATTTAAACTATTTTAATGAAAAAGATACCTCAAGTTTCAATTATAATCGTTAATTATAATGGCAAACACTTCCTGAAAGAGTGTTTAAGCTCGGTTTTTAACATAGACTTTCCTAAAAGCCAGTATGAAATTATTATGGTTGATAATGATTCAAAGGATGACTCTGTAGATTACGTGCTCAAGAATTTTTCTGAGGTAAAGGTAGTACAAAGTATTAGTAATTTAGGATTTGCGGAAGGATGTAATTTAGGAGTTAAAAATGCTTTAGGCAATTTTGTTGTTTTTTTGAACACAGATACAAAAGTAGAAAGGAATTGGTTAAAAGCATTGGTTAAAAGCATAAAATCAGATAAGGGCATTGGAGCTGTTAATTCAAAACTGCTTCTGTATAATCCATTCTTCGAGTTATTGATTCATTCAGATATTTTTATGAGATCTGATTTTTCTGACAGTGTTAATTTCCAGTCAGTAGGTGTCTTGGTTGAGAGTGTAATTATTGACGATGATAATTTGCAACCTTTGGTTAGGTATGAAAAGGGATTTTATGAAAATGAATATGGAATTATTCCTGTCAGATGGACAAAAGGTGATGCGAGTATTCTTATTCCGGTAGACCCCCGTAAGAATACCATAGGAATGACTGTTACTATCAGATCGGGAAAATCAATATCAGGGCTGGAAACACAAATCGCTTTAAAGCTCGGAGAGAAAGATTTGATAGTGGATAAATTAAAATCATACGAAGTAAAACAATACAAAATTTCACTGGAAACAAAAGAGCTAAGGAAATATCTGTTGTATGCTGTACAAAATTCAGGTGTTGTTGTCTTTAAGAATGGGTATGGGCGTGACCGTGGAGCAGTTGTACGGGGAACAACTCAATTTTACGAAATAGACAATCCCTTTTTTAGCCAAAAAGCGGAAATCCATGCTTTTACAGGTGCAAGTGTGATTATCAGAAAAGAAATTTTTGAAAAGTTAGGGGGATTTGATGATAAATACTTTATGTATTATGAGGATGTTGATTTAGGTTTAAGGATGCAGAGGCAAGGGTATAAAATTGTCTATGAACCAGAATCAGTGGTTTATCATATTCATAGCGGTTCAAGTAAAGAATGGTCGCGGTTTTTTACCTACCATGTTGAAAAAAACCATCTGGCGACCCTTGTTAAACATTTTCCTGTTAATACTATACTTACAGGTTTTACAAGATATATTGGTATGCTGATTATATCAAGCTTAAAAATGATTAAATGGAGGGCAAGTGAGCATTGGGAGCTGTACGACCAATGGAGGGAAAAAGTGGAAATTAGAATATCTGTACTAATGTGGATATTCCAGCATTTTATTTACTTTGCAATAAAAAGGATGCAAATTAATATGAGCCAGAAAAAGAGCATGGCGGAGATAATCAAAAAATTATATTAAAATGAAAAAAGCCGGTGTTTATGACCGTTGGTTATATGTGCTTGGAGGCGGAGAGCAGGTAGCTTTTGCATACGCAGAAGCTTTGCGTGACCTTGGGTACCAAACAGATTTAATTACTCACAGAAAAGTGGATATTGAAGCTGCTAAAGCTAAAATGGATTTAAATCTTAAGGGGATTAATTTAAAGTATATTCCCAATATGGTAGATTCACAGTTAGGACAGCATACGGAACAATATGATATTTTTGTCTCGAATTCATACCTGGATTATATCCCTAATAGAAGTAAATATGGGATTTTATCAGTATTTTTCCCTTCAAGAATTAACATTTCATTGTATGAATATTTAAAAAGGGCTCATATTGTTCCTTCGCTCAAGAATTTTTTTATATATCCTTCCCGTTTTGAGGGTTTCCGTTACGATGAGTGTGTTAAGGGTACGATTTATAAATGGTTGGATAAAGAATCGGTGATAACTTTTAATAAACACATTGGTAGGTTCAAAATTGAATTATTTTTTGACTACCTATTTTTTTCCTGTATAGATGGCATCACTTTTCTTTTAAACGGCAGTCCAATTAAGCCTAAAGGCCGAACATTAAATATTTTTGAGAATACAGCAGTTTATTCATTTGAAATACCCAAAAAAACAAAAGGGTTTAATTTAACTATAAAATTACCTGAAGGCAATACTTGTGCTGTAGCTGTGATAGGGATTTTGATACCTAATTACCGATATTTTCTCTACAACCTCTTTAAAACTTTTTTTCCGAGACTGGAGATGAGGTTGCATGGGGGACCTTCTATGACCAGGTTTTCCGATATAGAAACTTATAATAAGGTGATTACTATCTCTGAGTTTTCCAGGTATTGGGTCAAACGATATTGGGGATTATCCAGTGAGGTGCTTTATCCTCCTGCCTCCATTAATAAATTCCAACCCAGTAAAAACAAAAAAAATATTATCGTCAATATAGGCAGGTTCTTTGTTACAGGGCACTGTAAAAAACAGCTTGATATGGTACGCGTTTTTAAGAAGTTGGCGGATAAAGGCTTTTCGGATTGGGAGCTGCATTTTATAGGGAGCGTTGCCGAAGGAGAAGCTCACCAGCGTTACTTTAGGACAGTTCAGGAAGAATCGCAAGGATACCCTGTTTTTTTTCATATAAATATCCCTTTTAATCAATTAAAAGAAATTCTTTCTGTGGCAAAAATTTATTGGCATGCAACCGGGCTGGATGAAGATTCTAATAGAACTCCTATCAGGATGGAGCATTTCGGCATAACTACTGTTGAGGCAATGGCTTCCGGCTGTGTGCCTGTAGTTATAAATAAAGGGGGACAATCAGAAATTGTTACTGAAGATTCAGGATTTCTTTGGAACAGCAGAGACGAACTGCTTGAGTTTACAATAAAATTAATTAAAAATTCAAGCTTGTTAAGAAAAAAAAGTCAGGGAGCATTAGAAAGAAGTAAATTTTTTAGCAAAGAAAATTTTAAGGGGGAGTTACAAAAATATTTACCTAAAGATTAGGAGAATATCGGTCAATCCCTCTTGATATAAAAAAGATTCCCGTTAATTTTTTCAACATCTTTTTCGTTTGCAAAGAGAGTAACAAACCCTACAATTTGAGGCTTAAGCTCTTTAATAAAATAATATTGATTAAATTTTACTATATCAATTTTTCTCTGTCTAAGTTCATCTGTAAATTCTGCAATTTGTTGGTTTTCTATATATTTATTGATCGTATTAGCTAAAGAAAGGTTTTCCGGTAAGTCATAACCGCTGTAACCGTTAACCAAATAACAGCCATGATATGTTGATGATAGTTCTGTGACAGTGATGTATCTTAGCCCTTCAATTACATTAGGGTATGCATCAAGGTGAGTAAGAGGCAGTTCCAGAAGCACTTTCTTTTTTTGAGAGCATGTGTTTCTTAGAAGTTCATAATCATTGTTAATATAAGAGTCTTTTACGGTTTTGATATTGAGTGGTAGATATTCTAAAATGAAAAGTATAGACACAGAAAATAAAAGTAATCTACCATAGGGTTTTTGTCCCAGTTTATTGAGAGATATTAAAGAAAAATAGGTAAAACCAAGAAAGAAAAGGAAACTCCAGCGGCTGAGCACTCTTGTTGCTTCTGCAACTGGAATAAATTCAAGTACAGCGCTATAAGGAAGAGGAATATGAGCATAATTTCCATTAAATTTTAATCTTGGTCCTAAAGAAAATAAAAAGCCTGCAATAATTAATATAAGAAAAAATGCTTTTTCCCGAGTAAGCTCCAAACTTATGGTGGTAAGGCTTTTACTCTTTGAGATTTTAAATAAAGCAAATATAGCTAAAATGAATATTAGAAAACCCGGAAATGAGGAATGAGTACCAGAGTTTTTATCTAACCTATTCCATTTTTGCATAAGAGATGAGTTGTGAACAAAGGAATTTATAGGCGACGTAAATATGTAATCACTTAAGTTAGCAGAGTAGGTAATATATTCTTTAATATCACGCTTAATGTTATAGAATTTTTTCATGTCCGCATAACCTTTAATGAATATTCCTCCGGTGATTAGGAAAACAAAAAAAATAATAAAAAGTTTAGAAAGTATTGGTTTGAATTGTTTGTTCGACAGGTACTTTAAAAGATAGAAGATCAAAAGAGAAAAAATTAAATATACAGATAAATATACACTCGCAAGGAATTGAATTGTTAAAAGTAGTCCGGCAGAGATGAGGTTTTTTGTTTGACGTTTTTCTTCATTTCTAAAGACAAAATAAAGTGTAAAGAAGAAAGGCCAATACGATATCATCTGGAAGTGAGATAACTCCATTTGAAAAAAGGGTGAAAAAATGACGAATATGCTGCCAAAAAAAGCAATTGAATCTTTTTTAAAAAGTTGCTTCCAAAATAAAAATAGTGAAATATAATTAAGAATAAAACTAATGATAAATACCAAATTAAAGCTTAAGATTATATTTTTTGTTAAATATAAAATTGGCCATAATACTAAAGACTGAGGTAGTAAGAGATCGCTAAAAAGGAGTGTTAATCTATGGGGATAGAATGCGTTTGTTTCAAAGAAGTTAGCAAAATCCAACGTATTTACATGCGTAATATTTTGGAATATTGTCCAGATAATGAAAGGATAATCCCGCCAGTCTAATAGATTGGTTGATAAGTTTAAAACTAAGTCTTTGAAAACGAAGAGCAGAACCAGTAGAAATAAAATGAAATAGAAAGCATTTTTTTTTGACATCTAAATTTCAATATAAAAACTAGCTTCTAAGTAAATTAAACTTAAATATTTCCCAGAGAGCTTTTGCACCATCTTTCCAACTGATTTTTTTACCTTCGGCATAAGTTCTGCCTGAATAGGAAATACCTACTTCGTAAATCTTGAGCCCTTTAATTTTTGCAACTCTTGCTGTTATTTCCGGTTCAAACCCAAATCTTTTGCTTTCTAATTTTGGTGCAATAGTCCGAATGACCTCACCTTTAAAAGCTTTGTATCCGGTTTCCATATCTGACAAATTTAGATTTGTGAGCATATTGGAATAGGTGGTAAGAAATATATTCATTACAGAATGCCAAAAATATAAAACTCTATGAGGTCGGTTAGAGATGAACCTGGAGCCATAAACAACGTCAGCATCATTTTTTGAAAAAGGCTCAAGAAGAATAGAGTAATCGTCAGGGTTATATTCCAAGTCAGCATCCTGAACTAATACAATGTTTCCGGTCGAAAGTTGAAATCCGTCTTTTAGGGCGGCTCCTTTTCCTGCGTTTACTTTTTTAAAGTAAGTTTTAAAAATAATATTTTTGTATTTAGACTTAAGACTAAGAATGCTTTTTTCAATAGATTGCCGGGTGTTGTCTTTGGATCCATCGTCTACGATAATAATCTCTTTATCAAAAGAAGGCGTGGTAGACTTGCAAACAGCCAATAATGTTTTTTCGATAAAATCCTCCTCGTTAAAAATTGGAATAACGATCGATAATGTCTTCATCTAGTATAAAGTTATAACACAAATAGCTGTGTTTTAAAATACTTTACCAACTGTTATGATGTATCGGTGAGCATATTTAATTCAAAAAGAATTACGATAATTTCCGGCATTTTTATTGCATTATTATATCTGCTGTTAATTTTTAAAGATCCTTTTTCTCAGAGAACCTTAATTCCGAATTTTGAACCACATCCTGATACCTTCCATTATATTAATCCTGCCCTTAATTTCACAAAAAGAGAGGGCTTTGTTATTGGCAGAGAGGGAAGAGTAATTAAGCCAAGCGTGCCGCCTTTTTATTCAATAAGTTTAATTCCTGTATTTCTTATTAAATCAGACCCCAGAATGTCTTACTATTCCAATACAGTTTTAGCACTAGTTTCTCTACTTTTCTTTTGGTTAATCCTAAAGAGAATATTTGTCAATAAATTAATCCTCTATTTGCTATTAATTCTTTATATTACAAATTACTTTATTTATTGGGTTCCAACACTTGTTATGGCAGAAAATCTTACATTAACTTTATATCTTGCTGCTATTTTCTTTCTCTTATCCAAAACAACGAAAGTAAATAATTTACTGATGGCTGTTCTGGTAGTGGGTCTCTATGCTACAAAATATGCCAATATTGCTACCAGCATTTCATTAATTTTTCTTTTTTTTGGGAAAGTTTTTTTTGGTAATTTAACAACAAATCAAAAGATTAAACAGATGTTCTCAAATCTGATATTTTTAATCGTTTTCTTCCTTGCGTTGGGGATTTTTGAAGGATTTACTCAGGGAAATAATATCTTTTCTCAGATTTTGGGACATCTAGACTCGATTTATAAGAGCGTTCCCAAAAGTGATATACCATTGTCAAAAACAGCAGTTACTTCTTCCTGGTTTGGGGTTGGATATATCAGGGATAATCTGCCGTTATACATAAATTCATTATTGGGTATGCCAAATAAATTTTTATGGGATAATACACCAATAATTCCCAAGTTTATAGGAATAACCGGGGTTATCGGGATATTTGCCAGTATTACCCGAAAAAATTTTAGCATGTTTTCTTTAGCGCTTTTTCTTTCTGTTTTTTCCTCAGTTATATTTATGTCCACATTTTATTCTTTTGATGCAAGGTATATCTATATAGCAATACCTGCATTGATTTTTGGTTTTGGACTTTTTTTAACATCTGTTGAAAACAGGATATCTATGGAAAAGAAATTCATTTTTAAAAGTTTAATTTTTCTTTTTTTAATTTTCTACCTTGTAACTAACTTTGTGAGAATAAAAAGCCAGATTAGTTTAAACTTAAAGTATGCAGAGACTCCCTGGTACTATATTTCAATATTGAAATCAAATGAATATTTTACAAAAGACACGGTAATAAACGGCAAAAAGCCAATCCTAATCTCTGCTCTGCCGCCGTATTTGGTAGATTATTATACTAACGGTAATTACACGCTGTTGCCGCTATCTTATGGGCAGGAATTTAGAGATTTGGAACTCCGCCAGCTAGTTTGGGGACCAAATGATTATTCGAATTTGCCAAAATTATATAAGAAATACCTTAGTGAGGGGTATAGTGTATATGTTTCCAGAGCGGGCCTGGGGAACGAGGGGTATACGAACAGGGATTTTAATAAAATAGTGGAAGAATTTAATACAGATCTTGTCTTATCAGGTTGTTTTGATCAATGTAATATATATTCCGTGAAACTAAAAGAAAAAGATGGCCAGTAGGTTTTTGAGGCGATTTGATTTAATGGGTATTTTTATTCTATGGCGTTTACTGCTTTTTATTCCGCTGGTAGCCGCGGCGTATTTGATTCCTCTTAATCCTCCAGTTCCAGTTTCTTATGTATATAATTTTAAAAACTTTGGCTTATCTTTTAATTCGGTTTTTCTATTTCCATGGGCTAATTTTGACGGCATTCATTATTTTAATATTGCCGAATTCGGATATACAAATCAGGCAAGGTTTTTTCCGCTATTTCCAATCCTAATCAAGCTATTGAGCACCAACGTTATAGCAAGTCTTTTGTTAGTTAGCATATTGTTTTTATTAGCGTTATTCATTTTTAAAAGACTGATAGAAATTGATTTTCCTAAAAGTGTTTCAAAAAAAGTGTTAATACTTCTTTTAATATTCCCTACTTCCTTTTTCTTTGTCAGCATTTATTCAGAAGGACTATTTTTATTTTTAACATTGCTTGTTTTTTATTTTGCCCGGAAGAAAATGTGGCTTTTTTCCATTTCTTGCGCATTGCTGCTTACGGCTACAAGGTTTGTAGGAATTGCAATTTTGCCGGCCCTGCTTTATGAGTATTTTGTAAGCGGAAAGATTGTTTTTACAAAAAAGAACATCTTTATGCTAATTAAGAAGCTTACGCCTTTTTTGATTGTCCCGGCAGGACTAATATTTTATTCGCTTTTTAATTTGTATGAATGGAATAATTTATTTTATTTTATTCAAGCGCAGGGCGAGCTGGGCAACAGCCGCTCTGTTTCGGGAATTGTACTTTTTCCTCAAACTGTTTTCAGGTATTTTAAAATTTTAACATCTGTGCCGGCAAACTCTTATGATTGGATGATTGCTCTGCTTGAGCTTATATCTTTTTTGTTTACAGCTTTTATGTTGTATTTTGCATGGAAGAAAAAACTGCGTAGAAGCTATTTGATATTTGCATTTATAAACTTTGCAATTACCATATCAACAGGTACTTTTTCCGGTTTGCCACGGTATATTATTACAATATTTCCAATTTTTATGGCTCTTGCTTTGCTTAAAAATAAGATTTTAAAGCTAAGCTATATAATTATTTCGCCTATTTTGCTTTTTATATTGCTGATGCTATTTTCAAGAGGGTATTTTGTGGCATAAACTTAAATATATGATTTGGTTGATACTATTTTTAGCATTGTTTTTTAGATTTATTAATTTAAATCAGAGTCTTTGGTGGGATGAGGCTATAAATGTTGTTTATGCTCAAACTTCAGATTTTTGGTGGTTTATTACAAAATATCCGGTTGGTGACTTTCATCCGCCCGGTTGGTTTGCCATTCTCTGGGTATGGGGACACCTTTTTGGCTTTTCAGAAATTATGGTCAGGATGCCATCGGTTATTTTGGGAGCAGCTACTGTGGGACTTACATTTCTTTTGGGGAAAGAACTTTTTAACAGAAGGGTAGGCTTTTTGTCAGCATTCCTTTTGGCGATTGCCCCGCTTCATGTTTACTATTCACAGGAAGCAAGGATGTATGTGCTGGCTGCTTTTAGCGTAACGCTTTCCTTTTATTTTCTAAATAGGCTTATTTTACAGAAAAAATGGGCAGGGTTGGGATTTATAGCTAGCCTTGTGTTGGTTCTATCTTCTGATTACCTGGCATATTTTGCCATACCGGCGCAGGTAATTTGTCTTGCCTGGGTTAACAAGCTGCGAAAAAACGTTTTGGTCAGCTTATTGGCTGCCGGCTTAATTTTTCTTCCTTGGTTTGCTATTTTCCCCAATCAGCTTAAAACAGGTATTAATGCTGCAATTAGTTTGCCCGGATGGGCAAATGTAGTTGGCAGCAACTTTAAAGATTTAATCCTCTTTCCTATAAAGACCTTTTATGGCCGGATTACTATTTCAAACGAGCTTCTTTACGCAGCAGCTGCAGGCATTGCCGGAATAATATTTGCTAGCATATTTTTTTATGGCCTTAAGAAGAGAGACGATGCAACAAAGCTTTTGATAAGCTGGATTTTTGTCCCTGCGATACTAGCCCTTTTGGTTTCTATTTTCATTCCGGTTTTGGCATATTTTAGAATGATCTTTATTCTGCCGGCATTTTATTTATTTTTAGCAAAGAGCTTAATAAGTTTGCCTAATAAGATTACTGTAGCAGCTACCACTTTAATCTGTTTAATTTCGTTTGCCTCATTATTTGGGTATTACATAAACCCAAAATTTCAAAGGGAAGATTGGAGAGGGGCAATCAGTTTTGTTTCAAAAGAGGTGGATAGCCAGGCATTAGTTATTTTTGAGAATAATGAAATTCCTGCGCCTGTTAGATATTATGCCAATGATTTGTCCGGTTTTAAACCTGGGTTATCGGATAATTTAACCGGTGATTTGGCAGATAAAAATAAAGTCTACTTTTTTGAATATTTAGCAGATGTGTATGATCCTAAAAGAGGAGTTGAGCAAAAGATTAAAAGCCTTAATTTTACCGAGAAAGAAACTTATGATTTTGATGGAGTTGGATTTGTGAGATTCTATACTAGATAAATATGAATCTTTTTAAAAAGAAAATATTATTACTTTTGCTGCCTATTTTCATCCTTGCTCTGGTGCTCCGATTTTTATATTATCCTCAAAATACCTACTTTGGTTTTGATCAGGCCAGGGATGTCTTTGCTGTAAGGGAAATTCTTTCAGGTAATTTAAAAATAGTAGGACCGCCTACAGCAAACGGCGTGCTTCATCATGGGGTTTTATACTATTATATTTTTGCTCCATTTTACTTTCTTTCGGGAGGAGATCCAACAGCTGCTTCGGTTTTTTTAAGAGTGCTAAATGCGTCCGGAATATTTCTAATATTTTTGGTTGTTGTTCCGCTTTTTGGCGCAAGAGCGGCTTTGTTTGCTGCTTTCCTTTTTGCTGTTTCGTATGAACAAACGCAATTTTCGCTTTTTCTTAACCATCCTGCGTTGGCCGTAATTTCTGTTTTAATTTTTTATTTGGGGTTATCCTATTGGATTTTTAAGAAAAAGCTCCGGGGTCTTTATATTGCATTATTTGGGTTGGGCCTTTCCATTCAGTTTGAATTTGTGGAAACACAGCTTTTAGCGGTATTTGTTCTATTTATCCTGGTATTTAGAAAAACTCTCCCTAAATTAGATTTTAAAAGTATAGTTACATCATCTCTAATGTTCCTTTTACCGGTATCTCCTTACCTTATATCAGAAATTAAAAATAGCTTTTTTACTATTTCAAAGCTGCCGGGTTTAATATTTAACCAATCAGATGCAGGGTCCCCCGGTGCATCTTTTCCGTTCTTATTTATAATTAACCGTTATTTCATGGATAATTTGGCCGCAAATGAATCAGTGGCAGTTATTATTCAGTTGATATTTTTGATTCTGTTAGTTCTTTTTATTCATAAACGGGAATACAGAATTCAGCTTACTTTTTTATGCCTTTGGTTTTTTGGGGGATTGTTGGTGTATTTTTTTACAAATAATGATGCTTATTTTTACAATACCGGTACATCAATTGCTTTAATAATATTTTCTGCATTTTTATTATCCTACTTATTTTCAAAAAATAAATTCTTAACATTTTCCATATTGGCATTAATATTTATTTCCAATATCTATTTAATAACTAAAAATAACCCATTGGGACCCAATCAAAAGATTAATCCCCAAATTGGATTATTGCTTAAAGATGAGCAGAAAGTTATAGATTTTATCTATCAGGACGCCCGGGGAGAAGTTTTTGCTGTGAATGCGCTTACTATGCCTTACAATGTTAATACAACCTGGAGTTATCTTTTTGAATGGTATGGGAAGAAAAATTACGGGTATGTCCCTGTCTGGGGAGGGGATGCAGCAGATGGATTTCCAGGCAATTTACAAGTTGAGAATGCAAGAAGCAGGTTGCCTATAAGGCGTTATTTGATTATTGAGCCACAGGAGGGAATTCCTTCTTATCTTGCAAAAGCATTTTTGTCGGGTGAAGAAAATTATACAGAAGTGACCGGTGAAAAAAAGATAGGAACGCTAAGGGTATTAATACAAAAGCCAAAATGATAAAAAGATATTTAAAATACTTAATATTAATACCAATAATATTTAATATTTTTCTGGCCTCAAGATGGGTAATTGACGGTAATATTTTTTTTCATACGGATATTGCACGTGATTTCCTCTTAATGGAAGATATTGTGGAAAATAAGAATTTGACGCTTTTGGGCCCCCGCTCGGGAGCAATACCCGGTTTATTCCATGGGCCTTTTTGGCTATATTTAAATATACCCGCCTTTATAGCCGGAGAAGGAGACCCTGTGTTTGTGGGGTGGTTTTGGGTGATCCTTTACATTTTAAGCTTAGTTTTTATTTACTATGCGGGAAGGAAAATGTTTGGCAGGGAAGAGGGGATGCTAGCTGCACTGTTGCTTTCTTCAGTGACTATTTTACATGTTAGGTCTTTGTTCAATCCATATGGCGCATTGCTTTTATCTCCGCTTTTTTTCTATTTTTTTATCAGCTACCTAAAAGATTTTAAAATTAAGAACTTAGTTTTATCTTTTTTAATATTAGGCTTTATTATTCAGTTTCAGATGGCATTTGGGGTTCCGATTCTGCTTTTACTGATGCCTTACCTTATTTATTATCTTATAAAGAATAAGAAGATAATTCATTTGGTTTCTTCTGCAGTTTTGATAATTCCCTTATCAAGTTTTTTGATATTTGACCTGAGAAACCAGTTTATTCAGTTAAAATCTCTTTCAAGCTACGTTTTGGGTTCGCAATCTCATGGTAAATTATCGTTGGACTGGTTTCAACTTTTGACGATGAGGATTAAAGAATCAGCAGTTGATGGATTAGGAGCTATAACTCAAAATAATCTATATCTTACAATTTTGTTAATTTTTGTATTTATTCTTGGAATTTTTAGAATATATAAAAAAGGAAAAGATTCGAAAGTAGTTACATTTGTTAATGTTTTCTTATTTTTTTATTTTGGTTTTTGGTTTTTTACGATCTTTTTTAAAGGGCCGGTTTGGAATTATTATTATTTGCCTTTTATCCCTTTGATAATTTTATTTTTTGTTTTATTAAAGAGAGCAGTAAATAAGATAATTTTTTATTCTATTTTTATATTGGTTTATTCTTTTAATTTATACACTGCTTTTTTGGATATTGGTACTTATAATCCAGATGCTTCTAAATCAGATGTCAGCACCTGGAAATTTAATAAACTTGTGGCTCAGAAAGTTTTTGACAGCAGAGAGAATGAATTTGGTTATTTTATCTTCACTCCGGATCTATATGGTTATTCTCCAAGGTATGCATTAAATTATTATCAAAAGAAAATCTTGGAAAAAAAGGTTTATCCTTATGAAAAGAAAACAGTTACATACCTGGTGATTGCGCCGGCCCCTGAATACGGAAAAGATCCCAACAGTTTGTGGTATCAAAAAAATACCAATAGCGGAATTTGGAGAAGCAATGATATAAGAATATCCAAGGATCCTGATTTTAAATTCGTATTTGAAAATGGTTTTGTGATTGAAAAATACAATTTGTCTGATGAAGAAACTAAATTAGCTCCTAATCCATATTTAATCAAGGATATATTCTTCAGATGAAAACGGCTTCTATGATTAGCAGTAACTATTTTCCGAGAAAGGGGATTGTTATTTTTGTTTTAATATTGTTTGTTTTATTTATTCTACAATTTATTTCATCAAAATTTTTTCCTTTAATTTGATGTTTTAGGAGGAAGCTATTTGCATACTTGGGGGTGCGGACCGATCTTTTTGTACCCACAGATTTTAAATGTTAATGAAAATAAAAAATAAAATCTTGTTAGTAACATTTGTGTTAGTGCTTTTTATAAGCCAAATATACTTTATTGCGCCTCAGTCAGTATTTGCCGTATCAACTAACTGCAATAATCGATTTGTAACATTGGTAAATCCGGTGAGAGGCAGGGATTTATGGAAGGATAAAAGTTTAAATCCGATCCAGGATCAATACACAACAATAAGCGTGTATAAATTTCCGGCTACTTGGCTTTTGCAGTATGATGTTTTAAAAGATGCAAAAGTTTTAGAAGAAATAAAAAAATTTGATGATTCTTCGGAGTTGGGGGTACTTTTGGAAGTATCACAGTCTTCTGCAGAAGCAGCCAGGGTAATTTACCCCCATGCAGTCCCCTGGTTTAATCCTAATGCCGTGTTTCTTTCAGGTTATTCCCAATCAGACAGACGCAAGCTGATAGATAAGTTATTTACGGATTTTAGAGAATCATTCGGATATTATCCAAAATCAGTAGGTGCATGGTGGATTGATTCATATTCGCTAAATTACCTTAAAGAAAAGTATGGTATTAAAGCTGCCATGATAGTAGCGGACCAAAAAACCACTGATAGTTATGGAATTTGGGGACAGTGGTGGGGGGTGCCTTATTATCCTTCTAAAGTAAATATCCTGACTCCAGCCACTAGTTTGGAAAATAAATTAAATGTTTTAGTGATCCAGTGGGCGCAAAGAGATCCGCTGCTTGCTTTTGGAGATGGTACCAAGTTTTCTAACTATTCCCTTCAGGCTAATGATTATACAGAAAGAGGAAAAGATACTCTGTATTTTAAACAATTGGTTGATTCTTATTTGGATTGCAAAAATCCTGTGGGTCAAATTACCGTTGGTTTAGAAACGGGTATAGAAAGCGTAGGGCATATTAAAGAGTATAGAAACCAACTAGCTGTTTTAAGAGAGATTAGTAATTTAAAATTTATAACAATGAGTAGGATGAGTGAGGAGTTTGCTAAAGTTTATCCAGAAATCCCCCATTATGCAGAAGTTAGTTTATATGATTCGATTTGGAAAATGACTACTAAAGATCGGCTTAATGAAAAATTTAAGGAAAACATCAGCTACAACGCGGAGATTCCTTTTGCAGATTACTTTACTGCAGATAAAAGTCACTTTTTGGACAGGAGATTGCCCGAAAAAACCCAACAAAGAAATCTTTTCTGGTTTCCCTATTTTTTGATTGCATCTTTAGCGCTTTTACTTTTTTCTTATCAAAGAGGAATAATCAGGGTATGGCTAGCTGGTATGCTTTTTGCTTTTGCATCTTTTGGACTTATTCTTAGGTCTTATTACCAGATGGGGTGGAAAATTTATTTTGGACCACAGCTTCCTTTTTTGGAATTTTTTCAGATACTTTTAGTCCTTGGATCATTTTTTGTTATTTGGTTCTTAAGCAGATTAAAATTTATGGGGAAAAATCCATATTTGTTATGGCTTATCCCATTAATTTTTGGGTTAGATTTTTTAGTTTTGTCAATCAGAGTGTCGTATATATCGGAAAAGTATTATGTGGGATTTATGAGGGATGCTTTAAATTTTGTGGGTTTTGAGGTTAAACCATTTCTTAATATTACTTTTGTAAAATTGGATTTTCCATCTTATCTTTCGTCAGCTTTTTTAAAAATAGACTTAAAATATGTATGGGACAATCCAATTTCAGCATTAATTTTTTATCCAATGATACATGTTGTATTGGGTATAATTTTTAGTTATTTGCTGGTTAAATTATCTCCCCGGTTGCAAAAGATTTGTATTGGAATTTTGATAATCATCTTTTTATTTTACTTACTGGGTATTTTAAGAGCCGACCCGCGTCAAGTTGTTCCAATTTTGTTACAATAATTATGATGCGAGTAGGATTTGATATATCACAATTAGCTCATCAGGGAGGAGTTGGGGTTTATACCCAAAATTTAGCTGAACAATTATCTAAAATAGCCGATTTGGAAATGGTTTATTTCTACTCCTCTTTGCGTAAACCCTACAAAGGAAAGCTGAAAAATGTTAAGTCTTACCGCCTGCCTCCTACGCTTTTTGAAATGCTTTTTAACAGATGGAGGAATGTATCAATTGAAAAATTTTTAGGTCCGCTTGATGTTTTTCATTCTTCTGATTGGACCGAACCCCCAAGTAAAGCAAAAAAAGTAACCACAGTGCATGATTTAAGTCCTTTAAAATTTCCCCGCTGGTCGCATCCTAAGATAGTAAGTGTTCATAAAAGAAAGCTTAAGTTGATTGAAGAAGAAACAGATTGTGTTATTGCTGTGTCAGAGTCTACGAAGCGTGATCTGCTGGAAATCTCCAAAATTCCTGAAAGTAAAATAACTGTTATTTATGAGGGGGCGTCTTTTTCGGATAACGACGTCTTTTCGGAAGATGCCCGTTTTGCAGGGGAGGCTTTGGAACCCAAGATTAGGGGATTTAAAGAAAAATATAATTTGCCTCAAAACTTTATTCTGGCAATCGGCGGGGTGGGAGAACGAAAGAATTTGAAGAGAATTGAGCAATCCTGCAAAGATTATAATTTAGTTATATTAGGACAGACACTTCCCCGCTTGAGCATGGAGGAGTTAAAGCTGCTTTACAGCAGCGCAAGCGTGCTTGTGTATGCCTCACTTTATGAGGGGTTTGGTTTGCCTATACTGGATTCATTTGCATCCGGCCTTCCGGTGATAACTTCAAACGTTTCTTCTATGCCTGAAATAGGAGGAGAGGCAGCCTTGTATGCTGATCCATTAAGCGTAGAAGATATTAAGGAAAAAATTGATTCGGTTTTAGGAGATAAAAATTTAAGAGAAGAGCTGATAGAAAAAGGTTTTAAGCGGGTAAAGCAATTTTCCTGGGAAAAATGCGCGGAAGAAACTGCAAAAGTTTACAGGAGGATTATGAAATGAGGTTTTGGATTGACGGGTATGAAGCGAATGTACCTCAAAGGCTTGGATCGTCACAGGTAGCATTTGAGCTGCTTACCCAATTTGAGAGAATTGATAAAAAAAACGAATATACAATATTTTTACCAGATCCGCCTTTGTCTGACTTACCAAAAGAAAGAAAAGGGTGGAAGTATAGGGTCTTAAAACCTAAAAGACTTTGGACGCGGATAGCCTTACCTTTTGCGCTTTATACTGCAAGACAAAAACCTGATTTATTTTTTTCTCCTTCGCACTATCTCCCGAGATTTTTACCCTCGAAGATAAAAAAAGTTGTAGTAATATTTGATTTGTCTTTTTTACATTTTCCGGAAATGTTTAACAGAGATGATCTTTGGAAATTAAAAAACTGGACAAAATTTTCCGTAAATAATGCAGATTGTATAGTTACGATTTCTAAATTTTCAAAGGAAGATATTTATAAAGAATACAGTACCCCAAAGAAAAAAATAACTATCGCTTATCCCGGATATGATAAAGAAAAGTTCAGAGTTCAGAGTTTAGAGTTTAGGGTGGGAGAGGTGAAAAAGAAGTATAACGTAGGGGATAACTACCTTATATATATAGGAACGATACAGCCGAGGAAAAATATTATAAGGCTGATGGAGGCATTTGGTAATGCAATCCACCTCGAAGGAGTCAAAACTCACCTTCGAGGTGTGCGGGAACGTTCAAAAAATGAGTTGGAATTGGTGATTGTCGGTAAACATAAGGGTGAGGGGAAACAGGGTTGGAAATATGAAGATATATTAAAATCTCCCCAAAAATTAGGCATAGAAAGCCGCGTTAAGTTTTTAGGTTTTGTGCCGACAGATGAATTGGCCTTTCTTATATCAGGAGCAACAGCTTTTATCCAGCCTTCGCTTTATGAGGGGTTTGGGATTCCCGTAGCGGAGGCTATGGCTTGCGGTGTGCCGGTAATTGTTTCTGATGTCTCGTCGTTGCCTGAAGTAGTCGGGCAAGCAGGGCTTTTGGTAAATCCTTATTCAGTTGATCAGATGGAGCAGGCGATAAGGACTATAGTAGCTGATAAAAAATTGCGAAAAAAATATTCAAAAGCAGGACTTGAGCGAGTCAAAATGTTCTCATGGGGTAAAATGGCGAAGGAAGTATTAAAAGTTTTTGACCGTGTGGAAAAGAAGGGGTAATGTTTGCTTAATGTGGTCTTTCCCCATATAATTATATCTATGGCTCTATTTCGGGACAGGATGGGAAGATCTTTAACAACAGCTGAGGCTTCTGTAAAGATTGTGATGAGAGGGTTAAACTGGCTTTTGGATTTTGAGTTGTTGCTGATCACTTGGGCGGGGCTTATGCCTTTTCATTTGTTTCGTTTGTTTGTATACTCTCTGGCAGGGATTAAGATAGGTAGAGGTTCAAGGATTCATATTGGGGCAAGGTTTTTTTATCCGTCTAACATAAAGATCGGAACAGGAACAATTATCGGAGACAATATTTTTTTAGACGGAAGAGATAAGTTAATAATAGGCGATCATGTGGATATTGCCTCTGGGGTAATGATTTTAAATTCCGAACATGATATAAACTCGGAAGATTTTCACCCTATTATTGCTCCGGTTATTATTGGGGATTATGTTTTTATAGGGCCAAGGTCAATTATTCTGCCCGGAGTTAATATCGGAAAAGGAGCTGTGGTAGCTGCTGGAGCTGTGGTTACTAAAGATATACCTGATTTTGCGGTAGCGGGGGGAGTTCCGGCACAGATAATAGGGGAGCGCAAGATAAAGGATCCTCATTACCGTTTAGGTCGCGCAAGGCTTTTTCAATAAATTCAAATGTCAAAGCTCAAATGGCAAATCAAATCTAAAGTCTTAATGTTAAATAATTAAACATTGATTCTTTAGTCATAGGACATTCATTTGTAATTTGGATTTTGACATTATTTAGTAGAATCGTGAGTATGATTAAAAGAATTTTCATTTTATTTTCTATATTACTTCTTATTTATATGATTTGGCCGGGGCCAAACAAAATTTCACAGTTTAAACCATTGCCTAATTCAACAAAATCTACGCTTTCGGGCGATACATTTCAAATTCCCAATGTGGCTGCTTATTTTTCCAATAATTTCAGGGATTTTGTGATCCCTTTCTATTTTAAAAATTACCAAGGAGTTTCCCGCTTGCCGTTTCCGCCGCTCGTATTAAACCATCCTCCCGAATACTCTTGGGTAGTGATAAATGTGAATACAGATACAACATACCTAGAAGAATTCGTATACCCATTAAGGGACTCACTGTTTGTAAATGGTTTTGAAACTTACCGCCCTGATGGGACTCCGGTTTTTTGGGGTGCACCAGAGCTTACGGAATCAACAAAGTCTTGGTATACAAAAACAAAATTGAGATATTATCCAAGTAATATTTTGGTTAGGAGCTTAGTTTGGTTTGGAATAGTTGTTTCGATTCTAGCAATTTATAGATTAGGGAGGAAAATAGCCAAAGAATGAATAAAGCGCTTTTTTACTTAACTTTATTTCTTTTTGCTTTTATTCCCCTTTACCCTAAGTTCCCGCTTTTTAACATTAAAGGTACCTTTGTAGCGGTAAGAATCGAAGATTTTCTAATTGCCTTAACTATTGGGTTATGGATATCTTACATATTGATTAATAAAAAATTATCCGTTGTTTTAAAGGATAATACTAATAAGGCAATATTGCTATTTTTCTCAATCGGCATATTATCCCTCTTTTCAGCGCTGTTTTTAACGCACTCGATTACGCCGCATATAGGGGTACTGCATTTTCTCAGAAGGGTGGAATTAATTTTTCTTTTGCCTGTTGTTGTGACAATTTTTAATACAAAGAAAAGATTGATTTCTGTATTAATTGTTTTATTCTTAACCCTGATAGTAACTAACTTATATGGATTAGGACAGCAATATTTGGACTGGCCGGTTATATCTACAACAAATTCTGAATTTGCCAAAGGTTTAATATTAAGGCTCACTCCGGGTGCAAGGGTAAATTCTACTTTTGCCGGGCATTACGATTTTGCAGTGTTTTTATCGGCTGCCATTGTTTTTCTTGCAGCATTATTTTTTGCATTAAATAAGTTTTGGAAAATGCCGATATTAATTTTAGGCGGTCTTTCCCTTTTTGTATTAATACTGACAGCTGCAAGGGTATCGTTTGTATCGATTTTTGTCGGTTTAATCTTTGCACTAATTTTTGCCAAAAAGAAAAAATATCTGTTATTGGTTATTGTTGCGCTTACATTAATTGCTGTTTATCCATCTCAGCTTAGGGATAGATTTATTTCAACAATAACAGTCAATCTGCTTAATACAGGTAAAAGATATGAAGGTAGGAACGTAAACCAACAGCTGGAAAATAAATTAAATATTCCTACTTTAGCTTATAAAATGGCAAGCCGTTCGGCAAATTTCCCAGCTTTCTCCGCTACTGCTGCCGGTGTGCCGGCTGATATAGCTCCCGGTGAACCGGTTGACGGGACACAGTTAGGCGTTTATAGGTCATTTCAAATAAGGTTAAATATAGAGTGGCCAAGAGCCGTAAGGGCCTTTCTAAAAAATCCCTTTTTGGGTACAGGGTATTCATCAATAGGAATTGCTACCGATAATGACTTTTTAAGGTCTCTGGGAGAGGTGGGGCTTTTGGGGACGATTGCATTTTCTTTGATACTAATTTCTATCTGGAAAAAGATATCTCAAGGAGTAAAAAGCGGAGATAAGATAATCAGATTTTTTTCTGCAGGTTCACTTGCTGCAATAATTGTCTTTTTGGTAAACGGTTTATTTATTGATGTATTTGAGGCATCAAAAGTAGCATCTCTTTTTTGGATGATATTAGGATTAAATTTAGCTGTTTTAAATCTTAAGGAAGAATAGATGAGAGTGTTAAAAATTTTTACAAGTCAATATTTTTGGTTACTGCTTATAGTTTTTTTTGGTCTTTTAGCGCGGCTTTATAAGATTGATTCCCCTATTGCTGATTGGCATTCCTGGAGACAGGCGGACACCGCGGCAGTCACCAGGAATTTTGTTAAAGAAGGTTTTAATCCTTTTATACCAAAATATGATGATATGTCCGGAGTTTCGGAAAAGCCTCTTGTTAATCCTAATACTTTCAGGTTTGTGGAATTTCCAATATATAATATAGCAACATATCCTTTTTATTTGCTTTTTGGAGTAGAAGATAGATTTTCCCGTTTAGTGTCTGTTCTGTTTTCTCTGGGAAGTATTGTTTTTCTATACCTGATAAGTAAAAGATATTTTGGGACTTTTGTATCACTTTTGACAGCGTTAATTTATGCTTTGTTGCCGTTTAATGTTTTTTTCTCAAGAACAATCTTGCCTGAACCTACTTTTTTGTTTTTTGCGCTGGGGATGATGTATTTTGTTGATTTGTGGATTGGAAGCGGTAAAGGAGTTTGGGGAGTGTGGGGATTTATTTTTACTGCTTTAGCTTTTTTGATGAAACCATGGGCAATATTTTTTATACCCCCTATTTTATATTCTCTTTTTTCAAAATATGGCTTTAAAATTCCACATAAGTTTTTTCTGCTTATTTTAGCAATTGCGCCTTTTATATTTTGGAGGCTTTGGATTCTGCAGCAGCCGCAGGGCATACCTGCTTCAAGCTGGCTTATGAATTCGGATAATATCCGTTTTAGACCGGCCTTTTGGTGGTGGTTAATTTCGGAAAGGCTGGGAAGAGAAATTTTAGCTGTGCCGGGAGTGGTGCTTTTTGTTGTCGGATTATTAACAAAGCCCAAAAAAAGCTTTTTTATGCATGTTTGGCTTCTTTCGATGTTTTCATATTTTATAATTTTTGCAACCGGCAATATAAGGCATAATTATTACCAGTATATTTTTGTTCCGGTGGCGGCTGTTTTTTTCACTTTGGGATTTGTTAAATTAATTTCGGGAATCAGGGACTTTTTGCCAAGAATATGGACAATACCGTTGGCGTTTTTCTTTTTGATTTTGGCATTTTACTTTACCTGGTACCAGGTAAAGGGGTTTTATCAAATCAATAATCCGGTTATAATTGAGGCAGGCAAAGCGGCAGACAAGCTTTTGCCCAAGGATGCTGTTGTGGTGGCCCCATATAACGGCGATACTGCTTTTTTGTATCAGACAAACAGAAAAGGATGGCCGGTGACAGCCCTGCCTTTAAAAGAGCTGGCAACGGATTATGGTGCCACTCATTTTGTTTCCACCACGCATGATGATAAAACGAATTGGGTGATCCGCCACTTTCAGGTTTTAGAAAATAATCCCGGCTTTGTTATTGCTGATTTAACAAAAGTTGTGAACTCTCTGGAAGGCGACCCGGAACCATAAAGCTTTAATCATGAAAGTACTCATGCTGACACCGTATCTTCCTTATCCGCTTTTGACCGGAGGGCAGACCAGATCGTTTAATTTAATTAAAAGACTGTCTGCTTTGGGACACAAGATCACTCTTTTTTGTTTGGTTAAAAGCAATAACGAAAGAAAGTATGTAGGGGAGCTTGAAAAGTTTTGCGAGGAGGTTAAGGTGTTTAACCGGTCAGAAAAACCATGGACAGCAGGAAATATTTTAAGGACCGGTTTTTCTTTCTATCCTTTTTTAGTTGTCAGGAATTGGGCAAAAGGAGAAAAAAACGCTATTTCGGAAAAATTGAAAGAAGCAAAATTTGACTTAATTCATGCGGAAACTTTTTACGTTATGCCCCATATTCCAAAAACCCAAATACCGATCCTTTTGGTTGAGCAAACAATTGAATATTTGGTTTACCGGCATTTTGTGGATCAATTTAAGATACCAATGTTAAAACCGCTTTTATATACGGATGTTATAAAAATGAAATACTGGGAGCTTAAGTATTGGAAAATGGCTGCAAGGGTTGTTGCGATGTCTGATGAGGATAAAAAAACCATGATAAATGAAATTAGCGGACTTGATGTGGATATCGTACCCAACGGAGTGGACAGTGATTATTTTAACGAGTCGATCACTAAAAGATCTCGCTCGCCTATTGTTTTATATTTAGGAAACTTTACCTGGCTGCAAAACAGGGAAGCAGTTGAGGTTTTAATTAAAGAAGTATGGGGGAAAATTAAGGAAAAGATGCCTGCGGCCAAGCTTTGGATTGTCGGCAAGGAAGCAAAGAGTTTTTTTGCAAATTTACAATCCGGAGATATTGAAGTTACAGAGGTTTTAGATGTGAGAGCTGTTTATCAAAAAGCATCTGTTTTAGTTGCGCCTATTTACGGCGGAGGCGGTACAAGATATAAGAATTTTGAGGCTTTTGCGTCCGGACTTCCTGTGGTCACCACTTCTATAGGTATAAGAGGAACAGATGCTCATGACGGCGGCGAAGTTATTATCAGGGATAAACCGGATGAGATTGCAGGCGCGGCCGTACGCTTATTAACCGATCAAATCCTGGCAAAAAAGATTGCGGAAAACGCAAGAAAAATGGTTAGGGAAAAATATGATTGGGATCCTATTGCCAGAAAGCTGAGCGAGGTTTACGAAGATCTCGGTAAAAAATGAATAAACTAAAAATAATTATAGACGGCAGAATGTATCGGGAATCAGGGATAGGCAGGTATATAAGGAATTTAATTTCCAAGCTTAAAATTATTGATAAGGAAAATGAATATTTTATTCTTCATCTAAAAAATGATTATGATAATTTGGAATATGGCGGTAATTTTCATAAAGTGCTTGCTAATTTTCGGTGGTATGGAGTTGGGGAACAGCTCAGACTGCCAAAGCTTTTGAGTGAAATAAAGGCAGATTTAGTACACTTCCCTCATTTTAACGCACCGCTTTTTTACCGCGGGAAATATGTGGTAACAGTGCATGATTTGATCCACCAGAATTTTTCTATGCAAAGAGCAACTACTCACGGGCCAATCGTATATAAACTGAAAAAAATCGGCTATAAAAAAGTATTTAAAATGGCGTTGAAAAGATCAGTAAAAATCCTGGTGCCTTCGGATTTTGTTAAAGATCAATTAATAAAGGATTGGAGAGTTGATGATGATAAAGTTGAAGTGACGTATGAGGCGGTGGATGAGGGGATATTTAAAATTGTGCGTGCTTTGAATAAAAATAAAATTAATAAAATTTTAGAAAAATTCGGTATTAAAGCCCCTTATATTTTCTATGTGGGAAATGCGCATCCGCATAAAAATGTGGAAGGGTTAATTAAAGCGTTTCAAGACATAAGGGCAAAATACCCGGATCTTTTATTGGTGTTATCAGGGAATGATCATTACTTTTGGCAAAGGATTAAAAAAGAATTTCAGGATAAAAATATTATCTATACGGACTATGTTAGCGATGAGGAATTGGTGGGTCTTTATACAAATGCTTTGGCATTTGTATCACCGTCTTTGGAGGAAGGCTTTGGAATTCCTTTGCTTGAAGCTATGGCCTGCGGCTGTCCGGTAGTTTCTTCTGATGCGGGAAGTCTGCCGGAGGTTGGCGGAGATGCGGCTGTTTATTTTAACTCCAAGAGCATAGGCGATATGAGCGAAAAAATTTCTAAAATTTTGGATGATGCGGGGTTAAGAAAGAGCTTAAGAGATAAAGGACTAACAAGATGCGCTCAATTCAGTTGGCTGACGCTAGCGCAGAAGACTTTGGAGGTTTACGAAAAATGCGCGTTGCAATAGTTCATGATGATTTAGTTCAATGGGGAGGGGCAGAAAAGGTATTGCTGGGACTATCGGAAATTTATCCGGATGCTCCTATTTATACATCTGTGTATGATAGCGGCAATAAGCAGCTTACAGAGAAGTTCGGGTCAAAAAAAATAATTACCTCTTTTCTGCAGAAAATCCCCGGTTGGAAAATTCTATATAAGATGCTTTTACCTCTCTATCCTATGGTTTTTGAGCAGTTCGATTTCTCCCGATATGATTTAGTGATTTCCCACACCACCCGTTTTGCAAAATGCATAATAACCAAACCACAGACAAAACATATTTGTTATTGTCATACGCCGCCCAGATTTTTATGGCATTTTTCAGGTGTCGGCCGTTTCGGAATAGGCGAGATATTGCTATCCGGACTTAGGGCTTATGATCAGTTGTCGGCCCGGAGAGTGGATCATTTTATTGCAGGTTCAGAAAATGCCCGAAAAAGGATTAAGAAAATTTATGGGAAAGACTCAAAAGTTATTCATCCATTTGTTGATTTGAAAATTTACCAAGATATTGAGGGTTTTGACGGCGGATATTATTTGATGATCGGCAGGCCAAAAAGCTACAAAAGATTTGAATTTGTAAAAGATTTTTGCAATAAAAGAGGGATACAGCTTAGGGTTATTTCCGGAGGGTGGGATGATGAAATGGTTGTTTGGATTTTGGCAGGCTGCAAAGCTTTAATAATACCCGGAATTGAGGACTTTGGATTAACCAGTCTGGAAGCGCAGGTTTTGGGCAAGCCGGTTGTGGCGTTTAAAGAAGGCGGGGCTTTAGAAACCGTGGTGCCATCTATTACGGGAGTTTTTTTTGAAAAATACTCAGAAGACAGTTTACAAAGTGCATTAATTAAGTTAAACTCCCTTAAAATAAATCCCAAAGACTGCAGGAAAAACGCAGAAAAATTCAGCAAGGATGAATTTATAAAAAATTTCAAGCAAGCAGTTGATAGTTTGTTGTACACTAAATAATGGATATTTTATCTATGCTTTATAATGTTTTAAAAAGGTTAGTGGATATTGGCGGGTCCCTTTTCGGATTAATTATTCTCTCTCCCCTGCTTTTTCTTGTTGCCTTGGCTATTAAACTGGATTCCGAGGGTCCGGTTATGGCAGATACTCCGGCCCGATCCGGTAAAGACGGCAAGCTTTTTAAAATCTATAAATTCCGCTCAATGGTGCAGAATGCACACGAGATTTTAGAGAAAAATCCTAAGCTTTTGGAAGAATATAAAAAAAACAGCTATAAAATATTTAATGATCCAAGAGTCACAAGAGTGGGAAAGTTTATTAGAAAATACTCAATTGATGAATTTCCGCAATTTTTTAATATTTTAAAAGGCGATATGAGCTTGGTGGGACCGCGCGCATATTACCCGTATGAGCTTGAGGAGCAGCAGAAAAACTATCCCGCATCCAGGAAATATGTTAAGGTTATTTTATCCGGGAAACCGGGTTTAACAGGGGTCTGGCAGGTTACAGGAAGATCGGAAATAAATTTTGACAAAAGGGTTCAGATGGATGCAGATTATGTTAAAAGAAAATCTATTTTATACGATTTTTGGATTATGGCAAAAACAATACCGGCTGTAATATCGGGAAGGGGCGCGGTGTAATATGCTTACTAATTTAAACAGGAAGTTAGATTATAATAAAAAATATCTGAGGAAAACTTCAGGGAAGGGTAAAAAAAGATTAGTTGTTATTTTATGTTTAATACTTATTGCCCTTGTTATTCCCTCTTTTTTTGCTTTTTTAGGTCTTAGCGAGACTGCATCTTCTGCGAAAAAATTGGTGGCTGCATATAAAAGCCAAAATTTTGATGAGTTGAGAAAAGAAGTTTCGATTTCCAAAGGCGGTATGCAGAAAGCAAATATTTCCCTGGGTTTTTTGTTTTGGCTGCGCGCTGTTCCCTTTCTTGGAGGGTATTACCAGGATGCCAAGAATTTTGTCGGCGCAGGTGTGGAGGAGCTTTCGGCTCTTGATAAAATTTTATCAAATTTGGAAAGCGAAAAAGAGAATCTGGGTTTTAACGGCCATCCCAAAAGCGGACCGGAAAGAGTTACGCAGGCCCTTGCTATTTTAAATAAATCCCTGCCTCTTTTAGATAAAGTTGAAGGTAATTTGACTAAGGCTGCAAATTTAGTTGCAAATATTAATACGGAAAAATATCCGGAAAAGCTTAAGGGTAAAACAGTGAGGAAAAATTTAGAGGTTTTAAAAAGCTTTATCCAGGGTGCTGCTGTTGCAGTCAGGGATGGCAAAGATGCATTGATGACTGCTCCTTTGTCGCTTGGGATACCAAGCGCGAAAAATTATCTGCTGCTTTTTCAAAATGATAAAGAGATTAGGCCGACCGGAGGATTTATGACGGCTTTTGCAACTCTGACAATAGAAAACGGCCAGGTGAGCGCCACAACTTCTGATGATATTTACCGGCTTGATGAGAATCTGCTTAAAGTTTGTTTGACTAAGATTTGCCCTCTGACTCCTCCTGCGCCGATTGTGAAATATTTACCTGAGGTTACAGGTAAGCCAAGGTCTGCATGGAGCATGAGAGATTCCAATATGTCGCCCGATGTGGCTACTTCTGCCAAAGAATTTGAAAGAATGTATCAGCTTTTAGGGGATGGGCTTCCTTTTGACGGGATAATTTTTATAGATTCGCAGGTTGTTGAAGAGTTGATTGAGGTTACAGGACCGATAGATGTTTTGGGCACCAAATATTCGGGAGAAAAAGACCCAAGGTGTAATTGCCCCAATGTTATATATGAGCTGGAATCATATGCTGAGATTGCGGCAAAAGGAGAAAAAGACAGGAAGGCAATTTTAGGAGTTTTAATGCAGCAGATTTTAGCCCGTTCAATTGGGGCGGATGTTGAAAAAGTGCCGCAGCTTGTGGAAACTATAGCCAGGCTTGCAAACCACAAGCATGTTATTTTTTATATGCATGATTCTGCAGTGCAGAATTCTTTGGCAAAGCTTAATTGGACAGGAGAGATTAAAGATTTTGACGGAGATTATCTGCATATTAATGATTCCAATTTTGCAGGAGGCAAATCTAATTTGTATGTTTTCCAAACAGTCACCCAGGAAATAGATATACAAAAAGACGGAACGGCCAAGAAAAAAATTACTATTGAGTATAAAAATGACCAGCCTTTTGGAATCTGGTTAAACGGGATAAACAGGGATTATGTCAGGCTGTATGTGCCCGAGGGCAGCAAGCTGATTTCTTCCAAAGGATCGGAAGATCCGGTTGGTGCAACTTCTGAGTTGGGCAAAACAGTTTTTGAAGCATTTGTTCAGATCAGGCCGCAGAATACCAGAAAACTGGAAATAGAATATTCCCTTCCCTACTCACCAAAGGGAGAGTATAACTTAATGGTTCAAAAACAGCCGGGAGCTAAAGATTTCCGCTACATTATTAAAATTAACGGAGCGAAAAAGGCCGACTTTTTGCTTGATACTGATAAGGAATTTAAAATTAAAATTTAACCGGGGATAAGACCCTTACGATGCATGGAATTAAAGTTGAGGGGATTATTTTAAAGAGGCGAAATTTGGGGGAAGCTGACAGGATTTTAACCGTATTAACGCTTCAAAAAGGCAAAATTTCCGTTTTGGCAAAAGGGGTAAGAAGGATCGCCTCAAGGCGGGCCGGAAATGTAGAGCTTTTAAACCGGTGTTTGTTATATTTGCATCAGGCAAAAACTTTTTTGATTTTAACTGAGGCAAGCAGCATAGATACTTATCAAAAATTAAAAGAGGATTTAACTTTATCCACCTATGCTTTTCATATCATAGAGCTTGTTGATAAGCTTACTGCGGAAAACCAGGAAAACAGTATTCTGTATGAGAATTTAGTGTACGTTTTGCAAAAACTTTCCAGAAACCCCCGGCAGATTTTTGTGCGTGCATTTGAAGCAAAAATACTTTCGCTTATGGGCTTTGTTAATTTTCAGGAAGGTTTGCAGCTTGATGGTGTGAATATAAAAATTATTAATCTATTAAAAAGCCTGGAGAGTATGTCGTGGGATGGGATTGAGAAGCTAAAAATAGAAGAAAAAGAGGCTATGGAACTTGAGATTGTCTTACGGTATCATATTGAAAGAGTGATTGAAGGGAGGTTAAAGAGTAGACAATTATTGAGGAAGATATAATGCTGACTGCTGCTGCCTGGCTCGTCGCGGTCACAAAGCACCGTTCGACTAGAAGGTCTGAAACATTAACTCTATCTCTAGTCTCACTATATGAGTATTTTGTGAATTAGTATTGCACACAAAATCCTCAAATTGCTTTGATAGACTCGCGACTTCGCAGGCGCTATAAGATTCTATCGCTTTAGAAGGGAATCAATATAAATAATTATGGATAATAACTTAATGGATAAAGTTGTAGCACTTTGTAAAAGGAGAGGATTTGTATTTCCCGGCTCTGAAATTTATGGAGGGCTTGCTAATTCATGGGATTATGGTCCTTTAGGGGTTGAGCTTAAAAACAATATCAAACAGGCTTGGTGGAAAAGGTTTGTTCAGCTTAGGGAGGATATTGTGGGGATTGATGCGGCTTTGGTTATGAATCCAAAAGTTTGGGAGGCATCCGGCCACATTGCAAACTTTACAGATCCTTTGGTGGAATGTAAAAAATGCCACGGACGGTTCAGGGCAGATCAAATCAGTGAAGGGATTTGTCCGGGCTGCGGAGCAAAAGATTCTTTTACAGGAGAACGGATGTTTAACTTGATGTTTAAAACATTTATCGGCCCGGCAGAAGAGTCTTCTAATACTGCTTACTTCCGGCCGGAAACTGCCCAGGCAATGTTTGTGGATTTCAGAAGCGTTTTGGATACTACCAGGATGAGAATTCCTTTCGGAATCGCCCAAATCGGTAAAGCTTTCAGGAACGAAATTACTCCCGGAAATTTTATTTTCCGCACACGCGAATTTGAGCAAATGGAGATTGAATATTTTATTCCGCCTCCGCAAAATGACAGCGATTGGCAGGGGGTATTTGAGCATTGGAAGAAAGAGATGGTTAGTTGGATCCGCGATGATCTGGGAGCGGATATGAGTAAAGTGCATGAGCAGGAAATAGAGGCAGCTGACAGGGCCCATTATTCAAAAAGGACTGTTGATTTTGAATATGATTTTCCGTTTGGAACAAGCGAGCTTTACGGACTTGCATACCGGACTGATTTTGATTTACAAAATCATCAAAAATTCTCCGGACAAAATTTAAGTTACCGGGATCCGGACAGCGGCGAGGAGTTTATACCGCATGTTATAGAGCCGACATGGGGAGTGGACAGATCAGTGCTTGTGGCGCTTCTTTCCGCATATTGCGAAAAAGAAGGAAAGGTGATTTTAAAGCTAAGACCTAAGCTTGCGCCGTTTAAAGCGGCAGTTTTCCCGCTTCTTGCAAATAAACCGGAACTTGCTGCGCTGGCGCGTAAGATTTATCTTGACCTGAAAGCAGATTTCATGATAGCGTGGGATGATAGGGGTAATATCGGAAAAAGATATGCATCCCAGGATGAAATCGGTACGCCTTTTTGCATTACAGTTGATTTTCAAAGCCTGGAAGATAAGATGGTGACAGTAAGAGACAGGGATAGCGCAAAGCAGGACAGGGTAAAGATTGAGGAAATTAAAAATTATTTAGCTCAGAGAATTTGATATCTGCCATATGGATAAGTTAAAAAGCCTTATTTTTCTTCATAAAGCTACGGTGATTTTAGCAATAGTTCTTATTCTTGTTGCTGTTGGGGGAGTATACGCTTTTGGAAGATTTACCTCTAAGTCCGAGGGTCCTCTTGAGGAGGTGGATATTTCGTTTGATGCAGAGGGACCTTATGCCGCGCTTTTTCCCAGAAGAGACGGAAATGCACTGGTGTTAAATCTTAAAAGAACAGGATCTTATGATGGTATTTCTTATGAGCTTGCCTACACCAGCAAAGCAGACGAGACAGTGGTTGCAGGCAGTAAGATATCAGATGATGAAGATAATAAAAATAGTTTGGATACCATTGACAGGGGAGTGGTAGGTAATATTGACACCAAGGAGAAAAAGGGTGAGTATGAGCAGGAAATTTTGTTCGGCAGCTGCAGCAAGAATGTTTGTAAATATGATAAAGGAGTGGAAAACGGGACTTTGACTTTGCATATTAAAAAAGGCAATAAGGCTTACCGGATGATTACACAATGGCATTTGCAAAAGCCGGATGTGGCTTTAGGAAGGTTAACCTCCGGAGATGAGCATCTTGTTTATGAGGTTGAAGGAGACAGACAAGTCCTTTCCAATATCGGGTTTACAATTATTAATGATTTAACAGGAGTGCCTAAGCTTCCTTCAGCAAAAATCGTTTTAGGTAAAGTTTATTCATTGAATGTACCTATTGCTAAACAGCTGCCTGCAGGACTTATAAGTTTAGAGCTTGCAGAGAATCCGTCGGCCGGTGCAAAGCTATACCGCTACAACGGAAGCAAAAGCGAGTGGCAGGAACTCTCTACAAAAATAGAGGGCAGTAAATTATCCGCCAAGGCAGATGGAGCAGGAATATTTGCGGTGCTAGTCTCCAAGTAAAATTTTTATTCCTCTTCGACAAGCATATACTCTTTTAAAACTAGAAAATACCTCTTGACCCTTCGACTACTTCGACTCCCCTCAGTACAGGTTCGCTCAGGGTCTGCGGGGTAATTATGTAATCGTAATTACCCCTTGACAACTTCGTGTAAAATGGCGGAAAATGGTTTTAGATGGTGAAAAATGGTTAATATTCTGCCCAGATTAAGGATGTCCTTATGTTCTTGGGCGAATATAAAACCAGCTTTTCCGGACGCGGCAGGATTGTCCTGCCAAAAAGAATGCGTTCGGAGCTTAAAGAAGAAAAAACAGTAATCTTAAGTAAGGGATTTGAGAGTTGCATTTGGGGATTTACACAAAAAGGATTTGAAAAAGAGGCCGGCAAGCAGCTTGAAATTTCGGCAACAGAAGAACGGGCCAGGTATATGCGCAGATACCTATTTTCTGGCAGCGAATCAGTGGAGTTAGACGCTCAAGGTCGGATTATCATACCGTCTGCCCTGCTGGATTTTGCTAGCGTTAAAAAAGAAGTTGTTATTATTGGTGCGGGAGATCATTTTGAGATTTGGGATGTTAAGCGTTGGAAAAAGCATATCAGGAAGATTGAGAGGTCACATGGTAGGATATCATAGGTCCGTTCTTTTGGAGGAAGCGATAAAAGCGCTTCACGTAAAAAAAGGGGAGTGGTATTTAGATTGCACCTTGGGTGATGGGGGCCATACTTTAGAGATTTTAAAGCAGGGCGGAAAAGTAATCGGAATGGATGTTGACCCGCAAGCTTTAAAAAGAGCAAAGGAAAGGCTATGTGATTTGGGGTATTTTGAAGACCAGGGATTAAGGTTAGTACAGGGAAATTTTAGAGACTTAGAAAATATCATATCGCAGACGGAATCTGGCGATCAGAAATTTGCAAGCGTCAAGTCAAACTTGGCAGGTGCAATTTTTGATCTCGGGGTTTCCAGTTTGCAACTTGAAAGCCCCGAAAGGGGTTTTTCTTTTGGAATGATGGGACCTTTAGATATGAGGATGGATCCGACTTTGGCAGTACGGGCTTTGGATCTTTTGAACAGTTTATCAAGAAAGGAGCTTTATGAAATATTTAACCAGCTGGGTGAAGAAAAATATTCTTGGCGTTTGGCTAATGCTTTGGTGCTCGCCCGTGAAGTAAAGCCTTTTACAAATACTTTGGAGCTTTCAAAAGCTGTAGAGAAGGTGGTAGGCGGGAAAAGGGAGAAAATTCATCCGGCCACAAGGGTGTTTCAGGCTTTGAGGATGACGGTGAATGATGAGCTGGGCGCTTTAAAAGAAGGCTTGGATAAAGTTAGAAATGAAATAAAAAAAGATGGCTACATTGTTGTTATTAGTTTTCACTCATTGGAGGACCGGATCGTTAAAAATACTTTTAGAGAGTGGCAGTTTGCGGGATTTGGTGAGGTTTTAACTAAAAAACCAATAGTTCCAACTGAGAAAGAAGTTGTAGATAATCCCAGATCCAGATCTGCAAAAATGAGGGTGTTCAAAAGGAGCTAATCGCTATGACAATTATTAAAAAATTTGAGCCGGCTGAACCAAGAAAAACATTCTCAAAAAAATATATCGCCCTTGTGGTGATCAGTCTTTTTGTGCTGATGGTGATTGAGATTTGGGCAAATAATAATGTGGCGGTTTATGGCGAGAAACTTCAGAAATTATCTTTTTTACAAAAAACCTTAAATTTGGAAAACCAGATTTTAGAAAATGAAATAGCTAAGCAGGTTTCCTTAACAAATGTTGCCTCAAAATCTGCAGAGCTTGGTTTTTCAAAGCCCGAGAGTATACAATATATTCGCTGAATCTTTTTTCTTGTATGCGAATATTCTGGGTAAAAACTATTCTTTTATTTTTTCTTTTTGCAATATGCATACGCTTATTCTATTGGCAGGTAGTGAGAGCGGAATTTTTGCAATCCCAGGCAGAGAATCAGCATTATAAAAATACAAAGATAGAAGCTGTCAGGGGTAATATCCTTTTTGCAGACGGATCTATTTTAACTTCTTCCAACCCGGCGTTTTCTCTATATGGACTGCCAAAACAGCTTGATGATGAGCAAAAAGTAACCACTGCTTACCTTCTGGCAAAAGTTTTAACGGGGAAGCAAGAAGAAGTGGATGGTTTGGCAAAGGAAATAACAAATAAATTATCGCAGGATTTATATTGGGTTTTATTGAAAAGGAATATCTCCCCAGACCAGAAAAAACAAATTGAGCAATTAAATTTAAAAGGAGTTGAGTTTGAAGGCAGCAGCGTCAGGTTTTATCCGGAAGGATCTTCCGCTGCGCATCTTTTAGGCTTTGTGGTGCCGGATACTAAAGACGCAGGTGCTTCCAAAGGATATTTTGGCTTGGAAGGATATTTTAACGGCGAACTCAAAGGAATTTCCGGGCTTTTAAGAAATGAACGGGATGCTTTGGGACTGCCAATACTTATTGGTAATTTTTTAGAGAGCCAGGCAAGCAATGGAAAGTCTTTAATTTTAAATGTTAATCAGACAGTCCAGTTTATTGTGGAGGAATCTCTTAGGGCAGGAATAAAAAAGTACGGGGCAAAAAGCGGCTCTGTAGTGGTGATGGATCCAAAAACAGGGGGAATTTTGGCATTGGCTGCTTATCCAAGCTATGATCCTTTAACTTATTATGATTTTCCAAAAGAATATTTTAGAAACCCTATTGTGGCAGACCAGTATGAACCGGGATCAACCTTTAAGGTTTTAGTATTGGCTGCTGCCTTAAACGAGGGATTAATCCGGCCGGATACAAAGTGTGATATTTGCTCAGGACCTGTGTCTATCAGCGGTTTTACTATCAGGACTTGGAATAATAAGTATTATGCGGATACAACCATGAAAGATGTGATAGTTCACTCAGATAATACCGGAATGGTGTTTGCGGGTAAAAAAATAGGGCTGGATAAATTTTATTCATACCTTGAAAATTTTGGTTTTGGTCAACCAACTAATATTGATTTGCAGGACGAAGCGTCTCCTGATATCAGGGTAAAAGAAGCCTGGAGAGAGATTGATTTGGCAACGGCCTCATTTGGACAGGGGATAGCAGTAACGCCGGTTCAGATGGTGAGAGCAATTTCTGCAATTGCCAACGGAGGAAATTTGATGGAGCCTCATGTTGTTAGCAAAGTTTTATCTGATGACGGCAAAAGCGTTTATGAAATAAAGCCAAAATCAAAACAGGTTCTTAAGCCTGCGGTGGCTCAACAGGTTATGGAGATGATGGTGGCGGCTGTACAGGAAGGGGAGTCTAAATTTGTAAAACCAAAAGGCTTTAAAATTGCCGGTAAAACAGGAACGGCACAAATTCCGGTGGCAGGTCATTATGATCCTAATAAAACAATAGCCTCTTTTGTAGGCTTTGCTCCGGCTGATGACCCGAAATTTGTCATGCTGGTGCGGTATGATGAGCCTTCTTCTTCTATTTTCGGATCGGAAACTGCCGCCCCCACTTTTTTTGAGATAGCAAAACAACTGCTTTTATATTATAAGATTGCACCTTCTGAATAGTGCAATGAGTATAAAAAAATAAGCGTTGCGTTATAATACCCATAATGAAGACACTGGTTAAAGCTTTTATTCCGCAGAGAGTGATTAATAATCTATATCATCTTCCCAAAGCGGCATTGGCAAATATAATTTATCGTTCCTCTGCCCCGGGAGGACTAAAAATTATCGGCGTGAGCGGGACTGACGGGAAGACTACCACAGTGAATATGATTTACCAGATCTTAAAAACTGCCGGTAAAAAGGTTTCAATGATTTCTACGGTTTGCGCCGTAATTGGAGGGAAAATTTATGACACCGGATTTCATGTGACTTCTCCGGATCCGTTTAAGGTGCAGAAATTTATCAAGCTTGCAAAAGAAAATGGTGATGAATATTTAGTGCTTGAAGTGACTTCGCATGCTTTGGACCAGTACAGGTTTTGGGGGATAAAATTTGATATTGGCGTCATAACCAATGTTGCTCACGAACACCTTGATTATCATAAAACGCAGGAAAATTATTTAAAAACCAAACTTAAACTGATTGAAAACTGTGAGTTTGCCATTTTAAACCAGTCAGTAAAAGGAAAGGGGAAGAAAGTGGTCACTTTTGGATTGAGTGCAGGAGATCTGAATCAAAAACAGGTGGGATTAAAATTGAAAATGCCAGGTGATTATAATATTGAGAATGCTTTAGCAGCTTTATCCGTGGCGTTTGCTTTAAATATAAATAAAGATATAGCACGAAGAGCTTTGGAGAGTTTTACAGGTGTGACAGGCAGAATGGAGGAAATAGAAAATAACAGGGGAATTAGAATTTTTATTGATTTTGCCCATACTCCCAATGCTTTGGAACAGGTTTTGAAATCCTTAAGGGAACAGGCTAAGGGTAGATTGATTGCGGTTTTTGGGTCTGCCGGCAAAAGAGATGTCAAGAAAAGGAGCTTAATGGGAAGGGCGGGCGGAGAGCTTGCAGATATCGTAATAGTGACAGCAGAAGATCCAAGGGGAGAGCTTGAGATTATAAACAGACAGGTTGTAAGCGGAGCAATAGAAGCAGGTAAAATTATGGAAAAAAATCTTTTTGTTGTTGAGGACAGAAGCCGGGCGATAGATTTTGCCATAAATAAAATTGCCAAAAAAGGAGATATTGTGGGTATTTTTGGCAAAGGGCATGAACAGTCTATAAATTTGGATGGGAAAAAAGAAGTTCCATGGTCAGATAAGGAAGCGATAGAAAGTAGTTTGCGCAGCAGCTCGTTTGGTCGCAAAAAACCGTTCGACTAGGTAGTCTGAATAATTTAGATTCTCTCTAGTCTTACTTGAAGCTCGTCAATCGAAGCAGGACTGCACGATTGACTCGCCACATTTTTTGGCTGACTCAAACTTCGCTGCTGACCGTATTTACGACTTATATGGATTCAAAATTTAAACTGATTGTTGATTCGTTTGGGAAAGAAAGGTTTAAGTTTGATGAGCCTTTAAAAGGTTACACTGCCTGCTCATTGGGCGGGCCGGCGCGTTTGTTTTTTATAGCTTTTACGCAAACAGAACTTATAAAAATAATAAAAATAGCAAGGCAGCTTGAGATACCTTATTTTCTGTTTGGAACCGGCACTAAAATTGCGATCTCAGATGCAGGCTTTGAAGGACTGGTGATTAAAAACAGAACCAAAAATATTCAAACTCTTTCTGTTAAAGGTAAGGTTACAAAATACGGTATAGGAGTGGATGAAGCTTTAATAGAGGTGGATTCCGGCGTGAGTTTGAATAAGTGGATTGAGTATTTGGATTCGCAGGGTCTGGAAAGCGCTAAGTTTGCAGGCATTCCGGGCAGTATCGGCGGCAACATGTTTTTAAATAAATTTTTGCAATCCTCGGTTAAAAGTATTAAAGTATTAGATTCACGGTCGGAAGCGAAAGTGGTAAATGTTGATATTTTAAGTCCAAAAAGGCATATAATATTATCAGGAGTATTTAGGGTGAAGGCAAAAATAATATGAAATATATAATCAATGGCGGACATCAGCTTAAGGGGAAAGTCCGTGTATCCGGGAACAAAAACTCCATATTCCCTTGTATGGCTGCTGCACTTTTGACTTCGGAAGAAGTTATTTTGGAGAATGTGCCTGATTTAAAAGATACGGATGTATTGCTTCAGATTATAAAAAAGCTGGGGGTTATGGCGGAAAAGGATGATTCCATTGTAAAAATAAAGGCTTCCGAAATCAGCAGATTCAGTTTGCCGGAGGATTTAATGGTTAAACTGAGAGGGTCGATTGTTTTAGTCGGAGCAGTTCTTGGAAGGTTGGGCAGGGTGAATTTCCACCATCCGGGAGGGGATATTATCGGCAGAAGAAGCATAGAGGTTCACCTTGAGGGTTTTTTGGAATTGGGCGCATCTTTGAAAAAAAATAATTCCAAATACAGCCTGCAGAATAATTTCGCTCAAACTTCTTCTGATTGCGGCATTTTTTTAAAAGAAGCTTCGGTGACTGCAACAGAAAATTTAATTTTAGCATCGGTTTTAGGCAAGCGGTCTGTTGTTTTAAGAAACTGCGCCAAAGAACCCCACATTGTTGACCTGTGCAATATGCTCATTGCCATGGGCGCTCAAATCCTGGGAGTAGGGACAGAAACCATAAAAATAAGAGGGGTGGAAAAATTATACGGAACAAAATTTAAAATCGGCGCGGATTTTGTGGAAGCAGGCACTTATGCAATAGCAGGAGCCTTAACCGGAGGGGAAATTACAATTGAGGGGATAGACGGCGCATTCATGGATCCTGTTTTGGTGCCTCTTCGGAGCTTTGGTGTTAAAGCAGAAGTGATTGATGGTGCTATTTTGGTTTATCCTTCAAGATTAAAATCTATTCCTAAATTGGTGACAAATCTTTGGCCGGGATTTCCGACAGATTTAATGAGTGTGGCAATAGTTTTGGCAACCCAGTCTAAGGGTGTGATTTTATGTCATGACTGGATGTATGAGGGAAGGATGTTTTTCATTGATAAACTTATTTCTATGGGTGCCAAAATAATTTTGGCTGATCCGCACAGGGTGTTGGTGTATGGCCCAAGCAAATTAAAAGGCAAGAATTTAGAGAGTCCTGATATCAGGGCAGGTATGGCGCTGGTGGTGGCGGCTTTGGTTGCAAAAGGGAAAAGTGTTGTTAATCAGGCGGAACTAATTGAGCGGGGATACGAAAACGTTGTTGAGAAATTAAGAAAGCTGGGTGCGGATATTGGAAGAACTGATTAGTTATGGATATTGCGAAACATCCTATTTGGAACCAGGTTACGCCATATAAGACAAAAATCCCTTCGTTTAAAAAGCCCTTTCATTTGCTTCGCATTTATCTGGCAAGGCAGTATGCAAAACTGTACCCTCAGGATATGTTCGTTGGGGTAACAGGATCTGTGGGAAAGACAGCGTGTGTTGCAGCCTGTGCCGCAGTTTGTTCTCAAAAATATAAAACGCTTGCAACCAAACAGGACCTGGATCCTGTTTTAAATATTCCGGCCACTTTGCTTAAATTAAACCCTTCAACTAAAAAGGTTATCCTGGAGATGGGTGTGGAATATAAGGGTGAAATGGATTTTTACCTTTCACAAGTCCGGCCGAAGACAGTGGTTGTCACCAGGATTTCGTATGCTCATAGTGAAACTTTGGGAGACATTGACGGGATTTTACAGGAGAAAGGAAAACTGGTGGAAAGTTTGGATGAAAACGGGCTTGCGATATTAAACTGGGATGATTTATCAAGCAGAAGGCTTGCCGCTTCCTGCAGAGGAACTGTGATGTATTACGGAATGGATCCCAAAAACTGTACTGTTTGGGCAGGCAATCCCAAAATAGAAAATTTTACAACTAATTTTGAGTTGAATTTGGGAGTTGAAAGAGTGAAAGTAAACTTTAAGCTGTTAGGACTGCACCAGGTTTACCCTGCATTGGCCGCTGCTCTTTTAGGGGTGAGTTTAGGTATTCCCCTGACAAAAATAAAAAAGGCGCTGGAATCAGTAGAACCTTTAGAGCACCGGATGCAGGCGCTTGCAGGTCCAAACGGATCAATACTTTTGGATGATACTTACAATTCATCTCCTGCGGCTATGGATGCGGCTATTGATACTTTACTTGCCGTTCCGTCACGAAGAAAGGTTATTGTATTGGGCGAGATGCGGGAGCTTGGTCCTTACAGCGAAAAACTGCACAGACAAGTGGCGCAAAGAATTTATCAGGAAAAGTTAGATCTTGTTTTTTTGGGTCAGGGTGAGGCCCAAATTATCGGGGACGAGTTAAAAAGTTTGGGATTTTGGCAGGAAAGACTCGAGTCTAATTTAACAAATTCCCAAATCGTATCCAAACTTCTGAAAAATCTGGGTAAAGGCGATGTATGCCTTATTAAGGGTTCAAGAGTTGTCCGATTAGACGAGGTGGTAAAAAGGATTGCAAAAAAATCTTAACTTATGGTTTTATTACTGGGACTTTTGCTTTTATCTTTTATAGTGACTTCTTTTTTTATGGTGCCTTTTATTGATTTGCTTTTTTATCTTAAAAGGCGCTTTGAGAAAAACCGAACTGAAAATGAAAAAAAGTCAGAGACGCCGATACATGATCAGCTTATGAAAGGGGATATTGGTACTCCCTCCGGGGCGGGTATCCTTTTGATTTTAATTTTAATAGTTTTAAGTTTGGGGTATGCATTTTTTAGTTCCTCAGTAGACAGGGTCAGTTTAGTGATTTTACTTTTTACTCTTGTATCTTTTGGATCCTTGGGGTTAGTTGATGATATTAAATTCATAATTACAAGGAGAAAAGGTAAAATCCTGGGACTGGGCAGAAGAAAAATATTATTGATACAAGCGCTTTTTGCTATTGCAATTTCTTCAATGCTTTATTTTATGGGAGGGCTAAATAATTTTTATATTTTAGGGCTTGGTAACTTTATAATTCAAATGTGGTATATCCCGCTTGCTGCTTTTGTTATTATTGCTTTTGCAAATGCGTATAATATATCGGACGGTTTAGACGGACTATCGGCAGGACTTTTGCTGATTTGTCTGTTTGCTTTTTTGGCTCTTACAGTGCAAAGCTTGGATTTGACTCTGGCTTCATTTATCGGCATTTGGATCGGGCTTTTGTTTTCTTTTCTGTATTTTAATGTTTGGCCTGCCAGAATTTTTTTAGGCGATGCGGGAGCTTTTGCATTCGGGGCAACACTGGCGGTTGTGGGACTTTTGACAGGGAAGATTTTGGCTTTGGCAATAATAGGCGGGATGTTTGTTGTAATTGTTGCTTCCTCTTTTTTCCAGATTTTGTCTAAAAAAATCCTTAAAAAGAAGATTTGGCCGGTTTCTCCTATTCATATGTATTTTAAATTCCTGGGGTGGGAAGAGCCAAAAATAGTCACCAGGTTTTGGCTTGCTCAGGGGATATTTGCTATTTTGGGTTTGTGGATAGCCATGCTTTCAAGATAATATGGGTTTCGTAAAAGCCAGCTTGCAGTCTCAACAGAAAAAGAATGATTATTTGCTTCTTTTAACAGTAGTTGTTCTGGTTATTTTTGGTTTAATGATGGTTTATGATGCTTCTGCTATTTCCGGCCTTAAGGATTTTAAAGACAGCGGATATTATATCAGGCAGCAATTAATTTGGGTGGCGATCGGGATAAGCTCCATGATTTTTTTTGCCAATTTTCACTACAAAAGATTAAAGCCTCTTTCTGTGCCGGTTTTTTTCATTTCTGTGGTTTTGCTTTTTGCGGTTTTGATTCCCGGACTTGGAGTATCGGGCGGCGGAGCCCACCGCTGGTTAAAGTTTGGAAAAATTGTAGTGCAGCCTGCAGAAATAATTAAATTAACAGCAGTGCTTTATTTAGCCAGGCTTTTTGAAAAAAAGGTGAGACTTGCTCCGTTTTTGATGGTTGTTATTGGAGTAGGTTTGGTGATGGCTGTTTTCCAAAGAGATTTAGGGTCGTCGGCTGTGTTTGTGGCAACTGTGGCTGCTATATATTTTGCAGCCGGCGGATCAATCTGGCACTTCATTATTGCACTTCCTGCAGGAGTGATCGCTCTGTGGTTATTAATATCAACCTCTGCATATAGAAGCAAAAGAATCCTTGCTTTTTTGGACCCATTTTCCGATCCCCAGGGTTTTACTTACCATATTTCGCAGGTTCTGATAGCTTTAGGTTCAGGGGGATTACTGGGTTTGGGTTTGGGGCAGTCAAGGCAGAAATTTGAATATATTCCCGAAGTCTCAACAGATTCTATTTTTGGCATCATCGGAGAAGAACTGGGTTTTTTGGGCAGCAGCTTATTGCTGGTGTTTTTTGCTGTATTAATAATCAGAGGTTTAAAAATTGCGCAGAATTGTCCCGATAATTTTGGCAGGATTTTGGCTTTAGGTTTGACGTCATGGCTGGGGGTGCAGATTATTATAAATCTTTCATCCATGACTGCGCTTTTACCCCTGACAGGGGTTCCCCTTCCGTTTATTTCCTATGGAGGTTCGGCTTTGGTTGCAAACTTAACAGCCGTCGGGATTCTTCTTAATATCTCGAGACAGAATACATAACATGAATAAAATATCTTGGTCAAATTCAATTTGGTTTTTTGATATTGATGATACTCTTATTGATACGGTAAGTACAACAATACCTGCTTCAGAAGAAATTAGGAAAGTATTTTTAGCAAAATATACTCCAGAGCAAGCAATGCAAGTTAAAAATAATTTTAATAATATTTTTCATTTGATGATGGCTGGATACAGAGTAAAAAATGCAGATGAATGGCAGTTAGTGCCGGGTGGAAAAAAAGCTTTTGATAAAATTTTAGAGGATATTGAGAACCATCAGATTAGGGTAAAAGAAAAATATGGAACAATTAAAAAATGGAGCAGAGAAGTTTTTGTGAAACTTGCAGCTGATAAAGCAAATTTGAGTGTAACCCCTGAAATAGTGAATAAAGCTGCAGATGCGTATTGGTTAATTTTAACGGAACAAACTGTAGTTTATCCTCATGTTCTTGAATTGATGCAAATAATTAAAGGATATAGCAGGCCAATATATTTGCTGACGAGTAGTGATGGACGGTTACGAATGGACGAGAAAGGACAATTTGATTATGACCCGCAGTATTCAGAAGCATTTAAAAAAAACAGAATTGAATTATTAAGGGAAAAAGGAATTATTTTTAATGCTTTATCAATTGGTGATCCTGAAGATAAACCGAATTTGAATTTTTTTCAAAAAGGATTAAAAATAGCCGAACAGGAATTAGGTTGTCCGATTAACACGGAGCATGCCATTATGATTGGTGATTCTTTTGAGGGAGATCTCCAAGTGCCTAAAGAACGAATGGGTTTTGGATTAGTTGTACTTTTTCAGAAAGACAAAATTAAATTAAAAATCATTGATGACCATCAGATAATTACAGGGAATTTAATGGAAGTAACAAGGCTTTTGAATTAAAAATTTTCTTCTAATATTTTGTTTTGTATAATAGAAAAATCATCTTTTTCCCCTACAAATGCTTTGTATGAAAGTTTAGGATTAGTTCTTGAAAAATAGGTTAAAACTTCTTCAGGATGTACCCACTCTGTTTTTCTTTTTCCAAGATATTCAGGATAAGAAGAGGGTTGTTCATCAACCTGTAAGGTCTCTCCTTTAGGGTGTATCCTTTTTGAAGTACTATGAATTAGTGCTTGTTTATGAATATATTTAGATAGGTATATAAATTGCGTCTCGCTCGCTATAGAAACTGCCTTATATGTGTCCTGGTACAAAGATCCTACTCTTTTGTGTTTTCGATTAAAGTACATAGAATATCTAGTGCCTAATGAGTGCATAAATTTATCCATCGAAATTGCACTGTTCTGTTTGATAAAAAAATGGAAATGATTTGGCATTAAGCAATAAGCAAGTAAAGTAACTTCACCAAAAAAGTTATTTAGCCGCAGAAGCTTTAATGTGTTGTCCTTCTCTTTAAAGGAGATGCTCGGATCGGATAGTTTTTCAAAAAGAATTGTTTCGTTCTTGGGTAATAAATAATTTTTTAAATAAGATAGGAAAACAGCGTAATCCTGTTCGTCAAGAAATATTAGCCTTTTTTCGACTCCACGATTATAAATGTGATAATAACTATTATTAATATACTGCTTAATTCTATTCTTAGAGGGCACAATCTTATATTATCCTGGATTGTGAAATACATCAAGGTCTATCCCTTAGGGATAGACCTTAAAGGATACACCTTATGGACTTGAACAGGTGAGCGGTAATGACGTATGATTACAGGTAATGAAAGTTTTAATCACAGGCGCGCATTTTACGCCGGCTGTTGCAGTTATTGAGCAGTTAAAAAAAGTAAGCGGCTTGGAAGTTGTATATGTCGGCAGGAAAACAACTTTTGAAGGAGATAAGGCAAAATCTGCAGAATCAGCAATACTTCCTTCTTTAGGCGTAAAATTTATCCCCATAATTACAGGGAGACTTCAAAGGACTTTCACCCTTTATACGATCCCTTCTCTTTTTAAGATCCCGATTGGATTTTTGCAGTCAATTTTTATTCTTTTGTCGCAGAAGCCGGATGTGATTTTATCGTTTGGAGGATATGTATCCGTGCCGGTTGTCATTACGGGCTGGCTTTTTTCAGTGCCGGTTATTATTCATGAACAAACATTATTTGCAGGCCTGGCAAATAGAATATGTTCATATTTTGCGGATAAAATTGCGGTTTCTTTTAAAGACGGTGAATTTAAGGGGGAAAAAGTTGTGTTAACCGGCAATCCGATAAGGCGCGATATTTACGAACTCTCAAAAAAGGCAGCGCAGGCAGTTTTTAGGGAGAAAAAAATGCCGGCTGTTTTAATAATAGGCGGAAATCAGGGATCGCATGCAATTAATACTGCAGTAGAGAAAATTCTGGATAAGCTTACTAAGATAGCCAAAGTCTATCATCAGACAGGCGATTCCAAATATGGGGATTTTGAAAGATTAAACAATTTTTCAGGGGAAAACTACAAGGTGTTTAAGTTTATCGGAAACCAGTGGACAAAAATTCTTGAGGAGTGCGACCTGGTTGTATCGCGGGCGGGAATTAACAGCTTAACAGAGCTTGCGTTTTTGGGAAAACCTGTGCTTTTGATTCCCATTGGAAATTCAGAGCAGAAGAAAAATGCCCAATATTTCTCCGGTATCGGGCTTGCCAAAATTCTGCCTGAATCAAAATTAACCGGAGAAACATTGTTGGAACAAGTAAAATTGATGCTGAGTGACCTAAAAACATCATCCCAAAAAGCACAGAAAGCTAAGGAGCTGATCATTCCTGATGGCGCCAAAAGACTTACGCTTGAAACTTTGCTGCTTGTGAATAGTCCTAAAAATTGAATATGTGGAAGAGAAGAAGGTTTAAACCAAAACAGGTTTTCCAGAGTAAAAAAATTATACTTTTGGCTATTTTTATATTGATCCTGATCTTTGTAGTTTCTTTTATCAGGGCAAAGTTATTCATTATAAATAAAGTTGATATAGAGTCCGCGCAAGCAGGGTGTGCAGATGAGGAGGAATTTAGAAAATCGTCAAACCTTTTGGGACAAAGTTTTTTTCTTTTAAATCCTAAAGATGCAGAAAACAGTTTAAAAAGTAAATATTTCTGCGTAAAATCTACCCGGGTGAATAAAAAGTTTCCTGATACGGTAAAACTGCAAATTGCAGGCAGAACGCCCTTTGCAAAGATACTCATCTTAAAAGATAAAGAGGCCTCTCCTGCTGCCCAAAACCCGGAAGGATTTTTTATTGTTGATGAGGAAGGCGTGGTTTTTGCAAAAGATGATATTGGCGGGATACCAAATATATATCTTTATGACCCTGGTGTTGCTTTGGGAAAAAGATTAAATGGGATATATTCAAATCTTTTGGTGATTTTGGGGAAAGTTAAAACGTTTGGGATAAATGTACGAGAGGGCTGGATAACGGATTCCTCTTTTGTCATTAAAGAGGGAGACGGGACGCCCCGGATAATTTTTGCCTTAGAAGATGAAATTGATATTCAAATTGCATCTTTACAACTGATTCTGGATAAAGCTAAAATAGATTCAAGCAAGTTAGAGTTTATCGATCTAAGATTTGATAAACCCATTATTAGATTTGTGGAGAAAAGTCCAAAATAAACGAAGTTCGCAATAAATATATGGCAAAGGACAGAATTGTTTGTGGGATAGATGTCGGCTCATCAAAAATAGCCACTCTTATTGCTTCAGTAGATGAGTCTCCCTCCGGCGGAGGAAAAATAAATTTAATCGGTGTTTCTTCTACTCCTTCAAAGGGTGTAAAAAAAACACAGGTTGTTGATATTGAAGAAGCAATAGGTGCAATAACAGAATCGGTTGAAGCGGCTGAAAGAATGGCCGGTTATTCTATTTCCCAGGCATTTATTTCTTTAGGCGGACCGCAGGTGGAAAGCGTGAACCAGCATGCAGTGGTGGCTGTGTCCGAACCTGATGAGGAAATTAAAGAATCTGATGTGAAAAGGGTCAATGATGCGGCCCGGGCAATTCCGCTGCCGTCTTCACGGGAAATCCTTCATGTTATTCCCCGTAATTTTACTGTAGACGGACAGGAAGGCATTAAAGATCCGATCGGCATGACCGGTGTTAGGCTTGAGACTCAGACACATATTATCACAGGCTCCTCCACCTCTATGAGAAATTTAGTTAAATGCGTATCCGAGGTGGGTATAGACGTCTCGGAACTGGTTTTTTCCGGCATAGGATCTTCTGTGGCAGTGCTTTCTGATACGGAAAAGGAGCTGGGGGTTGTGCTTGTGGATGTTGGGGGGGAGACCACGGATGTGGTGGTGTTTATTGACGGATCTGTGGCATATTCCTCCGTTATACCCATTGGCGCACGTCATATTACATCGGATATGGCTGTCGGACTGCGTGTCTCGTTGGAATCGGCAGAAAAAATTAAACTATCGCTTGGCAGATTACAAAAAACTCCTGTAATGCCTGCAGATGATACAGGTAAAACTGTGCGCAAAAAGGAAGAAGAATCAATCGATATTAAGGCACTGGGGATTACGGAAGATGTGCAGAAAATTTCCCGGAAAGCGGTTGTGGATGGGATTATCAGGCCGAGACTGCAGGAGATATTTAAATTTGTCGGCAAGGAATTAAAAAAGAGCGGCTTTGCAACGCAGGTTCCATCAGGACTTGTGATTTGCGGAGGAGGAGCTTTGACTGTGGGAGTTTTAGAGCAGGCAAAATATGTGCTTGGGTTTCCTGCAAGGCTGGGCCAGATAGAAGGATTAGGCGGTTTGGTGGAGGAAATAGATTCTCCTGCGTTTGCAGCTGCTGCAGGTTTGATCCTTTATGGGGCGACTCAAAGTACCGGCAGCCAAATGCATATACCGGTGCTTTCCGGAAATTTGCCTATAAAAGGCATGATACAAAAGGGAATAGATTTAGTGAAATCCTTTCTGCCCTAGAGAGGACTTGATATTGCTATTGTAAATCTGTTATATTCTGCCCGAAGATAGGTATCTGTAAATATGTTAATCAAACCCGATGTTGCGCGTTTTGCAAAGATAAAAGTAATGGGCCTTGGCGGCGGTGGTTCAAATTCCTTAAATTCCATGATTTCATTGCAGCAAATTCAAGGCGTTGAATTTGTGTCTGTGAATACTGATGCCCAGGCACTAATGAATAATCAGTCCCCTACCAAAGTTCAAATCGGAGAGACTTTAACCCGCGGATTGGGTTCAGGAGGAGATCCGGAAGTGGGGAAACAGGCGGCTGAGGAGTCTGCGCAAAAATTGGAGGATGTTTTACAGGATGCTGACATGGTATTTTTAACAGCCGGAATGGGAGGGGGAACAGGAACAGGTTCTATCCCTGTTGTGGCAGGGGTTGCCAAATCTTTGGGCGCATTAACTGTGGCGGTTGTGACAAAACCTTTCTCTTTTGAAGGCACAAGAAGAATGGTGGTGGCTGAGGATGGAATTGAGAAGTTAAAAGATAAAGTGGATGCATTAATTGTTATTCCAAACCAGAGACTTTTGGAAACAGTTGAGAAAAATATGACTTTACAGGAGGCTTTTAAGCTGGCAGACTCGGTTTTAGGCCAGGGTGTTCAGGGAATTTCAGATCTTATTACAATGCCGGGACTTATTAATGTGGATTTTGCAGATGTAAAAACCATTATGTCTTCTGCAGGTTCAGCTTTGATGGGTATTGGTGTGGCCGGAGGGGAAAACAGAGCGGCAGCAGCAGCCAGGATGGCAATTGCATCGCCGCTTCTTGAGGTTTCCATTGAGGGAGCAAAAGGAGTGCTGTTTAATATTGTAGGCGGCGCTGATCTTTCTATGACAGAAGTAAATGAGGCGGCCCAGATTATAGCTCAGGCTGCAGATCCTGATGCAAACATTATTTTTGGTGCAACTATAAAAGAAGACCAGTTAGATCAGGTTAAAATTTCGGTTATTGCCACAGGCTTTGATGAAACAAGAAGAAGGCTTAGGGAATATATAGGAAATGGTATAGGTTCTGCATCCATGCCCCAGCAGCAGCAAAATTCCTGGAATAATCAACCGGCACCTACGAATAATTCTCATACACAACAAGCTGTGTCTGAACCTGAGGAAGAGGAAAAAGAAGAGAGAGTCCAGGATGGGGAAGATGAGGAAGATTTGGAAATCCCCGCATTTTTAAGGTCTAACCGCTAAAATCCTGTTATAATTATTTTGTTAGTTCGTGACTCCGCCGTTATTTAATTTACTGTCGTTGAGCAGGTTTTCTTTGAAGTTGTCCCCGTCTGCTCGGGGTCCTGTCAGCTCGGTTTCCCGTCGTACGTCCTCACTTGCTAATGGCTCGCTGCGGTCATGCGCCGGGATTCCCTCCTCACTGCCGCCCCTCGCCCTCGCGGTAAAAGATGATTTTGCCAATTAAATTAAATGAATGCAGGTAGCCTCGAGTCTTCTATTCTGTTAAAATATCTAAAGTTATGGCTAAATTTAAACCGGTTTCTTCACAGGTCAATTTTGCCCAAAATGAAGAAGAGCTAATAAATTTCTGGAAAGAAAATAAAATATTTGAAAAATCCCTTGAAAGCCGGCCGCAGGATAAGAAATGGACTTTTTTAGACGGACCTCCTTTTGTGACCGGCACTCCTCATTACGGATCACTTCTTTCAAGCATCCCAAAAGACGTATTCGGCAGATATTGGACAATGAAAGGATACCGGGTCAGGCGGGTTTGGGGATGGGACGGACACGGTTTGCCAATTGAAAATAAGGTTGAAAATAAGCTTAAAATTAAAAGGAAAAAAGACATTGAAGAAAGTGTTGGGGTAAAAAAATTTATTGAAGAGTGTTTGGGGTATGTGAACCAGGTGTCGTCTGAGTGGGAATGGTACATTGACCATATCGGCAGGTGGGTTGATTTTAAAAATGCTTATAAAACGTGGGATCTGCCGTACATGGAGTCTGTCATGTGGGTGTTTAAGCAAATGTATGATAAGGACTTAATTTATAAAGGTTTACGGGTTTCCCTGTATTGTCCGCATTGTTCGACTCCGATTTCCAATTTTGAGGTGGCAATGGATGCTGATAATTACAAAGATATTTCTGAGCCCACGGCAGTTTTTAAGTATCCTTTAAAGGATGAAAAAAATACTTTTCTTTTGGCCTGGTCTACTACGCCATGGAATAAATTAGTTACACCTGCTTTGGCAATAAACCCTAAACTAAATTATGTAAAAGTTAAGCAGGGTGAGGAGTTTTATATTTTGGCAAAAGGTACATTAAAAATGCTTGACGGAAAATTTGAAAAAATTGAGGAATTTAGGGGCAAGAAATTATTAGGCAAAGAATTTATTCCTCACTACAACTTTTACAAAATTAATCCTGGTAAAAAAGCATTCATTGTGGTGGGGGATGAGTTTGTTACGGAAGAGGAGGGTACGGGAGTTGTGACCCTGGCAGTTTACGGAGAAGAAGATTTAAAGGTGATGCAAAGGGAAAATATACAGCTCGTGATGCATCTGGATGAGGAAGGCACAATTGAAGATTATGTCCCCAATTTTGGAGGACTTAACTATCTTGAGGCAAACGACAAAGTCCTGCAAGACCTAAATTCCCGGCGATTAATATATAAAACCGACAGCTACACTCACTCGGTGCCTTTTTGCTGGAGATGTGCAACCCGGCTTTATTATGCACCAAAAGATGCATGGTTTGTAAATATTCAAAAAATAAAACAGAGGCTGTTTAAAAATAATGAAGCCATAAATTGGTTTCCTAAGCATTTCAAATACGGAAGGTTTGCCAAAAGCATGGAAGCGGCGCCTGATTGGAATATTTCAAGAAACAGATACTGGGGGTCGCCTGTTCCGGTTTGGGAATGTGGATGCGGAGAAAGGTTTGTTCCCGGATCAATCAAAGAGCTTGAGGAATTATCGGGTAAAAAGATTACAAATTTACACAAACCGGATATTGATGAGGTTAAGATTAAATGTTCAAAATGCGGGCAAATTGCAAGCAGGGTTCCAGAGGTTTTGGATTCCTGGATTGAGGCGGGATCTGCATCTTTTGCAGAGAGACATTTCCCGTTTAAGGAAGGTGTAAAGCTGGAGGATTTTTTCCCTCCTGATTTTATTGCAGAATACACAGGACAAATCCGGGCCTGGTTTTATGTGCTGCATGTTTTGGGAACAGCCCTTTTTGACAGCCCTGCTTTTAAAAATGTTTTGGTGGAAGGGGTGATGCTGGGGATAGACGGCAGGAAAATGAGTAAAAATTATAATAATTACCCGGATCCTAAAGGTTTGATGCAGCAGTATGGAGGAGATGCGTTAAGGCTTTACCTTTTGGGGTCTCCGATTATGAAAGGGGAGGATGTAAATTTTTCAAATGACGGAGTGCCGGAAGTGACCAGGGGATTTATGCTGATTTTATGGAACAGCTACAAATACTTTATTGATTATGCCAACACTTTTGGATGGGAGAAAAGCGGTCCTGAGAATTTAAATATCTTGGACAGGTGGATTTTATCAAAGCTTGTAAAAGTTACGTCAGATGTGACAAAAAACTATGAAAAATACGATACTTTTACAGTGGTAAAGCTCCTTAGGGAATTTATTGTTAATGATTTATCAACCTGGTACATCAGAAGATCAAGGGATAGAATAAGCGGTGAAAATGCGGCGGAAAGAAATACGGCTCTCAGTATATTGTATGAAGTTTTGGTTACTTATGCAAAGCTTTTGGCGCCCCTTGCCCCGTTTATATCCGAGGAAATTTTTAGGAATTTGACCGGTGGGGAGTCAGTGCATCTTGCGGAATTTCCTAAGGAAGAAAAATCAGCACCGGATGAAGAATTAATAAGAGGCATGGTTTTAATAAGAAAAATTGCGGAGATGGGTCTTGCTAAAAGAAAAGAAGCAGGGATAAAGTTGAGACAGCCGCTTGCGCAGGTTTTATACAAATCACCTGAAAGGTTAAGCGGGGAACTTGAGGTAATACTTGCGGCAGAACTTAATGTTAAAAAAGTTGGGTATGAAAAGTCATCAAAAGAAGAGCCCCAGGTGATATTGGAAACAAGTCTTACTCAGGAGCTTAAGGAAGAAGGCGAGGCAAGGGATTTAATCAGGCAGATACAACAGCTGCGCAAGGAACAGGGTTTAACTTTGGCAGATAAGACAAAAATTATTACTCCTTCTTATCCCGATGCTTTTGAAAGTCAAATTTTGCAGGGGACGACCTCTGTTTCTATAGAAAAAGGTCCTGAGCTTAAAGTATCAAAGGTATAATGAACCTTCTAAAAATTGTTAATCTTCCTATTGTTTTAACAAGTTTTTTACTTGTTTCTATAGGCGTGCTGGTGATTTATTCATCTTCTGCTGAGTTGGCTATCCAGCAAACTATTTTTACTTTTGCAGGATTGATTTTCTTTTTTTTGGTTTCACAAATAGAGCTTTCTTCAATCAGAAGCTTAATCAAGCCATTTTACATTTTTATTGCTTTTTTGTTGGTTGTTGTTTTAATTTTGGGTATTGAGACAAGGGGATCTTTGAGGTGGATCCCTCTTGGAATATTTAATGTTCAGCCCTCGGAATTTGCAAAACCTGCATTAATTTTACTTTTGGCAAAATTCTGGTCGGAGAAGCCTGCAACCTGGATTAATATTTTTAAAAGCCTGCTTTGGACTTCACCGGTGATGCTGTTGATTTTTAAGCAGCCGGATTTGGGATCAACTCTTACTATAACAGCTATTTGGCTTGGTATGCTGATAGCGGCCCGCGTTTCTTTCAAAAAAATCATACTGCTTGCTTTGATTTTTCTTATGGTGATTCCTGTGGGCTGGATATTTTTGCAGCCTTATCAAAAAGAAAGGATTGTTTCTTTTTTGGCGCCGCAGTCTGATCCTTTAGGCAAGGGTTATAACGTAATCCAGTCAACAATTGCTGTTGGATCAGGTGAGCTGTTTGGCAGGGGACTTGGGAGGGGAACCCAGTCCAGGCTGCAGTTTTTACCGGAATTTCGAACTGATTTTATTTTTGCTTTTATTGCGGAAGAAATGGGATTTGTGGGTTCTATGCTGATACTGTCGCTTTATTTATTCTTGCTATTTTGTTGTTTAAAGCTTGCCTTCATGGCAGACAGCTCATTTAGCTTCCTTATTATATTAGGGGTAGTATCAATGTTTTTATTTCAGACTGTTGTTAATATCGGGATGAATATAGGGGTTTTGCCGATCACCGGAATTACTTTGCCGCTGATATCATACGGAGGCAGTTCCCTGGTGGCTACGCTGATATCGCTTGGGATGGTTGCATCTTGTGCTAAAAAAGGGTAAAATCATCAGCATGTCAAACTACGCAATTTGCGAGATTTCGGGAAAGCAGTATAAAGTTGTTCCCGGTCAGAATTTAGAAGTGGATTTTTTGGGAGAAGAGGGAAAAGATCTTGAAGTGAATGTATTACTTTTATCTGATGATGGTAAGTTGCAAATAGGCAGTCCTTTTTTGAAGGAAAAACTGACTTTAAAAAGAGTTGAAAACATTAAGGGTGAGAAGATCAGGGTTTCTAAATTTCATGCTAAAGCAAACTTCAGGAAGACAATTGGCTACAGATCTAAGCTTACAAAAGTGGTTTGGGATCTACCAGTTAAGAAAGCAGAAGTGAAGAATGAAGCTAAAAAAAGCGTGAAAAGCTAAGCAGAATGTATTGACTTAATTTTTCACAGGGATTAATATTTAAAAACTAAATAAGAAAAAGGTTAGTTCAGAAAGGTCCAAAATAAAATGGCACATAAAACAGGCGGAGGAAGCACCAGAAAAAATAGAGATTCAGTATCAAAGCGCTTGGGCGTTAAGCTTTTTGGCGGTCAAAAAGCAGAAGCCGGAAATATTATAATCCGCCAAAAAGGAAATAAGTTTTATCCCGGAACAGGCACAAAACAGGGAAATGATTTTACGATTTACTCTATAATTTCAGGTAAAGTGGAATTCAAGAAAAAAGTAGGCAAAAAAATAGTTAGTATTGTTTAAATTAGTCCGCTATTTATGGATGAGCAAATATACGAACTTGAGATAGATCTTCTACAGCCCAACCCTCTGCAGCCAAGAGGACTTATAAGTCCTGATTCGCTAGCAGAACTTGCGCATTCAATAAAAGCCCATGGAATACTTGAGCCTTTAGTGGTTGCAAAAACACCTGCCGGATACCAGATAATCGCAGGCGAACGGAGATGGAGAGCTTCTAAAGTTGTTGGATTATCCAAAGTGCCGGTGATAATCCGCGAAACCAGTCCGCAGGGAATGCTGGAGATGGCTATTGTAGAAAACGTACAAAGGATTGACTTAAACCCCCTTGAGCGCGCACAGGCTTACAGAAGACTGATGGATGAGTTTAACATGACCAATCAGGAAATTTCCGAAAAAGTATCCAAAAGCCCCTCATACATTTCCAATACAATAAGACTGCTTATTTTGCCTGATGCATTAAAAGATGCTTTAATGGCAGGGGCAACCTCAGAAGGTCATGCCAGGGCGCTGGCGGCTTTGGAAGATCCGCATTTGATCATTAATGCATATAAAGATGTTCTAAAAAGAAATTTGTCTGTGAGGGGGACAGAGGAGCTGGTCCGCAGACTGAGGGTGGAGAAGGGGATCGGACCAAAAAAGCTGGCTGATGTGGATTCCATGCGTATTTTTTCAGAAGATATTGATAAGATGCAGGAAAATATTTCCAATGTTTTAGCGCGCCGGGCAGAAAAGTTTCATGTTAAATGTCAGTTAACCGGCAAAAGGGCAAGACTTGAGATGTTGATTGACGGTGATCCTGATAAAACCACTCCCCTTTTGGAAGACCTTCATCAGGCAATTGTGGGGTATTTTAATTTGAAGGAAAACTGAGTTACTTATTGGTTAATAAGCCGACGTCCGGCACGGGGAAGTATCTGAAAAGCGCCCTGCCGACAATTTCTTCTTTTGTGACCGGTCCCCATTCCCTTGAATCGGATGAGTGTTCCCTATTGTCGCCGAAAGCAAAATATTGATTACTCCCCACTTTAACAGATGAGCCTTCTGTTAAAAAAGCGCCTGAATGAGTCGGGGTGCTGGGCGGCAGATATTTTTCTTCTAAGATTTTGCCGTTTACAAGCACATTGCCATTTGAAATTTCTACTGTGTCCCCCGGTACGGCAATTATTCTTTTTATAAAATCCTGGGATTCATTGCGGGGGTTTTTAAGTACAATAATTTCCCCGCTTTTTGGGGCTCTGAACCTGTAGCTTACTTTTTCGGTGACAAGATAATCGCCATTATGCATGGTGGGAACCATCGAATTTCCTGAGACCTTATGAAATTGAGCTACAAAAAGATAAATACTGGCAAAAATTGCCCCAAACACCACTAATGTTTCTATGAACTCAACTAAATATCCGCTTAAGCGTTCAAAGAACCCTTTTTGATTAGTATCTCCCAAATATTGGTCGCTGGTGTAGGGGGTATTCGGATCCATAAGGCTGATTATCTCAAAGATTTAGGTTGTGAAGCAAGGGCTAGAATGCTAAAATGAGCATGATTAGGAGTTGTAGCTCAGTTGGCTAGAGCGCTTCGTTCACATCGAAGAGGTCACAGGTTCAAGTCCTGTCAACTCCACTTAAATGAATAAAAATAACTTATGGTCAATTGCAGGGGGTTTGATTTTGGTGCTTGGTCTTATTTTCGGAATATACCTAACTAGGCAGGAAGCAATTCGGATTCCTCAGAAAAATTTGGCCACCCCCACAAACATACCGGTTGTAACTTCTACGCAAAACTTTCTTGAGCCGGCTAAAACTATAAAAGGGTGGAAAACTTTTTATGGATCTCATTTTTCACTACAATATCCGCCTGATTGGGTTTTAAAAAATTATCTGGACGGACAAATTTATTTGACAAACGCTGAATTCAAAGAAACAGGAAATTATGTTTGCAGTCCTTCAGAATCAAGGGCTACTTTGGAAAGCCGTATTACACCAACAGAGAGAGGTTTAGGATTATATAAAGTAGTTACCGAGTCAGAATTTTATAATGTAAATAGTGAATTTTGGAATGTAGGAACAGGGGGTGGAGGAACTTCCGATATTACGATGAAAATATTACCGCTGGGAAATAAAAAGGCAGTTTTGAGAAATGTTCTCTGGACATCTGGATACGAATGTTGGACTAAACCAAGAATGGATTACATGAGCCTTCTTTATTTAGGAGGAAATGACGAAACAGAACAACTTATTTTGCGAGGTTACTATTATCCGGATGAAGGTTTCAAACAGATTATTGATACTATTCTTTCCACTATTAATTTTAATTTTGACGTAAAAGCTGTATCGCCTTCTTCTTTGCTAATACAGAATCAATGCACTAAATATTCAACATATGGTTATCCTCGAGCGTTATATAAATGTGGTAATTATTATTCATTATATCCATCAAGGACAGGAACTGATGACCCGGTAGTATTATTAGATTCAAATGGTGATCCTGTTGCCGAGTGCAACCGGAAAAAAACTTTTTTCCAAATACAAAACCCCTTATGCGATATAAAATGTGATGAAAATACTAATCTTTGCGATGGTATTGGTATTGATTGTCCCCGTACAGGAGATTATAAGGGAGACCTTTGTACATTAGAAAACCATTTCAGAATGGACTGTCTTACCGATACTCATTGCAGTAGCAAATACTTCTGTAATTATATTAAAGATTATTACTTGAGAAGTTTATGCCGTTAGTTAATTAATTATCTGAATTAAATTTCTGATACAATTGAGATGTGAAGGCAATTTTAACGCAGGGTTTTTATGTTTTTTTTGCGCAAAGCATAACGCGGGTAATTGGTTTTTTTTATGTGATATTTTTGGCGCGCAACCTGGGGGTTTCTGATTTTGGACTTTTTAGCGTGGCTTTGGCATATTTTTCCATAATCTCGGGATTTGCAGATTTTGGTTTTAACAGGTTTTTAACCAGGGAAATTGCAAAAGATAAGCTTAAAGCTCCGGAAATTTTATGGACCGTGACGCTTTTGCGGTTAAGTTTAACATCGGTTTTATTTGCCGTGTTTTCACTTGTGTTATACGTGCAGGATCCCGATAAGGTCAGGGTTAGCCTGATACTTTTGGCAACTTTGGCAATTTTACCTCAGGCAGTTGCTTTAACTTTGGACGCGGTGTTTGCCGCATTTCAGAAACTGCAGTTTTCCGCTGTTGCGCTTTTTATATCCTCAATATCTACGGTTATTGCAGGATTTTTCTTAATAAGCAGGGGCTTTGGGACAATGGGGGCTGTGAATGCCTTAATTTTTGGGCAGTTTGTTTATATGATAGCTTTGATTTTATTTTTAATAAAATATAAAGTTTTTAACTTTTCCAAAGTCAATTTTACTCAGGTTAAGGATGCAATAAAGGGGTCTTTGCCTTACGGACTTTTATCTGTTTTAGGGCTTGTATATTTTCGGATAGATACGGTTTTGCTTTCGTATTTGCGGGGCAATTTTGAAACAGGATTATACGGTGTTGGCTTTAGGTTTTTGGAGGCTGCAACTTTCGTACCGGCTGCTTTTTCCCTGGCGCTTTTTCCGGTGCTTGCCAGGATGCATGAGGGTGCAGGCGGGGATTTAAGAAAAATTTATTTTAAATCTTTTAAGATTATGCTTTTGATAGGGGTTTTTGCAGTATTGGGATATTTTTTAGTATTGCCGCGGATTATTGAGACACTTTTGCCAAATTATTCACAGTCAATTCCTGTAATTAAGATTTTGTCTTTGGCAATTCCTTTTATGTTTATTCATGCACCAGCTGTTTCTTTGCTTTTATCAACGGATAAATATTTAAAAGATGTTTTGATTCTTTCGGTGCTGGCTGTTTCTTTTAATATTATTGCCAATTTGATATTTATCCCAAAATACGGACTGTTTGCCGCTGCATATGTTACTGTTCTTTCTGAAATTTTATCTTTTGTTGTATTTTTCCTGCTTATTAAAAAAAGGATTTTGGATAAAACTTAATGAATGTCTACGAGGAAACTTTTAAGAAGTTTGGTTTTTCCCTAACGCAGCAGGAAATTTTAAGACTAGTGGGGGAGGGCAAAGCAGTTTTGGAGATTGGGGCATCCGCAGGCTATATGAGCAGGGCCTTTTTAAAAGCAGGATGCATACTTGACGTGGTGGAAAGGGATCAAAAAGCATCAGAAAAACTGCCAAAGGGGATTAGAAAAATATTTAACGAATCAATTGAAAACAAAACTGTTTTTACAAAGTTGGGAAAGTACGATTTTATAATCATGGCAGATGTTTTGGAGCATCTGGTTAATCCCTGTGAGGTTTTACAAAAGCTTTTGAAAACTGCATCTGCAAATACTGTACTTTTAATTTCATTGCCGAATGTTGCCTGCTGGGCTATGCGGAAGCAGTTGTTTTTTAATGGGGATTTCACCTATCAGGATAGCGGGCTTTTAGATAAGACCCATCTGCATTTTTATACTGTTAACAGCCTGCCTGAAATTTTAACAAAAAACGGCTGGAAGGCGCAGGAGATAAAGGGGACAATCACCCGTTTGCCTTTTGAGGGGCTTATATCAAAAATTCCTGTCTTTGGGTTTATTTTTAAAAAGGTTTTTTATCAAAGACTGGTTAATGCTTTTAAGAATTTATCTTATTATCATTTTCTGGTTGCTGCAATACCTAATGAAAAAAATTAAAGTATCGGTTATTATCCCAAACTGGAACGGAAAAGAGCTACTCAAGGATTGCCTTGAATCTTTGCAGAGTCAAAGCTTTGAGGACTTTGAAATAATTTTAGTGGACAATAACTCTGAGGATGAGAGTTTGAAGTTTGTTGAAGGTAGTTTTCCAAAGGTCAGGGTGTTAAGGCTTGATAAAAACTACGGGTTTGCAAAAGCTATCAATGAGGGAGTCAGGGTGTCGGAAGCGCAGTATGTTGTATTTTTAAACAATGATACGGTTGCAGAGAGGGATTGGATAAAAAGTTTAGTGGAGTGTGCGGATTTTCATCCCGAAGTAATTTCCGTAAATTCCAAGTTATTAAACTTTAATAATAAGAAAGAAATTGACGGAGTGGGGATTTTGATAAATGAGGTGGGGCAGGCAAGATCTGTCGGCTGGCAGGAAGAAGATAAGGGCCAGTTTGATCCGCCAGCTGGCGGAGAGCTGTATATTTTTGGTGCAACAGGAGGCGCATCGCTTTTTAGGAAGGAAGATTTTATAAAAGTGGGAATGTTTGATGAGCATTATTTTATGTACTCTGAGGAAGTGGATTTTGCTTTCAGGGCGCAGTTTTTAGGGTATAAATCTATATTTTGCCCAGAGGCTGTTGTATTTCATAAACATAAGGCAACATCCGGGAAATTTCCGGATAAAGTTGAGTATTGGCAGTTTAGGAATATGACCCAAACAATCATTAAGGATTTCCCCGCTCCCCTTTTGTTTAAAAATTGGCGTATTTTAAAGATTATTTTGGTGCACCTGAATACTGTTTTCTATCAAATCAAAAACGGATATTTTTGGCCGCCTTTTTTTGCTTTGGGATGGAATATTTTACATCTGCCGCATCTTTTGGCGGAAAGAAGAAAAATCCAAAAAAATATTAAAGTCAGCAATGATTATATTGAGAGTTTTTTACAGGAGAAAAAAATCACTTTCTGGGGCTTGCGCAAAGAAGTATCAGGAAGATAAAAATTGCAGGATAAAAAAGCGAATTTGCAAATACCGAATGAACCAAAAGTCCTAAAACTAATGCAAACATAATAATGCGGTAGGTTTCATTGCCTTTTACAAGAATGAGGAGGAAATAAAGATAGGAAAGCAATCCGATTATGCCGGTTGTGGATGCAACATATAAAAGCGAGGAATCATTGCTTGAGGATCCGCGGCTTTGCAAAAATTGTTCGTCACCTAAGTTGTATTGTATTAATGCATATCTGTAAGCGTTAAATCCAACCCCTAAGACAGGGTTTTTTTCAAATATCTGCAGGCCCTGCTGCCAGGTGTTTATGCGGAAAGAGGCGGATTGTCCCCTGTCTATATTGCGGGGTTTGGAAACCATCTGAGTATATATTTGAAACCCTAAAATAAGTATTAGAAAAAGCAGTATTATTTTAAGAGCCAGTATTTTTGATTTTTTCAAAAAAGACAAACTTAGGCCGCTAGTTAAAAACATTAAATAGCTTGAGCGGGAGAAGGTGGTTAAAAGGGCAAGAAAAGTTACTGCAAATATCAGGTAAAAAATTTTAGGGTTTTTAAAAGGTTGAAAATATAGGATCAAGATTATTGTTAAGACAAAAAAAGCTCCGGCAAAGTTCGGGTCAAAGAAAGTGGAAACTGTCCGGAAATAATGCGGATCCCAGCCGAATTGGGCCATAAAATTCAGATTGGGTAAAAACAAAAGCTGTAAAAGACCTAGTGCGGCAAGGCCTGCACCGGAGGAGACCAGGATCAGGTGAATTTTTTCCGCAACTTTGGGGAATGCGCCTGAATAGATAACCCAGCCCAGAAAAATATAGGAAGAAAATCTTAGGGTGTACGAGAAAGCGTTTAGTTTTTGCATGGGAGTCAGAAAAAGGGGTGTAAGCAGTAAAGATATTGTGGCAAAGAGGATGAAAATAAAAGCAGAAATTACAAAAAGAGGAGGGCGTTTCAGTTTGAATTTAAGTTTTAGAAGGCCCAGGCTTCCGGTTAATATAACAATAATATCAAGCATGGTTAGCGCGCCCTGCGAAAAAAGCGGCACCCTGATTAATTGACCGGAAATTATTGCTAGTGTTAATATCAGACTGGCTAAATTCATTGATGAAATTATATTCTAGTATAACCTACATATTTATTATATGGATAGTATCTTTGCTGGTTATTTTTTATTTAAGTTTTTATTCACTCCCCCATTCTGGAAAATTTCCTGACGATTTTTTTAGAAGTTTTGCAAACTGGGACGGCGGACATTTTTTAGGGATTGCCGAAGTGGGGTACAGCCAAAAGTTCCAGTATGCTTTTTTTCCGTTCTATCCCTTGTTTGTAAGGATGCTTTCCCAAATTACAGGAAATTATTTATTATCGGCAATTTTGATAAGTACCGTATCAACATTTTTTGGCCTGCAGATTTTATACAGACTTATTATTGAAACTTTTGACAAAAAGATCGGGGAGAAAACGGTTTTAGCTTTTTTATTTTTTCCCACCTCGTTTTTTTTGCTTACTGCATATTCGGAAGGGCTATTTTTCTTTTTAACGGTTTCGGCTTTTTATTTTTATCGGAAAAATCTTTTGTTTTGGGCGGTAGTGGCTGCATCACTTGCATCTGCCACCAGGCTGGTGGGACTGGCGATTGTTTTGGGGCTTTGGGTGGATATTTTGGGGCGGCAGGGGATAAACCGGAGAAACTTTTATATTTTATTTGCCCCTTTGGGGTTTATTATTTATTGCGTTTATTTATACTTTCAAACAGGGGATTTTTTCTATTTTTTAACCGCCCAAACCCACTGGCAAAGGACACTGACTGCTCCGGTTTTGGGATTTTGGGAAACTATCAGGCAGATTTCTGTTGGCGGATTTACAGGTGTTAGTATAAATATTTTTCTTGATTTGATTTTTGCAGTTTTTGGAGTGGGGATGGCAATTAGGGCTTTTCGGTTTTTGCCCTCAATTTTTGCAATTTACACATTTGCTGCGGTTTTAATACCGCTTTTTACTCCGACATTATCTTCTATCCCAAGATTTCTGCTGATGATTTTTCCCATATTTATTTTAGTTGCCTTAATTAAAAACCGCTATTTGGCTTTAGGGTACCAGGTGATTTCCCTTCTGCTGCTTGCCTATTTTAGCACGCTTTTTATAACCGGCTTTTGGGTTTCTTAGGAAGACGGCGAAGGACTGGGAGAAGGCGAAGGGGAGGGGGGAGGCGCATAATTTACCAGTCTTTGAATTTCAATGGAATTTGCGGCTGTATCAACTGCTTTTATGGTGAGTGTGTTGTCGCCGTCGTTTAAGGAAAAATCCGTTGCAAAATTTCCGTCTTTATCAACTATTGTTTGGGAATCATTTATAAAAACTTTTGCACCCGGATCGGTTTTGCCCGCAACTTTTACTTTTTTGTCGCCGCCTTCTATTTTTTTATTGTCTTCCGGTTCAGAAAGGCTGAGTGTGGGTTTTTCATTATCGTAGGTTATTTTGATGGTTTTAGAAGGGAGGCTTTCTTTGCCTGCCTCATCCAAAGTTGTGCCGAAGATATTATTTATTCCCAAAGAAAGAGAAACTTTTTCAAAAGTGAAGGATCCGTCACTTCCCACTTCTGCGGTTTGCTTTTCTTCATCATCTATATAAAGTTTGACCTTCGTACCAGGAGTGCCAAAACCTTTAATGTCTATGGGGGAGCTTAAGGTTGCCTCAAAAGGGATATTTAAAACAGGAGGGGCGCCTTCTGCATTTTCAAAAGACTTTACAGGGGCTTTCTGGGAGGGATTTGTGATATTCTTTACAAAACCAATTCCGTTTACAAAAGAGGGTAGGATCCAGGTGATTGTGGAATAGCCCAAAACAAGGGTGATTATTAAAGTGATTATAAAATTTCTTTTGCTCTTTTTTGCCAGCCTTTTAACTGATCTTCTGGAATGATAGCTGTTTGCCATACCCACCAAGTATACCAAAATCTGGTAAAATGTGTGGGAATATGCGGGGTTAGTACACCGGTAGTATGCTACCTTCCCCCGCCTGCCAAAGCTATGCGGTGGTAGTTCAGTGGTAGAATGTCTCCTTCCCAAGGAGAAGGTCGGGGGTTCGAGTCCCCTCCACCGCTCCAGACCGTAATGAAATTCTGAAACGGCTTGATTAGATCGATTTGACAAGCCGTTTTGAGGTTCGAGCGGGCCTTTTTTACCATTTACTGCATTTTCAACCTTCTTCAAAAAGATAAATGCGTTTTTGGCGTCAATACACACTAATCTATCTTTTAGATAGAGGTCCGAGCCAAGAATACGAAGTACCATCCTTTTTGTTTCAATATCACCATTTTCAAAGATTACACTAACATTTGACGCAAATCCTAAAACCTCTTCCATTACCTCACTCCAGGCAGAAACGCTGTCAGTTGCTATAGTTTTTTGCAATTGTTTTTCTTCCTCAAGAAGCCTGCTTTTTTCTTTCTGGTAATCCTCCTCACTAACCATACCCTCGATTTTCATCCCATAAAGGTTTTTCTTTTCCAGCAGAATAGCGTCAAGACGTTTCGTTAATTTACCCTTTTGCTGTCTTTCGAATTCGAACTCTTTCTCGTTTCTTCTTCTGAGGTTATCTTTTACCCATTCTACAAACGAATGTTTTATTTCAATATTCTGGACAAACTCCCGCACCTGCTTCTCAACTTCAATGCCATTAAGGTAAGGTTGGCTGCATGGCCCTTTTTTCTTAGTACAGCGCGCATAAACAAAGGTCTGGGATTTGCCTGTAGTTTTATAATGCTTTGTTTTTCTCTCTGCAGTAATAGAAGCGCCACATTCCCCACACTTAAGAATTTTCATGAAATAGAAATCATTATGGTTTACTATCACTCTTTTTCTGCCATCGATTATATCTTGAACAACTCTGTACTGGTCAAGGGTAATCATTGGCTTATGCCTGCCCTCGTACCTTTCACTATGGTAATCAAACAAACCTGTATAAAAAATATTCCGGAAGAATCGGAACGCCTCAGTCAAACTTACCGGCCTACCTTGTCTTCTTTTACTTCGTAGTCCTAAAGCTGTGATTTTCTCCAGAGAGCTGGCAACTGTCTCATCTCCGATAAGCATAAGATCCCACCACTTCCGACAAAGTTCAAATCTGTCAGGATCAGGCATAATGTCTTTTGACCCTTTAGGTTTATATTTATCATTCAAATAGCCCAAAGGAGCCTCACCAGGCATCCATCCCATCTGAATTTTAGAATTCATGCCTCTTTTAACATTATCAGAGAGGTCTTTACTAAACTTGGTGGCCATTCCAAACTCTATAAAAAGGAAAGTGGAGTTATTGCGGTCATAGTCCATAGTCGGAGTAACAATAAGCATGCCATTATAGTCAACGTGGTCAATAAGAGTGCCTCCCTCTTTTGCGTTACGGCAGAGCCTGTCAGCTTTCCAGCAGAGGATATTGTCAGCTTCACCATTGGCAATGCGGGCAAGCATCGCTTTAAACTCCGGTCTCTTATCGGGTCGTTTGGCAGATTTACTTTCTTTATAAATGCCTACAACAACAAGACCCTTGTCTGCTGCAAGCTCGCGGCAAATTCTTTCCTGATCATCCAGGGAGAGAATCTGCCTGTCTTTATCCTCTGAAGATTTCCTACAGTATATAAAACATCTTTTCATGAACTCCTTTCGTAACTGATAACTACAGCTTGTCGTTGATGTTAGCTCGATTTTCCCTGTAAACAAGAGTCTTATCTATAACAATGTCGACCAAAAGCAATAAAGCTGTGGCTTGCTCAAAAGCCTGAGCATCGGTTAGTTCGATACCATACTCCTTGCGGGTAAGTTCCTTAAACTTATCCAGTTCCTCACGAGTAACCAAAGAATTAGCCGGTAGTTCTTTATTTTCCTCTTCTGGAGATTTTGGGTTATTATTTTCCATTCCTGTACTTCAAGGTACAGAAATGGTTGATTTATCTCAATAAACTTTCTGTTCGAATATGTTTACTTCTGTAAACAATGTATGATTTGTGTAATTTTCAGGCACAAAGCGAAACACGCCGTTTGACAAATTTGGGTGATTTTGATAAAGTATAGATACCGAATGATCCCTGTAGTGAAAGTACCTTATCATTAGGGAGCGAATGTCGGCACTGGCAACAGATGACCGTCTTGGCTACAGGGGTCGATTTTTTTGGGAAAATTTCAGTAAGGCTTCCAGAGATCTTCTTCCCTTTTCTTGATAATTTTGTAGTAGGTGTCATCACTACGGTTGTATTTGCGATAAATCGCTCCGCAGACCATGTCGGCAAGTTGTAAAAGATTATTCCCTTTTGAATCCCGGTGTTTAATTTCTCCGATGAGTTTTTCCATGTCTGTATTTAAGCGTCTTCTTAAATATTTGTTAAAATCCTGAACAAAAGACTTGGTTATATGATCTACAAAAACTGACGCATTCTTGATGTGGCTTTGTGCTCTAAGAAACAGTTGGTCTGCAACGAGCATATATAAACTATCAATAGGATTAGACTCTCGCTTCATGAGTATTTTTTTGTCAATTACTACGGCCCGATAGTGAAAGTCCTGGCGGGAAAGCTTTCGCAGAAAGGTTGCTTTTGCCTTATTATTTGTCCCGGTACTAAATTTAAATTCAAGCGACTCAGATCTTTTGAGTTCCTTACGTACTTCCTTAACTGCCTCGTTAGCTTTTTCAGCTGCCTCTAGACTATCAAAAGTCACCATGACCAGCACGAAATATTGGCTTGATACTTTATCAAATTTAAATCCGGTATCACCGGACTCATCCATAAAAATAAGCATAGCTACTGGCATAGGATCTCCCGATAAAAAAATTTTGCGTGAAATCGCACAACCTCCTCGTCTACACAGAAATAATTAGAAAGATTTTTGATTGATAGGTGCTTAACCTGATTGAATATTGCGTGAGGAATCAATAATTCTGTAGCAAAACACTGTGCCTCAATTTCCTGTTTAAATTTTTTAAACTGGTCGCTTTCCTCAAAATACATATGATTTCCTCTATGCAGAAAATGATGTCCGAGTGCATGAGCAATTAACTCACGCTTTTTTCTAGGGGTTGCGCTTTGAAGAATACCAATACTATCACCCACATACATTTCCTTGACCCGGCCTTGAAATACCCATTCATCAAGGGTTAAATATTCATTATCAATAATTTTATATAAATCTATTGGGGCAGTGGACAAATTATACTTTCGTACAATTTGCCTAGCCCTTTTCCGGGCGTTTTTCATGATTCTTAGTCCGTCTGGACTTTACAAAATCTATATACTCCATTACTGATTGGATTTCAGAGTCTGTCATATTGTCAACCTCTTTCAGCATCAATGTAAGGGTCGTATCCTGCTTCAACTTATCAACTTGCTTTTCCCAGTATCCTACTTTTTGCAGCAATGACTCATAAGGGATTTTATAAGCAAAGGCAAGGGCTTTTAATTTAAAAGGGGAAGGTTGGGAATGTTTACCTGTTTCCAGATTAGAAATATAACCTCGTGAGAGTGAACACTGTGAATCAATCTCTTTGTTTTCAATGGCAGTTCTAACTAACTCCACAACATCTTTTAGAGTGTAGTCTCTTATCTGGCGAATATAGCTTACATACTCGCCAATTGTCTCAAAATCATCAGGACTTTTTAGCAATGGTTTTTGTCTTCTCTTCATACTACTACAATAGATAGTAAGATAATTCTTACATTTCTTATTTTTACATACTATAATGATAATTGTCAACAGAAATGAACATAAACAACCATAAAGTTTATTGAGATAAATTACCAGAGTCTGTAATTTAAGTATTATAAATGACTGCTAATAAATCTAAAAAGACAATTTTCATCAATAAAGAAAAGAGAGTTAATAGTGAGTTATTTGATGAAGTAAGGCTCACCAAAGGTCTCTCCCGTTTTCAATTGGCACTGGAAGTAGAGTTATCTCCCCAAACAGTCAGACGTGTCCTTGTAATAGATGGCGACCCACGACCATCGACTGTTAAAAAAGTTGGTGAATTTTTAGAAATCCCTGCTAAAGACTGGTATATAAGGCGGGAAGTTTCGGTAGAAAAATAGATATGAATGCAGAATTGAAGTATAGATTGAGTGCCAGAAAAAGAAGATTGATGTTCAGGAAATTCAGACCACTGATATTAATCCTGATTTATATCGCTGTTGCGACTTGGCTGTTGAGCAAATTGATTGCTTTTATGGCTTCAAGATGTTTATAGCTCATGAAAATGAATGTTACCAGCTACATTAGAAAGCAACATGACAAAAATGGTCAGATTCAATTACACAACTATAAATCACGATGCGAGAATTAGATTGGGTTTAAGTATTAACGAATACTGTGTCTTCGATTTAATTTATAACCTCTCCAATAACCCTAAAAATGCTCAGATGGGATGGTGCTATGCCAAGAAAGAAACACTCGGCGATTATTTAGATATAGGTAGAGCTACTGTTTTTCGTGCAATTAATAAAGGCTTGAGGAATGGCCTTTTGGAAAAACATCCAGAACAACCTGCTTTCTTAAGAGGAACCAGTAAATGGTATGAATCGGTAATGATTAAAAACGAATCTCAAAGTGAGACTCCCTATATCAATAAGAGATACGGACAGTCTCAAAATGATACTCCCACTCGTCTCAAAATGAGAACATACAAAGATACTAACAAGGACAATGACAATTTTACAGCTAAGCCTAACGGCTCTGTCAAAAAAATAGGAGAAATATTAAATGGTCAGTCCCTGACCTCTCGAAGCGATAACCCGATTTTTTATGAATGGCAGTCCGAAGCAGAACGAATGTGGGTAGAACTGGGTTTATCCGGAAGGCCAACAGACGAATTCTTCCGACACGTTAAGCTGGCATTCAAGAAGAAAAGACAGGGCAGATTACAAATTGCCCTTTCTTACTGCAAGGACGCAACCAAGGTGAATGACATGGAGAAATTATTTTACTGGCGCTACGCCAACGAACCGGTATGAACTATGAAATTTATAGATTTATTTGCAGGTATCGGAGGTTTTAGATATGGCTTACAAAAAGCAGCAAGACAAACTCGAAGTTCAATCCATTGCGTCTGGTCAAATGAATGGGACAGATATGCAAGTGAAGTATATAAAAACCATTATGGAGAATGCGACACAAGAGATATCAGAACAGTTATTACAAACGAAATCCCAGACCATGATCTACTCTGTGCTGGCTTTCCTTGTCAATCATTTAGTATTGCAGGAAAAAGATTGGGATTTGAAGACACAAGAGGAACTATGTTTTTTGAAATCGCTCGGATTATCCAGGACAAAAGACCCAGATATCTTTTGCTTGAAAATGTTAAAGGCTTACTTAGTCACAACCAAGGAAAAACTTTCCAGACAATACTTGGGGTTCTCACCAACTTGGGGTATGAGTATCAATGGCAGGTTCTTAACAGCAAAAATTTCGGAGTTCCCCAGAATCGGGAGAGATTGTTCATTGTCGGAAATCTTAGAAGAACATGTAGACCCCAAGTATTTCCTATCAGAGGAGAAATCCCAGAAACTACTCACTCAGGGGATGTGGCGGGTACACTTCAGGCAGACTACGGAAAAAGAGACAGGACTGGCGGCTACGTTATTAAAGCGCAACCAGTTCTCACACCGGAAAGAATCAATAAACGGCAAAACGGAAGAAGATTTAAAAAAGAAGGAGAACCAATGTTTACTTTAACTGGTCAAGATAGACATGGAGTAATAGTCGGTACTTTACGTACTCATAAAGATGGAAATGGATTTAGGGAAATCAAACGAGGAATAGCACCCACTATTTCTGCAAGAGCCAGGACAGATGGCAGCGGCCAACCGGTCATTATCGATGATTTTTACCCTGACAGAGTTAGAGGGTTTGAAAAAAGCCCGACTCTTAGAAGTGGTAGGAATGGATTAAAAGTAAGTGACAAATTGAGGATCAGATTATTAACCCCCACAGAATGTGAGAGATTACAGGGTTTCCCGGATGGTTGGACTGAAGGAGTAAGCGATACTCAGAGATATAAGCAGTTGGGAAATGCTGTAACGACAAAGGTTGTTACGGAAATAGGTAAAAGACTATTAAAGGTCGTAAATAAGTCAGAGAGGAGGCGGAATGAATATGAAGCCAGGACAAAAAGAACTAAGGCCTAAAAACCTTAAATATCATTTCGAAGGACAGAAAATAAATAAAGCTGGAGAAACAGTTTACATGGTTATCGTAATTAAAACAGAAGAACTCCTGGAATGGGATGAGGCAACATTTAAAAAGAATCAGTCGCTCATCGAATACTAAAACCTATGATAAAAACCGAAACTGAATTATTGGAAGAAATTTATAACAGTGTACATGAGGAAATGCTGCGCATGGAGATTGCAACGGAAACACTGGCAGATGTTGATGATGACAAAATAATCGAAACAGTAACCAGACGTTCACCTCTTGGTACGAGAGAGGAGCAGTTGACCAAAAAGGATGTAATAGCACGCTATACAGAAGACATTAGCAAACGGGAGAAAGTCCTTAAAGTAATTAAACAATTATTAGCAGAGAAAGCATGAAAGATCTTATATATCCGTTACTGAAGGAGGATTATATCTCGTCTTACCTGAGAAAGGAGGAGAAGAAACGGAAGATTCCGATAATCCCCCAGAAAGCCGGACACCTACCGTTTTATGTGAGAATCTGGCTGACGCTAAAGCTAAACATTAAAAAAATATGGAAAAAACATTAATACCAACAATAGAAATAACTGCTCTACGCTTTGCCGAGTACAACCCAAGGAAGATAACCCGCAGCGTAATAGAACAACTGAAGAATTCCATCAAGGAATTCGGAATGCCGGTGCCGATTGTAATAAATACCTACAAAGACAGAGAAAATGTAATTATTGGTGGTGAAAAAAGAGTAAGGGCAGCTATAGAATTGGGCTGGAAAGAAGTGCCTTGCAGCACAGTTAATCTTCCTCTGGAGAAAGAAAAAGCATTAAACCTTGCGCTTAATAAAATTGAAGATCAATGGGATGAAACCAAACTGGCAGAGATTATAACGGATCTTACTAAAGCAGACTTTGATTTATCGTTAACAGGGTTTAGTGAAGTAGAAATAAGTAATATTCTGGATACCACTATGTTTTTGGATCAGGAAGAAGAAAAGCCTTGGGATACGGAAGAAGAAATCAAAAAAATAAAAGAACCGATATCTAAACTTGGTGAGGTGTACCAGATAGGTCCACACCGGCTGATGTGCGGAGATTCAACTGATCCAGAAGATGTAAAGAGCCTCATGGACGGCAAAACAGCAGATATGATCTTTACTGATCCACCTTATAATGTGGCGCACAAGAGTTATGAAAAGAAAGGAAAATTCCATACAGAACAAGGAGTTATCCTTGGTGATGACCAAAGTGATGATGAATTCAAGTTATTCACTGAAGCATTCTTTCAAAATCTCAATATGTTGTTGAAGTCAGGTGGAACAATATACGTCTGCACCGGGTACTCCTCCTACCCCCTTTTTTATTATCAAATGCTCAGTTCCGGGTTTATTTTTAGCAGCAATATTGTCTGGGTAAAACCTAGCTTTGCAATCGGTTGGGGTAACTACAAAAAGCAATACGAACAAATAATGAAAGGCAAGAAACCGACAGGCAAACCAAAAGCGCAGGCAATTATGTACGGCTGGAAAAAAGGAGAGCGTCACCAATTCTTTGGTGAAGCAAATGAAAGCGATGTCTGGGAAATGCCACGAAAGGCAGTAACCGAAATGGTCCACCCGACAGAGAAACCTGAGTGGCTCATTATGAAAGCGATCAAAGGCGGAAGCAGAGTCGGCCAGTTAGTAGTTGATTTATTCGGTGGTTCAGGAAGCACTTTAATGGCAGCTCACAAGATAGGACGAATAGCCTATCTTATGGAAAGAGATCCGCTATTCTGCGATTTAATCCGCAAAAGATGCCATCGGCTCAAAATGTAAGTCCCTGTGTGGCGATTTGTGGGCTCTTCTCAGAATAAGTGGACTAGTTGTGCCTATGAAAGCAAAAAAAGAAAATAAGCTAAAGATTCTAGTTGAACAGATGCCTGATGAAACACAGGAACAGTACGCTGCCTTTCTGGCATATTGTTCCATGATTAACAGAAGTATCAGGGAGGTGAGCAAAAGGTGGGCAGAAATAGGGCGGGAATTGGGGGAACAAAACTCAAAATACAGGTTGGGGAAACAACCATCCGCAAAAACCTTATTCAAGTGGTCTAAGAAATATAGCTGGGTCAGACGGGTACAGATTTGGGATGAGGAAAAAAAGAAATTGATGACTTTAGAATTTCAAAGAACTGAAAGCCAGAGATCTGTTAAGGTTTCCCGCTTATTTGAAAAAATATCTACTCATCTCCTCCAGCAAGTAAATAGAGACAGAGCTATTACTGTTGATGAATTTAAAAAAGCCTGGGAGATGTTCCGAACTGAATCAGGGTTATCAACCGGGAATACGGAGATTCGTCACACTATAAACGAAGATGAACAAACCCCTCCTACTCCTCAGGATGAAGAATTTGGAAAAAAACTGGATGAACTGGAGAAACAACATTATGACGAATAGCACCTTTCACAGACAGAAAAACAGTATTTTACATTGGATTAGAATTAATAAGATTAAGAATGAGAACGGCGAGCCGATTGAATTTAAAGCTCATCGTTTCATGCTGGATATTTATGCAGATCGTACACCGGTTCAGGTCATACGCAAGGGATCGCAGGTAGGAGCAAGTACAATGGAAATCCTGCGGGCTTTCCATGCAGCACGTTTTTGGGGCATAAACCAGATCTATACTCTCCCTACTGCTGATGACGTTGCAGAATTTGTAAAAAGCAAAGTAAACCGTTTAATTAAAGTAAATCCCTGTATCTTGGAAGGTGTAAGCGGTAAAGATGCTGACTCAGTTGAGCAAAAGCAAATCGGCAAATCCTTTTTATTTTTCAAAGGAACGTACACCGAAAAAGAGGCAATCATGCTTACATCTGACCGGAATATCCATGATGAACTGGATAAATCAAAGACTGAGGTGGTAAGAGATTATACCTCACGTATGGGTTATTCCAAAATAAGGAGCCAGCACTTTTTCTCTACTCCCACTACTCCCGATTTTGGAGTGGACAAATTGTTTGAACAGTCAGACCAAAAGTACTGGAGGTTTAACTGTCCTCATTGCAATTTCAGGCAGCATATGGAATGGGACAAAAACGTAGACGTAGAGAGAGGTATTTATATCTGCCAGCAATGCAATAAAGAGATAGCACCAAAGCAAATAAACGATTCAGGGAGATGGGAAGCCAGATATCCAGGAAGGCCAATTTCCGGATACTGGATAAGCCAGATGCACGCGCCCTGGAAGTCTGCAGCAGACTTAATCAAAGAGAGGAAGGATGCAGATGATGATACCTATTTTTTTAATTTTGTTTTAGGACTACCCTACTTATCAGCAGAGCAAAGAATCCCGGTAAGTCTTTTTATACGCAACGTGAGCGACGTAAAGGCCGATTCTACAGAGGAATACAACGTAATGGGCATTGATACAGGAGCAGGCACAGGAAAGGGAAATCACGTTATTATTGGCAACAAGCTGGGAATTTTCTGGATTGGCATCCTTACAGACCATGAAGGTAAAGACAGATGGCAGCAGGCAGCAGAACTTATAACTTTTTTTGATGTCCGGGTTGTGGTAGTCGATGGACAACCTTATACCAGAGAAGCATTTGATCTGGCAAAACAATTCCCCTATAGAGTCTATTTAAACTGGTTCAAAGACGACCCAAAGATGTTGGAGGTAATAAGGTTTTTTGATGAGAAAGAAGGAAAAGAATCAGAGTTTGAGGAAGAAGTAAGGGTATTTTCTTCCCGAACAAGAATTATGGATGATACTATCTCAGCACTTCGGAAAGGAGAAATTAAGTTTGCCATGCCATCAAACAGCCTCACTCTTAAAATCCTCACAGAGCACGCACAAACGATGTATGCACGCAACGTAACCGATAAATTGGGTCAGGTAAAGCGTGAATGGGCAAACACCGGACCAAACGACTTCTGGCTGGCATTAGTTTACTGGCATATTGCTTTATTAAAACGATCAAAATATGAGCCAAACAAATAAAGAACCAAAGAAAATAACAGTCACTGTCACAGAAGCGGAAGCTAAAATCTTGGAAGATATCCGGAAGGTGCAGTATGGGCGGGTAGATATTTATATCCAGGACGGCAAACCCTACAGAAAAGAGATTGTAGAGCAAAAACGCATTGGTCCGGAAGAAGGTGGAAGTGCCGGAACATTCCCCAAGAAGCAAAGCAATATCGAGATTTAACTTTACCTAACTGTTGATTACTACTTCCTGTAGTTTTCGCTATAATTAAAAATGTTACTTTTCCCGACTCTTCCGTTTACTTATGTAGAACGGTTGAAGCGGATCATTGAAATATGCTGAAGCCACCGTTCGAAGATGTAGTCAAAAATTATATAAAGCTCGTGTACTTTTTTGCAAAAAAGTCACTATATCAGCAGGATGATGTAGATGACATAGTACAGGAGACATTTCTGAAAGCAATGAGTAATTATAAACAATTTACATTCCGGAGCGATGGAGAGCTGAAAAGCTGGCTTCTTACTATCTGCAGACATTTAATCACTGACCAGATAAGATCTAAGAAGAACACAATCTCTATCGAGCAGAACAACATCGAACTCTTCGACCATAATGACGTAGAAGACATGCTGGACGCAGAGATTACTCAGGAAAAGGATATAGAGATGGTCAAGAAGGAATTATTAAACCTAAAGGCGGCAGAACAGGAAATTATTCGCCTGCGGATTGTTGAGGAGATGGAATTCAAGGAGATAGCTATCACCCTGGCGAGTAAGGAAGCAGCCGTTAAAATGCGTTTTTATAGAGCGCTTATCAAGCTCAAAGAAGCACTACTATGAAATTAAAAAATGTAATCAAATCAGTATTTGAAAAGGAAGGACAAAAAGACACAATGCATATAAAAGCATTGGAGAAGCAGATCCTGTCAAAAATCCATGAAGAAGAAGATTTGGATCAAGAAGTGAAGACTTATTTTCCCCAGCCTAAATCCTTCTGGACAACTAAATTACCCTACGCATTTGCAGCATTGCTATTATTTGTACTTTTCTTTGGTATAAGCACAAAGAATCCGGTAATGGCAAAAGGTACAATTTTAGATGTACTTATAAATCTGAAGAACCAACTCCAACAGGAACTGACTACTCTACTTAGCAATGATCCGTCATACAGAGACAAAAACACGCAAAAATATAAACAAGCTCAGAAAGAATGGTGTTCGGTTAGCGCCAGTGCGCCAGAGGAGCAGGAGAAGTCAGTAGCAGCAATAAGGGATTTTTTAGATAGGCCAGATGCAAGTGTTGAGTATGAATGTGCAGTTAGAAATCCGAATAAACCTGACGAAAAACCGCAAACTGAAACATATAAGGCAGATTTTGATAGATTTTTTATCGATACAAAGACCAATCGGGTCATAGAAATGTCGTTGATCGAAGATAACAACTGGGGAGTAAATAAAGATGGCTCACGCTGGTTCAGCCAAAGAAAACAATATGACTACACCCCGAAATATGACCAAGCAGAAGCAGAACAACTCGCCAATGATTTTATTAAAAACCATGAGAAATCAATCGGAAAAATAGACCCACAACTTTTATTATTAGAAACACACTTAAAAGATGGTGATGATAACAAGATAGAGTATATTTTTATCTGGAAAGGTAAAACAGATGGTGGTTTTACCCCTCAATTAACCATTACGTTTACCCAAGGCGGGCAGCTAGTTAACTTCTCTAACCTTCTTTTCAAATAACAGGCACTGCATAAAATCACCACAAAAAAACAGCCCTTGACAATTCTCAATAATTTTGAGATTGTATATGTATGAGAAGTAAGAAAAGTAAGTATATTCTTACCTTTTACGATCTGCCCCATTTCAGAACCCCCCAATTTACCTCATATCTTTTTTATTTGAAAACCCAGATTACTAATTATAAATCCTGGGTTTATTAACAAGGAAGGAGGTGAAATACATGACAATCATAACAAAAGCTAAAGCAACAATACTTCCAGCTGTCGCTGGAGTAGCAGTCCTCGCCGGACTGGTAACTGCTGTCTCAGCACAATCAGTTAATCCGCAGGAAACGCTGGATGCCTTAACAGCGCAAATGCAGACTAAAGCTGAACAAGCTGTAAAAGGTGGCCAAACAGTAAAAGGTCCGCGTGAAGGCGAAGTAGCCTTTACAGGCAATGTAGCTGCCGAGTTAGAAACATTGCGTCAACAAGGCTCAAAAGCCAAGTCAGAAACTCTCGCACGGCCTGCGTCTGAGAGATCTGCAGCAGTCGCAAAAATCCGAGCTTTCGCTGGCAATCCAGGGCTAAACCCGGAGTATCTCTCTACTGCAAAATCAAGTTACAGCAATATAACTATTGCTGAATACTACTCAGCAGGCCAGGACTACTTTGAGGTCAACACCAAAACGAACGAAATCGTTCAATTTGGACCCGCTCCTGTTGCAAAAGGACAACCTGTTAAGGTTTATAACACCGAAGCAAAGTTTACTCCTGAGCAATTAGAAGCAAAAGCCAGGGAGTTCATCGCCCAAAATGCTCCAGATGCTAACTTAAGCAATCTGAAAGCAAGTACTGGTGAAAAAGGCGGAACAAACTACTTCTTCAGATTCACAGACGAATCAAAAGACGTAGAAGGAGTTAAGGCTTTCGTACAGGTAGGATTTACTGTCGGAGGCGACCTTCTCAGCTATACAAATACGCTGGGATTGTAAGTGAGGGCAAATAAAAAAGGAAGGAGGTGAAATAAAAAGCAAATGAAAAAAATATCAAGATTATTCTTCGGATTGCTCATGGCCCTTGCTGTCTTTTCGACAGGAGCACAGGCTGCTCATGCAGCAGTTTCCATCTACGCTAATAACGGAAGCTACTACACAGCTTATGGACCAAGCCAATACTGGTACAACGTAGATAATGAAGGTTACTGTGGAAATGGAGGAGGAAACTGTAGTCCAAATAATATGAAGTACACCTGGTCAGGATGTGGCGATCCTGTTAACTACGCTGTATGGACTAACGGCGCTGGACCAAATGGATGGGCAACACATGATGCCTACATCCCAGGTACAAATGCTACAAATCCAGGAGCACCGTACCTGTTAGGTTATAACTCAGGAAGCCAATATCACTTTACCATCAACCAGAATTCTTACTATGATGCCTGGGTCAGGACAGATCCTTCCGACCCATGGTGGTACAACATTGGAAATGTATGGCTGGATGATAATCCATGCAATGGTACTTCCAAGATTGGCTTTGACGAACAGAAGGTTGCAGATTAAGATTTAAGCTATCTTCTTATTAGTTCTCTCCTAGCCCCCCTGATCAAGGGGCTAGGTTTGTTATTGAGGCGTATAGTAAGACAAATAAGAAAATAAAGAATTCCGCTGGACTTCTGAGCTTACCTTTGATATATTGAGACTAGGCTAATATGAGAAATCAAGCGATAGCAATAATTATAGGCATGATTTTATTATTTGCCGGAGGCTATCTTTACCTCAATAACCAAAACTCCTCTGAAGATTACCTTCCTAAAGAGCAGCGAAAGAACGTTGAAGCGTACTTTGTAGAAAACATGAGGGTAAGCCCAGCAGAAGCCACAGAAATGGCTTCAAAAGGCGTAGATTTAAGAGTAAGCAAAGATACTACACTTACAGGTATTGTAGGCAATCTTTACTACTACGGTTTTATTGACAACGAAAAGACATTCACAAAGCTCCTGGAGACAACTGCCGATACAACCTCAGGCAGAGAAAATGCAATCAAAGTCGGAAACAACACTATAGATACCAACAGTAGTTATTATCTTAACTACCAAATGATCGATAAGGAGATAGCAGATACCCTTCTTAATAAAGGACGCTACAGTGAAAAATTCAACGATTACAATTACCTCTTTATGCCAAGTGGACCGCAGGATTCAGGCAGAAGACCGTAGAGTTAAACTATGAAAATAAAACCACTAACAATCTTCGCTCTTTTGGCACTTACAGTTGCCGGAGTAATTTATTATTCAGATAAAATCAGCTCATCCAAGCAGACAACAGTAGCCGTACAGCCAACAACTCCTTCCCCAACTCCACTGGCATCGCCAAATAGAGAACTAAAACCAAATGAAAAATTTATTGCGCCAGCTGGTCTTTATATTACTGTGCCGGAAGGAATGAACTTTAGACAAGAGGTAGCAAGTGATAGTGGTGATATACGCTACCTCGGTTTTTATATAGAAAATGAGTCAGGTTATCAATTATACGGATTGTATCAGGCAAAGAGTGAGGCTTCCCAGGAGGCATTAGAAATAAATAAAAAAGGGATGGATCCTTCAACAATTAAAGATGTTGAAATTGGAGGATACAAAGGAGTAGAGGGACTAGTTACCGGTCCAAAAAACAGATACCTTACCGTTATTATTAAAAATGGCAAATTCATCACACTCTCCACGATTCCACCCACCTTGGAAAATAAGGCAATCACAGATCAAATTTTTTCCACCATTAACTTTCAGTAATTATCTAACAGTAACGTACTTGAAAAGTATAGTTTTGTTTTTGTAGCATGAAGCTATAACCAAATTTGCCTAACGAATCTTTCGGGGCTCAGGTTTTTCTATTTACAGAAGTAGACGAACCTGAGCTCCTTTTTTGTTGCTCAAAAAACTATGCCCAAACCAGAAATAAAAGAAGAAAAAATAACCCAGATAAAAAGATATGATCCCACTGAGGAAGAGCAGAAGCTCCTGACTAAGTGGAAAGCAAGGTTCAAACGCGCCAAAGAGTTCCGGGAGCCATACCAGGCCAAATGGTTACGCATGTATATGCTCTACAGAGCATATCAAAACAAGCAAAACTACGCCTACAATACCCGTCTTATGCCTCCTATCGCCTTTGAAATAGTCCAGACTGTAGTATCCCGGCTGGCTACAGCAAAACGGAAAACACGCATAATCCCCAGAGAGAAAAATGATGTAGGTTCAGGAATGCTTGAGTCCTGGGGTAACTTAGTAAATTATGATTTTGACATTATTGAGTTGGTAAAGAAACTCCCCCGCTGGATAGAGTCTTCAGTTTTATATGGAAACGGGATTTTTAAATTAGCCTGGAAGGTATCAACCATTACTAAAGACGGTAAGACCATAACTATCTATGATGATCCTACAGCTAGCCTAGTAGATCTTTGGGACTTTTTACCCGCTCCTGAAACAACTGACCTGCAGGAAGATTGCCCCTGGCTTATTCACCGCATTGTAAAAACTAAGGAGAAAATAGAGAAAGAAGAAAAAGCCAGAGGCGACAATAAGATTTATAAAAATCTTGATTTTTGTGAGCCAAAAATAGTCGAAGACTGGAAAAAGGAACGCTATGAAATTAACACCAAAAAGATGTCACAGGTATCAGGTAGCCTCAAGAAACAAGAAGATGTCGAAGGAAAAGTCCTCCCTCTTAAGGCAGATAGTGAAAAACAACTTGAGCTGTGGGAATGCTGGGATTATGAAGAAGATAAGCTGGTTGTGATTTGCAACAATGAAATTGTTATCAGGGATGATGAGAATCCGTATCTAGGGGTAAATACAGGTAAAATCTTTATAGATCTGCCCGATATGCCTTTGCTTTGGGAATTTTGGGCAACAGGACATATTGAACCGGTTGAAACAACTATCCTGGAAATTGCAGATCTTCGAAACCAAAGGATGGATGATGTCGTCCTCATGCTTGATCCGGTAGTAAAAATCAGGAAAGATTCGGGTATTACAAAAAATGACATTATATTTTCTCCAGGAGCAATCTGGGAACTTAGGAAAATGGATGATGCTGTGATAGAAAGACCTCCGGAGATAAGCCTGATGGGTATTAACGAAGACAAACTGATGCGGGACGAGATCTCCAGAACTCTGGCGATGGGAGAATATATGCAGGGAATGCCACAATCCACAAATGAACCTTTAGGGAAAGTAGCGATGCTTCTTGGACAAAGCAACCTTCGTTTGAGTATGAACGCACAGACAGTGGCAATAGCACTAACCCAGTTGGCCAATATCCTCATTCAAATGAACCAGGAGTTTATAGACAAAGATAAACTCTATAGAATTGTGGGAGAAAAAATAGATTTCAGAGAATTTAAAGAGGAGGATAAAAAGGTCCAGGTAGATGCAATTGTAGAAGTAGAGCCGGTTATTCCTCCGGACCAGCAGGCACGTATCAATCAAATACTACTTTTATATGACAAGCTAATCGCTCAGGATAAACCAGATCCAAAAGATCCGGCAGACATACAGCGATGGTTGAAGCGAAAGAAAGAACTGCAGAAGATGATGCTGGAGGAACTGGATCTGGACAGCTATATTGAAGTTCTTCTGGGACCAGATGACAGTGGGAAAGCAACAACAACTGAAACCCCAATGGATAACCCCCAAAATGGCGCTGTGTCGCCCGCTGAAGGTCCTTTGCCATCTGGTCCAGGGATAAGACAGCCTTCTGGAGGAATTCGCCAAATGATGAGCAAGATACCACTGATTGGCCAGATGCTTGGCGGTTAAAAAATAGTATACTAAAGTGGGTATGAAATTCTTTAAAAAAGAACCGGAGAAACGGCCTTTCTCTTATGGAACAATTATTGAGCAGAAAAAATTTTCAGCTTGACTTTATTTTAACTACTTGCTACTATTATTTTGTAATCATACTTTTCTAACTTGTAGGAATATAGATATGAAAAATCACCACTTACATCCTGAAGGACAATTTTACGGCACAGCCACCGTTGGAGAAAAAGGGCAAATTGTTATTCCCCAGGAAGCACGAGAGAATATGAAACTGAAAAAGGGTGAACGTTTGCTGATTTTCGGCATGGACGAGGATATGCTTGCAGTTGCAAAACTTTCACATATTGAAAAAATTACTTCTCATCTTTCAAAAAAGCTCAAGATGATTAATGAAGTTGCTAAAAGAAGTAAATAAAACAAATATATGATCAAAGTGAAAAATGGAATTAAAAAATCTAACAATCAGTCCTCAAATGAAGAACATTTGATTGAATTACATAAGGTGATCAAAACTTACGAGACTCCCTCCGGACCCTTCCCCGCACTTCAAGGAATTAACCTGCGTATTCAGTCAGGAGAGTTTGTCGCTATAGTTGGTAAGTCAGGCAGCGGTAAGACAACCTTCCTAAATATCCTGGCAGGCATTGATAGGCCAACCAAAGGAGAAATCTCAGTTGGGAGTACACCTGTGCATTCACTTTCAGAGTCGCAGCTTGCAGAATGGCGTGGTAGGTCAATTGGTCTCGTATTTCAGTTCTTCCAACTACTTCCAACCTTAACTATAGCAGAGAACGTGATGCTTGCGATGGACTTTGTTGGTATCATTCCGGCACCAGAACGCAGATCTAGGGCATTAAAACTTTTAGATCAGGTTGGCATCAAAGATCAAGCCGATAAATTACCAGCTAGTTTGTCAGGTGGACAGCAACAGCGGGCAGCAATAGCGAGGGCATTGGCAAATAATCCACCAATCTTATTGGCTGATGAACCAACTGGTAACCTAGACGAACATACCAGAAAGTCAGTTTTAGAGTTGTTCGATAAACTGAACGCCGAAGGTCTCACTATTATTGTGGTAACACACGAGCGGGATGTCAATTTCTATGCAAGTCGACAGGTGACGCTGATAGATGGCCATATCACCAATGATACCAAGAAAGGCTAACTTATCATGACAAAACTGCTTTTCATTAAACTACTAAAGGATATGCGGACAGTCTGGGGCCGTATCGTAATGATGGTCCTCGCTATCAGCCTTAGCCTCGTTGTCTTTAGCGCCATGCTCTACAGCCTAACCCTGGTCCAGTCCAATATGACCAGCGGGTACATGAGCACGAGTCCTGCATCAGCGAGAATTACCCTTAACCCTGGTGTCGCTCCTGACCAAATCGAGACTATCGTAAATGAAGTCAAGGCTGAAACGAATGTCATCGATGCTACGATGCGTTCAGTGATTAGCCTCAAGCTTCAGAAAGACGGCGATGATTCCTCTTCGCTTCAGCTATTTGTTGCTGCACCCGATGATCCAATGAAACTCGCTACGTTCAAAATTGAACAAGGTGAGTGGCCACCACCAGAAGACGGCATCTTAGTTGAGAGATCAGCGTTAAACTCACTGAATGTAAAAGCTGGCGATACAATTACGGTCACCAGTTTTGATGATAAACCGGTTAAGTTCAAGATCACCGGTGTTGTTCATGACCAGAGTCTGGCTCCAGCAGGTTCAGAAGGAGGCGCTGGCTATATTTCAACCGATTCCCTGCCACTACTTGGCAGGCCACCGCTGCTTAATCAATTGGCAATCACTGTCTCAGACCAAGCTGGTCAGACTACACCGAGTCGTAATCGGGACACAATTGTGAGTACTGCCCTTGAAGTAGCTAATAAACTGAAAGCAACGGGTAATATGGAAATCGAACAAGTCGCAGTGCCTCCACCTTATGAACATCCTCACCAAGGGATAGCAAATGCCTTACTGGGTGCACTTCTCGCTTTTGGCGCTTTGTCGCTCCTACTGAGCGCTATTCTGATTGCTACTATGTTAGACGGTTTGCTTACACAGCATATCTCGCAAATCGGTATCATGAAAGCCATCGGCGCAAGTACCAGTCGCATCCTGCAGCTTTATGGAATTATGGTGTTAGTTGTAGTAGTGGCAGCTACGGCTTTGGCTTTTCTCCCAGGCCTTGCATTAGGCCGCGCTTTGGCACAGTTATTGCTCAGTAGCGCACTCAACATCGATGTTACGAGTCTGGCTGTTCCACTCTGGGTTTATGCAACAACTATCGCTGCAGGTATTCTTATACCGTTACTTATTGCATTGCCACCGCTGCTACGAGCCAGCCGTCGGACAGTGCGGGAAGCGCTTGACGATAGAGGCGTTGTTGATAATCAAGGACGTGCCATAACGCGATTGTACAGTTGGCTGGGCAGGCTTGACGGCATAGACCGCATACTCTTGATGGCGTTTCGTAACCTGTTCCGTCGCCAAGCACGCTTTCTCCTATCAGTCGGACTGTTAGGAATAGCAGGGGCTATATTTGTTGGTGGATTGAATCTGATGGCAGGTTTTCAGGCAATCCCAAAGATAATAACAGATGCCCAACGCTGGGATATCCAGATAAGGCTCACCACACCGGCTGATACTAACCAGCTTAAAAAGATAGTTGAGAATGTTCCTGATGTAACTGCCGTTGAAACCTGGAACTCTGCTACAACAGGCATTCAATATCCAGGGGAAATCAATGTTACCCGTACCTATCCGGATCAAGGTCACGGCTTGCTGGGGTTGAGCGCTCTTCCTGCAAATACCACGATGTTCACCACACCATACATTACAGATGGACGATGGCTAAGTGCGAGTGACACTGATGCGATTGTTCTTCCTCAGACTATACGAAAAACACTTCCTGATGTGAAAGTTGGCAGCACCATTCAATTACCAATTGAGGATCAAGTCACTACCTGGCGTGTTATTGGCATGGCTGAAGAGGTGGCAGGTGGAACCTGCCCTTGTGTAACCAAGACAGGCTTTGAGCAAGCAGTCAGCCGACCTAACCAGACAAATCTTCTGCGGATCACGACTGATCGCCATGACAAACAAAGCAGAATTGCCATAGGGAAGGCAACCACACAAGCGCTGCAAGAAGCATCTATTAAAGCCCAGAATGCCCAGCCACTTGATTCGCTGCTTGAATCAGCCGAAGGGCATTCGGGCATATTGATTTATCTGATTATGCTTATCGCTATTGCCATCGGCACGGTTGGACTAATGGGACTGGGTTCCGCAATGAGTACCAACGTGATTGAGCGAACCCGTGAGCTTGGAGTCATGAGTGCTATTGGAGCACGTCCTGCTATGGTACGTCGTTTGGTGCTTTTTGAAGGCATATTTATAGCTTTAGTAAGCTGTGTAGCTGCGGTAATTCCTGCTCTGGTGCTTACCCAAGTTATGTCTGTGGGAATTGGCAATCTATTTTTCAGCGCTCCCGTACCATTTCAAATCTCGACACAGGCAATCATTATCTGGATCATTGTGGTTACTCTTGGCGCGACTGTGGCTACCCTGGCACCTGCATATCGGGCATCCAGACTAACTGTTCGCGAAGCGCTAGCCTACCTGTAGGGAGGTGAATGTATGAAATTAACTTGGGTTGTTATTGCAATTATCATTCTTGTTATTATAGGAGCATCGGTATTGTTCCTGAACCGTCAAGGCATCGGAGCATCGCTTACAGAACAAATACAGCAAATACACCAAAGCAAAAGGGGAGAACACTAAGTCAGACTCAACAAAACCAATCTTCTCATGAGATAATTTTGTTATACTGAAATTAATATGAAATTCTTCAAGAAAGGACCGGAGAAACGACCATTTTCTTATGGAGCGATAATAGAACACAGGCAATCGTATAGTCGAACTCCAATGGTTATTGGAGTTATTCTTATAATCGCAGTTACTGCATTTATCTACTTTTTAATCGGCTAACTAAAAAGGAAGCAGTTCAGAAGCATTTACCTTCAAAGCTTTGGCTATTTTATACAACGTTCTTATGGTGGGGTTCCTTTCACCCCTTTCTATCATACCTACATAGGTGCGATGCATAGACAATCGGGCAGCAAGCTCTTCCTGGCTGATACGCTTCTCCTTTCTTACTTTCTGGAGTCTTGCACCAAATTTCTCAAGAATATCACGGTGCGTTATAGGTTTTCCCATACTCTTCAATCCTAGAGACTGCTTGTATCATTTTCGACATACTCCTTGTATTCATTTATGGTATTTTTTATAATGACTGTAATGGATGAAAAAGCTTTAACAACGAAAGAGATTGCAGCTATAAATAAGCAGAGAAAAGAACTCCTTAAAGCATTAAAACGATTGTCGACAATATGTGCATTATTTGCTGTAGAGTGTGAAAAATATGCTACTTATCTAAAGAAGAAGATCTAAATATAACCCTGGGCGAAACATATTTAAGCGAATTACTCAAAAAAAAGACCCCATTGCTGAGGCCTTTCCCGAAAGCATCTATTGCTAGAAACTCCCTAACTTTATGACTTGCGTCACAAAGCTTATTTTAGAATAGCTTACTTCTGCTTGGTTGTCAATATCTAAAAAGCTGACTAATTTGTGTTTACAAAGTGGAAGGTATCTAAGACAGTGTTGGTTTTAGGCAATACTCCAGCAACTATAATGTTTCTACTAAAGAAGTTTTTTATTAAATCGCCATCTCTACTGAACACCTTTTCTTTTTTCATCATTTCTGCCTCGTCTACGCCGATATAAACTGGTTCATATTTATTATTAGCAATATAAACAGGGTTAAAACCGTCAGATCTAATATTGTCTTTTACCTTTTCTGGAATATTGCCCGAAGCAGAGTAAAAGAATTTGGACGTCCCATCAGAAGCTAGGGATACCTTTATATTTCCAGTAGAAGAAAGCTCCCCGAAGGTATCAGAGTTTACGAAGTAGTATTTATCAAGTAATGTTCCTGTTTGTTCTAGAATACCAACAACCTTTACTTGAGGTATGCCAAAGAAATCATTGATTATGTCCCCAGGTTTCTGGAATAATTGCTTCTCTTTCATGGCCATTGCTTCCTCATAACCGACAACTACTTCATCTCTACCTAAAGTAAGCACACCCTCCTTAGCTTTTAAGGACTTATTATTTAAAGAGACAGTCTGTAAAAAGAGTTTAGGATTATTATCGGCAAAATTAATTTTATTTTGTCCTTGAGACAACATTTCCCCTGCTTGTTTATTTATGGGGGATATGCCTTCAGCGGCTGCTATCATAGGTGTTTCTTTGCTCATATTCGAGCTAAAGCGAGCAAATTCAAAGAAGACGAAGGTAAATAATAGCATCATTAATGCTGGAGCAAAGATTGAGAGATAGTTCGTTTTCCCAGGTAGATAACGCCTTAAAAGAAGTGAATTACTGACTACCGAAATTGAGCTTAATGCCATAGCCAACCCTGCAAGTTCTGGTTTTAGGACCAATCCCATGCCTGCGAATACTCTAGCTGCTACAGGAATACCAATTACATTATAAAAGAGCGCAAAGAACATATTTTGTTTAATCTTGCCCATTGTTTCTTTTGACAAAGAAATAGCATGGACAACATCTCGCAGGTCATTCTTGATAATGACTATTCCTCCTGTTTCCATGGCAACATCTGTTCCTGAACCCATGGCGATTCCTAGTTCAGCCTGTGCTAAGGCCGGGGCATCATTGATACCATCTCCCACCATAGCCACCTTTTTACCAAGATTTTGGAGTTTCTTTACCTCATTTGCTTTATCCTCCGGTAAAACCTCCGCCAGAACATTAGTGATTCCTACCTGCTCGGCAATAGCTCTGGCAGTTCTTTCGTTGTCTCCTGTAATCATCCATACCTCGATACCCATCCTTTGTAATTTTTCGACAGCTTCAGCGGAGGTCTCTTTGACAGTATCAGCTACGCCAATAAGACCTAAAATCTCTTCTTTTGTAGCCAGTATCATAACCGTAATCCCTTGGTCCTCCAGGCGGGTCATTTTACGGTTTACCCGATCAATAGGTAGACCAACAATATCGGAGATCAGCTTTCGGTTGCCGAAGTAGTAAACTTTGCCGTTTATTTCCGCCTGAACTCCATGTCCGGGGATGGCTTTAAAGTTAGTAACTTCTTGAAGTTTAACTTCTTCTTCCTGAGCATAGTTATAGATTGCTTCAGCTAGGGGATGTTCTGATTGTTTTTCAATACTTGCTGCAATTTCTAACACTTCATCTTCATCCAGGCTTCCCAAGCTTTCGATATCAGTAACTTCCGGCTTACCCTTAGTCAAAGTTCCGGTCTTGTCAAAAACAATGGCGTTAATTTTGCAGGCACTTTCCAAAGGTTCTCCACCTTTGACTAAAATTCCATGCTCTGCTCCTTTACCAGTTCCTACCATAATAGCTGTAGGGGTAGCTAAACCTAGGGCACAAGGGCAAGCAATCACGATAACTGCTGTAAAGGCCATTAAAGCGAAGGCAAGGGGGGCTCCAAGCACAAAGAACCACACTATAAAGGTTAAAGCAGCAATACCAATAACTGCCGGAACAAAATAAGCAGAGATCCTATCCGCAAAGGCCTGAATAGGCGCTTTAGAACCTTGAGCATCTTCAACTAAACGTATAATCTGGGATAAAGTTGTTTCAGCCCCAACACGTGTCGCAGTAAATTGAAAACTACCGGTTTTGTTTATCGTTCCACCAATTACATTATCTCCCTCCTTTTTCTCAACAGGCATACTTTCCCCTGTAATCATTGATTCATCTATAGCTGAGGTGCCACTGGCAATTACCCCATCAACAGGCACTTTTTCTCCAGGTCTAACCATCAATAAATCTCCCTTAACTACCTGGTCAATTGGAATATCTAAAGTCTGGCCATTCCTGATGACTCTGGCTGTTTTAGCCTGAAGACCCATTAATTTCTTAATAGCCTCTGAAGTTCTGCCTTTGGCCTTAGCTTCTAACCACTTGCCTAAGATAACAAAGGTAATCAGGAAGGCTGCTGTCTCAAAATATAGATCAGGAATCCTTGCTCCGTTTAAGCCAATAAGCGAGCCTTTTGTTAAGAAGTAATTTATGAAATTAAATAAACTGTAGAAGTAGGCAGTTGACGTACCAATAGCAATCAAGCTGTCCATGTTAAAAGTCCTCATTCTAAGAGCAGACCACATGCCTTTATAAAAACCTTTACCGATAATGAATTGGACCGGAGTGGTAAGTATTAGGGAAGCAATTCCAATATACGGGGATAAAATTGCACTACCTGGAAGTCCTTGGAAAAATTCAAAGAACATAAAGTAGAGCATTGGTACGCTTAAAATAAAACTTATGATAAATTTCTTAAATTGACCGGAAATTTCTTCCTGTTGCTTCCGTGTTTCAAATTCCGGGTCTGCTTCATCTAACACAGTAGCTTTATAACCAGCTTTCTTAACTGCTTCTATCAGCGCGTCTTCAGATACAGATCCTGAATCAACTGTTACAGATGCTTTTTCCGCTGTGAAATTAACGCGGGCTTCTTTTACTCCCGGAACTTTTTTAAGAGATCTCTCAATAATCCCGGCACAAGACGTACAATGCATGCCGGAAAGCGAAAGAGCAACTTTTTCTGATCCTGAATTTTGTGGAGGTGTAATTTGTTGTGCAACGCCAGTTGTAATTCCATTTGGTATACTTTCTGATATTGTTCTTGATTCACCCTTGTTAACGTCGAGGGTATTAAGAAGATTTACAGACCTAAGTAGTCTATCAATAAAGTCTTTCGAGTCTTCCGTTTTATCCTTTGGTATAGAAAATTGGGCAGCCTTTTTATTATCAACCCTGCCATCAAAATATAACTTCCCATCTTGTCCTTCCAAAACCTTTCCATCGGCTGTAGTAACTGACTGAAACTTGATTTTCATGGGTTTACCATTAGACAATATTTTTTGAGTGACCTTCATGTCAGAGATTCCGTTTGTTTGCTTTTGTAAAAGAGTCTCTATTGTCGCTTTGTAGCCAGCATTGGCCACAGCTTTGATAATATCATCTGGCTTACTCTGGCCTAAGTTAAGAAAAACCGATCCTTTACCAGATTTAAAATCAATTTCTGCATCACTTGCTCCAGGCAGCTCTCCTAACTCGTCCTTGATTAACATCTCACAAGAACCGCAGTGCATTCCTGAAACTGTAAAATTAATTTTTTGCTTGTCCATATTGTTATAGTGTGCTTCACATGCTGTAATCTTTTAGATTATGGGTCATAGTATACAAATGAAACATTAAGATTTGATGAAAATTTAATTAATCTTCTATTTGTAGACCATTAACTAATTTGGTACTCAGTCCCTTCTAGGGCAAGTTTAACCTCATCAGAAGTTATTGAGCGATTAGCAACAACAGTTACTTCACCGGAAAGTAAAGCAATAACCTGCGAAACTCCCTCAATCTTCATCAATTTCTTCTCGATGACTTTTTGGCAGGCTTGGCAATGCATACCTAGCACTTTAAATTTGTTTTCCATATTAATTTACTTTTATCACCCCCCTCGGTATACCCATAGCACAGGTGATTAAATATTCACCTGCCTTATTTGGGGTAAAGTTAAACACAATTGGCTTACCTTTTTCAAATACTTCCGGTGTTTGAGTTAAACCTGGTACCATTATACTACCCATACAGCCATAACCATCGTCTTGAACGTCAATCTCCATCCGCACTGGTTGGCCAACTTTAGCTGTAAATGTGTTTGGTTGAATATCATTATCTTGAGTGTAGGTCATTTTGAGTATCTGGACATCCTCTTGGGATGTAGGCTTAGATACGACAGGTTCACTTGTAGCAGCTGGGGTAGGAGTTATTTTCCTTTGGGAAATAGGGGCCGGAGTAGAAGTGGGGGTTGAAGATGGTGTTGGTTGAGGAGTACTTTGTACGGCAACAATACTATCGCTTCCATCATTTTCTATAACATTAAATGATCCACGGTACATACCCATGGAACAACTAAATTTCAAAACTCCAGTCTCAGTTGGCGTAAACTCGATAATATTCTCTCCCAAGCTTAGGCCTTTACGGATTTTTAACGAAGAGGATACAAGTGAGCTGGCACAGGTGTTGACATCTTTGGAGGTAATAACCCACTTAACAGGAATACCTTTTTTGACAGTAAGGGTATTTGGTGAATATCCGGAAGCGTTTTGGACCATTTTAGCTACTTGAACACCATTCTCCAAAGTAACGTTAGGGTCAGCAGTATCAGATGAAGCTGTGGCAGTGACGTTTAAAGGTGAGAGTAGATTTAAACCAGTTAGATTATAACCGTTAGAGATATTAAATATAGCCAGAACAATTACAACAATCCCTGCAAACTTAAAGAAACTTTTAGCAAAAGCGCCTTTCACAACCGAAGTAAGACCACCAATCCCTAAAAGTCCTGGAGCTGTTCCAATAGCAAAGAAGCCCATTGTTAAAGCTCCTTTAACTGGATCACCTGTACTAATAGCAAAAAGCTGCATTGCCTGAGTGAATCCACAGGGTAGAAAGAACGTCATGGCGCCACCGATCATTGAGTTTGTATGGCTGTATTCTTTTTCGTGATGCTCTTTGATGCCTAGTGCCCGGCTTATGAATTTAGGCAAAGTTATATTTACAGAGCGTAAACGAGGGGAAATATCGATAAGCTGAGCCCCCAGAAGGAACATTACCCCTCCAACAACAATGGTTAGTAGTCCCAAAACTGTTGGTGAAAGACTAAAAAATGAACCGGCAAAACCAATCACTCCTCCAAAGAAAAAGTAAGAAGCAATCCTGCCAATATTAAAAAATATGTGTGGTTTAAATTTTTGTAATGAGGTAGCAGTTGGGTGTTTCTCGGCAAACTTGGCTGATGCTCCCAATACCAATCCTCCAACTAAGGCCATACAAGTAGAAAAACCCGCTGTTAAGCCAATTAAAAGTACAACCGGTAAACTGGAAAAATTATTAGATGTAGAACCAACCAAACTGAAGATTCCTGCATTACTTGCCAAAAGATATACAAAAAATAGAATTCCAGCCGCTGCAAGCAAGTCTAAATAATCATGCGGATTTTTTGAAAGGAGAGGTTTTTCTTCCTTCCCAACCTCATACCCAGCTGCACCTACTGCTTGAGCAACCTTCTCCTCATCTATTATACCGTTATAATAAATCTCTGCCGTTCCTTTTGTATGGCTGACAGCGCATTTTTCCACTCCTGGAACCTTAAGTAGCTCATCCTCAATGAGGATTTCACAGGACCGGCAATGCATCCCCTTAATATGTATTGTTGTGTTTTCCATATAGTAATAACTTTACTGGGAAAGTTGTTGATCAATGGCTGTTTTTAAATCGCCAAAGGTTTGCGCAAACTCCAAGATTGTTCCCTCCACTTCTCCTGAAGTATTGGTTTTTCCTAGAAACCAAAGTGGAATTTTATTGATCCCAATATCTTGTGCTACTGCAAAATTTTTCTCAAACTCAGATTGGAATTTACTGCTATCCAAACATTTTTGGAAAGTGGTTACATTTAAATTTGTTTTTTTTGCCAGAGCGGGGAGATCATCGGCAGTAACATTTGTTCCATCCGATTTCATATTAGCCACAAGTTGGTCATGGAATTTAAAGTAAGCACTATCTCCCCCTTGATCTTTTGCACAAAGTGCAGCTCCAACTAATGAAGCTGTGGAAGGAATAGGAAGATCCTTATAAACGAGTTTGATTTTTCCTGAATCAACATATGTTTTTCTTATTTCCGGTAAAACTTCCGTAAAGAATTTCTTACATTGAGGACAACCGTAGTCGGAAAACCCCACTAAGGTAAGTTTATTGTTCTTCTCACCAAGGAGAGGATCTCCTGTAATTGAAAACTTTTTTGATTTAGGCGCCTCAAATGGACTATTGGTAGTAGCAGCTAAAACTTGCGAAGGAGCTTGAGTTGGCTGAGCTGCCTGGGCAATATTAGTTCCTTTATTTTGTGCTACTGAATTATTGCTTTTTAAGCTCCTGATGGCAACTAGAATTGTAGTAGAAACAATTAGCGCTCCCAAGATGATTGCTCCTGGGACTGATGTGAATAAAAATTTAGCTAACATATTTTAGGTGGTATAAATAAACAAGCTTGAAAACTCACTTTCAAACGTAGTCTTCAAGCTCTGATAATAATACACTACAGACATTAAGATATGATGAAAATAGTATTAATGCTTAAATCTTAAAAAAATACCTCCGAGTGCTTTTGGCTCCTCGGAGGCAGAAAATCCCTTGAATTTTAATTATTTTTTCAACAAACCATAAACCTTAATAAAAATATAGCCAACAATCCAAGCTGTTATGGCGGATGAGATTATCCCCAAAATAAATGATGACATTGTTAAATTCCAATTCCCTAATTTACTTAGTTCAATACCATGAAACCAAGACTCCGCAATAGCAAACGAAATATCTGGAAATAGACCCACCAGTAACCGGCAAACCACATAAACAATAGCTGTTGTAACAGCTAAAGCATTGGGAATAGCATATGATTGCGTTTTCATGAAAGTCACCTCCTTTCTCTCGAATTAACGGAAAAATATTATTGACCCATCATTTGTGTCATACCAGTTCCTCTTTCCGACATACTGTTTCCTTTAGTCTGCATCATCTGGCCATTTTCTTCTAGCTCTTTACCTTGTTGCATCATTTCCTGATCTCCATATGCTTGACCCTTTTGCTGCATCATAGCACCGCCACTCATCATCATTTTACCCATCTGCATCATAGTAGAACCGTTATCCTTCATCATAGAAGCTGTTTGATTCATATAGGCTTGAGAAAAAGGTTTATTATTTTGACCGATAAGATAACCAATAAAACCACCCACTAAAACAGCCACCACTAAATAAACGATGAGATTGCTACCACTGTTATTTTTTGTTGCCATATTTTCACCTCCCTTCTGTAAGTTTAATTCCCAAAAGATATTCATAAATTGGTCCAAGAAGAGCTCCCACCCCAAATGCCCAGACAATCTCCTCAAGAGGAACACCTCGAAGAATAAGTCCCGAAAGATTGTTTATATTCCAATGCATGATAAAATCAGGGATAAAGAAAGCAAATGCTGAGAAGAACAGGAAATAAAAAAGCCCAAAGAGCAAACCTGAATAAAGGATCTTTCCCAGCAGATCCGGCCTGGTAATAGTCATAAGGGCAATATTAATTATTATTCCGATATAAACTGCGTACATAAAATTTATCTTAAATATTGAGTAGGCAAGAAATATAGCCAAAATTCCAACACCTAAAACCAAGCCAGGTAAAAGTTCTCCTTTGAAACAACTACAAAGCCTCTGATGTTTAATCTTGCCTTTCATAAATAACTCATACAGCACTGCAACAATACCCCCTACAGCAAAAGTAAAAATGAAATCTTCAATAGAGAGCTTGGGGTTGCCAATAGTATCAGGAAGCCAATAGCCAGGAACAAAGAAAAGCTCAGATAGAGCAGCAGGGGTAATAATAAGGCTTGCAATAAGCATCTCTTTCCTTAATTTCTTTTGGGAAATAAAAATTAAAAGCCAGATAACAAGTAGCAGCAATGAACCGAGCAGATAGTGCATATATTCAGTGTATCAAATTTTTATTTTTTTATTACAAATACACCTATATGCTTGTTTAATAAGATTTATGGCATATTCAATCTCGTCTTCGGATGTTACATTAAATACTCTATCAAAAGCCCAGGCTGGGGTTCTTTTAATAACTCTTGAAATACCTTTTTCGTCTCTAAATTCATGACTACATTTTAAGTGGATCTCTAAAGAATCAGGGAGGAATCTAATTGTGCAAAAATTTTTTAGAGGTGATGTTTGATAGGTAATCCAATTCTTCCTCGATTTTTGAGACACACCTGAGATTGAGCAAATTTCAGAGTTCAGCATTGAAAACACCTTTTTAAAATCTCCTTTACCTTTTTCAAGGTGCTTTTCTACAGGAATCGTGCTCCATTTGAAAGTCCATTTTTTGGATTCATTCTCAAAAGCCTCTTTTGTAAAAGTAGTAAATTTAAAAATCTTATTATTTTGATCTGTATACATCTCGAATGGAACAGCAAGCACATCTGTCCCGTCTTGCGAAAGCATATTAACTATTTCAACTAATTGTTCAGAGATATTGTCAATTAATATGGCTATACCAAAGTTTTTTCCGATTAGATTTTGAATGTCCGCTAAGCTTGCTCTTTTCGAATTATTTTCTGTGATCTTTTTATGAAAGTCTTGAGCTAGACTCTCTTTAAGGTCAGGATTGTTCATAGCAACCTTAAAACGAATTAACTGATTTGAGATATGGCGGATTATGTCATGGGAGCTTAATTCAACTTCGACAATAAAAAGTTTATTTCTTTCAAAGTCCAACAAAAATCCATCAGGAATACCGGAAATACCTTTAACGCTGGTTATTTTTCTTTTGAGGTTAATATAAACAGAATTCTTTCCAAATATATCTGGTGTGTATTGTGTAACAATTTCCTCCAACTCTTTTTCCGATTGATAGGAATGCAGATGAAACTTTTTATTATTCTGGATAATTAATGGAATGCCTACCATATTTTATTTTTAATTTTGACTAAAATGTTTATAGGTATCCTGCAACATCTGATTTACGCACCACTTGGCATATATTCTGCCGAACAAATACCCTAACCATCTGGTTCTAAATGATCCCGGGAGCTCATAATCAATATATACCTTAAATTTGGACTCATTATTCTCAGGGTTAATTTCCAAACCCATCTTGTAATGACCAATAACCAAAAGACTTAAATCTCCCACCGTTTGCCACGCTTTCCTAAAAGGATGTTCGTGAACTGTCACAAACTCATCAAGATATAGGTTAATTCCTAGGATCTTCCCTTTTAACCTAATATGAGAGCCAACTTTTTGTCCCTTTCCTTCATCTACTTGAGTTTCCATTTTTCCACCAGCCATCATCCAGGAGGACTTACTCATATGTGCAGAAAAATTAGCATGATTATCTGCATACTCAAAGATCTCCTGCGGAGAAGCCTTGATGTTCGCGCTTTTCTCAAAATGCCGCATTTCTTTATTCATCGGAAATAGAAAAATTTGATTTCATACTATTGACACCTTTTGCATCTGTGAAGATCTGCATAACTGTTCAACTTCATCCTTGAGCTTTTCCATTTGGCTAACAGGCAGGTTAAGGTATGTAAGAATGTTAGACCTAATATTCAAGAGGTCTTTGCACAAAACAATGTCGTGAGAAAGTAATATTTGTTTCTGGGTAGCCGATAAAGAAGAAAGGCAAGTTATAGGATGTAAACCTGAATCTTCTATTAAATCCCTTAAAGAGCCTTTATTTGGGTAATTCCAGCCTATTAATTTCATCCCTGCGCACTCACCATATTGGATAGCATCTGAAGTTAATTTAGTGTTGGTTACAAGCCATGCCTGATGGAATTTTGTCTGATGACCTACTTTTTCCCTCCAGACTGCTGCAATATCATCAAAGCGAGCCTTAACATACAGAGTTACCTTAACGTCAGAGTAGCCTCCCGGTTGGTTATGGAATTTACATTCCACCATGAAATGCTGGTTATCTTTTTCTGCCACTACATCAACCTCATGGTTTACACACTTTCCAAAAACATTAGCTCCGACTTCAATCGTATAGCCGTTATGTTTAAGTAGTGCTCCAATAAATTTTTCAAAGGGATAGCCTGTTGGCCCCAATTCCATAATGGCTCTTTTAAGATTAAATTTACCAAGAAGCAGGGGGTTTTCTTTTTTGAGAGACTCAAAAATACCTGAGTAAATTTTATTTGTGGGTATACCATCGTAAAGCTCATTTTTAAGCTGAGTAAGTATTGTTTTTGTCAAATTTTGATCAACACTTGCTCTTTTCAATGAAAGTATGACTTTTTCTTCACTGAATGGTTCTAATTGCCCGGAAGCTTTTTTAACTTGAATAATATCCATATTAAACCTTGACAGACACCCCCTGGGGGTATAACATTAGCTTATATGAAAAATGATAAAGATGTCAAGGGTCAGTCCAGGAAAAGGATTAATATTATCAAAGGTCAACTTGATGGTTTGCTTAAAATGATTGAGGAAGATGAATATTGTATAGATCTGCTCAATCAAAGTCTAGCTATCCAGAATTCCATTAAAAGCCTTGATGCTCTTATATTCGAGAAGCACTTAAAAACACATGTTGTGGATCAATTCCAAAACAAACAGGACAAAGCGATTGAAGAACTGCTAAGATTATTTAAGAGAATACATCAATAAATAAATTATCTATGAAAATGTATACCTGTCCAATGCACCCTGAAGTACAGAGTGACAAGCCGGGAAAATGCCCTAAATGTGGGATGACTTTGATTGAGAAGGATGAGCAATCACATCGTGGAACGGAATCCATGCAACACACCTCTCATACACCTAAAGAAAATACTAATCATGGTCAGGGAGTTCTTTATACCTGTCCCATGGATCCTGACGTTATGCAGGATGCTCCTGGCAATTGCCCGAAGTGCGGGATGAAACTTGTGCCTATGACTTCAGAACATGAAGGACATGAGGACCATGCTTCAATGGAGCGGGATTTTAAGAGACGTTTTTTCATTACTCTTCCATTTGTTATTTTGTCCATTTTACTCTCAAGAATGATTCAGATGTGGCTTGGCCTTGATCTTGCTATTCCGGGACAGGAGTTACTACTGTTTGCTATTGGAACCTTTATTTTCTTTTTCGGCGGGTTACCTTTTTTCAAAGGCGCTAAAGGTGAATTGTCACGCAGAAACCCGGGGATGATGACTTTAGTGGCTTTTGCCATAACGATTGGGTATACTTTTTCTGTAGCTGCTACATTTCTTTTTCCCGGAGAATCATTATATTGGGAAATTTCCACTCTTATTTCTGTCTTTCTACTCGGCCACTGGTTAGAGATGCGGGCTGTCAGAGGCGCAACAGGCGCTTTGGCAGAGCTTGCCAAACTTATCCCCCCCTCTGCCCATCTTTTGAAAGATGGAAATGTGGTAGATGTTCAAACTAGTGAGCTAAAAATTAGCGACGGAGTTTTAGTAAAACCGGGAGAGAAAATCCCGGTTGATGGAGTGGTAATTGATGGAGAAAGTTCCGTTAATGAATCAATGGTGACAGGTGAATCAAGGCCCATAAGTAAGAAAAAAGGTGACAAAGTAATTGGGGGTACGATCAACCAGGATGGGTCTTTGACAATTGAGGTATCTAAAACCGGAGCCGATACGGCCATCTCCCAGATTATGAAGCTGATAAGAGAAGCCCAGGCCTCAAAACCTAATGTACAGCATTTAGCTGATCAGGCCGCAGCTGTTTTGTTTTATGTAGCGGTGGTTGCCGGAGCATCCTCATTTGCTTATTGGATGTTTATTTCTCCACAAGGTGCGGTCTTTGCTGCAACAGTTGCCGTAGCTGCTGTTGTTGTCGCCTGTCCTCATGCTTTAGGTCTGGCTATTCCCACAGTTACTACTATTACTTCTACTCTAGGCGCTAAAAATGGAATTTTAATAAAAGACATGAAGGGTTTGGAAATTGCCAGAAAAATCAGTTATGTAGTGTTTGATAAGACCGGTACTTTGACCAAAGGCGAATTTGGGGTAACGGATATCATTCTAAATCCAGATGCAGGTATTAAGGATCAGGGTGAATTATTGAGATTGGCTTCATCAGTGGAGGTTCAATCACAGCATTCTATAGCCCAAGGAATTGTTAATGATGCTAAAAACAAAAAACTGGAGATTCCCAGTGTCAAAGAATTTAAATCCTTCCCGGGTAAAGGAGCAGTTGGAAGCGTTGAAGGTAAAAAGGTTGCTGCTGGTAATAAAACTTTGATGGAAGAATTGAAAGTAGAGATAGATAATTTGAAGATGGAACAAAAGGCTAATACGCCGGTTTACATTGCTATAAATAATAAATTAGCAGGGATCATTCTCCTTGCTGACATCATCAGAGAAGAATCCAAAGAGGCTGTTAAAAGGCTTCACGATATGGGAATAAAAACTGCCATGCTCACAGGAGATACCCAGGATGTTGCCAATGAGGTAGGTAAACAGCTTGATATGGATACTGTCTTTGCCCAGGTTCTACCAGAAGATAAGGTAAATAAGATAAAAGAGCTGCAGGAAAAAGGCAATGTGGTGGCGATGGTGGGAGATGGAGTTAATGACGCACCATCTTTAACCCAATCACATGTCGGTATTGCCATCGGTGCAGGTACAGATGTGGCAGTTGAATCGGCAGGTATAGTGCTGATGAAAAACGATCCCATGGATGTAGTCAAAGCAATCTCCTTAAGCCGTAAAACTAATACTAAAATGGTTCAAAACCTTATTTGGGCAACCGGATACAATATCTTTGCTATCCCAACTGCTGCAGGAGTACTATATCCTGCATTTGGTATCGTTCTTAGGCCTGAATGGGCAGCTTTACTTATGAGCGCATCCTCGATTATTGTTGTCTTTAATGCCTTGCTTTTAAGAAGAGCAAAACTTGATTAAACTACGAAAGGAGGTAAAAGTATGTTTGGATTATTTAGTAAAGTTACAGACCCAGTTTGTAGAATGAAAGTAGATAAAAACAAAGCTAAATATTCTTCAGAACATAAAGGCGAGAAGTACTATCTTTGTTCTGAAAATTGTAAGAAAAGTTTTGATGAAGAACCAGGAAAATATGCCCAGCAAGAAAACATTCCCACAAAGAACTGCTGCCAGCAAAACACTAAATCCTGCTGTTAAACACAACAACTCAATTTGGAGATATCTTTAGTAAAAGATAACGCAACTATCTTTAGAGCCTCAGAAAGGGTTGGAAACATCGGCAAAGAGGAAACTACATCGTCAACAGTATTTTTATTTTTAACTAACCACATAGCTTGAGCAACTAGGTCACCTGCATTAGGAGACAGAATATGCACCCCAAGAATTACTTTTGTCTCAGGATGAATAATCATTTTAATTAACCCTTCTGTTCTGCCAATGATATGAGCTTTGGGAACATCGGCAAATGAAACAGTACGGCAAAGACAACTTCCTATTTGTTTTATCTCTTGTTCCTCAGTTAAACCGACTCCGGCAAGCTGCGGGTCAGTAAAGATAGTCCAAGGTACAGAATGATAATCAATACTATTTTGTGCATTCTTTAGGGCATTTTCTGCTGCTAATGTACCTTCCCTGCCAGCAGTTGGTTCTTGCCTAATTAGTAAATTTGTTACATCACCTACTGCAAAAATGTTGGCTTGAGATGATTGAAAACCGGGACTTACCTTTATAGCTTGTTTCTCATCCACCTCAACATCTGCTTTATCAAGAGCTAATCTTTCGGTATTGGGAGTTTTACCTGTTGCGAGTAATATTTCATCCGCTGATACCTCTTCTTGTTTATCGTCAACTATGTAAGTAAGTATCTTTTTATCTCCTTCTCTACGGGCAGACTGCACTTGTACACCAGTTCTAATAATTATTCCTTCATTGGTAAGAATTTCTGTTAATTTATCAGTTAGTTCTCTTTCTGCCGGAGGGAAAATAGAATCACTTCTTTGTAGAATTGTTACTTTAGTGCCGAATCTTGAATACATTTGTGCAAACTCTAAACCTAATGGTCCTGCACCAACTACAATCAGTTCCTTAGGCTGTTTTTTAATTTGCAATGCTTCAATATGAGTTAAATATCCTACTTTTTTAATACCATCTATTGGTGGTACAGTTGCAGTAGAACCTGCAGCAATAATAAATTTTTTGGCTTGAAATTTTTGTCCGTCGACTTCTATCTCGTTAGGGGAAACAAAGGCAGCTTTACCTTCTATATGAGCAATATTTTCTAAACCATTTAAGACTTTCTCGTATTTTTCAGTTCTTAGTTTGGCTACTAAATCAAGCTCATGCTGAACAACTTGTGAAAAATCAAAATCTTTAACTTCGATATTAACTCCCGGAATACTGTGGTTCTTGGCAAGATGCATTACCTCACCTGCCCAAAGAAGTGTTTTTGAGGGAACACAACCAACATTCACACAAGTGCCACCCAAAGGCAACCCTTTATTTACCATCAATGTTTTTGCGCCCAGTTCGTTGGCTTTAATAGCAGCAGCAAATGCTCCTGCTCCACCACCGACAATAATTAAATCAAATACCTGCATACTCATATAAGTATAAAACAGAAATTAACAAAAGTTTAGCAATTTGCTTCTGCATATTGATAAGGGTTCTTATCAAACTCGGCTTTACAATTTTCAGAGCAGAAACCATATTCTTTGCCCTCGTAAGTGCTTTTATATTTTGTCTTTTCCAAATTAACCTTCATCCCACAAATTGGGTCTTTAACTTCATTTATTTCTTCATCAACCTTTTTGGCAATATTTTTTACAATCTTAGGTATCTTCAAAGGTTTCACCTCCTCTATGAACTATAATTTATCTATCTCTGTCGATAGCTCGTTATTTCTTACAGCCATAGTAACATCATCCCTGACAAACTTTATAATCCCTTCCTTATTGATTATTACATAAGTATGTCCAGGGAATTGGCCTTTATGCATTGATGAAGGAAGAGTTAAAACTCCATATTTTTGGGAAATCTGCCTGTTGCTGTCAAAAAGTACAGTTGCCCCCGCAAGCTCGGGCATTTTATCTATAGCTTGTTTCCAATTATTTTTTGGATCAGCTGTAATATTGAAAATAACTGCCTTTTTAGCCAGTTCTGTATCCTTACCAAAAGCTGCGATTTGGTTCCAGCAAGCCGGATAGCACATTAACCCTTCATTAAAAAAGAGAATGACATTTTTGCCCTTTAATTCACTCAAGATGATCTTTTTCCCACTATAGTCTTCTAGAGTAAAGTCGGGAGCAATCTTGCCAAGTAAACTATTAAAAATAGTAGCATCAGCGGGAGTCCCTCCTCCGTGATGACTGGCCATAGAGTTAGCTTGTGCATTCTGGTTTGTTTGAGTAGTTGGTTGGTTGGCAGAAACCTCATCTCCCTTAGTATTTATATTTATCTGGATATTAAAATTACTAACAAGTAAGATTAAAGCTAATACTACCCCTGTTCCTAAAATTGCAATAAGTCCATTTTTGTTCATAGTTTCACCTCCTTTTCTTCAAAGAGATAAATTGTTTAACAGCAAGATAAACAATAGATAAGGCAATGCCAACGAAAATAACTGCCCAACCTATTTCGGGAATAATCTGAGTAAACTGGCTGATAGATTTTATGAATTTTGTCATATAGATATTTAGTGCCACCTGATACGAATTATGGGAAGTGAGTTGGCTGGTTCTTGCGAGATAGATGATAACAACTCCTAAAATCAGAAACATTAACCCTGAGAAAAGATTAGCAAAGGTAAGACTAATCTTTTGACCCAACACGGTATAAGAGATGCTTTTCCTGAAAGCAAAAAACTTCTTGGTAAAGTCAACTTTGTCCAAGAAAAGGGCAATGAGGAAGAGAGGAAGAACCATTCCCAGCACATAAGCCAGAGTATAAACTCCTCCCAAGAAAACTGAACCAGGAAGCATTGATAAGGTCAGTACTCCTGCCAGCACCGGAGCGCAACAAGTAGTAGCAATGGCAGAAAATATACCCAGGACGTACACCGATATAAAATCCTGCCTCTTTAACTCCGGATGAACACTAAAAGGTAGCGAAAATTGTTGTCCTAAAAGTAAAGTCATACCCAGGAAGAGCAAGAAAACTCCACCTACAAGAAAGATTACGTCATGATACTGACTGAAAATTTGAGTGAGCAACGATACGCCAAGACCAATTGGAAGAAAAATAGTTAAGATACCCAGGAAATAAACAAAGGTCATCAAAAATACTGTGGCTTTTTGTTTAAAGATGGAAGCAAAATAGCTTGGCAAAAGCACAGTGATACAACAGGGTGCAAAGAGCGCGGCAATCCCTGCCACAAATGAAGCTATAAATGATGCACTAACTAAAAGATCCATAATTTAAAGTTTTTCAATCTCTGCTATTAACTCTTGGTTTCTTGTTCCCATCTGAGGATCGTCTTTAACGAAACGGACAATTCCATCTTTATCAACAATTATATAAGTATGACCAGGGAGCTGACCTTTATGCATTGAAGAAGGTAGGGTGAGCACGTTATACAAGATAGAAGTCTTTTTGTCAGTATCTAATAGAACAGTTGATTGAGCTAATTCCGGCATCTTGTCAATTGCTCCTTTCCAGTCATCTTTTTTGTCATTAACAATTGATAGTACAACAGTATTTTTGTCAGTAAAATCTTTAGCTTGTCCAAAGGCAGCAATCTGATTCCAGCAGGCCGGATAGCATACTAAGCCTTCATTGAAAAAGAGAATGACATTTTTACCTTTAAGACTGCTCAGAGTAATTTTATCGCCGGTGTAACTCTCCAGGGTAAAATCAGGAGCAGGTTTACCAATTAAATCATTAAGTGGAGTACTTGCATTTTGATTAGTAGAAGAACCTTGATTACTGCTGCCGCTTAGTAAAAAGACCCCACCAACAAGTATGGCAACTGTGACTAACACACCAATCATAATAATTATCTTATCTTTACCCATATTTTTTAGTGGCAAGACTTACCATCTTGCTTAGTATTATCCTTTCCTTCCTGATTATGATCCCCATGGCCTTTCATCATGAATATATGCATCAAAGGGCAGGCCAGAAAAATACCAAAGTAGAGCAAGCTTCCAAAAGGGACTTTAAAAATTGTGACAGCTATAATTGTCCCCGCAAGAACTACTAAACAACCTAGCAACAATTTACCCTTAGTAAGTTTCAAAGATCCCATTTAAAGCTCCTTTCAACAACTCCGCCTACATTTTTAATTTTTAACTCCAGCGACCTAGGTTTTGGTGAAATTGGATTAAATTTCAGAACACCATTACGATGATGACCACCGGGGGGCGAGCCGTCCCAAGAGGTAGGTTTATATGCCTTTCCTTGATCATCCAAAAGTTCAGAAACAGCGACCAAGTCTTCACTAAGCTCTTCTGAATGAGTATTTAAGGTGATATCAAAATCCCAACTGGAAGAACCACTTTCTAAACTGCGTGGAGTGACGGCAACAGTAACAGGCCCCTCACTACTCTCTTTTGTTTTTTGGTTGCTATTACTATTTGTGTTTTGGGTTGGGTTAGCTGTATTAGTAGATATGCTTGGATTTTTTGGGCCTATGTTTATAGAAAAATTATCCTTAAGATTAACCACAAAAATTACAAGTAATATAACAATAAAGATAATAGTTAAGTTTTTCATTGTTGAGAAAGTTTTAATACCTTACTTCCTATGTAAAATATCCCTAAAAGATTAAAAAATAAGCCAATCCAAAAAAATTGAACCTGATATTGACCAATAAAAGTAATTATCCCCGTTACGCCAAGAATCGGTAATATATTAGTTAAATAATGAGCACAACAGGAAATCATGGTAGCGGTGGAAGTGGTCCCTGTTGTAGCTAATACCTGTCCGGTAGCCTGTTGTTTAATAGCACCCTTAAGATAGCTGTAAAGGGTAACTTGAACTCCAAAACCTAAAGCAAGACTTATAACGTAATACCAAAATTGGGCGAATTGATCCCAGGCAAACTTCCACCCAGAAATAAGCGTAATAATCAAAAAATATACAGATAAAAGAATAGAAAAGGCTAACAATCCCTTTAGCAAGGATTTCTTCAAAATATCCACATTTACAGTTAAATTATTCATCTTGATTAAGTCTAGCATAAAAGATACTACAATGTGTAGTACCATTTAAATGGTTACTATCTATGTCCTTTCTTGAAAATAAGCAGCATTTCTTGAAACTGCTGATCTTTATTTTCACCACCTAATATTTTCTTGACGCATCTTTTTAAATGACCCGACAGAATCTCCTCGTCAGACATCCTGAGATATTTTTGGACTACCTGGGATTCGTGAATAATATCAAGGTAGTATCTTCTCTGTTCGACCATCTTTAAGACTTTGCGCAGGTGCTGCGCGGCAGTTTTTAATAGTTTTAGTGCTTTTCTCTCGTTATTACTCATGTTCTTTTTTTCTAACGTTTTCCATAAGCTAATATTAATTTAAACGATTTGGCTGACGGTAAAAAGGCAGGTGTATTTTTAAGGTAATGTTGATACTCTGGGTGTTTTAGCAAAACTTCTCTTTCTTCCTTTCGGGACAGCCTGATATACATAAAAGTTAAAACTGGTGCCATAATCAAAGTTGGAAGTGTTGGCCATTGCATTAAGAACCCTAAAATAATCACTACAAAACCAACGTATTGCGGATGCCTGATGTATTTATAAGGACCGGTTCTGGCAATCGTCTGTCTCCTCGTGGCTTGATAAAGGATCTTCCAAGAAGCACTGATTAAGATTAATCCCCCGATAATTAATATATAGCTTAAAATATGTAAAATACTAAAATGTGGATCTCCTGTATTTCCCAATAAATCTTCCCATAAATGACCGGAATTATGAGAGAAGTTAATTTGTGGAAACCTATTTCCTAACCAGGAAGAGAGTAGGTATATGGTTAAGGGAAAACCATACATTTCAGTAAAAAGGGCAATGATAAAGGCAGAGAAAGCCCCGAATGACCGCCAGTCAACCCCTGTCCTAGGTTTGAAGGACTGATAAGCAAATACAAGAAAAACCACGCTTAATGTTATTGCAACAAACCAATTTCCATATGCGTACTCCATAATGATTTTCCCGACTTTAATTATATGAAACGTTCATGAAGGTTTAATGAAGATTTTAGGGATTAAAAAACACCCTCAGTTGAGGGTGTTTTCATCTACTAATACAGATTAGTTAAGTAGGACTGCGAATTGGGCTTTGGCAACAACTCGTAAGCATCACCTCCTTAAAAATTAGGTGCTTTAAGGGTAGGGCCGCGGAGTCTAGGACTTTAAGAATTCATAAACCTTTTAGTAGGTATTCCACTTCCCCTGACTTCCCAGCAAGGGTTCTAAATGACCATTCCTACCCCAAAGCTGACTTTAAGTTAAACTTAACTTAAAGATAGTGCTAATCATACAAAAAGCGCCATGAAACCGTAGTGAAGAGCCTATGAAGATTTATTCATTTTTAAGTAGAAAAAGCTTTTACCAGAGGAAGTGCGATAGTAATTGTAGTTCCTTTCCCAATTTTACTATTAGCTTCAATTGTTCCCCGATGGGCCTTTATAACCCCTAAAACGATTGCCAAACCTAAACCTGACCCAAAAACTTTATCGGCTTTAGAACCCCGATAGAACCTTTCAAAAATGTGAGGTAAATCTACCGGAGCTATTCCTATTCCGGTATCTTTTACATAAATCATAGCTTTACTACCTTTTTTATGAAGAGATAAAGTTACCTTGCCCGGGGTAGGGGTATATTTGATAGCATTATCAATAAGATTAAGCATGGCTCTATAGAGTTTATCCTGTTTACCTAAAATAGTAATATTTTGTTCGACTACACCCTCAACTGTAATGTGTTTGGAAGTAGCCATTTTTGATGCCACATCCTTTAATTCTTCAATAAGTTCCGAAAGATTTATTTCATCAGGTTTCATTCTGCCAGAATCTGCCTCTGACCAAGCTAAATCCAGAATATTTTTGAGTGTGGAAATAACCCTGTTGGTATCAATAAAGGCTTCCTTAAGGACACCTTTGTATTCTTCCTTTGTTCGCTCTTTCGATATTGCCACTTCAATATCATTATGCAGGGTAGATAGGGGAGTTTTTAGCTCGTGAGCTACATCACCAATAAATTGTCTTTCCCTGTTAAAAGTCAGACGCAGTCTCTCCAGTAGACTATTAAAGGTTACTGCCAATTCTTCTATTTCATCACCAGTTTGAGGATTTGATACCTGCTCATCCAAATTAAGGTTTTCAGAGTTTATTCTGCGAAGCTGCGAAGACATAGTACTAATAGGCCGAATCGCCCGATTTGCCAGAAAATACCCACCTCCCACGGTTGGAATTGATAAAACGAGAAAGGTGACAACTAGAACTAAAAGCAACGTATTAAGTGATTTTTGAATTACATCAATAGGATGCCCTATCATAACTGCACCGGCAAATTGGTTTTGAATGTTAAGCGGTACGGTATAGAACCGCATTGCAACCGACCCAACTTGCTCATCACGAAAAAACGGCTTTTGTAACTGTAGAGTTTCCTGGTAGAGACGGGTAAATACCTGATCACCGGAGTTTATAGTATACGAGCTGTTTAAGACCTCCCCTTGATTGTTTATTAAGACAACAAACATTCCAGGCAAATCATTGAATTCATTAATAAATGCTTCTTTTTGCATCGCCTGACGCATATCGGTACTTTGGCGTAACATGACCTCTGCCACCTTATCTCCATGAGAGGTAAGAATCTGATCAGTATGAGTAAAAAGAACCTGACGGGTAACAAAATAAAAAGCTGCAAACACTAAAATTGTAGCTGCAAATAAAGCGCAGCTATACCAAATAATAAGCTGAAAACGGATTCCTTTTTTTCTCATGCATCGGCGCTGATTTTACCTTTATCAAGCGGCAAGCCTATTTTATATCCTACTCCATGAACAGTATGGATAAGTTTAACTTTGGCTCCTCGGTCAACCTTTCGTCTGATAGCAGCTATAAAGGCATCAACAATATTACTCATCCCTTCAAAATTATAATCCCAAACATGCTCAATAATCATAGTTCTAGTCAGTACTTCATCTTTGTGTCTCAATAAGTATTCTAGTATGGCAAATTCCTTGGATGTAAGTGTGATTAAGTTGTCTGAACGCTTTACTATATGTTTCAGGGGATCAATTTCAAGATCAGCGATTTTTAAAACCAGAGTGGCTTCCTGCTTACTTCTTCTAATAAGTGCTTGAATTCTGGATCTAAGTTCCAAAAAGGAAAATGGTTTTGTCAGGTAGTCATCTGCACCACCATCCAATCCGGCAATCCTATCTTCGATATTTGACTTTGCCGTCAGCATAATAATTGGGGTTTTAATATTTTTACTACGAAGTTCTTTACAAACCGTTACTCCATCAACTTTCGGCAGCATAACATCTAAAACAATCAAATCGTACTCCTCAGTTTCAGCCATATACTGGCCTTCTTCACCATCATAAGCCACATCAACTGCAAACCCTTCCTCAGCTAGACCCTTTTTAACACTATTAGCCAAACGGTGTTCGTCATCAACAACCAAAATACGCATAAATCACCTTATAAGTAGCATTCTACAATAAAAAGGTTAAGATATTATGAAGATTCTATTGGTCTTAGTCAAATTGAAGGTGAATTAAGGAAGCAAAGGCCCGCCCTGGTAATTAGGAATCCACCAGGGAAGAAAGACATAAATCATGAAAGCAATACCAAAAATTATAGAAAAAGCAATGTATAAAATAATGCTTAGGGTATGGTCACCAAAAGTTTTATAACCTTTTTCTTTACAACATTTACCATGGTGATGATGCCACCATAAAAATAATCCTCCCAAAAGAAGAATGGGAATTAGCAGCGTCTTATTTCTTCCTTCGTTGGTTAGTACTAACAAATACCCTGAGGAGATCAAGAAAAACAGCAATGCACCACAACAAAGTACATGGAAAAACAAAAAGGGGATGGTTGTTCCGGCAAACTTTTTGATTACATTCACTGGATTAAATTATATGTAAAAAAGATTAAGAATTCATGAATACCATTAAACTCCTGCTTACCCATGCTCATAGATAAATTCACTTGCATATTTCTCTGGACAGTCTTCAAAACGTTGTAAACAATCTTCTGAGCAAAAATAATACAACTTTCCTTTGTGATATGATCTATACTCTGTTTCGTAAGGTTGAAGTTCTAATTCGCAAATCGGATCTATAACAAATTCTTCTTCGTCAATGGGCACTTCCAAATCATCAGAAACTTGTTGTCCAATTACTTTAGAAAACTTCATTTTAATGCTCATATTACTAAAGATTGATGAATATTTAATGAATATTAGGGGGTGGAAGTAATCTTATATTTCCTCTAGCATTGTTCACTGACTCTGCAAATATAATCTGTTAACTGTTGCTTATCCAAAAAGCCGTAAGCAGGAGATTTTTCTATCCCTTTAGCATCAAAAATAAACGTAGGGACTCCCGAGATTTTATATTTTTGAGCCTCCTCACCACAAGAATCCAGCCCATACCATTCCCCGTAAAAGTGATCTCCATGCTCAGGTAGTATTTGATCCAAAACTTTATTTTGGGCAACACAATAAGGACAGGTTTCCGATTCAAAGACTTTAAACTTTAAAGGAGCAGCGGGATTACCAGCTTTAATATTAGGACAGTTTTTTTCACCTAACTCAATTTTCTTACTAAACTCAGCCGCAACCATCCTCGGAGGTTTATTTGCAGCTTTCTCAATTTGAGTAATTTCCTGGCTAGTATTTTTAATTCCTAAGTTTAGGTAAACATTAAAACCAATAAACAGTGTTACTAACACCACTAAAAATAAAGGTGTTTTTTTAAAAATCTGTTGGTCTGTCCAAACAATTTTTGGTAAGCTCATATTGAAATTACTTGTAACGCTAAATAAATTAAATAAATTCCGGCCAAAATAATCAATACTCCTGCGCTTTTCTGCAATGTTCCCATATACCTTGTTAAAAACTTATGCATGGCGCTTTTTGACAAAGATGAGATGAGAGAAAATAGGATCATCAGGGACGACATAGCTAAAGCATAAACTGCAAAATTAATTACTCCTCCAAACATTCCCTTCTGGGCTAATGATTGAAAAATCACCAACAAAAAAATTGGTAAAGTACACCCTATCGCCCCAAAAGCATAAGCTACGCCAAAAAGATAGAACCTTCTTCCGCCATTAGTTCTAGTTTGGATAACAAGAGGCGGTCTGACGGCGAATTCATAGCCAAGCAGTGTTGATGACCCCATAAATAAAAGGAGTCCGCCGGTAACCAATTCTATCCAGGGAAAAATTGGAGCAATAAGGCGCCCAAAAAGAGCCAGAATGATGCCAAAGACAATATAAACACTGATAAGTCCTAAGCTGGCTAAGCTGCCAGCCTTAAGGCCAAAAAGAAGCTGTTGTATTTTATTGTTATCTCCCGTTTCCTGCTTAACATAGTACCCGACGTACGCCGGAATTAAGGCAATACTACATGGAGCAAAGAAAGCCTGCAGACCTGCCAGAAACGAGAAGGAAACTAAAACTAGATCCATACTCTAGAGTGGTGCTTTTTCAGGACCCCGGTCTTCATTTGTTTCCATGAAAGTTTTGATTCGATCCTCATCAATTGTTTGGAGCTTAAGTAACCTGCCCCATGAAGTTAAAGCAATTGGAACATCAAGGCTGTCCCTTGGGATCATAATCTTTTTACTAACTGAAACAGATCCAAAAATTTGTTTTAACCTGTCAATATCTTGCTCAGATAAACCATTTGTCTTTGCTGATTCCGTTCCTTCTGTTACTTGATTATCTGTGCCACTGGATGGTTTGTACCAAAGTATAACGGCTCCGTGTTCCATGCTGTGTATTAGATTCCCATCCGGGATAGGTTTGTCATAGATACCAGCAGGTTGGGAGTTGGCATAATGGGGACCTGATGTTGGCGGATTCGTGCTATATTCTTCTTTTGTACTTTCTGGTACATGATTTGCACCCTGACTGGCAATGGCCTCTCCTATTAAAGGTTGGTTTAATTTTGCCTGATCCTTGGCGCCTTGGATGTTTAGAAACCAGATGCCTCCACCAAGAATAATAACAGTGGCTATTACAACTCCTATAATAATTTTAGTTTCTGTCGTCATATATTTCTCATTTTTTTGTAACAGTAATATTTATATTGAAAAGTTTGCTCAAAAAACCGGAAGAATTCATCCTCCACATTAGGAATTGGTTAAATAAAAATGCTCCAATAATTACGATTAAAAGGATCACACTCAACTTTTTCATTAAAGCCTGCGAGTCAGTATTTTTTAGGCTTATGGGAAATATGATTTGTGTGACCGGCGCTTGCTTTGAAATTTTAAGCTTAGATATCTCTTCTTCCGATATGAAAATATTTTGCAAAGAATGGCGAAACAGGAAGTAAAGTATGCCTCCGATTATCAGGACGCTACCCAGAAATAGAAAAAAATCATTGTAGTCGGTCAAATTAATCATCTTGCAATTCCATGCCTTCCATCAGAACCTGCGCCACCATGTGACTCATGTGGGAGGGCGCTGTCGTTCCCGGTTGCTAACAGATAATCTTCCAGCATTCCTTTTGGATACCACAGGGCATACCAACGATGAGATTCGCCAACAAGTTGCTCATCTGAATATTTATCGCCGAAATTTGTGATCATAAAGCGGTAAAAGCCCCTGACTGCTTTTGCATGGGCACATCCGCAGTTTTTATTCATTGTCACATTATTAGCGCTGCCGCAACAGTAGCTACAAGTCATCATAGTAGAGATCAGCTTTTGATATCTTGTCTCTTGCTCGGTTGAAAGTTTTATGGAAGTTTCAAATACCCCCCACTTTTTTTGGGCATTGATAGGATCATCAAAAGCAACATCATCAGGAGCATAAAAAGGTTTACCGGTTGCAATCATTACCACTTTGGCATCAGCGAGTGCGTTTCCTGAATTTGGGTTGGCAGATACTTCCGTGATTGTCGGCCATTCAAACAAGGAAGTGGTTTTTCCATCAGGATTTATTTTAGGTGCGATAATAGTGTAGGTGGATTTAGTTTGGATACCAAGTAGCTTTGCTACAAATCCTTTATTTGAAGTCATACCCATTGTAGCAGCAACCTGAGACATCAAAAGCTGGTTTACAAGGAAAAGTCCTGCCAAAGAAAAAACAAAAATATTTTGTAGTGGTAAAATGACAAATCGTTTTTGTGCCCCTTGTTTTGCAACGGAACTTTTAAGATTGTGAGATATATCGTTACACTCCTTGCAATGAATAGCTGCCTTAACTTTGCTAATGCCATAGAGCAATGATCCGATCAAAAGGATTAAACTTAAAAATTTAAGTTCTAAACCTTGCAAGGGGAATACAGCTAATCCACCCGCTACACCGATTGCTGATAATAGAAATGCCCCGCAAACAGGGCAACCCATACTAAAAGCAGCTGCTAATAAACCCCCGAAATTTGCACTGATGTTCTTAGTTTGACTCAACCTGGAATGACGATAAAGCCAAAGGGCAGTGGCTACGCTTACACCGGATAAAAGAATTATCAAGATTGATGTAGCTATATAGGTGATACCATACAAAACGCTGTATGAACCAAAGTCTCCGCTCTTCATGTTTTGTAAGAAAGTTTGGATAGTTGTGGTTTTATAAAACAGCCAGTAAGAAAGATAAGAAAATGCCAGAGTTGTATAGAAGGTTACATATCTGTAAAAAGATTCCCTAAATATAATTTTTAATGATGTTAATATTGTATACATAATTATTGTTGCGCTCCGCTTGGCGTGGCTGATGGTGTAGCTGACTGAACCTTACCCACTATCTGATTAGTTGTTAAATCCTTATAAACGACACCTCTCAGTTGTTGCATTTCCCTAAACACATACCAGCCGTCTGTTTCCACTGTCCCCACATTTTTCCAAACATTCTTCAAATTCGTATACTGATCTGATTCGGGTGACGTAAGAATAGTAGGAATTTTGGTAATCTTATACTTGCTAATCAAACCCTGTCCCTCACCTGAAGACACATCAACAGTCCGTTCAGACCGGATACCTACACCATATCCTTGTTTAAGAATAGGTTTTTGAACCGCATCTGCTTTATAACAATCGCTACAGTTAGAGTCAGTTAAATAGATTAAATCAACTAAACCTAAGATTTGATTCTTCTCTAAATCTCTATATGGTAAAAATAAATTGCGTGCTACGTAAGTTTTATCTTGCTCAACCGTACCAATATTTGCCCAGCTTGATTTAACATTGTCGTAGAAATCTATATCAGATGAAAGAACGAAAGTTGGCAGCTTGGTAATTTTGTACTGATTGATAATTCTTTGTCCCTCAAAGGAATTCCATACGATTTCTTTTTGATCCACGATTTTTATTCCGGATTTTTTGAAACTCTCTAATGTTAACTTAGGATCGATACACTCCGTGCAAGACGGATCAGTCAGTATAGTTGCAATTACCTTACCCACTTCTTGTTTGCTGTCAGTATCAATAAAAACAGGAGTAACTTTGGTAAAGACAAAATTATTATTTTTTATCTCACCATTGTTTTTAACAAAACCCTCAAGATTGCTTTTGGTTACTTCTCCTGAAACAATATAAGCTGGAATTCTTTTAATAGCTAACTCTTTAATAGAGGCGCTGGCTTCCGGTGAATCAAAGTTTAATGTAATTTCGTCTTCTACTTTAACATTTTGCTTCTTAAAGTCATTGACAGCAGCATCAATGTTAAAGCAGTCCTGACAACCAGGTACAGAAATTTTAACAATTTTGACATTGGCTGGTCGGGCTGCTTCTTTTGCAGCAGCAATATTTTTATTGACAGCAACAAGGGTTTTAGTAGAAACAAGCGCTCCTATAACAGTGGCGGTAAGCGTGACAATCAAAATTATCTTTGGCCATGTAATATTTAGCTTCTTTTTCTTGCTACTTAACCTCGAGCCGATACTAGATACAACATCTTTCCTGTTCATAATATTTAGACAGTTTGTGCATCACTAGCATCCTCCAACCATGGACTGCGGCACGTCCGCATTGCTTCCTGTGCCAGCTCCGCTGTTTGTAGTAGCAGGAGCAGCTTTTACCGTAGACGTACTGGCTTTAGAGCTGATACGTACTAATTGAAATGTTTGGAAAAGAGTGATCACAGCTATAAGTCCAAGCACCACAATTTGTAAGTTAGGTTTTGGGACACGCAATACTACAGTATTATTGTTTTCTTGACTCGGAGAATGACGTGTTGCGTTTGTTTCTATCCGTTGATTTTCTGTCATAAAGCACCTCCTTTCTAATTAGACTACTACTTAGTGTAGTAGAATAATCTTTGCTTTGTCAATGAGGAAATGGTTAATTAGTGGCTGGAAAGAGGCACCTGGTATTTAGAAACCTGTGCAGTAAATAGTGTCTGATTCGTCGAAGATTTAGAATTCAATAAAGACTTGTTTACATCTTCTAGATGGTCATCGCATTTCTTCTCTGGTAAGAATGACGCTCCGTTAGTCTTGCTTCGCAATAGATGTGCTGGGATATAGTTCGAAGGCTTTTCGGTTTCAGCGTGACACTGCTCTGAACAGGATTGATCTGCCGAACATAGAAAATAGGCAGAAGTTTCCATTGAATTTGTGTGAAAAGCACTAACGGGGGTTTGAAGTAAAAACCAACTCACGAGAACAAATAAAAAAGTTGTAAGTAAGCTAACTATTGATAGTCTAAGCTTACATTTTGTTCCCGGATCTATCAGTCGATGAATTCTTATTTCAAAATAATCAGGACCGGAAGCATTAGAGACTGTTGCTAAATTTAGATCCGGTGCGGCTAAGATTTTTTTGAGTGCACTACGGAGAAATATTGATTTTTGTTGATGGCTTATTGTCCATTGGTCTGCTAAAAGTTCATTAATTGCCTCTATGTTTTTATGAAGTTCCCTGAAAATAGGCAAGAAGAAAAACATTGAAGAAAATGTTTTTCCTATAAGAACTTTAATCGGATCCCGGCTTATCAGATGAGATTGTTCATGGAGTAAAACTGCTTCCAATTCTTTATCTGTCAAGGATTTTACAAGACCTGTGCTTACCACAATGAAAGGAGAAAAAATACCGCAACAAAAAGAAAACAAATTTTTATCTTTAACTAAAATAACTTTTTTTGTGAGATTTAAAGCCACTAAAGTTTTTGCTAAGTCTGAAGAGATGGTAATCTTTTTTATAAGCAATCGTCTTAAAAAAATGCGAGTTTTAATAAGTTGTATCAGGAAAGACAAAAAGCCTATTCCTAAAACCGCCCCAACTGCCAAAATAAGCGTATTAGGAAGCGAGCGGGGGATTTCGAGCATGATGTTGGAAATAAATTTTTGGCACAAGAATAAGGTCTTTGAAGTAAATAGAGGGGAAGCTTTATATAGAAGAGTAGTTATAACTAGACTGACAGTTAATGCAGAAAGGATGAGTGCATAAAAGCTAATGTTAATTCTTTTCATATCAATCTTAAACGGTAAAGTCTGTTTTAACCTTCGCTTAGTTTTTTTAACAGATCTTGTCGTTTCTTTGGACTGATTTTTTGAATTTCTTTTATAAAATGAGCAAGTACCTCTTCTCCTAGGGTTGAAACTGCTGATGAAAAGATACCATGAACAGCTTTTGCGACAAATTGTTCTTTAGAAACTTTAGGTTTATACAGGTAGCTTGGCCCACTCATGTGTCTTACCAGGACACCCTTATTTACAAGTCTTGCCATGATAGTCATCACAGTTGTATAAGCAATCTGGCGTCTTTTGCTTAAAATTTCAGTCACACTTTTGACTGAAACTGCACCCTTTTGACCCCAGATAATTTCCATTACCTCGGATTCCAGATCACCTAAAACCTTACCGGTAACACGTTTCTTGTTCATACTACTAACTATTGTAGTATCTTACTCTACATTTAGTCAATTAAAGCATATCTACAATAAGTCTTTTTTCTTCTCTTCAAATTCCTTTTTGTCAATTTCTCCTCTAGCATAACGCTCTTTGAGAATATCTAGAGAGCTTTTGTCTCCTTTACCTTGTCCAGACCGAGCAAGATAACGGATTAAAGTTACTACACCAAGAATGATAAGAAGCCAAAAGGCAAGCATGAAAATCCATCCCAAAACTCCAAAACCACTCCAACCATTACCGCTCCAGCCATTCATCATTCCAAATCCCGGACCCATCATAGAATTGCCACCTCCTTTCATCATCCACATCATAGGCATAAATCCAATCCCATTTGCAGGGAGTTGGGCATCAGGATCACAGCTGCTTAATCTTTTTCCCATAGCGATATGCATTTGCTCTTCTCCTTCTTCACCCATCATTTGTATCATCATGTTGTTCATTGCCTCGTGAGATGAACCCATCATCTGGCCCATGAAGTACTCGCCAAGAGATCCGTATTGATTATCTGTAATATTTTTACATTCAAGCTGCTTAGACTGCAGTTTATCCCAAATTTCTTTGCCTTCTGCTTCCTCACGGGCAGTATGACCATTTGGGGAAACTGCTGATTGAGAACCTGCTTGTAGCGGGTTTATTGATCCTTGAGCAAAAGTATTAACAGGCTGGATAATAATGATAAGTAGTAAAATAATGATAGTAAGGAATTTTTTCATAAATTGGTGATTGTTATATTGCTAATTATACTACAATAAGTAGTAGGAGATAAACTACGTTTGTTGCTGGCGTAATAAATACGTGAATGAAGAAAAAACTACTTTTTATCTGTTTAGGCTTAATTTCTATAGCAGTAATACTTTATTGGTTAAAGGTCCCACATCTTCTTATTGGTCGATATCTTGCTCCCTCAGATAATTTATCCCGAGCTGATGCAATAGTGGTTGTTAGTGGAGATAGTGACCGAATGAGACAAGCGATAGATTTATATAAGCAAGGTTACGCTCCAAAACTAATCCTCTCGGGTGCTGCAAGAGATGGGATAACCTCGAATGCTTTAGCTATGCATATTGAAGCATCTCAATCAGGAATACCTAACGAAGCAGTAATTTTGGAAGAAAAAGCAAATAATACCTATGAAAACGCTTTGTACACGAAAGAAATAGTACTTTCCCAAGGAATGCAAAATATTATTTTAGTTACCTCTCCTTATCATCAAAGGAGAGTATATGAAACTTTTAAAAATGTGTTTAAAGGATCAAAGGTTAAGTTACAAAATAGTCCCTCAATTTATTCCAGTTGGAAGCCTGATAACTGGTGGAATAGAGAAAGAGAATTACACCTCACTCAAGAGGAAACCATAAAAGTTCTGTGGTCTAGTATTACGGGAAGTTACTGATAGCTTAAGAAGCTTACTTCATCTAAGATATTTGTCAAAGAAATCAATAGTCCTCGGTGAAATTACATCCCAGCCCAAATTTCTGAAATTGTGATCCTGATCTTCGTATTCAAAATACTCAACAGATTTACCTTCTCTTTTCAGAGCCTCATTTAACTCTTTGGACCATTCCGGCCTTACTTCGGTATCTGCTAACCCCTGGTGCAGACTGATTGGAGTTGTAATGTATTTTAGATAATTGATCGGTGATACATCTTCAAGATTAGGACTTGAAGGTCCTGGAGTGCCTCTTCTTCCACCATAGAAAGCAGCATTATCAGAAGACCTTCCACTGGTTGGTGCCCAAAGAACCAGAGCTTTTACTCTACTTGTGACCTCAATTGTTCTTAAAGATACCTCACCTCCCATGCTGTGTCCCCACATACCAATTTTATTTTGATCAGCTTTAGGCAAACTTTTTAGTGAGGCAATCAAATTTAATATATCTATAGCATAATTGGGATTGTGTCCTCGTGATCCTAGGCCATCATTTTCCGATTTCCCAAAACCCCGGTAGTCCGAGGCCAAAGTAAGATAACCGTTAGCTGCCAGTATATTGGCTATTCCATCTGTGCCGTTACCTGAAATATAAGTGGACTGGTTAAAATAGCCATGGTTTAAAAGAATTACCGAAAATGGACCAACACCCGCGGGAATATTCATCTTTCCATAAATTGTTAAATCATCGGAAGGGTAGGAAAAGAGATAGCTGGTGTATAAATTATTGCTCGATATAGTTTCTTCTATTTTAATTTCTCCACCTTTAAATTCTCTTTTACGCAAATTTTCAATGAATGATTCAGCACCGTTCTCAGCAGTACTCCCTATGTTTTGATTTACCTCCGGATTATTTTGTGCCAAAGGTAACTTTTTAAAAATATTGCTTTGCCACAACAAAAAAATTATTAATCCTAATATAGTAGCAATTGATAAAATTTTAATAGGTAGTGACTGCATGTTATAAATGGGCTGAGCTGATTAAACTAAATCTTTGAACTCCAGATGGCCTTTCAAAACCAAACTGTTAGCCAAGTCTTTTGCTGTTTGAACTGCATCTCTACGTTTTGAAGCTAAAACTGCTTTTATTGTTTCTAGAAGCTCGCCTCTCCAAGTTAGAACTCCCCAGCCTTTCTTATCCTGCTCCACCATCTTCTCTGCACATCTGATAATTTCTAGAGGATAATGAGAAGTCATCCTAGGTAACTGCTCAAGAATAAGATGGTCTCCCTCCAGCACACATCCCAATGTTAGAATTTCCAGCAGTTGCTCTAAAACCCACTTCTCATCAAACTTTCCAGAAGCGAACCACCAGCTAAACCCTGCAAGCTCTTGCACATCTTCTGCCCCCTTTGTGCGTTTTACAGTACTCAGCCTATTCTCCCATAATAACTTTATGCGTTTTTTTACTTCTTCCGGAAGGGTCGTGTCTTCCTTGAGGTTACGACCAATAAATTCTACTGCTTCTGCTCTAAGAGAAACCGGAGCATCTCTAAAGAATTGATCCACTAAACCGCCTTTGGAAAGATTTAATTCTCCAACCCAATAAAAAACCATCAAATGTTGCGCCAGTCTTTGATCAGGACTTTCTAAATGATGTTTTGTATCGGCATGTTTTCCTGCTTCCTTAAGCGCTCTTTTATACTGTTTTCCTAAGATCCTCAGTAGCTCTTTGAAAGGTTGAACAAAAATGATATAAGCTTCCCAGGCTGCATCAAAGTATGCTTGCTGTTTCTCATCTATGGGGAAAATGGTATCTTCTTTGCTAATTACCCAACTTTTATCGAGCCAAGTAAGCGTTCCTAGTTTTTCTCCATAAACTGCCCTAATTGCTAACGAAGAATCTTTCTTTATATCTAAATGGGTATCCAGTACCTTTAAAAGCTCCGGCGCTTTTGCTTGGAATGACCAACTACCCTGAGCTTCTTTGCTTTCAGATTCTTTCAACCATACGCCATATTGAATTGCTGCCAACATCGCATCTCCCCGAGTAGAGTTGATAGCCAGAGTAAGAGGATCTTCATGGGATTTAAGGTATTCTTCTTCGTGTTTTGGAGTAGGATCCGGATCATTTGTAAGCTTTTCAATAAGCCTCCACGCCTGTTCACGAAGAGATGGTGGTAATTTACCTGCATGTCCACTCATTCCTTCACTCAAAAGTTCGACAATTGTATTCCTGCACCAACTCCAGTCAGGATCTTCTCCAAAAGGAACTGTTGGTTTTCTTTTTTCCACCTGGATTGGCTTTGACAGTGCAATTTCGCATAGTTCAAGAACAGGTTCCCAATCAAAGCTTTTTCCCTGTTTAAGGGCATCGCGATACCCACCAAGCAGTGATCTTACATAGGTAGGGTCTAGTTTGCCAAAAGACTGAGTAACCTTGCTCCATTTTTCAGGATCAGAAGCTACTTGTTCGGCGAGTTGTCTCCCAGTTCCCTCTCTTGAACGGTCAAGAGGATCGTTTGCCGGAGGCTCCCATTTCTCAAGAAACTCTACAACTTTTTGAGGCTCCATTTCTTTTAACTGTTCCTGAGAAACAGTACTGTTGGGTCCCCAGCTTCCACCACTAGACCAGGACCTAAAAGAAGGAAATTCTGGTTCTCCCACCAAAGCAACTATCTCGTCAAAATATTTCTTCCACTTGGGATCAATATCCTTAAAAGGCATGAGATGATACATTTGCCAGTTCTTAATATACTTTTCAATCTCTGCCTGGGTGGTTTTATGACCATTTTGAGCACGCCATTTTTTATAACTTTCTACATCAGCTCCATTCATAATCCAAGACCAAACCTGCTCTTTTTGTTCTTTGTTTAGTAGACTTCCATGAGCCTCTGCCAGGAGGAAATATTCATGGGTAACTCTAGACTCTCCTTGAAATTCCTCCTTATTCAGTAATTCCTGAGCAATTTTTTCCTCGGCACCTTTGGGAAAAAGCCTAAGCAAGTGAAGGGATAAACGCTTGAAAATGCTCAACTTCTTTGACTCAAGTTCTTTTACCATTACTAAAATCTGATCCGGATGAGAGCGCAAGAATTGCTCACAAGCATCCCTAAGCCCTGTAACCAGCAGGTCTCTTACTCCAAATTTATGGTTTTGGGAGTTGTCTTCAATGGCAGGTCTCCAGATATAGGAATAATCATCCTTTGAACCTGATTTTCTTCCCTCATCTGAAAGATTTACATAGTCCTGGATTAAATCGACCAAGACTTTTACTGCCTCCATGCCGGTTTGATCAACAAACCCTGGGTAATTTTCATTAAGAATCTTCTCGTAGTGCCAGTCATCAAAGAAGGCTATCGGATCATGAGAGAAAGTATGACCCTCTATTACAGTCGGTTTTCGAGGATCTGGTTTAACAGCCAATACTTTCCTTGCCAGGGTAAGTGCTTCGCTTGAAAATCCTTCTTTAGCCAAATAAACTATGAGTGCTCCATATTTTTCTGGATGAAACCAAGAGTTAATTTGATCTAACTTGCTGTAAGATTTCTCAACGATTTGGATGGACATTTTCCCAGGCAGGTTTAGTGCTACCTCAAGCAACTCCGCCTGCGTCCTGATGTTATCCGTTTCTATTCCCAAACAAATCTCCAAAACCTTCTTCTGCGCAGAGGGGATCTTGGACATCTTGACCAGATAAGTCAGCTGTGGCCAATAAGGATAACTTATACCACCATCCGGATGCTCAAGAGGAGGGGTGGGATCATCGAAGAAGCCTTTCTCTAATAAAGTATTCAGACAGTCTGGTTTATCAAGCCGTTCAAAAAAGTAGCCTAAAGTAACAGCATTACAAGGTATTTTTTGTTTAAACTCATCCAAATCTTTCTTGGCAATAGCAGGTTTTACAAGTAACTTATCTAAGTAATCAACATAATGAACGAAGTTTTTTTCAACGACGTCAATTAAGAAGGCAAACAATATTTGGACCTTATCCCAAAGATAGTCAAACTGCTCATCTGCTGGCCTCACCGATAATAGCCCCCTCCTATGCGCCCACCGATGTAGAGCCACATTATCTTTACTTTTGGCTATATCCATCCAAAGTTGAACCGGTTCTTGGTCAGCCTTTATCTTATAAGTCCGGAGCACCTTTTTAATCTTCTTTTCATTTTTACCATTACCTCTGGGCTTGTAATCAGCAGGAAGTAAAACAGTGGTGAGATCGCCCAAGATTTCTCTAAGCAAGTGTCCTATCAAGTGAGTTTTTGATTCCAAATCCGCGTCGCCATAGTAAATCTTGCAAGCATCTTTATAAAACGAGGCTGTAGCCTCGCCGACTCCACGCTTCAAGCCCTCATATACCTTGGTGTTACGAGGATCCTGAAAACTGAACTGCTTAATTTGTTTTAACTTTGGACGAGATGCCATAAAAATATCCTTGTTAAGGGTAGATGATAAAGAATTTTTCTATCAGTCTCTGTCCTTAACTTCAAGAGTAATTATACTCGAATCTCTTTAATTTTGACCCCGCAGTTTTGTAACAAATGCTAGAAAATGACAGAAATGTTATTGATGTTATTTGTCTGCTTCCACTAGGATGAAAGCATAAGAAGTTAGCGCCTAACGAAACTATCGGGGCTGTGACTTTTGAATATACGCTATGCGTGTGCTTAGAAGTTGCAGCCTTTTTTTATTTATAACAGGAAAAGTATGGACGATATGCATATGAAACAAAATAAACCGCACATGTCAGATCAAGAGCAAAATTCTCATAATGAAGATAAAAACGACTCCTCCCAATCTAGTGAAACGCAGGTTTGGGATAAAGTAGATGCTGTTTTTGTAGCAGCCCGCAATGCCCTTTATCAAGGACAGTCCAATTTCCTGGAAGTTTTGGACAGTCTTATTGCTACCCTTCAAGATATGAGAGAAAACGAAGTCCGCCCTTTGGGTGGTTTAGGTACCGCAGAATCCAAAATGAAAATTCAGGAGCCATCTGAGTCAGAAGAAGAAATTCCTGAGGATCAAAATACATGATGGATACAGTTGATGAAAAGCTTGAACGAAGCAGAGCTGTTTGGGAAATGACCCAGACTGAAGGATGGCAAATCATTAAAGGGTTGATCGATCGGGAGATAGAAATTGAGACTAATGATTTACTGGAGTGTCCAGTAGCAGAAGATCTTGAGCATAAACAAATGATCAAAGCATATAAAAGAATTTTAAACACTGTTGAGAGCTTACTTAAAGAACGTGAGGAAATTTCTAAAGATTTACAAAAAGAATAAACAAGTTTGTTACTTACGTAATAACAAATATGCCATACGGACCAGAAACAACAAACAAAGATGGAACTCTCAATGAAGTAGGCCAAAAGGTCGAACGTTGTGTAGCTCAGGTAATGAAGGATCCAAATTTTAAACCTAAAACAGGACAAGATAAAAAAGAAGCCGCTATCGCAGTTTGTAAAGCTTCAATTATTCGTGCAGAAGAAGTTAATAAACAATTGCAAAAATAGGAGTAAAAACTATGGAGGATGATAAGTTAAAAGACAAAGAACAGGAAGAATTAAGAGCACTGCTGGATACCCCAGATGAGGGTACTTTTTCAGATGAAGATGATCAGGATAATAAAGGCGATCAGGATGAAGATAAAAGTTCTTCTGAATACGATGACACTGGTGATGATACTTCTTCCAAGAACACAAAAAACAATCCTGAAGCTGGTAATGGTTCTGAAGATAATAAAGATAAAGCTAAAAGCGATACCGCTTCCGGCGAGGAGGATGAAGATAAGGACAATAAAGACCGCTGGCATGGTAAAAGCAGAGAGGAAGTTATAAAAGCTTATGAGTCTTTGGAAGCTCGTATCATTGCTTTGGAAAATAAGGCTGATTCAGAAAATAAAACTGACAAGGACGACACTGCCACCGACGAGAAGGCAGACGAGAAAACCGAAAGCGATGAAAACGAAGATAATAATCCTGGGATTCCCTCTGCTGATGAACTTCAAAAAATGACTCCGACTGATTTTGCAAAATGGGTTTTGGGACGAATTGACGAAGGAGTCAAGCGCACTATCGAAACGCAGGAGAAAATCCGTGATGCTGTTCATCAGGAAATTTCTGATGCCAGGAAAGAGCATCCACTGCAAGATCCCGACTATCGAAAAATGGTCCTGGCAATTATTGATTCTGCCAGCGCTAAGGGGACAACTATTCCACTCAAAGATGCCTGCAGCCAAGTTGATTCCTTCTTAGGCAAACATAAAGGACAATCCGAAAATTTATCAGACGAAGAAAAGAGCCGCCTTAAAAAAGCAAAAGCTCAAGTTGAGAGTGGAGCGGGCGCTCCGACTCAACCCGATGGCTCGGATGCCGAGACAAAACGCATCCAGAAAGCTCTCGCCGGAAGCGGGTCAAAAAGCCCATTGGGAGGGTTAGGAATCTAACCTCCTGTATTTTCAAAAGGAGGGAGGTGAAAAAATATTATGCCAGCATCAACAACAGGAATTAGAGGTTCAGGTAGCTTAGGGGTAACACGCAGATATGACGTGTCTGATGTTGTATCGCTTTTGGATGTTAACCGATATCCGCTTATTGCGATACTAACTAACGCTGGTAAAGATCCTGCAACCGGCGAAGGAGAAGCTCTAAAAAAGAAGGAAGCAACTGATCCGGAATTCAAGTGGTTTGAAGATGAATTTGGTAAAAGACAACTAACCGGTTCAGGAACTGTTGATCCGGACGGGGGTAACTTAACCATCACAGGACAATCACAATATCTGCAGGTCGGTGACATCATTCTAGTCTCATCCCAGAAATGGGTTTTTCAGGTTACTGCTATCGTTGACGCCAATACCGTCACAGTAGGAGCAGAGCTAGGGGGCGCAACAGGTGTAGCGGCAGATGCAACAGGAGATGTGTGGTTAATCGGAAATGCCAATGAAGAAGGCGCAGGTCTAAGGGACATTAAATCCACAACTATTGCGGAAGTATCAAATTATTGTCAGATTTTCAGAACTCCGGTAGGTATTACGGAAACTGCCAGAAACACACAAGGATGGGTTAAGGAAAATGATTTCGATTACCAGAGACGCAAAAAAGGTATTGAGCATTATGTCGATATCGAACGGACGTTTATTTTCGGCAAGAAAGGGATTATCACAAGTGGTACTCATCCTAAGAGATTCACCAGTGGGGTTTTAGGAAGAATTGCTACATATGCTACTGCCAACGTTGATACGGAATCTGAATTTGACTCATGGTTGGAGAGTTTATTTGCTCACGGAAACACAGAAAAATACCTTTTTGCTTCAGCTGCGGTAGTCTCTATGGTTAACAGCTGGGCTAAGGGTAAGCTTCAGGTGGTGAATCCTACCAAAGCCTACGGGCTCAGGATTGTCACTTATGATTCACCGCACGGAACGCTACACATTATTAAGCATCCACTTTTGATTGGAACAACCTATGGGAATTATGCCATCGGTTTGGATATGGAAGCTTTGACATACCGCTATTTGACTAACAGAGATACGAAGCTTTTGACCAACCGCCAAAATCCCGGTGAAGACAGTCAGGTTGACGAGTATCTCACTGAATGCGGATTGCAGATGGAACAGGAGCAACGCCATGCCATCATGAGCGTCGGTGCCCTTTAAGAGAGTTTATTACTGAAAATACTTTATGAACGAAATCACAAACATCGGAAGTCACTGCACACTTTCTTACTCAGTGTAGTCGCCTGTGAAGGGGTGAGCGTTATCACCCCTTCAATTTAAACGGAAAGCGGGGTGAAAAATATGACAGATGAAGTTAAAAAATCATTAGAAGAAATGTCTATGCCAGAACTTTGGAGTGAAGCTAAACGATTAGGTATTTCAAAAGACGGCAGGAAAGAGGAACTAATTATACGTATTAAAGAGGCCCAGGAAGAAGAGGACAACACTGAGCAGCCTAAGAATAGTAAATCTGAGGTATTAAAGGAAACTATTTATATCTCCAGGTATTACGAGCTTAAATTGGTAATGAGCCCATCATACTTAAAAGAGGTTGGAGGCAAAGTGCTTATTATCCGAGGCACATATATTCAGTTCCATGATGGTGCATATAAAACCAGTAATCCTGAAGAAATTGAATTTCTCGACAATCACCCCAACTTAGGCAGCGTTTTTAGGAAGATAGAAAGATCCGATCTAAGTGGAGGTAAAAGCATTGAACAGATATACCAGGATAAATTTAAAACCTTGGAGGAGCGCGAAAAAGAATTGGCTGCCAGAGAAGAATTACTTCGCAAAAAAAAGATTGAGCTAAAAGGGTCAGAAGAAGGTGCTCCGCAGCAAGAAACGGTTACCGGTATCAGAAGTACAACTGACCGACCAAAGTTTTAAAGAGGTAAAAATATGACAAGCAGGCCAGCATTTACAACAGCAAATGTCACCTTAACTCTTGCGGACACATGGTACCCTCTGCCATCTATCCAGGTTGGCGAAGGGTGCGATGTGGTTATAAAGTCCAAAAACGGAAACACTGCAGCAATTAAAGTAGCTCATGACGATGCAGACAGTAAAGCAGCGCCATTTTTACTCGATAACCCGGGAGACAGTGTCAGGCTAAAAATAAAAGGTACCGAACAGGTGGTACTAAGCTCAGGTACAGCAGGACAGATAGCAGAAGTTATAACGGAAAAATAAAACTATGGCTAAATTTGAACCATCTTTTGTAAACATTAGGAGAATGCTCTCAAAGTATAGAATACTTGTTAACACTGATGATGGAGAGGAAGATTACGATACAACCTGGTATCCTAATGGTTTTTCCGGTAATCAAATCTCAATTGGCAATGACGGCACAGGCAGCAACGATGCGGGGCTACGATTCTTAAGGGTTCCAATACCTAACAACGTTAAAATTACCAAAGCTGTCTTGAGAGTTAAATCAGCAGTTAACTCTACCAAACGGCCCACTCTTATTATTAAAGGTATTAAACAGCCCAGTGCCTTAAGCTACGATTCGACTAACCGCCCATCGACAAAACCAAAAACAACAAACACTGTTGCATGGAATATAACCCAAGATTGGGTGATTAACACCTGGTATGAGAGTCCTGATGTCAAAGCAATCATCCAGGAAATTATCGACCAGACGGAATTTACTAATAAGGCAATCGGCATTGTAATTGAGGACAATGCCAGTCCAGTAAATCAGTATGAAAACATCTGGGATTTTAACAGCGGAGCAACTAATACAGCACAATTGGTGCTGACGCTGGAACCGGACATATAAAGATAAAAGCAAAGGAGGTGGTAAAGAATGCAAGGAAGCGATGCAGTGTTACTGGAAACAATCATAAAAGCTATCGTCGAAAATTCGCAGTCAGTAAAAGTAAACCGCAAGGTCGATGAGATGGGAGTACTTCTGATAGTTGCTATGGATGAAAAGGACGCAGGAGCAGTAATTGGTAAGGATGGATCAACCATTCAGTCAATTAGAAAAATTATGAAAATTGTTGGTATGAAGAATAACGCCAGAATCAATGTCAAATTAGATGTTCCCAAATGGAGCAAAAAACATCATGTTGAACCAAGTCTTAAAGATCAAAACGAAGATACAACAAAACTCTGATGACGGCAGAGAAATTGGTACTGCAACTTGGGATAAAGACGGCAATACTTCACAAATAATTACCTTTGGAAACTACACCGGAGCACAAAATGTGGCTTTCAGATTCCGTGGGATCGATATTCCCAGATTATCAAAAATACTGCTTGCGCGGATGAGGCTACGTCCTGCATTCACTGACGCCGTAGACTTTACTGTAAATTTAAAAATAAAAGGGATTAAGGAGCCTGACCCCCAGCCTTTCAGTCAAAACACAAGACCTTCTACCAGGTCGAAAACTGTTAATTTAATAGATTGGGATATCTTAAAAAAGTGGAATGTCCACGAATGGGTTCAAACCCCAAATTTGAATTTAATCGTGGAAGAACTGGTAGCTCAAACCACCTGGAAACCAGGCAATTCGATGGCGTTTGTTATTGAAGATGACAGTAGTTTAGCTGATAATTCAAAAACCTGTTGGGATTTCAGCCATGGGGACGGTTATCAGGCAGAACTTGAGGTTTATTATCTTCCACAGGGCCTGCATGAGCAAATAACCATAGGACTCCTTCAGGGTAATGATCGTGATGGCGAAGAAGATTATAAAACTACTTGGTATCCTAACGGCTTTGCTAATAACCAAATAACCTTTGGTGATGATGGCAGTTTATCTCCGAATGAGTCCGCAAATGATGCAGGCTTTATATTAAGCCCGATAAATATTCCCAGAGGAGCAGAAATCATCTCTGCCAGTCTTCTTATACCAAGCCCCATTCAAAACAACGGCATGCCCAATGTCTTAATTAAGGGCTTTGCAGAAGACAATGCTGCAGTTTTTGCATCAGACGGCTCAAACAGACCTTCAACCAGAACAAAGACACAAGCTCAAGTTCAATGGAACTTAGGGCATGCAGAGGCAGGAGTGCTAATTGGTGACCACTGGACAGCAGAAAGCTACTACGAATCCCCGGAGATAAAGGAAATCATACAGGAAATAATTGACAAACCAGGCTGGGCAAAAAGCAAACTTGGCATTGTTATAGAAAACTACAACTCAGGGCAAGGTAATGTGAAATACTGCTGGGATTATAACCAGGATGCAGGAGCGCATAGAGCAAAGCTTCTTATTGCTTGGACTAATATCCGAAGGGTAATAACCCGAACAAAAGATACCGAATCATTCAACAAGGCCAACTATCCCGAATACATCATTGTCCACCACTCCGCTACTCCACGAGATACCACTAGGTTTGAAACCATCAAAAAGTCACATATTGGTTTTGGCTGGGATGATATCGGATACCACAGATGGGTATCCGGAGCGCTCGATGGAGACGGAGTGCTTATTTTAGGCAGAAAAGACAACATGATAGGTGCTCACACAGACACCAACAAAATGAATTACAGATCTTTAGGGATAGTCCTCTGCGGAAATTTTCAGAACTCCGAAACTCCGACAACAGCACAGCTTGCAACATTACAGACAGTTTTAGATGACCTTCGTGTTGAGCGGGGTATTCCAAGGGAAAGAGTCCTCGGACATAAGGAAGTGCCGGAATCGGCAACCGATTGCCCAGGCAACGCTCTGCTTCCCTATGTTCAAAACTACAGGAGGACCGGTCAACTTCAGTAGAAAGGAGAGATAAATATATGCAATTACAAGAATTCAGACAAGATTTAAATGCCAGGATAGCAGCAGCCAAAGTATCAGGTTTCTGGAAAGATGCAGATAAAGACCGCTGGATTAATAAGGCAATAATCAGAGCATGCAATTATGCCCGTTTCAAATTTTTAAGCAAACATGCAACCCAGCTTACGGAATTACTGCCAGATGGAACAGGCAGAGAATCCTACTTCCTGCCCTTTGATTACAAGCCAGGAGGAATGATTTATCTGTCTGTAGACGGAGAAGAATATCACAAGGTAAGCGAGGAAGCATTCTTAAGCCGAAAATCAGATGACAAAATAGGAGTGCTGATCAGTCCGCAGCAGGATATTCTTCACTCAGGATCTAATACAGACTGGAGATGGAACAAAATATATGCCGTTATAGGCGATGAGTACTTTATAAACCCGGTATCTGCAGAGGAAGGATTAGTAATTGATTTGTTTTACAAACGCCGTCCCGTAAGGCTGGTTGAAGACACAGACGAACCGATAACCCCGGAAGAAATGGATGAGCCAATTCTTAAGCTGGCACTGGCAACCTGTCTGGCAAAAGAGCCAGGTAAAAAAGGTGATGCAGAAAAGGAAGTTATAGAAGCCCATGCATTGCTTCAGCAGATAAAAGAGCGGGAAGATGAAGAACCGAATGCTGTCTTTAAGGGGCAGGCAACAAGCACAAGGTGGCAGTAAATATATGAATGCATACAAAGTACAGGGATACAGAGGAGGCATTGCAGACGATCCATATTCAGGAGTGCGGGAAGCATTCCGTTTCGGCTATGGCTTGAATATCAGAGGCGAAACCAATGTCCTTAAATGCAATCAGAAATTAAAAGTGGACCTGGGTAATGAGGTAATTGTTGACCTGATTCTTTTCTATATTCCGGCATCAAACGGAATTCTCTATGGCTTTGGAGACACCGGAAAAATCTACAGAAAAAACGGCGTTGATGGAACATGGGAGGTAGTTTATACCGATGCAAACGGCAAAATAACCGGAGCTGCAGAATACACAAACAATGATGGTGTTGATAACTACATCCCCTATCTTTACTGGGCAACCGAAACAAAAGTAAGCAGAATAAAACTCTCCGGCATTTGGCCGACAGATGTAGAGCATGACTGGGGAACTCTAAACGGAGATCCCTCCTGGCATACAATGGCAGAAGCGCTGGGAGTATTGCTTATTTGTGACGGTAAAGATCTGGCAATGGTTGACTACGAAGGAGCATTCGCTGCCGGAGCAAATCCAGCTCTCGATTTACCCAGAGGCCATCGGAATAAATGTCTTTTAGGATTGGATCAACTGGTTGTATTCGGCTCAACTAAGGGAGATAAAGTCGAAGAAGGCTGGCTCTGGACCTGGGACAAAATCCAGCCCTCCTGGATACAAAGAAGAATGATCGCAGAAAGAGGTATAAACGCAATCCTGCAGGGCGAGTTTATGGCAATCCAGGCAGGCGTAAAAGGCGGGCTTTACTTCTGGGATACATCTTCTCTTATAAGAATCAAGAAATTTCCAGGGGAATTCGGATGGGTTAACCCAGGAGGTGTGACAATCATGGGGGGTCTTCCCTTATTTGGTTTGAACGGTTCAAATAAATGCGGGGTTTATTCCTACGGCAGGCTAACTAAAAACGACCCTTATGCTTTGAACCTCGAATACATTCCCTCTCACGAAAAGATGGAAAATGTAAATATTGGAGCTTTAACAATGTATGGAGATGTCTTGCATGTCTCCTGGAAGGATGGCATAGAGTTTGGAGTAGACCGGATTGATGCGGATAACAAAGCTGAGGGCAGATATGAAGGTATGGTTTTTGATGGAGGCGAACCTTTCACTCAGAAATCCTTCAGAACTATAAAACTCGTCACGAAAAAACTTCCCAAAGATACCAGCGTAGAAGTGTTCTACAGAGTAAATGAAGATGATGAGTGGCAAACAGCCGCCATGCAGGATAGTTCAGAATCGTTTGATAAAGAAGGAAAAACAAAAGCTATTTTTTCCATTGAAACAGGCGGAGATGAGGACGAACCGGGACAAGGGGAAGAATATGAAGTAGCGCTTAACATTCATCCAAGCGGAAACAATACACCGGAAGTTAAATCAGTAACCTCCTACTTTGAACCAGTAGGAATTTTATAAACATATGTTAACCAACTTAATCAAAAAAATATTTATAAATAAGGAAACACCGGATGTCCCGTTTCCGGAGATAGCCCCACATAGCCACAATTCTGTGGATTCTCCTCCGCTTGCTCCTAGCAGTGTAGATGGTGTGAACATTAAGCCAGGAGCTATCGGAGATACAAAAATTGCTGACTTTTCAGTAACAGAACAGAAGCTAGCAGATACAGCAGTAGCGACACAGAAAATAAAAGATGATGCCATAACCGCAGCTAAAGTCTGGAAAGGTGGAAATGTTATAACCCTCTCTGCTCAAATTGCAGATGCCACTATTCTTTCAGCTCACATAGGCGCACTTCAGGTAGGAAACAGCAAGATTATGGACGCTGCTATCTCAACAGCAAAGATACAGGATCTCGCAGTCACAAACGCTGAAATAGCAGATGCAGCGATAACTAACGCCAAAATCGGCATGCTGGAAGTAGGAAACTCCCGAATAGCTAACGCAGCAATAAGTACAGCTAAGATACAAGATCTGGCAGTGACCGATGCTGAAATCGCCAATCTGAATGCAGGAAAGATCAATGCGGGAATAATGACTGGAAGAACAGTAAGGACCGCAGATTCGGGTGCCAGGGTACAAATGAGTGGCTTGGATAACAGATTCGAGGTTTATAACAGTATAACTCTAGCAGGTTATATTCAAACCTACAGTGATAACATTGGCATTATTTCCGGTATTAACTACCAGATCGTTCTCTCTGCCACTAATTATGTGCATTTATTTGATTGTAATTTGGATGTTGATGGTGATTTAAACGTTGGCGGAACAAAGAACTTCAAAATTCCTCATCCTTTAAATCCAAAGCGCTGGATTGTTTATTCAGGCATTGAAAGCAACGGAGTATTTTTGGATATTCATGGAGAGGTGGTTATTAAAAATAATAGAGCAAAAATAAACTTCCCTGTCTATCACATTGCAGTTACTTCAGGAACACCAATAATTCAGCTGACAAAAGTCGGCTGGTTTGGAGATTTATATGTAGAAAGTCCAGACGAACAAGGCTTTGGTATTGTGGCGCAAAACGCTCCGGATGGCGCAAAAGTCAACTGGTATGCACGAAGCGTCAGAAAAGGCTATGAGGATGTGGAGATAGAACCACTTCTGGAAGAAGGAACAGCCAGAAATGAAATGGCCTTTCTTGCTGGCAAGCTCCACCCTAAGAATAAAGGGCTTTATAAACAGATTGATGTTCAAAAAGCACAAGATGAAATGTTCAAAAAGAAAAAACAAATTCAAGATTTCCAGAAAAGTATACAAAGAAAGTACAGAGAGAGGGGTGAATAGATATGTTTAATAAAACCAAAAAACTAGACAAGGCAGATCTTGAGGAGTTTAGGGAAAAAGAAAAACTAATTAAACAGCATCTTGCCATAGCCCAGGCATTGGAGATGCAAAAGAACACATGGCTTATCAGCAAGTTTTCCAAATATGGCCTTGATGGTAATAAAGAATGGAGTTTTAGCCTTAAAACAGGCGAAATTACAGAAGTAAAGCAACCAAAGAAGGGAGGTGGCGAATAATGGCAGACAAACAATACGGCGGATGGTACTGGCAGCCTGAACAAAATAAGGCACTTCGCTGGTGGGGTGCTGATACCAGTGGTAAGGATATTTATACCGAAGGCGAAGAACCCAACAAGCGGCAATCAGTTACCAGTTTATCAAGTGGGCTTTCGGGTATAGGAAGTGACAGTGTGCTCGGTTTTGACTTGGGGACATTAAATACCCGGTTTCAGGACACCTACAGCAAAGTAGGTTCTCTGCAAAATGATCTTCAGGGATACCAATCCAGAAAATACGAAGGAGAATACGGAAAGGCAGGACTTGGGAAAATAAAGGATGAAATTTCTCTTTTAGACAGCAGTATCGCAGGTGAGAAAAATACCCGGGATGAGTCAGTCAGTAAAGTCAGGAAAAACCCAGGGTACTCCGCAGCAACCATTACAGGTGAAACCGGAGAGATTCAAAGACTGGCCAATGCCAAGATTAATAATTTAATAGAAGAAAGAAATACAAAAGCACAGAGTTATAACGCAGGACTAGGTGAAATTACCCAGAAAGTAGCAACGGAAACAAAAGATAAAGAATTTGAGCTAAACAATTTAAGATATGACCTGCAATTTTTAGGCGGACTTCTGGATAGCTACAATAAAGTAAGATCAGCAGAACTTGCCTCACAGAAAGAAGCAGAACGTTGGGAGAAAGAATTCGGGCTTCAGCTTTACAATGCCCAGACATCCAGAATTAATACTACCAGTTCAGGTGGTGGAGCAAAAACCTACAGCAAAGAATCGGTCAAAGATGCATTCGGAAATGTAGTCGGATACTTCGACCCAGGTACAGGACAGACAAATTACTACCAAACACCAGAGTCACAGCAATCCCAGAAAACTACAGTTAAAGAAGGTGACCTAAGAACAGAAATCAGATCATCATGGAAAGACGGTTACCAACCGGACCAGCTCAAGAAAAACTTAGCAAATGTCACAACTGATAAGGGCAAAAGTGCAGCAGCAATAGTCGATGAGGAATGGCAGTTAAAAACTCAGCCAGGAGTCATGGGCTTCCTGAGAAGGTTATTTACACCAGGAGTATAGATATGAACGATTTTCTAAAACAGTTAGGACAAAATGTCAGTTCAGCTGCAAATCAGGTGAGTAAAAATATTGGGGATTTCTTCTCCAATACCCAGCGTGGAGTTTCAGAAAGCATTTCTTCATTGGTTAAAGGAACGCAAAAAAACATTTTTGAGCCAATCGGGAAACTCATGCCTGAACAATATGATATTGAAATAGAGGGACCTTCAGGACAAAAGTACAAAGCATTTAAAAACCTATATGTCGAAACAGCAGCGCAAGCACTCGGTCTTGGAGGCAGAGATACTGATGTTTTGGAAAGACTTCCCAGCGCCACTATCGGGGCATTCAAAGGAGCAACTGACGGACTGGCACAATCGCTCACCTTTGGCTGGTGGAATCCGGAGATAAAGTATGCCAACGACATCGAAGAACAGGCTGGCAAAATGACAGAGGTTGAATTCAATGTCATCGGAACTGTAGGTACATTTCTCGTAGGAGGTGGGCTTGTGGCGGGCGCACTAAAAGGAATTCCTCTTCTTGCCAGAGCAGCAACAATAGCTCCGAGAACATTCAGCTTACTATCAAACGGTCTTACCTTTGCAGGTCTTACCCAGGTCCAGAAAGACGAAGCCCAAAAAGATGCTGGCCAAAGAGCAAAGGACTTTGTTAGTGATTTTGCATTAGGTGGAGCATTTTCAATAGCAGGGATGAAACCTTCATTCTTTAAATCCTCTGCAATTATTGGACCGGCAACTTATGTGACTTCACTTCTTAAAGGAGATTCAAATGAAGATGCATTAAAAAACACAGCAGCCATGATGGGACTTCATTCTCTCAATTTTGCTGTAGCTAAATACCTTCCATATGGAGGCAACCCCCAGAAACAAATGGAGAAAGCCACTGGAGAACAACTAAATATAACAAAGCAGGAGGCACTGAAATATCTAGGTGTGGAAGAAAAAGCCACTGCAGAACAAATCAAACAAGCCTGGAAAAATAAAGTAGTAGAAATTACCAAAGCATTTCCAGCTCAGGCGAAACAAACCCCTCAAAAGATGGGGCAATTCAATCAAGCTTGGAATACAGCAAATCGCGCATATGAATTTATAACAAAAGCGAGCAATCCGGCAGGATATACAGGCAAATCATTCCGCCAGGAATTTCAGGATCTTTACTATGAACTCTGGCAGACAGTACCAGACAAAAGAGCGTTAATTGTAATAACGATCCGCAATTTGCCTGCAGGATTATCAGTAAGAGCAACCCTGGAAGATTCTCAAAGAAATGAAATTATCACAGCATTAGGTGGAGAAAATGCAAAAACCCGACTCGGCAGAGTTGCAGAATTAACAGATGCAGACTTAGTGGCAGTAGCAATGGAGAACAACATCAAGGTAAGTCCATCAAAAGGAATACTAGAACAGGCAATTGCCGAGGCAGCAAAAACACCCAAAGCAACCCAGCCAACAGTTGAAAGAACAGAGATTTGGAATGTGCCAGGCGATCTTATGCCAGTCAAAGGCAAACCTACCTGGAAGCATAGCAAGATGCTCTGGAATACCATGCGCAATCAATACGGCATGACCAACACCTGGGGCAAAGATATAACAAAAAATAAAGGAGCGGTCTTCTGGATTATCGACACCCTAGAAAACGGACTGGCAAGCAAAAAAGACTTAATGGCCGAAGCCAGAAAAACAAAAGGGGTACACATGGACAGATACCAGTATAAAAAACTCTATGCAATGTTTAAATCCCACGACTATGATATTGAAGGCTACAAAAAAGTAATGGCAACTTTAAAAGGATTAAAACCTGCGGTAATAGAAAAAACCCAGGAGTTTGCTGCTAAAGCTCAGTCACCAGCACAACCTGTTTCTATCTCTGAACCTGAAGTGAAACCGGCAGAGGGTTTTCAATTTGATCCCAATTCAACAGTAAATCAGGGCAAAGTGATAGTCAAAGACTCAAGCATCTTCGAGAAAGGAACGTTCTTCCGACAGAAAGGAAAAGATACTGGAGTGTCCTACTTAATGGGTAAGAATACTCAAACCGGGAATACAGAAGTACAGACAATCTATTTTGACAAAAAGTTATTTGCCGAAGAAAAAGCAGCTAAGTGGTGGACGAAAAATGCAGACAGATTTATAAAACCTTGGAGTGTAAAAGAAGAAAAACTTCCATCTACACCAGAACCAAAGCATGTGTCTGAGATAACAAAAGAAGGTACAATCCGAGTCGTCCGTTATTCAACAGAAAAAACAGTCAATACCGATGAATTTAGAGGCGGGACTTGGTATGCAACACCGGAAAGCAAAACATTTGATTTCAGCAAAGAAGAAGGCATTGGAGGAAATCTAAAAACTGAAACAGCGGTAGAAGTTAAAAATCCTCTTGTGATTAAGGGAGCAAACACAGAAGATGGTTCGTTTGCTGTGGTGAACGAAGGTTATGAAAACTTCCTGCCAGAGCAACAGAAAAACCTTGCAAATGAATTATGGGAAAGAATTCATACACCTGAAGAAATCCCAGACGAAACGGAAACAGAAGGGATCATAAGTGATATCTTAATCAGAAATGGAGACGGTAAAGATCAGATTGCCAATGTAGTCAAATCATCGAACAAAATCGACGCAGCCATGGATCTGATAATTTCCAAAGGATTAAAAGTGGAGGGTTATGATGCTCTTATACTCACAAACACATATAAGGATCAGGAAATAGATAGACATGTATTTAAGTTTATAAAGGAAACCGAACCTACTGTAAAACCTTTAATAACTGATAAATTTACCCCAGCCGAGCAAAAAGCTGCCAGAGCCGAAGAAATCAGGTTGAAATATAGGCCGGAAGAAAAAGAATTGCTCGATGTAGAACGAATCCCTAGTATTGGTGAAATCATGCGAAGCACAAAATTCAAAGATAGAATCTCCGGAAAGGTAACTGCGCCTGATACACCAAGAGCAGATGAATTAAAAGATGCCCCCTCAGGGCAGCCACCTAGATCCCCAGAAGAAACACCCTTATCAGGTTCAACTCCTCCGCCTGAAGGCAGTGCACTTAGTGCAATAGATGCGATGGTGGGCAAAAAGTCCGCAGTAAGGAATATTGGTGAAATGATAACAGGAGCAATCAGATCATTCCCCCGTTTGTTTACTGATAGGTTTGCGGCTATCAGAAAATTTGAAGATGATGTCAGTAAACTGCAAGGACAACCAATAGATATAAACTCCAGTCCTTACGTAGCAGCCAGAATGTATGCCGGAAGGTTTGGTATTGTGGAAGGAAGTTTTCGAGATTTACAAAAAATATTAGAGTCAGTAAGAAAGCTGCGGCCAGATTTCACAAGGTTCGTATTAGCACAACGTGCCATTGAAAGGGGTGAGAGAGGATTTCAAAACCCAGCTGGAGTAACTCAGGAGACTGCCAAACAAGCACTTGAAGAACTAAGAGCAAAGGTCGGCGAAAAAGTATACCAACAATTTGAACAAGCTGGGCAAAATATCCAGGACTGGTCCATAAACACAATCCTAAAACCTATGAAGAATGCAGGTATTCTTAGTAACGAAGCATTCAACGCGATAACCGAAAAGAATAAGCACTGGATGCCCTTCCATGTTCTCGATTACCTGCCAAGTCCGGAACAGGCAGACAAGATACCAATTGGCAGTGAAACCTTTTCAGTGAGTAAACAAGGAGTAGTAAAAGCGCTGGAAGGAACAGAGAAAATTATCAGAGATCCTTTCGAGTCTATTCTCGACAACCTGACAAAAGCAGTATCGCTAACCAAAAGAAATGAAGTAGCTCGTAAGTTAATAGACTTGAGGAACGTTCATCCGGAAGCAAAAGAGTTTATTAAATTCCTGCCAGGAGATCAAAGACCACAAGAAGGATGGGACAGCATCTCTGTATTTATAAAAGGTAAAGCAATCCGCTGGGCATTACCAAACGAACTCTCAGAAGCAATGCATGCTATGACTCCGCCGGAAGCAAACCTTCTTGGGAAAATGATTCTGTTGTCCTCCAAAGCATTCAAAGCGGGTACAACTACTCTCTATTTTCCATTCACTCTGTCCAATGCAATCAGGGACTACCAGACAGCCACAATGGTATCTAAATGGGGCTTTAATCCGGCAGTCTGGCTCTCAGGTTTTGGAGATGGACTCAAAGGTGCATTCAAATGGGAGTCAAAAGCCTATGACGAATTCATGAGAAATGAGGGTGGCTATGGAGGCTATATACAATCTGCCAAAGGACTCGCTATAGCGTCAAAAGAATTATTCGCACCCCAATGGATGCAAAGAACAAAAGCAGTCCTTAATCCATTTGAATTGATAAGTAATTTTTCAGAAGCAATAGAACTGGCTCCCCGTCTTGGAATTTACAAAAAAGGAATAGGCAAAGAGGGAGTAACACCTCTGGAAGCAGCATTTGAGGCAAGAAACGTCACAGTCGACTTTGCCAAAGCAGGTATAGAAGGAAGGCTTATTAATATGTGGATTCCATTCGTAAATGCCAGATGGCAGGGGTTACTCAACGTAGGGCGTGTAATGAAGGACAATCCGCTAAGAACTGCAGCAAGAGCGCTGGCAATGACTGTTCTGCCAGGAGTAGCAACCTATTTTTATAACGTCATGAATCATGAGGAACTTTGGGATGATATTCCACAATGGGCAAAAGACACCTACTTCATCATTATCGTAGGAGAAGAAAAAGATAAAGACGGCAATACAGTACCAAAAGTGGTGCAAATTCCAAAAGGAGATATCGGCGCAATTTTCTTCAATCCAATCATGTACGCACTGGAATATGTAAGAAAGCAAGAACCGCAAAACCTCTTCGCGCTGGGGTTGGAATGGACCAGCCAGCTCTCGCCTGTGCCATTTACCAGAGATGGTGAATTATCAGCGCAGGCATTTTTGGGAGGCGCTCTTCCTCCGGCATTAAAAACACCAATAGAGCTGGCAACCAATACAAACTTCTTTACAGGCTTTCCTGTAGTGCCAAGAAAGCTGGAAAAGGTAGCACCCTCTGAGCAATATGATGAAAGAACTCCGGAACTGGCAATAACAGTAGGCAGAGCATCGGGAGTAAGTCCTATGAAACTGACTCACGCAATCTACGGCTTAACAGGCAGTTTCTCCAAAGAATTAATCAATCCGACAGATATCCTCGGAATGACAGCGCAGCGCTTTTACAGGGCATCAGGTGGCGAGAAACAACGCCTTGCGTGGGATTTGAAGTATGACACCGAAGTTGGCTACAACACGACCCGCTTGCAAATTCAGAAAGCCATGCAGGAAGGTAATATGCAGGAAGCACAACGGATCGCTACAGAGTGGAATACAAAAGCTGCACAAATTGTACCCGTTATAGTTCCGCTTCTTATGAAAGATGATCCTAAAGAAGCTGCCAGTTTTCAGAAAAGCGTCACATTCGGTAATGACGATATACAGAGACTACTGAAATTAAATCCTCCTGCAGAAAACACAAGTCAACCGAAAGGCTCAGAGATTAGAGGTATTAAAAATTTATTAAGAGGTAGCCAACCGCCTGCAGGTGCATCTCAAGCACAACCAACAATGGGTCAATTTTTCCCGGGTAATAAACAAAGCGGAGATGATCAAACCATTAAAAACTTAATTTATCGATAAAAACTATGGCAGATATCATACGATCAATAGAACCATTTGAACTGACACAGGGATTCGGAGACAACCCTCAGGCTTACGCCCGTTTTGGACTAAAAGGTCATAACGGTTGGGATTTAAGAACTCAATATCCGGATACTCCTAAAGGCTTCAGGAACATACTGACTTCATGGTTGAGCAAATTTTATACCCAAGGAAACGAAGGAAACGATGGTTTCGGGCTCTATTTTGAAGTTATTGTACAACTTTATAACACATATAAACTCACTTACGCACATTGCAATTCGATAGAAAACTTTCAAACAAAAAACGAAGGTGAAGCAATGGGCATAAGTGATAACACTGGAAACAGTACCGGCAGTCACCTTCATCTGACAGTAAAAAGAGGTTCACTCCAAAATGGAAAGTTTATAAGCGATAACTACAATAACGGCTACTTCGGAGCAATTGAACCACAAGAATTCTATGATGAATTAAGACAGTATAAAAAAGAGAAAGGTACAACACAAAACCCAGAAGGCTGTCTTGTCCCCAACACTCTAGAATGGAGGCAAAAGTACGAAGAAATTGTAAGTAGCGCTAATAAATGGGCAGAAACGCTAAAGATTTTAGAGATAACTGATGACCCTAACACTACCCCTCCCGATAGAATTAAAAGCACCATCGCTGGGTATAAAAGTAGGGAAACAGACTTAAACAACAAGCTAAATGAGAAACAACAACAGATTGATGTTGCCAACAGAGAACTAGAGAATAGAAAAGAACAAGTTAGCAGAATGGAAAAAGGACTGCTAGATAAGGAAAAGTATTACAAGTCCCAAATAGACGCACTAAATAAACAGATTAAAAACGGCTCTGAATCTCTACCCTTGGCACAGGCTAGGATAGGGGTACTGGAAAAGGAACTTGACGAAGCTAATAAAGCAAAAGGGGGAGCGTTACTGGGAGCTGAAGAATATAAAACAAAGTTCGAGTCATCCCAAAAAGGCACACTAATACCTACTCCGCAAATTATCTTCTCGTTAATTATTCAGTACATAGGAAATAGTCTCAAACCAAAAGGGGGTGATAAGCATGGATAATCTCTATCCCGAATGGAAAAAAGTAGCCTGGCGATTTATTCGTGTTTTTATATCCGCCTTCCTTTTTACAGGATCACTGGTTCTTATGAATGCACAGCCAGAATCTCTCACTAATGAGGATAAATTCCTAAATACATTAATAATGCCTTTCTTTTTATCAGGGGCAATTGCAGGAATTAATGCCGTTGGAAAGCTGTTGCGTGATCTATTAGGTTCAAAGGGAAAGGATGGTTTAGTAGATAAACTGCCATTCTAGAAACTATGGAAAAAAGCGGACCAGTAAATACTATAAACATGCTTGAAAGAGTAGCCAAACTCGAAGAGCGGGTTGATGGCGGGTTCAGCTATGTCGAGAAAGAACTGACGGAAATAAAGGAAAATCACTTGCAACATCTGCAGGCAGATGTGAGTGAGCTAAAAATCCAGGTTAATACATTGGCTGTAAAAATAAGCATTGCTGTGGCAATAGCGACTATCATTGTGGATATTGCCTTCCGCTTTTTCTTTAGATGAAGGTATTATTTACCCTTCTTCTTTTCTTTGGTAGGAAGTGGTTCGTGACCCAGAAGATTTTGGAGATCCTTTGTAAAGCCTTCAAAGGCATTGGCATTCAAAACAGTGAAGTAATTTGTATCAGGTACACCTGTAAATATAAGTGTATCGCCGGGCTGGATATTTTGTGCCTTTCTTAATTTTGCAGGAATAACCAACTGGCCTCTAGAACTTACTGGAGATGTTCCATAAACAACAGTTTTTGCCTCTTTTCTTACTGCTTTGCCCTCTTTTTGCTTTGTTTTGTTTTTCATATATTGAAACTAAATTTTGGGCAGTGTAAAATCTTAGATAAGAGAAATCTTAAATCTCTTAAGTTTATTAGAATGTATTATACAATAAACGTGGATAAAATACGCAAGGAAGATGCTATAATAAAAACGTTAGCTGGGAGAAGCAAAAGATTTTATACCCATGTGGTCTTTAAGAGATTGGAGCTGTAGCTGGAGATCTAGTGTGATATAGTCCCTGAGGCTAAATAGGTCCGAGCCAATTACGCTCCCCCGCTCACAAGTCTTAACTTGCTTTAAGTGTATTTACAAATTTGTGTAATTTTACCGACTGGATTCTTGTAGATGATAGACCTGCATTTTTCGTAATAGATCAAACAGTTGTTCTGATAATTCTTTCTCAGTTTGCAGCTGTCCGGCCTCTTGGGAACTTTTCATAAATCTTTTTTTTATTTCTTCAAATCCAGCAGGACTGAGTAATTGCCGGGCGTTTTCAACTTGAATTCTTGCTCTGTTTCTACTTCTCAGCCAACGTGCTGCTAATTCATTATTCCATTGATCGATAGTGCCATCAACAAACACATGCCATTCTTGTCCAACTAATATTGCACCCGCAAATATGGAATTAAAATCTGTCAATCCCATATCTTCTTCTATTGCTTGCCTGCTTCTGTGAACTAAGCCCTCATAAGAGGGTAAATTATTCACATACCAACCCGAACTTTCTGATACAGCAAATAATTGCTCAATTAGAAATGATCCCGGCCGTTTATAGTTGCCTTCTACCAGCAATAAGCCTGCTTGGGTAACAGAGGGGATAACTCTATAATCTGGATAGCCCATTCGCTCAAGTTTTCGTTTAGCCAATTCAGCAACTTTCTGCGGACTTTCTTCACTTTTCTCCTTGCATACTGCCAGCTGGTCTCTATGACAGTAGGCAGAACAGACGGATTCAAACTTTGGTTTTGTATCGCCCGACCAATGTGCCAATCTATCCGGTGTGGGCTGATGATATTTTAATGTCATCAGCTGTGAAACAGCGCAACTTGTGTTATTGTGCACTGGGGTGCTGATCCCCATATCTGATGCGACTTGTCTAACAAGTTTTTTTATACCGTCGGGTAAAATTTTTGCTACAGGATAATCAATCGCAGTGTATTCGGGTGGTAACGGATACCCGGCTTTACTAAAAGCTTCTGCTGTAACACCCCGATATACAAAAAGACCTCCAACCGTATAAATATCGGCAAATTGTTGCGTATCATGAATAGTTTCTTTAATTTTACCTTCAGTTGCATTAATTCCTGTGATCATAGGACGCATAGAAACAATAACCGGAATGCCTGCATTGTGCATTTGCTCCATTGTTTTTAAGCGTGCTTTTCCGTTTATTGGTTCAATTTCCTGTGGCATTCCGCTGTAGGTTACAATGCAGATAGGCCTTCCTCCCATTTCTTTCACTTTTCTTATTTGTTCTGCATAGTTTGGAGTAATGCCCATTTTTGTAATAAACAAAATTGGCCCGGTGTGTTGTAACTCGGTTACCATTCTTTTCATGATTTCAACAGTTTTGCCCCAATCCATTCCAGGATCATTGAAGTTTTCCAATATAACTGAAGAGCTTGTTTCGTAGTATGGATATTGCCCTATTGCATTTATTAAATCATCTGCGGCAATTTCTTGATCTATTTTGTTGCCAACCATGAGTCTGGAATTAACTGATATGCCTCCGTCCACCCCACAGGACAAATATCCGGCTATTTTATCTCCATTTGTGTTTTTATCTAAAGAGATTTGGTTGCAATAAATACATCCGACTGCGCATCCGGGACCGCTTTCTCCAGCATGAACAATTCCGGTTTTTTTCCAAAGAGCAGTCGGACGCAAGCTCTGGTCAATGTGTTCAGAAAATATGAGATCTGCAGAAGGTAAGCTTACGCCTTCCAGAGGTGTAAACGTTCCAAAAACAGGATTGCCTTCTGCTTCTCGTCCCATTGGGCGGACGTATTTATTAGAATTATTTGATTCTATTGACATTTATCCTCCGGTTATAGATCTATTGGGAAGGTTTAAAGAATTATTTAGCCGCTCCAGTGCTTCTGTAATGATTCCCGGGACTTGTGGTAATGTGGGCAATCTTTTTAGGGCATCTAAAGGCACCCAAGTAAAAGCAGAGGATTCATGATTAGCGCCTATATTGATATCTTCATTTGCCAAATCAATAATATAAGCAAACATAAGCCGGTGATAGGAAATTACTTTCCCGTCCGGCTGTTGCTTTTGAAAAGTTGATGAACGGATAATCGGCCCGGGAATGATAATCCTTGCGTCCGAGTTAAGTTCTTCTCCTATTTCCCTTTTTAATGTATCTTCCGGATGCTCTCCAAATTCCAAAGCGCCCCCGGGCAATTGCCACTTATTATGTTCCTCAGGATTGTCTGGTTGATAACGTTTGGTTAACAACACCTGATTATCTTTATTGAATGCAACTCCTAATACACCAGCAATAAGTACTTCTGCTTTTGACATTTTATTATAGTATTATATTTCCCACACAAATATAAATAATAACAAAAAAATAGGAAATAGTCAAAACTATAGGGTTAACTGTGCAAAAGTCCTGCAAGGGTTATTTTCCGATATTGGGAAAACAAGCATCTAATTCATAAGGTGTGGGTTTAACAATGCAGGCCCTTGATGGGAATTCTACCTTACTGATGCTGCAGACATTGTTAGATAATTTAAGGTGCAAGCCAAGGATTCTATTTAACTGCAATAGATATTAATTTTTCGTGATATTCCGGCTTTATTGTAGTATCCACTCCATATAAAACTATTTCTGTAATATCAAATGTCCAACTTACTTTTTTAAGTCTGGAAGTTAATTCTGCCTTGGAAGCTTTAAATACAATTTGAGCCTCCGGATCTCCTACCCAACAGAAGTATATCAAAATTTGCTTCTGTAAATACATAAACTACAAGTTTTTGAAACTGCAGGCAAATCTCCGTTTAACAAAGTTGAAATTTCGCGGATTAAGTTATGGAAGCTTTCCGTATCTTCTTCTACCGGATGATATTTTGGAGTGGTAGTAAAAATTACTTTTCCATCTACTAATTTCATTTCATCAGGGTTAATACTTACAATACCCATTTTTGAAACTTTAATCGGTTTTCCGCTGCTTGGGTTTTCCAGCGCAAATTTATATGCGTGTAGTTGACTTATATATTTGGATATTTTTTCGCTGTCCGGAGTGGTTATTTTAAAATCTATTATTGCAAAAGTGCCATCATCAAGCTTACTTAAAATATCAAACCTGCCGCTAAGATAGCAGTTTGTACCGTCAATAGTTATTGATTTCATATAGCCTTCCTGAATTTCTATAATTCCGCTTGGCAAGTCCGGGTGAATATCGGATAAATTCATTCCCATGATTGAATCCTGCAATAATTTATTAATCCGGCCAAACATGGAGGGGAATATACCGGAGTGGAAGACACCCAGTTTTACTTTTTGGTAATAGCAATGTTTACAGTCATTCCAAAGGTAAGCAAAATCCGAAGGACTCAGTTTATATAATTTATCATCTTTAGATTGCGGCACATATTCAGACTATGATAAAAATTAATCTGAAGTCAAGAGTAATTTTTATACAAAAGTTTTTGCGTCTTTGGTACCTTACACACAACGGTGTTGGTTTAAACGTAGAATTTTCTTATTTGGGTTTTAATTCTAAATCTTCTTTTTGAAGATCGAACTTCACAACGAACTTATCAAAAAATCCTTTTTGTCCAACAATTCCATAAGCTGAACTTCTCATAGACATAAATCCAGCTTCTGTTTTATATTCCAAGCCTCCTACCTTTATCAGAATTTCATGGAGATAGTAGAATTCCGGAAAACCAGTTAATCCCGAAACTTGTTGGCGTTCTCCTTTGAGTATATCTATTCCTAAAATCTCGGCTATGTGTGCGTCAAAAATACAAAGATCTGCTCCTGAATCCACTAAAACTTCATATGGTACTTCTACACTATTTTTAATAATTTCAATTGGAATCACAGGACGAAGCACTCTAGGGCCGTATTTTTTATACCTAAATTTCATTGATGAGAGCCAACGTATGAGGTAAGTTTGGAAGGGAATTTAGTTAAAATTGGTTTATTATAACCCAATTTTCGTGCCTTATCCCACACTGATTTAGCAGTTCTACCGCTTGCTAAAACAGTCTTTTCATCATTTTTTAAAGCCACCCAGAGGCCTTTATATTTTTTATAGATTTGCGTCCAATCTATTGCCATAAACAAATAATATCATAGTTTTGTAAGTTTTCTGCAAGTAATTTTATCTTCCATTTCTCCTTCTTACCCCTCATAGTTTCGTATTGTGGAGGCATGGATTTATCCAGGATGCAGTCAAAAAATTTCCGAAATCCCCAAGTGTCCTCTCTGATCCACTCCCCAGGTGGGATGGGATTGTGTTTTTTGACGCTTTTTCAGTCAATGCCAACACGAATATGCCAACAAGAATGATAAGAACAAGCAAAAAAGAATTGCAAAATGCAGGTTCCACAATTGCAATTTCAGATCCTTTGATATGACTATGAAACAGTCGGCCGAGTTTGTCCTATACCATCAGGTGCGGGATTATAAATATTACGCAAAAATTTTCAAAAAGCTTTCCAAAAAATTTATTTGTCTTAGGCTATAACAAATTTAATCCTTCTAGCTTCAAATCATTAATGATCTCTCTATAATTAGGGATTGTTCTGCTAACTAGATTCCAAAATTTTGATGAATGATTGAATTCTTTCAAATGACATAATTCGTGAACAATAATGTAATCTTGCAATTCAGTAGGAAGTAAAGCAATTTTAAAGTTGAAGTTAAGGTTCTTTTTCTTTGAACAGCTTCCCCAACGTGTTCTCTGATTTTTAATAGCAAGCTTATTAAATTTGTACCTATATATCTTATTAAAGTGTTCGATTCGTACGCTAGTAATCTGTAATGCTATTTCTTTATGCTGAATATAAGCTTTGGATGTTAGTTTGAAAGTTTTAGATAAAGACGCATTTTTAAAGAAATCTAGTTTTGATAATACCCACTTTGATTTCCCAATAATGTATTTCTCTGCTGTAGTCTCATTTAGCCCTTTAGGCAGCGTAACTACAAAATTACCATCGCAATAGACAGCTAATCTCATCCGTTTTGCTTTTCTACTTCGACGGATTAAGTAAGTTACGATTCGATTATGCAAGGTAATCTTTCGTTTCATTAGAATTTTTTGATCACAATATCAACAAGTCTATTTAAGAATTTTGGGAAATCCTCAACTTGTATTCTATCCTTATACTCTTTGAGAAGGAGTTCTTGGACAATTTGCTTTACACCTTTGAGAAATTCCTCACGTTTTGATGAATTTTGCCAGCCCTCGTCAAGAATAGACTGCAATCTTTTTGAAAGGTCTTTTGACAAAGTTAGCAGGAGTGGTTGATCTGTTTTTGGTAAAAACTCTTGAGAAATCACAAATAATCCATACTCTCTCAAATTAAGTCCTAAGTCTTTTGCTTCATCTGCCTTGCTCTTGATATCATTCATTAAATCAAAGTAACGTTTGATTCTTTCGGAAAGATCAATTTGGTGCTGTTCAAACTCCTTGCGAATGGCAGTTAATCTTTCGCTAAACTTTTGAAAAATAGGATTAGTATCAATATTAATAGAAATTTCCTGCTTAAGCATTTTTTCAAGATTTAACGCTTTTTCTTCATCGTCCATTTTGTCTAATCGTTCAAGAGTATAAATATCGTTGATTTTTAACTCTCTAAAATTTTTAGTAATTCCTTCGTAGTCAATTTGTTCTTGAATCAATTTCTTAACTTTCTCCCCATATTGTCCAAAGGTTGGTATATCGCCAGTGCGGAAGGCTTCCATTGCAATATTTTCTGCACGGAAATCATTAAGGAAGGCAATATAAACACTGGTAATCCATTCAAACGCTCGAATGTAGTCCGCGAGGAATGGATCTGGTGACAAAACCTCAAATAATAATTTTAATCGACTATACTTATCAGTAAAATAACGTTGTTTTCCTTCGTTATCAATAAAGATCTTAAGGCAAGTCCTCAAGTTTTCGATAGATGGATCTTCTTGATTAATGCCAATAAAAATATCTTTAATTTCGGTTAATATTTCTAGGAATTCCTTTTTTAGGTGATCAAGGTCTATAAGTGCTGAGTCAATTATGCTTTCATCAAAATTTAAGGCTTCATAGAGGTTTCTAGTAATACCATAATAATCAATAATTTTTCCACATCCCTTGTTCGGGTAAACCCTGTTCGTACGAGCTATGGCTTGCAGCAAATTATGATCTCTCAAAGGCTTGTCAAGATACATTGCTTGTTCAATCTGAGCATCAAAACCTGTTAGGAGCATGTCGCATACCAATAGTAATCTCAAAGGACTTCTGTGGTCTTTGAACTTATCAATAATCTTTTCTCTTTGAGCTTTGCTAGTATTATATTTTTTTAGATTATCAGCATCAGTGTTAGGATCACCAGATGAATAAATAACTTCTGTCCAATCAGCAGGGATTAACTCGTCAAAAAGCTCCTTGAATCTGGCTGTGGCTTCCCGATCATAACAAACAACCTGGGCTTTAAAGCCATTCGGCTCAATGTAAAGCCTGTAATGATCAACAATATCTTGAGCAACAGCCCTCATTCGTTTATCCAGCTTTATTAGCGCCTCTTTCTTACCATATCTACGCATAACTAGTTGCTTTTGTTCAGGAGAAAGATCAGTTGTCATCTCATCAAATTGCTGATCAATTTTTTCTTCATCAATAAAGAATTTCGAAAGACGAGCTTCATATGTTACAGGTAATGTTGCACCATCATCAATTGCTTGTTGAATCGAATAGTAATCAAGATATCTTTCGCCTTCTTGGCCAAAGTTTCGGTGAGTATTTAAGGTTGTTTTATCAATTGGTGTGCCTGTAAATCCAAAGAAAAAGGCTCTTTGCATTGAATCTCGCAATTTTATCCCAGCCACACCTTCGTTTGATCGATGAGCTTCATCTGAAAGGATAATGACGTTTTCATTAGGATTCTCAAGGTGTAGCGGAAGCTCGTTGAACTTCTCGATAGTTGAAATAAAGATTCCTCTTTCATCATTGGTGATTTTTTTCTCAAGGTCTCGACAAGAAGTAACCCTGATTACGTTTTTACCGCCCGCATTGACGAATGTATCATGAATCTGATCATCAAGATCAATACGATCAACAAGGACAAACACCTTTGGATTCCTGAGCGTCTTATCAAATCTAAGTTTCCATGCTGTAAAGAACATTGTTAAAGATTTTCCAGATCCTTGTGTATGCCAGATTAAGCCTTTTCTCTTTTCTCGATCCTGTACTCGTTCAACAATTTTATTGGTTGCACGAAGCTGTTGATAGCGGGCGATCTTTTTGACTCGACCATCTTTTGTCTGCTCAAAGACAATAAAGTTTTTGACTATGTCTAACAATCTTTTTTTCTCAAGTAAGGATGTCAGGGTCATTTCAAGCTGTCCGTCAAGTTTTTTTTCAAGTTTTTCATCTTTCCACTGCAAGAAATACTGCTCTGGAGCATAAGTGGTTGCATAAACAGTTTTTAAGCCATCTGTCGCAACATTAAAGCAGTTCGGCCAATACAGCTTCATTGCAACTCGTTCATAACGTTTTATTTGGCCAATTGCATTTTCGTAACTAACGCTTGTTGATGCGGTAGGGCTTTTTGCTTCTATATCAGCAATGGGGACACCATTAAGAAAGATCAAAATATCAGGGCGTATATTTTCCAGATTGCCTTCAAAGTAGAATTGATTTGTGACTATAAAGTGATTATTTTCAGGATTGTCGTAATCAACAATCATATAGTCACGCATTTTGCCTGTTTCTGAATCCTTTAGATTTATGCCATTACGGAGCATATTCAAAAAACCTTCGTTTGTATCAATTTTCTTTATTTCTCGGATAACACTTTGTACTTCTGTATCATCTGTAATGTTATTGATTCGCTTTATAGCTTCCGCAAGATGAGAATTGATCAGATATTCATTTTCTAATTCTCTCAAAAGCGCAAATTTTTCAGGAGTAATGTACTCATAGCCCAGATTTTGGGATAAGAATTTGATGATATGTTTTTCAACTGTATATTGTTCGTTAAATTTCATATAGTTTTAAGAAAATCAAAGTCCTTTTCTGAAATATATTTATTTGTTCTCTTGAATAACAGTTCTGTCTTTGTTAATGGTTTAGACTGGATTTTGATTGAAGCTTCGAATGTTTTTTTATACTTAGTAATAATATCGTTTGCAAAATCATCTATTGAGTTAACTACATCATAATAAAACGTATTCGCGTCTAACATCAACACGTTATCAATAAATACTAGATGATTTCCAGCCTGTACTTCTTGCGGATTATTTTGATTTCCGATTGTAAATTGTAGACCGATTACTTTCTTTTTGTAACTAAAGCATTTTGGTTCATGCTGATGGAGCAAACCATGCCGATACACAAAAACCATAAAAGCTGCAACTTCTTTATAACGTGATCTTTTAATACCCATGACTTCTGATAAATAGGTCTTAATATTTAATCCAGTTGAGTGAGGATTTCCAGTTATATAAGAACCCAACCCATCAATCTCAGGAAAAAGCATTCTAGGAATGGCATAAAAACCAGCTCCACCGGTTTGATCGATTTGACTAGACCAACCTTCAAAAGCTCCGCCCACATCATTTATAATTGATTGTTTAATGCGGTTAATTAAATAACTTTTAATTTGATCGTCTGTGTATTTATTTTTAAGTTTCATAGTTAAATTACTTTAATGGACAAATTAGAAATGATGATAGTAAAAGTAAAATTCCAACTACAGATAAAATAAGAATCACTCTATGGGGAGGTATTTCATCCTTCTGTTCTTTTTTTCTTCCAATGAATTCAAGGATTTTATTGTTCTTTTCTGAAATAGCCAACATATTAGATTTTTTTAATGTTTGACTGTTCATGTAATCTTTACTTATTTCCAAGTAGACCTTGTCTCGATCTTTATACAACTCAGAAACTGTATTTGATGATTTTTGTATTGCTGAAAGATTGGATTCGTAAAAGCGTTTTAACCACCATAAACCGACAAGGATTGACGATACCAACATTGCCTCTCCAGTTAGAAAGATGTAAAGGTTTTTTACTCTGTCTATCGCTGTAAACCCAAAACCTGCAAAAATGCCAACAATTGAAAGCATCTGGTAAGTAAAGCCAATAAAGCGATATAACAAATCTATTTCATTCTTTCCGTACTCTGCCATCGCTTCACCCTCCGTCTTCAAACCCTTTGAAAAGACTCCCTCGTAAAGCTCTCTATAATCCTGCTCTGATAGTTTTATTGTGTCGTTATTCATATCAGTTAATTTGTACTTTCTGACTAAAAATATCTTGCATAAGTCCATTTTTTAGGTCTTTTAAAATAGCTATTTGTTTAATTTCCGAGTAATGCTTCAAGTCTAACGTTTTTAATTGACATACGATCTTTAACTGTTCGTCTTGTGGAAGAATTGGAATTAACAAATTCTTCAAACTTCCAATCGGGAGTTGTGGTTGCGCTGAACCAGACCCAAGTTGGATATAACGTTCCTTAAAGAGCGGACTCTTTAACAGGTAGTACAGGAACTCTGGAGCAATTGATTTTCCTGCACGAAATATCAACATCCCAGAGTTAATGCGAATATGGTCATAAATTATTGAATCGTCATAAATTGCAACATTTCCTACTGTTCCTCTAGTTGTAAGTATCACATCCCATCTGTTTAACTTTCCTTTCCGCAATTGCTTGTCTTTTTCCTGAGAAATAAAGATAGGCTCACTAAAGTCAAAAGAGTCATTGCGGATATTTCTATTACTTAAAAATAAACAAAATCCTTCTGAGTAAAATTCATGCTGTTTTGGATAATTTACACCACGATCACCATCTATTATTTCAATATCAGATTCCAACATAGAGCTAACGCTCCATTCTTCAGGAATATCTCCGATTTTTGTTTTCTTAAACTTTTTATGTCCAATTCCTTTTGTAAGTAACTCTCGCATCAATCCTTGCTTCAAACTTTCAGTTTTCTGGATAATCTGATCAGTCTTTTGGATTGCTTCATCAATAGAAGATAAGATTTCAACAATTTTTTTCTGACCTTCGTATCTAGGTAGACTAAGTGGAAAATTTTGCAACATATAAAGTCGTAAAGACTTCACTGTTGAACCAACAGCCATTTTTAAAAAGTATCTTTTATTGTAATCTATCCAATAATAAAGGAATTTTATACTTATCTGATTTTTTTTCTTCGAGAAAATAGCGTATGCACGTTGATGTAAATCAAACTTACCAAAATAGTATTGAGGGATAAATTCCTTACCCTCACCTGGAATAATGATGGCTTCTGTATCAAACAAGTATTTATTACTGTGCTTTATTTCTGTTGAGCGATCAAATAAAGGATAGGCTCCATCTACTACAGCGTCATCCGTATTCGTTTTGCCATTAGTAACTTCAAAAGAATCACCAATTTTCTGCTGAATCCACTTATTTGTCATATCCCAGCTCCTTCATAAATCCTGAAACTTTAGACATAGATGTGTCCCGCTCTCTTTCTATACCTTGAAGCTCGTTCCAGATATTTTTGACATCAATTTCCTTCTGCTCATCACTTGAATCAATATATCTTTTCACGCTTAGATTGTAATCATTTTTCTCAATTTCTTTTACATCTACCACACGGGCATATTTTTCGATATCCTGGTATTGGTCATAAGCCTTAATAATTTTGTCTATGTCCTGTTTTCTGAGGGTGTTTTGGTTTTTACCTTCAAGAAAATCACGCTCGGCATCAATTATCAAAACTTTACCTTTTTTATTTTCTAGCTTATTTCTATTAAAAATAAGAATAGCTGCTGGAATACCAGTTCCGTAGAAAAGTTTTGGAGGAAGTCCAACGACTGCTTCCAGAAGATCATTTTTAATAATCTGTTCTCGAATTCTGCCCTCACTCCCACTTCTAAATAGCACACCATGAGGCAACACAATGCCAGCACGACCATTTACATTTAATGACTTGAGTATGTGAAGTACGAAAGCATAGTCGGCATTTTTTTGTGGAGGCTGGTCATAACCTGCGGTACGGCCATATTTGTCGTTTTTAAATAGTTCAAACTCCCAGTCCTTAATTGAGTAGGGTGGATTCGCCACTACGATGTCAAAAGTTTGCAAATTGCCTATGTTGTTCAAAAACTGTGGATTGGCTAATGTATCACCGCGCCGTATATCCGCACTATCTAAACCATGTAAAAACATATTGATCTTGGCAATGGCAAAAGTGCTGATGTTAATTTCCTGCCCATAAAAATATAATGTTCGCGCAACGTGCTCGCTCGATTTATCTTTAAGATAGTTATATGCCTCAAGGAGAAAACCACCCGATCCCACTGCAGGATCATATACATGGTCTTTTTGATGAGGTTTAACAATCCCGATGATGATTCGTTCAACTTCTCGTGGGGTATAAAATTCCCCGCCCTTTTTTCCAGCATCTGCGGCAAATTGCTTTATTAAATATTCATAAGCATCACCTAAAAGATCAGAGCTAATGTAATTACTGCCAAAATTATATTGCGAGAAATGGTTTATCAATCTTTGTATGGTTTCATTAGGGAACCGGTCTTTATTAGCAAAATCCAGATCATCAAAAATCTTGTCTAATTTGGGGCTATTTACGTTAGTTATTTTGTCAAAAATATCATTAAGTCTTTGACCAATATTCTCCGAGGTCTCAGAAATGACGGACCATTTACAATCTTTGGGCACTTGGAATCTGTGGTTATAATCAGCCTCCGCAAGAGTTTTGTCTTTATATTCATCAATGACTTTTTTGTATTCCTCATCCCAAACATCGCTTATTCTCTTGTAAAAAAGTAGGCCAAAGATATATTTTTTATAGTCCGAACTGTCAATTTTACCTCGTAAAATATCTGCACTTTTCCATAAAAATTGCTCAAGTTGAGCCAAGGTAAGCTTGCTTCCCATTTCATCAGCTAAAATTTGAATATCTTCTCTTCGATATTTACGATCTTGTCTTGGCCCAACTCTCAAAGGAGTCAACTTTCCGGCTTTTTCCCAGTTTCGGAGGGTATCACGATGAATTTGAAATAACTTGGATACCTCACCAATGGTCAGAAGATCGGTAGATGTAATAAATTGGTTTATTTTCATTTTAAAAATGGAACTGTGTACTAAGCCAGGTTAATAACGCAATCGTTGGTGTGGCAACTGCGGTAATGTCGGCAAGAAAAGCAATATTATCTTTAGCTTTTTGAAGTATGCCGGTGTCAGGCTGCTGTTTTGCTAGTTGGCTTTTAATTGTCTCAAGGTCACTTTGAATTGAGATTTTTTGCTCGTCGGGTAACTCACCAAGGGCATTTACTCGACGCCGGAGATCCTCTGCAAGCTTATGTCCTTCCACAAACTGGGCGTTTGCAATATTTGCAATTGTATTTTGATTTCCAATAATAATGTTATTGCCATCTCCTGTTATATCACCTATGCCTGCGAAGACGTTACTCTTGTCAAATTTTGATCCATGTTCAAAGTATGCAAGACCCTCTTTAGTAAGGCAATATTTATATGAGGGCTTAGAATTACCAAATTTATTATTTGCAAAATAATTTTCTATTGCCTCTTCTTTTACAAATTCATTTTCTATAAGAAACCGTGTATTTGAGAATACTTCGTTTTCCTTTATTTTTGGTAAATCTTTTTTAACTTCTTGAGTGAGGTCTCTGATACCAACAAGTAATGACTTTTTTCCCCGTGCTTTGTTATGGATGCGGTAAAGTGCTTCAAGAATTTTTTCTCGGATATAATCTGAATCCATATTTGTGTGTTGGCAGTAAGAATATACTAATGGCATCAATTTGTCAAGTTTTTCTTTCATAGGTTTTCATAGGTTGTCAGGTTGAGCGGAATTAGTAGCAGGAGAGTATTTGGAGATATTGGGAATAAGTGGAACAAGTTTCTTAAAGGAGGTTATTTCTTTAATTTCAATTGCATTATTTTCTGCTTTCATTTTAACTCTGAATGTATGGAAAAGCTAGACTGATTAGTAGTAAGTAGTAAGTAGGGGTAGCTGGGATGATACTAGGTGTCAGTTATGTTCAATAAAGGCCTTATAACCAGTCAACTGTTTATTATTCCCTGAACCGGAATAGATATTTTTAGTTCCAAAGGTAAAGGAAATATTATTTTTGGACGATTCTGTAGTATCTACCACGGGTTTTCCCGCTTGTTTCTATTAAACCTTTGTCAACTAGGCTTTTCAGATCATACCGCAGGGTTCTCCCGGGGATTTTTGGAAATCTTCTTCTTATCATATCAAAAGATATAACTTTATGGTCTTTCATAATATTAACTATTTCCTCTTGTCTTGGGGCAAGAAACCTTTGTTTATTTGCAATTTCTTCCTCAAGTTGGTTTTTTAATGTTTCCAGTTGATCAAGATAAGCCTCCAGCATAAACTCAAGGTATTCATTTGTATTCTGCAATCCTTTATCCAGATGAAAATAGTAGTCACTTTTGTGGGCATCGAGATATTCTTCAAACGGGACCGCAAAGGCAAAGTTCCATCCGTAAGACTTTAAAACAGCTGATATCAGGAGCCTGCCTACTCTGCCGTTCCCATCCAGGAACGGGTGGATTTTCTCAAAGATAAGATGGCTAAGGAACGCCGTTACAAGAGGAAACCCTTCTTTTTTGGAATTGATAAATTGAAGTAATTGGTTCAAAAGGGGATTAATTTGTGAGGGGCGGGGTGGTAAATATACCGCAACATTGGCCTGATTAAAAATTACACTTACTTCGGTCCGGATTTGTCCGGCATCAGGACTTAAATCTTTAAGCACTACAAGGTGTAATTTTAAAAGAATGTTTTTAGAAAGAGGTTCATCGACCTTTATCCGGTTAATTAAATTTGCCGCATCTATAAGGTTAAAAATTTCTTTTTTCTTTTGTTTTTCCGTATTCTTAGATTCCAGATCAGAAATCTCAAGAGTATTTCCTTCGATACGGGCAGAGTAAAGAGAGCTTTTTAAGAGACTTATTCTTTTGATTTTATCCATGATTTTGGGAGGAAGATTGGCAGAAGAGAAGTGTATTCTTAAGACTTCGATTTTTGTTATAAGAGAGATTATCCTGTTGGTTGTAGTGTATAAAGGAGGGATCCACATAACCCTATTTTACCAAATATTGCCGAATCTTGCCATATGTTGCCAAATATTGCTTAAATCAGGTTGAGAAAATATAGAGTTCTTCTTCGGCTCTTGTGACAGCAGTATAAAGCCATCTGCGCCAGATATCATCTGTCATTTGTTTAAATCTTTCCTCAAATAAAATCACTTTTTTTGATTGCGACCCCTGTGCTTTGTGCACAGTTAAGGCATACCCAAAATCAAATAAATCCCCTGCCATAATTTGTGAGCGCTTTTCCGTAAAATTTAAGGGTTTATCAGAGTTAAACTGCATAACAGAAATAAGCCCCTCATAATTTTTGTCTTCATCATCCATACAAATTTCTGCTTCATACCAGCTGTTGTCTTTTTTCTTTATATTGATAATTGTTCCCAGCATGCCGTTTGCGATATTTTTTTTGTGATTATTCCGCAGGCAGATCACCCTGTCTCCTGATTGTGGTTCGGGTGATTCAAATCCTAAGATGTTTCTTATATGATTATTTAATTTTCTGCGGGTGGAGTTGTAACCGCAGAGGATCAGGGTATCTGTTTGAAAATTTGCAAGCATTTCTCCCATTTCTTCCCGGGCATCCGGATCATCAGGAGAAAATTTTTTGACACCGGAGGAATATTTGCCCGGACGGATTAAGCCGTGTTCTCTTGCCTGAATAGATAATCCGATTATCGGGTTTTGCCTTGCCTGACGGTGTATTTCTTCCAAACGCAAATTGGGATCCTCCATTAAATTAAAATTTCCTTTAATCGGGGGAAGCTGACCATGATCGCCAACTACAATAATCGGTACATGATAACCCAGGAGATGATTCCAGATTGTTTCATCTACCATGGAGGCCTCATCTATGATAATTAAGTTGCATTCAATTTCATCTTTTGTCTGCCAGCCGATAATTTCTTCTTTTTCATTAACAATAGGGGAGTAAATTAAGGAATGAATCGTGCTGACTGTATCTTTTTTTAAGATGACATTTTGCATTTTTAGTTTATTTTTCAAAACCCGGGCTGCTTTGCCGGTGTATGATGCAAACCCCACTTTTAAGTTTTTATTTTCTTTGGCAAGTTTTTGCCTTAAAATGGCAATTAAAGTAGTTTTGCCGGTGCCTGCATATCCTCCCAGGGTGATGAATTGCTTTTTTTCTTTTTCTTTTTTCCGCCAGCCGGCAGACCAGGCCAAAATTGAATCCAAAACATTTTGCTGGTCTTTTGAGAGATTAATCATACCTGTGAATTTTAATACTAAATATGGTAATGTAGGAATATGTCAGATACACAAGAGATTTGTCCCAAATGCGGCTCAAGCTTAGGCGAGGTTGTGCAAACTGCTACCGGTAAAAAGCTTAGGAGGTGTTCTGCCGGAGCCTGGAACCCCCAGACCAAAAAAAATGAGGGATGCGAATATGTTTTATGGCTTGCTGTTGAACCGCAAAATTTGGATGAAAAATGCCCCAAATGCGGTGCAGGATTGATTTTGCAGACCACGCGTTTTGGCAAGAAAATGAAAAAGTGCGCTAGTGGCGGCTGGGATAAAGAGGCCAAAAAAGCAACGGGTTGTGATTTTGTTGAGTGGATAAACGGCAGTTCTGAGCCTTTGGATGAAAAATGTCCTGACTGCGGGGAGTCTTTGGTTTTATATACAACAGCAGCAGGTAAAAAGATGAAGAAATGTTCAACGGCAGGCTGGGACAGGGAAGCAAGGAAAGCAACAGGTTGTACATATGTCCAGTGGCTAAAACCAGGGGAAATCCCCCAAACTCCAAGCAGTGCAGGAGAGGAATTTTTACCCCCGGAAAAATAGATTGATGTATGGAAAATGCCGGCGTAGAAATTAACCAAAACGCAAAAAAGAGCCTTGAAGACATTTTAAAAGAGGCGGATGAAAAGTCTGAGGGTAGTCAGGGAATAAAAGTTTCTGAGGCCTGGAGATATCGGGAAGCAGTCCGGGTCAAATACGGCTTGCCGGAATGCGGCTACAGGTGGGAGGATCCGATAAGGTATATCAGCGAAGCGGAAGGCTTGCTGAAAGAAAACGGAGTACAGGTAAGAGGGAAACATGAATTTTCCACCTTCTTTAAGGAAAACCCAGGCGCTATTGCATTACATTCCGGTCCTAATGTTTTTAGAGATTCAACTGTTGCGGTAGAAGAGGCTTCTGACGGGGAATGGTTTAAGCTTAGAGCCCGCGCTAATCAGTTAGCTCATGAGTCGGTTCACGCTTTTCAAGATATCAAATATCCAAGAATGCCGGATGAGGAAGCTGAAAGAGAAGCATTTTATTACCAGATGCTAACACCCCAGCAGATTGTTAGCCATAAAGATGATCCCGAATTTTTATATAGCCTGGTAAATGATGTAATAGAAGGTAATGTTCAGTGTTCAGTTTCGATTGATCAGAAAATTAATTAGTTATTTAACTAAATTTTGGCTTTGCACTTTCATAGCTTCAAGAATTTTTATTTTTTCTTCCCCTTCCAAAAAGTGCGGTTGTCCAAAATCTTCTATTTGAATAGGAAAAAATTCCGCATCAATTAAAGTTTTATCATAAAAAGTATATTTTCCCACAACTCCCTGCTTGGTTTTTAAACTCCACTCCTGATCAAAAATAAAATTCCCGTGAGCGTAAGTAATTAATTTATTTTTGTATACTTCAACGGGCTGGATCCAGTGCGGGTGATTGCCGATGATTAAATCTGCCCCGGCATCTATTGCAAAACGGGCTAAATATTTTTGTCTCTCATCCGGCTGGTCCTGATATTCAACACCCCAGTGGAAAGCAACTATGACTACATCAGCGATTTTCTTTGCCTTAAGAATTTCAGATTTTATTTTTTCTTCATCTGCATTGGAAATACCCGGCTGGGGTTTGGTTATATCGTTATACCCTAAAAAGGCAAATTTTAGTCCCCGGATATCCATAACAACCGGCCCGTTTACTCCGGTTACCAGGACCCTGTTTTTTACCAGAAGGTCATATGTTTTTTGCACGCCCTCTTTACCAAAATTTCCGGCATGGTTGTTGGCCAAAGAGGCAATATCAACTCCGCTGTATTTTAAGCCTTCTAAATTCCCGGCATCTCCGCAAAAAATCATTCCCTCATTGGTTAAAGGACAATTTGGAAAAAGCGGAGTTTCCAGATTTATGAAAGTAATATCAGCGCTTTTTAAAATTTGAGCAGTTTCCAGGTACGGCCATTTAAAATCTTTTCTAATATTGGCCTGAAAATTCACCGAGCGGGCAGGAATAATGTCTCCTGTTGCAATAATGGTTCTTAGTTTTTCTTTGGGAAAAGAGGAAATTTGATTATGACCGGGGCTAAATATTTGATCAATTGCGGGTATTTTTTCAATATAGGAGGGTTTTTCCGGTTTAGTAATTATATTTTTACCTTCAAGGAATACAGGTTTGATAATTTCTAAAGGCTTTTTAGGAAGCAGGAAAAAAACCAGCCCGGCAATTAATACTAAGGCAAGAATTAATTTGACCATGTTTTTAATGATATACTAAAGAATAGTAACTTATGACAGGGATATTTTCTTTTTTTTGCAATTGGCCGGAATTTGTATGATACAAAAGGTCCATTCCGGTTGTTCCCAGATTCTGCATTGTTTTTAAAAGTACGGTAATCGAAGGGGGGCTGTCCAGGTAGTCGCTGTTTAGCAGGTACAATTTTTGGAAATTAAATTCTTCAATTGCTCCTAATGTTATTTTGTCTTTTTCTTTGGCCTGCGTGCTTTTAAGATAGTGGGAAAAATCCACGGATGAAATTATAACCGTATCTTTTTTGCCTGAATTGCCAAGCTGGTTGGCCAGAATTTCGGCATCTTTTATATTCAGGCGGCTGCTCATAAGCAGGGGTACAACTTTTGCATCCGGCAGAAAATATTTAATAAAAGGCATCAGGGCAGACAAGGCCTGATCCTGCGGCAAAACATCCTCATCTATTTTAACAAGGTTTAACTCCTGAAGCCTGTTTAAGGTCATCTTATCCGGCTTGACCTTCCCGAAAGGAGTATCCCAGTCGTAAAGCGAGCTTAGGACCTTAAAATTTCCCTTTTCAAAGTGGTTGGGGCCAAGCAGGATAATGGAATCCGGTTTTTGAAAGGCAAGTCTTTTGAAAAAGTCAGCTATGATAAAGCTTGCAAAAAGATCGTGCGGGACAACGCCTCCTGCGGCGCGAAAACCAAACCCTTCTAAATTTTTAGTTTCTGAAACGGCATCATAAAAAGTTTTTTCTTCAAAAAAGAGGGGAGTGTGAGAATTTTCAGGTTTTACACTTCCGGAGTTTTTGTTGATTTGTCCCCAGGCAATTAAAATAAGAAAAAAGATAAAAGGCAGAAGAAAAAGGAATTTCTTAATTGTCATTTGGAGTTTGCGGAGGGGTTTGTTTTTTTCTGATCACCCGGATGATAACCATGAAAATTACTACCGTAAGCACTATTAATATTACTGCTGCTGCAAGTATTTGTTTTTGTCCTATGATGCCAACTTCCGGGGCGCGTTCTGCTTTTTTGGCAATATTTATTTTTTGTACATTTGAACTGCCGCTTATTTCCGGGGCATACATCAGTGAGGCAACCCCCGGAGGCGTTAAGAACGTGCCCTCGCTGACTACCCTGGCCCGGTAGGTGTAGGTTTTTTCTCCGGCCGGGATTTGATACAAAGACAGGATAATCCCGTTTTCCGTAATTTCCCTTTCAGTGACTTGGTTTGAATTAAAAGACATATTGCCGTACTGCTCGTTTTCAAATGATTCATTTATGGGTATCATGCCGGACGGCAGTTCGTCTTGTATGACTGCATAATTTTCTTCTGTTTTTAAGCCCCCGACAGTAATTTTAACCAGCGCAGTATCTCCGACCCCGAGGCCAAATTGAGGATTTTTCTCGTTTACGTACTCTCTCTTCACTGTTAAGCCGTTATTTTCTGCCTTGGAATTTTTGTCGGTCCGCAGTTCATTTACTGTTAAGGTTGAGTAAATTTGGCCGCTGCCGTTTTTGGTTACGGCAATTTTTGAGCCGGATGATTTTATGTTTTCGGCCGGGATATTGATATCTTTGATGGACTGTTTAGGGTCGGAAACCGTGCCGCCTGCAATTTGCTTACCGTCAATTGTTACGGCGTAGGAATAAGCAGGAGTTTGTTCCTCAGTACTTTTGGCAAATTCTGTCAGGGCCCGCAAAACCTGTGCAGTGGCAAAGGTGTTGGACCAGTAGTCTGATTGCCGGTTTCTGGTCAGGAAGCGGGCGCCTTTTGCAGCCAATTCCCTGTCCCCGTTTGTCAAAAGTATTGCCCTGATTGCAAGGGCTGTTGAAGCATCCCGGGAACCGAAGTTTATTTTTGTCCCGGCTTCCCAAAAAAGCGCATTGCCTTGTTCGCGGGCCATCAGGATAAGGGCATTTAGTCCGTTTGTTTGAGGGTTGGTGTCTCCGTTTAAGTAATTTGACATCACCAGCAAAGACAAAAGGTCCGGTGTCAGGCCGGGGAAAACAGGAAGCAGTTTGTTTGTACTGGTTTGTCCCAGCAGCGCCAGGCCGTAATTTTTCGAAATTATTTCTTCATTGCTAAACTTTTTTTCCTGACTTGAGTCGTAGTATTTATCCAGCAGCAGGTATGATTTTGCCTGATTTAAGATATAAGCATTAACTTTTGTGCCTGATTTTTGTGCCAGCAGCAAATATTCTAAAACATATGCGCTGACAAAAGGATTGGAATTGTCTCGGCCCCACCAAGTCCAGCCGCCATCTGATTGTTGCTGGCTTTCCAGTCTTTTAACCCCTTTTTGCAGGATATCGTCCGTATTTTTATCTTTTAAGGCATCGCCATAAAGATCCGGGTTTAATTTTGCAATAATTGCAGGCACTATGGTGCTGGTTGTTTGTTCGGTGCAGCCGTATGGATAGTTAATGAGGTATTTCATGGCCGAAGGCAGGGAACCGGTTATGGCAGGGGATAATGACAGGGTGATTTGGGATTTTTCTCTATGGCTGTCAGGGGCAAGTTTTACGTCAAAAGTTTTTGGCCCTTCTGCCGCATAGCTTAGTTTGCGTTCAAAGCCGAAGTTTTTCACCGGTATTTGCAGGGTAACTATATCAGCCAGATTTTTATCGGCTTTTGATCTTGCGCCAAAGGTAAGTTTTGCTGCCGGGTTTTCTGTGTCCGGTTTCACCTTCCAGAAAAATTCCTGCATGCTGTTTGATTTTATTTGAACATTTTGTTTTCTTTCATCCCCTACGTTTCCGGAGTCAAATTTTAAATCTATATCCAGGTTTTGGGCATTTTCCGTAAAATTTTGCACCAGGGCAGACAACACAATTTCATCCCCCACCCTTAAGATATTTGGCAGGATAGGGCGGATAACAAGGTCCTTATTTACCGTGATTTCAGCAGTGGTTTGTCCGACTTTTGTATCGGTTGTGGCGGCTACGGCTGCAATGGTCCAGGTAGTCAAATTATCAGGCAGCTTAAAGCTTACCTTGGCAAGGCCGTTTTCATCCGTATGTACGGAAGGATTCCAGTATGCAGTATCTTTAAAGGCATTTCTGTCTATGCCTTTTTCGTTGTGCACCCACAGTCCGTCGGCAAAATAGGTGTGGTATTTTTCTATTTCCAGATTGTAGACTTTGAACTTTCCGCTTTGCCATTCAATTGAATTAATTTTTACTTCCCCGCCGGATTGATCTGTTAAGGTGTCGCCTGTTTGCATGCTGCCGGCCTCTTTCCAGCTATTATTGATCCGTAGAATGTGATTTGCGGTCACTTTTAAGTGAGAATTTAGTATCAGGTAGCCGGGTGCTTCTGCGGAATGAGTGCCTAAAACTTTGGCCTTGATTAATTTTTGGTCTTTTTCATCCCTTGTTAAAATATAATCTCCTTTTTTTACATCTTCAATATTTTTGATTTTATCCTCTGCCATCAATATTTTTGTGCCTTTGGCAAAGCATCCGCCCCCTTCTGCCATACGGACCAGGATGCCTTCCAAAGAATGTGCCTCCTCAGTTGTGTTGTACCGTTCATTCCAGAAGGTTGTGAAAATATCTCCCAGTTTGTTGTCTGAAAGTTCAAATATCGCTTTATCAACAGCCCACAAAGCTACATCTGAAGAAACAGGGTTTCCTTTTGCATCTTTTGTGGAAATATCTACTGTCACGGTTTCTCCAGGGCCGAAATTTAAATTGTTCGGAGTCAAATTTACTGCGATTTTTTTACTTTCCGGAGAAACAATAATATTGGTTTGACTGGAATTCAAAGCCCCGGCGGAAAAACTTTGCGCTTGAGCAAAAATATTGGGCATATCCGAATTTTGAAGCGGTACTTCCAAAGAACCGCTTGCGCCGTTTAAGCGGATAATTTGGAATCTTGAAACCCTGCCTCTTTCCAAAGAAAAAAATATATCGCGGTCAGGAATTTGTGAGAAGATTTTAAGCTGAACTGTTTCGCCGGGCGCGTATTTTTGTTTGTCGGTTGAAATGGTAAGTTCTTCTTCCGCGTCACTATTATAAAACGGTTGGTTTTCGGCGGAAACGTATGAGTAGAATGTTTTTGATATGGTATTTCCCCGGCTGTCGCTGCCCTGGGCTGTGATGGCATATGAGCCGATTTTTTGCGGAGTGAAGTTGAATACGGCGTCTCCTTTGGCATCTGTTTTTGCATTAAGATCCGGCAGATCTGTTATTTCTTCTTTGTATGTGGGGTATTTTTTATCCGGTTCCTGATGTTTAACCCAAATTGACAGCTTCACTTTGGCAGTTAAGTTTATGTTTGTTAGCTTTGCCCCGCTTTTATTTGCAACCAGGGAAACCGGCAAAGACAGGGGAGTATTGACCATTGTGCCGTATGAGTCATCCTTGCGGTAAATTCCGTATTCGCCGGCATAAACCAATATATTTTTTTTGGCAAAAGCCGGGGTTTGCGCACCGGAGTCAACCTGCGCCTCAATGGAAAATACCTGTGTTTTTCCCTGATTGAAAGTCATCCTGGTGCCCAGTTCAATTTCTGCTTCCCCGCTTTTATTTAATGTTGCAGTACCTTCTGAAGCTTTGTTGTTTCCGCCCCAGTAGGCATATCGGTAATTATTTTCATTAGAAAAAGCCCGGCGGTCAGACAAATAATGATAGTCTGAAAAATCAGAAGAATAGACAGTATATTTAACTTTCTGATCCATTAAAGGCTGGCCGGAAAAGTAGGTGCCGGTTATTTTAAAAGATGTCTTATCCGAAGCAATAAGTTCATTTTTGGGAGTGGTGATATCAATGGAAAATTCCGGTTTTTTAAAATATTCCACATCAAAAGAAATGGAGTTTGAGGAGTATTCGCTGCTCCAGTAGTTTTGCTTTTTTTGTCCGCCCGACAGGTCGACAACCAGCCCATAATAGCCGGTTTTGGCACTTTCGGGTATTTTGTATTCACCGTTGATTGTGCCCTCCGGCGAGACCGGGTAAGTTTTTTCAAAAATCGTATCTTCATCGTTGTAGCCGTTTCTGATTTTAACCAAAGCCTCGCCAGGGGGAATACTGTAGCGGGCATCGTCATCATCCCTTAAAACGGTTTTAAAATATACGGTATCACCCGGTTTATAAAGCGGGCGGTCGACAAAAATGAAATATCTTGTTAATTTTTCTTTCGGCAAAAACTTTTCATAAGAATAGCCTGTGTTTAAGTACTTTAGATTTAACGGGATAATAGTTTTCTCATCATTTTGAGAAAACAAGCCAATATCTGCCTCAGCCACTAAGGTTGTTTTTGCGATCCCTTCGGCATTAAAAGAAGCAGTCTGCAGTTGTTTGCGGCCATCCTGCAGGTTTAATATTTTAACAGTGCCTTCAGAAATGCTTCTTTTAGTTTTAAAATTTTGGCCCCAGAAGATAAATTCATTATCCCCTTCTTTGGATAAAACCCCGATATTTGACCTTAAAACAAAAGCATCTGCTAAAGTTGAGCCGGTTTTTACTTTTAAATACCAGATGCCTTTTTCCCCGAGCGGCAGGGAGATTTTTGTTTCCCGACCGGACCCGGTATTTATCGGACGGTTTACAGTTGTGATAAATTGCAGTTTTGAGACATCCGGACTTTTCTTGGTTTGCTTTCCTTCTTTGTCGTGCGTTAGATAGTCAAGTAGATGATTTTCATCAGCTTCGTACAGGGAAACTTCTGCATCCCCTGCCAGGTTATAGCCGCCAATTATTACAGCCGGTTCGTCTGTTGAGGCCAGGGATATCAGGCCGCCGCTTGCATAACCATTATCACTGCCTGAGATATAAATTTGCGGGCTCTGATAGGATCTTCCCAATACTTCTGAAGCAGGGGTTTGTACAGATTGGGCAACTTTGGGTGGTTCATTTACTTTTAGAGATTTTAGGGATGAGGAGCCGCTGTAAAACCCAAGAATAAAAAGAAAAAGAACTAAAAGCAATCTTTTGATTTTGCTCATTTAATTGATCCATACTTATAATTGTATATATAAAAGGATTTGTCAAATGAATTTAAGCAATTGGAGTAGTTTTGCCAAAATCCAGCCCGCAATAAAACCTCCTATGTGGGCAAAGAAGGCTACTCCTCCAAACGAGGAGGTGTCAGCCATAATTGAGGCGCTGCCTGCAAATATTTGAGTAAAAAACCAGAAAAATAAAATGTAGAAGGCGGACACTTCGATAACAGTAAAAAATCCAAAAATTGGCAATAAGGTTTTTACTTTATGATGGGGGTATATGGCCATGTATGCACCTAAAACCCCTGCTATGGCACCTGAGGCTCCAAGCATGGGGATGGAAGAACCCGGAATAAAAATATACTGGGCTAATCCACCTATAATTCCTGCAAAAAGATAAAAAAGGGGGAAAAGGAAAAATCCAAAGCTTTCTTCCACATTGTCTCCAAAAATCCATAAAAACCACATATTGGAAATAATGTGAATAAAACCGCCATGCAGAAATTGACTGGAGATAAAGGGGATTAAGGTATTTATGTTGGAAAAATCCACCAAAGCGGGAATTAGGGCAAATTTCCTGATAAAAAGATCTGGATTTGGAGCAGTCAGTTCAAGGAAAAACACCCATATATTAATCAAAAGAATGATAATGACCCATAAAGGGAAAGAACCGGAGGTTTTGGTATCCGAAAGAGGGATCATTTTTCCAATTTACCATTTTACTTAAAGCTTTAAGAACAGTTTTTGTAATAAGAATGTATGATTTTAATAAACCCTGAATTGCTATGGGCCTTGACGGAAAATTTTAGATCTGTTAGAATCCTTGATCAATGATAAATTCTACAAAAGAGCGTATTGTCGGTTCTTGTTCCGGTGAAACATATTACCGTCTAAGACCTGTAAGAAAATCACCCACTCCCTCAGGAGAATGCGAAGATGTGTTGGACCTGCAAAGTTTAAAATTAAACTGGAGAGTGATGAGGCCAAGAGGGGAGAGAAACAGAATAGGGTATAACAAAGTTGAAAAACCCAGCTACATATTATTAGAACCAATATATGGTCCGCATGAACCTACGGATGAAGATTTTGATCCTCGAGTAGAATTGAGAATATTTCTTGCCGATCGTGAAAAGCTGGATAGAAAAATTAGCGCAGTCTCGGCAGAAGTGATGTTTCGTCGAGAAAGAGGCGAAATGCTTCCAAGACCATTAATTAGATTGTTAGTTCGTTACGGAAGAAGTCATGTGCTCTCTTCGGCTGGTTAAAACTCTTATTTTCTTTCCTGATTTTGATAGAATACTCATAAGCGCAGGTTTAAAGGCCGGTGTAGCTTAGTGGTAAAGCACCACTTTCGTAAAGTGGGGAGCGACGGTCCGATCCCGTCCACCGGCTCCAATGGTATATAATTAAACCAAAGTGACAGAGGTAATCTAAAAATGAGAAGAATTAACCCTCTTTCTATGCAGGATAGCTACAAGACTAATCCCTGGTATGTAACAGCTGCAGTTTTATCCTCAGCTTTATTTATTTTATATTTAACCACTTTTTACAATTACGTTTTATTCCACACTTTGGCCGAGTGGTTTGCAATTATTGTTGCAGGGGGGATATTTATGGTGGCCTGGAATACCCGGCAGTTTATGCGGAATAATTATTTTCTCTTTATCGGCATTGCCTTGCTGTTTATTGCACTTATAGATGTATTGCACACCTTATCTTATAAAGGCCTGGGGGTATTTGTTGATTTTGATGCCAATTTACCCACACAAATGTGGATTGCCGGCCGCTATTTGCAGGCAGTTTCTTTTATTATTGCCCCAATTTTTTTAGGCAGGAAGTTAAGAAGTAATTTAGTAGTGATAGTTTATGCAATCATCACCGCCTTGATACTTTTGTCCATTTTTTACTGGAAAATATTTCCGGATGCATTTATTGAAGGAAAGGGTTTGGCCCAATTTAAAATAAACAGTGAGTATATAATCTCACTGCTTTTTCTGTTTTCTGCAGGTACTTTAATATGGACGCACCGGTATTTTGATACGCGTGTCCTGAATTTTCTAGTAGCATCGATAGGAGTGACTGTCTTATCTGAGCTGTTTTTTACAACCTATATTAGTGTTTATGGTTTTTCCAATATGGTGGGACATTTTTTGAGGATTATTTCCTTTTTCTTATTATATAAAGCAGTTATCGAAACAGGGTTAAGAAGGCCTTATAACTTGCTTTTTTGGGAGCTTAAGGGTTCTGAGAACAGGTACCGCTCGGTTACAGAATCTGCAAATGATGCAATTATTTCTGCGGATACAAACGGCAAGATTATTTCATGGAACAGGGGAGCAGAAATAATTTTTGGGTATAGCGAAGAAGAGGCTATGGGAAAGCCTTTGACTTTAATTATGCCGGATGAATACCAGCAAAAACACCAGCAAGGCATGCAAAGGGTTAAAACAACCAGAAAATTACGTGTCAGCGGAAAAACTTTAGAAGTAGAGGGGTTAACCAAAGCCGGAGCAAAAGTGCCGCTTGAGCTTTCTTTGTCTTCGTGGGTGTTAGGCAGAAGGATGTATTTCACCGGCATAATCCGGGATATCTCTGAAAGGAAAGAACTTGAGAAGAGAAAAGACGAGTTTATTTCCATTGCCAGTCATGAGCTTAAGACCCCGATAACCGCTTTAATGGGATTTAGTGAAATATTAAGTTATGAGTTGAAGAAAAAAAGCATCGCTAAAGCCTCTATTTATTTGAACCGGATGAGCGAACAAATGCGTAATTTGTCTATGCTGGTTAGTGATCTTTTGGATGTGACAAGGATAAATGCTGGCAGATTAGAACTTAATAGAGAAAGTTTTAGTTTGGATAAGCTGATTGATGAAACCATTGATAATTTATATATGAACTGTGCAGGACATGAGATTTTCTTTGCAGGCAATAAAGTTGAATCAAAAGTTTTTGCAGACCGTCACAGAATCAGCCAGGTATTGACCAACTTGATTTTAAATGCTATTAAATACTCGCCGGGTAAAGAGAAAGTTATTGTGAGGGTAAGGAAAGATAAAAATTTCGTTAAGGTAAGCGTTACTGATTTTGGTATTGGAATTGCTAAAAAGGAACATAAAAAAATTATGCAATCTTTTTATCGTGCGGAGAATGTCAGCAAAGGGCAGTTTGCAGGGGCAGGTTTGGGATTGCATATTGCTGTTAAAATAATCGAAAGACACAAGGGTAAACTTTGGTTGGATTCTGAGTTGGGGAAGGGTTCAACGTTCTATTTTACTTTACCGGAAAGATAATAATGAGAAAAAAGATTTTAGTTATTGATGATTCCAAAGCTATTTTAGAAGTTATTCAAATTATGCTTGAGGAGAAAGGGTATTTGGTTAAAATTCTTGATCATACGGAAGATGTTTTTAGGGAAGTTGAGGGCTTTGGGCCGGATTTAATTATCTTAGATGTTTGGATGCCTGCGTTAAGCGGAAAAGACATCACCAAGAAGCTCAAACAGGCAGACAGCACAAAAAATATTCCGATTATTATTTTTTCTGCTTTAACAAAAAACCAGGCTTCGGAGGAGGTTAAAGAAGCTGATGATTATTTATCCAAACCTTTTGAAATGGAAGAGCTTTTTGAGAAAGTTGTAAAAAATATCAGCGGGGGATAATTAAAACAGAGCCCACTTCTATTTGATTGGGGTTTTGGATATTGTTTGCTTTGGCTATTTTCTCAAATGCAAAAATATCTCCATAGGCGCGTCCGGATATGGACGAGAGCCAATCCCCTTCTTTGACATTATATTTATCGCCTTCAATTCTTTCGCCCCAGATTGTGCTGTTGCCGCCGCCCACTCCCAAAGATTCTGTATTTCCGGCAGGAGAAGGCTGGAGGGAGCTTTGGACTATTTGTGTTTTATCCAATTCCGGAATATCAAGGACTTGTCCCGCTTCAATAAGATCAACATTTTTCAAATTGTTTGCTTTTGCAATTTCGGAAAATTTAAAGCCGTCATTATAATATTTTTGTGCAAGAATATATAAAGTATCTCCTTCTTTGACAGTATGTTTTGCAGGAAGATTACTGGCTGTTTCCTGGTTTAGTTGAGCTTCCTGTGCCGGGCCCAGGGAGGCTTTGTTTTTATTGAAGTAGTTAAAAATTAAAACTCCCACCACCAAAATGATTAAAGCCCCCAAAACTATGCTTACTTTTGATTGGTTTGATTGAACCTCTGTTTGAATCTTCTCTAAATAAGAACTGTTTTTAACAGGAGCTTTTACAGCTGTCTTTTTTTTGTTTAAATTTCTTTTGGCCATTTTTTTGGAGCAGGCGTTAAGATAATTACTGTCGGTTCCTTTTTACTGCGAAGATGTTTTATTGTCAAGGGGGCATTTTGAAAAAAGTCATATTTTATTCTTGATTGCTGCAGAGTGAATTGTTTGATAGAATATGAACGTTCTTATGGGGTCGTAGTGAACCGGTCATCACGTCTCCCTGTCACGGAGAAGATAGCGGGTTCAATTCCCGTCGACCCCGCCAATTTTTTCTTTTTCAAAAAATTGGCGGGGTTCGCCTCGCCCAAAGGGCGGCGACCCGCCTCCTTAGATGTATTCAGTTTATATTCTCCAGAGTCAAAAGAACAAAAAACTTTTTAGCTCAGCGCTTGACACCTATAAGATTTTATGTTATATTTCCACACCATATGGCAGAAGGTTTGCAAGATAAATTAGTAGCTGCTGAAGCTCTTCAAGTTAAAGGTGGTACTGACAATTGGGATCAATCTATTAAAGCATATGAAGCAATTATTACAGAACAAGGTCCAAGTTCAGTTGTCTTAAATGGATTAGGTGTACCGCTAAGGATGCGTAATCGTCAGCCAGAGGCTATAGCAACTTTTACTTATGCCCGGGCACTGGCTTTAAAGGAAAGAGATTTAGAAGCTCAGTTAACTGCTGTGAACGGATTAATTGATGCTTGGAGAACTGGAAATAGGTGTCCTACTTTTCCCTACCCCTTTTATGTCGAAAAGGAAGAAAGACTACCCTATTTACATACAGTAGCCCAGTCTTTTATTCCTGATACAGATGCAATAATGTCACAGATGCGAGGTCTCAACCTTACTCGAGTTGAGGCATATAATCAACGAGGATTGTTATATAACGATATGGGCGATATTGAAGGAGCTTTAGCTGAATATCGTGAAGCTACAAGAAGAGCAAGAATGTTGACAGAGACGGATCCTTCTAATGACAGATATCAAAATAGATTAGCCCGTGCATTAACTACTATGGGAGTAAGCCTGTTAAGAAATGGAGATGTAGACGGAGCTTTAGCTGGTCAGCAAGAATCTCTAGGCATCTATCTTCAAGTGGATGATATGCGAGGGGTTGGTAATGCAGGCGCAGGCGTAATAGATGCATTAGACGCAAAACAGGACTATGCAGCAGCTCGGAAATTAGCTAAGGACCTGCTTCCTAAGGTTGAGCAAGATCCAGAATCAGTTAGGATGTTAACTGAGAGATTAGCAAAACTTCCTCCAGTCCTCTGAACTAACTTAAACTAGCTAAGTTATTTTGTAGTTCTATAGGGCATACCACTACTATAGGTTGCAAATTTAATCTGTTTCATGCTAATATTGAATGATGCAACGTGCTGAATCGGCTTTTTGGACAAGTCAAAATAGCAGTTATGTCCGTCCGGTGGATGTGGCAGTGAGAAAAATATCTTCCTTTGAGGCAGTAGGATTTGTCAGGGGAGTCAGGTCGGTATTTAATGTAATTGAAGCTGCAGACCCGGATATAATTTTTTTGCCTGAAAGAGGTGCAGGGCCTATTGATTGGGCATTGCAAAGATTTGGAGAGATATACAGAGGCAAGGAAAGATTCAAGGTCTTCCTGCCGATTGGCACATGTGTGGATCCTTTTACCTGTGCAGAATGGGGACCTGGGAAACGCGATAAAAGTGAAATTGTTGGTAAAATTGTGGGGAATTTAAGGGAAACCAGGGACTGGTTATCCAAGCCCTTATTAATTGATGAAGTGCAATCAGGAGCTACTATCACAAAGGTGACGCATGATTTGGTCAGAGCATTAATAGGTCTTTATTCAGGCGGCAGCGTTCAGCCCATAACAGATAAGCTGCAGGTTGTAGCAGTTCAAGATAATCGGAATGGTTGGCTAGCCCAGAAAAAGGCAAAGGGATATACATCTATAGTTGATAACAGTAAAGCATACATTCAGGGTTTTATTACAGAAATGCCGTTGTTTACTGTAGACAGACAAATCTTTTTGAATTATTTGTTGGCTCCAAAAGATTCTACAAGAAAGCAAGTGGTGTTGCCTATGGTGATGCAAAATACGGAGGCGCAGGAATTTATCAGAAATTTAGTTACAGTAGTTACTGATCCGATGAGGATGGATGATTATGCAGATGAATTATTGCAAAAGGACAGATACAGTGAAAGGATGCTTCATGAACGGGTTGATGATGGAAGCATTATTGCCTGGTACAGGCAGCTGGCTAAAGCTGCAAGTAGCGCCTAAGTTAAAAGAAATCGCTCCTGATGCAGCGCTTGCAAACAAAAGCTAATGGGGTATATATTTAAGCCAAATGATTTTCAGTAATGCTTCTGTTGCAAAAATGCTTCGTGAAGTGGCTGCAGCTCACAGCTTGAAGCATGGGAATTTATTTCAAATAAGGGCTTATGAAAATGCGGCATCTGCTATTGAAAATTTAACCTCTGAAATTCATGATCTTTGGGAAGAAGGCAAATTGGATCAGATTCCGGGGATTGGTGCAAGCTTAAAAGATCACCTAAATGAGCTTTTTAAGACCGGTCAAGTTCAGCATTGGGAGATTATAAAAAAGGGGGTGGCGCCTGCCACTTTTGAATTTTTAGAGATTGCAGGAGTGGGCCCGAAAACTGCGGAGAAATTAGCCGGTCTTGGGGTTAATAATCTTGAGGATTTAAAGAAAAAATTAAAAAGCGGAGAATTGGTTAAAAAAGGCTTTTCGGCAAAAATTGCCCAAAATATTTTGGGAGGGCTTGACCAGGCCGGACAAAAGGGGAATAGGATGCTTCTGCCTTATGCCGCTGTACAGGCAGACAGGATCTTAAATTATTTAAAGAAAAGTCCTGATATTTTGCAGGCTCATCCTCTGGGATCTCTGCGCAGGATGGTTGCAACAGTAGGGGATTTGGATTTTGCAGTCTCTTCAAGAAATCCCAAAAAAGTTGTCGAACATTTTTGCAAAATGCCCGGCATAGCAAGAATTTTAGATCAGGGGGAATATAAAGCAACAGTAGTGCTAAATTCAGGCATACAGGCAGATTTGCTTGTTGGAAAGCCCCAAAGCTACGGAGCGCTCCTGCAGCATTTTACGGGTTCAAAGCCGCACAATATAAAGCTTCGGACCTTGGCGCAGAGAAAAGGTTTTTCTTTGTCAGAATATGGAGTAAGGAGTGACAAGAGAAAAGCAACAAGTGACAAATTAATACAAACAGAAACAGAAGAGGAATTTTACAAGTTATTAGGCATGCAGGTACCGCCGCCTGAAATAAGGGAAAATTCCGGCGAAATTGAAGCGGCTTTGGCAGGCAATCTTCCGCAGTTGGTTAAATCAGCAGATATAAAAGGGGATTTGCACCTTCATTCTAGTTATCCTTTCCCTTCTCCTGCGCATGGACCGGGAGTAAATTCAATTGCAGAAATTATAGATAAAGCAATACAGCTGGGGTATGAATTTGTCGGCATAGCTGACCATCCACCGGGTTTTACTGCGCTTTCCAAGGAAGAAATTATACAGGAAATTCAAAAGAGGACAAATAGTATTCAAAGGCTTAAAAAGAGGACAGAAAGTATTCGAGTATTAAATGGACTCGAAATTGACATACTTGCTGACGGATCTTTATCTGTTCCGGATGCAGCTTTGAAAACCCTTGACTACTGTATAGCAGGTATTCATTCAGGCCACAAAGGCTCAAAAGAAAAAATAACTAAAAGATTATTGAAAGCTTTGGAAAGCCCTTATGTAGATATAATTTCACATCCCACCAACCGCTTGCTGAACGAAAGAGAGTCATCAGATGCTGATTGGGGAGCAGTGTTTAAAGCAGCTGCTAAAAATAACAAGTTGCTTGAGATTAATTCTTATCCAAACAGGCTGGATTTACGGGATGATTTAGTCAGGTTAGCGCTTTCATTTGGTGTTAAATTTATAATAAATACAGATGCTCATGAAATTTCTCAGATGGAAAATATGAAATTTGGTGTGGCTGTGGCAAGAAGAGGCTGGGTAGGTAAAAAGGATATTGTCAACGCTTGGGACTGGACAAGCTTTGCAAAATGGTTTAAGATTTAATTGATGAATCCGCTGTATATTATAATCGGGCTGCTTGTTTTGGTTGGGCTTTGGATTTTATTTACCTACAACAGCCTTATTACGCTCCGCAATCGGGTCCGGGAAGCCTGGTCCCAAATTGATGTTCAATTAAAAAGAAGATCTTCTTTAATCCCTAACCTGGTTGAAACAGTTAAAGGTTATGCAAAGCACGAAAAAGGAGTTTTGGAAGAAGTAACAAAGGCAAGAACGGCGTTAATGGGCGCCAAAAATCCTCATGAGGCTGCGGATGCAGACAATATGTTGACTGGTGCTTTAAAAACCTTGTTTGCTGTTTCTGAAAATTATCCCCAGCTCAGGGCTTCGGAGAACTTTAAACAGCTTCAGGATGAAATTTCTGATACGGAAACAAAAGTGGCTGCTTCAAGACAGTTTTATAATACTAATGTTTTGGACTTAAATAATAATTTGGAAACAATTCCTTCTGCATGGGTAGGTCAGATATTCAACTTTAAAAAAGAAGAATTCTTCAAAGCTACAGAAGAAGAAAAAGCAGACGTCAAGGTTCAATTCTAAGCTCCATTGTGCTAATATTCTCTTATGGCAACTATTAATACCGCATGGGATCATGTTTCAGGAAATGTCTTCAAAACCTGGATAATAATGTTTTTATTCTCACTTTTTACGGTTGGGGTAATTTATATAATTGCCCAAGGGTTTGGTTATGGTGAGATCGGAGGGCTTGGGATAACAGGATTTGCATTGATTTTGGCAGGAATTATGAATTTTGTTTCATACTATTGGTCGGATAAGATTGTTTTGGGGATTTCAGGAGCAAAGCCTGTTGAGAAAAAGGATAATCCGGAAATTTATCGCCTCGTTGAAAATTTATGCATTGCTGCGGGTTTACCTTTGCCAAAAATTTATATTCTGGAAGACACTGCTCCAAATGCTTTTGCAACAGGCAGGGATCCAAAACATGGGGTGATTTGTTTTACCACCGGGATTTTGCAAAAACTGAATAAAGAGGAATTGGAAGGAGTGACAGCTCATGAGCTTTCCCATATCGGCAACAGGGACACTTTGCTTATGAGTGTAGTTTCGATTTTAGTGGGAACAATTGCATTGCTTTCGGATTTTTTCATGAGATCTATGTGGTATGGAGGAAGGGACAGGGACAGTAAAAATAGCGGTATTTTTATGATTATTGCAATTGTTGCAGCAATTTTGGCACCGATTGTGGCAACTTTAATACAGCTGGCAGTTTCAAGGCGCAGGGAGCTTTTGGCAGATGCATCAGGGGTTCTTTTAACAAGGCATCCTTCAGGACTTGCAAATGCTTTACAAAAAATTTCATCTGATCGGGAACCGCTTGAAGCAGCCAATAGGGGAACAGCGCATATGTATATTATTAATCCTTTGAAAGGTTCTGAAGCAAAAGCCTGGCTGGCCGGTCTTTTTAACACTCACCCGCCGGTAGAAGTCAGGGTTAAAGCGCTCCGCGAGATGGAAGGCAAAGTTTAGATTTATGAAACTAACTTCTGAGCAGGTTAAAAAAGTTGCTAAACTTGCCAATTTGCCTTTAACAGTTGAGGAAGAAGAGAAATATTCAGAACAACTATCAAAGATTTTAAGTTATGTTGAGCAATTAGACAGCGTTGATACCTCAAATATTGAGCCAACTTTTAATGTGACAGGCCAGGTAAATATTCTTGCAGAAGATGAGCCAAGAGTATCAATGCCTCAGGAAGATGCATTGTCTAACGCGCCTGTAGCAAAAGATGGCTTTTTTGCAACCAAAGGAGTGTTTGAGGAAGAGTGAGATCTGTCATTCCGATCCGCCAGCAACTGCGTAGCTGTGGGCGGTGAGGAATCTCTAGATTGAAAAGTTATTTTGTTTATATTTTGGCTAGTAAAACAGGAACATTGTATATAGGAATTACTGATAATTTAGAAAGGAGAATTAGCGAACATAAAAATAAACTGATACCAGGGTTTACAAGTAAATACAACATTTCTAGGCTTATGTATTATGAGGTATTTGGTAGGGTAGAAGATGCAATAGCTGCCGAAAAGAAATTGAAAGGCTGGAGTAGACAAAAGAAAATGGAACTAATAAGAACAATAAACCCCATAACTAAGGATTTAGCTGAAGGTCTGAATCTAGAGATGTTTCGCTAACGCTCAACATGACAGATAGCATAACAAAGTTAACATTAACACAAACTATAGAAGCTCTTGAGGCTAAGGATTTCTCGGAAGAGGAGTTAAATAATGCTTATTTTGAAAGGGCAGCAAAATTAAACCCGAAATTAAATGCTTTTTTGGAAATTTCAAAAAATTCCTGCGGTATTCCTGCGGCAATTAAAGACTCAATTTTAACAAAAGGAATAAAAACTACAGCTGGGTCTAAAATATTGAGTAATTTTGTTCCTCAATATAACGCAACAGTTATAAATCATCTTTTAGAAAAAGGTGTAAGCATTTTAGGAAAAACAAATTGCGATGAATTCACCATGGGTTCATCCGGTGAAAATTCTGCCTTTGGTCCCACAAAAAATCCGTGGGATCAAAGCAAGGTGCCGGGAGGTTCTTCCAGCGGTTCTGCTGCAGCTGTTTCTGCGGATTTGTGCGCTTTTGCTTTGGGTACAGATACAGGAGGGTCTATCCGGCAGCCTGCCTCTTTTTGTGGCATAGTCGGACTAAAACCAAGCTACGGCCGGGTCTCAAGGTATGGCGCAATTGCCATGGCTTCTTCTTTTGATCAGATCGGACCTATGACAAAATCTGTGGAAGATGCGGCTTTGGTTTTGGAATGGATAAGTGGTTCGGATGCTTATGACAGTAATTGCATCAGCGTAAAATGGAAAATGGAAAATGAAAAATGGAAGGAAAGCCTAAATGGGTTAAAGGTGGGGATGCCGAAGGGGTATTTTACAGATGGCTTGGATCCAAAAGTTAAAGTTGTGATAGAGGCGGCAATAAAAAAAATGCAGGAATTGGGAGCGGAGATTGTGGAAATAAGCCTGCCTAGTACGCACTATGGTTTGGCTGCCTATTATATACTGGTGCCTTCTGAGATATCTTCAAACTATGCCAGGTTTGACGGGATCAGGTTTGGCGGGAAAAGGGATCAATTTGGGCAGGAAGTCAAAAGAAGAATAATGCTGGGGACATACAGCTTGTCTTCAGGATATTATGATGATTATTATGCAAAAGCTGCAAAGGTCCGGACGCTAATAAGACAGGATTTTGATAAAGCATTTCAAAAGTGTGATGTGATGGTGAGCCCTGTCTCCCCCACCACAGCGTGGAGTTTAGGAGAAAAAATAGATGATCCCCTGACTATGTACCTTTCGGATGTTTATACAATTTTTGCCAATTTAGCAGGAATCCCTGCTTTGTCTGTGCCTTGCGGGTTTTCAGATAACTTGCCTGTTGGTTTACAGATTTTAGGCAAATATATGGATGAGGAAACAATATTGAAGGTAGGGTATGCCTATGAACAAGCCACGGAGTGGAGAAAGGAAAAACCAGTACTACAATGATCAGCTTGTCAGTGCGCAAAAAAACGTTCGCGCGATCAGATCGCTCACTTGAAGTTTGTTTCGCGCCTACCATAATCTATATTCCTAAAATAGCGGTGCGCTCAACTGCACTACATTTTTTGTCTGCACAGGACTTCGCTGATCATAAGAGGAGTAATTATGAAACAGATATATGAACCAATTATAAGACCTCTTCTCGCTTCGCTCGAATATCTTGTAATTGGTTCTGGAGGACTATTATGAATTTGATATATGAACCAATTATTGGTTTAGAAGTGCATGTTGAGCTTAATACAAAAACCAAAATGTTTTGCAGGTGCTCTGCTGAGTATTTTGGTAAAGACCCGAATACGCATACCTGCCCTGTTTGTTTGGGATTACCCGGCGCACTCCCCTATACCAATAAAGCTGCAATTGAGGGATGCATGAAAATAGGTTTGGCGCTAAATTGTACAGTTTCCGAAAAATCTTTGTTCGAAAGAAAAAATTATTTTTACCCGGATCTTTCCAAAGGTTATCAGATTTCCCAATACAGATGGCCTTTGTGTGTGAATGGTTGGGTAGAGGTGGAAGATCCTCATGGTAATTCTAAAAAGATAAGGATCAATAGAGCTCATCAGGAAGAAGATACAGGTAAACTGACTCACAGAGGATCTGAAACCCTGATTGATTTTAATAGGTGCGGGCTGCCGCTTGTAGAAATTGTGACTGAGCCGGATTTTAAGGATGTTGAGGAAGTAAGAGATTATGCCAAAAAACTCCAGCAGCTTTTCCGCTACTTAGGAGTTTCTAATGCTGATATGGAACGGGGTGATATGCGCCTTGAGGCTAATGTTTCGGTCCGTCTGCCCGGTCAGAAAGAATTACCAAATTACAGAGTAGAGTTAAAAAATATAAATTCATTCAGGTTTATGGTGGCGGCTATAGAATATGAAATAAAACGCCAAATTGCCGCTTTGGAAAAAGGAGAAAAGCTTTCGCAGGAAACCAGGGGTTGGAATGCAGACAAAAAGTGTACATATTTGCAAAGGAGTAAAGAAGAGGCTCATGATTACCGCTATTTTCCCGAACCGGATATACCGGAAATTAGTTATCAGTCTTCAGACATCAGTCTTCAGACAATAAAAGACCAAATGCCGGAATTACCATGGGATAAACAGAAAAGATTTGTTTCGGAATTTAAATTAATCCAATCTCAGGCAAAAATTCTTACAGAATCAAAAGAGCTGGCAGCGTATTTTGAGATGGCGATAAAGCATGGAAAAGAACATGGGGTTGAGGCTGTTTCGATTGCCAATTACCTTATAAATACAAAAATAAATATAGAAGAAATCTTAATTGCTCAACTAATAGATAATATAAAAGGTAAAAAAGCGGGAATAATAGGGGATGAAGGAGAGCTTGAAAAACTGGCACAACAGGCAATTGATGAAAATCCCAAAGTAGTCCAGGATTATAAGCAAAGCTTGCCTCCGCCTATCGGCGAAGGTAAAAAAGGCAAAGCCTCTGCAATTAATGTTTTAATTGGAGCTGTAATGAGAATATCGGGCGGCAAGGCAGATGTATCTTTGGTAAAACCCATTTTGGAAAACCTGCTTAAAGAGTAATGTTTCCCCCTTGCATTAAAGATTTTACTGCTGTTAAATGGATAAGTCGCATTTATTCCGGTGTCTAATGTTGCCCGGTGTAGTGGGACAATAACTATGGCACGCTTTGTTCACCTGCACAATCACACAGAATATTCCCTCCTGGACGGATTGTGCAAGATTCCCCAGCTTGTAAAAACTGCAAAAGACTTAGGCATGGAAGCTTTGGCCATTACAGACCACGGAGTTATGTATGGAGCCATACAATTTTACAAAGCCTGCAAAGAAGCAGGTATTAAGCCTATTGTCGGCGTAGAAATGTATGTTGCCAAAAGATCGCATACAGATAAGGAAGGCAAGCTTGACAGCGAGCCGTTTCATTTAACAGTGCTTGCTAAAAACTTTCAGGGATATTTAAATTTAATGAAGCTGACTACCATTGCCCATACTGAGGGTTATTACTATAAACCAAGGGTTGACAGGGCTTTGCTGAAAAAATACCACGAAGGGTTAATTGCGCTGTCAGGTTGTCCTTCGGGTGAATTTATCAGGTCTTTGGATCTAAAAGATTTAAGGAAAGCAGAAGATGTTTTAAAGACCTATCTGGATATTTTCGGAGAGGGTAATTTTTACCTTGAGATTCAGCGCCATCCTTACAAACAAGCTTTGGAAACAGCAACAGATGAACATATCAGGAAAGATTTAAGCGAACTTTTGGAGATACAGGAAAGGACATTTGCAGGGATTAAGGAGCTCTCTCAAAGCTTGGGTTTACCTATTGCAGCCACAAATGACTGCCACTACATAAAAAAAGAAGATGCAGAAGCTCAGGATGCTCTTTTGTGTATTCAGACCGGAAAATTTTTGCTGGAAACCGCAAGACTTCGAATGATAGATACTCCTGATTATTATTTAAAAACCCCCCAGGAAATGGAAGAACTTTACCGGGATCTGCCGCAGGCTTTGGAAAACACTGTCCGTATTGCAGATTCTGTAAATTTGGAAATTCCTTTGGGCACTGCCAGATTTCCTGTTTTTGAAACTCCCGAAGGAAAATCTTCAATGGAATACCTGCGGGAGATGACTTACAAACAGGCAGAAGAAAAGATAGAAATTACGGAAAAAGTTAAAGAAAGACTGGAATACGAGTTAGGAGTCATTGAGCAAAAAAAGTATGCGGATTATTTTTTAGTGGTTGCAGATTTTATGCGGTGGGCGCATGAGAAAGGAATTATCACCAACACCAGGGGGTCTGCAGCTGCTTCTATGGTTTTATATTGTCTGGGAGTAACCAATTTAAACCCTTTAGATTATGTTTTGCCTTTTGAACGGTTCTTAACAGTTTACCGTCCCTCACTTCCTGATATAGACGCTGATATTGCGGATGATAGGCGGGATGAAATTTTAAATTATGTGATGGAAAAATACGGCAGGGACCGGGTTGCGCATATTGTGACCTTTGGAACCATGATGGGCAGGGCTGCAATCCGGGATGTGGGCAGGGTTTTGGGGATGAGTTATGGGGATGTTGACCGGATTGCCAAACTTGTTCCTCCCCCTCATCAGGGCTTTCATAAACCGCTCCCCGAAGCTATTAAAGAAGTGCCGGACCTTGAAATCCTCTATAAAAATGACAGTCAGATCAAAAAGCTTCTGGATCTTGCTTCAAAGATTGAAGGGACAGTCCGGCATGCCTCTGTTCATGCGGCAGGAGTAGTAATTGCTCCGGATGAGATCACCAATTTTACTCCTTTGCAAAGGGAATCAAGCGGAGAAAGGCTGGTCTGTCAGTATGACATGTTTGCGGTGGAAGATGCGGGACTTGTTAAAATGGACCTTTTGGGTATAAGAAACCTTTCAATTTTGGGAAGAGCTGTTGAGTTTGTTAAAGAAAACAGGGGTGTTTTGGTTGATTTGAATAAAATCCCGCTTGACCAAAAAAAAGCCTTTGAACTTTTGGCAAAAGGAGAGACTTTAGGGGTGTTTCAGCTTGAAGGTTCCGGTATGACAAGGTATGTGATGGAACTGAAGCCCACCAGTATTTTTGATATTCAAGCTATGGTGGCTCTTTACCGGCCGGGCCCGATGAGCATGATCCCTGAATATATCGCAAGAAAACACGACCCTAAAAAGGTTAAGTTTTTCGATCCCCGAATGAAAGACTACACCGAAGCTTCTTTGGGCCTTTTGGTCTATCAGGACGATGTGCTTTTAACTGCCATAAATTTGGCGGGATATTCGTGGGAAGAGGCGGATAAATTCAGGAAAGCAATGGGCAAAAAAATCCCTTCTGAGATGGCCAAGCAAAAAGGTAAATTTATCGAAGGATGCATTGAGAAGGGGATGAGAAGGCAAAAGGCGGAAGAATTGTTTGCCCTGATTGCTCCCTTTGCTGCGTATGGCTTTAATAAAGCGCATGCCGCCTCATATGCCATGGTAGCTTACCAGACAGCCTACATGAAGGCCAATTTCCCGGTGGAATTTATGGCGGCTGTAATGACAGCTGAATCAGGAGATACGGATAAAATTGCCGCGGCTATTGAGGAATGCAAAAGACTTGGGATTGTGGTTTTACCGCCGGATGTAAATAAATCAACTGTCGGATTTTCTTTGGAGAAATTAAGGAGCCTGTCTCAGGCGGATTTGGAACGAAGTTTGAGTGTTGGTGAAAGCGGCGTCAAGCAGGGTATAAGATTCGGATTGTCTGCCATTAAAAATGTCGGCATTTCTGCTATCGAATCAATAATTTCTGCAAGAAAAGACGGAGAATTTAAGTCGCTTTCTGACCTTTGCGCCCGTTCTGATAACCGCCTGGTTAACAGGAAAACTTTGGAAAGTTTAATAAAGGCCGGTGCATTGGATCATTTGGGAAGCCGCGCTGCCCAGCTTTTGATTTTGGATCAATACCTTGAGGAGTCTCATAAATTAAATAAAAATAAATTGTCCGGGCAGGTATCTTTATTTGACAGCGAGAGCGAGGCCACTCTCTCAATAAGGCTTCCGGATGTGCCGGAACTTTCTTTGGAGCAGCTTTTAATATTTGAAAAAGAGCTTTTAGGATTTTATTTACATGAACCTCCATACCTTGCGCTTTTGGAGAAATTGTCACAAATTATTCCTAATAAACTATCTGCGCTTGAAGATATGCATGTTGGAAAGAGTTTAAAATTGGGCGGAGTGATAGTTTCTGTTAAAAAGGTTTTGACTAAGAAAACAGCTTCTGAGATGGCTTTTGTAAAAATTTCTGATAACTACAAAAGCATAGAAGTGGTGGTGTTTCCTAAAATATATGAAACCTGTAAAGAAGTTTTAGATAAAGATATTGTTGTGGTGTTTTCCGGCAGGGTGGAAAAAAGGGAGGAAGAATTATCTTTAATTGTTGAAAAAATCAGTAAATTTGACCCCGGTGCGATTGAAATCACACCCACAGGTATCGGTGTTGAGATTCATATTCCCCAGGGATCAGATATCTCTGTTTTACAGTCTGTTAACAGGACTCTGAGGAGTTTTCCCGGAAGCGCTCCGGTAGTACTTCTTTTACCCGGCAAGGAAGGGGTGAAAAGAATGAATTTGCCGTTTTCCATAGATCCCGGGATTTCTTTGGAAGAAGAGATTAATCAAATACTAGGGGAAGGCGCATTCAAAATCGTCCAGGTTGCCAAGCAGGCTTAGATTGTGTTAATATTCCATAATGATTTCAGTTACTGTCGGTGAGCAAAATATACATATTGGCGATACCTTAAGAGTGCACAATAAAGTGGTGGAAGGCGCCAAGGCCAGGATTCAAATTTTTGAAGGTATTTTAATCAACCTCCGCGGAAGGGGAGAGAATAAAACTTTCACCATCCGTAAAATCGGCGCCGGAGGAGTGGGAGTTGAAAGAATCTGGCCCTTAAATTCGCGTTCGATTGTTAAAATTGAAGTAAAGAAAAAAGCCACAAAAGTAAGACGGGCCAAGCTTTTCTATTTAAGGGATTTAACAGGCAAAGAAGCGGTCAGAGCTTGATTATCCTTTCACCCTAAACTTTTTCTAAGCAGGGCAGCTTTTAAAATATATTTTGTCGGATCTTCTGCATTTTTAATGCAGTTAAAAATCTTTCCGGTCAGATTCCGGTGTTTATGCTCATTTACGTTTTGGGGTCCTAAAGTAATGCCAAATATTTCTTCTATACTTTCCACATCTTCTAAAACTTTTTTCCAGGCTCTAGATTGCCTGCTTAAATTTACTAAATTCTGTTTATTTAAGTATCTTCCTGCTTCCACAAGGTCTTCTTTTAAATATTTATAATATTTTTTAATGATATTGAAATTCCCCGACTTTTTTGCCCATATAAGTCCTCTGCCGCTTCCGATCAGTTCAGGAGGCACGCCTAAAGAATAAAAAGAAGCGGTGAAAGTGATAGCTCTTGGGAGTTTTACTTTGCCTACGCTCCTTGAGTAGCCGTACAAACCTGTATGCTGTACCCTTTCCCGCCGCTTTGGTATAAATGCAGCCACCTTATTGACAAGAGGGCTTATTTTTTCTATTACTTCTTTGTAGTATTTTTCAAAAACAGGAAAAATGTTTTGCAGGGAATTTTCTTCATCTTCGGGTATTTTAACTGCTTTGGATTTTGGGAGTAATTTATTTAAGGTCAAAATTGCTTTTTTAACTGTTTCTTTTTCAAAATCATACCGGAATGCAGACTGAATTGTGGTGGTCCTAATCCCGGCGTATTCATTGATAAACTTTTTGACATTTAACGGGTTTAAGCCTCCCCGGAATGGTAAAGCAGCTGCTCCTATTATGGGGTAAAGAGGGATATTAATCCTGCTTTCAAGTTTTGCATATCTGGAAAGGGCGATTTTAATAGCCAAAACCGTGGGAATAATCCCAAAATTTAAGGCAGGATCAGACCGGGCCACATAAGGCCGCATGTAAGGCGGCAATTTTTTAAACATTTTTTTATGAATACTCAAGTATTTTTCCAATATTTTGTCTGATGAAATAATAGTCGGCACATCTTCAAACAAGGGGATGACCCGGGGGTTTGATAAAATCCCCCAAAGCCGATAGACAGGATGGGTTAACTTATGCATTTGCTGATAGCCTTCCTGTATATAAATCATTTCTTCGGCGGAAGTGGTCATCGGCAGAATGACCTCAAATAAAGGAGGGGTGGGTAGGTTAAAATGCTGGGCTTCCGAAGCTGCAGAGGCCAGATTCATAAAAGCCCTGCCTATCCGGAATTCTGTTTCCACTTTGGGATTTGGCAACCTAAAAGTCAAATAAGTTTTTAAGCCCAGGGGGTTTTTCTTAAAGAACTTAAAATAATTACTAAAAAGCCTTTCTAAGATAGATTCATCCACTAATTTTCCTTCCCAATCCCATTTGTATTCTTCAATCCCAAGTTCGGAAAATGATAAATAAACTTCTTTTGATTCAAACTGGGTGGAAATATATGCTTCATTGTGCCAATAAGGGACCCCGGCATGATCCGGGTGCTGGGTTGCCATTGTTGAGGGAATTTTGCCTGTCATTGAGGCAGATTATATTAGATGTATATAATTAAATAAATGTCCAAACAACAAGATGGGGATCTGGGCGAACAAACAGGCTGTGAATTTTTAAGAAAACAGGGATATAAAATTCTGGAAAGAAATTTTAGGATAAAAGGCGGGGAGATAGATATTGTGGCAAGGGAAGGAAAAGTTCTGGTATTTGTGGAAGTAAAAACCCGCTGGTCGCATGAATATGGCCCCCCGGTAGAATCTATGACAGGCTGGAAAATAAGATCGCTTTTAAAAACCGCCAAATTTTATATTCAAAAAATAAACTGGGGTGAAAAAGAATACAGGCTGGATTTTGTGGGAGTAGACTTTGCAGCCGATACAGTGAGTCCAAAAATTGAATTAATTAAAAATATTACAGGCTAAATAATTAAACTTTTTTATGGTTTCCCTCAACAGCAAAAGGGATTTCTTCCCAGTCATGAACCTTGCGCACTTCTTTATTTAAGGCCCAGACTGTTCTAAGAAGTTTTGGTTCTATCTTTAAATCTTTTGCACTTCCTATTAAAGCAACTAGATCCTTGGGTAAACATTTACCTCCAAAACCTCTTGCAGTAGTTACATTAAGGTGCGAATCGCCGATCCGGCGGTCTGCTGCAGCCATGCTTTTTACTTCCTCATATTTCACTCCCAAAGAATTACAAATATCAAACATCTCATTGGCAAACATGACTTTGGTAGCCAAAAATGCATTTGCCATGTACTTAATCATTTCCGCAGTTGTGGTGTCTGTCTGGAAGATCTTTTGAGTGGGGAACCTTTGCCTGAAAAGGGCAATCACTTTTCTTGAGGTTAGATCATTATTGGCGCCGACTACAGTCCTGTCTGCATTGATAAAATCAGCCAGATAATTTGCTTCTGTTAAAAATTCAGGGTTAAATGCAAAATTGCTTTTTGGATACTTGCTTTCAAATTTTTTGGTCGTACCCGGGACTATAGTGGATTTAATAACAATAATTTTATCCGTGCCGTTTGTAAATTTGGTAGTCTGGTCGATCATCTCATCAAGTATTGAAAGATCAATGCCTGATTCATCCTGTTTCATTGGGGTTGGCAGGCAGATAAAAATGAATTCAGAATCCCTGACAACTTCTTCCAAAGAAGGGCTTTCCTTGTACTTGTCGTGGTACTTGATGGTATATTTGGAGGCGATATCTTTTTGAGAAAAACCAAATGCAAGAGCTTGGCCTACGATCCCAAAACCTACAATTCCAATTCTTGCAGGGCTTATCCAATCAGCGTGTGTGGGAGATGTATCAGGTGACATTTTAGCTAAATTAGATTATATCAAAAGGAATGAATTGTCAAATGATACAATGCATATATGCGCGTAATCTATAAAGCGGCTTTGGCAGTTTTTAAAGATAAAAAAATGTTGCAGGTTAGGACAAATAAGGAAAGTGACGTTTTTTACACACTGGGAGGAAAAATTGAAGAAGGTGAGTCGGATTTAGAGTGTTTAAAAAGGGAAGTAAAAGAAGAAATCGACTGCGAAATTGAAGAAAGCTCCATAAAGTTTTTATCGGAGTTTGAAGATGTGGCGCACGGAAAAGATGCTTTGCTTAATGTCAGAATGTATCAGGGTAAGTTGATAGGTGATCCAAAAGCTTCTTCTGAGATAGTGGAAATCGGCTGGTTTGACACAAATTCTGATCAAAAAAACCTTTCAGAAATTGCTAAAAGAACAATCTTCCCCTGGTTAAAAAAACACGGGTATATTAATTAACTGCTACTAGACTAGATTATTGACAGGCAGAAAAACTCATAGTAGTATTTCTAATCTGGAGAGAAATCTGGAGAGAAAACCTGGGTGTGTGGAATGTATTGTTGTCCGGTTATTTGAAAGAGCAAATGGAATTTCAAATGGACAAAAAATGCGCAGCGGTAGCTTGGAATCAGGAGTTTATCCCGGATCCAGGTTAAACAGGAGATTTTTTCAAGGTCATCGAAGAAGATTAACAGTTACACAGAATACCCCGCAGTAAATACTGCAGATTGCAGGATATGAACCGTTGGATTTCTTATATGTAAAAACAAGAAAAATTACACAGCCGGGCAGGATTCTCAGAAGGAAAAATTGTAATGGGAACGAAAGATACAGAGATTTTAGCAAAACTCCGCGGCCTGTATTGGTTGCCTCTAGGGCAGCAGATATCAGTGTGATGTATGAGGGAAATGGCGTTGCAGACAGTAAATTTTTCGGTTCGGTTCCTGTAAAACCTTTTGAATATCTTTACCAGGCAGGATCAGTATCTTTTCAGGGTGAGGATTTTCCCCGGGATACTATTGCCGAAAGATGTGTGCTGAATTTTTAAAATCCTGCATTTTTGCATATTTGTCCCCCAAAGGACTCAATATTTTGGTAAGATTTCAATATGGATTTTAATTTGGTATTTAAATTTATTTTGGCATTTTTAATCGGGGCAGTTATCGGACTGGAAAGAGAAGTTAATGAGAAAAAGCATCTTCTCGAAGGATCCAAAAAAACTGCAATATTAGGGCTTAGGACTTTTTCTTTAACTGCAATTTTAGGAGCAATAACCGGAATGCTTTCTTTAAATTTTCCTGTTATTTCTATCATTTTAGCTTCGGCTTTTTTGTTTTTGACAATAGTTTTTTATACATTGGACAGTTTTTTCTCCCGGGATTTTGGCATTACCACAGAAATTGCCTTAATTTATAGTTTTGTTTTAGGGTTACTCATTACACTGGAGGTAATACCGATGCAGCTTACTCTGGCAATAGCTGTTGTTTTGATTTTTCTGCTTTCCAGAAAAGAAACTATCAAAAATGTAATGGAAGATATTAAACACACAGAAGTCAATGCCTTTGTAAGTTTTGCTATTATTGCTTTGGTAATATTGCCATTTTTGCCTAACTTTTCATATTCCCTTTCCGATATCCCGAATTTTTCCAATTTTATTGGAAACTTCGGAACAGACTTTAATCAAATTATTAATTTAGAACTTATAAATCCTTTTAGATTATGGATGATAGTGGCGCTTATTACAGGGGTAAATTTAGTGGGTTATACATTGGAGAAAACCTTAGGGCAAAAAAAGGGCTGGGTGCTGGCAAGCATAGCAGGCGGATTTATTTCTTCTACAGCCACCACTCAGTCATTGGCCCAAAAAAGCAATAAATCAAAAGGTGTAAATCATTTGGTTTCGGCTGCAGTAATTTCCAATCTGGTGAGTTTTATTCAGATTGCCATTATTTTGGGCTCGTTTAATATTGCCTTTTTAATAAAACTTATACCAACACTTTTGGCTATGATATCCGCTGCTTTTGCTGCTTTGGTATTTTTCTTAACAGCTAAGGAAGAAAATGTATCTGTAATTGAAAAAGAAAACATTGCACCGCAAAAAGAGATTATAAATTTAGGCTCAGCTTTAAAATTTGCAGGGCTTTTTGTATTTATTAGTCTTGTCTCCAAAATTGCTTTAGTTGTTTTTGGGAGTAACGGATTTTTAGTCACAACAGGTTTAGGAGCAATGGTAGGGCTGGATGCTGTGATGATCAATACTGCTCAGATTGCCGGAAATGCAATTGATTTTAAGCTGGCAATTTTAGCTTTTATTTTGGCTAATTTTGTAAATCTTGCAGCAAAAGTTATCTATAGTTTCCTGCAGGGTAAAAAAGAATTTGCAGTTAAGTTCTCAATAAGCATGGGAGTAATTATATTGGCCAGCTTAACAGGGTTATTTTTTAGTTAAGACCTAAAAATTTCATTACATCAGATTTCACGAGCGTCGACAGCATTTGCTATAAGATAATTAGTATGACCTCTTCTGAATTCGATAAAATTCTCAACGGTAAAACTATACTTTTTTAAGAAATCAAGAAAAGTATCTTTTCCTAAATATAAATTATGTCTGGTAACTTTACCATCAAAGTATGATTCCTTTGCTGAATCTGATTTACCGTTAAGCATACACCACCCAAAAGCTCCTCCATTTTTTAAAACTCTTTTCGCCTCTCTAAGCGCAATATCTAATTCATCTAAATCCTGGACATGATTTAAAGATTTATATGCTCAGATACCGTCAAAAATTTGTCCGAAAGGAAGATGTAAAAACGTACCTCTTATTGAATAAAATCCTTTAGTATGGGATGTTTTAGCCATTTCCATTGCACCGTCTAAACAAACAGGGCGTAATCCTAAATTTGTGAGCAACTCTGCTTCTTCTCCTAAGCCTGAACCAATGCATAAAACTAATGCTGATGGGTCTGAAGAATTCTTAATTAATGAGGCAAAACGCACTGCAGCTTTTCGGGGGAACTGTTTCCAGAAACCTGAATAAGTTTCCCTGCAATGCTCAACGGCTTCTATACTATCATAGGGGGTATAACCTTCTGTTTTCATACAAAAAGTTAGTGTTAGAGTATGACATTTCTTAATACATATTATACTACTAACTAAATTCAGACGCAAAATAGCTTCAATTTTAGAAAATAGAAAGTATGGGTTAAAAACCTGAGGCTAGTGCTGCCAACGGCAGAACACAGATTAATTTCTTTCAGAAATTTGTGAAACAAAAAGAACGAGACAGGTACCGCGCAGGGGAAAAGTGAGGAGGTTTATTTTAGTTTTTGAGCATAGTTATTGAAAAAATAGATCTATTACATATAATTATTTCTAAAAGAATAGGGTATTTTACAACAAAATATTGATTAATGGCTGGCAAATGCTTAAAAGCATTTGCTTTTTTTAAAACCTAAAATGTTAAATTTAAACGATAAAAAAAACCTGGCAGATAATTTAGGTTTACCTAAATAAAACTTGTGAATTCCAAAGCTACCAAGAAATATAGCCAATAATGCAGCAGCAATCCTATTTTTATTAGTTTTTGATTCAAGAACAGGAGTATAGTTACTCTTCATTTCCGCCCTGTATTTCTCCTTTTCCTCGATGTTTCTTCTTTTTGCTTCAGTCAATACCATACTACCCTGATGATATCAAAAATTCAGTAATTGCAGGGGCAGAGATTTATTCGTCTGAAAAGGTACGTCCTAAAGTAAGCTCAATAAGTTCTTTTTGGAATCCTTTCTCCAGTCTGACAGCTTCTTTAATTACCTGTTCAGGTGTCGGATGAGGTGGTAAATCAGTGGTAATTGGGGTACCAAAAGGAGCCGGTCTAAGTCTTCTATAATAAGGGACCTCTGTGTCCTTCTCGGTCTCTATCTTCTTGAACCTCCAACAAACTATTTTTCCCTGCTGCTTCTACCATGGTTCGATTATAGCATACTATGGATTAGCCTGACCCATGAATGTTCTTGGATTCACTGGTATTCCGAAGACCCTGATTTCAAAATGAAGATGGGGACCTGTTGACCAGCCTGTTGAACCTTCTTTTCCTATAACATCAGTAAGTTTTACTTTTTGGCCTTTATAGACATAGATTTTATCCAGTGGGCATAAAGGGAACTGATATTATTCCCGTTATCTATAACTATGTGTTTTCCGTATCCCCACCATATTTCCCCGAAATCCCGGCATTTACCAGAATAAAAACAGCAATAATAGGGAGTAATAAAACAATTAAGAAAGTAACAGCAACAAGCCTTAATTCTCTTTTGAATGACCAAAGATTATATAGTAAAAATAAATTCATCTGCCATTAGGCAGGCAGAGGTATTATACAGCAAGAGTTAGCGGTAAATTTTCTTCAAGCTCTACTCAACTTTAGCAGAGGTTAGAATTTGATCAAAGGTATTCCCTATACTACTGTGTTCTTCTTTGTATACCTCCAAACAGGTTTTTGTATCTTGGAAAAATTTTACTGCCCGGCTACTTGACCAGCCCCTTTTGCCCAGGTCTGGCGGAAAGATTAGCTCAATTTTATCTGCTAGCATTACACTACTAAACCAACTTTCTGAATAATATTGATTGTGCTTGGATGTTTCCTGGCAAATAGTATTGTCTTTAGTTATCCAGATTGTCATTCTATAACCTTTCTTAAATTCAATCTCCTCCCTATTTCCTAAATCACTGTACCTTGATTCTACTCCCTCCGGAGTAATATAAGTTAAATTCAAGAATTTACTTTTGATAATTTTTTCATTTATTTTGGGCGGTTCTGTTTGGGTTGGTGGTAATAGTGTTACTTTAAGGAGGCCAGGGTCTTTTTGCTGAGTAGTATTTGATCCGGAATTTAAATTTTTACGTGTGGTATTTGCAGGGGTAATGATTTGGAAAGGTCTAAAATTATAGGAGTATAACCAGGTATTATCATCCTTGGGGTAAATATATTAACTGATTTATGTTCAATATTTATCTGGGCATACCTTGAACCTAAAGGAATATTAGCAACTATCTGAGAGAAGTTAATTAAATAAATTATCCCCGCTATTGTAATAACAACAAATGACAAAGCTAAAAGCACTAATTTTTTAGCTTTTGATAACTTTTTAAATAAAGAAACGATTAAAACAATGGTAGCATAAAACTCCTTGTCTTGACATAAGATACTGCTTAGCTTTAGTGTGAATATGATGGAACAAGAAACTGCTGGATTCCAATTTAATAAAACATCGATTATTTCTTTAATTGCTTTTGTAATTTTGCTAATCTCAATACCTATTGGTACTTATTTAATTCAGAAAACTCAAATATTCAAATCCAGAGCAGCAGATAACCCTAAGAAACTAACTGATTCTCTAAAAGGTAAAGCTGATTTAGGAATCAAATTAATGAGCCAGTATGATTTAAACAATGACGGAAGAATTTCGCTTGAAGAATTGAAACCCATAATTAATGCTCAGGTGTCTTCTTCTAGGAACAAACCTAAAAATTTTTATGAAGCCAAAGGTTTTATTATAGAATTCAAGAGTGTTCCTCTGAGCTCTTTTAAAAAACAAGCAAAATTACGGACTTTTGCAGAATACAAACAAGCATTACAAAAAGAGCACCAGGAAGCAAAAAAGGATATTCTTTCCAGGTTAGGAAAGGAATCATTTTCTTCTAACTCAAAAACAACTGCTGAACGGTCTAAAACTTCAGTAACGCTGCTGGGAGAATACTTAACTTTGTTTAACGGTATAGCGCTTGATATTACAAATGAAGAATCAGAGAGAGTTAAAAAATCGCCTTATGTGAAAAAGATATATCCTAACAATAAAGCCCAAACATACTTAAACGATTCCGTCCCTTTGATAAATGCTCCCCAAGTTTGGGAAATCTCAGACTCACAAGGAAATAAACTTACAGGTAAAAATATCAAAGTAGGTGTTATTGATACTGGCATAGATTATACGCATCAAGATTTAGGTAGTTGCAGTACGCAGGCTTTTCTGTCAAACCAATGCAGTAAAGTTGCAGGAGGATATGATTTTATCAACAATGATAATGATCCAATTGATGACAACGGCCATGGAACACATGTAGCTGCAACTATCGGAGGGAACGGTTTGACTCAAAATGGCATTGTATTAAAAGGAGTAGCTCCCGAGGTTACCTTATTTGCATACAAAGTACTTGGGGGAAATGGAAGTGGTTATTTCTCCACTATACTCAGCGGTATAGAAAGAGTCTCGGATCCAAATCAGGATGGCGATTTATCTGATCATTTGGATATTATAAATCTCAGTTTGGGTGGATCAGGAGACCCGACTGACCCATTGTCACAAGCAATAGACAGAATTTCTGAAATTGGGGTTTTACCGGTTGTAGCAGCGGGCAATAGTGGTCCAAATGAGGCTACGATAATATCTCCCGGTAATGCCCGTAAAGCCCTGACGGTTGGAGCAAGTGACAAAAGTAACCGGCTTGCTTATTTCAGTAGCCGAGGACCTGTTTTAACAATCCCGGGCCAAGAATTTGATTTAGGTAAGCCTGATATAGTCGCTCCCGGTGTCGAAATCTGCGCTGCCGAATTTGGGAATTGGAACAGCTCAAAAAGGTGTGCTGACAATAAACACATTGCCATTTCAGGAACCAGTATGGCAACGCCTCATGTTGCTGGTTTGGCTGCCCTGATCAAGCAAAAAAATCCCACCTGGATGCCTGATGATATTAAAAGTGTCATTACTATCTCTTCGGGCAGCATCGGAGAAAATTATCTAAATGAAGGAAGAGGTAGAATAAACGCTTTGAGTGCTGTTGAGACTTCTACTATTATTAATCCAACAAGTCTCAGTTTTGGGATGGTCAATAAAACAAGCGGTTCTTGGACAGAAACAAAAACAATTACTATTAAAAATGCCGGTAACATTTCCGCTAGTTATTCTCTTAATACGGGCAGTATTCCTAATGGCTCTTCCATTATCTTGAGTGAAAATAATTTCCAAATTCTTCCCAATAGTCAAAAAACTATCCAAGTGAGCTTAACTGCGGATAATAATATTCTAAGCAACGGGGTTTATAGCGGGGTAATTAATGTTTTGCAGTCGGGTAAAACCTACCGTATACCGGTTTTGTTCTTTAAAAGCAGTATGCAGATAATTCCCGAGCCATCGATTACCAACAACTATCTTCATATTAAAGTGGTAACTCCATATCTGGATTTAATTGATCCGCCGCAACTTACAATATTCTCATCTACCGGTAATCCAATAAGTGTTCCGATGTATCCTTATTCTAGTTTCTTTGGATCAAATAAAACAACTTGGTTTTCAGAACTTATACAAGTAAACAAAAGCACTGGCGTTCGTACCATAAACGCGAGTACTAACGAATTAGCCAATTATAACGCCAGCGCGCAATTTACTGTTGATTTAGATCCCCCCGTATTTAATATTACTCCTACCGTTAATCAGAATGATCTTAATTTACAGATCACGGCGAACGAAAGCATCAGTCCTGACTATGCAAAAACACTTATAGATAACAGCGGATATTATTCTCATTGGATGCCCCGTATTCTTGCAGATGGTCAAAACGTATATATTCTTTACCAGTCTTTTACCGATGACACTTCTAGTGATAAAGTTGATTTTATTAAAAGTTCAGATGGGGGTTATACCTGGGGTAGACCAAAAACACTACGTGTGTTTACCGGATCATTTTTCAATTTTCCACCGATCTCAATTGCTAAATTGAGTGGCGTCTTGTATGCAGTTTTAGATAACACTATAATTTCCAGCAGAGATGAAGGCGAAACATGGAGTAATCCGATTAATTTCACAAACGAACCTTTTCCTTATGATACTAATGTTGTAGATCTTAAAGCTTCGGAGGGCAAACTGCATCTTGTATACACGACGACAGATGCTGTGGGATTCCGACCTCGTTTTATCAATTATATGAGTAGTAATGACGGAGTAAATTGGACTCAAGCAGTGCGGATAGCAAGTAGCGATGGACCATCTGGCGACATGACTGCTTCTTTGGCTGTTGATAAAGGCAAATTGAGGGTGGTGTATACATATAATCACAAAGTCTATTTTGCTATCCCTCAGAGCGAGCGACTTGAGCGTTTTGGCTGGGAATCAAAGGTGATTGCGGAAAGTTTTAATGGAGCATTTTATCCTACAATTATTTCACGAGGGAATGATATTTTTATAGTATGGGGTGCAAATTGGGATATAGATTTTGCCAGAAGTAGCGATGGAGGTAAAACATGGGCTATAACCCGAGATCTCACAGGCACAAATCGTTTTGATATGCAGCCAAATTTGGCGTATGCGGGAGGTAAGCTTTATATCTCTTGGACTAGAGACATTTTTAATGGCACTTTCTTGAAAGTTAGTGGCGATGGCGGAAAGTCCTGGGATAGAGAAATAGCACTTGATAATCAAATGACGTTTTTGTCAACAATATATGGAGACAAAGATACAATTCATTTCAGCTGGCCAACAGCTCCTAGTATAGGTTATCCTTTTGCTCTCGTGTATGCCAACAACAACGACTTGGTGGCGAAGGTGACATATAATGGGACCGAAGAAATTTTACAAACCCGTAAATTAACTAATTACTGGAGCACTCAAACTCCTTTGAGAGGAAACGGAATTTATGATATTGAGGTACTCGGGCGTGATATTGCCGGAAACGTCGGAAGAACTACAGCTTCCTTTACTTATAATACTTCTGCCAGCCCGACACCAAGACCAACAATTACTTCGCCGAGTCCAACTTTAACTCCTACTCCTACCCTTACTCCTGCACCATCACCCATATCTTCTGTGAAACGCATTTTTGTAACGAGTACAACTTACCAAGGAAACCTGGGTGGTTTATCAGGAGCTGATAATAAATGCCAGCAGATTGCTGAATCAGCAAGTCTGGGTGGCATATGGAAGGCTTGGTTATCAACTCCTGGCACATCTGCTTTGTCCCGCATTGTGCATGGGAATGACTACTACAAATTAGTAAACGGTACTGTGATTGCAAATAATTGGAATGATTTAACTGACGGAAGTTTACTTGCGCCAATTAATGTTACCGAAAGCGGAGTAAATCTTGATACAACTGTTTGGACAAATACTCTTCCCGATGGCTACCAAGAACCATTTAGCTGTGGTGATTGGACTTCTGTTTCATCAGGTATTAACGGTGTAATTGGAAAGTCTTCAGAAACCTCAGCTTATTGGTCTGATTTTGATCGTGCTTATTGTTCGAGCTCTAATTCATTGTATTGTTTTGAACAATAAACTACTTTAGATTTCAATAAATAAAAAGGATCAGATATAGATCTCTTTTGGATCAGTAGTAAGCAGTGGATGTTCTTTTTCTGAGGCAACTACTTTTAGGGCAACATGGTTTTGATCAGCAATAATCAACGCTTCTTCTTCCCTAAAAAATAACAAAAAAGCTGCCCCAAAGGCAGCTTAAATTAACTGAATATTCTATATCATATGCTTATCCAAAAAGTCAACCGGTTGTGTAGAAGAATGAGTTTGAAGAATTAAAAAGTATTTTTAATCCCTTGGTCTTCTAGTTTCTACGCTATAGTCCTGATGATATTTCCCAAGAAGTTCAGCTGTTACATTTCTTGCTCTATCGTTCACAGGAAGTTTCAGTTTCCAGGAATCATCCCAGATATTTATTGACCTGTCTTCAGGTAAAACACGTATATAACCAGCATCAACTCTTGGGCTGTTAACCTTTTTTAATCTTTCAATAACATCTGCAAATTTATTTTTTTCACCATAAACCCATCCTTTTGGACAGATTATAACGGGATGATCAATCATAGGATCAGGAGTTACAACCAATAATTTACCAATCCTTACAAATTTTCCGCCAAGCATTTCTTCGGGGCCTTTATAAACATGTCCAACAAGAAATTCTAAATTTTCCTTCATATTATCCGGAATATATCTTGGAAGCAGGCAGGCTGCTTCCAGAAAAAATATTTTCCAGGAAAAAGCCAGGGAAGGGGGTGATAAAAATGCAACTGCTGACAAAAGAAATAACAAGTAAGCTTCCATTCTTGTATACACAGGAAGACGAAGAGGATCCAATGGTTATCTGCAAATTCTTTACTGTTTGGTCAAACTGGACATGGTACGGGATTGAGTTTGACGGGAAAGACACGTTCTTTGGTTATGTAGTAGGACATGAGGCAGAGCTTGGATATTTTAGTCTTTCCGAGCTGCAAGGCCTCAAGGGACCAATGGGATTGGGAATAGAGCGGGATATGTATTTTAGACCGTGCAAGCTCTCAGAGATTAAAAGGCTACACGAAGGACGCTATTAGATACTAAAGCCTGCCGCTGATATCCCCGGCGGCAGGTTTTTAAAAAAAACAGAAAGGAGGTAAAAATTTATGATACATCCATTACTAACATCAAAATACGAGGATGAAATTTTAGATCTTATTGATAATCAGGATGAGTTTACAAGAAGTGATTTACAGGGAATAGTTACTGTACTTGTTAATAAAATTATGAATGAGGGCTTCAAAATAATTAGCAATCAGAAAAAGACAAAATAAGATTTTACTCTACCTTTTGCCAGATATTTGTTTTACCTTTACTAAAGGTAATAGCATCCTGGGTGGTTTGAAAAAGAGAAATATCTTCAAAAGTCTTTTCCAGCTTGGCTTTACCATAATGGTAAATATGTTTTTTTCTTCTTTCATCTGGTTGAACAAACAAAATCATGGGAAAAGGGCTGTTTTCTGTATTTGCCTGCCATGCTCCATCTTCACAAAACTTAATATATTTCCTTACGGCAAATCTCCCTTGGCCTGCAGATTTTAGTGAGACTTATAAAAGATCCCGTATACGCCAGCTTCGGGTGCTACTTGGTTCAATCTTTCCTTCCGGACTGGCTTGGAAGTATGAGGGTACATTGAACCATAAGATTAGCCCTATATATCAACCTATTCGCAACTTTGAAGAAAGTAGCGTCTCACTCAGTAGCGATCTATGATACCGCTCGAATATATTTTATCAGGAATTGCTAGGTGATCAAAGCTTGCAAGGGAAAGGGGTCAAGGGGAAAAGGAATTGCAAGCCACATTTGCATTTGCGCCCAGCTCTTCTTCGTACCCGACCGCATTACAAATCCCAACCTCCAACAACAAATCGACGCATCGGTTCGGTCGCTCAGCCCCGCTTCGCGGGGCTTCGCTAACTCCTGCATTGTCGTCGTGACGCTTCGCTCAGTCGCCTTCGGCGACTTCGCTGCAAACAAATTTACAGGAAGAAATTTTCGCCAGAACAAGGGGAAGGGGAAAAGGAAAAGCGGAGAGGCAACTGTGGCACTCCCCAGAAATAATTTTAAAATTTACATATTTTATTGAATACCACATTTATCTTGTTGTAACAAGCTAATCACCACAACCCTAGGTTGTGGACCACAATTGTGGTAGGAGTGCGTAAAACTCCACAATTGTGGAGTTGTGGTAGGTTGTGGAGCTAGTTTGATGTTCCTGGCAACCCACCCTCCCAAATAGTTGTCGCGGCACCCCCGCTTTTGGGCGAGTGGTCGCCCTAGGGGGCGACTCGCCTATATCTTTGCCTTACGAAAAGGTCTATACAGTCTCTAACACGGCGGGAAACGGTGCACAAAAACGCTTCGCGCGTTTCCCGCCTACCTATTCCTCTTTCTATTTCCGCCTGCCGTTGCGGGGGTATTCCGCTTTCGCCCCCGCCGCAATTTTTACCCTGTTCTGTTTCCATACCGTTCGGTCCCGTCTCGAGACGGGACACTCACAGCTGATTCCTATGGCTCGGGCCGGTTTTCTCAAAATCCAAAGTTATCTTTTCGGCCCTCGCGTATATTCGGGCAGCACCCAATTTTATTTTTTTTAAATCCCGAAATTTCCTTCTAATGGTGCTGCCCTCAGTGATGGGTCTTTATACCTGGACAGGGCGGGGGCGGCGGAACCGCGACAAAAAGAAAAAAAGATTTATACTTTACTTAAAATAATTCCGATGATTATCCCGCCAACAATACCAATTCCCAAAATCGGAGCGTAGGTTTTGGTAATAATTGCATCAGGCAAACTCAAGAATAATCCAATCAATGCACCAGTTGCCCATTTGGGCATAGGCAAGTTTACAGTTGCAATCAAAAACCCAATGGCAAAACGGTTGATGAAAGAAGCAACCATTGCAGTTGCTTTATTTGGCAGAGGCAAAGGAACCATAACTAAAACATCCAAAATACCAAATGCTAATCCTGCGATAATTCCCTGAATGACTGCGGTCATATTAATTTGAGTATATCACCCAGTCTAAAAAGTTGCACCTTAAATCATCTTAGGATTATACTGAAGATATGGATAACCTGCCCAATGATCCATCAAATCCAAACAACGGAAACAACAACAATCCACCTGCCTCGCCTGACGGCAGTCAAGGCGGGCCCCCGCCATTTGGTTCCGGCTTTGCCCCTCACACCAACCCAATAGATCCAAATAACTCGTACCAAGCCCAACCACCTCAACAACCAGCTCCTCCTGTCCCAAATCTCCCCAATACCCTTAACACCCCCTTGTCCTCCGAAGCCTTGGCGAAGGAGGATGAAAACCCTGATGCTTTAAAACACGAACACTATTCAGAAGCAGCCCAAAACAAACCAAGAGATGAACATGGCCACTTCAAGAGCAACAGCTCGCAAGCTCCGCTTATTCATACTAATCCAGATCCCCAAACACCCCCAACTTCCCCTAATCCCCCAAATCCTTCTTTACCCAGCGAAGCTTCAACGAAGTCGGGCTTTCTCCCTCCCATCATTGAAATAAATCAAAATACTAAACCTACTGAAAAAGAAGACCCTCCTCTTTTTGGCTTCTTTCT